>Ga0268299_1000062_pt1 | contig 413576 bp, 367 predicted proteins | sample NOBtaG_FD_193484 | JGI IMG/M metagenome (GOLD analysis project Ga0268299, IMG submission 193484) | Activated sludge microbial communities from bioreactor in Nijmegen, Gelderland, Netherland - NOB reactor | ecosystem: Engineered > Bioreactor > Aerobic > Activated sludge | place: Netherlands...
GCGTCCGCCCCGATGCAGCTCGACCATCTGCCGGCGAAACTCCGGCGTGTATCGCTTGACCTTCCGACCCATTGCCTGACCCTCCTTTTGTGAACATGATGTGTCCACAAAAGCGGGTCAACTCCAGGGGTAGGCGCCGCCCAGCGCCTGGTGCGGGCGCTGTGAGTTGTAAACCTCGACGAAGCGATCGAAGCGCTCCTGCTGCTGGAGGAAGTTGAACGAGGCGGGCTTGGTGGCCTCGCGCTTGAGCGTGAGGTGCATGCGTTCGTGACGGCCGTTCTGCTGCGGGTTGCCGGGCTTGATGCGCTGGATCCGGATGCCGAGCCGGAGCCACCAGACGGCGAGCTTGGAGAGCCCGAAGAGTGCATTGCCCGAGGCGAACGGTGCGCCGTTGTCGGTGCGGATGGCGCCCGGCAAGCCGTATTCCTTGAAGACCCGCTCGAATACGGAGAAGGCGAACTCGGAGCGGACGGATGCGAGCCCCTCGCAGGCGAACAGATACCGCGATCGATAATCGGTGATGGTGAGCGGGTAACAGTACTGCCGGTTGCCAAGCATGAACTCGCCCTTGAAGTCGGCGCACCACAGGCCGTTGACCTCCTGGGCGGCGGTGAGCTCGGTGCCCTGGGCCTTGTAGCGTCGGCGTTTACGACGCTTGACCAGGCCATGGCGATCGAGCACGGCGTGGACGGTGCTGGTGGCCGGGGGCTTGATCATCGGGAAAGCCCGGATCAGCTTGTCGCGGATCTTGGGGGCGCCCCAGGAGGGGTGCTCGTTCTTGAGGCCGATGATGGTGCGTTCGATCTGGTAAGGGAGCTTGTTGGCATGCCGGTAGGGCCGGCGTGAGCGGTCCTTGAACGCCTCCAGGCCACACTCACGGAAGCGGTTATAGAGCTTGTGGCCGGTGACCCGGGAGATGCCGAACTCCCGGCACAGCGGGGCCATCTTCTCGCCCTCGAGCAGGCGGGCGACAAACCGCAGTCTCTCGTCCATCGGTTTACACTCCTTCCAAGGCATCTGGGCGCTCCCAAATACCTGATGTGTAAACCCTGTTCCCGGTATAAAACGCTAGCTATCTGTCACTAAGCACAAAGTACTTACAACACATCGCGGCGCTCAATGCAGCGAACGTAGCGAAAACGTAGCGTTCGCTGCTACGTTCTCGGCCGGCGGCGTGACCGTGATCGCCTGAGCCGGTTTCCGCTCGATGCGCTCGGCGACGGAGCTCAGTTTCTCCGGCGCCAGGTGCGCATAGCGCAGCACCATCTCGTACGACTTCCAGCCTCCCAGTTCCATCAGCTCCTGCAACGAAGTGCCGCTCTGCACGTGCCACGAGGCCCAGGTGTGCCTCAGGTCGTGGAAGCGGAAGTCCTCGATGCCGGCGCGCTGCTTCGCCTTGTCCCACGCCGTCGAGCTCTGGTGGATGCGCCGACCAGCGTAAGTGAAGCACCAGCGCGGATGCTGACCCATCGTCGATTCGAGCGCGGCCATGGCATCGGCGTTCAGCGGAATGCCGCGACCCTCGCCCGACTTCGTCGTGCCGTGATCGAGCCAGGTGACCTTGCGGACGAGATCCACACGGCTCCATTCGAGTCCGTGGATCTCCCCGGCACGGCAGCCGGTCGCGAGAGCGAACCTCACGATCGGCTTCATGTGCGCGGGCAAGGCATCGATCAAACGGTCAGCCTCCTCGCGTCTCAGGAAGCGCACGCGCCGGCGGGGTTCCTTCAGCATGCGAATCTTCGGAACCGCCCGGAGCCAGCGCCAGTCCTGATGTGCGACGTTCAGGATCCGACGAACCACCTCGAGTGCGCGATTGACGGTCGCGTTCGAGACCCCATCCTTCGACTTGCGATCGCGGATGAACGGCTGCAACACCGTCATGTCGATCGCGTCCAGCCGCCTGGACCGGAGATAAGGGTCGAGCTCCTGCAGATGAAACCTGTCATCCGGGAGGCTCTTCTTGTCTCCGAACTCCTCGAGATATCGCACGACCGCCTGCTGCCAGACGACGATGCCGAGGAGCCCCTGCTGCCGGGCTTCAAGCGCCTCGCCCTTCAGGCGGACTGCGAAGGCCTCGGCGGCGGTGCGATCGACACACCCAGTGCTTTGGCATACGCGGCGTCCGTCTGCGAGGACGAGGTTGATCCACCAGAACCGCGAATCCTTGCGGCGGTAGAGTCCACGTTCACGGGCCATAGAATCTCCTTCCAGGCCCGCCCTCGGCACTTATCCTGTTGCATGCGCGCGTCGAGATCAATCCGGTCGTAGAGCTTGCAGCGGCCCTTGCGGATGAAGGGGAGGTCCAGGGAGTCGAAGAAGCGCAGGCTGCAGCGGACGTAGGTGGCGGCTTCACGCTTCGTGAGGTATCGAAAGATCGCCGGGGCTTCCTGAGTCATTCCAGCGTCGACAATGGCGATTTCTGGAGTGATTCGCGAGAGCAAGAATTGAGGGACATTCCTGCCAATCCGAATAGCATGGAAACGTGATTACCCTCCGTTGCACGCTGAAAGTCCGCAAGCGGCTGAGGTTGGCGGTGACACTGCCGGACGCGTCGCCGCCGACCACGGCCCTCGGGAACTGGTACGTGAACCTGGTGCGATTCGGCCAGCAGCAGGTCGTGATGGCGACCAGCGAGCGGTCGCTGCTGACGGTGCTGCTGCCCGCGCGCGAAATGCGCCAGAGTCTGGTCCCAAATCTTCAGTCGGCGGTACGGCAGTTGCTCATTGCGCTCGGAATCTCTCCGGATACCGTGAGCCGCGAAGTTGCGGCGATGCAGCCGGCTGTATTCGCCAGCGCCGTGAACCGGCGGGTTCTCGGTTCGATGAACGAGTTTGCCTGGCAGCTTGGGGCATATCTGGACCGAACCGGCGACGCTCTGGAATTGGCGTTGCGTTTGAGCGAGACGCCGATGTCGGCCGTCGGATCCAAATCCCGTCTCGGCATTCCGGCGGACGTGGCACGGGAGTTACTTGCGGCGCACCACGTGGCTTCACCGTTCCGGCACTGAGAAGGCGCACCATCGCTGCGTGGGCCGGACCCAATGCGGACAAGGGCAACGTTTCGACTCAAACTTAAGCAAGTCGCAAGGCTCGGACCTGGCGCGGAACGGGTGTGGGAGGGCAGCGCAGTACGGACGGAAGTGTCGGTGCTGGGTCGGCGATCGGGCCGGATGTCCCGGGAACCGGGAACCGGGAACGGGTGAGGTAACGTCCCCCGGCAGTCGGTCAAGGGCGGCCTGAGGTCGGCAACGTGCGCCGGTATGTTCGAAAATGCGCGATTGAGTTTCCTATCCGCCGGCGTAGCTTGAAGCATTCGATACAAAGGAGACGCTGATGACTTGGTCAACTGCTATCTTTCAAGTCGCCCTTGTCCTAGTTGCAGTTTGGGTAATTCGCCAGTCGATCAAGCGGCATGCGATGTTCGTTACATGCATGCTCCGAATTGCCATCGCGGAATTTGAGCGCCGTTTGCGAGACGACAAGCTGCGGCCAGATCAAGAAATCGACGACGTGTTGAGTGACCTTCAAGCGTACATGGTCAAGCTGCAATGGAGTTTCAACGTCCCGCAGTACCGAGGACACTAGTTCGCGGGCTGCACTCTAATTGGCTGTCCCGGAGCTCGCTCGGTTCCATGAATGAACTTGCCTGGCAGGTCGATGCGTATCTGAGCCAAGCCGACGACGTGTTGGAACTCGCGCGGCGTCTGAGCGAGACGCCAATTGCGGCGAAGCTTGCGATTGGCTCTCAAGGACGATTCACCAACGCCGTTCCCGATATCCGAATTCCCCCATCTCCCTTGCGGTATAGGGGTCCGGGGTGAGTCGAGCCCTTCTTAAGGCTTGAAGTTGGCAGGCCACCGGCCCACAGTGGCACCGAGTCCCCGTCACCGCGGTCGATGACATGATTGCGGCATTAATCGTCGATCTGCGTGCGGCATGGCGCGGCCTGATGCGGTCGCGAATGCTGCTGGTCACGGCTTCCTTGATTCTGGGACTGGGACTCGCCGCCACGGTCTTCATGCTGACCGTGATGAACGTGCTCTACGTCAAGCCGCCGCCTTTTCGAGATGCCGACCGGCTGTATCGCGTGTTCGGTCAGCACGAACTGACTCGCGAAATCCAAGACGAGCTCCGGCTCCTCGACTTCCAAGAGCTTCGCGAAGCGCCGGAAGTGGAAGATGCGGCAGCCGTTGCCTGGGCAACAGCGGTCTTCACCGGCGGAGGGAGCGCGCAGCGGTTCGACGCGGCGGAGGTTTCCACGAATTTCTTCGATTTTGTCGGCGCCGTGCCGACGATCGGCAGAGTCTTCACAGATCGCGACGCGCTGCCGGGTTCGGAACCCGTGGCTGTCCTCAGCTCGGAAACTTGGTCCAGCCGGTACGCCTCGGACAAGGCCATCATCGGCGAGCGCATCGTCATCAACGGCGAATCGCGAACCGTCGTCGGCGTCTTGCAGCCCGGATTCGGACTTATTGGCGGCGAAGGCGTCTGGATGCCTATCGTCCGGGACCCTGGGGTAACGAGCCGCGAGAGTGAGTCGGCGCGATACGGTTGGGTCATCGCGAAATCCCGGCCAGGCGTTTCGGAAGCGCGCCTTTCGAGTGGCCTGAATGCGGTCATGGGCCGGCTGCAGATCGAGCATCCGAGAACCAACGAGTCCCTGGGTGTGACCGTTCTTCCGATTGGCGCCGGGATCATCGGACATGCCAGCGTGAGCTCGTTGCGGCGCCAGCTGGTCGGAGCGTATGTGACTTTGCTGATTGCCTGCTTGACCGTGGCCGGTTTGCTCTTCGTCCGCGCAACGTACCGCCAGTTTGAAACGGCCATGCGCTCGGCACTCGGTGCGCGGCGCTGGCGGCTGGTGCAGCTAACACTGTGCGAGGCGCTGATCATTTCCGCGTTCGCCCTGTTTGTGGCGTACTGCGCATCCGTACTTGCGCTGCAGTACTACGACACGCTGATCGAGGCAATCGGGTTGTACGGTGGCGTACCGCCGTGGTGGTCATTCGAGATCGACTGGACGGTCGTCCGCCTTGCCATGGCTTCTGCCTTGGCGAGTGCACTGCTGGCCGGAATCCTGCCGGCCATCGAAGCGTCTCGCGTCAACGTTGCCCCGCTGCTGCGCGATCGCGCGCACGTCGCAGGCAGCCCACGATTGACCCGATTCATGAGCACGATGGTCGTGATCGAGCTGGCCGCGGCGGTGGCACTCCTGTGCGGAGCGATGCTGCTGGCTCGGGGCGCGTACACGGCCGTCGGGAAGGGATTCGGCATGGACCCCGAATCGGTGATGACGGGAGATCTGTACCTTCCCGACGGACGCTACTCCGGTGAGGGGCACGCGCAGTTCCTCGAGAATGTCCTGGCTCGCTTGCGCTCGAACCCGGCCGTGGAGGGCGCAGCACTGACAACCGCGTTGCCGGGTCTGGGCACCAGCAGCATCCGCGTCGCCATCAGTGGCGAGGACCCGCTGCCGGTCGCCGAGCTGCCGATGGTCGACGATGTATCGATAAGTTCCGGCTTCTTTGCGTCGATGGGTGGCCGGCTCCTCGCGGGGCGCGAGTTTGATTCCCGGGATTCCTGGGGTTCCGCGCCCGTTGCGATCGTGAACTCCGAATTCGCGGATCGATACTTTGGGGACACATCGCCTGTCGGACAGCGGATTGCATTTCCTAACGCAGACGGAGAGCCGATGCAGTGGATCACTGTAGTCGGCGTCGCCGGGAACATGCTTCATAGCGCCACTTGGGGTGCCAATGGATCCTGGCGCCCGACCGTCTATACGCCACTGACCCACTACGAGCTGCAGTACTTGTCCGTCGCCGTCCGAGGAGGGGGTGCGGCGGCAGACCAGGCTCGCCTCATCAAAAATTCGATCGCGGACATCGACAGGGATTTGCCGGTTTACCACTTGCGACCGCTTCAGCGTGCCCAGTCGGAGAGACGCGCCGGTTATCAGTTGGGGTCGGTATCGATGCTGGGGTTTTCATTTATCGCCGTCATTCTTGCGATGGTCGGCATGTATGTCGTGCTGTCGTTCACGGTTGAACAGCGGACCAAGGAAATCGCGATTCGCAGAGCCGTGGGAGCAAGCGATAGGCAGATCGTATCGACAGTCATTCGAGGCACCGCGTGGCAGGTCGTCATTGGCCTGGCGATCGGAGCGGCGCTGACGCCCTTCGCCGTGAACCTCGTTTCGACGCTCATGGAAGGATTGCAGTCGAAGGAGATTTGGATCTATGCCACGGCCTTCAGTCTGGTAACGGTCGCAATCGTCGTCGCATGCGGTGGACCTGCAAGGCGGGCGCTGCGGGTCGAGCCGGCGATCTTGCTGCGGATTGAGTGACGAGCGAGCGCACTTTTCTGACGGTGCTCCTGCCAGCGCGCTGCCCATTCCGAAGAGCAGTGAACTTTCGGTGTCATTTCCCACGTTTTGCAGGATAGCTTCGCAGTTACTGTTTGGGCCACATTGGGACCCACAACGAGCAGTCAGTTGCGGAGCGATTCGATGACACGGCGTGTATTTCGATTGAACCGGCAAGGCGAAGGGATGTTCGACATTGTGAGCTTCGGCCGGCGTGGACCTGGCCGTCCCACGCGCTTTACGCGGGAGCAGGTCGAGCAGATCGCGCGGACGGTCCGTCGCGTCCCGGAAGTCATGGTGAAAGTCTCAGGCGGCGCGAAGACGGAACGTGGCGCCGTGGCTCATTTCCAGTACATCAGCCGGCAAGGCGAGCTCGAGGTCGAAACGGACGACGGCGACCGACTCCAGGGCAAGGATGTCGCGGCCAGGCTGGTTGACGACTGGGATCTCGACATCGATGCCGCGCTCAACCGCTGGAGGGCGATGGAGCGGGGCGGTCGCCGGCAGGTCAAGCTCGTGCACAACGTCATCCTCTCGATGCCCTCAGGGACCTCTCCGGGACGGCTGCTGGCAGCGAGCCGCGACTTCGCGCGGGAGGAGTTCGCGCTCCAACACCGCTACGCGATGGTGCTTCACACCGACCAGGCCCATCCGCACGTGCACCTGGTCGTCAGTGCGTACAACCGGGAGGGGACGCGGCTCAACATTCGAAAAGCCGACCTTCGGCGTTGGCGGGAGCAGTTTGCCCGCCATCTGCGCCAGCACGGGATCGAGGCCAACGCCACGCCCGCTCAAATCCGGGGACGCATCTCTGATTTCCAGAAGGATGGAGTCTTCCGTGCCGCGCAGCGTGGTGAATCACGCATCGAGTGGGAGCGCGAGCGGCGGGCGGCTAGAGCCACCCAGTCCGGCCGACCCGAGCAATCAAGGAGCCTCGGGCGCATCTTCGAGACTGCAGAGACCGTACGCCATGACTGGTTGAAGACGGCCTCGGCACTCGAGGAGCAGGGCTTTCGCACCCTGGCTGCGGAGGTCGAGCAGTTCCGGCAGTTGCTCCGGGTTCCCATGACTAGAGAGGAACGAGTCTTGGCGGCGGCTGAGCGTGAACATGCCGAACCTCTCCGGGCGCGTCATTTCGATGATTGTAGCTTCCAATCATATCGGTGACGCTCCGGCCCACGTCTTTGCGAGGACCCGCTCGCACGGGGCTTGCCCATTGAGCGTCCCTTGTGGGTGGTGGTCAGCCCACTTGTGCCTGAGCGACAGGAGGCGCGGTCAGCGTCACGCGAATCGGCCACGTGCCAAGAGGATCTTGCTGGTTGGCCTCCGCAATACTTACGCTAAGTACGCCGGGACCGGAAATAGCAATATTGCCAATTGTTACGAAGGCGCGTGTTCGAAGCTTGCCTTGAAAGTTCGCATTGGCTGGAAATTCCTGAAGCAGTTGGTCGTCCAGTTTCAATCGAATTATGCATGCAGGATTTTCTGGATCAGCCGGATCTCGCTCGAGAAAAAAGAATGCGTTCAAGGCAACAAGCACACCCGGCAGCCGAGGAATCGTCAATTCCTCAATGATCGAGATTATCGATACTGTATTCGTATCGGCATTTCTAATGACTTGTTCGGCACATGCCGCTAGCAAGCATCTCATCATTGATCTGAATCCGGAAAACTATACGAAGCGATCGAACTAGAGGAAGAAGTAGAGGTTACTGCACTAGTCGGGATGTTCGTAGCAAAGTTCATGCTTTGGAACGACGTTGGTTTGCGAAACATATCCCATTCAGCAATTAGCGAAGGTGCCCAACGCAAGTTGGTCGGTTTCCAGTCATTAAGATGCGTTTGTGAGGCCGCGGGAACTTTGCTCAAAAGGGCGACGAGCGCCGCATATCCAGCAACCTTGTCGAGCGTAGTTGGCTCGCGCATTGCATCACTGTCTTTGATCGCTTGAATGAGATCTTCAACTGACGATTGTGCGGCTATAGAAGACAGTCTTGGGTTGGACAACAACTGCGTAAGCAAATAGTCGGGAGTGTTAGCAAGGTAGTAACTCTCTAGAAATGGCTTAGCATCTATCGTTGTCATACCTGAACCTGCTCGCCAGCGATTGGATTCGGTTTGGTTGTAGAAGCGGTGACGCGGTAATACCGAATATTAAGTACGGAATAGGGACACTGATTCGCCCAATGGACTACCTCAAAGACCTTTGCCCACTTACTTAGTATGCGCGGCATCCGCAAGGCGATGTGGTCGGCGGACCTATGTTCTATGACTAGCCCCGAATGTTCGGGACGTGGCCTTCCCCCGATTCTCCTGACACCGAGATTAGGTGGATGATGATCTCGGAGGTGTCAGATGGGAAGGCGGAAGTTCACGCCCGAGTTCAAGCTCGAGGCGGTCAAGTTGGTGCGCGAGCGGGGTATGACGGCGAGCCAGGCGGCGCGGGATCTGGGGCTGCACGTCAACGTTTTGCAGCGTTGGCTCAAGGATGCCAAGCAGCACGGCGCGCAGGCGTCTCCGGGCCAGGGACGGATGCGGCCGGATGATGCCGAGGTAGCCCGGCTCAGGCGCGAGCTGGCCAAGACCAAGGCGGAGCGCGACATCCTAAAAAAAGCGATCGGCTACTTCGCGAAGGAACCGAAGTGAGGTTCGGCTTCATTGCGAGGCATCGGGGGATCTGGCCGGTACGCTGGATGTGCGAGGTGCTCGATGTCTCGCACGGCGGCTTCTACGAGTGGTTGCAACGGCCGCCGAGCGCCCGCGAACGGGTGAACCGGCAGCTGCTGATGCAGGTCCGGATCAGCTTCGAGCAGAGCGACCGGACCTACGGCAGCCCGCGGGTGTGGCGCGATCTGCGCGCCTGGGGTCACATGTGCGGTCGGCATCGGATCGCACGCCTGATGCGCACTGCGGGCCTGCAGGGCCGGCGGCGCCGACGTCGCTTGCCGCGGGATCTGGGCGAGCGACCGACGAGCTCGATCGCCCCGAACCTGCTCGAGCGCGAGTTCACGGCTACGGCACCGAACCAGCGCTGGGTGGCCGACTTCACCTACATCGAGACCGGTGAGGGCTGGCTGTACTTCGCCGTCGTGATGGATCTGTTCTCGCGCCGCATCGTCGGCTGGTCGGCAAGCAGCACGATGACCGCACAGCTGGTCGCCGACGCTCTGATGATGGCGATCTGGAGACGTGGCAAGCCAGATGCGTTGATGCATCACTCCGACCAGGGCAGCCAGTACGCGAGCGAGTGGTTCCAGCGTCTGTTGGCCGAACACGGCATCACCTGCAGCATGAGCCGGCAGGGCGACGTCTGGGACAACTCGGCCATGGAGAGCTTCTTCTCCTCGCTCAAGACCGAGCGCGTCAACCGACGGGTGTATACCACCCGCGATCAGGCACGCGCCGATATGTTCGATTACGTGGAGCGGTTCTACAATCGGCAGCGCAGGCATTCGACGATCGGATACTTGAGCCCGGTTGAGTTCGAGGAGACTGTGGGTTCAACTTAGGACGGTGTCCGGGGAAGCGGGGCAAGGCCAACGACCCGTAACACCGTAATAGACTGCGATATCACCTGCCGCGACTTGTTGCTGTGGAATCTCGGTGTATCCGTCGTGTTGCAAGATCGTCACTATTTGCAGAGGATCGTCGATCCATGTTCTTCGAGCCGCAAACGTAAATCCGTGGCAGTTGTAGCGAAGAATCGCTGGTTCTCGTAATTCGCAGCCCGCCACACTCCACTTACGCGCAAACTCTCGGGCAAACTCATCAAACCCCGCCTGGTCATGGATTGCTTCTTGTTCGTTTGGGACATCAAAACCCAGGGCGGTTTGCAAGGCGAGTTGAGACATCTCTAGAAAATGCTACTTGAGCCTGCACTTCATCGCGCAAAAGGCGCTGAGTACTTCGCTAAGTAGTTCAGACCGTCGCAAACAAGCCGAACACTGGCGGTTTGAGGACACATCATAATCCGCCTGAAATCGCAACGAAGGGCACTTAGACAATGTATGCACAATCATGCACTTATGAAATTTAGGAGCAAGCGCTACTAGAACTCCCCACGCTCCAACATGGTTGTGACCATCGGATACCCCGATTCCTGAAGCTTGTGCAAGTAAGCCTCGAGCGTTGTCAAGTCGTTTGACAGGGGAAAATGCATGTCGAGCTCGGCGCCGCGAAACTGCTGGGCAAACCCGCGGATGCGCAACGCGTAAACACGGTCAAAGAGCTTTTCTCGCAGGAGCTTGTCAGCCCGGCGAGCGGAGAGTACATGCCAGCTGCCGTGTCTGATGCGGTCCAGTATCTCAACGAAGGCCGGATTCTGCTGAGCTTCGAGATTTGCTACAACTCGGTCTTCGATATCGCGCTTGCCTTTGATTCCTTTCGCCTGACTCAACAGCCCGAGGAACTCGAGAGTGTCGTCATCAGCTCGCGCGCCGATGGAATCCGCTGAAAGTCCCGGCACGCTGACAATAATGAACAGGAACGGCAAGCGGTCTGCCTCCTGCTTCTGAAGCGCAGCATTGATCTTGTAAGTCGCAAGTGCAAAACAGTCTGTCGGCTCGATGCCAACCAACTCTTGGGCGCGACGAAAAACCGATCCGACAAACTTGATGTTGATCCGATAGACCGGTCGTCCTCTACCATTGAGTAATCGATAGTCGGTATCGGATCGCCCTTCACGCACGTCGATCAAATTCAACTCGTTCGTTGCAGCTTCCCGACGATATCTGTCGACGAACTCGATTTCGGCGCAACGCCCGACGATCAGGTTGCCCAGAATCTGACGTGCTCTCTTGGATGCGCGCTCATCGGGAGTGGAGCTTCCAAACAGAGCGACAACGGGATCTTCGGCACCCAGAATCTCCGTGACCCGCTTCCGGGTTAACCCATAGCTTCGCGCGAGGTCTGCAATTTCAACGGCCGAGTGAGGCTTACCGACCTCGCTAATAACCGGAAGCGGACTCGGCCAATTCTCCTGATTGAATATTCGCTCGAGCGTGTGAATTAGCTGTTCTGGCGTCACCGGCGTTGACCTCGAGACCGAAGCGGAGGGCACTCGCGCGAACGTACTCCGCGGAGAGTTCAGAGGCTATCCATCGTCTGCCAATGGATTCTGCGACAAAACCTGTCATGTTGCTGCCCGCGAACGGGTCAACGACAAGTTGACCGGGCGACGTGCAGAGCTTGATGAAGAAGTCCGGCAACGCGGACGGGAAACGCGCAGGGTGAACCTTGAGCCCCGCATCGCGGCACGCCGCGATGTACTGAGAATTGCTCTCGTTGTTGCCACGCTGGATCATATTCGGAGGAATCGAGCCGCCGCGGTCCGCCTGGAACTTATGCGTAATGCTGTGTCCGGAGGGCCGAACCTTCGCGCGATACCCGCGCCTGATCAGTCTCCGCATATCCGCGCTGTAGGGGACCAGGACATTACGATTGTTGGCCTGCGGCCAGGCAGACTTGCTTAGCCACCAGACGTATTCGACCGAATCCTTGACGCGTTGCCGTCGCACCGTGACCCATTCTGCAGGCGCAGGCAGTTTCGCTGGGTTGTACCAGAAGCATTCCTGCGCGAGGCAAAACCCGATTTCCTCAACGAGAGCGATCAGCAGCTTGAAATGATAGAGAGAGCGCGTCGGCGTACCGGAATTAAAGCTTCCGCCAATGTTGAGAACAAAACTTCCCGTCGATTTCAGAACGCGGCGAATCTCAACTGCAAACGGCTTGAACCACTCTTCATACTGGCACTTTTCAACATTGCCGTACTCCTTCTTGAAGTGAAGGGCGTAGGGCGGCGAGGTGACCACCAGATCAACACTCTCATCAGGCAGCGATGCGAGCAATTCGCGAGAGTCGGCGACGTACGCTGCGCCTAAAGCCGTCGAGTAAGCAGGTACATGGGCGATCGAAAGCCCATGTCCAGATACTTCGTCAGAAGAAAGCCGGAGCTTCTGCTGCGTGATGGCAGCGTTAGCGCGATGCTTGCGCGTGCGCCTGTGCGTCTGCGATTTCTTCATCGAACTGATTTGTCCTTGGCAGACTCTAGGAGCGGCCATTGGTCGGCGACGTACTTCTCGCTGGCTTCACGCACGACCCAAGCCAGGGACACTTTCTTGGAGGCAGCGATTCGCTCGAGTTCCGAATACAGTTGGGAGGGGAAACTCACCGATGCTCGGGTGCTCTTAGCAGTGCGTTCATCTGCAATTGGCATCATTTCTACGCCAGTAGAGAAAGATGCACCATCGTACACCAAGGTGGTGCATATTTGAATCTGGAGAACAAGACTTTGAATTTCTTACGCTTTCCGTGCCTGCCAGAGATTCAATTTTAGACGTTCACGTCCCAGAAGCCGGGTTCCGCATTCTTGACCGGGCGTACTCTCGAGCCTTTTGGAAGAACTGTCCGTCGCGACGATGCTGTTCTGACAACCATTCGACGAATGCCTCGCTGTATTGCCGTGTTCCAAACTTGCCCTTGTACGAGAAGTTTGGATTTTCATCGACGGCAAATTCCTTTCGGACACATTGAATATCGTAAGGAGAAAAGACATTCGCTCCTAACTCTTCGGATACCCGCTGTTTAAGTTCCTTCGCGCGGTAGGGATAAAGCTGATCATTGTCGACTACCCGAAACTCGGGACCCTCGCCTTTCGCAGTAAGCCGAATACTCTGTGTCCCTTCATTGGCGAGTGAGACTGTCGGAGCAACAATCTGAACGTGCGCCTCCGGCGGCGCTGCCACCACTTTTGCAATCCCGTCAAGCCAGAAGCCTTTTACGCGCTGCAACTCACGTTCGAGTGTGGCGCGGAGATCCTCGGTTGTCCCCGGCTCGCTCTTCGCACCGTGCCGGAAGTACATTGTCCCCTTGGCAAAGGCAGTCTTTTTCTTTCCCGCAGGCCACTCATACTCTCCTGGTACAGAAAAGATTACTGGCAGATGTAGACCACCGATTGTTACGACTGCGACCTCGCTGTCCGCCATGTCAAGTCGCTCAACAGTTAAGTTCGTAATATGGTGATCCGTGTACTTGTAGATCTTGTTTGCAATATCGGCCAAATCAAGTGCAAGAAACGCAGTTACATTTTCGCCTGAGGGTTCGCCGTTGTCGTTCAAGCCAACGATGATTTGGCCACCCCCCGAGTTTGCCATCGACACAATATCTTTGATGAGTTCACACCAATCGCCCGTGAGCTGTGGATTAAAGCCGCCTTTGAAGTCGAGCCTATTGCCTTCCCCCTTGGCAATTTCCGCGAGTGAGATAGGCTCCGCGCTGCTTTCTGAAGTCACTCCCGCTTTCCTTAAATGAGACTACCTTGCGAGAATATCCGAGCCGAGAAGGCTCGCGACGTTCTTGGGTATGCGGCGATGCACGCGCGATAGATTGCGAATTCAGTACCGTAGCGAAAACGTAGCGAAAACGTAGCGTTCCATGCCTTTTCGTGCGCTACGGTGCCTGTTTCAAGTGAGGGCGGGCCTGCTAAGTGGTTGAAAAACAAGAACCTCTCAAATCACCATCGCGACTACGAACCAGGGGGTCGGGAGTTCGAATCTCTCCGGGCGCGCCACCACTTTCTAATTCAGATCAAGCAGTTAGTAATTTTCCGCGTGCCACCGGTCCGTGGAGTCTTTACCTACGTGGGAATCTTTGTGGGGCACACGTACCTTCCGCCGTCCGTAAGACTGTGATTCTGCTGGTTGCACTCACTCGTCCAAAAACGAGAAGTCTGAAGATGAGTTGGTTGGGGGATGGAAACTTTCCCAACGAACCTTTCAAAGGTGCTTTTCAAGCGCGCCCGAACAGCGGCGAACGGCTACGTTACGATCACATTGGGGGATTTTTTTAGGTTCGTTTCTACTCTTCGAGACTTAAGTCACTGTTGTGGAGCAACTGCTTAAGCGCGGTTTCCGTGCAACTGACTGTAAGCGTCAACTTGACAATCATCAGCAGCGGTCCAGCGGGTACCGAGGAATCGCGAGTCGCACTAATTCGTACTTTCAGGCTGGCGATGCGTTCCGTGCCCTCGTCCGTGGGACGTTTATCGAGCACATCGAGTATTCCCCGGTAGTCATCAGGTGCACGTTTGGGAATCTCCTCAATAACTTTAAGTTCATGCGCGACATAGTCGCATCCGATCGGAAACACGAACTTCTTTTGCTCAATAGTAAGTGATCCTGCGGGTGCATTAGAGCGCTCCGCACGCATCTCAGTCGTTAATTTCTGATTCTGCCCAGCCAGTAATACGTCGTGTTGAAGACTAGCTAAGACAACGACTACCCAAAGACTCGTGCGGCTGATCTGCATCGTGGCTCCACACACTTATGCCTGATGTCAAATCGGAAGCGCGGTAGCATCAAATTCTTGCAGTTCTTTACTTCTTTGCAACTTAGCTCCAAAGACGTCGATAAAATTGTCCTCTCCGATGAGACGTACGCTCTCATTTGTTCGAATATTGTGGCCCGACTGTTCGTTCTGAACGGACGCGCGAAATGGCTCAGGGCACGTTTGTCCTATGTGCCCTTTTCGGGGCACACCGGTTGCCAAGTCATTAACGCAACTAGGGTGTTGGTTGATCGAATCTCTCCGGGCGCGTCAATCTCATTCCTGCGTGTAAGTGCAAGAAATTGCTCGGCCAGACGCGAGTATCTCGCGAGAGACTTCATGCTACGAAGCAAACGTAGCACCCATGTTCGACGGATCTTCCGCAGTACCAATAAGTACTATATATTGGTATCACTCGGAGGCAACCGACATGGCCAAAAACACCAGTATTCTTCTAGGCGATCATTTCGAAGGCTTCATCAGCCGTCAGATCGAGAGCGGGCGTTACGGTTCTGCCAGCGAGGTGGTGCGCGCAAGCCTGCGCCTGCTGGAAGAGCATGAGCAGAGGATCCATGCGCTGCGGCAAGCATTGATCGACGGCGAGAAGAGCGGTGATGCCGGCGAATTCGATATGGATGACATCAAGCGCAAGGCTCGCCGTCGGGCAAAGTCAGCCCCTTGATACGAAGAATCCGCAAACATGCGCTTGCGGAAAGCGATCTCATCGGTATCTGGCGATACTCGTATCAGCGATGGGGCGCGGTTCAGGCTGACAAGTATCTCGATGAACTGGACGACGGCATTCAAGGGCTCGCGCGCAACCCGGAATCTGGGGCGAGACGTGACTACGTGTGCGATGGCTACCGCGTCCTGTTCGTCAACCATCATGCCATCTACTACACGGTGACGGCGTCCACGATCCATATCGTCCGGGTCCTTCACGGCGAGATGGATCCTGGGAAGTACCTATAGCGGCGCGTCCAGCCTCATCCACAAATGCGCATACGCCAACGCCAAGCGATTCGCCAGCTGCTCACTCGTCACGCTCGCCCCATGCCCGCCCTCGATCTCCTCGTAATACGTGACGTCATACCCCAGCTCCTCCAGCCGCGCCGCCATCTTCCTGGCATGCCCCGGATGCACCCGGTCATCCCGCGTCGATAGATAGAAGAAGATCGGCGGATACCCCAACCCCCGCGCCGCATTCTGGTACGGCGTGTAAGGCGCAATCCACGCCCATTCCTCCGGCAAGTCCGGATCCCCAAACTCATCCACCCAGCTCGCACCCGCGAGCATCTCGTGATACCGCCGCATGTCCGCGAGCGGCGAGCCGCTGATCACCGCGCCGTAGAGATCCGGTCGCCGCACCATCGTCGAGAGCACCAGCAAGCCGCCATTGCTACGGCCCTCAATCCCCAAGTGCTCCTTCGACGTGACCTTCCGCGCGATCAGGTCCGCCGCCACCGCCTCGAAGTCCTCGAACGAACGCACGTGGTTCGCTCCGACCGCGCCCTGGTGCCAGGCCTCCCCGAATTCACCGCCGCCGCGGATGTTCGCGAGCACGAACACGCCTCCGCGCTCCAGCCAGGTCTTGCCGTACGCGCCATACAGCTGCTCATAGCTTCCCGAGTACGACGGCACCAGAGCATTCCGGAACCCGCCGTACGAGAAGATGTGCGTCGGCCGCGTGCCATCCAGCACCATCCCCTTCGGCGCCACCTGGAAGTAGGGCACCCGCGTGCCGTCCGCCGAGATCGCCCAATGCTGGCTCACCTCGAAACGGCTCCCGTCGAAGGTCGGCGCCTGCTGCTTCACCGCCACCGGCACCGGGTCCGCGTCTGCAACGAAGTACAACGTCGGCGGCGTCACGAAGTCCTCGAACGCGACGAACGCATCGCCGCTCGAGCCATCCACCGACTCGACCGACAGGCTCCCGTTGTCCGGCAACGCGATCTCCCGCCGCGTCCACACGGAATCCGCCTGCTCGTACCGGTAGAGCCGGCCCCGCACGTTATCCAGCACCGAGACCAGGATCCCGCTCTTCGCCGCCACGGCGCTCAGCACCACCTCGCTGCCCGCGGACTCCGCCAGCACCTCGATGGCGCCCAGGCGCGCCCCGTCCCCGGTCGCGCGCAGGACCGACGCATCCGCGAGCAGGACACTGTCCCGTTTGAACAGGCGCTCGCCGCGCTGCCAGTCGTCGTTCAGCGAGATGACCAGCTTCCCCGCGAACAGGTCGTCGATCCGCGCCGTCGGCGGCAGCTCGAGCGGGTGCAGGCTCCCGTCCGCGAGCAGCTGGTAGTAGTCCGTCTCCCAGAACGTGCGATTGTCGGCGACGAGGTCCACGTCGCCGCCGTCCGAGCGTAGGCGAAAGCCCGTTGCACCCACCGACTCCGGCTTCGTCTCGAACAGCACCGGCGCGCGCGCCCACGGTGTGTCCCGCGCCCAGAGCCGCACCTGGCGCGGATACCCCGATTCCGTCATCGACCCCGGCCCGAAGTCCGTGCCGAGGAAGACGCTGTCCGCATCCCGCCAGGCTGTCGCGGTCTTCGCGACCGGCACCTGGAACCCGCCCGATACGAATGCACGCTGCTCCGGATCGAACTCCCGCACCTCGTCCGCGTCGCCGCCGCCCGGCGAGAGCGACACCAGGCACTTCGTGTACTCCGGCGGCAGGCAATCCATGCCGTGGAACACCCAGGGCGTGTTCTCCTGCTGCGCGAGCGCGTCGATGTCCAGCACCGTTTCCCAGGCCGGCTCCGCCTTCCGGAACTCCTCCAGCGAGGTCCGCCGGTAGAGGCCGCGCGGATGCGCGTCGTCCTTCCAGAAGTTGTAGATCCAGGGGCCCTTCTGCTCGACCTGCGGCAGGCGCGACGGGGAGTCGAGCGCAGCCAGCGCCTCCTGACGCAGCTCCTCGTAGATCGGCAGCGACGCCAGCTTCTGCCGCGTCGCGGCGTTCTTTTCCCGCACCCAGTTCATGGCGCGGACGCCGTCGATGTCCTCGAGCCAGAGGTAGGGATCCGCCTCGTCGGTGGAGGCGAAGGCCACGCGTTCGCCGGCCGACTCGCCTTCCTCGAACGCGGCGAGGATCGACTGGTACTTCTCGACGTACCAGCGGTTCTCGTTGTTGTAGCGCGGGATCGAGACCGGGATGACGTCCGTCGCCACCGACTTCCACATGCAGGGGCAGGGCACTGGCTTCTCAGGCTGCTCGCCGGGGCGGCTCAATTCCGTCAGGCCCACCTTCATCCGCTTCATCACGTTGGCGAGCTTCGTGACGTTCCGCGGCCCGCCGTTGTAGGCAGCGACCGGGAAGATACCCATGACCTCCCGGTTGTCCCGGTATGCGTCGCGGATCTCCGCGCGCATCTGCTTCAGCTCGATGTCGAACAGGCAGATGGCCGCCTTCATGGCGTTCAGCAGGTCCGTCGCGCCGCGCTCGAAGTTCGGGTCGATCTTCGCCGCGGGACAGCGGCGCACCACCAGCGCGTAGGTGCCGTTGCCCCGGCGGTTCGTGAACTGCATCGGCCCGATGGCCGAGGCGCGCGAGACGCTGTAGCGATAGGCCTCGCCGCGCTTGAGGCCGTACTGGTTCAGCACTTCGTTGAAGGCCTCGTCGCCCTTCTCGACGAAGTCCGTGTCGTCGGTCTGCTCGATCACCGCGAGCGTCGCGATGACCGAGGGCGGCACGATGTCCGCGAGCAGTTCGCCCGGGAACGCGGCGGAGGGCGCCTGCGCGAGGCGCAGCTCGTCGATCGCCTGCTGGGCCGTCGCCAGCAGGAAGTCCCGGCCGCCGGTGACGAAGTCCGGGTCGAACGTGTCTTCCGTGAAGGGCAGGTAGACGATCGGCTTTGCGGTCTCCGCAACCGCCCGCCAGCGCTTCTTCTTGAGGAGCGTCGCGTCGAACACCGGGAATTTCCGGCCGTAGACCTTGAGCGGCTCGCCGTCCTTCGAGAACGCGAACATCAGCCGCTCGGCGCCCGTGCCCTTGATGTGCTGCGCCTGGATGCCCGGGGTGAGCAGCGTGAACTTGATCGGCTTGCCGCCCGGCTTCCAGCGGATCGGCGGGCGGGGGATCTCGATGCGCGCGACCGTCCACGCCTGGTCCTTCTCGCTCCAGAGCGCAAAGGCCACCGGCCGGCCGCGGAGGATCTCGCTCTTTCCCTTGCCCGTGAACACGTACTGGAGCTCGTAGTCCTCCAGCAGCTCGCGCGCCTGCGACACCAGGTCGCGGATCTGGTCCTCGCGCGTGACGGAGACGACGATCGCGGCGAGTTCCACCGCCGCCGGCGCGGTGACCTCCGGGGCTTCCGACTCGGCGACGGAGAGGGGGACTTCGCCTTCCGACACCTCCGCGTCGGCGGAGGCTTCCTCGTAGTCGGGGGACTCCGGGCCCTGCGGGTCGGGCGTCTCCAGGCTCTCGAAGAGCATTTCCTCTTCGGTCGGCTCGCCCTGCAGCGTCGAGCAGGCGGCGAGAAGCACGGACAGGGCGGCCAGCAGTGCTGCCGCGGCAGTGGATCGGGCGTCAGAAATCATGTCACGCAAAGTCCCGGGTGATGTCATTTCGCATTCGTTCCCGAACCTCCTCGCTGACCGGCGTCTTGTCGACGAGTTCCAGCAGCCTGTCGCGAACGACGATGGCGCGGCGCGCCAGCTCGCGGTTGAAGGCGATGTCCTTCTCGCGGCGCGCGACGTACTTGGCGATCGCGAGGTCATGCGGGTCGAGGCACAGTCCCTGTACGCCATCGGTGTCACCCCGAGGGAGTGTGACCAGTCGCGACTTCCAGCCGCGAGGCAGCGTCGCGCTCGCCTCATCGACAGGATCGGCATAGTAGCCAAAGCTCTCGTGGAACGGCGAGTGGACTCCGATCGCGTTGAGCCACTCGGTGCGGTCGGCGTTTCCGGTGGCAATCAGGTCGACCTCGGCTGATCGCACGATATCGTCGGGAAGGTCGGGATGCTTTCCGTGCAGCGACTGGCTGCCGATGATGACGAACCGCTTCTCGCCGGTAATCCGGCCGGCGGCGCGCAGCACATGGTCAAGCTGCTGCTTCTTCATGCAACCTCCTCACCTCTTCCTGCGGCAGGAGACCCACGAACGGCATGGACTGGCGCAGCGTAACGGCGTGATCGTCGCGCCCGAGCATGGCGGCAAACAGCGCTGCGTCGTCCTCTCGACTCGCAAGGTCATGCCACTCGTCGTAAGCCGGGCACCACGCGTCCTGGCGCTTCCAGCGGTGCAGGTTCGCCAGGATCTGCGCGCGAATTTCGCGCGGCGTGAAGCGTCGCAGCACCGCGAGCGCGATGGATCGCTTGAGCTCGTCCAGGGTCCGATGGGAAAGGCCCGCGCCTGGTGAGGCAGGGCGGATGCCGCGCCCGGTCAGCTCGAGCGTGTCACCCTCCGCGACGCCCCAGGCATCCAGCGCCGTCCTGGGGATGATCACGCCGAGGGAGTTACCGATCCGCCGGATGGCAAGCTTCATGGCCGGAGTTATATCACGTTATAACCTGGGCCAGCAATGCTGCCGCTCGAACAAAAAAGCGTCGAACATGTCGATTCGGGAGCGGCCAGTGCGACGATGCACTGAACGAAGTCCCCTGAAGGAGCCAACCCGATGAAAGTCATGGTTTTCGTGAAGGCCACCCCCAACAGCGAGGCGGAAACGCTGTTCAAGGAACCCGAGAAGATGGCGAAGCTGTTCGCCGAAATGGGCCGCTACAACGAGGAGCTGGTCAAGGCCGGCATCATGAAGGGCGGCGACGGCCTGAAGCCCAGCAAGCACGGCAAGCGCATCCGCTTCGACGGCGCGAAACGCTCGGTCATCGACGGTCCGTTCGCCGAGACCAAGGAGCTGGTCGCGGGCTTCTGGATCTGGGAAGTGAAGTCGATGGAAGAGGCCGTCGAGTGGGCGAAGAAGTGCCCCAACCCGATGCCCGGCGAGGTCTCGGACCTCGAGATCCGCCCGTACTACGAGGCGGCGGACTTCGGCGAGGGATTCACGCCCGAGGAACAGGCGCGAGAGGCGGACCTGCGCAAGCGCATCGGCGACACTTGAGGCTCACGGCGTCAACCGCAGCAGTCGCCCGCCGGTGCCCGCGCGCTCGTCCTCCAGCACCCACAGCGCGCCGTCCGGCGCCTCGATAACGCTGCGGATCCGGGCGCCCATCGGGTAGCGCGCTGCCTCGCGAGCCATGTCTCCTTCGAATTCGACGCGGATGATCGCCTGCGACGACAATCCGGCGATCAGCGCGTCGCCGCGCCAGTCCTTGAACAGGTCTCCCCGGTAGAACATCAGGTTTCCCGGCGAGATCACCGGCGTCCAGGTCACGGCGGGAGCCGCAAACTCCGGCCGCGTCGGGTGATCCGGGATCACCCGCCCGTCGTAGTGGTCGCCGTTGGAAACGACCGGATAGCCGTAGTTCGCGCCGCGCCGGATCAGGTTCAGCTCGTCGCCGCCCGCCGGTCCCATCTCGACGACCCACGGCCGGCCCTCGGGATCGAAGGCGAGGCCGAGCGGATTGCGGTGCCCCAGCGACCAGACCTCGCCATAGACGCCTTCGTCGTCCACCAGGGGTTCCTGGCTGTAATGATCGACGAACGGATTGTCCTGCGGGATCGAGCCGTCGTCGTTCAGGCGCAGGATCTTGCCGAGGTTTGCCTGCATGTCCTGGGCCGGCGTGAACTTCTGGCGGTCGCCGGAGGAGACCCAGAGGAAGCCCGCGTCGTCAAACCGCAGCCGGTGCCCGTAGTGACCGAAGCCGACCACCTTCGGATACTGGCGCCAGATGACCTGGACGTTCGAAAGGGTAGCGCTGCGCTCGGTTTCGTTCAGCACGCCGCGGGTGACGGCTGCGCCCCGCGTCCCGCCCGGTCCGCCCTCGGCGTAGCTCAGGTACACCAGCCGGTTCTCCGCGAAGCGCGGATGCAGGGCGACGTCCGCGAGGCCACCCTGGCCGCCGTAATCCACATCGGGCACGCCGCCGACCCTTCGGGAGAACTCCCCCTGCGGCGTGACGATCAGGAGATTGCCTTTCTTCTCCGTCACCAACATCCGGCCGTCCGGCAGGAGCGCCATCGCCCACGGCTCGTCGAATTTCGCGATCGGCTCAATCTTGAATGGCAGGTTTGACTGGGCCTGCGCAGTGCTCGCGAGGATCAGGAACAGAATCGGGGCGAGTCGACGAAAGTTCATGGCGTTTACCTCAGCAGGTCAAGCAAGGACCCCAAATGCTTCTCGTAGTTCCGCCAGCGCCCGATCGCGTGCCGATAGATCGGCTGCCGCACCTGCCACCGGCTCGGAGTCTGGATGCCACGCTCGGTCTGGTGGAACTGCGCGCATCCCGGTTCCCAGTCGACGCCGCAGTGTTCCAGCAGGCGCCGGATCGTCGGCTCCGTGTCGGTCACGAGCGCCTCGTAGTCGACGTCCAGGATCCGGGTGGCGAACACTGACTTCCAGTGATCCATCACGCGGCGATAGTCCAGGAAGTAGCGCCCCAGCGTCTGCAGGTCGCTCGCGAACTGCAGGTTGATGTTGAAGGTGGTGAAGTGGCAGGACACGCAAGTGTCGAGAGGATCTCGACGGCAATGGATGATTTTCGCGCCGGGGAAAAGCGCGGCGATCAGTCCGAGGTGCAGGAAATTGAACGGCATCTTGTCCGTCACGCGCGGCGCATCGGCCGAGATGCCGTTCAGCTTGTCGAGGTACCGCCCCGCATGTTGACCGAGCGCGACGGCATCGAGGGAGAAGAGCCCGCGGGGATAGCCGCCCGGCGTTTTTGCGATTTCCGTCGCGATGATCGTAATCGTCGGGAGTTCGCCGCCCGCCGCAATCTGCGAATGGCTGGCAAGGATCTGCTCGACGAGCGTCGTGCCGGAGCGGGGCATGCCGACGATGAAGATCGGCCGGGCGCTGTGGACACTCGGAGCCGGCAGTGACTCCAGGGACTGCGCCGGGAAGGCGCGGATCATTTCGCTGACGACATCGGAGAACCTGCCGCTGTCGAACGGACGCCAGCGATGGCGGACGGCGTTGGCCGCGCTGAGGTGCGCAAAGGCAAGGTCGAATTGCTGGCGGGCGTCGAAGTACTGGGCGAGGGCGAAGTTCAGTTGCGTCCGCTGCGCTTCGCTCAGGGCATCGCCCACGAGGAGTCGTCGCGCGGCCTGTTCATGGCTTTCGGGAACATGCCAGTCACGGTGGCTCAGCAGGTTGGCAAGGGCCGTGACGTTGCCGGGGTCCCGTGACAGCACGGCGAGGTACTGTGCTCTCGCTTCCTCGAACCGGCCGCCGGCCTCCAGTGCGTCAGCCAGCGTCAGGCGCGCGGCTGCGTCTTCGGGCGCGAGGTCGACGGCCTTCCTGCCCAGCTCGATCGCGAGCGCGACGTCGTCCATGGCGAGCGCGTTGCGTGCCGCGTTGGCGTGCGCCTCGCCCGAGTGCGGCATCACCTGCAGCAGCCGGTCGAGGTAAGGCTTCGCCTGCTCCGGCCGCCGCTGCAGCGCATGGATGCCGGCCAGGTGGGTGAGGACATCCGGGTGGCGCGGCTCGCGCTCCTGCAGCCGCGTCAGGATGGCCATGGCTTCCTGATAGGCGCGCTGCTGCATGAGCCGGCGGACCTGGACCAGCAGTGCGGCTACGTCGGTCAATCGATTGTCCAGCTTGGCCGACTCAGGGAGGCGTGTACCAGATCGGCGAGGACCAGGCGCGCTGCTGGATGCTCGCCGGCACGTCGTCCGGCACGGCCACGCCGGCCTCCGCGGCGAGCAGCGTGGTCCAGCGCGGGCTCGGGATCTCCAGGACCCGCACGTAGTAGGCCGACAGCTGCCGCGCATCGAAGTCCGGGTCTTTCCAGACGACCTTGAGTTCGGCCGAGCCGACGGCGTCCTTCGACGTGCCGTAGGCGACGTCGAACACGCGCTCATGCTGCTGGCCTGCGTCCTCCCACACCTTGACGACCTGTAGCCGGTCGAGGTTGGCGCCGACCGGGTCTTTGCTCGCCCAGATTGCGAACGCAGGTGCGCCGGCGCCGGCCGCGGGCGCAGACAGGTCACCGCCCATCGGGACACCGGCCTCGTAGGCGGACCGGATCCAGTTCTCGTCGTTCAGCAGCGTATCCGTCAATCCCCAGCCTCCGAAGAACCGGACTTTCAACCGCGTGCCCGTGGTGGCGAAAGTCTCGCGGCGACGCAAGGCGTCGTAGATCGACTCGCGCGTATTGCTCTCGGCCCAGACCCCGGTGAGGCTACCCGGCATCGTCTGGCGGTTCTGCTCCACGCGCCTCGATCCCACCGTCAGGATGCTCGTTGCTTCCGCCGGGCTCGGGCGGCCCGCCGCGATGTTCGGCCTGTAATAGCTGCCGGCGTAATCGGCCTGCGCGCTCACGGAAAGCCCCGAATGCAGGTCCGACGCGCCGGCGAAGCCGTACTTGTAGGGATTGACGCCGACTTCGCGCTGCAGGACGAGGCCGCGGCTCAACGCATCGCGCAGGTACGATCCGGCAGGGCGGCCGGGATGGCGCCGGTCGCCCTCCATGTAATCGAAGATCTCGTAGTTGGCGAACTCATCATTCGGCGACAGCAGGGGATGGGTCTCCGAGGCTCCCTTGTTCTGCGAGATCTCGCTGAGCGGTTCGTTCGCCTGCCGTTGCTCGGCGTATCGGCGATCGATGTAGCCGGACGCACTGTCGAGCCAGGCGAACATGAGTCCGTCGCTCGCGTTGCCGTTGTGGGGGATGGCGAGCGCCTCGAAGCCCTGTGCGCGGATCGCATCCAGCCAGTCCCACAGGGCCTCGGGATGGCGCGAATCCCAGGCCGTGAAAGGAGCCGGCGTCGCGTCGCCGCGGAAGATGACGTTGCGATGCAGGTTGGCGCCGTCCGCCGCCGACGTCCATTCATAGGCGACGAAGGTCGTGAAGCGGCCCGGGCGATAGTTGAGGTTGGCGAACTTGACCGAGCGAGACCAGGCGGCGGTCGAAACCGGCCGGAGATCCTCCGGCAGTTCGTTCTTCCGTCCCCAGGCATAGGCCTGCGATACCTCGAGCAAGTCGTTGTACTCGCGCGGCTTGTCGAGGAAGTTCTCGACGTCGGCGCGGCCGTCGGGTCCCTTCATCGCCTCGACCACCGCGCGCAGGGCCTGGCCGACGTTGCTCCTGGACAACTTGCTCGCGGGATCGTCCAGCTCGTTCGCGACGCCAAGGCCCTCGATATGGTCGGTGACCGCGAGAAAATCGAGCGGCTCGCGGCGCCGCAGGGGCTGACCCAGGTACTCCACGACCTCACCGCGTGCGAAGCGGTAGGCCATGTCGGGATCGACGCCCATCGCGCCGCCGAGGTAGGTATCGAGCGAATAACTCGTATGCAGGTGCAGGTCGCCGAAGTACGCCTCGCGCAACGGGTTCACGGTCACTGGCGGCGCTTCGGCGGCGAGGCCCGGCGTCGCGCAGGCGGCGATCGCCGCGAGGCCGCACACAGCCTTGACAAGTGCGTCGGCGCAGGACATGCGGCAGTCTACTGACTGTCCATCGCCTGCAGCAATTCAGTCACTTCCAGCCATCGGGTTTCGACTCCGTCCAGTTCCTGCTTCGACTTCGCCTGCCGCTCGAGCAGCTCGCGCAATCGTGTCTTGTTGGAAGCGTCGTAGATGTCGGAAGCGCAGAGCTGCTGCTCGACGTCCTTCTGCTGTTGGTGCAATGTGACAAGCTGCTTGTCGAGCTTTGCCAGCTCGGTCTTCAGCGACGACTTGCTCCTGGCTTGCGGTTTCTGGGCGGATGGCGCCTTGGCGGCTTTCGCGGGCTTCTCGGTCACCTCGCGCGGATTGCTGGCGGCCCACTTCGCATAGTCGTCCAGGTCGCCGTCGAACGGTTTTGCGCGGCCGTCGGCCACGAGGTAGAACTCGTCGATCACCGTGCGCAGCAGGTGCCGGTCGTGCGACACCATCACCACGGCGCCGAGGTAGTCCTGCAGCGCGAGCGCCAGTGCCTGGCGCATCTCCAGGTCCAGGTGGTTGGTGGGCTCGTCCAGCAGCAACAGGTTGGGACGCAGGTAGGTCAGCAGCGCCAGCACGAGGCGCGCCTTCTCGCCGCCCGAGAACGGGCCGATCGGCTCGAAGACGCGATCGCCGCGGAACCCGAACGTGCCCAGGAAGTCGCGCAGCTCCTGCTCGGTGGCCTTGGCGGCCGCCGGCCCGCCCATCTCGCGCAGATGCTGCAGCGGCGACTCCGCCTCCTTGAGCTGCTCGAGCTGGTGCTGCGCGAAGTAGCCGATGCGCAGGTCACGGGCTTCCACGCGCTCGCCGCCGAGGGCAGGCAACTCGCCGGCCAGCAGTTTGATGACGGTCGACTTGCCGGCACCGTTGTGGCCGAGCAGGGCGAGGCGGGCGCCGGGCGAGATCGTGAAGCTGATGCCGGTCAACAGCGCGACGTCGCCATAGCCCACGGACTGCTCCTCGACCGTCAGCAGCGGCCGCGGCAGCTTGAAGGGCTCCGGGAACGAAAAGGTGAACTCCGAGTCCACGTGCGCCGGCGCGATGCGCTGCATGCGTTCCAGCGCCTTGATGCGGCTCTGCGCCTGCCGCGCCTTGCTGGCTTTCGCCCGGAATCGGTTGATGAACGATTCGATGTGCGCGATCTCGCGCTGCTGGCGCACGTACAGCGCCTGGTCCTGGGCCAGCCTCGCGGCGCGCGCCTCCTCGAAAGCGGAATAGTTGCCGCGCCAGGCCTCGGCCTTCCCGTGTTCGATGTTCACGATGCGGTCGCAGATCTGGTCCAGGAAGTCCCGGTCGTGGGCGATCAGCAGCAGGGTGCCGCGATAGTCCTTGAGCCACTGCTCCAGCCAAAGCACCGCATCGAGGTCCAGGTGATTGGTCGGCTCGTCCAGCAGCAGGAGGTCCGAGCGGCACATCAGCGCCTGCACGACATTGAGGCGCACCCGCCAGCCGCCGGAGAACTCGCGCACGGCGCGCTGCTCGTCCCGCGTGGTGAATCCGAGGCCGTGCATCAGCGTTGCCGCGCGGCTGCGGGCGTGGTAACCGCCGATCGCGTCGTAATGACCATAGAGTTCGGCCAGGCGGTGGCCGTCGTCGGCAGCCTCGGCGGCCGCGATCTGCCGCTCGACTGCGCGCAGCTCGGCATCGCCGTCCAGCACGAACTCGATGGCGTGCTGGTCGGTGGCGGAGAGTTCCTGCGCGACGTAGGCCACCGCGAGGTTCCCCGGCATGTCGAAGCTGCCGGCCTCAGGCGCCACCTCGCCGCGCACCAGCGCGAGCAGCGTCGATTTGCCGCTGCCGTTCTCGCCGGTGATGCCGATCTTCTCGCCACGGAAGAGATTGAACGTCGCGTGTTCGAAGAGCAGCCGCGTGCCGCGACGGATGGCGATGTCGGAGAAATTCAGCATGGGCGCGATCCGCCCTTGTCCAGCGGCAGCCGGACGAACGACTCGCCGGCCGGCGTCGCATTCGGCCCGAATCGCCGCTCCGCGAAGACGCAGTGATCCTCCGCGACCAGCACGACGCTGCTGCAGCGCGTGCCGTAGGTGTCGCCGGCCACGAATGGCGGCGACAGCGTCCGCTCGAGCGCGACGCCGACGCCGGTGTCGGGAAGGAGGGCGTCGGGCGCCACCGTGGTGTCTGCGAGCGCGTCGAAGAGCGGAGCCAGGCCGGCCTGGTCGACGGCGCCCGTGTTCGAGTTGAGCCAGGCCTCCAGGGCCCGTGTCGCGTGGCCGCTCTTCGGCCACGGTGCGTCGAAGGCGCCGTTCGACATCGCGTGCAGCCCCGGCGCGATCGGCCGGGATTGCGGGTGCGGATGGTTGGTGGAGAACACGAGCGCCTCGCCGTCCCACAGCAGCAGGTTGAAGCGGCCATATTCACCGCCGGACTGCGCGAGCACCGTGGCGAAATCGCTCGCAGTTTCGCCTCCGCGCACGAAGTCCCGCACCAGCCAGCCCCGGGAGCGCGGCCGCTTCGGAGGCTGAAGTCCGGCGCGCACGTTGGTCACGGCGGCCATCCGCCCGCGGGTCGAGACCTGCAGCCAGCCGCCACCCTCGATGAGATCGCGCCCGCCGAAGACCCCGGGCGCCTGCGGATCGAAATCCGCGGCAGCCGAGGGCCGCGCATGCAACTCATCGCGGTTGGCGATCAGGACCAGCGGATAGCTGGGGTGAATCCGCCAGGCGAATGCGATCAGGCACATAACACGCGCTCGAGCGCATCCGCCGCCGGACGTCCGAAGCGCCGCGCAAGCCGCCTCACGAGGTCGATGTCGATCGGTGCATTCGCGGACCGGTAAGCCTCGTCTGCGTCCGCCAGGTCCTGCGGACCGCCCGCGAAGCATTTCATGGAAATGAAATCCTCGCGGCCGATGATGCGCAGCGGCGAGCCGGACAAGGTGAGCGTGATCGCGCGCCCGAACGCTTCCGGATCGAGCCCGCGAAGGCCGGCGATCAGGTCGACGCGATTGCCGTGCCGGTCGCTGATCGCGAGCAATGCCGGGATGGGATCTTCGGGATCGCCGCGACGCAGGTCGGCCTTGAAGCCCGATTTGCGTAGCGATTTTTCCAGGTCGCCGAGTTTCGCCCGCGGCACCGAAACGATCGCGTCGGCGTCCACCGTCGCGCGTACCGTGCCGTACACCGAAGCGGCCAGGGCGCCGATCGCCGCGTAATCGATGCCTTTCTCGCCGAGCAAGGCGGCGACATCGAGCAGCAGCAGGACCGACTGGCCGGGGCCGGTTGCGCTCATCGCGTGCCCCGCGGCGGCCTGCCGTGTTCGAGGCCGGCGCGGTGCAGTGCGCCGACGAGTTCACTGTGCTTCTGGTGCGCCTCGAGGCGCTGCGCCGGCGTCAGGGCGCGCATGCTTTCGCTCGCCGCCAGGCGCGCGGCGTCGGCCAGGCGCGAGGGCAGGCGCGCCGGCGTGGCCTCCGGCAGGCCGGAGGCGTACACCCCGGCTTCGGAAGGGTCCTTGCCGGTCTGCAGCACGACCGGGAGTTCCAAGCGCACGGCGAGCTTGAGCAACAGCTCGAGCGACACGGCCTCCACGCGTCCGCGCATGATCTTGCTCAGCGTGGGTTGCGGCATGGCGAGGCGCCTCGCTGCCGCGACCTGCGTTTGCCCGCTGCGCCGCACGTGTCGTGCGATCTGCAAGGCGAGGTCGCTGCGCAGGGCCTGAATGGTGCGGTCCGCGTCATTGCGAGGCATGAATCTGTCTCCAGTGGTTATCAATAATACTATGGATATAGCTAATAAACTATAAGATCGTCCCGAAAACCGGCCGCCTGCCAGCCGAAGGCCGTCGACGTGCGCGGCTGGGGCATATAGGGTGGGTGCCATGCCGGTTGCGATGACGGTCAATGGCCGGATCGTGACGCTGGACCTCGATCCGGCGACGCCGTTGCTCTGGGCGCTGCGCGAACAGCTCGCTCTCACCGGCACCAAGTACGGCTGCGGCATCGCCCAGTGCGGCGCCTGCACGGTGCATCTCGACGGCAGGCCCGTGCGCGCCTGCGTGACGCCCGTGTCCGCCTGCGTCGGCAAGCAGGTCACGACGATCGAGGGGCTCGGCACACCGGACAAGCCGCACCCGGTCCAGCGTGCCTGGGCCGGAATCGGCGTGCCGCAATGCGGCTACTGCCAGTCCGGCCAGATCATGTCCGCGGCCGCGCTGCTGGCCGCGACGCCCAATCCGACCGATGCCGACATCGACCGCGCCATGGCCGGAAACCTCTGCCGCTGCGGCACCTACAACCGCATCCGTGCCGCGATCCACCAGGCGGCCGAATCGATGAGCGACGAAAAGGCGCCCGCATGAGCGCCGTCCTGCAGACCCGCCGCCAGTTCCTGAAGGTGACGACCGCGGCAGGTGGCGGATTGCTGGTCGGCTTCTGGCTGCCGGCGTCCGAAGCCGCGAGCGTGCAGGGCCGGCCCTGGACCACGCCGCCCGAAGGCGCCGAGGTCAACGCCTGGCTCGCGATCGATCCGGACGGCAACGTGACCGTGCGCGTCCCGCACACCGAGATGGGGCAGGGCGCGCTGACCTCCGTCTCGATGATGATCGCCGAGGAATTGCACGTCGACTGGACCCGCATCCGCGCCGTCTTCGCGGACGCCAACCGGCACCTGCGCAACAACAACGAATACGAGACGATGTTCACGGCGGGCTCCGCGCTCGTGCGCCGCCAGCACCCGCACATCATGCAGGCCGGCGCCTCCGCGCGGGAGCGGCTCAAGGAAGCCGCTGCCCGGGCCTGGGGCGTCGATCGCGGCCAGGTCCACGCGAGCCTCGGCACGCTGCGCGCCGGAAATTTCAGCGGCACCTACGCCGAGTTCGCCGGCGCCGCCGCGAAGATCGCGCTCCCCGAGGAGCCGGCGATCAGGAAGCCCGGCGAGTGGTGGCTGCTCGGCAAGCCGCTGCAGCGCCTCGACGTGGAAGTGAAGTCGAATGGCAGCGCCACCTATGCGATCGACACGCAGCTACCCGGCATGCTCTATGCGGCCGTCCAGGCCAGCCCGGTGCCGTGGGGCACGTTGCAGGCGTACGACGACAGCGCGGTGAAGGGGCGCCCCGGCATCCACGCCGTCATCGCGCTGCGCGCCCGGCCCGGGAAGCACGAGAACTCGGATCTCCAGGACTGCCTGGCCGTGGTGGCCGACAGTTGGTGGATGGCGCGTAATGCGCTCGGCGAGATCAAGACCTCGTGGAACGACGAAAAGACCGGCCCCCGCAGCAACGAGGCCGAGCGTGCCGAGGCACAGCGCTTGCTCGGGCAGCCCGGCGACGTCATTGCCGAAGGCGACGACACGCTGGCGGCGATCGAGGCCGCGGCGAACGTCGTCCGGGCCGATTACGAACGGCCCTGGGAAACGCACGTCCGCATGGAGCCGATCAACGCGACCGTGAGCGTCACGCCCGAGCGCGTCGATGTCTGGTCACCGACCCAGGATCAGTCGGTCGCGCTGCAGCTCGCCGCCGATCAGGCCGGCCGCGACCCGAAGGACGTGTACGTCCACACGGCGTTCCTCGGCGGCGGCTTCGGTGGCAACGGCGGCGGCGGCACGGGCGTTACCCGGCAGGCCACCGAGTTGTCGAAGCAGCTCGGGCGGCCGGTCAAGGTCATCTGGTCGCGCGAGGAGGACATCGCCCAGGACAAGCAGCGCCCGCCCAACTACGTGCGGCTCGCCGCCGCGCTCGGCGAGCGCGGCCTGCCGAGCGCCTGGTTCACGCGCTCCTGCTGGTTCGTGCCCGAGGGCACCGAGCGTGTCGGCCCCGCGACGTCGCACATCGCGATGAGCGACATGCCTTACGCCGTACCGAACCGGCTGCACGAATCCATCAGCGCGATGACCCACATCCCGGTCGCCACCCACCGTGCGCCCGGCACCAACCAGAACGGATTCATGACGGAGTGCTTCGCGGACGAGGTCGCGATCGCGGGCGGCTGGGACCCGCTCGACTGGCGAATCGAGCTGACCAAGGGCAAGGCCGACTGGCAGCTCGTGCTGAAGACGCTGAAGGAGAAGGCGGGCTTCCGCACCGACCTGCCGAAGGGGCAGGGCATGGGCGTCGCAATCGTCGAGGACCACGGCTCCATCTGCGGCGCCTGCGCGACCGTGCGAGTGAGCCCCGCCGGCGAGCTCAAGGTCGAGAAAGTCGTGATCGTGATCGACAGCGGGCACGTCATCAACCCGCACAATGCCGCCGAGCAGCTCGAAGGCGGCGTCGCGTGGGAGCTGACGCACGCCTGGCTCGGGGGGCTCGAACTGAAGGACGGCGGCTTCGCCGGGATGAATTTCGACCGCTACCCGCTGCTGCGGATGCACCAGATGCCGAAGGTTGAAGTGCACTTCGCGCTGTCCGGCGGCGCGAAGTGGGGCGGCATCGGCGAGCCGGCCGGCCCGCCCGTGCCGCCGGCCGTCGCGAATGCGATCTTCTACGCCACCGGCAAGCGCATCCGCTCGACGCCGTTCAGGAACCACGACCTGAGCTGGAGCTGAGCCCTTCTCACCCCGGCGGCGGCGACGGTTCCGGCGGCGGCGGATCCTCGGCCGTCGGCAGCGTGTCCGAGATTGCAGGATCCGCCTGATCTGCGGGAGCCATCTCCTCGCTTGACGCGGCCGCAGGCGTATCCGCCGGGGCCGCCTGTTCGCCCTTTTCCGCGCCGCATCCGGCGAGTAACGTCGAGCAGAATGCCAGTACCGTGAGTATCGTGGGTCTGTTCATGCGATCTCTTCCTTGTCGCCCTGCAACCGTTTAGATACCACGAATCGGTCGAGTTCCGAAGTCCGCCGTCGGACGGACGGGAGGCCCGTCAGGCCTTGATCCGCAGCATGTCGGGATCGTAGAAGGGCCGCAGCGAAACTTCGGCGGCGTGGATCCGGCCGGCGATGTCCACTTCCCACTTTCCGGTCTTGAGGTACGTCGCGTCGACTGGATCGCCGCTCACCATGGCGAGGCCCACGGCCGCTCCGAGCGTGTGGCCGTAGGAGGCGGCGCGCACATTGCCGACCGGGCGGCCGTCACGCAGGACGATCTCGTGATGGATCAGCAGGGGCTCGGGGTCCCGCAGGCGGATGCTCACCAGGCGTTCCTTGAACCGGCCTTCGGCTTTCTTCGCGATGCAGGCCGCCTTGCCGATGAAGTCGCCCGGCTTGTCGAGCCGCACGGCGAATCCGAGGCCCACGGAGTAGGGGTCGTCCATGTTGTCGATGTCGTGGCCGTAGTCGCGATAGCCCTTCTCCAGCCGCAGGCTGCCGAGGGATTTGAGTCCCGCGTGGCGCAGCCCGAACGCCTTGCCGGCTTCGACGATGCGGTCGTAGACGTGCAGCGCCTGCTCGGACGGGATGTTCAGCTCGTAGCCGAGCTCGCCCGCGTACGTGATGCGCACGCACATGACGCGCGCAAGTCCGATGTCGATCTCCCGCACGCCGCGGTAGGGAAACGCGGCGTTCGACATGTCCGCGTGCGTGACGGACTGCAGCAGCTCGCGCGAGCGCGGCCCCTGGACGTTCAGCTGCCCGTAGGCGGACGTGACGTCGGTGATGAACACGTGCTGGTCGTCGCGCAGGTTGCGCCGCATCCAGGTCTCGGTGTGGCGGTGCGCGATGTCGGAGGTGACCACCATGAACTTCTCGTCGTCGAGCTTGATGACGGTGAGGTCGGCCTCCAGCCGGCCCGCGTCGTTCAGCCACTGCGTGTAGGTGATCTGGCCGGCTTGCTCGTTCACGGCATTGGCCGAGAGCCGGTCCAGGAAGGCGCCCGCATCGCGGCCCTGCACCAGGAACTTGCCCATGAAGGACATGTCCATCGCGATCACGCCGTCACGGCAGGCCTTGTGCTCGGCGGCCCACCACGGAAACCAGTTCGCCCGGCCCCAGGTCAGCCGGTCGGCGACGGGTTCGTGGCCCTCGGGTGCGTACCATCCGGGACTTTCCCAGCCGCTGACGTCGCGGAAATGAGCGCGTTGCGCCGCCAGCCGTTCGTGGAACGGCGAAAGGCGCGCGCCGCGCGCGGTCTTCGGCGAGCGGTCCGGATAGTGGCAGGCGTACACCAGACCCAGCGACTCAAGCGCGCGTTGCCGCCGGTACTCGGGGTTGCACTGGTAGGGATGGAAGCGGTCGATGTTGATGCCGGTGACGTCGACGTCCGGCTTGCCGGTGAGGATCCAGTGGGCCACCACGCTGCCGATGCCGCCGCCGGTGATGATGCCGACGGAGTTAAGGCCGGCCGCGACGAAGTAGTTCCGCAACTCCGGCGCCTCGCCGACGATCGGGGCCAGGTCCGGCGTGAAGCTCTCCGGGCCGCAGAAGAATTTCCGGATGCCGACGTTCATCGTGACCGGCACGCGTTCCATGGCCTTTTCCAGGAACGGCATCAGGCGATCCGCGTCGGGCGGCAGCTCGCCGAAGGAAAAATCCTCGGGGATGCCTTCCACTTTCCACGGCGCGCAGTCGGGTTCGAACATGCCGACCATCAGGCCGCCGGTTTCCTCGCGGTAGTAGGCGTGCACCGACGGGTCCTCCAGCACCGGAAGGTCGGCCGTGACGCCCTCGATGGTTTCGGTAATGAGGTAGTAATGCTCGGCGGCCTGGTTGGGGATCACGACGCCGTTCCGCTCGCCGAGCTGGCGCGCCCACATGCCGGCGCAATTGACCACGAACTCCGAGCGGATCTCGCCCCGCCCGGTGCGCACGCCGGTGACGGTGCCGTTGCGCGTCAGCACGCCGGTCACCGGCGTGTTCGTGATCAGGCGTGCGCCCTTCATGCGCGCGCCCTTGGCCAGCGCCATGGTCACGTCGACCGGGTTGATGCGGCCGTCCTTCGCGGCCAGGAATCCGCCGCTGATGTCATCGGAATTGACGTACGGGAACAGGGACCGGACCTCGGAAGGCGAGAGTTCCTGGATGTCCATGCCGTGCAGGCGGTTGAAGTTCGCGACGCGCCGGTACTCCTCCAGCCGGTCGGCGTCGGCGGCGAGTTCGATGAACCCGCAGCCGTTGAAACCGGTTTTCTGGCCGGTTTCCTGCTCGAGGCGCCGGTAGAGCGCCATCGAGTGCTTGCGGATGCTGATCGTCGTCTCGGAGCCGGAGCCGAAGGTGGTCATCAGCCCGGCGGCATGCCAGGTCGTGCCGGAGGTGAGCTGGTCGCGTTCCAGCAGGACGACGTCGCAGCCCGCCTCGGCAAGGTGGTACGCCACCGAGCAGCCGATGATGCCGCCGCCGATGACGACGACGCGGGCGTATTCCGGGAGATCCTGTTCTGACATGGGTTTACCGCCGATCGATTACCACATCCCGCCGAGTGCCACGGTGATCGCCTCGCCGTTGACGCCGCGCGCCGCGTCGCTGCACAGGAACGCGATGACCTGCGCGACCTCGAGCGGCTCCAGCACGCGATTCTGCGGGTAGATCGCCGCGCGCTCGCGCCAGACTTCCGCGACGCTGATACCGCGTCGCTCCGCCTCGGATTTCGCGGAGCGCTCGGCCATCGCGGTGCGCACCCAGCCCGGCAGCACGGCGTTCGACGTGACGCCGAAAGGCCCGGCGTCCTGGGCGACGGCCCGCGCGAGGCCGATCAGGCCGTGCTTGGAAGCGGTGTAGGCGCTGCCGGAACGCTCCGCCTTCTCGCCGGCGGTCGAGCTCGTGAACACCAGGCGTCCGAAGCCGCGCCCGCACATGCCGCCCACGGTCAGGCGGGCGAGTTCGAACGGCCCGTCGAGGTTGATGCGCATCGTTTCGCGCCACACCGCCGGGTCCTGTTCCCAAACCAGCTTTTCGTGGGCCGAGCCGATGCCATGGTTGACGACCAGCAGGTCGATCGGCCCGAGGCGTCGCTCGGTCTCGGTGACGGCCCGTGCGCACCCTTCCGTAGTGCCGAGGTCAGCCGCGACGTATTCGAGGCCGACGTCCGCCAGTTCCGCTTCGCTCCGCGCCGTGATCATGACGCGGGCGCCGGCGGCGGCGAGCAGCAGCGCTGCCTCGCGCCCGATCCCGCGGCCGCCGCCCGTGACGAGCGCCACGCGTCCCTTCAGCGAATCCCCCATGGCCGCCATGGTAGCCGTGGCGGCGCGGAGCGGTCGAGCGGGACCGCGAAGGCCGTCGCTAGAAACCGTCGAAGAAAGTCTTGACGGCGCTGAGGCAGAACGGCGCCACGAGGCCGGCGTGATAGTTCTGCAGCACCTCGTCTTCGCCGCCGGCGAGTTCGAGGATTTCCCTGGCGGCGGCGAACTGCTCCTTCTGCGACTCGTACGGATCGCCGCTCGCGACCGGGGAGTCGATGTCCAGCACGGAAACCGTCGTCTCCGCCGACCAGTAGTTCTGCATCAGTTCGGTGTTGAGGTAGAGCACCGCCGGGTCGGCATTGCCCGCGCAGAGCAGCATCGGCGCCGCGGGCGTCCAGTTGCGCAGGTCGTTGGCCTTCAGCGCGATGCGGAACGGGTTGTCCGGCGCGACGGGCGGCAGCCCGTCCACCACCGTCGGGAAGCCGCCGTCCGGATGCAGGTCGGCGTCCTGCAGGTAGGCGAGCCGGAAGTCGTTGGTCAGCAGGTGATCGGTGCCGAAACCCGTCGCGAACACCGGCGCCAGGTTCGCCGGCGTCGTGGCTGGCGTGAGGTCCGCATACGCCGCATCCGGCGGCGTGCTGCTGAATATCGCATCGTCGGGGATCAGGCCCTGGTCCACGAGTTCGCTGAGCGATGAGCTGCTCGGCAACAGGCCATCGATGTCCGCCGCGTACTGCGGCTCGAAGGCTTCGGCCGGGCTGGCGTAGAGATCGCCGTAGGCATTCTGGTAGCTCGTCAGCAGGAGCGTGAGGTTGACGGGCGAACCGCCGGTCACGCGGCCCTGGAAGATCGCGTCGCCGAATGCCGAGGTCGCGTAAGGGCCCGACATCGGCGCGGACGCCGTGACGCTCGCGCCGTCCTCCTGCAGCGCCCGGTGCGTCGCCATGGCGACGTATCCGCCTTGCGAGTAGCCGGTGACCAGCAGCCGACCGTCGTCCGTGGTGTCGGGCGCGGTGGCCAGCGGCAGGGCGCTGCGTGCGGCCGTGAGCGCATCGATCATGTCCTTCGATTGCTGGTCGGCGTTCAGGTACGGGTGATAGCCGAGCGTCGAGCCTTCGTAGCCGACGTAATTCGGCGCCACGACGATGTAGCCCTCTGCCGCAAACACGCCGGCCATCAGGAGCGCCTCGGTGTTGTTCGCGGATTCGAGGTCCGACATGTCGAAGGCGACGTCCGTATTCGTGCCGTGGGCGTACACGACCATTGGCCGGCCGCCCTGGCACGCCGCCCCGGTATCGTTGGGCACCATCAGCGCCGCGGAAGCCGGGGTCAGGTTCCCGGCCGGGTCCACCGTCTGGTAGGAAATCCGGTAGACCTCGATCGCGCACTCCGGCGTCAGCACGGCCTCCAGCAGCAGTGCCGCCACGTCGTTCGAGACGGCAACGGCCAGCAGTTCTTCCGGCGAGTAACTCGCCGCCAGTTGCGGGTCGCCGATCAGGTCGCCGCGCTGCGCGACCGGATCCGGGTCGGGGTCCGGCGGCGGCGGGTTGTCGCCGTCGTCGCTGTCGGAGCAGGCCGAGAGCAGCCAGAGCGCCAGGCAGGCGATTGGGAGTTGACGGTAGCGGTGCATCCTGAACCTCGAAGCGTATCGTACGGACCCGGTCACAGCTTGCGCCGGCAGGCGATCGCGACGAGAGCCGTTGCGACCGCGAGGCACCGTCGGACGATGCTGACTTGGGGCGGCGATTCAATCCAGCCGTCGCTCCTCAAGCGTGCCGGTCAGCGTCTCTGCGCCGAGCGACACGTACAACGTGCGGTCCGCGACCGTGAGGTCGAGGCTCATGCGGCGGTCGAGCCGCGACACCAGGGCCGCGAGCAGCGAAGGTTCGACTGCGCGCAGCCGAATCTCGGCGGCGCGGTGAATCCGTTCGCCCGCGAGGCGCGAAACCAGCGCGTCGAGGCCGCGATGCGCGTAGACCGCGACATCCGGGGCCGCCTTCGCTGCCCGATGCAGCCGCTCCGCATCCGGCGTTCCGACTTCGATCCAGGCGCGCAGGACGCCGGTCAGGTCGCGCACGACGATCGCGGGTTCGTCCGGATCGGAGAGGCCCTTCGAGAAGGCGATGCCTTCGGTGTGCTCGAGGCAGTAGGCGAGCAATCGCGTGACGAGGTACTCTGCGGTCTCGGACGGGTGTCGGGCCGCGCGGATCGTCAGCGCCTCGTTGACCGCGCGATCCGCGTCTGCCAGCCGCACGTCGAAGACGTACATCGTCGCGCCCTGCGCCAAGCGGGTCTCCCGCAAAAACGGCGAGATTAGCATCGCGGGGAACTGAAGCCGCGGCGGGCGTTCCAACGGTCGAACCGGCAGGTCAATGCCGAGGGGGGGATTCCATGAAGTCAAGGATGCAATCGGGCATCGCGCTGCTGTGCCTGAACCTCGGCCTTGCCGCCGCGGCGCAGGCCGCCGAACCCGGCTGGTACCTGGTCGGCTTCGGCGGCCAATCGAGCGCCACCGGCGTCAGCCAGTCCCAGGTGGACGACAACGTCGCCGCGATCTTCGGTTCGGTCGGGCTCGACCTGCTCGACGTGGAATCCACGCTGGACGATTCCGATACCGGCTTCGGCCTGTCCGGCGGTTACCAGCTCAATGACCATTTCGCCGTGGAGTTCGGGTATGTCGATCTCGGCTCGTTCACCTACCGGGGCACCGGCACGGTGACGGACGGTGTCGAGCAGGCGCCCATCGAGGCGAGGCTCGGCAGCTCGGCGGACGGGCCGGTGGTATCCGTGCTGGGCATCCTGCCCATCGGCGAGCGCTTCTCCGTGTACGGGCGCGCGGGACTCTCCTTCATGAATGCCAAGGGCACGGCGCGGCTCACGGTCGACGGCATCAGCGACAGCGCCAGCCAGTCTTCGCAGAACAGCGACCTCATGTTCGGCGCCGGCGCCGAGTACGCGATCTCCCGGCATTTCGCGATCCGCCTCGCCTGGGATCGCTACGTCGACGTGGCAACCGAGAACGTGCTGGGCGACACCGATGCCGACCTCTTCAGCCTCGGCGTACGCATCGGAGTCGGCTGGTTCCGCTGAAGCGCGTCGACCGATTGCGGCGGCCATGGCGGGGCTGCAGAATATGCCGCCCTGTCCGCCGCTTCCCTGACACGAGGATTCCCGCATGCGCGCTGGCCGCTTCGGAATGACCGCCCTGGCGGGCGTCATCGTTCTCGCCCTGAATGCCTGTTCCCGCGACTCCGAACCCGAGGACGCCCAGGCCGATGCCGGCGCCGCCGAAGCCGCGCTTCCCGCGCCGAACCCGGATCGCAACGCCTACTTCGGCAACGTGCACGTGCACACCGGCTGGTCCTTTGACGCCTTCACCAACGGCTCGCAGACGACGCCCGCGGACGCCTATGCGTGGGCCCAGGGCCGGGAGATCACCAACAGCGGCATCGGCGGGAAGATCCGCATCCAGACGCCGCTCGACTTTTACATGGTCTCGGACCACGCCGAGTTCATGGGCGTGTTCAACCAGATGTCGAATCCGGACAGCCCGCTCAGCAAGACCGAGCTGGCGAAGGGCGTGAATTCCCCGGATGCCAACACGCGGCTGCAGACCTTCGCCCGTTTCCTGCAGGACATGAGCACGGGCAAGGTCGACCCGGCCCTGAGCGACCCGAAGCTCGCCGGATCCGTCTGGACCCAGATCATCCAGGCGGCGGAGGAAAACTACCAGCCCGGCAGGTTCACGACCTTCGCCGGATTCGAGTGGACCTCGAACCCGAACAAGCGGAACCTGCACCGGGTCGTCGTGTTCCGCGACACGAAGGCGCTGCCCGAGATGGCGCTGTCCGCCATGGACTCGGAAGACCCGGAGAGCCTCTGGAAGTGGATGGAGCTGCAGCGCCAGACGGGCTCGACGCTGCTCGCCATCCCGCACAACGGCAATGCGAGCGACGGGCGCATGTTCGAACTCGTCAAGTTCGACGGCAAGCCGGTCGACGCCGCGTACAACGCGACCCGTGCCGCGAACGAACCGCTCTACGAGGTCAGCCAGATCAAGGGCACGTCGGAAACGCACCCGGCGCTGTCGCCGAACGACGAGTTCGCCGGCTTCGAGATCTGGGACTACACGCTGAGCGCCGACTTCGAGCGCCCGAAGAAGCGCGCCGGCAGCTACGCGCGCAAGGCGTTGCTCGACGGCCTGTCGGAGGAGCAGGCGGGTCGCGGCAATTCGTTCAAGTACGGATTCATCGGCGACTCCGACACGCACAACGCCGCGGCGACCAATGAGGAGTTCAACTACACCGGCAAGTTCGCGTTCGAGAACGACGCGACGCACCGGCTGAAGGGCCTGGAAGGGCAGCCGCCCGCGCAGCTGCGCCAGGTCCAGGAATTCAGCTCCGGCGGCCTGGCCGGCGTGTGGGCCGAGCAGAACACGCGCGAGGCGATCTTCGACGCGATGCAGCGCAAGGAGACCTTCGGCACCTCCGGGCCCATGATCAAGCTGCGCTTCTTCGCGAGCTGGGACCTGGCGGCCGGCACGCTGGACGCACCGGATTTCGTGAAGCAGGCCTACGCGGGCGGCGTCGCGATGGGCGGCGACCTCAGACCGTCGGCCGATGCCGCGAAGGCGCCGACCTTCTTCGTGACGGCGATGAAGGATCCGAAAAGCGGCAACCTCGACCGCGTGCAGATCGTGAAGGGCTGGCTGGACGCGAAAGGCGCCCAGCACGAACGGGTATACGACGTCGCCTGGAGCGGCGAGCGCAAGCCCGGCGCGGACGGCAAACTGCCCGCGGTCGGCGACACCGTGGACGCCGCCAAGGGGACCTACACCAACTCGATCGGTACCGGGCAGCTTTCTGCGGCCTGGACCGACCCGGCGTTCGAGCCCGGCGAGCGTGCGTTCTATTACGCCCGCGTGCTCGAGATCCCGACGCCGCGCTGGAGCACGATCGACGCCGCGAATCTCGGCCTGGCCGTGCCCGAGGGGCTGCCGATCAGCATCCAGGAACGCGCCTGGAGCTCGCCGATCTGGTACGCGCCGTAATGAGTGGCGCGCGGCGGCTCAGCCGCCGGAGTCGATGAGCAGTTCGCTGACGAAGAAGCAGTAGCTCCCGAGACGCCGCAGATTCTCCTGCAGCTTCTTCTGCACCGCCGCGTCGAGAAAACCGGCTTCGTAGGCCGGGCGGTCACGCCATTCGACCGTCGTCTGGAACCGGTAGGGCGGCATTGCGCCGGCGGGCCAGCAATCGGTGATACGCGCGAAGTCGGTGTGCTCGACGCCAGGCATTGCTTCATTGGTGCGCTGGTGATCGGTCAACCGCCACTTCAGGAATTCCGCCTCGTCGGCACCATCGGGCAGATTGTAGAGCACCGTCAAACGGATCATGGCGGTCTATCCTGCAGATCCGTAGACCTCGGAAGCCCGCTCGCGTCCGATCAGGCCGTTGCGGATGTCGTTGCGTACCGCGTCCGGGTCACGCAGCGCGGGATCGCCGAGACCGCCCCCGTTCCCGGTGACGATGCGGATGACGTCGTCCTTCATTACCGTCAGCCCGGAGACCGACGAATACCGCTCCTTTGCGCCGGACTTGCGGATGACTTCGATGTAGTTGGGCGAACCTGGCCGTCCTCCGTCGAGCGACCAGGCTGGGTGCAGCGATCGCGTGTAGTACGCCGTCAGGAAACTGTTGTCGGCGCGAATCCGGTAATCGAGTCGGATGCCGCGGCCGCCGGCATACCGGCCTTCACCACCGGGCTCTGTATTGAGCTCCATCCGGTCGATGAGCAGGCCGTTGCGCGCCTCGTTGATCTCCGCCGGGCAGTTGAACGTCTCGCCATGAAAGCCGCAAAAGATGGCGCTGTTACCGTCTCCGGCCGTGTTCGCGCCCCAGCCGCCCAGCTGCGGCTCGATGATCGTGTACTGACGACCGGTATCGGGGTGAGTGCCGCCGATGAAGGTGCCGCATACCGAGGCGAAGTGCCCCGACCCGAGTCGCTCGGGCATGTGCTGCGCCAGGCAGCGCCATATCAGGTCGTACACGCGCAACTCGACTTCGTAGTAGAAGCCGACCGCCGCCGGCGCCCGCGCGTGAAATACGGAGCCCTCGCGGGTCAGCAGACGGATCGGCCGGAATGAACCCTCGTTGCTCGGCGAGTCCGGATCCGTGAGCGACTTGAATATCATCTGTGCCGCGACCATGACGCCGTCACGGCTGGTGTTGATCGGCGAGTTCGCCTGATCCGGATTCTCGAGCAGGTCGACCAGGAACTCGTCCTCGGTGATCTCTATCCGGACGTTGAAGACCTGGCCGTCCTCCTGTTCCTCCGACAGCTGGAAGCGGCCTTTCGGCAGCCGGGCGAGGGCGGCCCGCGAGCACCGTTCTCCGTAGTCCATGAAATCCACCATTGCGTTCTCGAGCGTGGCGACGCCGTACTTGGCGGCGAGCTCAACGATACGTCGTGCGCCGATGCGCACGGATGCGATCGCTGCCCACACGTCACCCTCGAGCACCTCGGGCATGCGCGAATTCACCCGCAGGATGTCCATGACTGACGCGATCGGCTTGCCCGCGGATATTATCTTGATCGCGGGCAGGCGCAGTCCCTCCTGGTAGATTTCGGTCGCATTGCCGGTCAGCGAGCCCGGCGCCATGCCGCCGACATCGGAGTTGTGCGCGATGTTGGCTGTCCAAGCGACGATGCGGCCGTCGGCGAATACCGGCATCGCCACCACGATGTCGTTCAGGTGCGTCACGCCGCCGAAGTAAGGGTCGTTGGTGGCGAACACGTCGCCCGGCTCGATCTGACCAGGACCCTGGAACTTGTCGGCCAGCGCTCGTGCAGCCTTGTCGAGCACGCCGACGAAGGCCGGGATCCCCGCGCCGGAACAAACCAGCCCCCCGCGGCCGTCGAGAACCCCCGTGCCCATGTCGAGCACCTCGTAGATGATCGAGCTCATCGCCGTCTTGCGCATCGCGGCGAACATCTCGTCCGCCGTCGCCTGCAGCGAATTCTGGATGATCTCCAGCGTGATCGGGTCGCACTGATTCATGTCCTGGATCCTCGTGGCAGCTCGATATGCACGTTGCCATAGCCGTCCATCGATGCGTTGCAGCCTGGATGCACCACCATCGTCGTTCCCGAGTCCTCGATGACCGCCGGTCCGCCCAGACGCATTCCGGGCCGCAGCCGGTCGCAATCGTAGATCGTCGCCTCATGCCGGCCCTCGAGAGCGTAGTCGACCGTGCGGCTGCCTTTGAGGGCGGCCGACGCATCCGCAGGCCCGGCCGGCCGCTCTCGCAGCGTCAGCCGCCCGACCCGGGCGGAAGCGACAAGATGAATGCCGACGAGTTCGACCGGCGTATCGAGCCGATAGGTGTACTCGCGTTCGTAGGCCTCGTGGAAATCGCTCGCGATGCGCGCGAGTCCGTCCGCCGCGACGGCGCCGGGAATCGGAATTTCGGTCGTATGCTCCTGGCTCTGGTAGCGGAACTTTGCATGCCGCGAGAACGACAGGGCGTCCGCGGCGATGCCTTGCAGGGCGAACTGCTCGCGCGCTTCCCGTTCGGTCGCTGCGAACAGGGTTTCGAGCGTCTCGGCCGCCTTGCCGTCGAGATCGGCCAGGTGCGTCACGAAGTAGTCGCGGCGCAGGTCGGACAGCATCATGCCCCAGGCGGAGAAGACGGCCGCGCCGGCGGGAATCACTACCTTGCGCACTCCGAGCTCGATCGCGAGCGCGACCGCGTGCATCGCGCCACCGCCGCCGAATGCCAGCAAGGTGAAATCCCGCGGGTCGTAACCGCGGTTCAGCGACACCAGCTTGAGCGCATTGACCATGTTGTTGTTCGCGATTCGGACGATGCCGCGCGCCGTCTCGTCGGCGTCCAGGCCGAGCCGGGCGCCGACGCGCTCGATGGCGGCCCGGACACCCGCCATGTCGGCCGCGAGTTCGCCGCCGCAGAAGAACTCCGGATTGATCCTCCCGAGCCAGAGATTGGCATCGGTGGTCGTGGGTTCGGTGCCGCCGCGGCCATAAGCCGCCGGGCCCGGCAGCGCACCGGCCGACTGCGGTCCGACGCGGAGCTTGCCGAAATCGTCGACCCAGGCGATCGAGCCGCCGCCATTGCCTATCTCGACCAGGTCGACGACCGGCACCATGATCGGATAGCCCGCGGACCTTCGATCGCGCTCGATCCAGTAGTCCGTCATGATGCGGACGCGGCCGTTCTCGACGAGCGAGCACTTCGCCGTCGTGCCGCCGATGTCGATCGCCAGAATGTTCGGTTCGCCGATCAGCTTGCCGGTCTCCGCCGCGGCCCACACGCCGGATGCGGGACCCGATTCGACCATCGTGATCGGGATCCGGGAGACCGCGTCCAGCGAGTCGACGCCGCAGTTCGACTGCATGATGTAGGGGCTGCCGGCAAAGCCCCTGCGTCGCAGGCCGTCGTCCAGGCGGCGCAAGTAGCGCTCTGCCGACGGCTGCACGTAGGCCGACAGCACGGTCGTGTTGCAGCGCTCGTATTCGCGCCACTCGCGGGTGATCTGGTGCGACGCGACCGCCGGGACACCCGGCCACAGCCTGCGGATCGCCTCTAGTGCGGCCTGCTCGTGGGCGGGGTTGGAGTACGAGTGCAGGAAGCACACGGCGACCGCCTCGACGCCCTCTGCACGGAAATCCGCGAGGATCCCGGGTAGCGGTGCGAGTTCCAGTGCCTGGCGCTCATTGCCCCGGTAGTCCATGCGGCCGGCGAGTTCTCGGCGCAGGTAGCGCGGGACGAAAGGAAGCGGTTTCCGGTAGCGCAGATTGAAGAGGTCAGGCCGGTTTCCGCGCGCGATCTCGAGCGTGTCGCGGAACCCGGCTGTCGTGATCAACCCGACCCGCGCGCCTTTGCGCTCGGTCAGCGCATTGATGACCACGGTCGTCCCGTGCGCGAGAAAGTCGATCGAGGCCGGTTCTACGCCCGCTTTCTCCAGTACGGCCAGCACGCCGCGCTCGAATTCCGGTGGAGTGGTGTCGGACTTGGCGGAAACGATCCGCGACTCGCCGGTCTCCGTGTCGAGCGCGACGCAGACCAGATCGGTGAAAGTTCCGCCTACGTCGGTCGCGACCCTGGTGACCGTCCGGCCCAAGGATCCGCCCTACACCGACCGCAGCTGCGCGGTTGCCGCCTGATCGACGTTGCCTGCAGCGTCGATGGCCACGCGATAGGCGGCGCGCGCGTGCGCCGGCGACACGTAGCCGTCGATCACGTCGTCGCGCACCGCGGCCGGATCGCGTTCGACCGCTTCGCCGTAGCCGCCCCCGCCCCCCGTGCGCGTGCGGATAACAGTACCCTTCGGGACCTTGACGCCGTTCACCTTCAGCAGTTCAAGACGCTCCTGTCCCGGCCGCTCGACGATTACGACGGGCTTGCTGCCCGCGCCGCCGCCGAAGAGCCCCCAGGCGGTCGTCACCGATCGCTCGAACCATAGAAACAATTCCGCGTCGCTCTCGACCAGGTACTCGCGGTACGTACCGTTGCCGCCTCGGCGGGCACCGACGCCGCCCGAATCGGGCAGGATGCCGTAGCGAAGCAGCCGCAACGGGTACTTGGCCTCGAACACCTCGACCGGTATGTCCTTGAAGCTGCCGTTGACGTTATTGATGAGCGAGCTCTGGCCGTCCCGGTCCTGCGACGCTCCCCAGCCGCCGGTCGTCGGCTCGACCATCAGGAAAAAGGCGCCGTCCCTGCGTGGGTCGCGGCCGGCGATCGTGACCACCATCGAGTCGCCGTAATGCGCGCCCGCCGCCCGGTCCGGCATGATCGGCGCCAGAGCCTTGATGACCAGATCGATCAGCAGCCCCAGCGACGAGAAGTACCATCCGCAGGCGGCGGGCTCGCGGGCGGAAAAGATCGTGCCGTCAGGCGCCAGAACCGACAGCGGCCGGAACGAGCCGCCGTTCGGTGACACGTCGGAGCAGATCAGCAGTTTGTAGGCGACCCGGGCGGCCGCGATCGTCTGGGTGATGCCGCAGTTTACCGGACCGGTCGCCTGGGGGGCCGAACCGGCCAGGTCGACCGTCATCGAATCACCGCTGACGGTCAACGCCAGCCGCACCGGCAACGGCCCGCCGCCGAGACCGTCGTTGTCGAGAAAGCCCGCGGCCCGATAGAGACCGTCCGGCAGCGCGCGCACCGCATCCCGCTCGCGAATCTCAGTCTGGCGGAAGATCTCGTCGCGCGCGGCCCAGATCGTCGCTTCACCGAAACGGTCGAACAGGGACTGCATGCGCTTCTCGCCGGTGCGGCCGGCCGCGACCTGGGCGTTCATGTCGCCCACGGTCGCTTCGCCGAAGCGGCTGTTGCGTCGCAGCAGATCGATCACGTCCTCGCGGGGCCTTCCGCCCTCGTAGAGGCGGGTCGGTCCCCAGCGCATGCCTTCCTGGTAGATTTCGTGGGAGTCGACCGGCGTGCCCGGATCCTTGGCGCCGACGTCCAGCCAGTGCGCGCGCGAAGCGGCAAACCCGATCCGCCGGCCGCGCCAGAATATCGGCATGATGATCGTCGAATCATTCAGGTGCGTCCCCGTCATGTACGAATCGTTCATGTAGAAGACGTCGCCTTCGCCGAAATAGTCCCAGCCGTGGCGTTCGGCGATCAGCTTGACGCAGATTTCGAGATTTCCGAGGAACAGCGGGAGTCCGAGCGACTGGCCGAGGACCTCGCCCTGCGGGTCTATCAGCGCGACTGAACAGTCCTTGCCCTCGTAGATCACCGGCGTGAAGGCGCTGCGGATCAGCGTCGCATTCATGTCCTTCGCGATCGACACGAAGGCATTGCGGATGATCTCCGTGGTGACCGGGTCGGCGACGGCCATCAGGAGCCCGTCCTGCCGAGGACGAGATTGGCCAGGGGATCGAGCGACGCGCGCCACCCGGGGGGCACGACGGTCGTCGCGCTGGTCTCTTCGATGACGAGCGGGCCACGCATCGAGTACCCGGGCGGCAGGAGATCGCGCGACACGACTGGCGTGACGTGCGTCTTGCCGGCGAACACCACCTTCCGCTCGCCGAGCACGGGGGACTTGCCCGATTCTTCCGCTGCAGGATTGCCGAACTTCCTCAGCGCGCCGAAAGCGGCCACGCGCAGATTCACGAACTCGATCGGCGCGCCGGGGCTCGCATGACCGTAGCGCCGCTCGTGCGCCGCATGAAATGCCGCGCTGACGGCCGTGAGGTCGCTTCCGGCGAGCGGCACGTTGATCGAATATTCCTGGCCGAGGTAACGCATGTCGGCGGACCGCCGGAAGGAGAGGTCGGCGGCGCCGATGCCTTCCGCGAGAATCGCCGCGCGGCCGAGGGCCTCGAGCCGGGCGAGCACCTCTTCCAGATCGCCGGCACGAGTGCAGTCGACCGGCCGGAAGAAACTCTCCGTGAAGTCATGACGCAAGTCCGTCTGCAGCATGCCCCAGGCGGAGAACGCGCCCGGAAAGCGCGGCACCAGCACTTCGCGCATGTCGAGTTCCTCGGCGAGGAAAGCGGCCGCCATCGGCCCGGCTCCGCCGAATGCTACCAGCGTGAACTCCCGCGGGTCGACACCCTGGCTGATCGTGGCGGTCCGCATCGCATCGGCCATGGCGGCATTGGAGATGGCGAGCACGCCCTCGGCGAAGTCCGTGGGATCCAGGCCCGCCTCGGTGGCCCGCGCGTGGATCGCCCGCTCCGCAGCACCGCGGTCGAGCGTCATCTCTCCGCCGAGGAGGGACCGCTCGCCCAGCCGGCCGAGCACGAGGTTCGCATCGGTGACGGTCGGCTGCTTGCCGCCGCGACCGTAGCAGGCCGGTCCCGGGACGGCGCCGGCGCTGTGCGGCCCGACGCGCATCGCGTCGTTCTCGAGCCAGGCTATCGAACCTCCGCCGGTGCCGATCGTCTCAATGTCCACGATCGACATCAGCAGCGGCAGGCCCTCGAGTTCGGTCTCCAGCGTGGTATTCGCCTGTCCGTCGATGACCAGGCTGATGTCGAACGACGTGCCGCCCATGTCGACGCACAGCAGGTTCTTGCGCCCGCTGGACGCGGCGAGCGCCATCCCCGCCATGGTGCCGCCCACCGGCCCGGACAACAGCGTGAATACCGGCGTCTGCCGCGCCTTGTCCGCGGTCGAAACGCCGCCGTTCGACTGCATGACGTGCACTTTCGACCGCATGCCGAGGCCGCGCAGCTCGTCTTGCAGGGTCCGGAGATAGCGCTGCACGACCGGCGCAACGTAGGCGTTCATGACCGCCGACGATGCGCGCTCGTACTCGCGCCATTCGCGCGCAATCTCGTGCGACAGCGAGATCGATACCTCGGGCAGCGCCCGCGCGAGGATCTCGCGTGCGGCCAGTTCATGCTGCGGATGGGCATAGGCGTGCACGAAGCAGACCGCCACGGCCCGGATTCCCTCGTGGCGGACTTTGCGGATGATCGGATCGAAATCGCCGGGGTCGAGCGCCTCGAGTTCGTTGCCATTCCAGGCCAGGCGACCGCGTACCTCGTGCACGTCGCGGCGTGGCACGAGGGGCTTCGGCTTGCGATACCTCAGCTCGTAGAGCGAGTGGCGATTGCCGCGGGCGATCGTATAGGCGTCACCGAGACCGGCGGTCGTCACCAGCAGCACGCGTTCGCCGCGCCGCTCCAGGAACGCATTGAGCCCCACCGTCGTGCCGTGCACGAAGAAGCCGACCTCGGACAGATCCGGTACCAGCCCGCGCAGGCCGTTCACGACGCCCGTCGCCGGGTCAAGCGGCGTGGTCGGAACCTTGCCGATGAACACCCCGCCGTCCGACGACTGGACTACGATGTCGGTAAACGTGCCGCCGATGTCGGCGGAGACCCGGAACTGTGCCACGCCCGGAGTTCTGCCGTGCTACCTGAAGTTGTGCCGGTAGGCGACGTTCCAGATCCGGCCGGGCGCGCGCGCCGAGAATCCGCCCGCCACCCACTCTGAATTGAAGCGCTTGTCGGCGAGGTTCTGGCCCGAGGCAATCAGCTCCCAGCGGCCTCTGGAGCCGCGGAGGCCGACGCGCGCGTTGATGAGATTCAGCGCGTCGCGCGCGGTGGAGTTGTTCGGGTCCCAGAACTGCTCGCCCCGGCGCTCATAGTCGCCGCGCAGGAAGAAATCCAGGCGATCGCCGAGCGGCTGCTCGAGCTGGAATCCGAGGTTCACCGTATCCTCGGGTATGTACGGCGCATCGTTGCCGACGGTGGTCGGATCGACGGCGTAGGCGTCGATCTCGGAGTCCGTGAAGCCGTAGGCCGCATAGAACTGCAGTGCGTCGGTGGCCTGGTAGACGACGTCGAATTCGCCGCCGCTGAGCGAGACCTCGTCGATGTTGGTGAGAATCTGGGCGCTGATCGCGCCGATGAACGAGAAGAAATGCTGGCCCTCGATGTCGGTCGAGAATACGGCCGCGTTGAGCTGCAGGCGGTCGTCGAGATAGCGGCCCTTGTAACCCAACTCGAAGGACTCCGAATCCTCCTGGTCCGCGACGTCGGACACGCCGTTGATGCCGGCGGCGGCCGCCACCTCGGCAATGCCGTTCTGGTTGAACTGGCCGCTGCGGAATCCCTCGCCCCAGGTCAGGTAGAGGTTGTGGTCTTCGGTCGGCTGGTAGCGCAGCGTCACCTTCGGCTGCAACTTGTCGAAGGTTGCCTCGTTGCGCGCACCGGGCACTCCTGCCGGAAACTGCAGGGGCGACACGTTCTGAATGCGCTCCTCCTCGTCGTAACGCAGCGCGACCGTGAGGTCCCAGAGATCGTTGATCGAATAATCGACGCTGCCGAACACGGCCCACGCGGTGTTGTCGTTGTCGTCCGCCAGGAATGACGTGGTCGGGTTGCGCGGATCGGTGGTCGGCTGACGCTCCAGCCGGATGATGCCCTGGCCCGTATCGACGCCGGTCGACAACGAAACGAACCGCTCCCAGTCGAGGTAGTAGGCGCCGATTTCCCAGCGCAGGCGCTGGTCGGCCGGCGATGACAGGCGCAGTTCCTGTGACAGTGCCTGCAGGTCGAAAAAACCCGTCTGCGTGCCGTCGAAGCCGAACAGCTCCGGAGCGCTGCGCGCGTTGGTGTAGGGGAACTGGTCCGAGTCGCCCCACTCCTCGATGTCGGTGAAGGATGTGACGCTGACGAGCGTGCCGACGCCGAGGTCGAAATCCAGTTTCAGCGACAGGTCGAGCATGTCGCGCTCGCCGAAATCGACGTTGTTGTCTCGCACCGGCAGCACGTTGTTGGCATCGACGGGGCCCGTGTCGGTTCCGAAGCCGATTGCCGTGACGCCGTCGGGCGCGAGATCCACTCCCTGGAACTGGAAGCCGATGCCGCGGCCCTTGTGGGCGGATACAGCGGCACGGAAGTCCGCGGAAAACGTGTCGCCCGGTTCGTAAATCAGCCGGCCACGCACGGTGAGGTCCTCGAATCGGTCGGCCTTCTCGTTGCGCGTGATGTTGTCGAGATAGCCTTCGCGATCCACGTAGTTTGCGGACAACTGGCCGTAGAGGCTGTTCGGCACCAGCGCGCCACCCAGCGAACCCTGGACGGAGTACTCGTCGCCGTTTCCGGCGCCGAGTTCGACGTATGCGTAGGGGTCATCGGTAGGGCGGCGCGTGTTGATGATGATCGCGCCACCGGTGGCGTTGCGTCCGTAGATCGCGCCCTGCGGTCCCTTGACCACCTGGATGCTCTCGAGGTCGAACAGCTCTCGCCGGAACTGGATCGCGCTGAATTGCAGCACGCCGTCGACCACGACGGCCACCGGCGCTTCGCCGTTGCGCACCTGCGTCAGGCCGCGGATGGTGAGGAAGCTCGTGCCGATGCCCTGCGAGGTGGCCAGCGAGACGTTGGGGGTCAGCTGGATGAAATCCTCGACGCGCCGTATTCCGGCGTCGTCGATCATCTCGGCGTTGAAGGCCGTCACCGCCAGCGGCGCTTCCAGCGCGGACTCGCTGCGCCTTCGTGCCGTGACCACGATCTCCTCGAGCGCTGCCGCGCCCGCGCCGCTCCTTTCCTGCGCGGCGACGGGCAACGAGAGGACCGTCGCAACGGCCGCCAGGACTGGTCGCTTTGCTGTGCCGATGATGCTCATGGATCAACCCCCGTGATGATGAGCCGCGGCCTGACATCGCTCCGGCGGTCGGCGCCGCGTGCAGCCGTTTCGCGGTTCAAAAGTGAATCTCGCTATCGACATTTATCATAGTAAAAATTTTGAAACAATCAAATTATTTTGACATCCCGGGGAAGGCGGCTAGAATCGCAGTCATCCACGTTCAAACGAGACAGGCGGGTGACATGCCGAGCCCGGCGCGTTCCGCGACACCCATCCAGCGCTCCCTGAGCGGCCTGTTGAAGGCCCGCCGGCTCGAGCTCGGCCTCACGCTTCAGGAGCTGGCCGCGCGAGCGGAGCTCTCGGCGGCTTTCCTGTCGCAGGCCGAGCGCGGCAAGGCGACTCCCTCGATCGTGTCGCTGATCAACATCGCACGCGCCCTGGAAACCGACATCCACTACTTCATTACGCCGCCGTCGCCGACCAGCCTCGTTCACCGCGCGGACGACCCGCAGTACATCGATATCGACTCGCCGATCGTCTACACGCGGCTCGATTCGGCGATTCGCAACCAGCGCATGAGCGCCTTGATCATGGCGATACCGCCGGGTACGAGGTTGCCGCCGGTGCACCGGCACGAGGGCGAGGACTTCTTTTTCGTCCTCGACGGCGAAGTCGAGCAGCGCATCGGCGACCAGGTGTTCACGCTGAAGAAGGGCGACAGCGCGCATCACAACACGCAGATCGACCATGACGTCGTCAACAAGAGCCGGCGAACCGCACGCCTGCTCTGGGTCGGAACACCCGTGCTATTCCCGCCGAACCAGCAAACCGACGACGGCAGCGACTGAAAAGCCACGCTGACGCCGCCGTGCAGAAATCCGAGCTGAGAGTCACGACGACGCTGGGAGCCTTTGCGGTCGCGCTGGACGAGGAGCGGGCACCCGCGACCTGCCGCTATTTCCGCGAGCTGGCCGCACGCGGAGCGCTCGACGGCGGCGGCATTTTCAGGATCACGACGGCCGTCGACGACGTGGCTCACGCCATCGAGATCGTACAGCTCGGCACCCGCAACGGACTGGACGAGGTTCGCACGCGGATTCCGCACGAATCCACGTCACAGACGGGTCTTGCGCACCGGCGCTGGACGGCTTCGGCAGCGCGCATGGCGCCTGGCGTCGTGTACGGCAGCATGTTCATCTGCATGCGCGACGAGCCGTCGCTCGACCAGGGCGGGCTCCGTAACGAGGACGGCCGCGGCTTCGCGGCATTCGGCGAAGTCGTCGCGGGACAGGACGTGCTGCAGGCGATCTTCCGGCGCGCGCGCCGCGACGAGCTGCTGCCGGACCCGATCGGCATCGAACGCGTGGAGATCGTCGGCCCGGACCTGGAGAGGCGCCGATGACGGCGGCCGGGAATGCGTCCGGCACGGCGCCGGCCGCGCGGCGGGTCGGCGACTGGTTCGTCGAAATGCCGCTCACCCGCGCCCATTGGGCGGCCGGGCTGACGTTGTTCATGGCATTCGTCATCGAATCCTGGGAGATGATGATCATCATCTTCTCGTCGGGCGCGATCGGCGCGGATTTCGGCCTGTCGACGCCGCAGGTCGGCTCGCTGATCGGCGCGATGTTCATCGGCATGATTCCGGGCGCCCTGCTGTGGGGGAAGCTGATGGGCCCGATGGGCCGCAAGCAGTGCCTGACCTGGAGCATAGGCCTGTACGGCGTCTTCCCGCTGCTGAGCGCATTCGCTCCGAGCTACGAATTCCTGTGGGTGATCCGCTTCCTGGGCGGAATCGTGCTGTCGGGCGCGCTGGTCGTCACTTTCCCGTACTTCGAGGAACTGGTGCCGGTGCGGGTGCGCGGCAGGGCGACCGTCTACCTGTCGGCAGGCTGGCCGCTCGGCGTCCTGGTCGCCGTGAGCGTGACGGTTCTGTTCATGGATTTCGGCTGGCGCCACGTGATTGGCTTCAGCACGCTGGTTTCGGCATGGGCCCTGGTGATTCGCCGGTATGTCCCGGAGTCGCCGTACTGGCTCGCCGAAAGAGGCCGTACCCGGGAGGCCGATGAGGCGATCAACCGGCTCGCAGGCGGCCGGATGACTGCGCGCACCGCGCCTGCCGACGTCGCGCGCGGCGCCGAGATCGCCTTTCTGGACGTCTTTCGCGGGTCCGCACTGCGCACGACGCTCGTGCAGAGTGTCATCAATTTCTGCTTCTCCTGGGGTTACTGGGGACTTGCGTCGTGGATGCCGGCCCTGCTCGCGCAGCGCGGCCTGTCCGCGCCGCAGGGGCTCGGATTCATCGCCCTGTCGGCCCTGTTCATGTTTCCCGGCTACATGTCGGCGAGTTACCTGACCGGACGGCTCGGGCGCAAGCGCGTCATGCTGGCCTTCGTCTTCGTATCGGCGGTGGCCGGATTCGCGCTCGCGGCGTCCGAAACGATGGCGGAACTGTACGTGTGGAACTTCACCTTGTCATTCTTCAGCCTTGGCGCCTGGGGCGTGTGGAACACGTGGCTCGGCGAAATCTACGACACCCGCAACCGCGGCGCCGGCACCGCCTGGGGCGTCTCGGCGCAGCGCGTGGCCAACGCGATTGCACCGGTCGCCATGGGCGCAATTCTGGCGACGTCAAGCTTCCTTCAGACCGTGTCGCTCATCGCGATGTTCCTCGCCGTGACCTTCATCGCGGCGCTGATGCTTCCAGAGACCGAGGGTCAGGTCCTCGACTGACCGGGAGACATTCGTTTGGACCCGACGCTGTTCATCAATGGACTGATCTTCGATGGGCACTCGCCTGACCTCGTCGCGGACCGGCAACTGTTGGTCGAGGACGACAGGTTCGCCGCCATCTCCCGGGAGCGCCCCGACCGCCCCAATGTGAATGTCGTGGACCTCGCAGGCAAGGTGCTCATGCCCGGGTTGATCGACTGCCACTTCCACGCCTATGCATGCCGAGTCGACCTGGCCGAGCTGGAGAGCCTGCCTGTTTCTTACCTGGCTCACCGCGGCCGCGAGCTGCTGGAGAATGCGCTGCAGCGCGGGTTCACCACCGTGCGCGACGCCGGCGGCGCCGACTACGGTCTCTGGCGCGCGATCGAGGAAGGCATCTTCCCGGGCCCGCGGCTGTTCTATTCCGGGCGCGCCTTCAGCCAGACCGGCGGGCACGTCGATGCGCGCCCGCAGCACGTGGAGCCCTGCGGGTGCTATCGGGCCGGCAATCTGGGTATCGTGGTAGACGGCATCGATGCGCTGCGCAAGGAGGTTCGCGAGACGCTGCGCCAGGGTGCACACCAGATCAAGATCATGGTTTCCGGCGGCATTGCTTCGCCGACCGATCCGGTATGGATGCTGCAGTATGCCGACGAGGAGATCGCCGTCGTCGTCGACGAGGCCGCCCGGCGACGCAGCTACGTGATGGCGCACGCCTACACGGCCGAAACCATCTCGCGAGCCGTGTCGCTCGGCGTGCGATCCATCGAACACGCGAACCTGATCGATTCGGAGGCGGCCCGTAGAGTCGCAGCCCGGGGCGCCTACGTCGTTCCGACGCTGGTCACCTACGAGGCGCTCGGCCGGTTCGGAAAGGAAGCCGGCGCGCCGCGGGCCACGCTGGACAAACTGCGTGAAGTCCGCGAACACGGAAAACGCGCCGTGGAAATCTGCCGGGCGGCCGGCGTGCAACTGGGCCTGGGTACCGACCTGCTCGGCAACATGCATGCGCACCAGCTCGACGAGCTGCGGATTCGCGGGGAAATCCAGACGCCATTCGAAGTACTGCACTCGGCGACCGCGATCAATGCGGCGATCCTGCAGCGTCCGCACGAACTCGGCTGCATTCGCGAAGGCGCGCTTGCCGATTTTCTCGTCGTCGACGGCAATCCGCTGGATGACCTCTCGCTGCTGCATTCCGGCCACGGGCGCGTGCGGGCGGTCTACAAGGGCGGCGTGCCTGTCCGATTACCGTCTGGCTGACCGGTTGCAGGGGCCTGCTGCGCCAGTCAGTTCCATTCGCGGAATTGCGGAAGATCGTCGGCAATGTCGTGCCAGGGTGCCTTGGAGCTTACCCATGCATGGTAGCCGGCGGGTCGCGGCGGATCGCCCTCCACGGCGCTCATGCTCAGGTAAAGCCGCGTCGGCTCCGTCTTCGGGTCGACGAGGATCGGAGACCCGCAATGAGCGCAGAAGACGCGGTCGTTGCGCGGCGATGAACGATAGACCCGGACATCGGCCTCGCCCTTCAGGTAGCGAAAGAGCGAGCGCTTCACGCCGGCGAAAGTGGCGTAGGCCGCTCCATGTAGCCGGCGACAGATCGAGCAGTGGCAATGGCCGAAGTCGAGGATGTCGCCGTCGACCTCGAAGCTGACGCGCTTGCACGCACAGTGGCCGCGTATCAAGATCCGGTTGACTCCCCGGGTCCAGTCCAGTCGTTCCCGGCATCATAAGAGGTCTTGGCGAAATGGCGAAGTCGCCGCGTCCAGGAGGCCATGGGCCGACTCCGTTGCGGTGGCCCCGGGCAGCGCCCGGACTTGCGGCCGCAGGGCTTCTGCTCGCGTTCCCGCTGCAGGCCGCGCCGCTCGACCTCGAGGGCTACCGGCTGGTCGATCTCACGCACGCCTACAACGCGGACACCGTGTTCTGGCCCGCGCCGCCGACGCACTTCAAGCTCGAGCAGCTGCACTACGGCGAAACGCCAGGCGGATTCTTCTATTCGGCATACCGCTTCTGCCTGCCGGAGCACGGCGGCACGCACCTCGACGCGCCGATCCACTTCGCGCGCGACCGCGAAACCATGGAGCAGGTGCCGCTCGAGCGGCTGGTCGGGCCAGTCGTCGTCATCGACGTGAGCGGCAAGGCCGCGGCGGACCGCGACTACCGCGTGACGCCGGCCGACGTGCTCGCCTTCGAGGCGCAGCACGGCCGCATCGAGGCGGGCACGCGCGTGCTCGTGCGCACGGACTGGTCACGCCGCTGGCCGGACGCGGCGGCTTATCTCGGTCATGCGACGGATGCGTCGAAGCTCCACTTCCCGTCCTACGGCGAGGATGCGGCGCGCCTGCTCGTCGAGGATCGCAGGGTCGCGCTGCTCGGCATCGACACCGCCTCGATCGACTACGGCCCGGCCGCGGACTTTCCCGTGCACCGCATCGCGGCCGCGGCCGACGTGCCGGGCCTCGAGAACGTCACCGGCCTCGACGCCCTGCCATCGCGCGGCGCGATCCTCCTCGCCCTGCCGATGAAGATCGAAGGCGGCTCGGGCGGACCGACGCGGGTCGTGGCGCTGGTGCCGCGGGGAAGTGCGGGCAGATAGCGAGCGGCTGAAAAGAAAAACCCCGGCGCGAGGCCGGGGTCTCCAGTGCGATACAGGTCGATGGCCGGCGATTACCGGATCGTCATTTCCTGCAGCAACGCGTCGCTCAGGACCTCGCGGTACTCCGCGCGGTTCCCGCTCTCCGACTGCATCTGCTGGATCGTCTTCTTCTTCCAGGCCTGGAACGCGTCGAAGCGCTTGTCGCCCTCGGCCGCGGAGACGATGCTCTCGGTGATCGTGACCAGGTAGAGGTCCGGCTCGTTCGCCCGCGCATGGACGTTCGAGAAGATCCGGTAGCCCTTGATCCAGCCCTGGGACTTCGAGAACTCGAGGTTGTCCTTCCACTCGCTCGCCAGCCACTCGGCGTATTTCAGGCCGCCGCCGTCCTTGATGTCGATTCCCGTCACTTCCCAGTAGTCGCCGAACACCAGCGGCCACTGGTCCTGCGCGGTCGCCGAGGCGCCGGCCAGCGCCGCGCTCACGCCGAGGGCCAATGCGGACAGTGTCTTTCTTATCGTCATGATTCGCTCCCTGTGGATCAGGCCGGGTGGCCCGATCGAGGCCGCGACCCTAACACGGGCTGGCGGGCGCGGCGGAATGCGCGCACCATGGTTCGTCGCCGAGGGTCATGAACGTGCACACCGCTTTGCGCCGTAGTCCGTTGATTGTCTTCGCGTTGTTCGCGGCAGCGGGCCTGCGCGCCGCGCACGCGGATGACGCGCGCGCCGCCGTGGACCGCGTCGTGGCCGACTACATCGGCCTCTATGCCGGCCAGACCCTGGACCGGTGGCAGGCCCTGTTTCACCCGGCGGTCGTGGTCGCCTTCCCGGGCGACCAGGGCGCCATCACGACGCGCGGGCTCGAGGAGTTCGTCGCGCGCCAGCGCAACTATTTCGCGACCGGGCGCCGGATCTCCGAACGCCTGGAGAATGTCCGCGTCGACATGGGCCGGCGCATCGCGCGCGTGAGCGCGGACTTCATCTTCATCGACGAGGGCGAGGAGAGCACCGGCAAGCTGGGGCTGCACCTCGCCGAAGGTCAGGACGGCTGGAAGATCGTGGCGGTCCTGTTCGCCTATGACAAGGAGTAGTCCCATGCGCAAGATGCTTGGCCCGATCATCGCCGCCGCCGCGACGCTCGCCGTCGGCTGTGCATCGACCCCCGAAGAACCCCAGACCCTGCGCGACGTGCAGGCGGATTTCAGCGGGTACCGGACCTTCGGCTGGCATGCGGCAGGCAACGAGGGCGGCGGCAAGCCGGCGTCGATCGTGGACGGCACCGTGCGCACCGCCATCGCCAATGAGCTCAAGGCGAAAGGCTACGTCGAGGCGCCGGAAGGCACGGCGCCGGACCTCACGATCGATTTCGAGACGGCGAGCGCCGAGAAGCTCAAGAACAATCCGTTCCGCATCGGCATCGGCGTCGGTAGCTACGGGCACAGCGGCGGCGGGTCGGTCGGCGTCGGCAGCCCCGGCGTGAAGCAGGTCAAGGAAGGCTCGCTGGTGGTCCACGTCATCGACCCGGCGCGCGAATCCGAGGTCTGGCGCGGCAGCATCGAGCGCGAACTGGGCAAGGAAGGCGCGCAGCCGGCCGCGGTCCAGGAGGCGGTCGCCGAACTGATGCGTGATTTCCCGGCGCGCGGCGCGCGGCCCTGAATGGACTCGGCCGCGGCCGAACGCCGCATCCGCGACCACGTCCGCGAGACGCCGCTGAAGCCGTCGCGCGCGCTCGGCGAGGCGAGCCGCGCGCGCGTATTCCTGAAGCTCGAGAACCGGCAGGAGACCGGCGCCTTCAAGCTGCGCGGCGCCGCCAACAAGTTGCTGGCCCTGCCGCGCGAAGCGGCGGCGCGCGGCGTGGTCACCGCCTCGACCGGCAACCATGCGCTCGCAGTCGCGACGATCGGCGGAAGGCTCGGCATTCCCGTCGAGATCTTCGTCTCCGAGCACATTCATCCGGTCAAGCGCGGGAAGATCGAGGCGCTGAAGGCACGGGTTGTCGTGGTGGCGGGCGACCACCTGGCCGCCGAGCTGGCAGCACGCCGGCAGGCGGAGGGATCCGGGCGGACTTACGTGTCGCCCTACAACGACCCGGACGTAATCGCGGGCCAAGGCACCGTCGCGGTCGAGATCCTGCGGCAGCTCGGTGGTGCGCCGCTCGACGCGATCTTCGTGGCGGTCGGCGGCGGCGGCCTGATCGGCGGCATCGGCGCACACCTGAGGCAGGCGTCGCCCGGCACCGAAATCGTCGGATGCTGGCCGGAGCATTCGCCGGCGCTGTACGAGTGCCTGCGTGCCGGGGCGATCATCGACGTGCCCGAGAAGCCGACCTGGTCCACCAGCACGGCCGGCGGCGTCGAGCCGGGCGCGATCACGCTCGCGCTTTGCCAGCGCGTCGTCGATCGCCGCGTCCTGGTGACCGAGCAGGAGATCGTGGACGCGGCGCGACGGCTGGCGCGTGAGGACGGCGAACCCGTGGAAGGGGCCGCGGCCGTTGCCGTCGCGGCTTTCCTCAAAACCGCCGCCGGCTACGAGGGCAAGACCGTGGCGCTGCTGCTGTGTGGCGGCAACGCCGAGCCGGAGTTCCAGGCCGAGATCCAGGGAGGCTGAACGATGTCGCGACGTTTGCTGGGTTTGTGCGTGTGTGTCCTGGCTGCCTGCGGGCGCGCTGAACCCGTGGCCGTGGAGCCGGCGCGGCAATACCTGTACCTGTGGACCGCCGCAGACGGCGGGACGGAGCCGGATTTCCTCGCAGTCCTCGACGTCACCGAGAACGACGGCCGCTACGGCCGACTGGTCACGACCCTCCCGGTGCCGGGTCGCGGCAACGGCAACCATCACACCGAGCACGAGATGCCGGCGGACGCCCAGCTTTTCGCGAACGGCTTCGAGAGCGGGCAGACCTTCGTATTCGACCTGCGCGAGCCGGAGCGGCCGCGCATCGCGGCGCAGTTCGGCGACGTCGAGGGTTACTCGCACCCGCACAGCTTCGTGCGCCTGCCGAACGGCAACGTGCTGGCCACCTTCCAGATGCGGCACGACCACGCGGGCGGTGCCATGCGTACCGGCGGCCTCGTCGAGATGACGCCCGCTGCCGCTACGTTGCGCTCGGTGTCGGCCGATTTCGCCGGCGCGGACGCGGGCATGCGGGTATACAGCGCGGCGGTCGTGCCCGCATTCGACCGCATCGTGACGACGACCACCGACATGCACGGCGACTCGCCGGCCTCGCGCAATATCCAGGTCTGGGGTCTCGGCGACCTGGCGTTGCAGCACACCTTCGCGCTGCCCGACGGGCCGGTGGGCAACGAGGGGCTGCTCACGGCGGAACCGCGGTTGTTGAAGGACGGCCGGACGGTGCTGGTGTCCACGTCTCGCTGCGGCCTGTACCTGCTGGAAGGACTGGACGGCGAGGCGCCCTCCGGCCGCCTGGTCGCCTCGTTCCCGCAGATGGAGGGCGAGTTCTGCGCAATCCCGGTGATTGCGGGCGACTACTACCTGGTGACCGTGCCGGCGTGGCACGCGGTCGTCAGCCTCGACATCAGTGACCCGGCCGCGCCGCGCGAAGTCAGCCGCGTGACGCTGCAGCCCGACGACGTGCCGCACTGGATCGCGATCTCGCCCGACCAGCGCCGCGTCGTGGTGACCGGCTACGCGGGGATGCAGCACCAGGTGTTCATCGCGCGCTTCGATCCGGCGAGCGGCGAGCTCGCGCTCGACGAGCGGTTCCGGGAGGAGGGTGCCGAGGAGGCGGGATTCCGGATGGACGACAAGGCCTGGCCGCACGGCGGCACTGCCCGCGGCATCCCGCACGGCGCGGTGTTCAGCCGGCCTTAGCGGTTTCGTCTCCGACGTTCGGCTTCCACAGCAGCCAGCCGACCAGCAGCAGGTTGGCGATCCCGAGCGGCGCCAGCATCGGGAAGATCACCCAGCCGCCGAACCAGGGCTTCGTCACGGCGATCATCTGGGAGAGGCAGGCGAGCAGGCCGAAGATCGTGAGCCAGCGCGGCACGAGGCGCAGGCGGAAAAGCGCCGTGTACATCGCGAGCAGCATGGCGCCGGCCAGCAGCAGCTGGACCAGGTGCGCCCAGTTGCGCGCGCTGCCCACGACGCCGCGCAGGCCCTGGTACAGCGCTTCGTCCGGCGCGAGCGCGGTCGTGTAGGCCTGGCTCAGCGACAGCATCGACAGCATGGCGGTGACCTCGAGCCCGGACAGCGCGATGCCGGCCGCGCCGAGCATGGCAAGGGCGAGCGCGATGCGCTCGCCGTGCGTGCGCAGGGCCGGCCAGAGCACGACGGCGATGCCGGCCGAGACCACCGCGAGCGCGAACGAGAGCAGGGCGGCGGTCGCGAAGGCCGTCGCATGCGGCGCAGCGTTGGCCAGGAAGCCGCCGTCGCCCTGGAAGACCGGGCCGACCAGCTTGAAGTTTGCGATCGGCGCGGCGACGAGCTGCACCAGCAGCAGGATCGCCAGCCAGCGCGATGCAGAACGCAGTTCATTCATGGGATTCCCCCTGGCAGGGCCGGGATCGCGCGTGCGCGCCGGCCGTTCATCCGCCACAGCCAATAGCCGAGCATCGCCAGGACGGTCAGCACCGGGATCGACAGCAGCGCGAGGTTGCGCAGCGGCTCCGGGATCACTTTGGCCTGGCCCAGGAAGAATGACCCGGTCGCGACGAACAGTGCAAATGTCATCCGCCACAGGTGCCGGACCAGCCGCGGCGTGCCGGTGATGGACCCCCGGCGCAGCAGACGGAGGTCGGCCGCGCCGCAGGCCAGCGCGATCGGCACGACGAGGTAGCTGCCGTCCAGGAGCGCCAGGACGCCGAGCGCGAGCGCGAGCACCGCGAGCCCCAACGTGAGCCCCCGCACCTCGTCGACCGGCTTTCTGACGGTCAGCAGCGACGTCACGATCAGGTAGATCGTCAGCAGGGCACCGAGGCCGTTCCCGGGTTTGTCCACGACGAAGAACGCCATGAAGGCGCCGACGCCGAGCATCACGAACATGGCGACCACGAACAGCCGGCCGCTGCGCCGGTGCAGGTGGCCGCCCTTGCGCACGAACAGCGCGACGAACCCGGCAAGCAGCGCCAGCAAGCCGGCGACGTAGTGGACTTCGATCACGGGAACCAGTCTGGCCGGACATGCAAGGCCGGAAAAGCCGCTTGCGACGAAGCACGACCGGCGCGGACGAATGGCAGATTTGGAGGGGTCAGACCCCTTGAGAGATCAAGGGGTCTGACCCCTCCAAGATCGCTACATCTGGCGGAAGAGGTGGAGGAAGTTGCGGCTGACCGGCAGTACTTCCGGCCGGCCTTTCAGGTGGATGTCCGCGGTCTCGTTGTCGCCGCGGCGCACGTGGTCGATCGCGCGCAGGTTGACGATCGCGGAGCGGTGCACCTGCACGAACTGCGCGGGGTCGAGCCGCGCGGCGAGTTCCCGCAGCGGCGTGCGCACCAGCGCCTCGGCCGGCCGGCCGTCGTCGCCTCGCCAGGCGATCAGGGTGTACTTGCTGTCGGCGCGCAGGAAGACGATGTCGTCCGTGGCGATCAGGCGCAGCGTCTGGCCGACCTGCGCGCGGATCCAGCGCAGCGGCTCGGTACCCGAGGATGTCTTCAGGCGGGCGAGCTGCTCGAGGAGCTGCTGCAGCAGCGACTCCGAGTTCGCCGCCGGCTGCTGCGCGCACAGCCGGTCCTTCAGCCGCGCCACGGTTTCCGCGAGCCGCTCCGGCTCGACGGGCTTCACCAGGTAGTCCAGCACGCCCTGGGTAAAGGCCTGCACGGCGTAGTGGTCGTAGGCCGTGACGAAGACCAGGTGGGCACGCCGGCCGATCTCGCGCGCCGCCTCGACGCCGCTCAGGCCCGGCATCTGCACGTCGAGGAAGCAGATGTCCGGACGCTGCGCCTCGAACAGCGTCAACGCCTCGCGGCCGTTGCGCGCCTGGGCGACGATCTCGAGCTCCGGCCAGGCCTGCGCGAGCTGGCGCGCGAGCGCCTCGCGCAGCAGCGGCTCGTCGTCCGCGATCAGCGCGGTCGGCCGTGCGGCCGTCACGTCGCGGCCTCGCGCGCCGGGAACTCGAGCTCCGCGACCACGCCCCGCGGCTCCCGCGCGCGGATCCTGAGCGACTGCGCATCGCCGAACACCAGGGCGAGGCGCTCGCGCAGGGCCGCGAGCCCGGTGCCGAGTCCGCGGTCCGTCGCCTGCAGCCCGGCGCCCGAGTCCGCCACGCGGATCCGGCAGCGACCTTCGGTCACGCGCACGTCGATGGCGATGTGGCCGCCGTCCTCGGCCGGGTCGATGCCGTGGCGCACCGCGTTTTCCACCAGCGTCAGCAAGGCCATCGGGGGGCAGCGCAGGCCGCGGGTCGCGGGCTCGACGTTCAGCGAGAAATCGAGCCGGTCCGGCATCCGCATCCGCATCAGCTCCAGGTACGCGCGCACGAGGTCGACTTCCTGGCCGAGCGTCGTGACCGGCTCGTTGAGCCGCGGCACGGCCGCGCGCAGGTAGGCGACGAGGCTCTTAAGGACTTCCGGCGCCTTCGGCGAGCCCGCTTCGACCAGCGCCTGGATGTTCGCGAGCGTGTTGAACAGGAAATGCGGCGCCACCTGCGCCTGCAGCAGGTTCAGGCGCGCGTCGAGCGCGAGCCGGTCCGCCTCGCTGCGCGCGAGGTCGAGTGCGAGCGCCTGCTCGCGCGCCAGCGCTTCCTTCTGCCGGACCAGCGCGCCCAGCGCGATCCACGGCGAGAGGAAGACACCGAGCGCCGTCAGCATGGCGAAGCCCTGCATTCGCAGTTCCACTTCCCAGAACGGCGGCGCACCGGCCTCGGTGGAAAGCATATAGATGATGAAGGTCACGATCGGCATGCTGACGGCGACCGCGATGACCTGGATCATCCAGCGCGGCAGCCAGCGCGGCAGTCGCCGCGGCACCTGCTCGAAGAATCCGAAGACCAGCATCGCCGTGAAGCCGATCGCCACGACCCGGACGACCGCGGACCACCAGCCTGACTTCCAGTGGATGCCGATCAGCGCGCCGATCGCGAAGGAGAGCGTGAGCGTGAACAGGACGCGCTGCCAGCCGAACGCCAGCGCAAGGCCGCGGGGCGGGGCGGGAAGCGGAATGGCGGCCATGCCGGGAGAATAGTCGACCGCGGGTGCACTGTCCCGCCGGAGCCTGGCCCCTGCGACGGACGACGCCGGCAGCCGACGGGCGACGGATCCCGGCGACGACGGGCGTGGCGATGCCGCTTGCAGCCGCGCAGAATCTGCGCCGACGGTTCGGGAGGACGATGGATGGCTACGCTGCGTCGCAGGATCCTGTGGTCGATTGCCGGCGTGCTGCTGCTCGCCATCGGCGTGTTCGCCTGGCTGCTGCGCCACGAGGCCGCCTGCCAGGCGGGCGTGGCGCCTCCGCCGGGGGTGCCGACGATGCAGGCCGTCGTGCGGCGCTGCTACGGGCCTCCCGACGTGCTCGCGCTCGAAGAGATCGAGAAGCCCGAGCCGACGGAAGGCCGCGTGCTGGTGAAGGTGCATGCGGCGAGCGTCAATCCCGCCGACTGGCATTTCATGCGCGGCGAGCCGTACCTCATCCGCCTCGACTTCGGGTTCGGCGCACCGAAGAACCCGCGGGTCGGCATCGATTTCGCCGGCACTGTCGAAGCGGTCGGTGCCGGCGTCACGAAGTTCAAGCCCGGCGATGCGGTGTTCGGCGGCGCGAACGGCGCGCTCGCCGAGTACCTCACCATCGCCGAGGACGGCAACCTGGCGCTGAAGCCGGACGGGGTCAGCTTCGAGGAGGCCGCGGCCGTCAATGTCGCGGGACTCACGGCGTTGCAGACGCTGCGCGACCGCGCGGCGGTCCAGCCGGGGCAGAAGGTGCTGATCAACGGCGCTTCCGGCGGCGTCGGCACCTTCGCCGTGCAGATTGCCCGGTACCTGGGCGCCGAGGTGACGGGGGTCTGCAGCGGTCGCAACGTGGAGCTGGTCCGCGCGCTCGGCGCCGGCCGCGTCATCGACTACACGCGCGAGGACTTCACGCAGGGCACGGCACGCTACGACGTCATCATGGACAACGTCGTCAACCGCGGCATCCTCGAGACGCGGCGCGTCCTCGAGCCGGACGGCAAGCTGATCCTGATCGGCGGCGGCGGCATCGACGCGAGCCCCTGGTACGGCGCATTCAAGGCGCCGATCAAGGCGCTCTTCGTCTCGTGGTTCGTCGACCAGGATATGGGGATGTTCATCTCGCACCACAGCGGCGAAGACCTGGCGACGCTCGCGGAGCTGATGCGCCAGGGCGAGCTCCGGCCGGTGATCGACCGGGTCTACCCGCTCGCCGAGACGGCCGAGGCGATGCGCTACCTCGAGACCGGGCGTGCGCGCGGCAAGGTGATCGTCACGATGGCGCCCGTCCTGCCCTGACCCGCGCCGCGGATGCGGCCGCCGCGCGTTTGAGGTCTAATGCGCCTCTCCGGGGAGGGCGCGAAATGGCATTGAATCGACGGGGTTTTCTCGGGCTGGGCGCGGCCCTCGCGGCGGGCATGGCCGCGCGTGCCGCGGAGCCGCCGGCCGCGGGCGCCGCGGCCTTCGCCGGCGCCGCGCCGATCACGCCCGCCGAGCGCGCCGCCCGCATCGCCAATGTCCAGTCGCTCATGCAACGCGACCGGATCGCCGCCCTGCTCGTCGAGGCGGGATCCTCGCTCGAATACTTCACGGGCATCCGCTGGTGGCGATCGGAGCGCACCACGGCCGCGCTGATTCCGGCGTCCGGCCAGGCGATCGTCGTGACGCCCTTCTTCGAGGTCCCGTCGGTCCAGGAGTCGCTCGAGGTCGAGGCCGACGTCCGGCCCTGGCACGAGGACCAGAGCCCGTTCGCCCTGATTGCGGACGCGATGCGAGCGGTCGGCGCCGCGGGCCCGCTTGCCGTCGAGTGGACGACCCGTTTCTTCATCGTGGACCACACGCGTTCCGTGCCGGGTTTCGGCCGCGAGATCGTCTCCGGCGAGGCGCTCGTCAATGCCTGCCGCATGATCAAGTCGCCCGCCGAGCTCGCGCTGATGCAGTCGTCGAACGACATCACGCTCGCGGCGATTCGCCACACCCACGGGCAGACCCGGGCCGGCATGACCGCCGGCGACATCCGCGCGATCCTCGAAGGCCGCATCCGCGAGCTGGGCGGCGCCGAGCCGTTCTCGCTCGTGCTGCTCAACGAGGCGAGCGCCTATCCGCATGGCACGGCGCAGCCGCAGGCGGTGCGCGAAGGGTCGGTGGTGCTGATCGACACGGGCTGCAAATGGCACGGCTATGCGTCCGACATATCCCGCACCTGGGTGGTCGGCGCGCCGACCAAGCGCCAGCGCGAGGTGTGGGAGACCGTCAAGCGCGGCCAGGAGATCGTGCTGGAAGCCGCGAAGATCGGCGCACCGGTCGGCGACATGGACGTCGCCGTGCGCAACCACTACGAAGGGTTGGGATGGGCAAAGGACTACGGGCTGCCCGGCACCTCGCACCGCGCCGGCCACGGTATCGGCATGGACGGCCACGAGCCGCCGAACCTCATGCGCGCGGACCGCACGCAGCTCGCAGCCCACATGTGCTTCTCGAACGAGCCCGGGATCTACATTCCCGGCGAGTTCGGCGTCCGGCTGGAGGACATCTGGCACATGACCGCCGCGGGGCCGAAGCTGTTCACGCCGCTCGCGAAGTCCATCGACGAGCCGGTCTGAACATGCCGCCGTGGTCGTTGCAGGGGCATCGCGCCGTCGTCACCGGGGCGACGGGCGGCATCGGGCTTGCGACGGCCCGGGAACTTGCGACGCTCGGCGCCGAAGTGCTGCTCGTCGCGCGTCGGGAACCGGCCGTCGAAGCCGAGGCGAAAGCGCTCCGTGACGCGGGGCACCGGGCCCACGGCTGCGTGGCGGACGTCTCGACCGCGGACGGACGCGACACCGTGCGGGCGCGCGTCGACGCGCTCTGGGGCGGGCTCGACGTGCTCATCAACAACGTCGGCACCAATATCCGCGCGCCGACCGCAGACTATCCGCTGGCGGACCTGCAGCGTCTGATGGCGACCAACGTCGAATCGGCTTTCGGCCTGTGCCAGCTCCTGTACCCGCGGCTCAAGGCCTCGCGCGGCTCGGTGGTCAACGTATCCTCGATCGCGAGCCGCACGGTGATCCGCACGTCGACGGCCGCGTATTCGATGACCAAGGGCGCGATCGACTCGATGACCGACTTCCTGGCGGTGGAGTGGGGCCCCGACGGCATCCGCGTGAATGCCGTGCATCCCTGGTACATCCGCACCGAGCTGGCCGCCCCCGTGCTGGCCGATGAGTCGAAGCGCAGGCGGATCCTCGATGCGACGCCGCTCGGGCGCATCGGCGAGCCGGAGGACGTCGCGCGCGTCGTCGCTTTCCTCGCCCTGCCGGCCGCCGCGCACGTGAGCGGAGCGCACGTGCCTGTGGACGGCGCGTTCGAAAGGGTCGGCATCTAGGAGCACCGTCCGGCAAACGCCGGGCAGGGAATCGCTCAAGATCGCCCCCGGGCGGCCGATGACACGGCAGAGGCCTGGCCCGGAGGTTTCCGTGACGCAATCCCACCCCGTGTACGTCGCCCAGGAAGCCCACCTGTGGACCGGCGCGTCCGGGAAGTCGTACCGCTACACCGCGTTCATGTACGGCACCCAGTTCGGGCCCGGCGCGGGAAACCTCATCTTTGCGCGCGAGACCCGGCGCGGGCAGTACGCCGCCATCTGCGTCGCGCAGTGCGCGGACCTGTCGGAGCCGTTCGGGGATCCGGCCATGCAGCAGTGCATCCGGGAGGGTCGTCCCACGCACGTGCACGTGCACTTCGCGGTCGGCGACGAGGCGGCCCGCATCGCGGAGTGCGATGACCTGATCGCGGCGCTGAAGCCGGCCTGCAACCTGCGGCGCACGCCGCGGGCGGCGGGCTAGCTGCGCGCAGCGACGAGGGCGGAGGCCTCCCGCAGGATCGCGGCCGCCGCGTCGAATGCCGCGACGATCTCCCGCTCGTGCGCCGGTATTGCGGCACGGTCGTTGCGGTCGATGGCATCCCAGATGCGCGGCAGGTAGGCGCTCCGATAGCTCGGCTGCGGTGCCACCAGCAGGTGGCGGATGAACGGCCGGCCCTTCTGGCCGGTCGGCTCGACGAGCACGCGCTCGATCGCCATCAGCTTGCCGTTGACCTCGCGGGCGGTTTCGGGCGCGAGCGTCGCGCTCGCGAGCTGGCGCTCGAAGGCGACGGCGGCGGCCTCCCACCGGGCCGCGGCCGCGCGCGCGGCGGCGAGTTCGAGCGGCTCGGCGTCGCCGGCGTGCGCCTCGGCCGCCTCGATGTATTCGACTGCCGCGCGGGCGTAGTCCGAGTACCGCATCGGCAGCACCTGCGCGTCCGCGAGCCGCCAGGCGAGCACGCTCCAGAGCTGCGCGAGGCTGGTGCCGACCTTGAAGCCCGGGTCGACGACCGTGCTCTGGCGGAAGTAGTTGTCGTACATCGAGTGGTAGACGCCGTACGGCCCGTCGAAGTACATGTCGATGCAGGAGATGCCGAGGTATTCCTGGAAGGCCGTGTAGTCGGTCGCGCCCACGATCGTCGCGACCTCGGGCACGCCGTTCGCGAAGCGCGCGGCCCAGGCATCGTGCAGCGGACGGTCGGAGAGCGGGTCGTCGACGGCCCTGGTGACATCGCGCAGGAACGCGGCGAGCGCTGGCGTCGCGCCGCCGACGAAAGCGCCGCCCTGCACGGCGGAATCCACGTTGATGTAGGTGACCGCGTTCCTGCGCAGGTTCTCCGCGTTGTCGAGCGCCCACTGCGTCGAGCCGCCGAGCAGCGCCTCCTCGCCGTCCCAGACCGTGAAGACGATCGTGCGCCGCGGCCGGTGGCCGCGTTTCGCCGCCTCGCCGAGCGTGCGCGCGACCTCGAGGATCGCGGCCGTGCCGCTCGAGGGATCCACCGCCCCGTAGATCCAGGCGTCGTGGTGGTTGCCGAGGATGACCAGTTTCTCCGGCTCCTCGCGCCCGCGGATCACGCCGATGACGCTGCGCATCGGCTCGACGCGTTCCTCGTTCGCGACGTCCATCTCGAGCACGACGGGCCCGGGACCGATGCGGTAGGTGATCGGCATGCCGCCCTGCCAGTCGTCCGGCGCGACCGGCCCGCCGAGGTGCTTGAGGATGGCGGCGGCATTGCGCTCGTTGAGCGGCATCGAGGGGATGCGTGGCAGCTGCTTGTCGCGGACCGGGCCCTCGATCCAGCGCCCGTCGGGCTGTCGCTGCCAGTGGAACGTGAATGGTTCGCCCTGGCCGAGCCAGTCGTAGAGGATCGCGCCCCACTGGATGTGCGAATCGGGACCCCATGGGCCGTCCGGGTACACCGGGCCCTGGCGCGAGCCGTCCTCGGCGGGATCCGAGTAGATGATCGTTCCGGCGGCGCCGCGTCGCTCGGCCTCGTAGACCTTGTAACCGCGGTACGAGTAGGGGTTCGAGTAGCGCATCAGCACGATCTTGCCCTTGAGGTCCACGTGCATGCGGTCGAGGAGCTGGAAGTCCTCGGGGCTGCCGCCATTCGCGTAGACGACCTCCGCCCGCACTTTCCCGGAGGGCGCGTAGCCGTGGTAGGCAACCTGGCCCGGCTCGTCGTAGAGCCGCGAGTCCTTGTCGGCAGGATGCGGGTCCTCGGTGAGGTCGAACTCCTGCCCGACCGGCTGGCGTATCGCGAGCGACGCGGATTTCGGAAAGCTGAGCAGGGCCGGGAACTCGTGGTAGCTCACTTCGTCGAGCCCGTACTCGCGGAAACGCTCGCGCACATACTCGGCGACCGCATAGTTCCGTGCCGTCCCGGACAGGTGCGGCTCTTCGGTCAGGTAGAGGAGGTGCCGGCCGTAGGAGCCGCTGTCGGGCATTGCAACGAGGACCTGCTCCACGTCGGCGCCAGTTGCCGGGAGGGCGGTCGAGGAAAGGGCCGCCAGAACGACGGGCAGGATGTGTTGTCTGATGCGCATGCGGCGCAGTCTAGCAATGCCATTGCGTTTTGCCTGCCTGCCGGCGTTCGTTCTCCTGGTGACGGTTCCGGCCATCGCCGACGACGCGGCGCGCATCAGCCGGCTGGAGACCGAGATCCAGCAACTGCGCGCGCTCGTCGATGAACAGGCGCGGCGGATCCAGCGGCTCGAGGAGGACCTGAATCGCCGCGCCGCCACGTCCGTGCCCCAGCCGCGCCCGCGGGCCGGCGACATGCGCACCGAGGCCCCCGCGTCCGCTTCGCGCCAGCCCTGGCACCAGAGCGCGCCGTGGGACCGGGTTGCGAAAGGCATGCCGGAGGCGGACGTCGTCAGGATCCTCGGTGCGCCGACCGCGGCCGAGTCCGTCGGCGCGCTGAAGTCACTCTTCTATCGCGGCGCCGCGCCCGGCGGCCCGCCGCTCGCCGGTCACGTGAACCTGAAGGAAGGCCGCGTCGTCGCGGTCAGCAAGCCGGCTTTCTAGCTACACTGCCCGCATGAAGCACATGTTCGCCGCCCTGGCGCTGTCCGCCGCCAGCCTGAATGCCGTTGCCGACCCGCATTCGTTCGCGGAGCCGCAGAAGTTCCTCGTCCGTCACGTGGACCTCGACCTCGCGGTCGATTTCGCGGCCCGCCGCCTCGAGGGCATGGCCGAGCTCACCGTCCGGCAGGTGGACCCCGAGGCGAACGAGCTGGTGCTCGATACGAACGGCCTCGAGATCCGCTCGGTACACCTCATCGAGATGAGCGGGCGCGCGAAGGTGCTGGCCTTCAAGCTCGGGGACCCGGACCCCATTCTCGGCAGCCGACTTTCGATCCAGTTCCCGCATTGCTGCGCGGCGACCGCCGAGATGCGCATCCGCATCGATTACCGCACGTCGGACCAGGCGGGGGCGCTGCAGTGGCTCGAACCGGCGCAGACCTCCGGTCCGCATCCCTTCATGTACACGCAGGGCCAGGCGATCCTCGCGCGCAGCTGGATCCCGGTCCAGGACAGCCCGGGCATCCGGGTCACCTATGGCGCGCGAATCCGCACGCCGCCGGAGCTGGTTGCGGTCATGAGCGCCGCGCGCGTCGAGGATCCTGCCGCGCCACCCGGCGAATTCCGTTTCGAGATGCGGCAGCCCATCCCGGCCTACCTCATCGCACTCGCCGTCGGCGACCTCGAATTCCAGCCGCTCGGCGACCGGGTCGGCGTGTGGGCCGAGCCGTCGCGGCTCGCGGCGGTCGCCCGCGAGTTCGCGGACCTGCCGCGCATGCTGGAGGCGGGCGAGCGGATGGCCGGTCCGTACCGCTGGGACCGCTACGACGTCCTCGTCATGCCGCGCGCCTTCGCCTACGGCGGCATGGAGAACCCGCGCATCTCCTTCGTTTCGCCGTCCATCGTCGCCGGCGACCGCAGCCTGGTCTCGACCGTCGTGCACGAGCTCGCGCACTCCTGGTCGGGCAACCTCGTCACCAACGCGACCTGGGACGACTTCTGGCTAAACGAAGGCTTCACGAGCTACCTCGAACGCCGGCTCATGGAGGATCTCTATGGCCGGCGCCGTGCGGACATGGAAAATGCGATCGCCTATGCAGGGCTCGTGCAGACCATCGCGGACCTCGAGGCTGGGGGACTTGCCGAGGACTCGCACCTCAAGCTCGACCTGGCGGGGCGCGACCCGAATGAAGGCACTTCGGACGTCGCCTACGACAAGGGCGCGCGCTTCCTCGAGTTCCTCGAGGGGCGGTTCGGCCGGCCGGCATTCGATGCCTTCCTGCGCGCGTACTTCGACGCCCATGCGTTCCAGTCGATGACGACCGAGGACTTCCGCGAGGTCCTGCTCGCGCGGCTTGCGCTGCCGGGTGCGCCGAAAATCACGGACGCCGAGATCGACGCCTGGCTCTACGGTCCGGGCCTGCCGTCGACCCTGACGCCGGTGCCGCAGGGCGTGTTCGAACCCGTGGATCGTGCCGCCGCCGAGTGGCGTGCGGGCCGCCTCGCGACTGCGGACCTGCCGGTAGCGCAATGGGCGCCGCAGGAATGGGTACGATTCCTCGACCAGCAGCCGGCCGACGTCCCGCACGCAAAGCTCGAGGAGCTGCGCTCGACGTTCGACCTCGGCGCCGAGGGCAATGCCGAGATCGCGCTCGCCTGGCTGCAGCTCGTGATCCGTGCCGGGTACGAGCCGGCCTATCCGGACGTCGAGCAATTCCTGCTGGCCACCGGGCGCTGGCGGCTGGTCGAGACGCTGTTCCGCGACCTCGCGCGCACGGAGGCGGGGACGGCGTTCGGCCGCGAAATCTATGCCAGGGCGAAGCCCGGCTACCACCAGAGCATCCGCGACGCGGTCGAGCGGCTCCTGTATCCGCAGGCAGGCGGCGCAAACTGAAATCATCGGTCTTGTAGGACCGCCGACGACCTGTTTTGTAGGACGCCTCGCGGCGGCCGTATAGTTCCGAGGCCAATAACTCAACAGGGGATACGGGCATGGAATTCATCTGGTTCATCATCGTCGGGCTCGTCGCGGGATGGCTGGCGGGCGTCATCATGAAGGGCGGCGGGTTCGGCGTGATCGGCGACATCGTCGTCGGCATCGTCGGTGCGCTGATCGGCGGCTGGCTGTTCAGCTCGATGGGCGTATCCGCGGGCGGCGGGCTGCTCGGCTCGATCATCGTCGCCCTGATCGGCGCGATCATCCTGATTTTCCTGCTGCGCCTGATCAAGCGGGCCTGACCGCGGGGGCGGCGGGGCCATCGCGTCCCGCGGGGCCCTGACGGACGGGGATCCCGCGCGCCGGCATTGCGGACGTTCCGGGCGGAACGTCACGCTGGCGCATGCGTGGATTCGAGCCGGGCACGGCGTTCCTGGCCGCGGTGCTGCTCGCCGGTTGCGGCGGCGGGTCCGGGCCTGCCGTCGTGCCGGATGCACCCGGTGCCGGCGCCCCGCCGCCCGACCCACCGGGTCACTGCGAGCTCGCCGTTTTCACGCCGCCCGACCAGTCGCCGTACCGCATGCCCTACGGCATCGGGACCGCCCACACGATGTTCCAGGGCAACTGCCCGCCGGACCCGACCTGGGGCCACTTCGGCATGTTCGCCTACGATTTCTGGATGCCGCTTGGGACACCGCTGTACGCGGCGCGCGACGGGACGGTGATCTGGGCGAATGCGCAGTACCGCGACGGCGACCACACGCCCGGGCACGAGAACAACCTGCTGATCCAGCACGCCGACGGCACCGTCATTCGTTACGGCCACCTCACCTTCGACGGCATCGTCGTGGCAGTGGGGGACCTCGTGCGCCAGGGCGACCTGGTCGCGCACTCCGGCGACACCGGCAACTCCGGCGGGCCGCACCTGCACGTGGACCTGCTGGCGGACAGCATGAGCGTCGCCAAGACCAATACCCTGCCGCTCACCTTCCGCAATGCCGGCGGGCGCCTGGCCGAAAGCGGCGAACTGCTGCTCAACGAGACCTATACCGCCTTGCCGGACTGAAGGCCGGCCCCGGGCAGCCGTCGCGCCGGATGTCGTAGGATCAGCCTCCTGGATGCCGTGACCAGGAGAGGACCATGACCCGGCTCGCCGCGTGGACGATCATCGCCCTGCAACTGGGCGCTTTCGGGGCGGCGCGCGCCGCGGACTCCGCGCCGGACGCGGCCGAACTGAAGGCATTGCTGGATTACTTCCTCGACGGGGCATCGCGCAACGACATCGCGGTGCACGACCGGTTCTGGGCGGACGAGCTCATCTACACCCGCTCGGTCGGCGTGCGCACGGACAAGGCGGAGATCCTCGCCGGCCTGCGGGCAGGGCCGGATCCCGCCAAGACGCCGACGCGGTACTCGGCCGAAGACGTCCGCATCCGGCAGTACGGCGATACCGCGATCGTCGCGTTCCGCCTGGTCGGCGAGGTGGGCGGCGAGAAGCCGGAGCGGCTCGAATACCTGAACACCGGAACCTTCCTGCGCCGCGAGGGCGAGTGGCGCGCGATCGCCTGGCAGGCGACTCGTGTCTCGGAGCCGCACTCGCCATGAGCGCGGCCGACTTCCGGGAAGTGACGGCCACGCTCTACCGGGCCGTATCCGCGGCGCCCGGCGAGCGGGACTGGGCCGCCGTGCGGCGCATCTACCATCCCGAGGCGCGGCTCGTGCGCACCGGACTGAACGCAGACGGCAGCCCGTTCGCCAAGGTGATGTCCCTCGACGCCTATGTCGAGAATGTCGAGCAGCTGCTGAAGGACGTCCGCTTCACCGAGGTGGAGATCGGCCACGAGGCGGAAGTCTTCGGCAACGTCGCGCGGCTCACGAGCGTGTACGAATTCACCTGGGATTCGCCGGCGGAGCGGCGCCGCGGCCGCGGCGTCAATTACTTCACGCTCGTCCGCGAGAACGGGCGCTGGCAGGTGATGAGCATCGTCTGGGACACGGAGCGGGCAGGCAACGAGCTGCCGCTGCGGACCGGCTAGCGAGGCGCGTCACCGTCGCGATGCGAAGGGGGGTATGCACCGGGGCGATGCTGTGCCTGGCCGCCGCGCAGGCGGCGGCGGACGATCCGCCACGAAAGACCGTGGCCGCGCATCGCACGGCGACGCCCCCGGTGCTCGACGGCCGCCTCGACGACCCGTTGTGGAGCGAGGCGACGTTCGTCGAGGACCTGCACATCGTCGTGTCGGACGAGTTCGGAACGCCCGGCGAGCGCTCGCGCGTGTACGTCGCCTTCGACGACGACAACCTCTATTTCGCCGCGCGATTCCACGACTCGGATCCCGCCCGCGTCGTCGCCAAGGTCCTCAGCAAGCGCGACGTTTCCTTCGGCGAGGACGGTTTCTCGATCACCCTCGATCCCTTCGACGAGGCGCGCTCCGGCTACATGTTCGACGTCAACCCGAACGGGATGCGCAGCGAAGCGATCTACACCGACAAGGACGAGCAGAACTGGAACTGGGAAGGCATCTGGGATGCCGCGTCGCGCATCGACGGGGAAGGCTGGACCGCCGAGGTGGCGATTCCGCTGAAGACCCTGTCCTTCGACCCCGCGCGCGATGCCTGGGGAGTGAACTTCACCCGCTGGAAAGGCTTCGACAGCGAGCAGTTCGGCTGGGTGTCGTACAACCGCACCCAGGACCTGTCGCGCACCGGACTCGTCACCGGGCTCGCCGGCCTCGACCAGGGCCGCGGGCTCGACGTCGTCCCGGGACTGCGCACCGGCATCGCGCGCGACCACGTGCTGGACGAGGACGACGACTTCCTGGAACCGTCGCTCGACGTGTTCTGGAAGATCACGCCGTCCCTGACCGCGTCGGCGACGCTGAACCCGGATTTTTCCGGGACCACGGCGGACACCCGGCAGATCAACCTGACCCGTTTCGACCTCTTCTTCCCGGAGCAGCGGGCATTCTTCCTGCAGGACTCGGACATCTTCGAATTCGCGGGCCTGCGCGCGCAGAGCGGCATCCCGTTCTTCTCGCGGCGCATCGGCCTCGACGGGGACGGCGGGACGCTGAAGCTCGACGCCGGCGTCAAGCTCGCCGGGCGGGCAGGGCCGCTCGGCGTCGGCGTGCTCGGCGTGCGCCAGGACGCCGCCATGGGCCCGGGGTCCGCCGAACTGTTCGTGGGCCGCGTGGCCGTGAACGTGCTGGAGGAGTCGCGCGTCGGCGCGATCGTGACCCACGGCAACCCGGACCCGGAAGTCGACAACACGGTGGCGGGCGTGGACTTCCGTTACCTCAACACGCGTCTCGGAGACGACCGGAGCATCGAGGCGACGGCCTGGTTGCAGAGGAGCGACACCGAAGGGCTGGACGGGGACGACATCGGCTACGGCTTCTCGTTCGCGCTGCCGAGCAGCGAGGGCTGGAGCGGCGAGATCGTGCACAAGAGCCTTCAGGAGAACTACTTTCCCGCGCTCGGATTCGCGGCCCGCACCGACTTCGAGGCCACGTTCGCCAGCCTCGGATACACCTGGCGCCCCGGGAACAGCTGGGTGCGCAGCATCGAGACCGAGGTCGCCGCCGAGTTCGTCGAGCCGATCAACGGCAGCGACCGCAACCACGAGATCGAGGTCACGCTGTTCGAGGTGGAAAACCAGACGGCGGACCGCCTCGAGCTCGAGTACCTGTTCCTCGAGGAGGAGTTCGCGGACCCGTTCGAGATTTCGGACGGCATCGTGATCCCCGGGGGCACGTACAATTTCGACCATGCCTGCGTTTCGCTCTATACGGGCGAGCAGCGCCTGCTGGCTACGGATTCGACGCTGTGCGAGGGCGGGTTCTACGACGGGCGCATCCTGCTGTTCGCGACCCGGATGACCTGGCGGCCGAGCAAGCACCTGAAAGTCATCTTCGGCGGCGAGTACAACGACGTGCACCTGCCGCAGGGAGACTTCATCACGCGCCTCGCGACGCTGAACCTTGACGTGTCGTTCAGCACGGCCCTGTCCTGGGAAAACTTCATCCAGTACGACAACGTCTCGGAGTCGATCGGGCTCAACAGCATCCTGCGCTGGATCCCGCGCGCGGGGCAGGAGACGGTGCTGGCGGTCAACACGTTGCGCGAGGATTTCGACCGCGACGGGAACTTCCGCCCGCTGGTCTCGGACCTGACGGTGAAGCTGAGCTACACCTTCCGCTACTAAAAGGGGACGCACCCCTTTTAGAAAAGGGGTGCGTCCCCTTTTTCGCGTCTCAGGCGAGGCCGCCGCCGTCGATGGGGATGGCCGCGCCCGTGATCTGGCGCGCGTCGTCGGACGCGAGGAAGGCGACGAGCGCCGCGACTTCCTCGGGCGTCGTGACCCGGCCGGTGCGCGAATCCGAGTTCGCTTCGCGCAGCGTTGCCTGGGCGTCCGCGCCGCGGTGCGCGCCGCTCCGGTAGAGCATCGGGGTCTCCACGTCCCCCGGGCAGACGGCGTTCACGCGGATACCCTCGGCGGCGTGGTCGATGGCCATCGCGCGCGTCATCAGCACGAGCCCGCCCTTGCTGGCGCAGTAGGCGACCGCGTCGGCGCCGCCCTTGAGGCCCCAGTCCGAGGCGATATTGACGATCGCGCCTTTGCGCTTGCGCAGTTCGGGCAGCGCTGCGCGGCTGAGGTAGAAGGGCATCGAGAGGTTGATGGCGATCGTGCGCTGCCAGGTGTCGTCCGTCGTCGCTTCGGCGTCCGCGATCTCGTAGATGCCGGCGTTGTTCACCAGCAGGTCCAGCCGGCCGAAGGCCTGCACGCAGTCGGAGATCAGGCGGTCCGCGTCGGCCGACGTCGAAAGCGCGCCGACCCAGGGCCGGATCGCGCCCGTGAACTGCGCCAGCGCATTCGTGCGCGCCACATCACGGCCGGCGGCCAGTACCTGCCAGCCATCGCGCGCGAGCCGCCGGGCGATGGCCGCACCGATGCCGGAGCTGGCGCCGGTCACGAGGGCGATGCGCTGCGTCATGGCGGCATTGTAGGGGCGCGATTCGCGCTGTGGCAGACTGGCGGAAATCGTCGGGGGGAGTCCTGTGATGAGCCGGTTTTCGAGACGCCTCTTTGTGGCGGGCGGCAGCTGTGCCGCATTGACCCTGGCATTGCGGTGGCCGGCCTGGGCCGACGCGGCCGATCTGTATCAGCGCGCCATCGTCATCGACGGCCTCGGCGGGCCGGGCAACTCGACGGCCGAGGACGGCGCCCCGCTCACCGATGCTTTCATCGAGGACATCCGCAGCTCCGGCCTGACCGCCGTGCACGTGACCATCCTGCCGGTCGGTTCGACGCCACCGGATGCCGCGTTCACGGAGGCGGTGCTCGGCATCGGGCGCTACGAGCGCGAGATCGACCGGCACCCGGATGTGCTCTGCCGCATCCGCACCGTCGCCGACCTCGCCGCGGCGAAGGCCGGCGGGCGCACGGGATTCATCTACGGTTTCCAGGACGGCGTCGCCTTCGAGACGGACCTGGCGCGACTCGACGAGCTGTACCGGCTCGGCATCCGCATCGTCCAGCCGACCTACAACCGCCGCAACCTGCTGGGGGACGGCTGCCTCGAGCCGGCGAACGCCGGCCTCAGCAAGGCGGGGGTCGAGGCGGTCGCGCGCATGAACGAGCTCGGCATCCTGGTGGACCTCAGCCACTGCGGCCGGCAGACGGCCGCGGACGCGATCCGCGCATCGACGAAACCCGTGGCGTTCACGCATACGGGCAGCGCCGCGCAGGACGACCACCCGCGCAACCGCACGGATGCGGAGCTGCGCGCGGTGGCGGAGAAAGGCGGGGTGTCCGGAATTTTCTTCATGCCGTTCCTGAGCGAAGGCCGGCAGCCGACGGCAGCCGACGTGATCCGCCACCTCGAGCACATGGTGCAGGTGGCAGGGGAGGAGCACGTTTCGATCGGCACGGACGGCGGCATTTCGGGCGAGGTCGTGACCCCCGAATTCCGCGAGCGGCACGCCGGCTTCGTACGGCAGCGACGCGCGGCCGGGATCTCCGCGCCGGGCGAGACGGAGGACGGCTTCCTGTTCGCCAATGAGCTCAACACGCCGCGCCGGCTCGAGACGCTGGCCGGCATTCTCTCGTCGCGGGGACACTCCGACGCGCGCATCGAGAAGATCCTCGGGGCGAACCTGTTGCGCGTCTTTTCCGACACCTGGAAGGCATGAGCGACGCGCACGCGCCGCGGCAGCACGGCGCGGTCTGGCGGCGCGCCGGATTCCTGGCGCTGCTGTGCATCGCGCTTGCGGCGCTGGCATCCTCCGCCGAGGTGCACCGTGCGCTGCTCGAAGTGCTCGAGGCAAGCCGCGAGGTCATTGCCGCCCGCCCGGTCGCGGGCGCGCTGCTGTTCGTGCTGCTCGCGGCCGTGTCCGCCATGTTCGCATTCGTGTCCATCGCGGTGGTCATCCCGCTCGCGGTGTACGTGTGGGGCAACGTCCTCAGTCTCGTCCTGTTGTGGTCGGGCTGGATCCTCGGCGGTGCCGTCGCCTACGGCATCGCGCGGCACCTCGGGCGGCCGGTGGTGCGCTGGCTGACGGACCGCGCGCTCGGCCGCATCGAGCGGTTCGTCGGCCCGAAGACGCCGTTCCGCCTCGTCCTGCTGTTCCAGCTGGGCCTGCCGTCCGAGATCCCGGGCTATGTGCTCGGCCTGGTGAAATACCCGTTCGGGAAATTCATCCTGGCGCTCGCGATCGCCGAACTGCCCTATACGGTGGCGACGGTCTACCTCGGCGCCGGTTTCATCGGCGCGCGCAGCGGCCTGGTCCTGGCGGTCGGTTTTGCCCTTGCCGGCCTCAGCGTCGGTGCTTTCTACCTGCTGCGCCGCCACCTCCGCCCTTGAAGGGGACGCACCCCTTCATATTCGTGAAGGGGTGCGTCCCCTTCGTAAGCTATTGATAACCGCGGGCCTGGAGTTCGAAGAGGCGGGCGTAGTGGCCGTTGGCACGGACCAGTTCGTCGTGGCTGCCGCGCTCGGCGATGCGGCCGTCCTGCAGGACCACGATCTGGTCGGCCATGCGCACGGTCGAGAAGCGGTGCGAGATCAGGATCGCGATGCGGCCGTGGGTCAGCGCGCGGAAGTGCTCGAAGATCGTCGCTTCGGCCGCGGCATCCATGGCGGCAGTCGGCTCGTCCAGCACCAGGATGTCGGCCTCGGTGCGCATGAAGGCGCGCGACAGGGCGATCTTCTGCCACTCGCCGCCGGACAGGTCGCGGCCCTGGTTGAACCACTTGCCGAGCGGCGTGTGGTATTTCTCCGGTAGCTCCTCGATGATCGGCGCCGCCATGCCTTTCCCGGCCGCCTCGCGCCAGCGCGACTCGTCGTCGAGGTGGCGCACGTCGCCGGTGCCGATGTTCTCGCCGACGGCGAGCTGGTAGCGCGCGAAGTCCTGGAAGATCACGCCGATCCGCCGGCGCAGCGTCGCCTCGTCCCAGTCCGCGAGGTCGGCGCCGTCGAGCAGGATGCGCCCGGACGTCGGCCGGTACAGGCGCGTGAGCAGCTTGATGAGCGTCGTCTTGCCGGAGCCGTTCTCGCCGACCAGTGCGAGCGACGAGCCCGGCCGGATGTGCAGGTTGACGCCGGTGAGCACCGGCGATTCGGCGCCGGGATACGCGAAGCCGACGTCCTGGAAGCGGATGCCGTCGTCCGGCGTCGGGCCGCGCATCGCCGCGCCCCGGCGCGGCTCGACCGGCGTCTCGAGGTACTCGTACAGTGTCGCGAGGTAGAGGTTGTCCTCGTACATGCCGCCGATCGCGGCGAGGCTCGCGGAGACCGCGGCCTGGCCCTGCCGGAACAGCATCACGTACATCGTCATCTGCCCCAGGGTGATGCGCGCCGCAATCGTGGCGACCGCCACCCACGCGTAGGCGCCGTACAGCGTCGCGGTGGCGATCAGGCCGAGCGCGAAGCCCCAGCTGTCGCGGCGCACGGTCAGGTCGCGGTCCTCCCGGTAGAGCTTGCGGAAGATGTCGCGGTAGCGCTGCAGGAACAGCGGACCGACGCCGAACAGCTTGACCTCCTTCGCGTGGTCCTCGCGCGCGAGCACGGTCTCGAGGTAGTGCTGCATGCGGGTCTCGGGCGAGCGCCACAGGAACAGCCGGAAGGCCGCGCCGGAGAAGCGCGCCTCGGCGAGGAAGGAGGGCAGGCCGGCGAGGACCAGCACGGCGACCGCCCAGGGCGAGAACTGGGCGAGCAGCGTGCCGTAGCTCGCCAGCGAGACGCCGTTCTGGGCAAGGCCGAAGGTGCGCATCACGAGCGAGAGCGGCCGGCTCGAGGCCTCGCGCCGCGCGCGCGTCAGCTTGTCGTAGAACTCCGAGTCTTCGAAGTGCGTCAATTCCAGGGTCAGCGCCTTCTCCAGGATCATCGCGTTGACGCGCTGTCCGAGCTGGGCGCGCAGCAGCGACTGGCAAAGCGAGAGCCCGCGCTGGGCCCCGGCGAGCGCGGCGACCAGGCCGCCCTCGGCGGCGACCAGCAGGAGCGCATGGCGCGTGGCGGCTTCGCGCGCGGCGGCGTCCGCCTGGATCGCGGCGACGACGGCGTCGACGATCAGCGCGCCCACCCAGGCGACGCCGGCCGGCAGCATGCCGGCCGCCAGCGTCAGCAGGCCGAGCGCGACGCTGAGGGGGCGGTTCGTCGTCCACACGAGTTCGAGCGCCCGCCGGCTGTAGCGGAATACGCCGAAGAAGCCGCGGGTGAGGTGGGTCGGCGCGGGTCCGGCCGCCTTCCTCAGTTGTCGAGCAGTACTGATACGCGCTCCGGCGGCCGGCCGATCACGGCCCGCGGGCCCTTCACGACGATCGGACGCTCGATCAGGATCGGGTCGTTCACCATCGCCTCGATCCACGCGTCATCGTCGAGCGTCCGGCCGGCGTATTTCGCCTTGAAGACGTCCTCGCCCTTGCGCACCAGCTGCTCGGGGCGGATACCCAGCTTGCGGACGATCGCGGCCAGTTCCGCCGCGGATGGCGGCACCTCGAGGTAGCGGACGATGCGCGGCGCGACGCCGCGCGCCTCGATCAGCGCAAGCGCCTCCCGGCTCTTGCTGCACTTCGGGTTGTGGTAGATCGTGAGCGCGCCCACGTCAGTCCGTGGCGCCCGACCCCAGGCGTTCGAGGTAGCGGTCGCGCAGCTCGGTCTGGCGGGAACGCATCGTCACCGGGTTGCCCGCGATCCACACCTGCTCGGCGACCGTCGTGACCTCGAGCGGGTCGCCGCTCCACAGCACGAGGTCCGCGGCCTGCCCGGCCTCGATGCGCCCGCGCGCCGTGCCGAGGCCGAAGATGTCGGCCGGCGCCGAGGTGATCGCCGCCAGCGCGGCCTCCCAGGGCAGCCCGTGCGCGACCGCGTTGCCGGCGAGCTGGCGGTTCTTGCGCAGGTGGAAGCTGTCCGACTGCGAGAACGCGATCGTGACGCCCGCCTCGTGCAGCAGCTTCGCGTTGTCGAAGCGCGCGCCGAGGCGGTCGAAGTCGCCCGGAAGGTTCTCGAGCGGGTCGAGGACCACCGGCACGCCGGCTTCCGCCAGCTCGCGGGCGACCACCCAGGCTTCCGTGCCCCCGGCAATGACCGGCTTCATGCCGCGCTCTTGCGCGAAGCGCACGACCGCGCGGATGTCGCTGGCGCGATTGACCAGGAACACGACGCGCCCGCCGGCGAGGTAGGCCGAGAGCGCCTTGCGGCCTTCGGGCAGCAGCAGCGCGGCTGCGCCGCCCGTGCCCGGCTCGCGCACCTCGCGGATCGCCTGGTCGAACAGCATGTACTGGGCCGCGCGGCTGCCTCCGGAGGCGTCGTGCGCGGCGCTGCCCCAGTTGACGAACAGCGTCCGGCTTCCGGGGAGCACCGCGTCATAGCGGCCGTCGAGCGTGACCGCCGCACCCTGGCCGACCACCACGCTGTCCGCGGCGAGCGGCGCGATCGTGCCCCAGGTCACGCCTTCGATCCGCATCACCGCGAGCACGATCGAGCGGGCATTGAACGCCGGCGTGACGTCGAACTCGGGCCGCCACATGTGCTGCCACGCCGGCGCCGTGAGCTTCAGCTCCGCGTCGTAGGTCGAGGGCTCGAGGTTCACTTCCTCGAGGCCGACCTGCGTCACGCCGCCGAACAGCCCGGGCGTCAGCGGGCGGCCCTTGGCCTCGATGACGGCGGCTCCTTCGGGCGCGGCGAGGTCGGCGCCGACCGCCGCGATGCGGCCGCCCTGCACCAGGACGTCCGCGTTCTCGAGCGTGCCGGCACCCGCGGCCGTGTGCACGCGCGCGCCACGGATCAGCAGGTCCTGCGCGCCGGCGAGCGCGGGCGCGAGGAGGAGGGCAGCGGCGGCGAGCGCGAGCTTCTTCATAGCGAGAAGTCCGAGCGGGGCCTGGGCGCGGGGTGCGCACGGTCGTAGAGCAGCACGCCGTCCACGAATACCTGGTCGGCGAGCGCGTAGACCGAGAACGGCGTGCCGTTCCAGACGACGACGTCCGCCATCTTGCCCGGTTCCAGCGTGCCGGTCCGGTCGAGGATGCCGAGCGACTTCGCCGGGTTTGCGGTGATCCAGCGGACCGCGCGTTCCGGCGCGATTGCAAGGCCCGCGAGATTGCCCCGGGTCATGGCCTTCGCCGCTTCCTGGTTCAGGCGCTGGATTCCTTCCTCGGAATCCGAGTGCACGATCGCGCAGCTTCCCTCCGGCGCATCCGTGAAGGCGATGTTCTCCTGGATGCCGTCGTAGGCTTCCATCTTGAAGCCCCACCAGTCCGCCCACAGCGCGCCGCACACGCCTTCCTTTGCGAGCCGGCCGGCGAGCTTGTAGGTCTCGACGCCGTGGTGGAAGGCGGAGATCCGGAACCCGAATTCCTTCGCGACGTCCAGCATGGTGGCCATCTCGTCGGCGCGGTAGCAGTGGTTGTGCACGAGGATTTCGCCGCGCATCACGCCGGCGAGCGACTCGAGCTGGAGGTCGCGCTTGGGCGGCTTGGGCGCCGTCGCGTCCTCGTCGCCGCCCGCCCGGTCCTTCTCGTACTTGGCGAGCTTCGCGTCGTACTCCTTCCAGTCCTGCATGTAGTCCTGGGCGTCGGCGAAGGCCTGCCGGTAGCCGGCCACGTTGCCCATGCGCGTGGAAGGCGCCTGACCCTTGCGGCCGTAGACGCGCTTAGGGTTCTCGCCGCAGGCCATCTTGAGCCCGTGCGGGGCGCCCGGGAATTTCATCGCCTGGGTGGTGGTCGCCGGCACGTTCTTCAGCGTCACGCCGCGGCCGCCGATCAGGTTGGCGGAGCCCGGCAGCACCTGCAGCGTCGTGATGCCGCCCTGCAGCGCGGCTTCGAGGCCCGGGTCCTGCGGCCAGACGCTGTGTTCGGCCCAGACCTCGGCCGTGACGGGGTCGGTCGCCTCGTTGCCGTCGTCCGCGGCGTTCGTGCCCGGGCTCGCGTAAACGCCCATGTGCGAGTGCACGTCGATTAGCCCCGGCGTCACCCAGCGCCCGGTGGCGTCGACGACCGTCGCGCCGGCGGGAGCCTCGAGGGACGGGCCGACCGCCGCGATCCGGCCGTCGACCAGCAGCACGTCGCCGCCGTCGATGCGCTCGCCCGTGCCGGTCAGGACCGTGGCATTGCGGATCAACGTGGGCGGGGCGGCGGGCGCCGCGTACGTGGAAGCGAACGGCTCGCGCGCGGAAGCCTGCCGCGCGCCGGCCGCCGATGCCGCGTCCGCGTCGGGGCCGGCGGGCTGCCGCGGGGCGGCAGCGCAGGCCACCGACAGGACGGCTGCGGCCGCCGGGAGGAGGTGTCTGGACGGGGTCACGGGCACATTCTATTCGCTGAGCGCCTGATGTACGAATGCGATCGAAACGGACCCTTCCCCGACCGCCGAAGCGACGCGCTTGACGTTGCCCGCCCGCACGTCGCCGACCGCGAAAACGCCGGGCAGCGTGGTCTCGGGCAACTGCCGTCGCCGGTGTCTGCGCACGCGCTCGAGCTGCGCGGGCGACAGGGTCGGGAACATCTGTTCCTGGCGGGGGTGTATGGCCAAGCGGCCGATGTTAGCGCACCGGCGCGGCGGGCGCGGCGGGCATGTAAAATCGCGGCACCAGGCCCATGACCCCCGAACAGATCATCTTCACCCTGATCGTCGTCGTGACGCTGATCCTCTTCATCAGCGAGCGGATCCGCATGGACGTGGCCGCCATGCTGACGCTGCTGGCGCTGGCGGCCACCGGCATCCTGACGGCCAAGGAGGCGCTCTCGGGCTTCGCCAGCGAGCCGGCCATCATCGTCGCCTCGGTGTTCGTGATTTCGGCGGCCCTGACGCAGACCGGCATCACCGAGCGCATCGGTGCGGGCATCGCCCGCGCCGCCGGCGCGCGCGAATGGCGCGCGATCCTGGTGGTGATGCCGGCGGTCGCGGCGCTCGCGGCGTTCTCGCACCACCTCATGATCACGGCGATGATGCTGCCGATCATGATGCGCCTCGCGCGCGTCCAGAACCTCTCGCCCTCGCGCCTGCTGATGCCGATGTCGCTCGCCGCCTCGCTCGGCACGACGCTGACGATCTTCAGCGCGCCGGCCTTCCTGCTGATGAACCACCTGCTGCTCACAGGCGGGCAGGAGACGCTGGGCGTGTTCGGCATCACGCCCATCGGCATCGCGCTGGTCGTGATGGCGATCGGCTACATGTTCCTGGCCCGCTGGATCCTGCCGAAGCGCAAGGCGCGCGCCGACGAGGCCGACTACCTGCGGCTCGACCGCTACTACACGGAGCTGGTGATCGAGGAAGACTCGCGCTGGATCGGCAAGCCGATGGCGGAGTTCAACCGCTATTACGACGGGCGGCTCGAGGTCGCGGAGTGGCTGCGCGGCGGCGTGCCGCAGCACAACAAGGGCAAGGAATCCGTGCTGGCCGCCGGGGACGTGCTGTTCGCGAGCGCGACGCCGGACGAGATCGCGACCATCGAAGGGGACCCGGGCGTTTCGCTGCACGCGGTCAAGAAATACGGCGACACCGGCGGCAAGGCCGACAAGGGCACGCACCAGCTCGTGCAGGTGGTCGTCGCGCCGCACTCGCCGTTCATCGGCGAAACGATCGGCAGCGTGGATTTCCGCAAGTCCTTCGACGTCCTGGTGGTCGGCCTGTGGCGACGGCAGGAGTGGATCCGCGACAAGCTGTCCCAGATCCGCATGCGCGAGGGCGACCTTCTCGTCCTGCGCGGCACGCCGGAGCGCTTCGCCGAGCTCGCCTCCCACCACGGCTTCCTGATGATGGTGCCGTTTTCCGCGAACCCGCGCCGGCGGCAGTTCGCGACCCGCACGCTGCTGATCGTCGCGGCGACCGTCGCCGCGGCGGCTTCCGGCGTCTTCCCGCCGCAGATGGCCTTCCTGACCGGCGCGGTCGCGCTCGTGCTGACCGGCTGCGTCGCCGTGGACCAGGCCTACCGCGAGATCGACGTGCGCATCTACGTGATGATCGCCGGCGTGATCCCGCTCGGCCTCGGCATGGAGAAGACCGGGACCGCGGCGTTCCTCGCCGACCAGCTGCAGCTGATGACGGCGGGCTGGTCGCCGCTCGCGATCATGCTCGCGCTCTACTGGGGAGCGGCCCTCGTTACGCAGATCCTGTCCGATTCGGCGACCACCGTGCTGCTCGGACCGATCGCGCTCGCCCTCGCGCTGGCCCTCGGCCTGCCGCCGCAGCCGTTCATCGTCTGCACCGCGCTGGGCGCCGTGACGGCGTTCCTGACGCCCATCGGCCACCACGGCAACCTGCTGATCCTGAATCCGGGCCAGTACACCTTCGGCGATTTCTTCCGCGTCGGTATCCCGCTGACGTTCGGCATCAGCGTCGTGAGCGCCTGGCTCGCGCAGTGGCTCTGGCTGGGCGGCCCGCTGCTGCCCGCCTGGCTCGCCTCCTGACGCTGCCGTCACGCGCCGCCCGCACCCTATATAGATGTGTGCCGTCCCGCGCCTTGCCCGCGCGCCGGCGATCCGGTAAACACACGGGATGACCCGCATCGCCATCATCGGCGCCGGCAACGTCGGCGGCGCGCTGTATCGGAGCCTCCGGGGCGACGTCGGCGAGGACGCGCTGGTCGTCTGCGACGTGCACGAGGCCCTGCTCGCGAAACTCGGCGCCCGGCACACGGAGCGCGACGCGGACACCGCCATGCGCGCCGCCGAAGCGGTGATCGTCGCCGTCAAGCCGCAGCAGTTCGCGACCCTGGCCGGATCCGTCACCGCGCCGCTCGACGGCAAGCTGGTCGTCAGCGTGATGGCGGGCGTCACGCTCGCGAAGGTCGGGGAGGCGCTGCGTGCCCGGGCCGTCGTGCGCTGCATGCCGAACCTCGGGGCGCAGGTCGGCCGCGGCGCGACCGCGTGGATCGCGGCGCCGGCCTGCACGCCGGCGCAGGTCGAGCTCGCGCGGCGGATCTTCCGCGCGACGGGCATCGAGCTCGAGGTGCGCGAGGAAGTGCTGCTCGATGCCTTCACGGCGCTCGGCGGCACCGGGCCCGCCTACTTCTTCTACCTCGCGGAGCTGCTCGCCGAGAATGCGGTGGCGATGGGCTTCGGCGTCGAGCAGAGCCGCCTGCTGGCGCGCGAGGTCCTCGCGGCCAGCGCCCGCCTGCTCGAGACGGGCGAACGTTCCGCCGCGGACTGGCGCCTGGCCGTCACCACGCCGGGAGGCACGACGGCGGCGGCCATGCAGGCGTTCGGCGAGCACCGGTTCGCCGAGGCGTTCCGGGCGGGGCTCGAAGCCGCGCGGCAACGCTCGGAAGCGCTCAGCCGCGGCTGACGCGCAGCCCGCGCAGGAAGGCGCCCGCATCCTCGCCGCGCTCGAGCACCTCCACCAGCGCCGAGCCGACGATCACGCCGTCGACGTGCGCCGCCAGCATCTGCACCTGGGCCGCATTGCGGATGCCGAAGCCGGCGCAGACCGGCACGCGCGCGCCGGCCTTCAACCGCGCGAGGTGGGCGAGCGTCGCGTCCGGCAGCGCGGCGTCCCGGCCAGTGACGCCGTTCATCGTCAGGGCGTAGACGAAACCCTCGCTCGCCGCGCACAGGCGCGCCGCCCGCGCGGCGGGCGTGGTCGGCGCCACGAACTGGACCAGCGCGATGCCCTCGCGCGCCAGCGCGGACTTCAGCGCATCGCATTCCTCGAGCGGCAGGTCCGGGACGATGAAGCCGACGATGCCTGCGCGCCGCGCCGCGGCGGGCAGCGCGTCGAGGCCGAAGGCGAGCAGGGGGTTGAGGTAGCTCATGAGGAGCAAGGGCGCCCCGAAGCCGCCGCCCGACCCGCCGAGCGCCTCGAGCAGCCAGGCGAGCGTGACGCCCTGTTCGAGCGCGACGCGGCTCGAGCGCTGGATCGTCAGTCCGTCCGCCATCGGGTCGCTGAACGGCACGCCGATCTCCACGACGTCCGCCGCATCCGCCACTTCGCGCAGCGTGGCGAGGAAGTCCTCGCGCCGCGGATAGCCCGCCGTGAGGTAGGCGACGATCGCGGGTCCTTCCGGTGCGGCCCGACGAATCGCATCGGCGATCGCGTTCATCGCGTCGGGCCTCCGTCCGACAGCAGGGTTTCCTCGAGCGTCTTCAGGTCCTTGTCGCCGCGTCCCGAGAGGCAGATGAGCACGGACTTCCCCGCCCGGGCGCGCGCCCAGCGCCGCGCGCCGGCGAGCGCATGGGCGGATTCGATCGCGGGCAGGATGCCTTCGGCCGCGCAGCATTCCGCGAGCGCGGCGAGCGCCTCGTCGTCCCCCACGGCTTCGTAGCGGACGCGGCCCGCGAGGGCGAGCAGGGCATGTTCCGGGCCGACCACCGGGTAGTCGAGGCCGGCGGAAACCGAGTGCGTCTCCTGCACCTGGCCGTCGGCGTCCTGCAGGAGCTGCGAATAGCAGCCGTGCAGGACCCCCGGCCGGCCGTGGGCAATGGAGGCGGCATTGTCGCCGAGCCCGTCGCCGCGCCCGCCCGCCTCGAAGCCGAGCAGGTCGACGTCCGGGTCGCCCACGAAGGCGTGGAACAGCCCGATCGCGTTGGAGCCGCCGCCGACGCAGGCGGCCGCGGCGTCCGGCAGGCGGCCGGCCGCATCGAGCAGCTGCCGGCGCGCTTCCTCGCCGATCACGGACTGCAGCTCACGCACGATGTAGGGGTAGGGATGCGGGCCGATCGCGGAGCCGAGGCAGTAGTACGTGCCGTCGGGATCCGACACCCAGTCGCGAAGCGCCTCGTCCACGGCGGCACGCAGCGTGCGGTCGCCGCTTTCGACGGGGGACACCGTCGCGCCCATCAGCCGCATGCGCCCGACGTTGGGCGCCTGGCGCTGCATGTCGAGCGCGCCCATGTAGATGGTGCAGGGCATGCCGAGCCGCGCGCAGGCCGCCGCGGTCGCGACGCCGTGCTGGCCGGCCCCGGTCTCGGCGATCACGCGGCGCGCGCCGAGGCGCTTCGCCAGCAGCACCTGGCCGATGGCGTTGTTGATCTTGTGCGCGCCCGTGTGCGCGAGGTCCTCCCGTTTGAGCCAGACCTCGACGCCCCAGCGCCGCGCGAGGCCGAGGGCCGGCGTCAGCGCCGTCGGGCGACCTGCCCAGGCGGCGAGCTCGGCCCGGAACTCCTGCTGGAATCGCGGTTCGCGCAGCAGGCCGCTCGCTTCGGTCAGGCGCTCGAGCGGCGCAACCAGCGTTTCCGGCACGTAACGACCCCCGAACGGCCCGAAGCGCCCGCGCGCATCCGGGTACCGGCCGGCCAGGACTTCCTCGAGCAGGGCGGCCGCGGGGTACTCGGGGCGGGCATTCATAGCGCGATCACTCCGTTCATGGATCGAGCGGCCTTCACGAAGCGCCGGATGAGTTCCTGGCCCTTGATGCCGGGCGCCACCTCGACGCCGCGCGACACGTCGACGCCGTAGGGCGCGCAGGCGCGGATGAGGCCGGCGACATTGCCGGCGTCGAGCCCGCCCGCGAGCACCAGCCGCGTGCGCCGCGCGAGTCCGCGCACGGCCTGCTCGTCCCAGCCCGAACCGTCGTCCGCTGGCGGCCGCTCGAGCAGCAGGCGTCCCGGCACCACGTCCGGGACGGGCGCGCGCGTGCTGGCGACCGGCAGCACTTCGATCGTGCGCGGCAGCGCGAGCCGCGCGAGCTCGCCGACGTCCACCTGCAGCATGTCGGGCCGCAGCACGCGCAGCATCTCGTCCACTTCGGCCTGGGTCGTGCGGCGCACGACGGCGCACACGGCGATGCGGCCGCGCACCGGCGCCGCGAGCCGCCAGGCGTGCTCGGGCGTGACGCGCCGCGGCGATTCGGCGAACACGAAGCCGATCGCGTCGACGCCGGCGCCGTCGGCGGCGCTCACCGCCTCGGGCGTCGTCGCCCCGCAGACCTTGATCCAGGGGCCGCTCATGCCGCCCGCCCGGCGTCGACCATGGCGCGCACCAGCCGCTGCGGTTCCGTCGCGTCCATCAGCGCATTGCCGACGAGGGCCGCGCGGTACCCGGCCCGGGCAGCGGCACGCGCGTCCTCCGCCGACGCGATGCCGCTCTCGGCCACGCAGGGAACGTCCGGCGGCAGCCGCGGCGCGAGCTCGAACAGCCGTTCCGGCCGCACCTGCAGGGTCGAGAGGTCGCGGCTGTTCACGCCGACCAGCAGTCCCTCCGTGCCGAGCGCCGCGAGCAGCGACTTCACGGCGTCCAGGTCCGCCTCGTCGAAGGCCTCGAGCAGCAGGAACAGCTCGAGGCTGCGCCCGACCGTCACCAGCGACTCGAGCTCCGCGCGCGTGAGGAGCCGCAGGATCAGCAGCGCGCCGCCCGCGCCGGCCGCCCGCGCCTCGACCAGCTGGTAGGGATCGACGATGAAGTCCTTGCGCATCGCCGGCAGGCCGTGGCCGTCGAGCGCACGAGCCGCACTGACCAGGTGGAAGATCGAGCCGTCGAAGCGGCTCGGCTCCGTGAGCACGGACACGGCCGCCGCGCCGCCTTCCGCGTAGGCGTGCGCGCGCGCCGGCAGGTCGTCGAGCGGCCGGGCGGGCAGCCCTGCCGCGGGGGAGCGGCGCTTGATCTCGGCGATCACGTCGAAGCGCGTGTGCAACTTGAGGCGCGGCGGCGGCGCGGCCTGCCGGGCGCGCACGATGAGCGTGTCGTAGGAGACCCGGCGGCGCGCCTGCTCGGCGCGGCGTCGGCTCTCCGTGGCCATGGCGGCGAGGAAATCGCCGCTCATGCGCTGAAGGCGGCGAGCGAGCCGAGCACGCGGCCGGCCGCGCCGCTGTCGATCGCGTGCGCGGCGCGGGCCATGGCGTCCTGCGGCGCTTCCTCTTCGCCCGCGACCTCGAGCGCGAGCGCCGCGCCGAGCAGGAGGCAGTCGCGGTACGGATTGCGCGCGCCGTCCACCAGCACGCCGCGGATCGCCCCGGCGTTGTGCGTCGGGTCGCCGCCGACCAGCGCGTCCGCCGTGCAGCGCCCGAGGCCGAAATCCTCCGGCGCGCGCGTCTCGACGGTGACGCCGCCGGGACGCACGTCGTACAGCGTGAACGGGCCGACGGTGGTCGGCTCGTCCCAGCCGGCGGCGCCGTGCACGACGAAGGCACGCTCGATGTCGAGGCCGGAGATCGCCTCGGCCATCAGCTTCGCCGTGTCCTGGCTGAAGGCCCCGAGCAGGTGGAACGGCGGCTGCGCCGGGTTCGAGAGCGGGCCCAGGATATTGAACACCGTGCGCACGCCGAGCGCGGCGCGCACCGGCGCGACCGCCTTCATGGCCGGGTGGTAGTAGGGCGCGAACAGGAATGTGAAGCCGGTCGCCGCGAGGCAGCTCGCGGCGGCGCGTTCGTCGAGCGGCAGCTTGAGGCCGAGCGCGGCCAGCACGTCTGCGCTGCCCGCGCGGCTCGATACCGAGCGGTTGCCGTGCTTGACGACGGGCAGCCCGCAGGCGGCGGCGACGATCGCCGTCCCGGTCGAGATGTTGAGACTGTTCGAGCCGTCGCCGCCCGTGCCGACGATGTCGATCGCCGGCAGGCCCGCCGGCACCTCGGGCCGCAGCGCAAGCTTGCGCATGGCCCGCGCAAAGCCGCGCAGTTCCGGCGCCGAGACGCCCTTGCAGCGCAGCGCGGCGAGGATCGCGCCGGCCATGGCCGGTGCTTCCTCCACGCTCGTCAGGTGCATCAGCAGCTGCTCGGCCTGCGACTCGTCGAGGCCGCGCCCGTCCATCAGGCATTCGAGGAATTCACGCAGCGGCGACATGGGAAACCCCGTTCAGGAAGTTGGCGAGCAGCCGCGGCCCGTCGGGCGTCAGGATGCTCTCCGGGTGGAATTGCACGCCCTCGGTCGGATGGGCGCGGTGGCGGACCGCCATGATCTCGCCGTCGGCCGTGGTGGCGGTGACCTCGAGCGCGGGCGGCAGCGAAGCCGGCGCGGCGATCAGCGAGTGGTAGCGGCCCACGACGCAGTCCGGCGGCAGGCCTGCGAACAGGCCGGTGCCGGCGTGGCGCAGCGCGGAGGTCTTGCCGTGCATCGGCCGCGCGGCGCGCGTGACCACGCCGCCGAAGACGTCGACGATCGCCTGGTGGCCGAGGCACACGCCGAGAACCGGGATACGGCCGCTGCAGGCGCGGATCAGCTCGCGGCTGATGCCGGACTCGGCCGGCGTGCCGGGCCCGGGCGAGATGCACAGGTGCGTCGGGTCCGCCGCCAGCGCCTCGCGCGCGCTCACGGCGTCGTTGCGATGCACGATGACTTCCGCGCCGAGGACCTCGAAGGCCTGCACCAGGTTCCAGGTGAAGGAGTCGTAGTTGTCGATCAGCAGCAGGCGCGGTTTCACAGGCCGGCCTCCGCCGCTTCGAGCGCGCGCAGCATGGCGGCGCTCTTGGCGAGGATCTCGGCGTGCTCCGCCGCGGGGTCGCTGTCGAAGACGATGCCGGCGCCCGCCTGGTAGCCGTAGCGGTCGCCCTGGAAGACGAGGGTGCGGATGGCGATTGCCTGGTCCATGTCGCCGCGCAGGCCGAAATAGCCCACCGTCCCGCCGTACAGGCCGCGACCGGTCGGCTCGAGCGTTTCCAGGATCTGCATGGCGCGGACCTTCGGCGCGCCGACCAGCGTGCCGGCGGGGAAGGCGGCCGCGAACAGGTCGAAGGCGTCGCGGCCGGGCGCGAGCCGGCCGCGCACGCCGCTGACCAGGTGCATCACGTGGCTGTAGCGCTCGATCGACCGGTAAGGCTCGACGCGCACGCTGCCCGACTGCGCGACCCGCCCGAGGTCGTTGCGCGCGAGGTCGACCAGCATCACGTGCTCGGCATTCTCCTTCGCGTCGCCCAGCAGCTCGTCCGCGAGCGCGCGGTCGGCCGCTTCGCTGTCCGCGCGCGGGCGCGTGCCGGCGATGGGCCGCAGTTCGGCGAGTCCGCCGTTCAGCTTGACCAGCGCCTCGGGCGAGGAGCCGATGACGGTCACGTCGTCCAGCTCGCAGAAGTACAGGTATGGCGACGGGTTGATCGCGCGCAGCGCGCGGTAGACCTGGAAGGGGTCGAGGTCGTGGCGCCCTTCGAACAGGATGGACAGCACGAGCTGGTAGACGTCGCCGGCCGCGATGTGCTCCTGCGCGCGCTGCACGGCGGCGAGGAAGGCCTCGCGCGCCAGGCCGGGGCGCGGGCGGGAAAAGCTGCCGCCTTGCGGTCGCGCGGGCAGGGCCCCGTGCAGCGCGCGGCTGACCTCTTCGCGCAGCCGCGCCCGCTCGGCTTCGGGCCCGGCGTGCAGCAGGGCGATGGCGCGCGTCACGTGGTCGAACACCAGCATCGAGGCCGGCGCGACGTAGTGGAAGAGCGGCAGCTCGGATTCCGCCCGCCGGGACGGAAGGCGCTCGAAGTGGCGCACGACGTCGAAGCCCGCGTACCCGACCAGGCCGCCGGCGAGCGGTACGCCGGCGCACTCCGGCTGCGGCCTCGGCGCCGCGGCAAGCGCCGCGCGCAGCACGGCGAGCAGTTCCGCGCCGTTCGCGGGCGCCGGCAGCTTCCGGCCGTCGAGCGTGAGCGCCTGCGCGTCGAGCTTGATGTCGAGCGCGTCGCCGAAACCGATGAAGGAATAGCGGCCGAGCCGCTCGCCGCCCTCGACGCTTTCGAGCAGGAAGCGCGGCCGGAACGGCGCGAGCTTCAGGTACGCCGAGACCGGTGTGTTGAGGTCGCCCGAAATGTCGAATGGTGGTTTCATTTCCTGCACACAACAAAAAACCCGTCCCGGTGTTGGCCGGAGACGGGTCCTGGAATCCCTCGAAACTTACGCGTTTACGTCAGCAACAAAGCTCCAGCGCCCTCTCCTCGGAGTGGCGCCACCACCAACGGGCGTAGCAGGGCTTGCTGAACATCGGAACCAGTATCACGGGGCGCCCGTGGCGGCGTCAAGTCGCGCCTGCGGAAGGGTCCGCCGCGGTCCCCGCCAGCCGTTCGGCGTGCCGACGCTCGAGCTCGTCGGCCAGGGCGGCCAGCGACAGGCGCCGTTCCTGCAGCAGCAGGCAGAGGTGATAGAGCAGGTCGGCGCCTTCCGCGACCACTTCGCCGTCGCTGCCCGCGGCGCCGGCCAGCGCCGTTTCCAGGCCTTCCTCGCCGACCTTCTGCGCCACGCGGCGCACGCCTTGTGCGTGCAGGCGGGCCGTGTAGCCGGCGGCCCGCGGCTCGGCGATGCGGGCCGCGATCACCCCCTCGAGTTTCGCCAGGAACGCGAGCCGCGCGGCCGCGGGCGCCGTCGCGGCCGGGAAGCAGCTCGTCGTGCCGGCATGGCAGACCGGGCCGTCGGGATCGGCCTGCACCAGGATGGCGTCTCCGTCGCAGTCGGCGCAGAGGCCGCGCAACCGCAGCCGGTTGCCGGACGTTTCGCCCTTCACCCAGAGCGCGCGCCGGCTGCGGCTGTAGAACGTGACCCGCCCGGTCGCGATCGTCTGCGCGAGCGCCTCGCGGTTCATGTAGCCGAGCATCAGCACGGCGCCGCTCGCCGCATCCTGCACGACGGCGGGCAGCAGGCCGTCGCCTTTCGCCCAGTCGAGGCGTTCGAGGTCGCCGGGATTCACGGGCGCACCGTGATGCCCCGGCCCTGCAGCTCGCGCTTCAACGCCGGGATCCGGATCGAGCCGTCGTGGAAGGCGCCGGCGGCGAGGGCGGCGTCCACGCCCGCCCTTTCGAAGACCTCCGCGAAGTCGTCTGCGGCGCCCGCGCCGCCGGAGGCGACCAGCGGCACGCTGCAGTGTTCTCGCGCCGCGGCCAGCTGCGGGATGTCGTAGCCCGACCGCGCGCCGTCCTGCTGCATGCAGTTGAGGACCACCTCGCCGGCGCCGCGCTCCTGCACCTCCACCAGCCAGTCAAGCGTGTCGCGACCCGCGTCGCGGACCCGGGCGGGATCGCCCGCGTACTGGTGCACGCGCCAGCGGCCGGATTCGCCCTGGCTGTCGATGCCGACGACCACGCACTGCGACCCGAAGCGCCGCGCGAGCTCGTTCACGAGCGCGGGGCGCTCGAGCGCCGGCGAGTTCACCGACACCTTCTCGGCGCCGCTCGCGAGCACGGCCTCGGCGTCGGCTATGCTGCGGATGCCGCCGGCGACGCAGAATGGGATGTCGAGCAGGCCGGCGACGCGCCGCACCCAGCCGCGGTCGAGTCGGCGGCCCTCGGGACTCGCGGTGATGTCGTAGAACACGAGCTCGTCCGCGCCTTCGTCGCGATAACGCGCGGCGAGCTCCTCGATGTCGCCGGCGTCGCGGTGGTCGCGGAAGCGCAGGCCCTTCACGACGCGGCCGTCGCGCACGTCGAGGCAGGGAATTATGCGGCGGGCAAGAATGGCGCGATCTCCCCGGGCGGGATGCGGTCTTCGATGAGCGCGCGGCCGCTGATGGCGGCCGCGACGCCGGTGGCGGCGAGCGCGCGCAGGTCCTCCCCGTCGCGGATGCCGCCCGAGGCCTGCCACGCGATGGCCGGGAAACGGCGGACGCATTCGCGGTACAGCGCGACGTTCGGCCCCGCGAGCGCCCCGTCGCGGCCGATGTCCGTGCACAGCACGTGGCGGATGCCGAGCGCCGCGAGCTGCTCGGCCTGTTCCCACAGCGTGCGCGCCGTGTCGCGCAGCCAGCCGTGGGTGGCGAGGCGGGGCGTGCCATCGTTGCCGACCCGCGCATCGAGGGCGGCTACGAGGTGCTCGGGCCCGAGGCGATCGATCCAGTCCGCGAGTTGCCCAGGCGCCTCGACCGCGACGCTGCCCGTGACCACGCGCTCGGCGCCGTCGGCCAGCAGCCGCTGCGCGTCGGCGAGGCTGCGGATGCCGCCGCCCGCCTGGATGCGTGGCCCGCCCGCGGCGACGAGCGAGCGCAGCACCGCGCGGTTCGCGGGCGAACCGTCGCGTGCCCCGTCGAGGTCGACGACGTGCACGCGGCGCGCGCCCGCGGCGGCAAAGCGCCGGAACAGGGCATCGGGCGTGGCCGGTGCCGGCGTCTCGCGGTCGAACGACCCCTGGTACAGGCGCACGGCGAGCCCGCCGCGCAGGTCGATCGCGGGCACGAGTTCCATCAGGCGAGCCCCAGGAAATTGGCGAGGAATCGCGCGCCGAGGCTCGCCGAGCGTTCCGGGTGGAACTGCGCACCGACGAAGTTGCCGTGGCAGGCGATCGCCGTGAAGCACTCGTCGTACTCGCAGTCCGCCACCGTGTCCGCGCCCGGCGGCGCGCAGTAGCTGTGCACGAAGTACGCCCACCCGCCGTCGCCGAGGCCTTCGGTCAGCGCATGGCCGCGACGGATGCCGAGCTGGTTCCAGCCCATGTGCGGGACCGGCCGGCCCGCCGCCGGCCGCAGCCGCCGCACGCGGCCGGGAATCACGCCGAGGCAACCCGTGCCGCCTTCTTCGCTCGCCTCGTAGAGCAGCTGCATGCCGAGGCAGATGCCGAGCACCGGCTGCCGGAGCCGCGGGATCACGCCGGTGAGCCCCGCGCGCTGCAGGCGGCCCATGGCGTCCGCCGCGGCGCCGACGCCCGGGAGGATCACGTGCGAGCCGCGCTCGATCTCGCCGGGGTCGGTCGAGAGCGTGGCGGGCCGCCCGAGCCGTTCCAGCGCGATCTGCAGCGAGGCGATGTTGGCGCCGCCGGCATCCACGATCACGGGGCGGCTCATAGCACACCCTTGGTGCTCGGCAATGCGTCGTCCTCGAGCCGGACGGCCTGGCGCAGCGCGCGGCCGAGCGACTTGAAACAGGCTTCCACCTGGTGGTGGCTGTTCTCGCCGCGCGCCTCGACGTGGATCGCGGCGCCGAGCGCATCCGCCAGCGAGCGGAAGAAGTGCGGCACGAGCTCGGTCGGCAACCCGCCGACCGACTCGCGGGTGAAACGGGCCGTGAATGCGCAGAACGCGCGCCCGGAGAGGTCGAGCAGGACGCGCGCCTCGGACTCGTCCATCGGCAGGACGAAGCCGTAGCGGCCGACGCCGCGCTTGTCGCCGAGCGCGGCGCGCAGCGCCTCGCCGAGCGCCAGTGCCGAGTCCTCGACCGTGTGGTGCTCGTCCACGTGCAGGTCGCCGCGGCAGTCGAGCGTGAGCGAGAAGCCGCCGTGCCGGGCGACCTGCTCGAGCATGTGGTCGTAGAAGCCGATGCCGGTCGCGATCGCCACCGGGTCTCCGCGGTCGAGGTCGACCGTCACTTCGACGTCGGTCTCGCGCGTCTTGCGCCTGACGCCGGAGCGGCGCGCGGCGCGGCCGGTCAGCTCGCGCGCCAGACGCGGCCAGGCCTCGCCGTCGCCGGCCTCGATGCGCACGCCGCCGATGCCGAGCCGGGCGGCGAGTTCGAGGTCGGTCGCGCGGTCGCCGATCACGCGGCTGCGCGCGGGATCCATCGGTCGCTGCGCGAGGTAGTCGTCCACCAGGCGGGTCGCGGGCTTGCGGCAGTCGCAGCCGTCGCCCGCGCGGTGCGGGCAGACGAGCACCGCGTCGAAGGCGACGCCCTGGGACTCGAGCAGTTGCAGCAGCAGCCGCTGCGGCCCCTCGAAGTCCGGCAGCGGGAAGGACTCGGTGCCGAGCCCGTCCTGGTTGGTCACCATCACGAAGCGGTAGCCGGCATCGCGCAGCCGCAGCAGCGCGGGAATCACGCCGGGCAGGAGGCGCAGCTTCTCGTAGGCGTCCACCTGCTCGTCGGGCGGTTCCTCGATCAGCGTGCCGTCGCGATCGATGAACAGCGTCGGCACGGCCGCGTTCATGCGGCCTCCAGCGCCGCCAGCAGGCGGTCGTTCTCGGCGCGGCTGCCGACCGTGATGCGCAGGCAGCCTGCGAGCCCCGGCTGGCGCGAGAAGTCGCGCAGCTGCAGGCCTGCGCCGGCGGCGGCGGCCAGCGCGTGCGCGGCGTCCGCGAACTCGACCAGCAGGAAGTTGCCTTCGCTCGGGAACACCCGGCGCACGCCGGGCGCCGCGGCGAGCGCGGCGGCGAGGCGCCCGCGCTCGGCGACGATCTCGCCGATGCGCCGGCGCGTGCGGGCGAGCCGTTCGGGCCGCAGCGCATCGAGCGCGGCGGCGACGGTCGGGCCGGGCAGGGCATAGGGCGGCATGATCCGCCCGAGCAGCTCCACGATTTCCGGCGCGGCGATCGCGACGCCGCAGCGCGCGCTGGCGAGTCCGTGCGCCTTGGACAGCGTGCGCAGGATCACGAGTCCCGGGTGGCGCGGCAGCCCGCCCTGGAATCCCGGCCGCCCGGAGAATTCGAGGTACGCCTCGTCGATCGCGACGATCGCGCGGCCGGCGAGCGCGCCGAGCACGCGCTCCACCGAGTCCGGCGCAAGCGCATTGCCGGTCGGGTTGTTGGGCGAGCAGAGGAACACGACCTTCGCCGCGGGCGTCCAGGCGCGTATCAGCGCGTCGGCGTCGAGGCCGAAGTCCCGGTCGAGCGGCACCGCCTGCACGCCGGCGCCCTGGACTTCGGCCGAAAACCGGTACATGCCGAAGGTCGGCGGGCAGACGAGGATGCGATCCTCACCCGCGCGGCAGAACGCGCGCACCAGCAAGTCGATCCCCTCGTCGCTGCCGCGCGTGACCAGCACGCCCGACGGATCGGCACCGTACCAGGCGGCCAGCGCCGCGGCGAGCGCCCGGGGCTGCCCGTCGAAGTAGCGATTGAGCGCGATCGGCGATTCGTCCGCTTCGTCCGGCCAGGGATTCTCGTTGGCGTGCAGGCGCACCGTGTTCGCGGCGCCCGGCGCCTGGGCCGCGGCCGGGGCGAGCGAGCGGATCTCGGGTCGCGCGAGCGCCAGGATGTCGATCATGCGACCGCCGCGCGCGCGTCCCCGAGCCGGACCGCGACCGAGGCGGCATGCGCGTCGAGGCCCTCGAGGCGCGCGAGCCGCTCCGCCACCGGGCCGAGCCCCTCGAGCCCGGACCGGCTCGCTTCCTGCACCGTCATGCGGCGCATGAAGTCGTCCACCGAGAGACCGCTCGCGGTGCGCGCATGGCCGTGGGTCGGCAGCACGTGGTTCGCGCCGCTGCAGTAGTCGCCGAGCGCCTCCGGCGTCCAGTGGCCCAGGAACACGGAACCCGCCGAGCGGATCGCGGGCAGCAGGCCGCGCGGGTCCGCGAGCGCGAGGATTAGGTGCTCCGGCGCGTAGGCGTTCGCGACCTCCGCCGCCGCCCCGAGGTCCGGCACGAGGATCGCGCGGCTGTGGCGCAGCGAAGCCTGCAGCGCGGCGCCGCGGCGCAGCTGCGGCAGCGCGCGGGCGATGGCGGCCTCGACCGCGCGCAGCAGTTCGCCCGAAGTCGTCACCAGCAGCACCTGCGAGTCGGGGCCGTGCTCCGCCTGCGCCAGCAGGTCGAGGGCCACGAAGTCCGGCCGCGCCGAGTCGTCCGCGATCACCATCACCTCGGACGGCCCCGCGGGCAGGTCGGCCGCGGGGCCGCCCGGCCCGCCGCAGAGCAGCTGCTTGGCCGCCATCACCCAGGCATTGCCGGGCCCGAAGACCTTGTCGACGCGCGGCACCGAGGCGGTGCCGTAGGCGAGCGCGGCGATCGCCTGCGCGCCGCCGGCCTTGCAGACGCGGTCGATGCCGCAGGCGCGCGCGACGTAGAGCACCGCCGGTTCGCAGCTGCCGTCCGGGCGCGGCGGCGTGCACAGCACGCGCAGCCGGCAGCCGGCGATGCGCGCCGGCACCGCGAGCATGATCGCCGTCGACGGCAGGGGCGCGGTGCCGCCCGGCACGTAGAGCCCGACCGCGTCGAGCGGCCGCTGCACGCGCTCGCAGGTGACGCCGGCGGACGTCTCGACCGCGAGCGCCGGGGCGAGCTGCGCGGCGTGGAAGCGTTCCACGTTCGCGATCGCCGCGTCGAGCGCGGCGCGGTCGGCGTCGGAGAGCTGCGCCGATGCCGCGTCGAATTCGGCGGCGTCGACGGCCACGGAGTCGAGCACGGCGCCGGTGTGCTGGCGCGCGAGCGCGACGAGCGCCGCGTCGCCCTGCGCGCGCACCTGCTCCGCGATCGCCCGCACCGCATCGTGGAACGCCTGCAGGTTGCCGCTGCGCGGCCGCGCCAGCAGGCGCTCCCGCTCGGCGGCGGTCGCCGTGTCCCATCGCGCAACGGCGAGGAACGGGGCGCTCATGCCAGCATCTTCTCGACCGGCAGCACCAGGATGGAGGTCGCGCCCGCGCCCTTGAGGCTCTCGAGCGTCTCCCAGAACACGTTCTCGCGGCACACCGCGTGCAGCGCGACCTTGTCGTCCGTGCCGTCCAGCGGCAGGATCGTCGGGTGCTCGCTGCCCGGCAGCAGGGCGGTGATGCGGGCCAGGGCGGCGCGCGGCGCGTGCAGCATGATGTACTTGCTGCCGTCCACCTTCTGCACGCCTTCGATACGCTGCAGCAGGCGCTCGAGCCACTCGGCCTTCTCCGGCGCCACCGGGACCGGCGTGCGGATCACGGCGGCGCGGCTCTCCAGCACCGTCTCGACCTCGCGCAGCCCGTTGGCGGCGAGCGTGGCGCCGGTCGAGACCAGGTCGCAGACCAGGTCCGCGCGGCCGAGCCGCGGCGCGATCTCGACGGCGCCGGCCTGCGCCACGATTTCGGCGGCGATGCCGCGCTCGGCGAGCCAGCGGCCGAGCACGCGCGGGTAGGTGGTCGCGACCCGCCGGCCGCGGATCGACTCGGGTCCGGCGTAGGCGGCGTCGTCCGGCGCCGCGATGGCGAGCCGGCAGCGGCCGAAGTCGAGCGCCGCCACCTCTTCGAACGCGGCGCCCGCGCCGCCGTTCAGCGCGAGGCGCTTCTCCGCGATGACGTTCTGGCCGACGATGCCGAGCTCGCAGGCGTCCTCCTGGACGAGGCCGGGGATGTCGTCATCGCGCACCAGCAGGATGTCGAGCGGCAGGTTCTCGCCGAAGCACACCAGCTGGTCGCGGGCGCGGGAGAAGCGCAGGCCGCAGCGGGCGAGGAGGTCCAGGGAGTTGTCGGTCAGCCGGCCTGATTTCTGGATCGCGATGCGCAGGCGCGGCGTGGGGCGGGGGCTCACCGGTGGCCGGCGGCGCGTCGCGCCGCGGCGAGGGAATAGCCGCCGTTGCCGGCATTGAGGTAGCGGGCCACCCGGCCGATCGTGGTCACGCTGACGCCGGTCTCGCGCTGCACCTCGCGGTAGGGGACCTGGTCCTGCAGCTTCATCGCCACCGCCCAGCGGTCGGTCAGCGCCTGCAGTTCCGCGGGCGTGCACAGGTCGCGGAAGAAGGCGCGCAGCTCCTCCGGCGTGCGCAGGGTGAGGATGGCCTGGTAGAGGGCCCGCTCGTTGAGCGCTTCCTGGCGCGGGCTGACCTGGCGGTGGGCTTTCATGGGTCCCTGATCTGTAACAACGCGCTAATACGCTAGTACATTGGCACGGTCCTGGCAAGGCCTGCTTGACCGCCGCCGGCCGCCGCCGCTAGACTGGCCGCGCTCATCTAGACCGGTCGAGGGTTCAGGCCCGAAGACACCGGGGCAACCGCCGAAGACGCTGTTCGGCACGGTGCCAAGTCCTGCGGTGGACGGAGGAACGTCCCCCGACAGATGAGTGGTCGCGAGTCCCCCGCCCCGGCGGGTCCCGGCACGCGATCCGCCCCCACGGGCTCCCCGCAGGACGACGGCCGATGGCCGTGACGCGAGGAAGAGCCCGATGCCCGATTCGACCGCCCTTGCCCTGCCGCTGCCCGGCCGCGTGCCCGCGCGCCCCGTGCTGCGCCAAGGGCTGCTCGGACTGCCGAGATTCCGCCTGCACGACGGGGGCGAGTTCAGGCAGGCCTCGGTCGCCTGGCGCCTGGTCGGTCCGGCCGGTGCGCCCGTCGTCGCCGCGCTCGGCGGCATCTCGGCGCACCGGACGGCCTGGGACCCGGACGCGCCGGCCGCCGGCTGGTGGCACAACTGCATCGGGCCCGGCCAGCCGCTCGACACGCGTCGCTTCGCCGTGCTCGGCATCGACTGGATCGGCGGCACCGGCGGCAGCACCGCGCCGGAGCCGGGGGAGAGCGCCTTCCCGTCGATCGACGCGCGCGACCAGGCGGCCGCGCTGCTCGCCGTGTGCAACCACCTGCGCATCGCCACCCTGCACGCGGTCGTCGGCGCTTCCTACGGCGGCATGGTCGGGCTTGCGCTCGCGGAAGGCGCGCCGGCGCGCGTCGGCTCAGTGCTCGCGATCAGCGCCGCGCATCGCAGCAACGCGCTCGCCACCGGCTGGCGCAGCATCCAGCGGGCGATCGTCCGCCAGGGCATCGCGCACGGCGACGGCCGCGGCGCCCTCGCGATCGCCCGGGCGCTGGCCATGACCACCTACCGCACGCGCACCGAGCTCGAGCGGCGCTTTCCGGTCGATACGCCGGCCTGCGCCGGAAGCGCCGGCTTCATGATCGAACGCTACCTGCTCGGGCGCGGCGCGGCCTATGCGGCGGGGACGCGTCCGGAGAGCTTCCTGTGCCTGTCCGAGTCCATCGACCGTTTCCGCGTCGATCCCGCGCGCATCCGGGTGCCCGTGCGGCTCGTTGCCGTCGTGGAAGACCAGCTCGTGACGCTCGCGGACATGCGCGAGCTCGCAGCGGGACTCGCGGGCCCCGTGGCGCTCGACGAGCTGCACTCCGAGTACGGCCACGACGCGTTCCTCAAGGAGACTGATTTGCTGGCGCCCGCATTCCGCGCGGCGCTCGAAGGAGAAGCGACATGACGATTCCAGTCCGGCCCGAAACCGTCGCCGTGCGGGCGGGCATCCAGAGCGACGACCAGCACGGCGCGGTGGTGCCGCCGATCCACCTGTCCGCCAACTACAGCTTCGCGGGCTTCGGCCGGCCGCGCGCCTACGATTATTCGCGCTCCGGCAACCCGACCCGCGACCTCGTCGGCGAGGCGCTTGCCGCGCTCGAAGGCGGGGCGGGCGGCATCGTCACGTCCACCGGCATGGCGGCCGTGACGCTGGCGCTGGCGCTCGTTCGCCCCGGCGAACGCGTGCTCGCGCCCTACGACTGCTACGGCGGCACGCACCGGTTGCTGTCGGCCCTGCGGCGCACCGGCCGCCTCGAGGCCGAGTTCGTGGACTACACGGACTTCACGGCCGTCGCACGCGCGCTCGAACCGGGACCGCGGCTGGTGTGGATCGAGACGCCGAGCAACCCGCTGCTGCGGATCACCGACATCGCCGCGGTCAGCGAGCTCGCGCATCGCGCCGGCGCGCTGGTGGCCGTGGACAACACCTTCCTGTCACCCGCCTGGCAGCAGCCGATCGCGCTCGGCGCCGACCTGGTCGCGCACTCGACGACCAAGTACATCAACGGGCACAGCGACGTGGTGGGCGGCGCGCTCATCGCGCGCGACGCGGCGCTGCACGAGGAACTCGCCTGGTGGGCGAACTGCCTCGGGCTCACCGGCAGCCCGTTCGACGCGTACCTGACGCTGCGCGGCCTGCGCACGCTGCATCCGCGCATGCGCCAGCACGCGGAGAATGCCGAAGCGGTGGCCGGCAAACTCGCCGGGCACCCGGCCGTGCGCCGCGTGTTCTGGCCGGGGTTGCCGGAGCACGCGGGCCATGCCCTGGCGGCGCGCCAGCAGCGCGCCTTCGGCGCGATCGTCAGCTTCGAGCTGGCGGGCGGGGAGCCCGCCGTGCGACGCTTCGTCGAGGGCCTGCGCTGCTTCTCGCTGGCCGAATCCCTCGGCGGCGTCGAGAGCCTGGTCGCGCACCCGGAAACGATGACCCACGCCGGCATGGACCCGGCCGCGCGCGCGGCCGCCGGCATCACGCCGGGGCTGCTGCGGCTGTCGGTGGGCATCGAGGCGACCGAGGACCTGCTGGCTGACCTGGGCGCGGCGCTGGAGCGGTCGACGCAGCGGCTTCCCGAAGCGCGGGTCGCCGGTGAAGCTCCATTCGCGGCCAGGGTCGCCTCGCTCTGACCGCGTTGCATGTAACAGCCTGGCCTTGCTAGCATGTTACATGTAACAAGACTTCCGGGCGGGGCGAATGGCGCGCAGCAAGGTATCCGAGCGGGTTCAGAAGTACCGTGCTGGCCTGCGCGCCGCGGGATTGCGCCCGATCCAGATCTGGGTGCCGGACGTCCGATCGCGGGCCTTTGCCGCCAAAGCGCGCCGGCAATCGCTCGCAGTCGCCGGCAGCGCTCACGCAGCCGACGATCAGGCCTTCGTCGATCATGTTTCGGACTGGAAGCCGTGAGACGCGGCGAAATATGGACAGTCGCCGGGGGTCCCGACCATGCCCGCAAGCCGAGGCCCGTTGCCGTCATGCAGGACGACCGTTTCGAGGCCCTGCAATCGCTGACGGTCTGCCCCTTTACCAGTGACCCGACTCCGGCCCCGCTGTTTCGTCTGCCGATCGAGCCGAGCGGGATCAATGGTCTGAACGAACCCTGCCGACTGATGGTCGACAAAATCACGACGGTTCCCAAGTCCAGGCTGAAGCTCCTCGTCGGCCACCTGGACGACGAGGACCTCGTGCGCCTGAACCGCGCCGCCATCGTGTTCCTGGGGCTTGCGGGCGCCGGCCCGAGGTAGCGCGAATCGCACGGTCCTGGCGGACTCGCGCTCAGTACTTTGGCACCTTGACGGCATCGAGCGCGGCGCGGGCGCCTGCCGCATCGCGGGCGCGCAGCGCCTGGTCGACGAGCTTTCGCGAGAGGTGCGGCGCGACCAGCCGGATGAACTCGTACATGTAGCCGCGCAGCAGCCGGCCGCGGCGCACGCCGATCCAGGTCACCGCCTCGGGGAACAGGTGCGCGCCGTCGATCTGCACGAGGTCGCGGTCCTCCTCCTCTTCGTAGGCCATGCCGGCGATGATGCCGACGCCGAGCCCGAGCCGGACGTAGGTCTTGATCACGTCGGAGTCGCGCGCGGTGAGCGCGACGTCGAGCTTGAGGCCCTCGCGCTCGAACAGCCCGGACAGCGACGAGCGTCCCGTGAAACTGAACACGTAGCTGACGATCGGGTACGCCGCGACCTGGCGCAGGGTCGGTTTCTCGACCTGGGCGAGCGGATGCGCGCGGGGCACGACCAGGTCGCGGTGCCAGCGGAAGCACGGCATCAGCGCGAGCGTCGGGAAGAGTTCGTCCGACCCCGTCGCAATCGAGAAGTCGACGCGGTCGGCGGCCGCGAGGTCGGCGATCTGCTCGGACGTGCCCTGGTGCAGGTGCAGGTCCACTTTCGGGTAAAGGGCGCGGAACTGCTTGATGACGGGCGGCAGGACGTAACGGGCCTGCGTGTGCGTGGTCGCGATCGACATGGAACCGCGGCTCTCGTCCTGGAAGTCCGCCGACAGGCGCCGGATGTTCTCCGCCTCCTCGAGGAGGCGGGTGGCGTGCTCGACCACGGCCTGGCCCGCCGCCGTCACGCGCGTGACGTTCCTGCCCTCGCGCTCGAAGACCTGGAAGCCGAGTTCCTCCTCGAGCAGCTTGACCTGCTTGCTGATGCCGGGTTGCGAGGTGTGCAGCGCGCGGGCCGCGGCCGTCATGTTGAGGCCGTTCCGCACGATCGTGACGACGTAGCGCAGCTGGTGCAGTTTCATGGCGCGTCTTCCCCGTGGCCACGATACCGGCAGGCGCGCAGCCGGGGGAAGCCCGGCAATCTCATGCGGTCTTCAGGACGGCTTCCGTGACGGGTGCAGGCCCGAACCAGGCGAGGCGGGCTGCTTCGGCGGCGGACTCTCCGATCACGAGCAGGGCGGGCGACCCCACCGCGTGGCTGGCGACGGCCGACTCGAGGCCGCCGAGGTCGGTCAGCAGCACGCGCTGGCCGGGGAGCGTGCCGTTCTCGATGATCGCGACCGGCGTCGCGGCCGGCAAACGTGCGGCGAGCAGCCGTTCGCGGACCCGGCCGACCGCGGCGACGCCCATGTAGACGACCAGCGTCTGGCGACGGCCCGCGAGGCCCGCCCAGTCGACGCGGTCTGCCGCATCCGCGCCGTGCGCGGTGACGAAGTGCACGGTCTCCGCGAAGCGCCGGTCGGTGAGGGGAATGCCGGCGTAGGCGGCGCAGCCGAGCGCGGCGGTGATGCCCGGCACGATCTCGAAGGGCACGCCGTGGCGCGCCAGCCAGTCGGCTTCCTCGCCGCCGCGGCCGAACACCAGCGGGTCGCCGCCCTTCAGGCGCACGACGCGCCGGCCGCGGCGCGCGTGGTGCACGAGCAGGCGGTTGATGCGTTCCTGCGACGCACCCGGGCCGCCCGCGGACTTGCCGACGTCGACCACTTCCGCTTCGCGGCGGGCGCGCGCCAGGATCTCCGGTCCGACCAGCCGGTCGGCGAGGATCACGTCCGCGGCCTGCAGGGCGCGCAGCGCCCGCAGCGTCAGGAGTTCCGGGTCGCCGGGACCCGCGCCGACCAGCGACACGAAACCGCGCGGGGCCGGTGCGGCTTCCGCGAGCGCCCCTTCCAGCAGCCGCTGCGCCTCCGGCTCGCGTCCGGCGCGCACGGCCTCGGCGACCGGGCCGTCGAGCAGCCATTCGTACAGCCGGCGGCGCGCCGGCACCGCGGGGCGTGCGGAACGGATCGCCGCGCGCCAGCGGTCGGCAAAGGCGGCGAGCCGCGACCACGATTCGTCGAGCAGCGCCTCGATGCGCGCGCGCACGGCCGTCGCGAGCATGGGCGCGGCGCCGCCGCTCGAGACCGCGACGACGAGCGGCGAACGGTCGACGATGGCCGGCAGGATGAAGGAGGAGCGTGCGCCGTCGTCGGCGACGTTGACGGGAATGCTGGCCGCGCGCGCGGCGGCGGCCACGGCATCGTTGGCGGCCTCGTCGTCGGTGGCCGCGAACACGATGCGCACGCCGGCGACGTCGTCCGTCGCGAAGCGGCGCTTGTGCCAGGCGACTTCGCCGCGGGCGGCCTGCGCCACGATCTCCGGGCAGGCGGCGGGCGCGACCACGGTGACCGCCGCGCCGGCGGAACGGAGCAGGGCGAGCTTGCGCGCGGCGATGCGCCCGCCGCCCACCAGGAGCGCGGGCGCGCCCTGCAGGTCGAGGAAGACGGGCAGGTGACGCATGTTCAGCGGCCGGCGCCGATCAGGTGCAGGCCGCACTCGCGCTGCAGGCCGAAGAAGCGCGTGCCCTCGGCGTCGTCGCCCGCCTCGCCGAGCGGACGCGTCGTGTGCCAGTCGCCGATCGACACGTAGCCTCGCTCCCACAGCGGGTGGTACGGCAGCTCGTGCCGCTTCAGGTACTCGTACACGTCGCGGTCCGACCAGTCGAAGAGCGGATGGACCTTGTAGCGGCCGGGCCCGAGGCGCTCCACCGGTTCGATCGCCGCGCGCGTCCTCGCCTGCGTGCGGCGCAAGCCCGCGAACCAGGTGCCGGCGCCGAGCTCGGCGAGCGCGCGCTGCATCGGCTCGACCTTGTGGATCCGGTTGTAGCGCTCGATGCCGGCCGCGCCCTGTTCCCAGAGCTTGCCGTGCCGCGCCTCGATCCAGGCCGGCGACGCCTCCGGCCGGTAGATCCTGAGGTCGAGCCTGAGGCGCGCGGCGAGCTGGTCGGCGAAGCGGTAAGTCTCCGGGAAGAGGTAGCCGGTGTCGATCAGCACGACCGGGATCCCGGGCAGCACAGAGTTCACGAGATGCAGCGACACGGCCGCCTGGGCGCCGAAGGAGGAGGAAAGGATCTGCGGCCCCGGCAGCAGCTGCGCCGCGCGTTCGACGCGCGCCCTCGCGTCCAGTGCGCGCAGCTGCGCGTTCAGCGCCGGCAGGTCGATCGCCGGCGGTACCGCGCGCGCATCGCGCATCACGCAGCTCACGGCAGCCGCCCGCTGCGGTGCAGGAAGTCGCCGAACGGCTCGCCTGCCGAGCGCTCCGCCGCCCACGCGGCGAACAGCGGGTCGAGCGCCGCGAGGATCGCGGGCTCGTCGAGGTTCTCGCGGTAGAGTCCGGCGAGGCGCCCGCCGTCGCGCGCGCCGCCGAGGTGCAGGTTGTAGCGTCCCGGCGCCTTGCCGACCAGCGCGATCTCCGCGAGGTAGGGCCGCGAGCAGCCATTCGGGCAGCCGCTCACGCGGAACAGCAGCGGCTCGCCGCCGAGGCCATGCGATTCCATCAACGCATCGATCGCGCCGGTGGCCGCCGGCAGGTAGCGCTCGGCTTCCGCCATCGCGAGCGGGCAGGTCGGCAGCGCGACGCAGGCGAGCGACTCGAGCGCGACCGGGCGCGCGGTGCGGAAGGCGCCGAGGCCGTAGCCGGCGACCAGCGCGTCGACGCGCCAGCGGTCGCCCGCGGCGACGTCGGCGACGACCAGGTTCTGGTTGGGCGTCAGCACGAAGTGGCCGCGGTGGACCTCGGCAATGCGCTTGAGGCCCGAGCGCAGCCGGGCGTCGCCCCGGTCCGCGACGCGGCCCGACTCGATGCGCAGGGTGAGGTGCCAGCGGCCGGCCGCATCCGCGCTCCAGCCGAAGGCATCGCCCGTCGTCGTGAACGCGAAAGGCCGCGGCGCCTGCAACGCAAAGCCGAGCCGGCGCTCGAGTTCCGCGCGGAACCAGTCGAGGCCGCGGTCGGCGATCGTGTACTTGAGGCGGGCGTGCTTGCGTTCCGTGCGGTCGCCGAAGTCGCGTTGCGTCGTCACCACCGCTTCGGCGACGGCGAGCAGCTGCTCAGGAAGCAGGAAGCCGACGAGGTCGGCGAGGCGCGGGTAGGTCTTCGCGTCGCCGTGCGTCGCACCGAGCCCGCCTCCGGCCGTGAGGTTGAAGCCGGCGAGCCGGCCGCCTTCCTCGATCGCGATGAAGCCGAGGTCCTGCGCGTAGATGTCGACGTCGTTGACCGGCGGCACGGCGATCGCGGCCTTGAACTTGCGCGGCAGGAAACTGGCACCGAGCACCGTCTCGGCGTCCTCGCCCGGCGCGACTTTGGCGCCGTCCAGCCAGATCTCGTGGTAGGCCCGCGTGCGCGGCAAGAGGTGCGCGGAGAGCTTCGCGGCCCAGTCCTGCGCCGCCGCGTGCACGGGGGAGGCGAGCGGTCCCGGCGAGGCGAGCACGTTGCGGTTGACGTCGCCGCAGGCGGCGATGGTGTCGACGAGCGCCGCGTTCATCGCCGCGATCGTGGGCTTGAGGTCGCCCTTCAGCACGCCGTGCAGCTGGAACGCCTGCCGCGACGTCAGGCGCAGCGTCCCGTTCGCGTAGCGCGTGGCGAGCGCGTCGAGCGCGAGCCACTGTGCGGGTGAGACGAGCCCGCCGGGCAGGCGCGTGCGGATCATGAAGCTGTAGGCCGGCTCGAGTTTCGCCTGCCTGCGCGCCTCGGCGCTGTCGCGGTCGTGCTGCTGGTAGGAGCCGTGGAACTTGAGCAGGTGCTGGTCGTCGTCGGCCAGCCCGCCGGTCACCGGGTCGGCGAGGCTCTCCACGATCGTGCCGCGCAGGCCCCGGCTGGCGGCCTTGATCCGCTCGACGGCGCTCGGGGAAGCGGCCGCCATCAGTACACGTCCCTGAGGTAACGGCCGTCGGCGCCGAGCCGGTCGAGGCGCTCCCCGGCGGCATCCAGCGACAGCCCGCCGTGCTTCGCGATCGCACCGGCGAGCGCGGCGTGCACGTCGGGTGCCATGCGCGTCGCGTCGCCGCACACGTACACCGTCGCGCCGTTCTCGAGCCAGTCGAAGACCTGGGCGCCGGCCTCGGCGATCCGCTGCTGCACGTAGTCCTTGCGCTGCGCGTCGCGCGAGAAGGCGAGGTCGATGCGCGCGAGCGTTCCCTGCTTGAGGGCGCGCTGCCACTCGAGCTGGTACAGGAAGTCGCGGGCGAGGTGACGCGCGCCGAAAACCAGCCAGTTCCGGCCGCGTGCGCCCGTCGCAACGCGCTCCTGCAGGAAGGCGCGGTACGGGGCGACGCCGGTGCCGGCGCCGATCATGATCACGTCGCGCGCGCTGTCCGCGGGCAGCCGGAAGCGCGGGTTCGGCTCGACGTAGACCGGGACCGCCGCGCCTTCGGCCCGGGCGGCCAGGAAATGCGTAGCGGCGCCGGGTCGCTTCGAGAGGCCGCCGCCCGTATCGATGCGCGCGGCCGTGACGTGCACTTCGTCGCCGACTTCGCGGGCGCTCGAGGCGATCGAGTAGAGGCGGGGCGCGAGCGGCCTGAGCGCCGCGACCAGGGCGTCGGCGTCCCAGTCGGCGGGGTAGTTCTCCAGCAGGTCGACGAGCTGGTTCTGCGTGAGGAAGGCACGCAGCGCCGCCTCCTGCCCGGGACGCAGCAGCGCCGCGAGAGCCGCCTGCCGCCCACGCTCCGCGATCTTGGCGACCAGGGGCCGGGTCACGAGCGTGATCTCGACTCCCCTCGCCAGCCACTCGGCGAGCGGGCGGGTCCGCCCGTCGCGCAGGACCGCGGCGTTGCCGTCGAGCCGCGCGGCGGCGAGCACCGCGGCCACCGTGGCCTCCGGGTTCTCCGGCACCACGCCGAGCGAATCTCCGGGCTCGTAGCGCAATCCCGAGCCTGCGAGCGAGAGCTCGACGTGGCGGACGTCGCGCACCCCGTCGCCGAAGGTGATGCGCTGGTTGGCGAGCACCTCGGCCGCGAATGGGCGCTCGCGGGTCCAGGCGGGGACGTTCGCGACCGGCCGCAGCACGGCGACGCGTGCCGGGGCGGCCGCGTCCGGCGGCAGCTTCTCGGCCCATTCGCCCACGCGCGCCTGCCATCCGGCGGCAGGCGTCTCGTAGTCCACGTCGCAGTCGATGCGCTCGAACAGGCGCCGGGCGCCGAGTTCGGCGAGCCGCTCGTCGACTCGGCGGCCGATTTCGCAGTACTTCGGATAGCTCGAATCCCCGAGGGCCAGCACGGCGTACTCGAGCGACGGCAGCTGCGGCGCGCGCCTCCCGAACAGGAAGTCGGTCAGCGCGCGCGCGTCGTCCGGCGGGTCGCCGTCGCCGTGCGTGCTCATGACGACGAACAGGCGCCGCTCGCGGGCGAGTTCCTTCACCGCGTACTCGCCGGCGCGGGCGACGCGTACGCGCATTCCGCGCGCCAGCAGCCGATCCCCCAGCGCCTCGGCGATGCGCCGGCCGTTGCCGGTGTGCGAGCCGTACACGACGGTTGCGGCCCAGGGCGCGTCAGCATCGGCCGCCGACGGCGCCGGGGGGGTAGCCGAAACGACGTCCGTCGCGCCCCGGGCCGCGAGACCTGCGGCCGCGGCGAGGCCGGCCGCATAGCCGGAAACCCACAGGAGGCCCGGCGCGTCGAGGCCGCGCACCAGCCCGGCGAGTGCCTCGGCACGCCCGGCATCGAGCGGAAAGTCCTGGGTCGTCGGCAACAGGTTGGCGGCCATGGCGCCTCGCAGTGGGTCCTGGGCCGATCCTACGGAGCGGGGCGTGCCGGACGGAAAGACAGGTTCGTTATGCCGAAATAACCGCGCGTTCGCTGCCGCGTCCTGGCGGGGCGGATTTGACAGCCGGCCGCCGCCCGTGCTGCTATTGGCCCCATGCGACGCGGCGAACCCATGACCCAACGGCGGAACATCGCGCTGCTTGGCCTGCTCCTGCTTACCTCACCGAGGTGCGGGACGACGGGCTAGTACCCGAAGTAACCTGAGATTCAGGAACCCCGCACCGGCCAAGGCCGCTGCGGGGTTTCTTTTTTTTGCGCGGGAGGATCCATGACGGACCGGGTGAAGATCTTCGACACGACGCTGCGGGACGGCGAGCAGTCCCCCGGCTGCAGCATGACGCAGGACGAGAAGGTCCGCGTCGCGCGGGCCCTCGCCGAACTCGGCGTCGACGTCATCGAGGCAGGCTTCCCGGCCGCCTCGCCGGGCGACTTCGAATCCGTCGCGGCGGTGGCCCGGGAAGTGCGGGGCAGCACCGTGTGCGCGCTCGCGCGCTGCACCCGCGCCGACATCGACGCCGCCTGGGACGCAATCCGCGAAGCCGAGCGGCCGCGCCTGCATGTGTTCCTGGCGACCAGCGCGATCCACCGCGAGCACAAGCTCAACATGGCGCGCGAGGAGATCGTGCGGCTCGCGGCCGAAGGCGTGCGTTACGCGCGCTCGCTGTGCGAGGACGTCGAGTTCTCGCCCGAAGACGCGTCGCGCACCGAGCTCGACTTCCTCACCGAGGTGGTGCAGGCGGCGGTGGACGCGGGCGCCACCACGATCAACGTCCCGGACACGGTCGGCTACACGACGCCGCAGGAATTCCACGAGACCTTCACGCACCTGAAGCGCCACGTGCGCGGCATCGACGCGGTGACGCTGTCGGTCCACTGCCACGACGACCTCGGCATGGCGGTCGCCAACAGCCTCTCGGCGGTGCGCGCCGGCGCGCGGCAGGTCGAGTGCACGATCAACGGCATCGGCGAGCGCGCCGGCAACTGCTCGATGGAAGAGGTGGTCATGGCGCTGAAGGTCCGCGAGAACGCCTTCGGCGCGACCACCGGGATCCGCGCCGAGCGCCTGTATCCCACCTGCCGCCTGGTGTCGACGATCACCGGCATGCCGATCCCGCGCAACAAGGCGATCACCGGCGAGAACGCCTTCGCGCACGAGTCCGGCATCCACCAGCACGGCATGCTCCGGAACGCGGCGACCTACGAGATCATGCGTCCGCAGGACGTCGGCCTCTCGCGCAGCCACCTGGTGCTCGGCAAGCACAGCGGCCGCCACGCCTTCCGCGAGCGGGTGCGCGAGCTCGGCTTCGAGCTGGACGAGGGCGAGTTCAACGCGGTGTTCGCGCGCTTCAAGGCGCTCGCCGACCGCAAGAAAGAGCTGTTCGACGGCGACATCGAGGCGCTGGTGCTCGATGCCGAGGGCGGAAGTCCCGGGCCCTGGTCGCTCGTGCGCCTGGCGACCGCCGCGGCGACCGGCGAGGACGCGCGCGCCGAAGTCGAGCTCGCTCACGGCGACGGCCGGCGGCTGAAGTCCTCGGCGGGCGGCGACGGCCCGGTCGACGCGGCGCTCAAGGCGATCGAGCAGGCCATCGGCCTGCCGTTGCGCCTGCGCAAGTTCGAGGTGCGCAGCGTCAGCGAGGGCGAGGACGCCCAGGGCGAGGCGCTGGTCACGGTCGAATGCGAAGGCCGGACCTACCGGGGCGGCAGCGTCAGCACCAACATCGTCGAGTCGGGCGTGCGCGCCTTCCTCGACGTGGTGAATCGCATCGAGACCGCGCGCCAGGCTGCGCGCCGGCCGCAGGCGGCGGTCGGATGACGCCGCGCACGCTGTTCGAGAAGATCTGGCAGGCCCATGAGGTCGTGCCGGAGACCGCCGATACCCCGGCGGTCCTGTACGTTGACCTGCACCTCGTGCACGAGGTGACGACGCCGCAGGCCTTCGCCGAGCTCGCATCGCGCAGCCTGCCGGTGCGCCGCCCGGAGCGGACGCTCGGCACGCTGGATCACTCGACCCCGACGGATGCGGCCCAGCTCGCCGGGCGCATCCCGATCCGCGACGAGTCCGCCGCGGCCCAGGTCGCGGCGCTCGAACGCAATGCGCGCGCGCACGGCATCGAGCTGCTCGGCCTCGGCGACGGCCGGCGCGGCATCGTGCACGTGATCGGCCCCGAACTCGGGCGCACGCAGCCCGGCATGACGATCGTCTGCGGCGACAGCCACACCAGCACGCACGGCGCGTTCGGCACGCTCGCCTTCGGCATCGGCACGACCGAGGTCGGCCACGTGCTCGCGACGCAGTGCCTGCTGCAACGCAAGCCGCGCTGCCTCGCGGTCACGGTCGCAGGCCGGCTCAAGGAGGGCGTCGGCGCCAAGGACCTCGTGCTCGCGATCGTCGGCCGGCTCGGGGTCGGCGGCGGCACCGGCCACGTCATCGAGTACCGCGGCGAGGGCGTCCGGGCGTTGTCCATGGAAGAGCGGATGACGGTGTGCAACATGTCCATCGAGGCGGGCGCGCGTGCCGGCATGATCGCGCCGGACACGACCACGTTCGAGTACCTGCGCGGCCGGCCCGGCGTGCCGTCCGGTGACGGCTGGGAGCGCGCCGTCGAGCGCTGGCAGGCGCTGCCCGGGGATGCCGGGGCGAAGTTCGACGGCGAAGTCGCTTTGGATGCGGCGTCGGTCGAGCCGATGATCAGCTACGGCACGAACCCGGGCATGGTCGCCGCCGTGGGAGGCAGCATCCCCGAATCCGGGGACGCCGCGTTCATGAAGGCACTTCGCTACATGGGCTTCGAGCCGGGGGAGCGGCTGGCCGGCAAGCGCGTGGACCTCGTGTTCATCGGCAGCTGCACGAACTCGCGCCTGTCGGACCTCCAGGCGGCCGCGGCGGTGCTGCGCGGCCGCAAGCTCGCCCGCGGCGTGCGCATGCTGGTCGTCCCCGGGTCGCAGCAGGTCAAGCACGCCGCCGAGCGCGAAGGGCTGCACGAGATATTCACGTCGGCCGGCGCCGAATGGCGCGAGTCCGGCTGTTCGATGTGCATCGGCATGAACGGCGACGTCGCGGCCGCGGGCCAGTACGTCTTGAGCACCAGCAACCGCAACTTCGAAGGCCGGCAGGGCGCGGGCAGCCGCACGCTGCTGGCCGGCCCGGCGACGGCGGCCGCGGCGGCGGTCACGGGGCGCGTCACCGATCCCCGCGAGCTGGCGGCCTGAGTCATGAGCGACCCACGGACTGCGGCGATCCGCAACATCCATGCGCGCACGGTAGTGCTTGCCGCCGACGACGTGGACACTGACCAGATCATCCCCGCGCGTTTCCTGACGACCACCCGCCGCGACGGTTTCGGCGATGCGCTGTTCGCCGACTGGCGGTTCGACCGCGACGGCGGGCCGCGACCCGGCTTCGCGCTCAACGCGCCGGAAGCCCGCGGCGCCGCGGTGCTGGTCGCAGGGCGGAACTTCGGCTGCGGCTCATCGCGTGAGCACGCGGCCTGGGCGCTGCGCGACTACGGCTTCCGCGCCGTGGTTGCGGCGTCCTTCGCGGACATCTTCCGCAACAATGCCCTCAAGAACGGGCTGCTGCCCGTCGCGGTCCCGGCAGCCGCGCTCGCCTGGCTGACGGCGCACCCCGGCGTCGAGGTGACCATCGACCTCGAGTCGGCGACCCTCGCGGCGCCCGGCCTGCGGGCCGTGCCGTTCCCGGTCGAGCCTTTCGCGCGCTACCGGCTGCTGAACGGGATCGACGAACTCGGTTACCTGCTGTCGAAGTCGTCGGCCATCGATGCCTTCGAGCGGAGCCGCGACGCATGAAGGCCCGCATCGCCGTGCTGCCCGGCGACGGGATCGGCCCGGAAGTGACGGCCGAGGCGGTCCGGGCGCTGCGCGCCGTCGCGGAGCGATTCGGCCACGAGCTCGACTTCGAGGAAGCCCCGATCGGCGCCGCGGCGATGGATGCCGGGCAGGAACCGCTGCCGCCCGCAACGCTCGCACTCGCGCGCGATGCCGATGCCGTGCTGTTCGGCGCGATCGGCGCGCCGAAGTATTCCGACCCGTCGCTGAAGGTCCGGCCGGAACAGGCGATACTCGGCCTGCGCCAGGCGCTCGGCCTGTACGCCAACCTGCGTCCCGTCGTGCCGCACCCGGCGCTGCACCAGGCCTCGCCGCTGAAGGCATCGCTGCTGGGCGGCGTCGACCTGCTGATCGTCCGCGAGCTGACGGGCGGGCTCTACTTCGGCCGCCGCACGCGAGATGCCGGGGCCGCGACCGACGAGTGCCGTTACACCGTACCGGAGATCGAACGCATCGCGCGCATCGCGTTCCGGCTCGCCGGCGCCCGGCGCGGGCGCGTGACGTCGGTGGACAAGGCGAACGTGCTGGAGACCTCGCGGCTCTGGCGCGAGACGGTCACGCGCATCGCGCGCGAGGAGTTCTCCGCCGTTGCACTGGAGCATCAGCTGGTCGACTCCGCGGCGATGCTGCTTCTGACGCGCCCAGGCAGCTTCGACGTGCTCGTCACCGAAAACCTGTTCGGCGACATCCTGAGCGACGAGGCGGCCGCGCTCGCCGGATCGCTCGGCCTCATGCAGTCCGCCTCGCTCGGCGACGGCCGCCGTGGACTGTACGAGCCGATCCACGGGTCGGCTCCCGACATCGCCGGCCGAGGCATCGCGAACCCGTATGGCGCGATCGCGAGCGCGGCCCTGCTGCTGCGCCACTCGCTCGGCCTGGAACGCGAGGCGGCTGCGCTCGAGCGCGCGGTCGCGGCGGCGATCGGCGCCGGCGTGCTGACCGCCGACCTGGCTGCGCCCGGCGCGCCGCCTGCCGGCACGCGGGCCGCCGGCGACGCTGTACGGGACCGGATACGAGGAGACTGACATGGAAGCCGCCACGACGACGGGCACGAGACAGGGTTACCGGATGCGCTGCCTGCGCGACCTCTGGGTCGAGGTCGCCGTGGACCTCGACCGGGACGGCCCGGTGAATGTCGTCACCGACGACGACGCGCTGAGCGAGGCGATCGCTCGCATCGCCACCGCGGGCGGCTTCGCGCTGCGGCTCGCCTGCGAGGGCGGCCCCTCGGCGGACCCGGAACGCATGGTCGAGGATTGCGCGCTCGAACTGGGCGCGGCGCTCGGCGAGGCGCTCGGGCCCGGCGCGTCCGGCGTTGACTTCAGGGATGCGGTTGCAGGGAGCCCGCTCACGCCCAGGCTCGCGGCGATTTTTGTCGGGTCGCTCGAACGCACGATGCGAGCGGCCGCGCGCTCGCGCGGCGGCCTCAGCCGTCCGTGACCGCGCCTTCCGCCGCGCTGCCGACCAGCCGGCGGTACTTGGCGAGCACGCCGGGCGGCACCTCGCGCGTCGACGGCTTCCAGGCCCTGCGGCGGGCATCGATCGTCGCCTCGTCGAGCCGCAGCCGCAGTTCCCGCTTCTCGGCGTCGATGGTGATGGTGTCGCCTTCCTCGATCAGCGCGATCGGCCCGCCTTCGGCGGCCTCGGGCGTCACGTGCCCGACGACGAATCCGTGACTGCCGCCGGAAAACCGGCCGTCGGTGATGAGCGCGACGGAATCCCCGAGCCCGCGGCCCATGAGCGCCGCGGTGGGCGAGAGCATCTCGCGCATGCCGGGCCCGCCCTTGGGTCCCTCGTAGCGCACCACGATCACGCTGCCGGGTGCGACCTGGCCGTCGAGGATCGCCTGCAGGCAGTACTCCTCCGACTCGAACACGCGCGCGCGTCCCGTGAACGCCAGGCCTTCCTTGCCGGTGATCTTGGCGACCGCGCCGGTCGGGGCGAGGTTGCCGTACAGCACGACCAGGTGGCTGTCCGGCTTGATCGGGTCGTCGAAGCCACGCACCACGGTCTGGCCGGCCGGGTAGGGTCGCGCCGTCGCGAGATTCTCCGCCAGCGTCCTGCCGCTCACCGTCAGGCAGTCGCCGTGCAGCAGCCCCTTGTCGAGCAGCATGCGCATGAGCGGCGTGATGCCGCCGATGGCGACCAGCTCCGACATCAGGTACTTGCCGCTCGGGCGCAGGTCGGCGAGCACCGGGACGCGGCGGCCGATGCGCGTGAAGTCGTCGAGCGCGAGCGGCACGCGCGCGGCGCGCGCGATCGCGAGCAGGTGCAGCACGGCGTTGGTCGAGCCGCCGAGCGCGATGACCGTCGTGATCGCGTTCTCGAATGCCTCGCGCGTCAGGATCGCGGAGGGGCGAAGCCCCTTGGCGAGCAGATGCACGACGGCCTCGCCCGCGCGGCGGCAGTCGTCGCGCTTGTCCTGCGACACGGCCTCCTGGGCCGAGCTGTTCGGCAGGCTCATGCCGAGCGCCTCGATCGCCGAGGCCATGGTGTTCGCCGTGTACATGCCGCCGCAGGAGCCGGGGCCCGGGATCGCGGTGCGTTCGATGTCGGCGAGCCCGGCGTCGTCGAGGTCGCCCTTGGCGTGCCGGCCGACCGCCTCGAAAACGCTGACGATGTCGCGGCGCCCGGCGCCCGGACGAATCGTGCCGCCGTAGACGAAGACCGCGGGCCGGTCGAGGCGGGCGAGCGCCATCATGCAGCCCGGCATGTTCTTGTCGCAGCCGCCGATCGCGACCAGGCCGTCGAAGCCCTGGGCGCCGGCCACGGTCTCGATCGAGTCCGCGATCACCTCGCGCGAGACCAGCGAGTAGCGCATGCCCGGCGAGCCCATCGAGATGCCGTCGGAGACCGTAATCGTGTTGAACAGCACCTCGCGCCCGCCGGCTTCGCGCACGCCGGCGCAGGCGGCCTCCGCGAGCTCGCCGATGTGCAGGTTGCAGGGCGTCACGCGGCTCCAGGTCGAGGCGATGCCGACCTGGGGGCGGCCGAAGTCGGCGTCGGTGAAGCCGACCGCGCGCAGCATGGCGCGGTTCGGGGAGCGCTCGGCGCCGTCGACGACGCGGCGCGAGAATCGTCGCGAATCCTGGTCGGCCATGGCGGGGCATCCTGTCGCATCGCGGCCTCGGTTGACAAGCCGGCCGGCGGGCCCGGATGATGCCTGCATGCGCCGCGGCGGCATTTCAGGCTTCTTCTTTAGGACCGCACAGGGGTACGGGCCGACGGGCTGACTGCGCGCACGAAGGCACGATTAACGAACCCCGCACCGGACGCCGCTGCGGGGTTTTTGCTTTATGGGGAGGACCGCCATGGACGACACGACCGGGCTCGGCGAGATCCGCGGGCGCATCGACGCCATCGACGAGCAGATCCAGCAGCTGATCGCCGACCGGGCGCGCCTCGCGCGCGAGGTGGGCGCCAGCAAGAAGGCGGGGGCGGCGGTCGACTTCTACCGCCCGGAGCGCGAGGCGGAAGTGCTGCGCAACGTCGTGGCCCGCAACCGCGGCCCGCTCAAGGACGAGGAAATGCTGCGCCTGTTCCGCGAGATCATGTCGGCCTGCCTCGCCCAGCAGGAGCCGCTCAAGATCGCGTTCCTCGGGCCCGAGGGCACTTACACCCACGCCGCCGTGTCGCGCCACTTCGGCCACTCGGTGCGCGCGCTGCCGCTGCCCGACGTCGAGAACGTGTTCCGCGAAGTGGAATCGGGCAGCGCGGACTTCGGCGTGGTGCCCATCGAGAACTCGACCGAGGGCACGGTGCGCCACTCCCTCGACATGTTCCTGTCCTCGCCGCTCACGATCTGCGGCGAGGTCGAGCTCGCGATCCGCCATCACCTGCTGGCACGCGTCGCGGGCCTGTCGGACGTGCGCCGCATCTGCGCGCATGCGCAGGCGCTCGCGCAGTGCCGCGCGACGCTCGACGAGCTGCTGCCGGGCGTGGAGCGCATCGCGGTCGCGAGCAACGCCGAAGGCGCGCGACGCGCGCGCGACGAGTCCGGCACGGCCGCCATCGCGAGCCAGGCCGCCGCCGAGATCTACGGCCTCAGGACGCTCGCCGCCGAGATCGAGGACCGGCCCGACAACACCACGCGCTTCCACATCATCGGCCGTTCGCTGCTCGCACCCTCCGGCCGGGACAAGACGACGCTGCTGATGTCCATGGCCGACACCGAGTCGCCGGGCGCCCTGCACCTGCTGCTCGAGCCGCTCGCGCGCCACGGCATCAGCATGACGCGCATCGAGTCGCGGCCGTCCCTGCAGCGCAAGTGGCACTACGTGTTCTTCGTGGACATCCTCGGCCACGCCCGGGACCCGGGCGTGGCGCCGGCACTGGCTGAACTGGAGCGCGTGGCTTCGCTGTTCCGCGTGCTGGGAGCCTATCCGCGCAGCGTGTGAGGTCGGGAAAGCCTCGCAGAGTCAAGGTGTTAGGGCGACTTGCCCCGGTCTGGACCGGCGATCGGGGGGCTCCCCCTCCGTTACGCGTCCGGAGCATTCGCGCGTATCTCCTTGACTCGCCTCGATCCTTCACAGAAGATCGGTTGAATGTCACGCGTTGCACGAGTCCGGACGGCTGAGGTCACGAACCCGATTTCTTCGGCGGTCCTGCGCGCGCTCGTCGTTTCCATGCTGATCGGTACGGTACTCGTAATCCTTATCGGAGGACTACGCGGGGTTACCTGATCCGACGGCCAAGCCGAACTGTAACCAGAACCCCGCACCGGAAAACCGCTGCGGGGTTCTTCGTTTCTGGGACCTGACAACCGGATCGCGACGATCCACTCGAGGAGCACAGTCGATGAAAATCTATTTCGAGGAAGACGCCGATCCGCAAGCGCTGAAGGACGGGCCGATCGCGGTATTGGGCTACGGCAGCCAGGGCCGGGCGCATGCGCTCAACCTGCGCGACAGCGGTTATCCGGTGGTCGTGGGCCTCAGGCCCGACGGCAAGAGCGCGGAGCGCGCCCGTGCGGCCGGGCTCGAGGTGCGCAGTCCTCAGGATGCCGTCGCCGGCGCGACGCTGGTCGCCTTCCTGACGCCCGACATGACGCACCACGCCCTGTTCGAGCAGGTGAAGGACCGGCTCGACCCGCGCGCGACCCTGCTGTTCGCGCACGGCTTCAGCGTGCATTACGGCCAGGTGCAGCCCGGCAAGACGCACGACGTCGTGCTGGTGGCGCCGAAGAGCCCCGGCGACCTCGTGCGCCGGCAGTACGAGGCGGGGCAGGGCGTGCCCTGCCTGCTCGCGATCGCCCAGGACGCGACCGGACGCGCGAAGGCGCGCACGCTCGCCTACGCGCACGCCATCGGCGGGACGCGCAGCGGCGTGCTCGAGACGACCTTCGCCGAGGAGACGGAGACCGACCTGTTCGGCGAGCAGGCCGTGCTCTGCGGCGGCGCGACCGAGCTGGTCGTGAAGGGCTACGAGACGCTGGTCGAGGCGGGCTACCAGCCGGAGGTCGCGTACTTCGAGTGCCTGCACGAGCTGAAGCTGATCGTCGACCTGCTGTACGAGGGCGGGCTCGCGAAGATGCACCAGTTCGTCAGCGAGACCGCCAAGTACGGCGACCTCACGCGCGGCCCGCGCGTGGTGGACGGCCACGCGAAGGCCGCGATGCGGCAGGTCCTGGAGGAGATCCGCTCGGGCGAGTTCGCGCGCGAATGGATCGCCGAGAACGCCGCGGGGCAGCCGCGCTACCGCGAGCTGCTGCAGCGCGACCTCAACCACCCGATCGAGCGCGTGGGCAAGGTCCTGCGCGAACGCATGACCTGGCTGAAGCGCCAGGCCGCGGCCTGAACGCCGCGGCCGCATGAAGCAGGGAGGCGCATGAAAGGGGGCGAGGCATTGCTGGAGGCGCTGCGCGACCGCGGCGTGGACACTGTCTTCGGCTACCCGGGCGGCGCGATCATGCCCTTGTACGACGCGCTGCTCGGCTCCGGCATCCGGCACGTCCTCGTGCGTCACGAGCAGGCCGCCGCGTTCGCGGCCGACGGCTATGCGCGCGTCTCGGGCCGGCCCGGCGTTTGCATCGCGACCTCGGGTCCGGGCGCGACCAACCTCGTCACCGGCATCGCCAACGCCTTCCTCGACTCCGTGCCCATGGTCGCCATCACCGGCCAGGTCGCGACGCCGATGATGGGCACGGACGCCTTCCAGGAAGTGGACATCTTCGGCATCACGCTGCCGATCGTGAAGCACAGCTACGTCGTGCGGCACATCGAGGAACTGCCGCGCATCGTGCACGAGGCCTGGGACATCGCCGCGAGCGGGCGCCCGGGCCCGGTGCTGATCGACCTGCCCAAGAACATCGCCGCCGGCGAGGCGCACGGCGCCGCGCGCGTGCACGCGCCGCAGCCCGCGCCGGTGCGCGCCGACGAGGCCTCGCTCGCACGCGCGGCCGCGATGATCGCCGCCGCGGAGCGGCCCGTCATCTACGCCGGCGGCGGGATCGGCATCGGCCGGGCCGTGCAGGCCTTCCGGGACTTCGTCGCGGAGACCGGCATCCCGGTCGTCGGCACTTTGAAGGGACTCGGCGCGATACCCACGGACGACCCGCATTTCCTCGGCATGCTGGGCATGCACGGCACGCGGGCAGCCAACGAGGCCGTGCAGAAGTCCGACCTGCTGGTGGTCGTCGGCGCGCGCTTCGACGACCGAGCCACCGGCAAGCTCGACGGTTTCGCGCCGGGTGCGCGCGTCATCCACCTGGACGTCGACCCGGCCGAGATCGGCAAGCTGCGGCAGGCTGACGTCGCGCTCGCCGGCGACCTCGCCGGCTCGCTCGCGGCGCTCGGGCAGCGCCCGCGCATTGCGGCCTGGCGCCGGCACTGCCTGCGCGCCCGCGCCGAGCACGCGCACCGTTACGACGCTCCCGGGGAGGGCATCTACGCGCCGGAACTGCTGCGCCGGCTGTCGTTCGCCGCCGAGGGCGAGGCGACGCTCACCTGCGACGTCGGCCAGCACCAGATGTGGGTGGCGCAGCATTGCCTGATCCGGCGCCCGGAACGCCACCTGACCAGCGGCGGCCTCGGGGCGATGGGCTACGGCCTGCCGGCGGCGATCGGCGCGCAGCTCGCCGACCCCGCGCGCACCGCGATCGCGGTGAGCGGCGACGGCTCGATCATGATCAACATCCAGGAACTCGCGACGCTCAAGCGCTACGGGCTGCCGGTCAAGGTCCTGCTGATCGACAACCAGTCGCTCGGCATGGTGCGCCAATGGCAGGAACTGTTCTTCGAGCGCCGCTTCAGCGAGGTCGACCTCTCCGACAACCCGGACTTCGCCGAGGTCGCGCGCTCGTTCGGGATCGACGCCATGACCATCGACGCGAAGGGGCAGGTGGACGAGGCCGTGGACGCGCTCCTGAACCACCGCGGTCCGCTGTTCGTCCACTGCCGCATCGATCCCGCCGCCAACGTCTGGCCGCTCGTCCCGCCGGGACACACCAACGCCACCATGCTCGAAGGGAGCCTGCAATGAACCGCACGATCGAAGTGAGCCTGACCCTCGCGGAGGGCGCGATCGTGCGCACGCTGGGCCTGATCGAACGGCGCGGTTTCGTGGTGCACGCCGTCGAGACGGCGACCGAGCCGCAGGGCGGCGCGCTCGTGCTGCGCGTGGAGGTGGGATCGCGCGGTCGGCCGTTCGACGTGCTGCTGCGCCAGATCACCCGCCTGTTCGACGTGCGCCACGCCTTCCTGGTCGAAGCGCGCGCCGGACAGCGGCTCGTATGCTGAGCGAGTCGCCGACAGGCGCCGCAGGGCTCACGCCCGGCCCCGCGGCGGCGCCGCGCTGGGCCGTGCACAAGTTCGGCGGCTCGAGCCTGGCGGACGCGGCCTGCTTCCGGCGCGTCGCGGACATCGTCACCACGCTCGGCGAGCCGCGCCTGGCGCTGGTGCTCTCGGCTTGCCGCGGCGTGACCGACGCGCTGTTCAACCTCGTGACCGCCGCCGAAGGCGGCCACCCGGACAACGGCCGCGCGAACCTCGCCCGGCTGCAGGCGCGCCATGCGGAGATCGCGGCGGAGTTGCTCGATGCGGGCGACCGGCAGGCGTTCCTCGACGCCCTCGAGTCCGATTGCGGCGACCTCGAGCGGCTGCTGCAGGCGGTGGCGCTGGTGCGCTCGGCCGGGCGCGACATCCGCGACCGCGTGGCGGGCTACGGGGAACTCTGGTCGAGCCGCCTGTTCGCCGCCTACCTGCGTTCGCGCGAGCCGGGCCTGGCGATACGGTGGCTTGACGCGCGCGAAGTCATCGCGGTCGAGTGGGGGCCGCTCGGGCCGGGCGTGCAGTGGGCGGCTTCGCGCGAGAACGTCGCGCGGCGCGTGCTGCCCGACGAGGCCGGCGTGCTGGTGATACCGGGCTTCGTCGCGCGCGACGCGCGCGGGCTGCAGACCACGCTCGGCCGCAATGGAAGCGATTTTTCGGCCTCGATCTTCGGCGCGCTGCTCGCGGCGCGCGAGATCGTGATCTGGACCGACGTCAGCGGCGTGCTGTCGGCCGACCCGGGACAGGTGCCCGACGCCAAGGTCATCGGCTCGCTGTCGTACAACGAAGCGATGGAGCTCGCGTACTTCGGCGCCAAGGTCATCCATCCGCAGACCATGGCGCCCGCGGTCGAGCAGGACATCCCGATCCGCATCAAGAACACCTTCGCGCCGTCCGACGCCGGGACCACGATCGTCGCCGAGCCCGGCCCGGGCGAGCTCGTCAAGGGCATCACGGCCATCCGCGACGTCGCGCTCGTGAACCTCGAGGGCGCGGGGATGATCGGCGTCCCCGGCACGGCGCACCGGCTGTTCGGCGCGCTGCACGAGGCCGGCATCTCGGTGATCCTCATCTCGCAGGGCAGCTCCGAGCACTCGATCTGCTTCGCCGTGCCCGCGGGCCAGGCGGCGCTCGCCGAGCGCGCGGTCCGCCGAGCCTTCGCCGCGGAGTTGCAGGGCGGGCAGATCCAGAGCGTGGCCATCGATTCCGGCTGCGCCATCATCGCCGTGGTCGGCGACGGCATGGCCCACCACCACGGCGTGGCGGGCAAGCTGTTCCAGGCCTTCGGCCAGGCGGGCATCAACATCCGCGCGATCGCGCAGGGCGCCTCGCAGCGGAACATTTCCGCGGTCGTGGACGACAAGGACGCGTCGAAGGCGATCCGCGCCGTCCACGCCGCGTTCTACCTGTCGCCGCACACGCTCTCCATCGGCCTGGTCGGGCCGGGGACCATCGGCAGCGTGCTGATCGAGCAGCTCGCCTCGCAGGCGGACCGGCTGCGGCGCGACTTCAACCTCGACCTGCGCGTGCGCGCCATCGCGACCTCGCGCCGGATGCTGCTCGCGGACCGCGCGATCGACCTGGCCGGCTGGCGCGCGAGCCTCGAGCGCGACGGCGAGCCGCTGGACCTCGAGCGCTTCACCGCGCACGTCGCGGCGGAGCACCTGCCGCACCGCGTGATCATCGACTGCACCGCCGACGCCGGCATCGCCGGCCGCTACGCCGGCTGGCTGCGCGCCGGGCTGCACGTCGTGACGCCCAACAAGAAGGCGAACAGCGCCGCGCTCGGCGACTTCCGCCAGGTACAGGAGGCGCGGCGCGCGGCCGGCACGCAGTATTTCTACGAGGCGACCGTCGGCGCCGGCCTGCCGATCATCCTGACCGTGCGCGACCTGCGCGAGACGGGCGACCGCATCCGGCAGATCGAGGGCATCCTGTCCGGCACGCTCGCCTACCTGTTCAACGTCTTCGACGGCAAGGCGCCGTTCTCGGAGGTCGTGAAGGACGCGAAGGCGCGCGGGCTCACGGAGCCTGATCCGCGCGACGACCTGTCGGGCATGGACGTCGCGCGCAAGCTCGTGATCCTCGGCCGCGAGATGGGCCTGCCGATCGAACTCGGCGACGTCGCCGTCGAGAGCCTGGTCCCGGCGGAGCTGCGCGAGTGCAGCATCGACGAGTACCTCGAGCGGCTCCCGGCGGGCGACGCGGCGATGGACGCGCTGCTCGCCGACGCGCGGCAGGCCGGCCAGGTGCTGCGCTACGTCGCCCGTCTCACGGCGGCCGGGCGGGCGACCGTCGCCCTGGAGCGGCTCGACGCGCGCCACGCGTTCGCCAACATCGCGCTCACCGACAACGTCGTCCGCTTCGTGACCGATCGATATTGCGACAATGCGCTGGTCGTGCAGGGTCCCGGGGCGGGCCCGGCCGTGACGGCGGCGGGGGTCTTCAGCGACCTCCTGCGGCTGGCATCCGGGCTCGGCGCGCGCATCTAATATCGTCCCATGGGATCTGCGGCGGCAACGGCGTTCGCGCCGGCGACGGTCGGCAACGTGGGTGTCGGCTTCGACATCCTCGGCCATGCGTTCGGCGTCATCGGCGATCGCGTGCGCGCCGAACGCGCCGCGAACCCGGGCGTGCGCATCCGCGCCATCACGGGCGTCGCCGGGCCCCTGCCGCTGGAGCCCGATCGCAATACGGCCGGGCAGGCCGTGCTGTCGCTGGCCCGGGCGGCAACGCCGTCGTTCGGGATCGAGCTCACCATCGACAAGGGTATCCCGCTCGGGTCCGGCCTCGGCGGGTCGGCGGCCTCGGCGGTCGCCGCAGTCGTGGCTGCCAACGCGCTGCTGGATGACCCGCTTCCGGCAGCCGGGCTCCTGACGCACGCCATCGCGGGGGAGGCGGTCGCGAGCGGTTCCCGCCACGCGGACAACATCGCCCCGGCGCTGTTCGGCGGGCTGGTGCTCACGGTCGGCATCGACCATCCGCGCGTCAAGCAGATCCCGGTGCCGCCGGCGGTCCGCTGCGTGCTGCTGCGGCCGCACATGTTCCTCGCCACCCAGCAGGCGCGCGGGATCCTGACGCGGCTCGTCGACCTGTCGGACGTCGTCTGGCAGACGGCGAACCTCGCCGGCTTCCTGGCGGGCTGCTACACGAACGACCTCGCGCTGATCCGCGAGGCCTTCGAGGACGTGATGATCGAGCCGCAGCGGGCGAAGCTGATCCCGGGATTTCCGGACGCGAAGCGCGCCGCCCTCGCGGCGGGTGCGCTCGGCTGCTCGATTTCCGGCGCGGGGCCCTCCGTGTTCGCCTGGAGCGAGGAGGCGCGGGCCGAGGCCGTGCGCGCGGCGATGCAGGAAGCGTTCGGCGCCGCGGGCGTCGCCTGCGACCACTGGATCGCGCCGATCGGTGGCGACGGCGCGCGCATCGTGGACAGCGCGTGAAGTACGCCAGCACGCGCGATCCCGCGCTGGCGGCGGGCCTTTCGACGGCGCTCGCCGACGGGCTCGCGCCGGACGGCGGGTTGTACCTGCCGCGGGCACTGCCTGCGATCGACGCATCCGGGCTCGAGGGCCGCGCGCCGCTGCACGAACTCGCGCCGCGGCTGCTGGCGCCGTTCTTCGCGGGCGATCCTCTGGCGCGCGCCCTGTCCGCGATCTGCGTCGAAGCCTTCGATTTCCCGGCGCCGCTCGCGACCGTCCAGGGTAGCCCCGAGCGGCTCTCCATCCTCGAACTGTTCCACGGGCCGACCGCCGCCTTCAAGGATTTCGGAGCCCGGTTCCTCGCCGCCTGCCTCGCGCGCCTGCACGCGGCGGACCAGCGGACGCTGACCGTCCTGGTGGCGACCTCCGGCGATACGGGCGGTGCGGTCGCCGCGGCCTTCCACGGGCGCACGGGATTCCGTGTTGTGCTCCTCTATCCCGAAGGCCGTGTTTCCCCGGTCCAGGAGCGGCAACTCACCTGCTGGGACGGGAACGTCACGAGCCTCGCCGTGCGCGGCAGCTTCGACGATTGCCAGCGCATGGTGAAGCAGGCATTCGGCGAGGCGCGGCTGCGCGAGGAATTCGCGCTCACTTCCGCGAACAGCATCAACATCGGGCGCCTGCTGCCGCAGCTCGTGCTGTTCGCGGCCGCGGCGCTGCGCATCCGCGACGCGGAGGGCGTGGCGCCGTCCTTCGTCATCCCGTCCGGCAACCTTGGACTAGCGACGGCCTGCACCTGGGCACGGGAGGCGGGGTTGCCGATCGGTGCGATCGTGCTGGCGCACAACGCCAACCGCACGGTGCCGGACTTCCTGGCGGACGGGAACTGGCGCCCGCGCCCGAGCGTCGCGACGCTCGCCTCGGCGATGGACGTCGGCGACCCGAGCAACATGGAGCGCCTGATGGCGCTGTACCCGACCCGCGGCGCGATGGCCGGTGGCCTGCGCGCGGTCTCGATCGACGACGCGGGCATCCGGGCGGCGATCCGCGCCGAGTTCGCGCGCGCCGGCCTCATGCTCTGCCCGCACAGCGCGGCGGGCCTCGCGGCCTACCGCACCCTGCCGGAGGCGGAGCGGCGCGGCGCGCACTGGGTCGTGGCCGCCACCGCGCACCCGGCGAAGTTCCCGGAGACCGTCGAGCCGCTCCTCGGGCGGCGCGTCGAGCCGCCGCCGGCGCTCGCGGCGCTGCTCGGGCGGCCGAGCCGCGTGTCGCGGATCGACGCCGGCATCGATGCCCTTGCGGCCGCGCTGCGGGAGGCGGCATGCACGCCCTGACGCGCAGCGAGGCCGTCGCGCCGACGGTCGCCGACGTGCACGCCGCCGCGGAGCGCATCCGCGGCCAGGTCGTCGCGACGCCCTGCCTGCACTCGCGGACGCTGTCGGCGCTCACCGGCGCCGAGATCCACGTCAAGTTCGAGAACTTCCAGTTCACCGCGTCGTTCAAGGAGCGCGGCGCGCTCAATGCGCTGCTGCAGCTCGACGCCCGCGCACGCCGGCGCGGCGTGATCACGGTCTCCGCCGGCAACCACGGCCAGGCGGTCGCCTGCCACGCGCGCAGGCTCGGGATTCCCGCCACCGTCGTGATGCCGCGGCACACGCCATTCGTCAAGGTCGAGCACACGCGCGCGCACGGCGCGGAGGTCGTGCTGGAAGGGGAGGCGCTCGCGCAGTCCTTCCAGCATGCGCGCGGGCTCGCCGCCGCCGGGCGCCTGGCGTTCGTCCACCCGTTCGACGACGCCGACGTGATCGCCGGCCAGGGCACGGTGGCCCTCGAGATGCTGGACTCGGCGCCGTCGCTCGACGCGCTGGTCGTTCCGGTGGGCGGCGGCGGGCTCATCGCCGGCATGGCCATCGCCGCGAAGGCGCGCGACCGGAGGCCGGAGATCGTCGGCGTGCAGTCGTCGAGCTATCCGTCGATGCGCGCCGCCCTGCACGGGCGCGCGATCGCCGGCGAGCGCAACACGATCGCCGAGGGCATCGCGGTCAAGTCCGCCGGGCGCCTGACGCGGCGGATCGTGCGCCGGCTCGTGGATACCGTCGAGGTCGTCGGCGAACCGGAGCTGGAGCGCGCGCTGACGCTATTCCTGAACGTCGAGAAGACGGTGGCGGAAGGCGCCGGAGCCGCGGCGCTGGCCGCCGTGCTCGCCGATCCCGGCCGGTACCGCGGGCGCAAGGTCGGCCTCGTGCTGTCGGGCGGCAACATCGACCCCAACCTGCTCGCGTCGGTGATCGTGCGCGACCTGGTGCGCCAGAAACGCATCGTCGGCATGCGCATGACCATGCCCGACCGGCCGGGTTACCTGGCGCGCATCAGCCAGATCGTCGCCGACCTAGGTGCCAACGTCCTGCAGGTCGACCATCGCCGGCTGTCGGTGTCGTTGCCCGCGCGGTCGGCGACGCTCGAGCTGACCTTCGAGGCGAGGAGCGCCGCGCACGCGGAGGAAGTCGTCGCCGCGCTGCGCCGGGCGGGGCTGGATCCGGAGATCCTGCCGCCCTGACGCCGTTCAGCGCCTGCGGTCGCCACCGGAATCGCTTTCGGCCGCTTCCGCCGGCTTGCGCCCGTGCAGCATCGCCGCCAGGAGGTTCTCCCGGTGCCGCAGCGAGGTGAAGACGACGCCGAGGATGTGCAGCGCGACCAGCGCGAACAGGATGTCGGACAGCGTTTCGTGCACTTCTTCCACCCACGGGACGCCCCAGAAGCGATCGGTCGTGTACAGCCAGCCCGAGAAGCCGACCAGTCCGACCATCGCGAGCAGCGCGATGACCATCCATCCGCCGAGCGGGTTGTGGCCGAGGTAACGGGCTTCACGGTGCGCGACGACGTCGCGGGCGTAACCGGCCGTGGCGGAAAAACCCCGGACGAAGTCCGCGAAGCGGGCGTGGCCTGGGCCCAGGAATCCCCACGCGATGCGGACCGCGACGATCGCCAGCGTCGCGTAGCCCAGCCATTCGTGCCAGCGCCCGGGGCTGTGCCGCGTGAGCCAGGCCGTGGCCACCGCGAGCACGAGCGACCAGTGCAGGATGCGCACCAGCGCATCCCACACCGGCGTCGCGCCCCGCGAAACCGGGGCGTCGCTCACTCGGCCGAGGTCTTCACCCGTTCCAGCGTGACCGGGTGGAAATAGGCCTCCACGCGCTCGCCCTGGTCGTCGAGCGCGTACACCTCGTAGCACCCGCCGTCGACCTTGACGTTGCGCACCTGCCAGCCCTTTTCCTTGAGCATGGCGGTCAGCTTCTCCTGCGGCTGCCAGGTGTCGGGCGACCCTGAATCGCAGGTGGCGAGACCGGTGGCGCCTGCGATCGCGACGGGGGCGAGCGCGAGCGCCGTGACCAGCATCGCCTTCGGGAATCTGCGTGACATGATTTCCGTTCCTCGTATGGCGTGGGGAAGCCTTCATAGCAGACGCGCGAAGGCGCGTGTAGTGCGCGGTGGGATAAAGTCCCGCGTGGCCCGCGTGCGACGAATTCGGACCCGGTGAAATCACCGCGCGGCGCCGGTTCCTGCTAAGTATGGGCGGTTGAGGAAGGGGGACGGCAGTGAGCGAGAGTGCCCGCGGTCCGTCAGGCGCGTTCGCCTGCAAGACCATCGAGTCCCTGCAGGCGGAGGCCGAGAGCCATGGGCTGCGCCGGGCACTCGGGCCCATGCACCTCGTGCTGCTCGGCATCGGCTGCATCCTGGGCGCGGGCATCTACGTCCTGCCGGGCACGGCGGCCGCCAACTTCGCGGGTCCCGCGGTCATGCTCTCGTTCGTGCTGGCCGGCACGGCCTGCGCGCTGACGGCGCTGTGCTATGCCGAGCTCGCCTCGACGATGCCGGTCTCCGGCTCCTCCTACAGCTACAGCTATGCCGCCCTCGGCGAAGTGTTCGCCTGGGGACTCGGCTGGATCCTGATGCTGGAATACACGCTGGCCTCGTCGACCCTGGCCGTCGGTTTCTCCAGTTACCTGACGAGCCTGCTGCGCGACTTCGGCGTCGCCGTGCCGGCCGCCGTCGCCGCTCCGCTGGTCGGATCCGCCGGCGGCTTCTCGGTCAACCTGCTCGCCGCGCTCGCGATCGCGGCGGTGACCGGCGTGCTGTGCGCGGGCGTGCGCCAGTCGGCGGGCGTCAATGCGTTCCTCGTGGTCGTGAAGGTCGCGGTGCTCGCCGTGGTCATCACGGTCGGCATCGGGGCGATCGACCCGGGCAACTGGAGGCCATTCGTCCCCCCGCACGAGGGCGAGTTCGCGTTCGGCTGGCCGGGCATCGTGCGCGCCGCTTCCATCCTGTTCTTCGCCTACCTCGGGTTCGAAACCGTCTCGACCGCAGCCTCGGAATCGCGCAACCCGCAGCGTGACCTGCCGATCGGGATCGTCGGCGCGCTCATCGTGTGCACCGCGCTGTACCTCGCGGTGGCTGCCGTGCTGACGGGCGTGGTGCCGTACCGCGAGCTCGGCGTCGCGGATCCCGTCGCGCTCGCCGTGGACCGCATGGGCCGGCCGGGCGTCGCGCTGTTCGTCAAGGTCGGCGCGCTGATGGGGCTGGCGTCGGTGCTGCTCGTCAACGCCTACGGGCAGTCGCGCATCACGTTCCAGATGTCGCGCGACGGCATGCTGCCGCCGCTGTTCGGCCGCGTGCACCCGCGGTTCCTCACGCCGCATCGCGGGATCGTCGTGCTCGGCGCGGTCGCCGCGGTCTGCGCGGCGCTGTTCCCGATCGCGATGCTCGCGGACCTCGTGAGCCTCGGCGCCGGGCTCGCGTTCGCGACCGTCGCCTTCTGCACCATGTGGCTGCGTTCACGGCGGCCGGACCTGCCGCGGCCATTCCGCGTGCCGCTCGGCGGCTTCATGGTCGGAAAGGCCTGGGTCGGATTCATCCCGGCGGCGGCACTGCTGCTCTGCGTCGCGATGATCCTGCCGGTCCTGGTCGACATCGGGCTGCAGGCGGCCGGCGGCCGGCCGCTGATGGCCGTGTTCCTCGCCTGCTACGTCGCGGCGGGCGCCGCCCTGTACCTGGCGTACGGGCGGCGGCACTCGACGCTCCGCAACGGCGGAGTCCGCCGATGAGCGGCGGCGCCGGGCGCTTCGCGCCGCAGAGCGAGGAACAGGTGCTGCGGCTCGTGCTCGGGCATCCGCTCGCCTGGATCGTCTCGCAGGGCGACGGCGGATTGCACGCGTCGCCGATGCCGCTGCGTCCGCGGGTCGGCGCCGACCGGCGCATCGCGGCGCTGGAGGGGCACCTCCCGCGCTCCAATCCGCAATTCGCGTCCCTGCGACGCGACCCGCGCGCGCTGCTCCTTTTCGCGGGGCCGCAGGGCTACATTTCGCCGTCCTGGGTGAGCGACCGGACCTGGGGTCCGACCTGGAACTTCGCGGTCGTGCAGTTCGTGGTCGACTTCGCATTCGACGAGACGCCCGCCCGGCTCGACGCGCACCTGCACGACCTGGTCGAGGCGATGGAACGCGGCCGTCCGGGCGCCTGGCGGCCGGAAGAGATGGGCGCACGCTACGAGACGCTGAAGCGGATGATCGTGCCGTTCGAGGCGACGGTGGTCGAGCAGCGCGCGCGCTTCAAGCTCGGACAGGACGAGCGCGACGCCGTGTTCGCGGAGATCACCGCGGCCCTGGACGGCTCGGGGTCGAACGCGCTCGCCGCGTGGATGCGCGAGCTGAACCCGGGCCGCTGACGCCCGTCAGTGCGGCGGGTCGGGCGGCTTGGCGCCGGGGACGGCGGCGAGGTACTGCGTCGGCGCCCGGCCGAATGCGCGGCGGAACATGGCGGTGAAGGCGCTCGGGCTGTTGTAGCCGACGTCGTAGGCGACCGTCGTGACCGGCTGGCCGACGGCGAGCCGCGAGAGGGCTTCCATCAAGCGGACGTTCTGGCGCCAGGTCGCGAAGCTCACGCCCGTCTCGCGCCGGAACGTGCGCGTGAACGTGCGGCGGCCCATTCCCGCGGCGTCGGCCCAGCTCTCCAGCGGTTCGTGCTGCCCGGGGTCGCGCAGGATCGCCGTGCAGACCTTCACGAGCCGCGGGTCCCTCGGCATCGGCACGTCCAGCGGCGTCGCGGGCATCGCGATCAGTTCCGTCATGAGCAGGTTCATCACGCGACCGTCGCGGCCGGCGACGTCGTACTCGACCGGGATGCGGCAGGCCTCGATGATCAGCTCGCGCAGCAGGCTGGACACCTCGATGACGCGGCAGGTCGCCGGCAGGTCAGGGAAGGCGGCCGGATCGACATACAGCGTGCGCAGTGACACGTGGCCGCGCATGTGCGCTTCGTGCTCGACGCCCGCGGGCACCCAGACGGCGCGCTGCGGCGGTACGACGAAGCTCGCCTGGTCGGTGATCACGACGGTCACGCCGGCACAGGCGTAGATGAGTTGCGCGCGCTTGTGATGGTGGTGCGGGTCGTGGTGCCCGGGCGGATATTCGTCGGCCAGCGCCGCGATCGGACGGGGGATGTCCTGGTAGTCGGCGCCACGCGTGCTGCGGCCCATCTCGTCAGCGTAATCTGGCCCGCGCACGATGACAAACGGTCGGCCGGCGACGGCGGTCCCCGGCGGCCGCGTCGACGATGCGGCCATGGACCATGCGCTGCACGGGGCGGATTCCCGCCGCGGGGACGACCTCGACCCGGACGTCCGGCGCTTCATCCGCGGCGTGGCCGAGGCGGTATCCCGGCATCCGGGATTCGCGACGGCCGCCCTCCCGCGGGTCCGCGGGTGGGCGGAAGAGGTGCGCGCCCCCTGGCGCCAGGGCGGGCCGGACATGCTCGAGACGCACGACCTGGCGGTTCCGACGCGCCACGGCCCCGTCCGCATTCGCGTCCATCGACCTGCCCCCGGTGTCCTGCCGGCGCTCGTCTACCTGCACGGCGGCGGCTGGACGATCTTCAGCATCGACACCCACGACCGGCTCATGCGCGAGTACGCCGCGCGCGCCGGTTGCTGCGTGATCGGCATCGACTACGCCCTGTCGCCCGAATGCAGGTTTCCCGTCGCTCTCGAGCAGGTCGTCGACGTCCTGGAATCGCTCGCATCGCCGGACGGCGGCCTCGGCATCGACGCCGGCCGCCTGGCGATCGGCGGCGACTCGGCGGGAGCCAACCTCAGCGTCGCGGCGAGCATCGTCCGGCGCGACCGGCGATCCCGGCCGCCGCTCTGCGCCATGCTCCTGAACTACGGCGCCTACACGACCCGCAGTTCGTCCGAGGCCTGCCGACGCTACGGCGGTCCGGAGTACATGCTCGGCTGCGAGGAGATGCAGGGCTACTGGCGCAACTACCTGCGCACCGAATCGGACGCCGAGGACCCGCTGGCCTGCCCGCTGCTCGCCGCGCTCCCGGGACTGCCGCCCGCGTTCCTCGCGATTGCGGAATGTGACATCCTTGCCGAGCAGAGCCTCGAGATGGCCCGCCGGCTGCAGTCTGCGGGCGTCGCGACGCAAAGCGTCGTCTATCGCGGGGCGTCGCACAGCTTCCTGGAGGCCATGTCCATCGCGGCCGTCGCCGACGCGGCCCTGGCGGACGCCTCGGCGTGGCTGCGGGATGCGATGGCATGGCCTGAACGCGACGGTTTGCGACCCCGGCGCGAATGCGCCGGCCTCGGCGAAGACTAGATTGGAATAGGAAGGGGGACTACGCCATGGATGCCAGACACGCCTTGTTCCTGATCGCGGGTGCTGCGGTGTCCGGACCCGGACTCGCCCAGGACCCGTCTGCCGCCACCGCCGACGCGCTCGGCCCGGTCGTCGTGACCGCGGAGCGCTACGTGTCGAGGGCGGGCAGCGTCGCCTCCAAGTCCGACATTCCGCTGGTGGAGATGCCGCAATCGGTCAGCGTCGTCTCGCGCGACATGATCGACCTGCTCAACTGGACCAGCCTGAACGAGTCGGTGCGCTACTCTGCCGGCGCGACCGGCGAGGCCTTCGGGCCCGACGAGCGTTACGACTGGCTGCAGGTGCGCGGCTTCGATCCCGTGCAGTTCATCGACGGCGTGCAGGCGCCCATCGGCTCGGTCAACAACACGGGCACGGACCTGTACGGCTCGGAGTCCGTCGAGGTGCTCAAAGGTCCCGCCTCGGTGCTCTACGGCCAGTCGCCCCCGGGCGGAATCGTCAACATGACGAGCCGGCGACCGCGCGACGTCTTCGGTGGCGAGCTCGAGCTCCAGGGCGGCGAGTACAACATGTGGCAGGTCGCCGGCGACCTCACCGGGCCGCTCTCCGACCGGGTCAGCGGGAGGATTACGGCGCTGTATCGAGACCGCGAGACGCAGGTGGACTTCCTGACGTCGAAGCGCCTCTTCATCTCGCCGGCCGTCAGCTTCGAGCTGGGAGAGGACACTCGCCTGACGCTGCTCGCCAATTACCAGGACGACGACCTGGAAAACCAGACCACGGGCTTCCTGCCGGCCTATGGCACGCAGCTGCCCAATCCGCTCGGCCGCGTGCCGGTCGGCAGGAACCTGGGCGAGACCGGCTACAACTTCTTCAAGCGCGAGCAGTGGAGCGCCGGTTACGATTTCTCGCACAGCTTCAACGACAATTTCTCGCTGCAGCAGAACCTGAAGTACTTCGACGTCAAGGTCGACTCCCGCGCGATCTACGGCACGGGGCTCGTGGACGCCGATTTCGACGGGACCCCGGACGACTTCCGCACGGTGACGCGCGCCGACTTCCCGTTCAACGAGCGCATCGACTCGCTGTCGGTCGACACCCGCGGGCACCTGACGTTCGACACCGGCTCCGTCGAGCATTACCTGATCATGGGCCTGGACTACCGCGACTACGACGGCTTCTCGGAGTTCGGGTTCGGGGCCGCGCCGGACATCGACCTGTTCGACCCGGTCTACGACGCGGTACTCGCGCCGCCCGGGGCGCTGTTCCCGTTCATCAATGAGACGCGCGAGCAGATCGGTCTCTACGTCCAGGAGCAGCTCAAGGCCGGCAAGTTCGTGCTGACGCTGAACGGCCGCAACGACTGGGTCGACCGCAAACCGGCAGTCGGGGATTCGCAGGACGACGAGGAGTTCACCTACCGGGTGGGGCTCAACTACGTCTTCGACAACGGCTTGTCGCCGTACATCCAGACGGCGACGTCGTTCCAGCCGGTCTCCGGCGCCACTTTCGGCGGCGTGCCCTTCGAGCCGACCACCGGCGACCAGGTCGAGGCCGGCATCAAGTGGGACGACCGGGCATTCGGGCCGGGCGTGCGGATGTTCGCGTCGCTCTCGGCCTACGAGATCGTCCAGGAGAACGTGCTGACGCCCGACCCGGTCAACCTGTTCTTCAGCGTGCAGGAAGGCGAGGTCGAGGTGAAAGGCATCGAGCTCGAAGTGGCGGCGCGGATCCGCGAGCGCCTGACCTTCAACCTGGCCTTCACCAGCATCGACACCGAGGTCACGGAGACTTCCGATCCCGCCGTGCTCGGCAACGAGCTGGTGGCGGTGCCGGACATGCTCGTCTCGGCGCTCGCCGACTACACCTTCCAGGAGGGCCCGATGGCCGGCTTCGGGATGGGCGTCGGCCTGCGCTACCGCGGCCAGATGTACGGCGACGGCGCCAACCAGTGGCGCAGCGATTCCGTGACGGTGTACGACGCGATCCTGCATTACGATACGCGGAACTGGCGCTTCGCGGTGAACGCCAGCAACTTCACCGACGAGATTTTCGTCGATCGATGCAGCAGCGCAGCCAATTGCTTCTACGGGACGCGGCGCCTGGTGACCGGCAGCGTCACCCGCAAGTTCTGACCGCCCCGGCGATGAGAGCGGTGCTGGTTGCCCTGCTGCTCGCGTTCGGCGGGCAGGCGGTCGCGCAGCCCGTCGCCCCGCTGCCGTTCGACCGCATCCTGCGCTACGAGGAGTTGACCGCGCTGCTGCGCCAATGGGCGGAGCAGCGCCCGGAACTCGTCACCCTCGAGAGCATCGGCACGACGCCCGCCGGCCGGCCCATCTGGTTCCTGACGCTGACCAGCCGGACCACAGGCCCCGCGCAGGACAAGCCGGCGCTCATGGTGGACGGCAACATGCACGCGACCGAGTGGGCAGGCGGCGTCGCGGCGCTGCACTTCGTCCACAAGCTGCTCGCCGGCTACGGCAAGGACGAGCGCGTGACGCGCCTGCTCGACACGCGCACCGTCTATGTGCTGCCGCGCATGACGCCCGATGGCGTCGACTCGACGCTCGACCAGGGCCGGTTCATCCGCTCCGTGGATCGGCCCTATCCGCACCAGCCGCCGCAGCCGGGCCTGATCCCGGGCGACGTCAACGGCGACGGCCGCACCGTGTTCATGCGATTCCGGGATCCCAACGGGCCCTGGAAGCAGTATGCGGGGGACGCGCGCCTGCTCGTCCCGCGCGCCCCGGACGAGACCGGCGGCGACTACTGGCGCGTGATGCAGGAGGGCCACGTGGACGGCTACGACGGCGCCACGATCGCCGACGAGCCCGAACACGAGGCGCTCGACTTCGGCGCCAACTTCCCGGGCGACCGCGGCACCTCGGTGAGCCAGACCGACGGGCGGTATGCGACCTCGGAGCCCGAGGTCGCGGCCTACGTCGCCGCCATCTCGCGCCGGCGGAACATCGTCGCGCACGTCACCTGCCACACCTTCGGCGGCCTGATCCTCACGCCGCCGGTGAACCTCGACGAGCTGATGCCCGAGTCGGACCGCCAGGTCTACGCAAACCTGGCGGGCAAGGGGGCGGCGCTGACCGGCTACACCGCGATGTCGTACCTGGACCTGCGCAGCGTCGACCGCGAGCGGCACATCCCGAGCGCATTCGGCTGGCTGTATGACCGGCTCGGTTTCTACTCGTTCATCACCGAGTTCTGGAACCCGCTGACCGCAGCCGGCATCTCGCTCGAGAACACGACGGCCTCCGCCTGGCTCTGGGGATTCCACCCCGTCGAGGACGAGATCAAGCTCCTGCGCTGGAGCGACGAGCAACTGGACGGCGAGGGTTTCGTCGCCTGGCAGCCGTTCGATCATCCGCAGCTGGGTCGCATCGAGATCGGCGGTTTCGACTTGATCCGCTACTGGTACAACGTTCCCTTCGACCGGCTCGAGAAGGAAGTCGCGCCGCACAGCGAGTGGCTGGTCTACCTCGGGCTCGCGTCGCAGAAGCTGTCGATCCGCTCGTTCGAGGCGGACCCGATCGGCGACGGACTGTGGCGCCTGCGGCTCGTTGCCGAGAATACCGGGTGGCTGCCGACCAACGGTTCGCAGATGGCGCTGGATCGGCAGGAGGTCGGCGGCATCTCCGTGGAGCTCAGCCTTCCTCCGGAGGCGCGCCTGGTGGACGGCGCGGCCGTTCGACAGCTCGGCCAGCTTGCGGGCCGCACCGGGCAGCGATCGACGGCGAGCTGGTGGGGATATACGCAGGGGACGCCTGATCGCGCCGTGGCCGACTGGGTCGTCGCGGCACCCGCGGGCGCCGCGTTCGGTGCCACGGCGAGCCACGAGCGTGCGGGCGTGGCGCGCGCGCAGCTCGTCGTGGGAGCGAAGGGCGAATGAGCGGGGTGCCGGAGCGTGACTAGACCCTTCGTCGGTTTCCTGCTGGCCGTTGGCCTGTTGGCAGGTGCGCCAGCCCGGAGCGATTCGCAGGAGATGGTCGTGGAGATCTATCGCATCGCGCCGGGCAGGCACGAGGAGTTCCTGCGCCAGATCGCGCTCTATGACCGTGCCAATGCCGAGGCGGGGCTTCCTCCCCGGCAACTCTTCGTGCATCAGGGCGGCGCCTCCTGGGACTTCATGCTCCTGCAGCCCGCGCATCACACGGACGAGGAGAGTGCGAAGCTGGATGCGGCCTTCAAGAAGCTGGGCATTCCCCAGGGCGCGAAATTCTTCGTGAGCTTTCGTACGCTGATCGCCGAGCACACGGACACGAACGTGGAGGCGACGACGGCGGCCGAGTACCTGAAGCGCCTGGAGTAGCCGCGTGCCTGGAATCCACGTGATCCTGCGGCTGGTCGCCCTGGCGCTTGCCGTGATGGCGGCTCCCGCCGCAGCAACGCCCGACCTCGCGCTGGGCGAGCGCCTGTTCGCGCAGGCCTGCGCAAGCTGCCACGGCGCCGCCGGGCGGCCGGACCCCGCAAGCCCGGTGGTGCAGGCTCTCGGCATCGAGCCGGCGGACCTTTCGGACCCGCTGTTCAACAGCCGCGAGCCGGCGATCGACTGGGAGCTGGTGGTCAAGGGCGGCGGGCACGCCCTCGGGCTTTCGGAGAAGATGCCGGCCTGGGGCGACTCGTTCACGGACGCGGAGATCGCCGCGCTGGTCGCCTACGTCAAGACGCTCGCGCCCGGCTCGGACCGCTACCCGCCGGGCGAATTGAACCTGATGCTGCCGATCCGCACGCAGAAGGCGTTCCCGGAGGACGAGATCGTCTGGAAGTCGCGGTACGAGAGCCGTGACGACGAAGATGTCTGGCGCAACGTCCTCGAGTTCGAGAAGCGCGTCGGCCGGCGGGGGCAGGCGATTCTCGAGGTCGTCGAGGAGGAGGGGGACGTCACGGAAGTCGAGGCCGGCTGGAAGCACGCCCTGACCTGGAGCCTCGAGCGCGGCTACCTGCTGTCGGGCGGTGCCAAGGTTGCGATCCCGACGCAGGGCGACGGCGACGAGGAACTGATTCCGTTCCTCGCCTGGGCGCAGGAACTCTCGCCCAAGGCCACGTTCCAGGCGAGCACGCGGGCCATCCTGCCGTTCGACGACGTCGACGCCGGTGCGCTGGAGCTGGCCGGCATCGTCCACTACACGTGGACCGACCGCCCGCAGGCTGTCTTTCCGGCCCTGGAGGCGACGGCCACCGTACCCCTCGATCGCGCCGCGGGCGAGGACCGCCTGCAGTTCACGGTGGTGCCGCAGGTCCGCATCGGACTCACGCGCGGCGGGCATGTGGCGCTCAACCTGGGCGCGGAGATTCCGCTCAGCGACCAGGACTACGACTGGCGGGCGCACCTCACGCTGCTCTGGGACTTTGCCGACGGCAGCTTCTTCAAGGGCTGGGGCCGCTAGCGCACCCGCGGTCCGTCCCCGATAGACTGGTGACCTGGCGGAAACCTGGAGCCGTTCCCTTGGTCACACCCCCTGCATTCGCGATGTCCCCGGCGCTACGCGCCCTGCTGGGTACCGTCCTCGGGCTGGCGGCCGCCGCCGCACTGGCCCAGCCGCCCATCATCAACCCGGGTCCGCCCGGGCAGCCGGTGCGCGAACTCTCGGCGGAAGAGGCCGTGAAGATCGCCAACGCGAGCTTCTCGCCGGACGACGTGCGATTCATGCAGGACATGATTCCGCATCACCACCAGGCCCTGGAGATGGCGGCATTGGCGCAGGACCGCACCAATGCGCCGGCCGTCCTCGACGCAGCCGGGCGCATCAACGCGTCGCAGAAGGACGAGATCGCGTTCATGCAGCAGTGGCTGCGGGATCGCGGCCAGCCCGTGCCGGAGCCGTCCGCGCATCACGCCATGCACACGTCGCACACGATGGCCGGAATGGCGACGCCTGCGCAGATGGCCGAACTCGCCGCGTCGCAAGGCACGGACTTCGACCGGATGTTCCTCAGCCTGATGATCAGGCACCACGAGGGTGCCGTGAAGATGGTGGAGGAGCTGCTCGAACTCGAAGGGACGGCCTACGATCCCGTGCTGTTCGAGTTCACGAGCGAGATCACCAACGGACAGGGCGCGGAGATCGAGCGCATGCACGCGCTCCTGGTCGGCTTGTCCGCCGATCCGCGGGCGGGCCTGCGTGCCGGGGTCACCGACGCCGGCGAGGCGATCTGGAACCTCGAACGAGTCGGCTCGCTGCCCAATCCGGCCGGGTTCTTCGATCCGGCGAATCCCGGCAACCTGCCGCCTCCGAAGCCGGAGAAAGACGGGGCCGCGAAGCCCGGGCCGGAGGAGGAATTCCAGCCCACCGGCGAAGACGAGGATGCGCGCTATCCGCTGCTCAGCTTCGCCAATACCGACATGGCGTTTGCCGGCGACCTGCTGGTGACCGGCAGCTACCACGGATTCAACCTGTACGCGCTGCAGCAGGACGGCCTGCCGCAACTGCAGAGTTCGGTGGTTTGCCCGGGCGGGCAGGGAGACGTCTCGGTGGTCGGCAACCTGCTGATCATGTCGGTAGAGGAAAACCGCGGTCGCGTCGACTGCGGCCTCGAAGGCATCAGCGAGGACGTCAGCAAGGATCGCTTCCGGGGCCTTCGCATTTTCGACATCAGCGACCGCACGCGCCCCGTCCAGGTCGGCGCCGTGCAGACCTGCCGCGGCTCGCACACGCATTCGGTGATCTCGGGTCCGGGCAAGGACGGCCGGATCATCGTCTACAACTCGGGTACCGCCGGCGTCCGCGAGGAGGAGGAGATGCCGGGATGCATCGACGAAACGCCCGGCGATACCCGCACGGCGCTGTTTCGCATCGACGTGATCGAGATACCGGTCGCGGATCCGGGCAAGTCGCGCATCGTGCACAGCCCCACCGTTTTCGCGGATCCGGAGCGTGGCACGATCGCCGGCCTCTGGCGCGGCGGCGATCATGGGGACGATACCCAGGAGACGTACGAGACCGACCAATGCCATGACATCACCGCCTTCCCCGCGCTCGGCGTCGCCGCGGGCGCCTGCTCGGGCAATGGCATCCTGTTCGACATCTCGGATCCCCTGAATCCCCGTCGCATCGACGACGTGCTCGACAAGGGATTCGCGTACTGGCATTCCGCGACTTTCAACAACGACGGGAGCAAGGTGCTGTTCACCGACGAGTGGGGCGGCGGCAGCCGCCCGCGCTGCCGGGCCTACGACCCGCGCAACTGGGGGGCGGACGCGATCTACGACATCGTCGACGGCAAGCTGCAGTTCCGCAGCTACTTCAAGTTGCCGGCGCCGCAGCTCGAGGTGGAGAACTGCGTGGCGCACAACGGTTCGGTCGTGCCCGTGCCGGGGCGCGACATCTTCGTGCAGGCCTGGTACCAGGGCGGCATCTCGCTGGTCGACTTCACCGACACGTCGAATCCGGTCGAGATCGCGTACTTCGATCGCGGCCCGATCCATGGCGAGGACATGGTGCTGGGCGGCTACTGGTCCGCGTACTGGTACGACGGGCGGATCTACGGGACCGAGATCGTGCGCGGCCTGGACGTCTTCCGCCTGGTGTCGAGCGAGCACCTGTCCGCCAACGAAATCGCCGCGGCTGCGCTGGCGGAGCAGGGTGGCGTGTTCAACCCGCAGCAACAGTTTGCCGTCACCTGGCCGGCAGAGCCGGTCGTCGCGCTCGCCTACGTGGATCAACTGGAACGCGCCGGCGACCTGTCGCCGGCTCAGCTGGGCGAGCTGCGCGAGGTCCTCGAGAGCGCGACCTCGGAACTCGCGTCCGGGCGCCGGAATGCGGCGCTCGCGTCGAGGCTGGAGGCGCTGGCGAAGGACGGTGAGGGCAGCGGCCGGGAAGCCGCAGGCCAGAAGCGGCAGGCAGCGCTCGCGAGGACGCTGCGGGGAATTGCCGGGCGCCTGCGCGGCGCCTCTGCGGCCTGATCGCTGCGCGGGTCCCGGTCAGGCCCCCGAGCGGGTGGCCTGGCGCCAGGCGCCGCCCTCGCCCCAGGAGGCGCCCAGCACATTTAATATGAGTCGCCCTGCGCCGATGCACGTGAGCCCGTTCGCGAAATCGTAGGACGGGGCGATCTCGACGATGTCCATGCCGACGATGCGGTTGCGTCGGGCGACCGCCCGCAGCAGCGGGGCGAGCTGGCGGAAGTAGATCCCGCCCGGCGTCGGCGCCATCACGGCCGGCATTTCGGTCGGGTCCAGGCCGTCGGCATCGATCGTCAGGTAGACCGGCCGGCCTTCCGGGATGGTGGCCAGTACCGGGTCCATGCCGCGTGCGTGGATATCCTCCGCGCTGAAGAGATGGGAACCCCAGGTGCGCGCGGCCTCGACCTCGCGCCGCCGCGCGCTGCCGATGGCCCGCAGGCCGATCTGCGTCATCCCGGAAACGGCCTTGACCTTGCTCGCCCACTGGAGGGGACTCGAGTAGCCGCGGCGCACGCCGCCGACTTCCTCGCGCCAGTCGAGGTGGGCATCGATGTGCAGGACGTGTACTGGTTCGCCGACGGCGTCGAGCGCATCGACGACCGGGATCGTGACGCCGTGGTCGCCGCCGAGCACGATCAGCTGGCCGCCTTGCTTCCACACGTGCTGCACGCGCGCGGTGATGGCCGCCGCATAGGCGCCGTAGTCGCCGCCGTCGAAGGCGACGTCGCCCATGTCGACGTGCGTCGGCAGGCTGGAGGCGAGGTCGCCGCCGACGTCGAAATCCCAGTGGGCGGCGTTGTAGCAGAAGCTACCCGACATCGCCCGGATGGCACCCGGGGCTTTCGCCTGGTCGTTGGGAAACGGGTCGTGCTTGTAGGGTTCGCTATGGCGGATGCCGAGCAGCGCGACGTTCACGTTCCAGCCCGACGGGTCCGTGGCGACCGGCCAGTCCAGGAAAGGGCGTTCAGGGGCGGTCGTCGATGGCAGGTTCTTCACTTGCGTTCTCCGCGTCCGGGGTCGATGGTAAGCCAGAGCAGCGCCGCGACGATCGACGTGACGACGCCGGTCGTGAACACCAGGTCCCAGCGGCCGTCCGCCGAAAGCGCGGCGACGATGAATGTGCCGATGACGCCGCCCAGGTTGCCTCCGGTGTTGAGGGCCGCGGTGGCCGCCATCGAATCGCTCGGGGCGAGGCGCATCGCGACGCCCCAGTAATTGCCTTCGTTCAGCTCCACGCAGGCGAACCCGAGGCACAATGCGGCGATGGCGAGATACGCGCCTTCGATCGACACCGTCAGGTAGAGGAACCCGGCGGCCAGCGGCAGGGTCACCAGCGGCAGGATCCGCGGGCCGACGCGTTCTCCGAAGCGCTCGCGCAGTCCGTCCGCGATGCGCCCGCCGGTCGCCGCGGCGATGCCCGCGACGACGAATGGCAGCGCGCCCAGCCAGCCGCTCTCGAGCACCGAGAGCTTCCTGTCCTGGACCAGGTACAGGAAGCTCCAGAAGGTCACCAGGTAGAACACGTAGTTCATCACGAGGTAGGAGAGCGTAAGGCCGAGGATCTGCGGGTCGCCGAGGACGTGCAGCACCCGCCGGATCGTCAGCGGAGCTGTGGTGTCGTAGGCCGGGTTGCCGGAAAGTTCGGCGAGTTCTGCAGGCTGGATCCGGGGGTGCTGCTCCGGAAAGTCGCGCACGATGACCCACCAGGCGACGACGAGCAGGAGTGACGGCACGCTCGTGAGCAGGATGGCGGCCTGCCAGCCCCAGGCCTGCATCAACGCGGCGACCAGCGGCGAGGCGAGCGTCGCGCCGGTCCACAGTCCGGTAACCAGTAGCCCCAGCATGGACGACCAGCGCGCGTATGGATACCAGTGACGGATCGTGCCGGCCTCGACGGGGAAGAGGCCGCCGTGCGCGACGCCGAGCAGTGCGCGCGCGATCACGAGCGTGGTGAACAGGAACGTCCCGGTGGCGATCGCCGGCGCCGCCGCGGTGGCGATGCTCGCGATCACCGACAGCACGCCGATCGCACACAGCGTCCGGCGCGCCCCGAAGCGCTGGCCTGCCAGCGCGCCCGGCACCTGGCAGATCGCGTACGCGATCAGGAAGGCGTTCATGAGCCAGCCGACCTGGACCTGCGTGAGCCCGAGCTCGGGCATCATCCGCTCGGCAGCGATGCCGATGCCCTGGCGCTGCAGGTAGCTCGCGACCGCGAAGCCGAAGATCAGGACGAATACCTGGGAACGGACGCGCGGGCTGCCCATTCGTGCAGCCTACACGGAAGGCCGGCGACCGTCTCGCGGCTACTCGACGTCGAGCCCGAGATCCAGGCAGCGCGACGAGTGCGTGAGCCAGCCGAGCGAGATGGAGTCGACCCCGGTCTCCGCTACTTGGCGCACATTCGAGAGCGTGATCCCCCCCGACGCTTCCAGGTGACAGCGCCCTTTGCCGATCGCGACCGCGCGGCGCAGCACGTCGGGCGGCATGTTGTCGAGCAGCACGGCATCGACGCGGCAGGCGAGGGCTTCCTCGAGCTGGGCGAGCGTGTCGGCCTCGACCTGGATCGAGTACGAACCGCCCCAACGATCGCGCACGCGGTCGACCGCCGCGGCGATCGAGCCGGCGGCGGCGATGTGGTTGTCCTTGACGAGGACGGCGTCGTACAGCCCGAAGCGGTGATTGACGCCGCCGCCGACGGCGACGGCGTACTTCTCGAGCGCACGCAACCCCGGCGTCGTCTTGCGCGTGTCCTTGATCGCGGCGCCGGTGCCCGCGACCGCCCGGACGACGGCAGCCGTCGCCGTCGCGATGCCGGACAGCCGGCCAAGCAGGTTGAGCATGACGCGCTCTCCGCTCAGCAGCGATCGCGCCGGGCCGTCAAGCGTCGCCACGATGCCGCCCGCGGCCAGGTCGGTACCATCCTGCGTCTCGACGGTCGCCTGCGCGGCTTCCTCGAAATGCGCGAGCACGAGCGAAATGGCATCGGTGCCGGCAATGCGGCCGGGCTCGCGGCTGCGGATCACTGCGTGGAGACGGCTGTCGGCCGGTACGATGGCGTCGGTCGTCACGTCGCCGGCTTCGCCGAGGTCTTCAGCGAGCGCAGCCTGCACGACCGTCGCTAGTCCGGCCAGCGGTACGGCCGGCCTCACGCCACGAGGCTCCGCGCAATGCCGAGCGGGGCGGAGGGAGCCTTCGCGGGCCGGACGAACGTGCGTTCCGCGCCGACCATGTCCTGCTCCGGGCAGTCCCGCCGGAAATGGGCGCCGCGCGACTCTCGGCGTGCGAGCGCCGCGTCGAGCACGAGTCCAGCGACCGTCGCAATGTCCTCCCCGGCGCGCGACTCGGGCTCGAGCCGCGCGAGGTCGGCGCGACCTTGCGCCATGGCCGCGCCGTCGCGGACCGGGCCGAGGCACCGTCCGACCAGCCGGCGCAGTTCCATCAATCGATCCGGGTCGGGCGAGGCACACGACGGGCGGCTGGGCACCACGAGGGACCCGACCGGCGCCGGCAGGCGCGCGGACCGCACGGCCCGCGCGACGCGCGCGCCGAAGACGAGGCCTTCGAGCAGCGAGTTGCTGGCGAGCCTGTTGCCCCCGTGCAGGCCGGTCGCCGCCGCCTCGCCGCAGGCCCAGAGCCCGGGCAGCGACGTCGCACCCTCCGCATCGGTCGCGATGCCGCCCATGTGGAAGTGCGCCGCGGCCGCGATGGGCAGCGGTTCGCGGGCGAGGTCGAACCCGGCCGTGCGCGCGATCGCGGCGGCGCCCGGGAACCGGGCGGCGACGTCCAGCACGCGGGTCGCATCGAGCCAGGTTCGCTCGCCGGCACGGCGCCGTTGCGCGATGGCACGCGCCACGACGTCGCGGGGCGCGAGTTCCGCTTCGGGGTGTATGGCCGTCATGAACCGCCGGCCGGACCGATCGAGCAATGTGGCGCCGGCGCCGCGCAGCGCCTCCGTCAGTAGCGGCAGCGGGTCGCCCTCGACGTCCAGCGCCGTAGGGTGAAACTGCATGAATTCGAGGTCGGCGAGCGTGACGCCGAGGCGCGCGGCGGCCGCGAGTCCGGTGCCGCGCGACGTGGCCGGGTTCGTCGTGCGGTCGAAGCAGGCACCGATGCCGCCGGTGGCAAGGACCACGTGAGGTGCAAGCACCGCGAGTCGGGCGCCGCCCGGGGCCTCGAGCAGGACACCGGCTGCGCGCGGGCCGCACGTGACGATGTCCACCAGTTCATAGCCTTCCAGCCGCTGCACGTCACGGCGCTCCAGGATCCTCTCGCGCAGGGCCGCCATGACGGCGGCACCCGTCCGGTCGCCGCCGGCGTGGACGATACGGGGAAATCCGTGGCCCGCTTCGCGGCCGAGCATCCACCGCCCGTCGGCGCCGGTGTCGAAGGCGACACCCTGCTCGCGCAGCCACTCGATGCGTCCGGCCGCCGCTTCGGCAACCAGGCCGGCGATCGCGGCGTCCGCCAGGCCGGCCGCGACGCGCAAGGTGTCCGCCGCATGCAGCGCCGGAAGGTCGTCCGTGCCGAGCGCCGCGGCGATGCCGCCTTGGGCGAGCCGGGAAGAGCCGCCGCCGACCGGTTCGTTGCAAGCCAGCGCGCAGCCGTCGAGCGCGAGCGCGGCGGAGAGACCGGCGATGCCGCCGCCCACGACGACGGACGGCGCCGTGATGACGTCCACGGCGGTCACGGCCTGACCGCAAGCATGCGCGTCACGGCGCTGCGCGCCCGCTCGGCAACCGCGGACGGAACCTGCACTTCGTGCCGCAGGTGGCGCAGGGAATCCGCGATGCCGCCGAGCGTGATGCGCTTCATGTGCGGGCACAGGTTGCAGGGACGGACGAACTCCACGTCGCGGAACTCGGCCGCGACGTTGTCGGACATCGAGCATTCCGTGACCATGACCACGCGCGGCGGCCGGTTGCGATCCACCCAGGAGATCATCCCCGCCGTCGAGCCGACGAAGTCGGCCTCGGCCAGCACGTCGGGCGGGCACTCCGGATGGGCGATCACGCGAATGCCGGGGTGTCCTGCGCGATAGTCGCGCAGCTGCTGGCCGGTGAAGCGCTCGTGCACCATGCAGCTGCCTTCCCAGAGGATCACCTCGACGCCGGTCTGCGATGCGACCCAGCGGCCGAGGTACTGGTCGGGCAGGAAGATCACGCGCGGGACGCCCAGCGACTCGACGACCGCGAGCGCGTTGCCGGAGGTGCAGCAGACGTCGGATTCGGCCTTGACCTCGGCGGACGTGTTCACGTACGTGACGACCGGAACGCCGGGGTAGCGCTGGCGCAGCAGGCGTACGTCGGCCCCGGTGATCGACTCGGCCAGCGAACAGCCGGCCCGCAAGTCCGGGATCAGCACGGTCTTTTCCGGGCTCAGGATCTTGGCGGTCTCGGCCATGAAGTGCACGCCCGCCATGACGATCACGTCCGCGTCGGTCTCGGCGGCCATGCGGGCGAGGGCGAGCGAGTCGCCGCGCAGGTCGGCCACGCCATGGAAGATGTCCGGCGTCATGTAGTTGTGCGCGAGCACGACCGCGCGCCGCTGCTTCTTCAGCGCCTCGATTTCGGCGATGACCGGACCGATCGCGGCGATCTCGACATCCGGCAGGATGCCGGCCAGGTTACCCACGTCACCCACTCCATTTATGCTCGGAGTGAGTATTATAGGTCAGTAGAGCCGGGCGCGCACGACCTCTTTGCGGAACCGGAAAAGCTTGGCGGGACGGCCCCTTGCGGGCCTTTCCAGGGCACGCGTCGGTTCGAGGAACCGGCCGTTTTCGACCAGCCGCCGGAAGTTTTGCTTGTGCAGCAGCATCCCGGTCAGCGCCTCGACGGTGCGCTGCAGCGCGAGCAGGGTGAAGGTCTCGGGCAGGAGCTCGAACACGACGGGCCGGTACTTCAGCTTCCCGCGCAGCCGGCCGAGCGCGGTCGCGACGATGCGCCGATGGTCGAAGGCGAGTTCCAGGCCCGCCCCGGTCCGAGCGGCGAGGCCCTGGTCGCGCCGGTATTCGGGCACGAGACCCGCTTCGTAAAGCAGTTCGTAGCGTTCGAGTACGCGGATCGGGTCCCAGGCCCGCGGGTCGCCGAAGTTCGCGCGCACGCGATGACGCCGCGCCGCATCGGTCCCCGCCCACCGCACGAGCGCCGGTCGCAGCAACTCGGCGACCAGCGCCGGCATCCCGGCGCGGCGGTCTTCCCAGGGCAGCAGGTCGTAGGCGTCGATCCAGGCGGCGCCGGTCGCGGGCTGGGCTTCCTTGACGAGGCCCAGGTACGCCACCGAAAGGTGGCGCGTGCCGTCCGGCGTGCGCTGCCGCTCGCGGTCGCCGAACGTGTAGAGCTGCTCGACGTAGCCGACCGCCAGCCCGGTCTGCGTCGCGATCCAGCGCCGCAGCCCGAGTTCCAGCGTGGCATCGCCGTCGGCGTCGAGCAGGCCCGAGGGCAGGCCCGGCGTGTCCGCAGCGGTGCGCGTGGCCGTCAGTACCCGCGGCCGATCGTCCGTGACGGCCACGATGACGGCGTCGAGGCTGAGCGACAGGCGGCGCGGCATGGGCGCGATGATGCCACACGCAGCGCCCGCGCCAGCGACTCAGCCCGCGCCTCGGTCAGTGCCGCGGCGTCTCCCAGTAACGCGGCGCCTTGTAGTAGTCAAAGGCGCGGTTGCGGAAATCCTGGCCGTCGTTGCGCGCCAGCTCGTCGATCGAGCCCGCAGGCGCGGCTTCGAGCTGCTCCTTCGAGAAGTCGACGACGTAGCTGCCCCTGGACTTGTCGAACTTCAGCGAGGACCAGGGCACCGGGTGGTACTTCTCGGCCATGCCGAGGAATCCCCCGAAGGAAACCACGGCGAACATGATGTGGTTCGCCAGCTTGTCCAGCATGATGTCCTCGATGTCGCCGATCTTCTTGCCGGAGGCGTCGTGGACGCTGGTGCCGATGACCGCCGTGGCGCGGATGGCGGACGTGTGGCCGGATAGCGTAGGCATGGGCGGTAACTCCTGTGGTCGGTCTGGGCGAAGTGCAGACCGTAGCTGCTGCGGTACGCGGGCGCCTGCCGGCCATTGGCGCATTGGCATGTGGGACGACGGATGGGGTAGCGTTGGCGCATGAGCCGGGCGTTCGTGAAGGAGGGCGACGGCGCGGACGGCGAGGAACTCGCCGAGCTGCAGGTCAGCCCGCACCGCAACCTCGTCACCGCCGATGGTTGGCGGCAGATCGAGGAAACGGTGGAACGCCTGCGGGCCGAACTCGGCGCGGCGCGCGCCGCGGACGACCGCGCGACCGTCAGGCGCACCCAGAGGGACCTGCGCTACTGGACCCTGCGCCAACGCACGGCGGAACGGGTCCAGATCGCACCGCCGACCGGCAAGGCCAGATTCGGGTCCGTGGTGACGCTCGAGAAATCGGATGGAAGCCAGGTCGTCTATCGGATCGTCGGCGAGGACGAGGCGGATCCCGCGCGCGGCAAGGTCTCTTACGTTTCGCCGGTCGCACGACGCCTGATCGGCGCCGCGCCGGGCGATTCGGTCGAGCTGCCCGACGGGGCGGCGGACGTCCTCGAAATCCGCTGATCGACCAGCCCGCCGGCCTCAGGCCGCGAGCAATCCGCGCGTCAAGGCCATGCCGGCCAGGAAGCCGGCGAGTGAGAGCACGACGGAGCCGACGGCATAGCTCGCGGCTGTCAGTGTCTCGCCGCGCTGCCAGAGCGCGACCACGTCGAGCGCGAACGCGGAGAACGTCGTGAAGCCGCCGAGCAGCCCGGTGGTCAGGAACAGCTTGACCGACGCATCGATGCCGGTGTCGCGCAGGGCGAGCCACTCCGTAAGCACGCCCATCAGCGTGCAGCCCAGCAGGTTGACGGCGAGTGTCCCGAGCGGGAACCCCGGCCCGGCGACCGCGAGCGCCGCACGCCCGACCCCGTAGCGCAGTGCGCTGCCGAGGCCGCCGCCGAGAAAGACCCAGCCGAGATGGATGAAAGTCCGCATGGTTATACGTTGTCGAATTATGTCTTCAATGGGCAGAAGCGTTCGCATTCCGTCGGTTGCGATGCGATCTTGAAGCAGTGTCGAATTTCCCCCGGCACCCTCCTGTGCCTGCAGCGATCGCCCGTGGAAATGTCACGAAAACAAGCGATAATCGCACGGCTGGCCTGCATTCTGGTAATGGACACGTTGCCGTGCCCGAAGCGCTGGACAGGCAGAACAACACAGGAGGATACGACTTGAAGACGACATATCGTGCGCTGCTGGGATCAGCGCTCGCACTGCCCCTGTCGATCGGCGTTGCGCTCGCGGGCGACACGATGGAAAAGGGCACCGAGATCGCTTGCACGGAAGTGAAGTACAGCTCCGAGTTCCTCGCGAAGTATCCGGAAGCCCCGGCCGCGTGCCTCGAGGCCCGTGACCACGACGGCAAGCGCTACGCGAAGTTCAATGCCCGCGTGTTCCTGAACAGCGCGGACCGCACCACCGTCGAGTTGCTGAACGTCAAGGGCGACCGCCTGTCGACCTTCAGCTTCAAGCCGGCGACGGATGCGGGCGTCGACATCGACGGCAAGAAGGTGAAGTTCACGGACCTCAAGAAGGGCGAGACGATCTCGTTCTGGGTGTCCGAGGACCGCCTCGCTGCATCGGAACAGCCCGGCTCGACCGAAGAGTCCTGGGCCGTCCTGCCGCCCGAGTAATCAGGCGCGTTGCGACTGCCAAGGGCCCGGCGCCGCGCGCCGGGCCCTTTTCTTTTCAGTCGCCGGCGGGCGCAGCGGGTGCCGCGACCGGCGTGAATTCCAGGTCGTGGTAGTCGAAGCTGAAGTCGGCGACCGGCGAGAAAGCCTTCATCGTGATGCGCGCAGGCTTGCCTTCGGCATCGAGCGCGAAGGTGACGAAGGCGGGCTCGATGAGCGGGTCGGGCCAGCGGGCGACGAAGGTATCATACGCCCAGTGCTCGAGCGGACCGGCCATGCCGGGCGTCTGGCGGAAGTCGACGGTGAGCTTTCCGTCCGTTTCCGCGATCGAGATAGGCCCGTACCACGGGTCGGCATATTCCCCCGGATATGCGGCGACGGGCAGTGACGGCGACGACGCGGGACGCGCGGCGGTCGTCGCCCGCTGCGCCTCGAGGCCGGCAGCATTGCGGGCGTCGAAAAAGTCCTTGAACGCTTGCGGCCAGTCGCGCTTCGGCAATCCGAGGTAGTGGTCCAGAAGCTCGTAGTGCAGGCCGACCGTGAACTCGTTGTCCTCGGAGTTCATCGCGATCGCCCATGCGACGTTCTTCTCCGGGAGCAGTGCGACGATGGCGCGGAACCCGAGCGTCCCGCCGCCATGCTGGACGACCTTGTGCCCCCGGTAGTCCTGGACCGACCACCCGAGCGCATAGCCGCGGAACTGCGGCATCGCATCCTGGAGCGGTGGCGGCAAGGGAGTCACCGGCACCGGCACGACCGGCTGCCACATTTCACGCGCGCTGCCGGCGCCGAACAGGCGCTGCTCCGAGCCGGGCAGCTGGCCGCCTGCGAGCTGCACCTGCAGCCATCGCGCGATGTCCTGCGCGCCGGTCGCGATGGCCCCCGCCGGGCCGACGTTTGCGCCGAGTGCGACTTTCCGTTCGTCGAGTCGTTGCTGCGGGCCCACGCCGCGAAGCTCGCCGATCCGGCCGTGCGGGAAGGCGCGGTTCGGCGCCGCCAGGCGGTCGACGTCGTTGGTCACCGCCGAGGTCATGCCGAGCGGCGTGAAGATTCGCGCCGCCACGAAGTCCTCCCAGGTCTGTCCCGAGACTTCCTCGACGACCTGGCCCGCGACCGCATAGAGCACGTTGTCGTAGGCGTACGCCGAGCGGAAGCTGGTCTTCGGCTTCAGGAACCGGATCCGGCGCACAAGGTCCGCGCGGCCGATCGTCGTGGAAGGCACGAACATCAGGTCGCCCTGGCCGGGTCCCAGGCCACTGCGGTGCACCAGCAGGTCGCGGATCGTGATCTCGCGCGTCACCCAGGGGTCGTACATCCGGAAGCCGGGCAGGTGGTCGATGACCCGGTCGTCCCAGCCGAGCTTGCCTTCCTCCACCAGGATCGCGAGCGCGGCGGCCGTGAAGGCCTTGGTCGTCGAGCCGATCTGGAACAGCGTGTCGGCATCGACGGTCTCCGCGCCGCCGAGCTCTCGCAGGCCGTAGCCGCGGGCATGCGTGACTTCGCCGTTCTCGACGATCGCGACCCAGGCGCCCGGGACGCCGGAATGCCCCATGACGGCCTCCACCCGCGCATCGAACTGCGGCGGCGGCGCCGCCTGGGCCAGGGCGGGCAGCGCAAGCAGGAGGGCGGCGAACAGGTGACGCATGGGAGGCCTCCGGATCGGTTTCAGGCACTGGCGGAAACGGCGCGGGTCCTGGCCAGCTTCCAGGCGCCGACGGTCAGGAGCGGCAGCACGAAGACGGCCAGCACGACCCAGGCCGATGCCCGGTAGCCCTTGGCGATCAGCGTGACCAGGCCGAACCGGTCGGCGACGAACACCGAGCCGACCAGGAGCGTGGCGGCGATCGCGAGCCTGCCCGTGTTCGTGATGCCGTGGCCGCGCCGCTCCGCGACGAAATTCGACACACGTTCGTTGAAGGCATGCACGACGCCGACGCCCGTGTCCAGGATCGCGAGGAAGATCATGAGCTGGAAGGCGCCGTACAGCAGCGGCAGGCCGAGCTGGCGGAGCATGAATTCGGATGGCAGCGTTTCCGCGCCGATCTCCGGGTACCAGGCGATCATGCAGGCGAAGAAGAACAGGGCGGGAAGCATCGCGATCGGCCCGGCGAGCAGGCCTGCGACCGCGGCGTCCCGGCCCGATCGCAGGTGACGCAGCACGGGCAGGATGACCACGGCGCCCAGCACGTTGTAGCTCGCGTAGGTGAGACCGGCCGGAAACCAGCCCGCGATGCCGTCGGCGGCCGCGAAGTTTGCCTGGATCCGGTCGCCGAAGCGCACCAGCACGCAGCACACGAAGATCGCGTACACGACGTAGAGAAAGAGCGTCACGTACTTGAAGAGCCATTCGACGGTGGCCGTCCCGAATCCCGCGAGTGCGCCGATCGTGGCGACCAGGACGAGCGTGCCTGCGAGCGTGGGCCAGCCGAAGAGGGTTTCGCCCATCGCGCCGACGGCGGCACCGAACACCGCGAGGATGAGGACGAGCAGCAGCAGGTAGACCGTCTCGAACGCGATCCACGCGCGCCCCAGCAGGTGGCGGAAGAACTGGCGGTAGTCGTAGCTGCCGGTCGCGCGCGCGTACAGGAAAGTCAGGACGCAGACGGCACTCCACAGCGCGGTGGCGAACACGATGGCGACCAGGCCGCCCCAGGGGCCGGCCGGCAGGAAGAATTCCACCAGTTCGCGGCCGGTTGCGTAGCCACCGCCCACGACGAACGCATTGAAGGCAAACCCGGGCAGCAGAAGCCGCTGGAACCGGGTCGGCGACGTCATTACGCGAGGCAGGCTTCGACGAGCCGCTCGAAGGCGGCGCCGCCGCGCATCGGGTCCGCGACCGGCAGGCCGATCGCGTGCGAGGTGCGATCGAGGAGTTCCTTGGCTTCGGCCGGCCCGAGCGACGAAGTGTTGAAGCTGACGCCGGCGCAGCGGATCTTCGGGTTGGTCAGCGAGCCCATGCGCAGGTGCAGGGCGATCGCATCCTCGAGCGGAGGCGTGGGGAAGCCGGGGTAGCCGAGCAGCTCGGTGCGCCCGGGTTCGTGGCAGAGCACGAGGACGTCCGGCTGGCTGCCGTGCAGCAGGCCGAGCGACACGCCCGCGTAGGCGGGGTGGAACAGCGAGCCCTGTCCCTCGATCACGTCCCAGTGGTCCGCTGCGGCATCGGGGCTCAGGACTTCGGCGGCCCCCGCGATGAAGTCGGCGACCACCGCGTCCATCGGCATGCCGCTGCCGGCGATCATGATCCCGGTCTGGCCGGTCGCACGGAAGTCGGCCTCGATGCCGCGCCGGCGCAGCGCGCCCGCAATGGCGAGCGCCGTGTACTTCTTGCCGAGCGCGCAGTCCGTGCCGACCGTGAGCAGGCGCCGGCCGCTACGCTTGCGGCCGGTGCCGACCGGCAGGTTGGCCGGCGGCCGGCGCACGTCGATGAGGCGTCGGCCGAGGCGTTCGGCTGCGCTCCTGAGTTCCGGCGAGGCCGCGAGCCGGCCGTGCATGCCCGACACGACGTCGAGTCCCGCCTCCAGCGCGGCGACGAGGCTCGGAATCCAGTTCGGTTTCAGCACGCCGCCGGTGTTGGCGACGCCGATCACGATCGAGCGCGCACCCTTCGCATGCGCCTCGCGCGGTGTGAGTCGCGGCAGGCCCGTGGTGATCGTCGCCTCGGGAGTCCCGAACTCGCCGATGCAGAGCTCGCGGGCCCAGTCGCGAAGGCCGAATGCGGTCTTGGCGTAGCCGGCGTCGGTGACGTCGCCGAGGAAAAGAAGATACGGCTTCGGCAACTCAAGCGAGGTCGCCTGGGGCGGAAGCCGCGCGGGCATGGCGCTCATGCGAAGTTTCCGCGCGGCCTGTGCCGGTCAGAAAGCGACTTCGACACCGAGGCCAAACGTGCGCGGCTGGACGGGCACTACAGAGATGAACTGCGGTCCGCCGACCAGCGAGGAGTTTCCGATCGATTGCGCACGCGAGATGGCACCGTCTTCGTCCGTGACGTTCCGGGCGTAGGCGCGCACTGTCCAGCGGTCGTTGATCGTCACGCCTGCGTTAAGGTCGACCGTCGTATAAGAGTCCGCCTCGACCGAATTGGGCTGACTGCTCGGAGCCGAGATGCGATCGCCCACATAGCGGACGACGCCGCCGAACCGCCAGTCAAGGTTGTTCCGGGTCTCGAACACGTAGTCGGCGAACAGCGAGCCGCTCCATTCCGGAGTGCCTGGCAGCTGGTCGCCATCCTGCGCGCCATTCGGCGTGTCGGAGGTCAGTTTGGCGTCTATGTAAGCGCCATTGACACCGAACGTGAAATTCTCGCTGGCAAGCCAGGCGACCGAGCCCTCGATGCCCTGGCTTTCCGCGGAGCCGGCATTGGCGAGGCCCGAAGTGCCATTCGGGAACTGAACGCCCAGCTGGATGTCGTCCCAGTCCATGTAGAATGCGGCCACCTCGACCTGCGCGGAGCCATCCGCCAGGTTTGACTTGAGGCCAACTTCATAATTGACCATCTCGTCTGAGTCCACGGTTGGCGGAACCCCGGGCAGGAATACGTTCGGGCCGCCCGCACGATAGCCGCTCGCAACGCGGGCGTAGAGCATCGTGTCATCGCCCAGGTGCCATTCCGGGCTCAAACTGTAGGTGACGACGTCCTCGTCGGACTCACCGGGGACGTCCGCCGTCGGCACGATCAGGCCGAAGCTGATCTGCCGGAACTCCTGGTCGTTTCTCGCGTAGCGCAAGCCGGCCGAAAGGTGGAAGGAATCGCTGAATTTGTAGGTGCCGTTGGTGAAGATCGCGTATTCCTGGTACTCGTTCGGCAGCTGGACGACAGCCGCCGGGTTGAGTCCGTCAATCAGCGCACCGGTCGTCGGGTCGTACAGGCTGACCAGCTGGTCGACCTCGTTGTCCTCATCCGTATAGAAGGCGCCGACCAGCCATTCGAACCGGTCGCTCGAGGGCGACGTCAGCCTGAACTCCTGCGTCAGTTTCTCCTGGCCGAAGGTGTAGTAGACGTCCGATAAGATATTACCGATGCCGAGGATGACACCGCCGATGAGCTCGCCGTAGGCGCGCGAGGCGTCCAGGGTTTGGGCAATATCGGCTTCGCTGTAGGACGTCACGGAGGTCAGCGTCAACTCCCCGATCTGCACGTTGAGGGTGGCCGAATACAGATCGAACTTGGTTTTGAACGGTTCGTCGAGGAAGAGATTGGTCGAGAGGCCATTGCCTACCGGCACGCCGTTGGAGTCTTCCATGAGCATGCCGTTGTTGTCGGAGTCGACCTCCTGGCGCATGGCCGACAGACTAAGTGACGTGTTCTCCGACGGCTGCCACAACAGCGCCAGGCGCGCTCCTTCCTGGGTGCCCTCATTGATGTCCGTTTCGCCGGTTTGGACGTTGTCAATGTAGGCCGGGAGTTCGCGCCGCGCGTAACTCAGGGACATGCCGAGCGAGTCCTTCACTAGTGGCACGCTGACGCGCGCGCCGTAGTTGAAGTCGTTCCCGGATCCGCCGGAGACGTCCACGGCCTCGACGCCGACCTTGCCCTCTAGCTCGTCGAGGGAGGGCGCAAGTGTCACGTACTTCAGGAGTCCGCCGATCGAACTCGCGCCATAGAGAGTGCCCTGCGGCCCACGCAGCACTTCGATGCGTTCGATGTCATAGGGCATTAGCTCGAAGGAGAGGGCGTTTGTGCTGTTATAGATACCGCTCGAGCCGACCGGGCCGTCGTCGATATAGGTTCCGACCGTGGCGCTGGAACTCAGCGGCCCGATGCCGCGCAGTGAGACCGTAACTTGGCCTGGCGTACCATTGCTGTCCACCTGCATTCCAGGGACGAAGGCCGAGAAGTCGGTCAATTGCTTAGCTCCACCGAACACGAGTCGGGATCCCTCGACTACGCTGATCGACACCGGCACATCCTGCATGTTCTCGGTGCGCTTCTGCGCAGTCACGATGACTTCTCCGAGAGTCGGGGCAGTGGTCTGCGCGCCGGCCGCGGCCGCCGCAAGGGCGAGTGCCACGGCGCCCGCCACCGTCATTGAATTGCGTCCGCGATGCGTGTTCATGCTGCTTTTTCCTCTGCTGTCTTGGCCGGTGCCGGTACCCACACGGTGCCCAGCAATCGCCGGAAGTTGCCGCCCAGCACGGCCTCGATGTTCGAGTCGCCGTAGCCGCGGCGGATCAGTGCCTCGGTCAGGTCGAAGATCTTCTTCGGGTGGTCGAAACCGTCGGTGTCGAGCTTCTCGCGGAATGCGTAGCTCGACCTGTAGGACTCCATCAGCGACTTGCGCTGGTCGGCCGGCATGTCGTCATAGCCGTCGAGGTCCGCGTCGGTGCCGATGCCGACGTGCTCGATGCCGGCGACCTTCACGACATGGTCGATGTGGTCGACGACGTGTTCGACGGTCGTCGGCTCGCGGTCGCGCACGAAGTTGCGCACGCCGGTGATTCCCATGACGCCGCCCGTCGCCGCGAGCTTCCTGATCGCCTCGTCGGTCTTGAGCCGCGGGTGGTCGTTCAGCGCGCGGCAGTTGGAATGCGTGATGGCCACGGGTCGCGTGGAGATTTCCATCGCATCGAGCGTGGTGCGGTCGCCGCAGTGCGAGGCGTCGACCAGCATGCCCGCGTCGTTCATCGCCGCGATGATCTCCGCGCCGAAATCGCTGATGCCGCCGTCCACGCGGTCGGTGCTGCCGCTGCCGAGCAGGTTCTGGCTGTTGTAGGTGAGCTGCGAACAGCGCTGGCCGAGCTGGTGGAACGACTTGACGTCCCCGGCGGTACGGAAGTGCTCGGAGTTCTGCACGCCCATGATCACGGCGCACTTGCCGGCCGCCTTGGCGCGATCGAGGTCGGAGGCGGTGTCGACCACGCAGAAAAGGTCGGCGTTGCGTGCCGCGAAGCCCTGCCAGGCCGCCAGGAAGCCGAGCGTCTCCTCGACGGCTGCCGGCCCGCCGGTGCCGATGGCGTTGTGGAATCCGGTGATGCCGCTGGCGCGAAAGGCGGCGATCGCGGACGCGTCGAGCGGGGAGGCGTAGGCCGCGGGCGTGAAGTCCAGCTTGAGGACGCCGAGCATGTCGATGACGAGCGACCGGCCGACGAGCTCGACGGCGCGCGTGGAGTAGGCCGCATCGCTCCCGGCGAACAGGCGGAAGGATGCGAAGTTGAGCATCGGGAAGCCGACGCCGAGCGCGACACCGCCCGCCGCGCCCTGGAGCAGGCGACGCCTGGAGACTCGACGCGCCGTGGAACGCCCCATCGTACCTCTGGCGGGAAAACAATCCCGGACGGAGATAGTAATCCTGATCAGAGAATTGTCAATTCAGGCGGGAATTCGGCTCATTGGGCGCTGCCCCAGCCGCCGTCGGGATAGGAAACCTTGCCCTGCGCGAACACCATGGCGGGCGTGCGGTCGCGCGCGATGAAGAGGGTGCCATCGAGGTCATTGATGTCGCAGCGCTGGCCGAGGATCCAGGCGGGCGCCATGGCGAGGCTCGTACCGACCATGTTGCCGACCATCACGCCGAGGCCGAGGCGGCGGGCTTCCGCCGCCATGGCGAGGCCCTCGGTGAGGCCGCCGCACTTGTCGAGCTTGATGTTGGCGATGTCGAAGCGGCCGGCCAGCGGTTCGACGTCGGCGAGTCCCTGGACGCTCTCGTCCGCGGCGACCGGGATCGGGCAGCGCAAGCCGTCGAGGTCGGCCTCGCGGCCGCGCGCGAACGGCTGCTCGACCAGCTTGACCTTGCAGGCGACGAGGTCCGGCATCAGCGCGCTGAGGCTGTCCGGCGTGAAGCCCTGGTTGGCGTCCACGCCCATCCAGCAGTCGGGCCGCGCCTTGCGCACCGCGCGCACGCGCTCGGCGTCCAGCGGCAGCTCGCCGGTGAGCTTGAGCTTCAACGATTTCGCCTGCCCGTACTCGATCGCCTTGGCGGCCATCGTGCCCGGATCGTTGGCGGGGATCGTGAAGGTCGTCAGCAGCGGTCGCGGCCGTTCGAGCCCGGCGATGCGCCAGACCGGCTGGCCGAGCCGCTTGGCCTCGAGGTCCCATAGCGCGCAGTCCAGGGCGTTGCGGGCGCCGCCCGGCGGCAGCAGCCGTCGCAGCGATTCCCGGTCGACGCCTGCCTCGACGTCGGCGCGCACCTGTTCGATCGCGGCGCACATGCGATCGGCGTCGTCCTCGAGGTAGTAGACGCCGGCTGCCTCGCCTTCTCCCGCCGCACCGCGCTCGCGCAGGCGCGCGACGACCACGGTCATGTCCGTGAAGGTGTAGCCGGTGATCGTGAACGGCGCGGACAGCGGGACCAGTTCCCGCACGACCTCGAGCTGCATCAGTAGTCCGTTCCGATCCCGACCAGGTGGTAGGCGACCGCGACCCACAGGCACACGGCCGTCGCCAGCACCAGCACCACGGCCCAGGCCTTGCCGAACCAGCGCTTCGGCGCCTGCCACGCGACGGACAGGTGCCAGAGCGCGAGCGCGAAGCCCGCGAAGACCGCGATCGTCCCGAGCACGTGCAGGGCGAGCACCAGCCAGTCCATGGCTGCGGTCAGCAGCTCGAGCTTGCTGAACATCAGCAGGATCGTGCCGATCCAGCCGCCGATGGCCGCCAGAGAGGCGAGGGCGCCGATGCGCACCCAGCGGTAGGCCTTCGCCTCCCGGCCCGTGAACGGCAGCGGACGCTGGTAGCGGCGGCGCAGGATCGCCGCGATCGGCCAGGCGACGACGGTGAGCGCGAGCGCAACCAGGCTCGCGACCAGCGCCGGCATCAGCCAGCCTACGCCCTTGGCGCCCGAGGAACGCTCCAGGTAGATGATCGGCGAGATCCAGCCCGGCGCGATGCGCACGACGCGCCCGTCCACGACCTCGGCGGCGAGCCGCGACTTGCCGTCGACGCGCGTCCAGACCCAGGGCGAGCTTTCGCGCCACTTCGAGGGCTCCCCGTTCAGGTCGTTCAGGAGCGTCACCGAGATCGTGCCGTCCTCGTTGGCAACGACCTTGGCCGGCTGCAGCAGGTTGAGGATGCTGAGGAAGCTCGACTCCGCGCGGCGCGAGGCGATGTAGCTGCCCGAGGCCGCGGCCGCGTGCGCCTTCGCCGTCGCTTCGTCCACCGTGCCCTCGAACTTCGGGCCCGGGAAATAGCGGTCCGCGAAATTCCGGTAGAACGCCTCGCGCAGCGGCCCGACGGCGCCCTCCTTGCCGGAGCTGTTCAACGAGATGAAGTAGCCGACGCCTTCGTCGATGAACAGGTGCAGGTCGCTGTGGAAGTACTGCGTGTCGCCGCCATGGGAGATGATGCGGTGGCCGTTGGTGCTCGTCTCGTAGAAGCCGAGCGCCATGCGGTTGACGTCCGGAAGGATCGTGAGCGGCGTGCCGTGCATCTTCTGCGCGGTTTCTTCCGACAGGATCCGTGCGTCGCCGAAGGCGCCGTTCTGCAGGTGCGCGATCATGAAGCGCGCCATGTCGGCGCCCGTCGCCGCGAGCGAGCCAGCCGGCGAGAGGTTGATCAGTTCGTAACCCTGCGGCTTGCCGCTGGCGTCCTTGTAGCCCTGCGCCATGCCGGTCATGAGCGCCTCCGGAAGCGGCTGCCGGAACGAGGAGTTCGTCATGCCGAGCGGGCCGAAGATGTTCCGGTCGAGGTAGTCGTCGAACGCGAGGCCCGAGACGCGCTCCACGATGTGGCCCGCCAGGGCGGTGCCATAGTTCGAGTACGCGGGCATCGTGCCCGCCTTGAAGATCCGCTCCGGGACCCAGCGCTTCAGCGTGGCCTCGATCGTCGCGAGCCGCTTCGGGTCTTCCGAGATCAGTTCCTTGACCTGCTCCTCGAAGCCGGACGTATGCGTCATGAGGTTGCGCATCGTGATCGGCTCGCCGTCGGGGCCGGGCGGGATGGTGAAGTCGAGGTACTGGTTGACGTCGGCGTCGAGGTCGATCTTGCCCTGCTCGACGAGTTGCATCACGGCCGTCCAGGTGAACAGCTTCGAGATCGACCCCGGGCGGAACAGGGTGCGTTCCGGGTCGACCGGCAGCTTCTTCTCGACGTCCGCGTACCCGAATCCTTTCTGCAGCAGCACCTGGCCGTCCTTCACGACGACCACGATGGCCCCGGCGATGTTGCCCTTCGCGAGCGCGTAGGGGAGGAAGCCGTCGAGCCAGGCGTCGAGGTCTTCGCGCGTCAGCTGCGGGCCGGCCGGTGCTGCGGCCGTTTCGGCCGGCGCGACCGCGTCCGGCACGGCGGCCGTCGTGGGCTGCGGAACCTGCGCCTGGCTGGCGAAGCACAGCAGCGACGCAGACAGGAATGTCGCGAGCGGAGAAATGGCGCGCATGGGTAAGTCCCGGATCGTTATCCTGATGAGGTCATGGTAGTCCCAATTGGAGAATGACGTCAAAGGGTCGCTGACCGTACAATCCGGACGCAGGACCGCACGGGAGCCGCCCCTGACACCTTCCAGACCGCGTCGACCGACACTCGGCAGCCTGCTGCGCGGCCTGCGCCTCAGGAACCGCTGGACGCTCAAGGAAATGAGCGAGCGCACGGGCATTCCGCTGTCGACGATCGCCAAGGTCGAACACGACCGGCTGACGCTCACCTACGACAAGCTGCTGCAGCTGAGCCAGCGCCTCAACATCCGCATGTCGGACCTCTTCAGCGAGGCCGACGGCGAGCCCGAGGTGCCGATCACGGCGCGCCGCTCGATCGGCCGGCTCGGCGAGGCGATTCGCGTCAACACGCCGAACTACGAGTACTTCTACATGTGCCCGGAGCTGCGCCGCAAGCGCATGGTGCCGACGGTGACCCGCGTACGCGCGCGCAGCATCGAGGAATTCGGCGAACTCGTGCACCATCCGGGCGAGGAGTACATTTACGTGCTGCAGGGCCCGGTCGAGATCCATACCGAGTTCTACGAACCGGTGGTGCTGCAGACCGGGGAGTCCATCTACATCGACAGCACGATGGGGCACGCGTACGTTGCACCCAAGGGTCATGACGAAGCGCTGATCCTCGGAATCTGTTCGAGCGCCGACGACGACCTGATGGATTCCCTGCTCGCCCTGCACGCCGACGACGCGCCGGCCAAGGCCCGAGCGCCTAGAAGGCTGACGGCGAAGCGCTGAATCGCCGCCGCGTCCGGCGGCGCCAGTCGCGGATGTTCCAGTCGATCATCCCGAAACCGAGCAGCCAGACGAGTTCGTCCCAGAAGTAGAGGATCTGGCCCTTGGATCCCCAGTAAGCGGCGATCGCGAAGATCAGGACATAGAGCGCGGTCTTCGTGCGCTCGAGCCCCGACACCAGCAAAGCATGCCCGCGTGGCGATTGCTTCAGCCGGACGAGCAGCTCGGTCGCGACCACGACCAGCAGCCACGCGAGACTCTCGGCAAGGTCCGTCCAGGCGAGTATCCGGCCCTCGCGCAGCCCGGCCGAGTCGGTCAGTACGCGATCATTGCCCAGGGCGTGGAACTCCGGGCCCTGGCCGAGCGTGGCGCAATTGTCGGCATCGATCTCGAGGTAATCGCGGTTGCGCAGCAGCGACCAGCCGTCCGTGTACGCGCAGACGTCCGCAGTCGCCGGCAAAAGCCGCGCGTCGTAGAACTCGCCGAGTGCGATGTCGTTCGCGAAGCTCGTGTGCAGGATCGCGGCGTAGCAGGCGAGCCGCAGGCCCCGCACGGCCCATTTCGCCGCGCCGGTCCATGCGCGACCCGACCTCGGGCCGGTCTCGAGCTCGAACAGCAGGATCAACGTGAACCAGGCGACCAGGTCGATCGACGTGACGTAGGCGGCGAACAGCTCGCGGAGATCGGACTGCGCGTCGAGCGTGTACCGCGCGGACTCGACGTCCTGGTACAGGTAGACGAGGAAGTTGAGGAACAGCAGCGCATACACGCCCCACTTGAGGCGCTGGCGCCCGGCACTCATGGATTGCGGCGATGCGGATGTTTTAATCGCGTAGGATGATAGACGTATCCGTTGGGAGCCCGCCGCTTGCAACGACTGTTCGCTGCCTGCATCTCAGCTTGGGTGGTCGCGGCCGCTGCCGCGGCCGCGAATGCGGCCGACCCGGCCGCATCGCCGCCCGTCGCAGCCTGCCCGGCCGAGGCGACCGGCGCCCGGCTTTTCGCCTTCCACCTTGCAGGCAACCGCGCCGGCTTCCTGGTCGAATGCCGGCTCCCGGACGGCTCGACGCTCTACCTGTACGAATTCAACGACCGGGGCCGCGGTCCTTCGGTGCGTTCGCGCATCACGCTCGATGCCGGCGGCGTGCCGACCAGCCTGACGGTCGACGGCAACGACTATCTCAAGAACGCGGTCAGCGAGCGCTTCATGGTCGCCGGCGGGCGGGCGTCCTGGACGAACAAGGTGGAGCAGGGCGAGACGGCGGTTGCAGGACCCGCCTTCTACGTCAGCCAGTCCGGCACCCCCGCGGAAACGGCGCTGCTGGCGCGCGCCGCGCTAGCGGCGCCGGGCGGCAAGCTGGCACTGCTTCCGTCCGGGGAGGCCCGCGTCGTCGCGCTCGAGGAAAGGACGGTACGGCACGACGGCGCGTCGAAAGACGTGCGTCTCTTCGCGATCCATGGCCTCGGCTACCAGCCGACCACCGTGTGGCTGGATGCGGCCGGTGATCTCTTCGCGAGCCTGGACAGCTGGGCCACGCTGATTCCGGAGGGCTGGGAGCCGGTGGCACCGGAGCTGCTGGCCGCCCAGGAGTCGAGCCTGACTGCACTGCGGCAGGCGCAGGCCTCGCGCATCGCGATGCGCCCGGACGGACCGCTGCTCATCGAGCATGCGAACCTGTTCGACGCCGCGGCGCGCGCCATGCGTCCCGGCACGAGTGTGCTGGTGGAAGGCAACCGTATCCGCACCGTCGGTCCGGACGGTTCATTGGACGTTCCGGCCGGTACGAGGCGCTTCGACGCCGCGGGCCGCGCGCTGCTCCCCGGTCTCTGGGACATGCACAGCCACCCCGAGCCGGCAGACGGCCTGCTGCTGCTCGCCGCCGGCGTGACCGGCGTGCGCGACATGGCGGCGGAGCCCGCCAAGCGGGAACGCATGCTCACTTGGGAAGGAGAGACGCTCGGGCCTCGCATCGCCTTCGCGGGCATCATGGATGGCCCGGGACCGTTCCAGGGACCGACCCAGGTGCTGGTCGCCGACGAGGCGGCGGCGCGCGCGGCGGTCGACGCGATGGCCGATGCCGGCTTCATCCTCGTCAAGGTCTACAGCTCCGTGAAGCCGGAGCTGGTTCCGGCCATCGCGGACCAGGCGGCCAGGCGCGGTTTGCGCGTCGGCGGTCACGTGCCGGCGGGCATGACCGCCGAGCGGGCGGTGCGCGCCGGCTACGACGAGATCCAGCACATGAACATGGTGTTCCTGAACTTCATGGCGAACCGGGCGCCGGATACGCGCACGCGAGAGCGCCTGACGGTGCCCGCCGAGTATGCGGGAGAACTCGACTTCGACGCGCCGGCAACCCGCGATTTCATCGCGCTGCTCGCGGCCGAGCGCGTCACCGTCGACCCGACGCTGCAACTGTTCGAGAACCTGATCCTGGACCGTGCCGGCGAGATGGCGACCGCCTACCGGCCGATCGCGGACCGGCTGCCGCCGATGGTGCGGCGCGGGCTGCTCGACGGCGGAATGCCCGTGGCGGGGCCGGAGCAACGGGCGCGGTACGAAGCCTCGTTCTCGGCGATGCTGCGCATGCTGGGGGCCCTGCATGCCGCGGGCGTGCCGCTCGTCGCCGGCACCGATTCGCTCGGCGGCTTCGCTCTGGTGCGCGAGCTGGAGCTGTATGTCCGGGCCGGTATCCCGCCCGCGGAAGTGCTGCAGATGGCGACACTGGGCGCCGCGCGCGCGAGCGGCATGGGCGACCGGCTCGGTTCGATCGAGCCGGGGAAGCTTGCGGATTTCATCCTGGTCGACGGCGACCCGAGCGCCGACCCGGGGGCTCTCAGGAACCTGCGCCTCGTGGTGAAGGACGGCGTGCCGCTCGATCCCGTGGCGATGTGGGCCGAACTCGGGATCCGGCCGTTGCCGGACTAGGTATAGAAGTTGAGGAACAACGTGATGATGATCGCGTTGGTGAAGTCGATGAAGAAGGCGCCGACGATCGGCGCGACGAGGAAGGCGCGCGGCGCGGGACCGTAGCGCTCGGCGAGCGCGCGCATGACCGCCATGGCGTTCGCCGTAGTGCCCAGCATGAAGCCGACGAAACCGCCGCTCATGACGGCGGATTCGTAATCGCGACCCATCAGCCAGAATACGGGACCCGCCGCTACGACCGCGGCGATGACGACCTGCACGACCAGGATCGCGACCAGCGGCAGCATCAGGCCGGCGAGCTCCCAGAGCTTCAGGGTCATCAGCGCCATCACCAGGAACAGCGTCAGCGTCACGATCCCGAACGCATTGATGAACCGGTGTGAGAGGCCGAACCAGCCGGTCAGGTCGTCGACATTGCGGATGACCGCGGCGACGAGCATCGCCCCGATGTAGGCGGGGAGCGTCCAGTCGAGCGCAGCGAATCCGCGGTACACCCAGTGCCCGATCCACATCGCGACCAGGATCGCGACCAGGTTGCGCATGATCGGCCAGCCATCGTCCTCGTCCGAGGATGCGTGGACCGTGGTTTCGACTTCCGTCTCCACCAGGGCGACTTCGACGCGTTCACCACGCGTGCGGCGCGGGGTCGCGAGCCGGCCTCGTTCCACGAGCACGGTCCCGGTCGGCCCGCCGACCAGCCCGCCGGCGACGATCCCCCCGATCGCGACGGCCACGGCGACCGAAGAAGCCCCCATGACGCCCGCCGCCTCGAATTCGGGTGCGAAGGCGAGACCGGTGGCGGGGCCGCCGGTCAGCGTGACAGAGCCCGCGAGCACGCCGAACAACGGGTCGAGGCCGAATCCGACCGCAAGCAGGATGCCGACCAGGTTCTGGACGACCGCGAATACGGTCGCGATGGCGAAGAAGAAGAGCACCTGCAGGCCGCCGACCCTGAGCAGCGAGAGACTTGCGCCGAAGCCGATCGTCGTGAAAAACGCGATCATGAGCGGGCTCTGCAGCGTGGTGTCGAACTGCACCAGCGTCGTGCCCTGGCCGCGCGCGACCAGCACGACCACGGCGACGAGGAGGCCGCCCAGCACGGGCGCCGGCAGGTTGTAGCGCCCGAGCACCGGCACAAGGCGGCGCAGGCCTTCGCCCGCGAGCAGGGCGACGCCTGCGAAGGCCAGGGTCTGGATGAAGTCTAGTTCAAGCACTTGTCCAGCTCCCCGATCAGGCGGTCCACTTCTTCTTTCGACGTGTAGTGCACGAAGGAAACGCGCACCGCGCCGTCGTCCGTGTCGATGCCGAGCGCCTGGAGGAGACGATACGCATAGAAGTTCCCGACGCCGACACCGATCTTCGCCCGCGCGAGCGCGGATCCGATGTCGGCCGAGCGCCGTCCCGCTACCGTGAATGCCACGGTCGGAGCGCGGTCGGCGGCACGCATCCGGCCGATGAGCCGCACTTTCGGGTGGCCTGCCAGGAAGTCGAGCACCGGCTGGAGAAGGCCGGTCTCATGGCCGCGGAACAGGCTGTGCACCGCGGCCGCGCGTTCCCGGACCGGCTTGCCCGCGAACCCGTGATGGTCGGCGATCGCCTCGAAGTAGTCGATCACGCCGTTCACCGCGGCGACCTGTGCATGGTCCGGCCCGGCGGGCGTGAATCGCTTGCCGGGCAGCGCGTCGTTGAAGAAGTGGCCCTGGTTGGGGAGGGCGGCGTTGACGGCCTCGCTCAGGAACATCGTGCCGAGGTGCGGCCCGTACACCTTGTAGAGGGAGAAGTAGTAGGCGTCGACGCCGAGTTCCCGGACGTCCGGCAGCCCGTGCGGAGCGCAGGCCACGGCGTCGACGAAAGCCCAGGCGCCGGCCCGGTGCGCGAGGTCGGCGATCTCGCGCACGTCATGGAGGCTGCCGACCACATTGGAACAATGCGTGAAGGCGACCAGCCGCGTGCGCGGCCCGAGCAGCGCCTCGAGGTCCCTGCGCTCGAGTTCGGCCGTCTCCGGGTTCACCTTCCACTCGCGGACCGTGAAGCCCTCCTGCGCGAGACGCGCATACGCGCCGACATTCGCCTCGTGGTCCTGGTTGGTCACGACGATCTCGTCGCCGGGCTTCAGGTACCGCCGCAAGGCCTGGGCCAGCACGTAGGTGTTCTGCGAGGTCGAAGGGCCGAAGTGAACCTCGTCGACGCCGACGTTGAGCCACTCGGCCATGCGCGTCTTCGCCGCGTCCATCTGCTCGCCGGCCCGCGCCGATGGCGCGAATGCGTAGTAGGGCTGAACCCGGGTCTCGCGGTAGAAGCGGTCCAGCCAGGCGATCGTCTGGCCGGCGGCATAGGAGCCGCCCGCGTTCTCGAAGTGCGCGAAGCCGGCTAGCGCGGGCTCGCGGAAGGCCGGGAACTGTGAACGGACGAAATCGAGATCGAGTGCCATGAACTATCCCTGCACGGTGACGCCATAGGATAATCAATCGCATGACGGATTCCGAAGTCATGCTCCGGACGGCGGCGTTCCTCGCGCTGGCCGTGCTTGCGGGGCTCATCCTGGCGGCCCGTCGCCGCGACCACGTACCGGCCCTCGGCGCGCTCGCCGCCCTGGCGGCGGCTTCTTTCGTGGTGACTTCCGCCCGCGGCGCGGACGCCTGGCTCGGTGGCTTTGCGCTGCCGCTGACAGCCTTGTGCGTCGCCAAGGCGGCTTTCTTCCGGCTGTTCGCCCGCGGCTTGTTCGCAGAATCCTTGCGCCTGCGCGGCCGCGATGCCGCGCTGGTCGCCTTCACGATGGCCTACGGACTATGGCAGCAGGTCGCGTTCGCGGCGCAGGCGCGCGCAGGGAGCGCCTCGGTCGCGGAACGGCTCGCGGCGTCCGGATTCGAGCTGTGGGTAATGGCCCTCGTCGTGCTCGCCCTGCGGGACGCCTGGCGCGGACTCGCGATCGACCTCGTCGAAGGCAGGCGACGCATGCGCATCCTGTTCGTCGCGGGCGGAGCGTGCTATCTCGCGGCGGCCGTGCTGGTGCAGTCGTACAACCTGGCGCTGGGAACCGCGACGCCACCGCTGCTGGTGCTGGCGAATCTCGCCCTGATCGCCATCCTGGCGTTTGCCGCGGCCTGGAACCTCGTGCAGCCGCGCACCGCGAGCTGGCTCGATCCGGAGCCAGCCGACGCGCAACCCGAAGCACTTTCTGCAGCGGAATGCCGGGTGCTGCGTTCACTGCAGGAGGAGATCGTGGAACGCCACGTCTACCGCGAAGAGGGCCTGACGATCGGGGCCCTCGCGCGCCGGCTCGGGACGCGCGAGCACGTCTTGCGCCGGGTCATCAACCGGGGCATGGGCTACCGCAACTTCAACGACTTCCTGCACGCCTACCGCATCCGCGAGGCCTGCGCGCGGTTGCGCCGCGCCGAGGATGCGCGGCTGCCGGTCCTGTCGATCGCCCTCGACGTTGGCTATGGCTCCATCGGCCCGTTCAACCGGGCTTTCAAGTCGCGCATGGGCATGACGCCGACCCGCTTTCGCCGGTCCGCCGGCGCGGCATCCTCCGGCGCCTGAGCCTCAGCCCGGCGGATTCGACAGGCCGATTTCGACTTCGGCCACCTTTTGCGCGGATTCCGGCGAGACCGGCGCCCGTGCGCCGCGCATCCTCGCGCCATCAACCCGGCAGCCTGCCGGGTCGACACAGCCTGAGGAGTACCTGCGATGAAGTGTTGGATGCTCGCGTTGATCGTCGGCGCGCCGATGGTCGCGCATGCGGAATCGAGCCTGTCAGGCGACTTGCCGCGCCGCGACGGCAAGCCGCTGGAGGTGATTCCCGGCCTCGACAGCCGGTACGGCGTGCTCGCGGCCCCGGACGGCACGCGGCTGCGCACCATCCTGACGCGCCCGTCCGGTTCGACTGGCCGCATGCCGGCGATCCTGTTCGTCCAGTGGCTGTCCTGCGACAGCATCGAGCTGCCTGCGCGCCAGCAGGACGGCTGGAGCCGGATGTTGCGCCGCCTCGCGCAGGAGTCGGGCTACGCGATGATGCGTACCGAGAAGGCGGGCGTCGGCGACAGCGAGGGCGATTGCCCGACGCTGGATTACGAGACGGAACTCGCCCACCACCGCGCCGCGCTTGCCGCGCTGCAGAGTTCGCCGGACGTGGATCCCGCACGCATCGTCATCTTCGGCGCCAGCATGGGCGGCAACTACGCGCCGCTCGTGGCGGCGGGCGAGGCGGTCGCCGGCGTGATGATCTGGGGCGGCGGGGCCCATTCCTGGTACGAGCGCATGCTGGGCTTCGAACGGCGCGCCAAGGAATTCTCGGCCGTGCCCGCCCCGGAGCTCGATGCCTACCTGCGCGGGCTCGCGCGATTCTTCGTCGCCTACCTGCTCGATCGCAAGGACCCCGCGACGATCGTGCGCGAACGGCCCGGTCTCGCGGGAACCTGGGAGAAGATCGTCGGGACCGGCGAGGGCTCGCACTACGGCCGCCCGCTGGCCTTCCACCAGCAGGCGGCCGCCCAGGACTGGGCCGCCGCGTGGTCCCGGGTGACTGCGCCGGTGCTGGCGATGTACGGCGAATTCGACTGGTTCGAACATGCCGACGCGCACCGGCTGGTGGCGGACCTTGCCAACCGGCGAGTGGCGGGGCAGGGCGAGTTCGTCGTCATCCCGGCGACCGACCATCATTTCGACCGCTTTCCGAGCGCCGCGGCGGCGTTTCGCGGCGAAGGCGGCGTGAACAACGCCGATGCGGCAGTCGCGGTGATGCTGCGCTGGCTCGGCGAACGGCCCGCTGGTGGCTCGGCGTCCCGGCCGTGACCATCGCGCAGGCGGGGTGTTACTGACCGAGCACCGAGGCGAACTCGAGACTCGCGAACGCGAGTCCTCCGCCCAGCAGGGCGCCTGCCGCGACGTCGGTCGGGTAGTGAAGCCCGAGGACCACGCGGGAGACTGCAACCAGCACCGCGAATCCCGCGAACGGCAGGGCGAGCTCGGGCAGGTAGTGCGCGCCGAGCATTGCGAAACACACCGCGTGCAATGTGTGGCCGGACGGGAAGCTGTAGCGGTCGAGCGGCGCGGCCGCGCAGCAGATCGCGGGGTGGGTGATGAAGGGACGCTCGCGCACCGCGTAGCGCTTGATCAGCTTGTAGGCGACGAGACCGGCCGCGCCGGTGAGGGCGAGATGCACGGCGGCCCATGCGCGGCCGGGCAGCAGGACCTGCGAGAGGATCAGCGCGTACCACACCCAGCCGTCGCCGAGCCGGCTGACGGCGTGGAAGAACGTGCGAGGCGTCGGCAGGCCGCTCGACCGGTTGAGCAGGCGGCAGAACCGGAGCTCCGCCTGGTCGAAGCGCGCAAACGCCGTGGCGATGCGGGTGCCCATGGCGGCAAGGCTGCGCGCGGCAAGTTTCAGCCCGGTTACGGTTGTATGAACTTACCGTGTCGAATCAGCTAGTTGCGGCCAATTTCGCAGGCGAGACCTTACGGAATCGGGGCTAACGCTCCCACAGCACGCGGCTGGCGATCTGTGCGCCCTGCACGAGCGAGGCGAGCTTCATCCAGACGATGTCCGGGTCCACCGGCCCGAATCCGCCGAAGGTCCCGAAGCCGCAGTCGCTGCCCGCGATCACGCGCTCGCGGCCCACGATCCCTGCGAACCTCACGATGCGTTCCGCCACCAGCTCCGGGTGTTCCACGTAGTTGGTCGTCGTGCTCAGCACGCCGGGCACCAGGATCTTGTCCTCCGGGATCTTCTGCCGCGTGAAGACCGACCATTCGTGCGCGTGCCGCGGATTCGCGGCCTCGAACAGCAGCGCCTGAGGCTTCGCGCGGATCACCACGGGCAGCAGCTGCTCGAGCGGCACGTCGTGGTGATGCGGCCCTTCGTAGTTGCCCCAGCAGATATGCATGCGCAGGCGGTCCGCCGGGAGATTGCGCAGCGCGTGATTGAGCACCTCGACGTGTCGTGCCGCGGCCTTCAGGTACTCGCCGACACTCGCGTTGCGGTACATCGTGTGCCGGCCCATGCCGAAGTCCGGCGCGTCGATCTGCAGCAGGAAGCCCGCAGCCACGATCGCCTCGTATTCGGCTCGCATTGCCTCGGCGAGCGCCTCGAGGTAGGCGTCCTGGGTAGGGTAGTAGTCATTGGGCTGGAACAGCGCGAGCACGCCCGGCGATGCGGCATTCATGAAAGCCTCGACCGGCTGCGTCGCGTCCACCGCCCTGCGGAAGTTTGCGAGGTCCGTGTTGAGGGGCTCCGCGTCCTTCAGCGCGATCTCGCCGATGCAGCGCGGGCGCCGGTACTTCGCGGTTGCGCCGCCGGCCGCGAGTTTCGCCATGAACCGCGGGAATTCGACCAGGTCCTGGCCCGGTTCGCGCGGCGTGTCCCCGCCGAATCCCGCGAAGCGGTCGGCAATGTAGGTCGCATAGCTGATCTTGTTGGTCTCGCCATCGCTGACGACGTCCACGCCGGTTTCGACCTGGCGTCGGACGATGGCGGCGACCGCGTCGGCGATCACCGCCGCAGCCGCGGCGCGGTCGGGCAATTCGCCCTTCTCGCGCCCGAACAGGACGTCGGTCACCGCCTGCGTGCGGGGCAGGCTCCCGACGTGCGTCGTGAGGATGCGTCCGGCGCTCGTCCTCATCGATAGGCGTTGTTCGAGTGGTGGTCCCCCGCGAGCCAGCGCTTCAGCTCCGAGTGGGCGTCCTTGCGGCGGTCGGCGTTGATCTTCTCGGCGTCCGGGTGGTCGAGCGTGAACTCGACGATCAGGCCGTTCGGGTCGGTCGCGTAGACCGACCGGCAGTAGCCGTGCTCGAGCACGAAGGACTGCGGCTCCTTGTAGCCTGCCGCCTTCAGCCGCTTCTCGATCCCCTCTTGCGCCTCCTTGTCCACGTACAGCGCGATGTGGTGGAACGGCGAGAACGGCATCTTCGGCCCGAATTGCTCGGCGTCCTTCGGGTCGGCGAACTGGAAGAAGGCGAGGGCGCCGCCGTCGCCCAGCCCGAAGAAGCAGTGGCAGTAGGTGCGCTCGGCGCCGAACAGCACGTCCTTCTCGCACCAGGTCGCGAGCAGCGGCAGGCCGATGACGTCCTCGTAGAATTTCCGCGTCGCCTCGAGGTCCTTCGAGACGTAGGCATTGTGGTGAAGCCGGTGGGGTAGTTTCGCTGCTGCTGCCATGTCTGCTCGCTCCTGGTGCTGCCTGCCGCTCAGAACCGGTACGTGAAGTCCACGCCCCAGACCTGCGGCTGTGCCTTGAACACGAAGTTGTTGGTGTACCCCGGGCTCGGGAAGAACTGCGGCCCGGGCGACCATTCCGCATTGTATTCCTCGTCGGTGAGGTTCCTCGACCAGGCGACGAGCGACCACTTGTCGGAGTCGATCCCCGCCCGGAGGTCGAGGATCTCGACCGGCGCGCGCTTCGTGAAGTTGTCCGGGTACCACCAGGTGTCGCCGATGATCCGGAAGTCGGGCCGTACGAAGAAGCTGTAGTCGCCCGCGGAGCCGAACGGCACGCGGAAGATGCCGCCCAGGTTGACCGTGTACTCGGAGACCAGCGGCGCCTGGTTGCCGACGTCGGCCGGGTCACGCGACGATTCCTTGATCTCGCTGTCCGTGAGGCCGCCGCGCGCGTACAGCTCCAGGTAGTCGTTGACCTGCGCCTGGAACTCCAGCTCGAGGCCCTGGTACTCGACCTCCTCGAGGTTGCCAAGGTTCTGCGTGCTGGTGTTCGGGTCGAAGACGAAGAAGTACGAGCCCTCGGCCTCGGTGTGATAGAGGCTCGCGCTCGCCGTCACGCGGCCGCCGGCGAAGCGGGCCTTGGCCCCGATCTCGAAGGTGTCCGCGGTCTCCTCGTCGAACAGGTCGTCGATGCCGGGAATCCCGGTCGAGCCGACGCCGGTCTGGTTGAACCCGCCGCTGCGGAATCCGCGGCTGTAGCTGAGGTAGGTCATCCAGTCCTCGTTCGGCTTGAAGCGCAGCGTGGCCTTGGGCTGCAGCTCGTCCCAGGTCTCCTTGCGCACCTGGCCGGTGAACGCGCAGGGCACCGGCTGCGGGACGGTCGCGCAGCTGATCGCCGCGGGGATGAACTCCGTCGGCGTCTCGGTCGTGTTCTCGCGCTCGTCCTCGTCGTAGCGCAGCGCGACCGAGGCTTCCAGCCGGTCCGTGATGTCGTAGGACAGCTCGCCGAAGGCAGCCCAGGCGAAGTTGTCCTGGGAGTCGGCGAGGAACGTGAACTGCGGGGCGAACAGCGGCAGCGGCGTGCGCTTGACCTCCGGGACCGTGCCGGTGCCGAGGTCGAACACGTTGCCGGTCGAGATGAACCGGTCGGTCTGGATCAGGTAGGCGCCGAGGATCCAGCGCAGGCGGTTCTCCGCCGGCGACGTGTAGCGGATCTCCTGGCTCACCGCCTCGACGTCCAGCCACTGGTGCTGCGCCTGGTCTGCACCGAAGAACTGGAACAGGACCGATTCCGGGATCGGCAGGAAGTCGAACTGGTCGCCGGTCAGGAGCTCGTCAAGCTGGTCCCAGGCGGTGATCGAGGTCAGGGTTCCGCCGCCGACGCCGAAGTCCAGCTTCAGCGAGACGCTCGTCATGTCGCGCTCGTTGACGCCCGCGTTGTTGACGCGCACGGGCAGGCTGGTGTCGTCCGCCTGTTCGGTGATGTTGAAGTAAAGGGCCTGGGTCTCCACCTGTGAGGTCGAGAACCGGAGGTCCGCGGAGAAGTTGTCGTTCGGCTCCCAGAGCAGCTTCACGCGGCCCGACACGTCCTTGAACGGGTCCGCCTCCTCGCCGAGGAACGGGTTGTCGATGTAGCCGTCCGTGTCGAGGTAGGAGCCGGAGAGCTGGAACTTGACGGTTTCCGAGGAGCCGACCGGACCGCCGACGCCGAACCGGGCCTTGTAGCCGGGGCCCGAGTCGTAGCCCGCCATGACCGATCCCTCGATCTCGTCGCCCGGCTCGCGCGTGCGGATGATGACCGCCCCGCCGATGGCGTTGCGGCCGTAGAGCGCGCCCTGCGGTCCCTTAAGCACCTCGATGCTCTCGATGTCGAACAGCTCCTGGTTGAACTGGGAGGGGTTCGCCATCAGCACGCCGTCGATCAGCACGGCGACCGAGGGCTCGCTGTTGCGCGCCTGCGAGATGCCGCGCACGACGATGAACGAAGTGCCCTGGTTCTGCGTCTGCACCATCGTCATGTTCGGCGTCAGCGCGATGAAGTCCTGGGGCCGCACGATGCCCGCGGATGCGATCTCCTCGGCGTTGAAGGCGTTCACGGTGACCGGCACGTCGAGCAGCGTCTCGTCGCGCTTGCGCGCCGTGACGATGATCTCCTCGAGCTCGGCCTGCGCCATGGCCGGCATCGCGACCGCGGCCGCGAGGATGCCGCTCACCGCCGTCGAAAGGCACGTCCGCTGCAATGTGAACATGGGGGTCTCCGCGTTAAGAGTTCGATTGGATCGTGACGGGCCCGGGCGCATGCGCCAGCTCCGATCGGAGCAGGGCGGCCCCGGCGACCATCGCCTTCATCTTCCCGTACGCAACTTCCCGGTCGAGGTACTTCAGCCCGCAATCAGGCGCGACGATCACGTCCTCGGCGCGCACGAACGGCAGCGCGCGCCGGATGCGCGCCGCCACGACTTCCGGCGTCTCGACTTCGGGGCTGCCGAGGTCGAGCACGCCGAGCAGGATCTTCTTGCCCGCGAGTTTCGCGAGCACGGAACAGTCGAGATCGGGCTGCGCGGTCTCGAGCGACACCTGCTCGCAACTGCAGCCCGCGAGCTCCGGCAGGAACGAGTAGGCGCTCGCGCGTGCGTGGATCAGCGCGGCGTAGCCGAAGCAGATGTGCACCGCAGTCGTGCCCTGCACGCCCTCCAGCGCCTGGTTGAGCGCCTCGAGGCCGTACTGGCGCGCCTCTTCGGGCCGCGCCTGCATGTAGGGCTCGTCGATCTGGACGATGTCGGCCCCGGCCGCGAACAGGTCGCGGATTTCCGCGTTGAGCGCCCGCGCGTAATCCGCGGACGCGAGGTGCCGGCTGCCGCCGTAGTGCTCGATCTGCGCCTGCTGCGCCATCGTGAACGGCCCCGGCACGGTGACCTTGACCGGCCTGGTCGTGTGCCGGCGCAGGAACTCGAGGTCGCGCACGCCGACCGCGTGCCGGCGGCGGATCGCGCCGGTCACGCGCGGCACCGGCACCGGGTGCCCGCTGCGATCGAGCGCCGTGCCCGGGTTGTCGAGGTCCACGCCGTCCAGCGCGTTGGCGAACAGGTTCGAGTAGCTCTCGCGGCGGATCTCGCCGTCGGTGACGATGTCGAGCCCGGCTTCCTCCTGCGCGCGGATCGCGACGAGGGTCGCATCGTCCTGCGCTTCCTGCAGGTGCTCGGCCGGGATCCGCCAGAGTTCGCGCGCGCGGACGCGCGGCGGAAAGCGGCCCGCCAGCTTCTTGCGGTCGATCAGCCAATCCGGCTGCGGCATGCTGCCGACCAGCGTGGCGGGAAACAGCGCGGGCAGGGCCTCGGACATGCGCGTCATCCCGCCGCCCGGCGCGTGGCGGGCGGCGCGGCCGCGGGCCAGCCGCCGGCCCGCGCGAGCGCGGCGCGGATCGCCTCGCCGTGCTGGTCGAGCAGCGGCGCCGCCGTGACCGACGTCGCGCGCCGGCCGTCGAACTGCAGCGCCGGGCGCACCGCTTCGCGGCCGCCTTCGACGGCGGCCTCGACCGGGACGATGAGGCCGAGGTGCCGCGCCTGGGGGTCCTCCACCACGGCATCCACGCCGTTGATGGGCGCGAACGGCACGTCGTTGCCCGACAGTCGCGCCACCCAGTCGGCGAGCGGGCGCCGGCGGAAGCGCGCGTCGAGTTCGAGGCCGAGGGCTTCGTAGTTCTCGATGCGCAGCAGCCGTTCGCGGAAGCGGGGATCGGCGGCGAGTTCAGGGGCCTCCAGGGCCGTCGTCAGCCCGCTCCAGAACTTCTCGAGCGAGGACAGGTGGATCGCGAGCAGGCGCTCGTCCGCGGTGCGCAGGATGTAGGCCTGGGCGAGGCGCGGGCGGTCGCTGGACTTCGGCACCTCGCCGAGCGCGAACCAGGCGGCGAACGGCTCGACCGCGAAGTGCGCCATCGCCTCGAACATCGAGATCTCGACCACCCGGCCCTGGCCGCCGGAGGAACGCTCGAGCAGCGCGCCGAGCACGCCGAGCGCGGCGTAGATGCCCGTGATCGCATCGGCGAGAGCCGGCCCGAGGAAGCGCGGGCGGTCCGGGTCGACCACGACCGAAAGGAAGCCGGACAGCGCCTGCGCCACGGAGTCGTAGCTCGGCCGCTCCGCATAGGGCCCGTCCGCGCCGAAGCCGCTGATCGAGCAGTACACGAGCCGGGGGTTCAGGGCGCGCAGCCGCTTGACGCCGGCCCCGAGGCGCTCCGCCGTGCCGGGCCGGAAATTCTGGATGTAGACGTCGGCTTCCGCGACCAGCCGGTCGAAGAGCTCGCGGTCGGCGGGCTGCTTCAGGTCGCAGGCGATGCTGCGCTTGTTGCGGTTGTAGGCCTGGAAATGCGGCGAGTACTGCCCGTGCCGGTAGGCGCGGTAAGGGTCGCCGTCGCGGCTCTCGACCTTGATGACGTCGGCACCGAGGTCGGCGAGCATCATCGCCGCGCAAGGGCCGGTGATGAACGTGCCCTGTTCGACGATGCGCACGCCACGCAACGGTGACTGCAGCATCAGGAACTCGGGACGAAGCCGGCCGGGGAGGGCCCGTCGTAGCCGACGGCCGCACTGCCCTCGTGCGCGAGGATGAAGCCGATGGGCCGTTCCTGCTCCTCGAGCAGCTGCGCGACGAGGCTCGCGGTGCGCGCGAGGATCGGCACGCCCTTGACCGCGAGCAACGGGAACCCCGCGTCGAGCATGACCGCGGCGATGGCGCCGGAGACGTTCATGACCAGCGGCTTGCCCGTCACCTCGGGCAGCTTCTGCTCGATGAGCTTCGCGACCGCGACGTGGCGACCGGCGACGCCTGCCTCTTCCGCAACGGCGAGCAGGCGCGCGACCCGCGGGTCGGCTTTCCGGTGCAGCGGGTGGCCGAAGCCGGGCACGGCGCGGCGGGCGTTGCGGGCTTCGCCGAGGGCGGCGAGCGTGGCCGCGCCGGTTTCGCGGATCGTCACGTTGCCGAGGATGCCGGCGATGAAGCGGCCGGCCGCTTCGGCTGATCCGAGGATCACGGAGCCGCAACCGAGGATGCCCGCGGCGACCGCGCCCTGGAGCGCCTCCGGCGCGGCTGCGAGCGTCATGCGGGCGGCGGCGACGGAAGGCACGAGCCCGTGCTCGGCGATCGCGACCAGCGCCGCGTCCAGCACCCGGCGCTGGCCGGGCGTCGGCATCCTTCCGGTGACGAGGAGCCAGGCGTGGTCGGTGAAGCTCACCTTGCCGATCAGGTCGGCGCAGAGGTCGTGACCGCGCACGACGATCGTGTCCGGGTTGGACGCCGAGATCGCCGTCAGCTTGCCCGCCTGGGAACCGATTTTCATGGTCCGCAGCCCCCGCCGCCCGTGAACCCCGTTTCGTATAGCGAAAAGAGATTCGACTGACGAACATGCTGAACGCCCGCCCCCGGCGCCGTCAAGTGCGGGCCCGGGCGCTTTTGCTTCTTCGCATATCGAAATAGACTGCGCCGATGCCGCGCCGCCCGAGCACCGCAACGCGCCGCGAGACGATGGGCGGGCTCGCCAAGGGCCTCGCCGTGATCCGCGCGTTCACGCGCGACCGCTCGGCACTGACGCTGAGCGAGGTCGCCTCGGCGGCGCGCATGCCGGCCGCGACGGCGCGGCGCTGCCTGCTGACGCTGGAGGAGCTAGGCTACGTGACGCGCCGCGGCAGGCAGTTCCTGCTGCGGCCCAAGGTCCTGGAACTCGGGGCGGCCTACCTCGAGTCCATGGACATCGAGCACCTGACGAAGACCCACCTGGAGGAGCTGGCGCGGCTGACGGGCGACTCCGCAGCGCTGTCGGTGCTGGACGGCAACGACATCGTCTACGTGGCACGCACCTCGGTGCGCACCCTGGTGCGCCTGGAGGCCCACGTGGGCAGCCGCTTTCCCGCGCACGTCACCTCGATGGGAAGGGTGCTGCTCGGCGGGCTCGCGCCGGAGCGGCTGGACGCCTATTTCCGCACGCAGCGGTTCGTCGCGCTGACCGACTCGACCGTCACGGACCCGCGCAAGGTCCGCGCGCTGATCGAGGAGAGCCGCAAGGCCGGCTACTCGGCGGTCGAGGACGAACTGGCCTACGGGGTCGTCGCGGTCGCCGTGCCGGTGCACGACCAGTACGGACGAGTGGTCGCGGCGCTCAACAGTTCCAGCCACTCCCGACGGGTGACCAAGACGCGGATCGTGCGCGACCGGCTCGCCATGCTGCGCCAGGCGAGCCGCGAGATCTCGGCCGAGCTCGCGCGGGTCCCCGGGCTCGCCCTTTCGGCGCAGACCTGAGCCGGCCGCGGGGCGCGCTTGACGCACCCGTCGGCCGCTCGTAGCCTGAATGCGAACTTTTTTTCGGTATTCGAAACAGCATGCAGGGCCTCGGCGACCAGTTCCGTTCCGGCGACGCGTGCCTGCGGGTACGGGACCAGGGCGCGGGTGCGCCCGTCGTTTTCATCCACGGCTGGACGCTCGACCTCGACGCCTGGGAGCCGCAGGCGGCCGCAGTGGCGGCTACCCACCGCATGATCCGCTACGACCGGCGCGGCTTCGGACTTTCCGACGGTTTGCCCGGACGCGCGGCGGACGCCCAGGACCTGGCTCGCCTCGTCGAGCGGCTCGGCCCGGGGACGGTCACGCTGGTGGGCGTTTCGCAGGGCGCGCGCGTCGCGCTCGCGTTCGCGCTGCGCCATCCGGAGCGGATCGCCGCGCTGGTGCTCGACGGTCCGCCGGACGAGGTCGGCGATGCGGCCAACGCGGGTGACGAGGATTTTTCGATCGCCGAGTACCGCCGGCTCGTCGCGGAGCAGGGCGTGGACGCGTTCCGGCAGGCCTGGCGCGGACATCCCCTGATGCGCCTGCATGGCGGCGGCGCCGAGGCGCGGTCGCTGGTCGAGCGGATGCTGCAACGCTATCCGGCCCGCGACCTGGCGGGCGCGGGAGAACCGCCGCCGCCTGCCGCCGGGGCCGCTGCGCTCGCCGGATTCCCGAGGCCGGTGCTGGTGGTGAACGGCGAGTTCGACACGACGATCCGGCGCCGCGCCGGACAGGCGATCGCCCGGGCGCTGCCGCTCGCGGAGTACGTCGTGATTCCGGGTGCCGGACACCTGCCCAATCTGGATGCGCCGCGCGCCTACAATGACGCGTTGCTGGCGTTCCTTCGCAAACAGTCACGCGCCGCCGCCTGAGGCGGGGAGAAGACCATGGCCAGGATGCTCGTCCTCTATTACAGCAGCTGGGGTCACGTCGAGCAGATGGCCCACGCCCAGGCCGAAGGCGTCCTGAAGGTCGCGGGCATGACCGTCGACGTGAAGCGCGTCCCGGAACTGGTTCCGGAGCAGGTCGCCAAGCAGTTCCACTACAAGCTCGACCAGAAAGCGCCGCTCGCGGACCCGCTCGAGCTTCGCGACTACGAAGGCATCCTGTTCGGGGCGCCGACCCGGTTCGGCAACATGTGCGCGCAGATGAGGAACTTCCTCGACCAGACCGGCCCGTTGTTCGCCGAGAACGCCCTGGTCGGCAAGGTCGGCAGCGTCTTCACCTGCACCCAGAGCCAGCACGGCGGACAGGAGACCACGATCACCTCGTTCCACTCGACCCTGCTGCACCACGGCATGGTGATCGTCGGCATGCCGTACACGGCGCCCGGCATCACGACCATGCGGGAGGTGACCGGCGGCACGCCGTACGGGGCGAGCAGCATCACCGGAAAGGGCGACGAGGCGCGCATGCCGAGCGAGCTCGAACTCGGCATGTGCCGGTTCCAGGGCGAGCACGTGGCGCGCATCGTGCGCGACCTGGTCGCGGGCCGACGGGGCGCGCAGTGAGCCCGAAACAGTCGGCCCGGCCGCAGGCGGCGGGCGAGGACGCAACGCCGTTCCGCTTCTACGACAATCGCCAGAAATACCTGGCATTCGTCAACACCTGTAACGAGAAATCCGCCGTGGCGCACCGCGCGGCCGCCGAGCTCAGGCACATCCGGCCGACGCCGCCGGCGCTCCGGATCTTCGACGCCGGCATGGGCGACGCGACGGTGCTCGCGCGGATCATGCGGCATGCCCACGCGCAGTTTCCGACCGTTCCGCTGATGGTCGTGGCCAAGGAGATCAGCCTCGAGGACGTCCGGCTCGGCCTCGAGAAGATGCCGGACCGGTTCATGGAGCATCCGGCGACGGTGCTCGTGATCACCAACCTCAATTACTCCGAAGCGCCGCGGCTGATGCCGCGCGACATCCACGCGGCCGCCGCGCTGAACTGGCACGAGGTCCGGCTGAAAGGCCAGACCTCGGACGCCTACGCGGAGCAGGTCGAGGAACTGGCGACGACGCTGGCCTTCGGCTGGCAGACCAAGCCGAGCCCGAAGACCGGGAATCCCGTGTACGTGCGTCCCTCGGTGCTGGTCGTGTACCGCGAGGACCACAAGTTCCTGCTCGACCGCGTGATCCCCAAGCCCGGCCAGACCTTCGAGTCTTACGACCTCATCCTCGCCTCGCAGCCCTGGCGCGCGCGCATGTCGGCGAAGTTCAAGGCGGAGAAGGTGCTGGCGCCGCTCTCGCGCAGCCTCGGGCCGAGCGGGCGACTGCTCGTGATCCAGTCCTACGGCCACGACCCGGCGCTCGAGATCATCCAGAAGCTGTGGCCGGACGAGAATCCGTTCAGGGTCGATCGCCGCCAGCTCCTGGCAGCGCTCAAGGCTGAGCTCGGGCGCGACGCAGCCGACTTCTCCCTCGCGGTGCCGTCGGACGACAAGTCGATTTTCCGCTACGACATGCATACGCTGCCGACCGAGATCGGCGATCGCATCGGTACCTCGACGCTGTTCGCGGCCTGGAACGCGGCGATCTACGTGAACCAGATCGAGGAGGAACGGCTGGACGAAGTCGTGAACACGGGCGCCTACCTGGATGCCACCCAGGACGTGCTGCAGGAGCACGGGGGCCTGTGGTTCAACGACGAGACCTTTGTCGTGACGCGGCGTCAAAAGTAGGGGGGAGATTGGACAGCAACGCACTGCGCGAGCGTATTGCCGGATTCGCCGGCCTCGCTTCGCTCGAGATCACGTCCAGCGACGGCGCGCTGCCGGCAGCGCTGGCCGGCCGCCTGCCGGCCGGCACGGCCTTGTACGTGGCCCATACGCCGAATGCCACGCTCGCCCAGGTCGCCGAAGTCGCCTGCGCGGCCCAGGCGGCGGGTTTCCAGGGTTGCCCGCACCTCGTGGCGCGGCGCATCGCTTCGCGGGCCGAGCTCGGCGCCGCGCTCGCGCGCCTGCGGGAAGGCGGTGTCTCGCGTGCGCTGCTGGTCGCCGGCGACCTGACGCCGCCGGCCGGCGAGTTCGCGAGCACGCTCGACGTGCTGGACTCCGGCGCGCTCGACGGCGCGGGCCTCGCCACCATCGGCGTCGCCGGACATCCGGAGGGAAACCCGAACATCCCGCCCGAGGCGGCCTGGGAGGCGCTCGCGCGCAAGCAGGCCTGGGGTGCGCGGACCGGCGTCGCAGTGCACGTCGCCACCCAGTTCGGCTTCGACACCGGCGCGCTCGCGACCTTCGACCGGGAGCTCGCCGCGCGCGGGATCACGCTGCCGGTCCACGTCGGCGTAGCGGGACCGGCGTCGCTCAAGTCGCTCGCGCGGTTCGCCGTCATGTGCGGCATCGGTGCCTCGCTGGCGGCCATCCTCTCGAATCCGCTCGCGCTCGGAAGCCTGAAGTCACTCGTGAAGACCATCGACGAGGTGTTCCCGGCGGTCGTGCGCGTGGCGGCGGCATCGCCAGGCGGCCGATTCGTCCAGCCGCACTTCTTCGCCTTCGGCGGCGTCATGAAGACCGTGGAATGGCTGGAGGCCGTCCGCGCCGGGCGATTCAAGCTTGACGGCGACACGATCGCCCTCGGCACCTGAAACCAACCTGGAGCGGCGCGAAACATGAGCGACAGCTACCTCTTCACGTCCGAGTCGGTCGGCGAGGGCCATCCGGACAAGGTCGCGGACCAGATCTCCGACGCGGTGCTCGACGCCGTGCTGGCCCAGGACCGGTCGGCGCGCGTCGCCGCGGAGACACTCTGCAGCACGGGCCTGGTCGTGCTCGCCGGCGAAATCACCTCCAAGGCGGTCGTCGACTGGCAGGGCATCGCCCGCGGCGTGATCCGCGACATCGGCTACGACAACGCCGAGTACGGCATCGACCACCGGGGCTGCAGCGTGCTCGTGACCTACGACGAGCAGTCGCCGGACATCGCCCAGGGCGTGGACGAGGGCCGCGGCCTCGACCTCGAGCAGGGCGCCGGCGACCAGGGCCTCATGTTCGGCTATGCCTGCGACGAGACGCCGACGCTGATGCCGCTGCCGATCCACCTCGCGCACCGGCTCGTCGAAAGGCAGTCGGAGTTCCGCCATTCCGGCAGGCTCCCCTGGTTGCGGCCCGACGCCAAGTCGCAGGTCACGGTCCGCTACGAAGGCGGCCGCGCGGCCGGCATCGACACGGTCGTGCTGTCGACGCAGCACGCACCTGAAATCGCGCACGAGGCGCTGTCGGAAGCCGTCATCGAGGAGATCATCAAGCCGGTCCTGCCGCGGGACATGGTCTCGGCGAAGACCCGGTACCTGGTCAACCCGACCGGGCGCTTCGTGGTCGGCGGCCCGAAGGGCGACACCGGCCTCACCGGTCGGAAGATCATCGTCGACACCTACGGCGGCGCCGCGCCGCACGGCGGCGGCGCGTTCTCCGGCAAGGACCCGTCGAAGGTGGACCGCTCGGCCGCCTATGCCGCGCGCTACGTCGCCAAGAACGTCGTGGCCGCCGGGCTCGCGCGGCGCTGCATGGTGCAGGTCTCCTACGCGATCGGGGTGGCGCGGCCGACGAGCGTGATGATCACGACCTACGGCACCGGCACCCTCCCGGACGAGGTCCTCGGCGAACTGGTGCAGCGGCATTTCGACCTGCGGCCCAAGGGTATCGTGCAGATGCTGGACCTGTTGCGGCCCATCTATCGCAAGACGGCGGCGTACGGGCACTTCGGGCGCGAAGACGCCGACTTCACCTGGGAACGGACCGACCGGGCCGCGGCACTCGCCGCGGATGCCGGGGCAAAGGGCCGCGCCACGGCGTGACGCGGCCGCGCTAGACTGCCGCGCGATCGAGGGTGTTCGCGGGGGTCCCGGGTGAACGACAGGCTATCGGCCGCGCAACGAGCGGCCTTCGAAAGCGACGGATTCCTCGTCCTCCCGGGTTTCGTCCCGGAAGACCGTTGCCTGGCGCTGCGTCTGCGTGCGCTCGAGCTCGCGCGCGTGCACGTGCCGCCGCCCGCGGAAGCGACGGTGTTCACGGCGGACGGCGGCGCGCGCCATGCGGCAGAGCGCTATTTCCTGACGAGCGGGGAAGCGATTCGCTGTTTCTTCGAGAAGGACGCGTTCGACGCCGAGGGGCGCCTGCGCGGCGAGGCGCACCTGTCGCTCAACAAGCTCGGCCACGCGATGCACGACCTCGACCCCGCGTTCAGCGCATTCAGCCGCACGCCGGAGCTGGCTGCAGTCGCCTCGGAAATCGGCATGCGCGAGCCGCTGCTGCTGCAATCCATGTACATCTTCAAGCAGCCGCGGATCGGCGGGGAGGTGGTCTGCCACACGGACCACACGTACCTTTGGACCGACCCGCCGAGCGTGGTCGGGTTCTGGTTCGCGATCGACGATGCGACCACGGAGAACGGTTGCATGTGGGCGCTGCCGGGCGGGCATCGCTTGCCCGTGAAGGCGCGCTCGAAACTGAACGCGGCGCGCACGGCGACCGAGCTGGAGGTGTTCGACCCGGCGCCGTACCCGACCGAGGGACTCGTGCCCCTCGAGGCGCGGCGCGGAACGCTGGTGCTGCTGCACGGGGCGCTGCCGCACCTGTCGGGGCCGAACCGCAGCGACAAGCCGCGGCACGCCTACACCGTGCATGCGATCGACGGCTCGGCGAACTATCTCGCGGACAACTGGCTGCGACGGCCGACGCTCGCGCTGCGGGGCTTCTCCGGCTGAGCGATCGCCCGCTTCAGCCCGGCGATTCCGCGCTGTGCCACCACTCGCGGAATACGCGGCACTTGCCGGCCGCCGCGAATTCCGCCGACAGCACACCCTCGATGCGCACCTTGAACTGGTCCGGGAGGCGGGTGAAATCCGCGCGCCAGGTGGCCATGCCGGTCGCGCCGGAGACGCCGAAGACCGCGAACGTGAAACGCACGTCGCGCTGCTGGCTGACCGCCGCCTGCCAGGCGGCGGCGATCTCCGCCGGTCCCTGCTGGGGCGGCACCAGCGGCGTCCAGTGGTAGCGTGCGTCGTCGGTGAACAGGCCCGCCGCGGCCGCCGCGTCGCGGCCTTCCCACGCGGTCTGGTAGGCGCGTAGCCACTGGGTGAACTGTTCGACCGTCGTCGTGTATCCGCCCATGGCGTGCCCTCTCAGCGTTTCTCGAGATGGTAGTCGATGGAAATGCGGCCGGCACCCGCGATGGCGAGCCAGAGGAAGAGTGCCAGGTACATCACTTCCTCGAGCCCGACCAGCGTCAGGAAGGAGTCGACTTCCGGCCACTGGACCGTCGCGATGGCGACGATCATCACCACGCCGAGCGCGCCGGCCGAGATCCGCGTCAGCAGGCCGACGATCAGCAGGATGCCGCCGAAGAACTCGATGCCCGACGCGAGCGGGGCCATCAGGCCTGGCGCCGGGATGCCCCAGCCCTCGAAGTTCTGGATCACCAGCGGCAGGTGCGTGAGCTTGCCCCAGCCGGTCCACAGAAAGACCCAGCCGGTGACGATGCGGGCAACGAGCGGTCCGAGCCACGCGAGGTGCCGCGCCACGCTGCGCGGCCATTCAATCAGCCATTTCACCAGGATGTTCATGGAGGCACCCCCTGTTCGATGCCAGCAGACCGGGCTTGCAGCGCGATTGTTACCGGCGCGCCACTCGCGTTCAGCGACTCGCCAGGATGCGCTCGACGATCGGACCAACGCCGTGGCGGATCGGGTCGCAGCAGGGCAGAGACACGCGCTCGGCGACCTCCGCGACCGCGCGGTCGGCCGCGGCGGCATCGAGCTGCGACGTATTCAGGCTGACGCCCGCGAAGCGGGCCGCCGGGTTCGTCAGCCGGGCCGCCGCGAGGTAGGCCGCGAAGCAGGCCTCGTAGGAGGGGATGGCGTAGCCCTCGAAGTCGGCAATGCCGGTCCGGGCGGCGTCATGGCACAGGACCATCACGTCGGGCTGGCTGCCATGAACCAGGCCGAGCGTCACGCCCGCGTAGGCCGGGTGGAACAGCGAGCCCTGTCCCTCGATGACGTCCCAGTGTCCCGGCGCGGCGGCCGGCGAGAGCCACTCTGCGGCGCCTGAGATGAAGTCGGCGACCACCGAGTCGACGGCCACGCCGCGTCCCGAAATGAAGATGCCGGTCTGCCCGGTGGCCCGGAAGTCCGCATCCACGCCCCGACTGCGCATTTCCTTCTCGAGGGCGAGGGCCGTGTACTTCTTGCCGACCGCGCAATCGGTTCCGACCGTGAGCAGTCGCAGGCCGGGGCGTTTGCGGCCCGTTCCGGGCATGAAAGCCTGGTCGGGCTGGCGCACTTCGATCAGACGGCGGCCGCCGCGTCGTGCCGCTTCCGCGATCGCGGGCACGCTGGCGAGCGGTTCGTGCAGGCCCGAGGCGACGTCGAGTCCCGCGTCGAGCGCCGAGACGATGGTGTCGACCCAGGGCGGCGCGATGAACCCGCCGTCGTTGGCGATGCCGATGACGAGCGTGCGGATACCGCGCGCCGCCGCCGCGCGCGCATCGAGGTCGGGCAGTCCGAGGTCGACCCGGCAACCGGGCAGCCGCAACTGGCCTGCGCACAACTCGCCGCGCCACTGGCGGATGCCGGCGGCGGTCTTTGCAGTCGCGATGTCCGGGGCGTCGCCGAGGAACAGGAGATAGGGACTTTCGATCATGGAATTCCGTTGCCTGCAGCCGACAGTTTGAATGAAAATCGGAACCTTGTCCCGAGGGGGCCCGCCGATGAAACGCACCGCCGCGCGCGCTTGCGCGCTCCTGATGCTCGCGTTGCCGGTCATGTCCGCGCTGGCCGCTGCCGGCCCGGACGAGGCGGCGATCACCGGAATCATGGAAAGGCACGTGCGACCGGGCGAGCCCGGCTGCAGCGTCGGCGTCGTGCAGGACGGCGCGCTCACCCAGGCCCTGGCTTTCGGCCTCGCCGACCTCGAGCGCGGCCGCGCGCTCGATTCGCACTCGGTGTTCAACCTGGCCTCGGTCTCCAAGCAGTTCACCGCCTTTGCCGTCCTGCTGCTCGAACAGGACGGCAAGCTCCGCCTCGACGACCCGGTCGCGAAGTACGTGCCGGAAATCGCGGCCAGTTCGCCGGGCGTGACCCTGCGGCACCTCTTCCACCACACCGGGGGGCTGCGCGACTACATCGAAATGCTCTACATGAAAGGGCGCGGCGACGCTGACGGAACGACGATCCACGAGACCGTGCAGTTGCTCGGCCGGCAGACACGGCCGAACGAGGCACCGGGCGTGGAGTTCGACTACAGCAACACGGGCTACTTCCTGCTCGGCGTGGTCGTCGCGCGCGTCAGCGGGAAGTCGCTCGCCGAGTTCTCGCGGGAGCGGATCTTCGCGCCGCTCGGCATGAAGAACACCAGCATCGTCGACCGCTACCCCGCGCCGATCCCGCAGCTGGCGCGCGGCTACGCGCCGACCGAGACCGGCTTCCGGATCGACGAAACCGGCTGGGAGCAGGTGGGGGACGGCCAGGTGCACAGCGACGTACACGACCTCGCGCTGTGGGACGACAACTTCTACACGGGCAAGGTCGGCGGCCCGGCGCTGATCGCCCGGATGCTCGAGGTCGGGCTGCTCAATGACGGCGAGTCCACGGGCTACGCGGCCGGGCTCAACGTGTTCGAATCGCGCGGCTTCGGCTGGGTGACGCACGGCGGTTCCTGGGTCGGCTACCGTTCGAGCCTCGTGCGCGTGCCTTCCGAACGGCTGTCCGCGATCGTCCTGTGCAACCGCGCCGAGGCGGATGCGGGCGCTTATGCGCGCGAGATCGCCGAACACTTCCTCGGCGACCGTCTGGGTCCGGCCGAGCCCGAGGAGGCCGAATCGGCGCCCGAACCGGTCGTTGCACAATGGGACCCGGGCGACCTCGCGCGCTTTGCCGGTGCGTACCACGGCGAGGAGACCGGCGCGCGTTGCGTGATCGTCCAGCGCGGCGCCGCGCTCGTGCTCGAGACCTGCGCCCGCGGGGCGGCGCTCGCCCCCGGCAAGCCGGGCGAATTCGTGACCGAAGGCGGATGGGCGAGCCTGAGCTTTCCCGCCGGCGGCCGCGAAGCCGGCAGTTTCGTCTACCGGTCGCCCGCGCTGCGCGGCGTGACGTTCCAGCGGATCGAGGAGAAAGCCGAGTGATGCATGCAAGGATCCTGCGCGCCGCCGCCTGCGGCGCGATGGCGCTCGCCGGGCTCGCCGGCTGTTCCGGGGGCGACGGCGAGGCGGGCGACGCCACTTCGACGCTGGTCGTGAACGCCTCGATCGTGGACGGCACGGGTGCGCCTGCGCGCGCGGGCGCCGTGCGCATCGACGGCGACCGCATCGTCGAGATCGGCGATCTCGAGCCGAAGCGTGGCGAGACGGTCGTCGATGCCGGCGGCCGGGTGCTGGCGCCCGGGTTCATCGACGTGCACAGCCACCACGAGGAGGGCCTGTTCGAGATGCCGGATGCCGCGCCGGTCGTGAGCCAGGGCATCACGACGATCGTCGCCGGCCAGGATGGGTCGATGACCTACCCGGTGCGCGACCTGTTCGAACGCATGCAGAAGACGCCGATTGCGGTCAACGTCGCGACCTTCGTCGGCCACGGGACGCTGCGCAGCGAAGCGATGGGCAAGGACGACTTCCGTCGTCACGCGACGCCCGAGGAGGTGGAGAAGATGCGCCAGGGCGTCGCGGACGGCATGGCCGCGGGTGCGCTAGGCCTCGCGACCGGCCTCGAGTACGACCCGGGCATTTATTCCGCGAGCGAGGAGGTCATCACGCTCGCCCGGGAAGCGGCGAGCCACGGGGGCCGCTACATCAGCCACGTGCGCAGCGAGGACCGCGATTTCTGGGCGGCCATCGACGAGCTCGTGCGCATCGGCCGCGAGGCGAAGATCCCGGTCCAGGTCACCCACATGAAGCTCGCGATGAAGGACTGGTGGGGCCAGAGCGATCGCCTGCTGGCGATCCTCGACAAGGCCCGGGCAGAAGGCATCGATGTCACGGGCGACATCTATCCGTACGAGTTCTGGCATTCCGACTTGACGGTGCTGTTCCCGAAGCGGGACTTCAAGGACCTCGAGGAGGCGCGTTTCGTGCTCGAGCACGTGACGCCGGCGGACGGGATCATCCTCACGAGCTACAGCCCGGAGCCGGCGCTGGTCGGCAAGTCGCTCGCGGAAATCGCCAAGGAGAAGGGCACCGATCCGGCGGCCGAATTGCTGGACCTCATCGCGCGCTCGCAGGGCGAGGGCGTCCAGCAGTCCATCATGGGCCGCGGCATGGTCGAAAAGGACATCGACGCGCTCATCGTCTGGCCCTACGCGAGCATCTGCTCGGACGGCTCGCTCGACAGCCTGCATCCGCGCGGGCGCGGCGCATTCACCAAGGTGCTGCGCAGCTATGTGCGCGAGAAGAAGCTGCTGAGCCTGGAAGAGGCGATCCGCAAGATGACGGGGCTCTCGGCGGCCAACGTCGGCATCGCCGACCGCGGCGAGATCCGGCCGGGCGCATACGCCGACCTCGTGCTCTTCGACCCGGCGACCGTCGGGGACCGCTCGACCTTCGAAGATCCGAAGGCGCTCTCGACGGGCATCGACACGGTGTGGGTCAACGGCGAGGCGGTGTGGCGGGACGGCGAGGCAACCGGGGCCAGGCCCGGTCGCGGAATCAAGCGGCCATGACCCGCCTCGTTCGCGGGATGGCGGTGGCCGCGTGGCTCGCGTGCACCGCGCTCGCCGCCGCCGCCGCGGAGCCGCCGCCTGCGACCGCGCCGCGAACGCTCACCTTCGAAGACCGGGACGCGGTCAGGCGCCCGGCCGGCATCGTCGCATCCCCGGACGGCAGGCAGGTCGCCTACGTCGTCGACGACCGGGTGCACGTCGTGCCGCTTGCGGGCGGCGAACCGCGTGCCGTGACTTCGGCCGGTTCGTCGGCCTGGGAGCCGCGCTGGTCCGCCGACGGGCAATCGCTGTTCTTCCTGTCCGACCGCTCGGGCACGAGCCAGCTCTGGCGGCTGCCGCTCGCGACCTTCGGCGAGGCCGAGCAGGTGACGACGCTCGAGCAGGGCGTGGATCGCATCCGGTTTTCGCCCGATGAGTCGCGCTTGCTCCTGCAGTTCACCGACGCACAGCTGAAGCCGGCCGGCGACGCTGGGCCGGAAGCGGACGCCAAGGAGGGCGACGACGGCGAAAGCAAGGTCGCCGAACCCTTCGTGATCACGCGCCTGGACTTCAAGGAGGACGCGGGCGAGGGCTACCTGACCGGCGACCGCACTGAACACCTGCACGTGCTCGACATCGCGACGGGAAAGCTGACGCAGCTCACCTCCGGCGCTTACAGCGAATCGGACGCCGTCTGGTCGCCGGACGGCCGTCGCGTCGTCTTCGTGAGCAATCGGGAGCAGGAGCCCGACGCGACGTACCGCACCGACCTGTGGGTCGTGCAAGCCGACAATCTCGACCAAGGGGCTTCGCCCCTTCGCTTGACCGACGACGAGCGCACCAAGAGCGACCCGGCGTTCAGCCCGGACGGCGCGACGATCGCCTTCCTGGTCGCCTCGGACGGCGTCTACGGCGCGCCCCAGGTCGCCGTCATGCCGGCGGGCGGCGGCAAAGCGAAGGTGCTGACGGCGGCCCACGACCGCTGGGTGAACCAGTTTCGGTACTCGGCGGACGGCGAGTGGATCTACTTCGCCTACGAGAACCTCGGCGGCAACCAGGTGGCCCGGGTCAGGCCGCGCGACGGCAGGGTCGAACAGGTGATCCAGGGAGAAAGGGCCATGGGCGGGTTCGACCTCGCGCCAGGCGGGGCGATCGTCGCCCGGGTCGAGACCGGCAACCGTGCGCCGGAGCTGCACGTGTTCTCGGGTGGCCGCGAGCGGGCCCTCACGCGACTCAACGCGGATTTCCACGCGGGCCTACAGCTCGGCGAGAAGGTCTCCACCCACTTCAAGGCGCCCGACGGCACCGCGGTCCAGGCCTTCATCACAAAGCCGCCGGGCTTCCAGCCGGGTCGGCGTTACCCGACCATCCTGAACGTCCACGGCGGCCCGGTGGGCCAGTTCGGCTGGGGTTTCGACTTCGAGTCTCAGTACCTGGCGGCGCACGGCTACGTGGTCGTGGAGCCGAACCCGCGCGGTTCGACCGGCCGCGGCGAGGACTTCGTGCGGGCGATCTACCGGACCTGGGGCATCACCGACTACGACGACGTCATCGCAGCCGTGGACCACGCGATCGCCGAGGGCTACGCCGACCCGGACCGCCTCGCGGTCACGGGCTATTCCTACGGCGGCTACATGACGAATGTCGTCATCACCCGGACCGACCGCTTCAAGGCGGCGGCCTCGGGCGCCGGCCACAGCTATATCGCCGGCAACTACGGCCATGACATCTACCAGAAGTGGTACAACTGGGAGCTCGGGCCGCCCTGGGAAAATCGCGAGAAGTACGACCAGCTCTCGCCGCTGCTGCGTGCCGGGCGGGTGACGACGCCGACGATCTTCCTCGGCGGCCGCGAGGACTGGAACGTGCCGGTGATCAATGCCGAACTCTTCTACCAGTCGCTGCGCAAGCGCGGCGTCCCGACCGAGCTCGTGGTCTACCCGGACGCGCACCACGGCGGCTGGCCGAAGGAGTACCAGCGCGACTACCTGGAGCGGGTGCGGGCGTGGTTCGACCGGTACCTGAAGTAGCGCGCGACCCTGTCATCACGGCGACCCTGCAGGCGCTCGCGGCCGGCGACGGCCCGCGGGCCGAGAAGCTCTGTCGCGGGTATCTCGAGAAGGCGCCGGATTCCATCGAGCACCTGCGGCTGCTTGGCCGTGCCCTGACCACGCAATCGAAGTTCGACGAGGGCGAGCGGGTGTTGCGGCACGCGCTTGCGCTGCGCCCCGGCTTTGCGCCGCTCCACGAGGACCTCGGCGGAATCCTCGCGTCGCAACGCCGGCTCGAGGAAGCGGTCGACGCGCTTCAGACGGCGCTCCGGCTCGATCCCGGCCTGCCGCTTGCCGGCAAGAAACTCGGGCAGGCGCTTGCGGCGCTAGGACGCGGCACCGAAGCGGATGCCGCCTTCGAGGGCTGGTTCGGCCAGTCGCAGGATCGGGCGAGCGTCGCCGTCGCGCTCGATCATCTCCAGGCCGGCCGCCATGAAGACGCGGTTGCGACCCTGAAGGCGCGGCTTCGCATCAATCCCGAAAACGTCGACGCGCTCGTCACGCTCGCCCAGGCCTGGCTGGGGGACGAACAGCACGCGGCCGACGTCGAGGCGCTGCTGCGCCGCGCGACCGACATCGCACCGGATCACGCAGGCGCCTGGATGCTGCTGGGCTCGACGCTCCATGGATCGGAACGTCCCCAGGAGGCCATCGACGCGTATCTCCGCGCGATCGAACTCGAGCCCGACAATGCGGGTGCCTGGTCGGGCCTCGGTGCGGAATACGCGCTGATCGGCGACATGGAAAGGAGTACTGCGGCCTACGGGCGTTCCGTAGCGCTCAAGCCCGGCTTGCCTGGCATCCACCTGAGCTACGCGCATTCCCTCAAGTCGCTGGGCCGCCAGTCGGAGTCGTTGCGCCAGTACCGCGAGGCCATTGCGCGGAAGCCCGATTTCGGCGAAGCCTACTGGAGCATGGCGAACCTCAAGGTGTTCCGTTTCGAACCCCACGAGGTCGCCGCGATGGAAGAACAGCTGCGGCGGCAGGACCTGACCGAGAGTGCCGCCGTCCATTTCCGCTTCGCGCTCGGCAAGGCCTGGGAAGACGCCGGGGACTACGACCGCGCGTGGGACCACTACCATGCCGGGAACCAGCGCCAGCGGCCGCTCGTGTCCTTCGACCCTGTCGGTTTCGAGGACCGCCATGCGGACATCGCGCGGGTCTTCAGCCGCGAGCTGTTCGAGCGGCACGAGGGCCAGGGATTCGATTCCGATGCACCGATCTTCATCGTCGGCCTGCCACGGTCGGGCTCGACGCTGATCGAGCAGATCCTCGCCAGCCACAGCCAGGTGGAAGGAACGCTCGAGCTCTCGACACTCGGCGAAATCGCGCTCTCGACGGGACGATACCGGAGCAAGGAAGGCGACTACCCGGGGGCGATCCCTGAGCTGAGCGGGCGCGATTTTCGCGCCTACGGACAGCAGTACATCGAGGAAACGCGGATTCACCGGATGTCGGGCAAGCCGCGCTTCACGGACAAGCTGCCGAACAACTTCACGCACATCGGCTTCGCCCACCTGATCCTGCCGAACGCGCGCATCATCAACGCACGCCGCCATCCGCTCGACAGTTGCCTGGGTTGCTACAAGCAGCTGTTCGGCAAAGGGCAGAATTTCACCTACGACATGCACGAACTGGGTCTCTATTACCGCCAGTACCACGAGACAATGCAGCATTGGCATCGCGTGCTGCCCGGTAAGGTGCTGGACGTGCACTACGAAGACACCGTCGGCGACTTGGAGGCGCAGGTGCGCAGGATTCTGGCGCATTGCGGGCTGCCGTTCGAGGAGGCCTGCCTGCGCTTCCACGAAACCGAGCGCGCGGTGCGGACCGCGAGTTCCGAACAGGTGCGCCAGCCGCTCTACACACGCGCGCTCGGCACCTGGCGTCGCTACGCAAAGCACCTGGGGCCGTGGCAGGAGGAGCTCGCGGACATCATCGCGGAGCTGCCGGAGCGGGTGCGCGACGCCGGGCTCTAGAACGGCCACACCGCCAGGGTATGGATGGCGCTGCGGACGTCCGGCGTGAGGTTGACGGACAGCACGCGCTTGTTGGCCGGCAGGTCGTAGACGGAGATCGTCGAAGGCGATGAGCCGCCCGCTACCAGCGCGTCTGACAGCACGGCAAGTCCGCGCGCGAATCCCGGTTGCGCGCTTTCGTCGAGTCGAGTTCCTTCCGGCACGTTCCCAGGCCATGCGGGCACGCCCAGCGCCCGGTCTTCGGCACTGTCGCGTCCGGCGTAGCGGAGCAGGCCGGCCTCGGTGTCATTGAACAGCACACCGTCCCTGAAGGGGCGGGCGTTGCGTGCGCCCGACGGCAATTCGACGGCCATCCGGACCTCGCGTCCGTTGAACAGCAACAGGCCGCCGGTTCGCAGGCCGGAGAGGTACATGCCGCCCCGGGTGCAGTGCAGGGCATCGAGGTGCAGCCGGTCGAGCATCAGGGGGCCTTCGTCCTTCAGCGGGTCGAAGCTTCGACCGTGGAATCGATACTGCTGGACTGCCACCTGCATGGCCCAGTGGAATGCCTTGCGATCGAGATCGAAGCCCAGGATCGCATCGCCGCCGGAGGCGGTGAGGAACAGCGTCCGCTCCCACACCGCGATTTCGTGGCAATCCTTGAGGTAGGGATTGCGCCAGGAACCGATTCGCCGGAAGTCGGGCGTGAAGGCGAACAATTCGTCACTGGCGGCGACGTAGACGACGTCTCCGTCGATGGCCATGCCGCGCGGGCCCCGGCTTCCGCCGCGACCGCTGGAGTCCGTTCCCGCAGCGGTCCAGTCGAGCGCCTGGGCGACCTCCCGGGCGTCCAGATCGACCAGGTACACGGCACCGTGACTCTCGCCCGGCTGGCTGCCGCGCACGACTGCACTGGCGACCAGCTTCAACGGGGCCTCGTGGTCAACCGCCGCGCCCCGGGCGCGGCCGGTTCACCAGCGCTTGGAGAACGACAGGCTGTAGCTGCGCGGCTGCTGCAGGTTGCGGACGTGCCGCCAGCGCGGATCGCCGAAGTCCTCGCCATACCACGTGCTGCTCAGGTACGTATAGCCGTCGTCGTCGAAGACATTGCGCACGATCAGCGCCGTATCCCAGCCGTTGTCGCTCGTGAACCCGAGCTGGAATGTTCCTGACTTCCACTCCGGGATCAGGAACTCGAGGGCGGCTTCGCGTTCTTCCGGCGTTTCGGCAAGCTCGAAGTCCTCGATGGCGGTGAGGCTGTCCCAGACCTGGCCCTGCCAGTTGTACGAGAAGCGCGTCCACAGGTCGCCCTGCAGCGGCAGGAAGTCCGGGAAGGTGTACTCCACCGAAGCCCAGTACTTCTCCTTGGGGGATATCGGCATCGTCCAGCCTTCGGCGATGAACACCTCATCCGTGTTCGGAACGAAGGTGTCGGTCGTGTACTCCGGGCTCGCGAGGAAGGCACTGAAGGAGATGCTGAGCCGCTCCGTCGCGTACCAGTCGACGGCCAGTTCGACGCCCTTTTGCTCGGCCTTGCCGCCGTTGAAGTTGCCCTCGAGCCACCAGGCGCCGTCATTTCCGCCGCTCGTGCTGGTCAGGCGCGACTGGATGTCCGTCCATTCCATGAGGAACGCGGAACCGTTGACCTGGAGCCGGTTGTCTAACCACTGGCTCTTGATGCCCACCTCGTAGTTGGCCAGGGTGTCCGGACCATAGGTTGCCGGCACCAGGCCGGTCGCAGCCGCGCGCTCCGAGTTGTTGCCGCCGAGGCGGAAGCCTTCGCTGTAGAGCGCGTAGGCCATCACGTCGGGCGTGAACTGGTAGCGGGTCGCGAACTTGAAGCTCGTGTCGCTGTCGGTGCTCTCGCTCAGCAGGCCGCCCGCATCGGGGTCGTTGAACGCAGGCAGCCCCCTTGGAATCTGGTACGTGTCGAAGCTCCGGCGGTCGAACTCGAACCAGCGCGCGCCACCCGTCACTGACCATTTGTCGGTGAGGTCGTAGGTCATCTCGCCGAAGAACGCGAGTTGTCGCACCGAGTTGTCGTACTGGTTGAAATAGTATTGATTGGTAGGCGCCAGCGGGCAGGTGATGCCCGGCACTGACGGACAGAGGTTGTTGGCCTCTTCCCATGCCGGTGTCGAGGCCAGGCCGGGCACGGCGGCGCCGTACTCCCACCAGTCGTAAACGTCCTCGTAGAACGCCCCCGCGATCCAGTTCAATTTGCTGTCACCCTGGGACGTGAGGCGAGCCTCGTACGTCCAGCGATCCTGCTTCTGGTAATTGAAAGTCGTAGACAGGTTCGCGCCCGTGTCGTAAAGCGCGTAGTAAGCTCCAAACGTGTACGAGCGATTCTGTGCGTAGTTCGTGTTGTCCCAGTTGTAGTCGATCCGGCGATCGAAGTAGGACGCCGTCAGCGACAGCTCGGCGAAACCGAGATCGCCCTTGAGCGTCGTGGAGGCCGTCCACCACTCGTCGTCGCGCCACTCATCGTAAAAGCGCGTGATCTTGTTGTTGCCGAGGAACGGGTCCGTTTCCCACGTGCCCGAGGTGTCGCCCCGCTGCAGGATGCCTGTCGTCAGCAGGCTCCAGTCCTCGTTGATGGTCCACAGGCCGGCGACGCGGCCACCGGTCGTCCGATAGATGTTCTGGTCGTCCTCGGCCACGTCTGCGTTCGTCGTCGAGCCGTACAGGTCGTCGCCCAGGACGTTGTCGACGTAGCCGCCTTCCTCGGCCCAGAAACCGACCACGCGCAGCGCGAAGTTGTCCGACAGCGGGATGTTGACCCAGCTGCTGATGTCGTAGTTCATGTCGCCGCCGTCGAACTTGCCGACTTCGGCCGACACCTCGCTCGAGAAACCGCTGACGTCCGGCTTGTTGGTCACGTACTGGATCGTTCCGCCCTGCGCACTCGATCCGAACAGAGTCCCCTGGGGGCCCGGCAATGCTTCGACCCGCTCGATGTCGACCAGGCGCACGTCCGCCTGCTGCGAGATGGCGGTCATCGGTTGCTCGTCGAGGTAGATCGAGATCTTGCTGTCGATGCGGAACTCGCCCGTGCCGCTCGAGATACCGCGCATCACGATCACGCTCTGGCCCGGGACATAACTCACGAAGTTGACGGATGGCAGGGCACCGATCAGGTCATAGGTGTTGACGAGTGCCTGCTTCTGGATGAATTCGGTCGAGAGTGCGGTGACGCTCTGCGCGACGGTCTGGATGTTTTGCTCGCGGCGTGTCGCGGTCACGATGACCGGCTCGAGGCCCGTCGCGCCCGGTGCTCGCTCTTCCTGCGCGGCGGCCTGCGACGCCGGATAGATGGTGGCGAAAATGGCGGCAGCCAGCGGCGTCTTCTGGGCGGTCATCGATCTTCCCCCGAGGTTGCGGAACTCACCAGGCCGGATCATCGTAAGGCGTTGAACGAGCGTACAATAAGACTGCGCTTGAGCGTATCTCAAGAGCCACTACTTTGCCAACGGCATCGCTCAGTAGTTGTTTCCACGCGACGAATGCAGGACGCCGTCCGTCACCTGCAGTTCGTAGGCGATACCGCCGGCACCTTCCCATCGGCCGAGGTCGAAGCGGCCGCCGGGGCCCAGGCGGTAGACGGAAACCGGGCCGGTCACGAGCGGCCGGCCGCGTGCGCAGGTGGCCGGCGGACCGGACGGCTTCATGAAGTAGGCGTATGGCGTCGGGTGGTCGGCCGTGGCGAAAACCTCGGCAATGCCCGTGGCCGGGTCGATGTGCACGGCCGTTTCCCGGTCGGCGGCGATCGCCCTCGGCGATTCCGACCAGCCATCCTGCTGCAGGCGGGCGAGGAGGGCGATCGTGCGGCCGATGCGATCGCGCTCCTGCAGGTGCTGGTCGGTGATGACGTTCTCGAGGCCGGAGAGCCGCAGGAATTCGCGGGCCAGCGTGAGGTCCGGCGCGTACGGATCGGCGAGCGCCGCGGCCGACGTCAGGCTTTCCTCGCCCTCCGCGGAATACACGAACTCGCCCAGGACGGCCATGCCGGCGCTGGTGCCGCCGATCGGCGCCGGTTTCGCGGCGACGAGGTTGATGGCGTCCTCCACCGGTGTGTCTTTCCAGTAGCGGACGTAGTTGGACTGGTCGCCGCCGGCGATGAACAAGGCCTCGGCGTTGCGGATCGTTTCGATCACGAAGGGGTCGGACGTCGCGGCGCCGCGCTCAAAGACGATCGTCTCGACCGAGTCGCAGTTGCAGAGCCGGAAGATGTAGTCGTTGTAGTCGTCCGCACCCGAGGCGCGCAGGACGACGAAGTCGCCGCCGCCGCCCCAGGCGCCCATGCGCACGTAGTTCGCGTCCACGTCGTCGCCGCCGCCCTGGGCGACCCAGAGTCCGCGCGTTTCGCGCGTGACGTCCGCGGGACTGCCGGTCAGGTAGTAGCGGTAGCCGGGCCCGCTGCGGGCCGGCGGCGCGGCGGCGCAAGCGACGAGGGCCAGGGCCGGGAGCAGCGCCAGCACCGTCCGGTGCAGGGCGCGGAGGAAACCGTCGTGCATGGGTCCATCCGGGAAAGACCTTAGTGTACCCTCGCGCGGAAACGTCATCGCAAGACGACTGGAGACTCCCGATGCGGACGCTGCTGACCTGCCTCGCGCTGTTGCCGGTGCTCGCCGGCGCCCAGGACATCCGCCTGCCGCCGGAGACCGTCCGGCTGAAGCAGATGGCGGCGCGCTTCGCGCCTGTGGACATCCGTGTCGACCTCTCCGGCCTGCCGGAAGGCGAACGGCGCGCGCTGGCGAACCTTGTCCATGCGGCGCGCATGACCGACGTCCTCTTCATGCGCCAGATGTGGGCCGGCAATCCGGCCATGCTGCTGCGCCTGATGGAGGACGATTCGACCCTGGGCCAGGCGCGTTTCGACTATTTCCTGATCAACCGCGGCCCGTGGTCGCGGCTCGACGACAACGCGATCTTCGTTCCCGGTGCGCCGGCGAAACCCGAGGCCGCCAACTTCTACCCGGCCGGTGCGACCAAGGCCGAGGTCGAAGCCTGGCTGGCGGACCTGCCGGACGCCGAGCGCGCCGCCGCGACCGGGTTCTTCACGACCATCCGGCGCGACACCGCGGGCCGGTTCCAGGCCGTCCCGTACAGTCTCGAGTACCAGGGCGAACTGGCCCTGATGGCGGAGCGACTGCGCGCGGCGGCGGCCGCGACGGAGGAATCGACGCTCAAGTCGTTCCTCGAGGCGCGGGCCGACGCATTCCTCTCGAACGACTACTACGCGAGCGACGTCGCCTGGATGAAGCTCGACTCCGCGGTCGAGCCGACGATCGGGCCGTACGAGGTCTACGAGGACGGCTGGTTCAACTACAAGGCGGCCTTCGAGGCCTTCATCGCCGTGCGCGACGATGCCGAAACGAAAAAGCTCGAGCGGTTCGCCGGCGAGCTGCAGTGGCTCGAAGACCGCCTGCCGATCGAGCCCGCGTACCGCCGCAAGGAACTGGGCGGCCTGGCGCCGATGCGCGTCGTCAACGTGGTCTTTTCCGCCGGCGACGGCAACCACGACGTGCAGACGGCCGCCTTCAACCTGCCGAACGACGAGCGCATCGTCGCGGAGATGGGCTCGAAGCGGATGATGCTGAAGAATTACCAGCAGGCGAAATTCGACCACACGCTGGTGCCGATCTCGAAGGTCGCGCTGGCCGCCGGGGACCAGCCGCACGTCGACTTCGAGGCCTTCTTCACGCACATCCTGATGCACGAGGTGATGCACGGCCTCGGCCCGACCAACACGGGCCGGGGCGGGACGGGCGGCGGCGTCCGGCCCGCTCTGAAGGAGCTGTACAGCACGATCGAGGAGGCCAAGGCCGACATCACTGGGCTCTGGGCCTTGCAGCAGCTGATGGACAAGGGCGTCATCGATCCCGCCGGCGAGCGGCGCATGTACACGACGTTCCTGGCATCGGCGTTCCGCACGCTGCGCTTCGGCATGGACGATGCGCATGCGCGCGGCATGGCCTTGCAGGTCAACTGGCTGCTGGACGCGGGCGCCTACCGCGCGCATCCGGACGGGACGTTCGGCGTCGACCTGCGGCGCGCGAAGAAAGCCGTCGAAAAACTCTCGCGCGCCCTGCTGACCTTGCAGGCAACCGGCGACTACGAAGGGGCCAAGGCGCTGCTCGAGCGGATGGTCGTGCTGCGCCCTGAGGTTCAGGCCGTGCTCGCGCGACTCGACGGCGTGCCGGTGGACATCCGCCCGCGCTTCATCACGGCCGATGCCCTCGAGCGGGAGTTTCCCTGAGGCCGTCCGGCTTGGCCGGCGGCCTTGGCAACCGCCGCCCCGTATGCGAAATGTCAGTCGTGACGGCCAGACCGGGAGTACTGACATGCGAAGCATCCTTTGGGTCGCCAGCCTGATGATCGCCGGCGCCCAGGCGTCGGCCGCGACGATGGAAGAGGCGGCGCAACTCTTCGAGGCGAAGCGCTGGGCGGAAGCGGCCGGCGCCTATTCCGAAATCGCCGCGCGTGAGCCCGCGAATGCGCTGGCGCTGATCCGCCTCGCCCGCGCGCGTGCCGCCAACGGCCAGGCGGACGAGGCGCTCACCGCCCTCGAGGCCTGGTTCGCGACCGGCTCCGGGGCCTACCAGGTGGCGATGCGGCTGCCGGAATTCGCGGCGCTGCGCGGGGACCCGCGATTCGCCGCCGTCGTCGAGCCGCACCGGCCCTGCCGCACGGCCGAGTTCCGCCAGTTCGACTTCTGGCTCGGCGACTGGGACGTGACGTCGGCGGCCGCGCCCGGGACGACCAGCCACAACCGCATCACGCTCGTGAACGACGGCTGCACGCTGCGCGAGGAGTACACGACGCCCGCGGGTTACGCCGGTACCAGCCTCAATTTCTACGACGCGCCGCGCCAGCGCTGGCACCAGACCTGGATCGACAACCAGGGCGGCGCCCTGTTCCTGGAAGGCGGGATCGAGGGCGACGCCATGGTGATGCGGACCACCGGCGATCCCGCAAACGTGCAACGCATCACCTGGACGCCGCTGCCGGGCGGGGAAGTCCGCCAGCATTGGGAGTCGACGGCGGACGGCGGCAAGACCTGGACGTCGGTTTTCGACGGCCGCTACACCCCGCGCAAAGGAAACTGAATCCGCCCCGGGGTCCGGACGGCCGTCGCCTTGGCCGATGGTCACGCCGGGATCGGTTAAGCTGCGAGGCCTGCGGCAGGCGCGCCGTGCGCGCCGGGGGTGACCGATGGCCTGGTGGGCGTGGATCGTGTTGGGTATCGGCTTTCTGGGCGTCGAGATGCTGCTGATCGACGCGCAGTTCTACCTGGTCTTCATCGGGCTGTCCGCGGCCCTGGTCGGGCTCCTCGGGCTGCTCGGCGTCGGCCTTCCCGAGTGGGGACAGTGGCTCGCCTTCTCGGTGCTCGCGATCACCGCGATGCTGACCTTCCGCCGGCGCATCTACGAGCTGGTGCGCGGCAATACCGGCGTGGTCGAAGAGCGGCTCACGGTCGGCGACCGCGTCACGGTCGCCGCGCGCCTCGAGCCCGGCCAGAGCGCGCGCGTGGAATACCGCGGCTCGAGCTGGACCGCGCGCAACACGGGTGAGCTAGCCATCGAAGCCGGGCGCGAGGCGGTCATCGAGCGCGTGGACGGCCTGACCCTGCACGTCAAATCGGAGTAACCAGGCATGGAAACCCTCTGGGTCGTCGGCGTCGTCGCCGTCCTCGTCTTCATCCTCATCTCGAAGATCGCGGTGGTCGTGCCGCAGCAGAGCGCCTACGTCATCGAGACGCTCGGCCGCTACAACCGCACGATCCAGGCCGGATTCCACATCCTGAAACCCTTCTTCGACCGGGTCGCGTACAAGCACAACCTCAAGGAAGAGGCGATGGACATCCCGGAGCAGGTGTGCATCACGCGCGACAACGTGCAGGTCGGCGTGGACGGCGTGCTCTACCTGCAGGTGCTGGACGCGAGCAAGGCCTCCTACGGCATCACCAACTACCGCTTCGCGATCATCCAGCTCGCGCAGACGACGTTGCGCAGCGAGATCGGCAAGATCGAGCTCGACCGCACCTTCGAGGAGCGGGCCACGATCAACGCCAACGTGGTCGCCGAGCTGGACAAGGCCTCGGCGCCCTGGGGCGTCAAGGTGCTGCGCTACGAGATCAAGAACATCAACCCGCCCAAGGACGTGCTCTCGGCCATGGAGAAGCAGATGCGCGCGGAACGCGAGAAGCGCGCCATCGTGCTGACCTCGGAGGGAGAGCGCGACGCCAAGATCAACCAGGCCGAGGGCGAGAAGCAGCGCGTGATCAAGGAGTCCGAAGCCGCCAAGCAGCAGCAGATCAACGAGGCGGACGGCGAGGCGGCGGCGATCCTCGCGGTCGCCAGCGCGACCGCCGCCGGCCTCAAGCAGGTCGGCGAGGCGATCGCGGGCCGCGGCGGCACCGAGGCGATGCAGCTGCGCGTCGCCGAGGAGTACGTCAAGCAGTTCGGGACGCTGGCGACCGAGGCGTCGAGCACGCTGGTCGTGCCCGCAAACCTCACCGACATCGCCTCGATGATCGCGCTCGCAACCAGCGTCGTGAAGAACCAGAAGGCGGCGGGCTGAGATGGCCCGTCGTGCCGTTCGCGCCGCATTCGGCGCCGGGTCGGCCCTCGCCGCGGTGATCGCGAGTGCCGGCGGTGCCCCGCCGGCCCTGCTGCTGGCCGGCGGCACGATCCACACGGGCGATCCCGCAAAGCCGCGTGCCGAGGCGGTGCTCTCGGTCGGCGCGCGGATCGCCTACGTCGGCGATGCGGCGACGGCGCGCGAACGCGCGCCCGCCGGGACGCGGGTCGTGGACCTCGCGGGCGCGACCGTGCTGCCCGGCCTCGGCGATGCGCACGCGCACCTCGCGGACATCGGCGGGCGCGAACTCGGCTTCGACCTCACCGGCGTCGAGAGCGCCGCAGCGCTGCAGCGGCGCGTGGCCGAGCGCGCGGCGGCCGACGCCTCGCCCTGGATCGTCGGTTCGAACTGGATCGAGTCGAAGTGGCAGCCGGCGGCTTTCCCGTCGCGCGCAGACCTCGACGCCGCGGTGCGCGACCGGCCGGTGTATCTCGATCGCGCGGATGGCCACGCGGCGGTGGTCAACTCCAGGGCCCTCGAGATCGCCGGCATCACGCGGGACACGCCCGACCCGCCGGGCGGCCAGATCCTGCGCGACCCGGCGACCGGCGAGCCGACCGGCATGCTGATCGACACGGCGATGGACCTCGCCTGGCGGCACGTTCCGCCCCAGACCGACGATCAGCTGGCCAGGGCCCTGGAAACCGGCGCGGCGCACTACCTGAGCCTCGGCTGGACGCAGCTGCAGGAAGCCGGGACCACCTGGCGCGAAATCGAGCAGTTGTGCCGGCTGTACGCAGCGGGACGCCTGAAGCTGCGCATCTACGCCGCGATCGGCGGGCCGTCGGAGGATGCGGAGAAGCTGCTCGCGGCCGGGCGCGACTACCGCAGCTGCGACCCGCGCCTGACGGTGCGCGCGATCAAGCTGTACATGGACGGCGCCCTCGGCAGCCGCGGGGCGGCGCTCGAGGAGCCCTACGCCGACGCGCCGGCGAACCGCGGCCTGTACGTAACGCCGCCCGAGGAGATCCTGCGCATTTCGATCGCCGGGCTGCGCCGCGGAATCCAGGTGAACACGCACGCGATCGGCGACCGCGGCAATCGCGTCGCGCTCGACCAGTTCGAGCGTGCGTTGGCCACGGTGCCCGCGGGCGAACGGCCGGTCGCCGACCCGCGTTTCCGCATCGAGCACGCGCAGGTGCTGGCCGACGCCGAGTTTCCGCGCTTCGCCAGGCTCGGCGTGATCGCCTCGATGCAGACCTCGCATGCGATCAGCGACATGCTGTTCGCGCCGGCGCGGCTCGGGCCGGAGCGCATCGGCGGCGCCTACGCCTGGCGCAAGGTCCTGGACGCGGGCGGGCTGATCGCGGGCGGCACGGACGCGCCCGTCGAGGCCGGCGACCCGCGCATCGAGTTCTACGCCGCCATCACGCGCCGCACGCTGGAAGGCTTTGCCGGGCCTGACTGGGGACTCGACCAGCGGCTCACCCGCGGGGAGGCGCTCGCGATCCTGACCACCGGGTCCGCGTATGCGTCCTTCACGGAGCAGGAGCGCGGCACGATCGAGGCCGGCAAGCTTGCGGACTTCAGCGTCTACTCGGCTGACTGGATGCAGGTTCCCGAGAAGGAGATCCTGACGTCACGGCCGGTGATGACCGTGATCAGCGGCGAGGTGGTGTGGGAGGAATGACGGAAGTTTGAAGGGGTCAGACCCCTTCAAAACTTCCGTCATTCCGCCCACACCATCTCTACGCCACCGAGCGCGTGCGTGCGCCGGTCGCGACGTTGAATCGCCCGGTGGCGGTCAGCCGGTCGTGCAGCGACTGGGCGTTGCGCAGTTCCGCGCGGCGCGCCGCGAACGGCATCCCCGAAACGGCCTTGAGCGTGCTCGAGCGGGCGAACAGGAATCCCTGGGCCGCCACGCAGCCGAGTTCCAGCAGCTTCTCGACCTGTTCCTCGTGCTCGACGCCCTCGGCGACGGTTTCGAGTCCCAGTGTCTCGCCGAGCATCACGACCGCGCGCGCGAGTTCCGGGCCGTCTCCCTGTTCGGTCAGCCGGCCGACGAACGAGCGGTCGATCTTCAGGATGTCGATCGGGAAGCGGTGCAGGTAGGAGAGGGACGAGTAGCCCATCCCGAAATCGTCGATGGCCAGGCGCACGCCCAGCGCCTTGAGCTCGCGGAAGCGCTCGAGGTTCACTTCCGTGTTGTGCATGATCGTGCTCTCGGTGAGCTCGATGACGAGGTTCCCCGGCTCGAGCCCCGAGGATTCGAGGGCATTCCGGACGTCGGCGACGAGGTCGGCGTGCTGCAGGTGGCGGCCGGAGATGTTGATCGCGACGCGCAGGCCGTCGCCCGCCACGATCGTGTCCCGCCAGGATTTGACGGCGCGGCAGGCTTCGTTCAGCACCCAGCGGCCCAGTTCGACGATCTGCCCGGACTCCTCGGCCGCCGCGATGAACGCCCCGGGCATGACCAGCCCGTTCTCCGGGTGGTTCCACCGCACCAGCGCCTCGACGCCGAGCAGCTCGCGCTTTGCCAGGTCCACCACCGGCTGGTACTCGAGGAAGAACTCGCCGCGCTCCAGCGCCCGGCCGATGTCCTCCTCGAGCCGCAGGCGCTCGCGCAGCTGCTCCTGCATGCGCGGCTGGAACACGACGAAGCGCGCCTTGCCGGCGGCCTTGGCGTTGTACATGGCGATGTCGGCGTTGCGCAGCAGCTGCTCGGTGTCGTCGCCCGGCTCCGAGAAGGCGATGCCGATGCTGGCCGCCATCCACGTGTCGCCGCCGTCGAGCTGCAGGGGCTCGTCGAACGAGCGCGTGATCGTCGCGGCCACCCGCTCGACGTCCGTCGACTCGGCGATGCCCTCGAGCAGGATCGCGAACTCGTCGCCGCCGAGGCGCGCGACCGTGTCGGACGGCCGCGTCGACTTGACCAGCCGCTGGGCGGCGGCCTGCAGGAGCCGGTCGCCGGCGTCGTGGCCGAGGGAGTCGTTGACGTTCTTGAAGTTGTCGAGGTCGAGGAACATGACGGCGACGCGCTGCCGCGAGCGGTGCGCCAGCGTCAGCGCATGCTGCACGCGGTTGCGGAACAGGCTGCGGTTGGCGAGCAGCGTCAGGGGGTCGTGGAAGGCGAGCTGGCGCAGCTGCTCTTCGAGCGCCTTGCGCTCGCTCACGTCGCGGAAGTTCAGCGCGAGGCCCGCGATCGCCGGGTCGTCCAGCAGGTTGCTGCCGACGCTCTCGAGCGTGCTGCGCCGCGCGCCGTTGCCGACCACGACCTCGACCGGTCCTACCGAACGTCCGCGCGTCGCGGCCACCTCGGCGAGGAAGGCGGCGAGCCGCTCGCGGTCCGACTCGCTCCAGAGTTCGAGCAGGTTGCGCCCGACCAGGTCGTCCGGGTGCATGCCGAAGGTCCGCTCGGCGGCGGGCGAGGCGAAGCGCAGCCGGCCGTCGACGTCCGCGATCATGATCACGTCGGAGGCGTTGCGGATCAGCGAGGCGTAGCGCGCCTCGACGATGCCTGCAGCGCGCCGCTCGCGCACCAGCGCGTCGTCGCGCGAGATCACGCTCTGGCGCAGCATGACGAGCAGCGTCAGCACGAAGATGATGACGGTCATCGCGGTCGCCGGGCTTGACATCGAGCTGCTCTCGACGTACACGAGCACCAGGAAGGACACCAGCATCGCCACGTACGGCATGCCCTGGACCAGCGCGGCGCCTAAGGCGCTCGGCTGCGGGCGCACGGCCGGGGCGCCGCGCAGCTGCTCGCGGGCCGCCGCGATGATGAACCCGTAGCAGGTGAGGTAGATCGCGTCCGAAAGGCCGCCGAGCTGGTAGCCACCCGTGACCTTCGCCATGGCCCACACGATGTCCGCGAGCGACATCGTCGCGAAGCCGACCGTTAGCAGGACCAGCGTGCGGCGCGCGATCGCCCCGGACCCCGCGTGCATCAGGAGCACGCCGAATGCCAGCAGCATGAGGCAGTTCAGCGCGATGTAGCTCTGCGTCAGGACGTACTTGATGACATCCGGGTCGCGGTCGGCCGCCGCGGTCGGCGCGATCACGAAGAACCAGAAGAACGCGCCGAAGCCGAGCACCAGGATCGTCGAGTCGAGCACCAGGCGTCCCCAGTGCACGCGCACGGAGTCGGCGCGGATCGCGGTCAGGATGCCGGCGAACAGCAGCGGGTAGAAGCCGGTGAAGAACACGTCGCCGATCGACGGGAACGGGTCGACCCCGAACAGCCAGTACGTCGAGTTCTGCAGGTTGCCGATGCTGTAGACGGCGATCGCGGCAGCGAACCAGCCCCAGGTGCGGCGGACCGCCGGGTCGCGGGCCCTGGCTGCGGCCAGGGCGGCGAGGACCGCCGCGCACAGGCTCGCCGGGGAGTCCGAGTAGAGCTGAAATATTTCGAATGCGCGGCTGTCGGAATCGCCGAGCGCGGTGATCAGCAGCGTGACGGGTATGTAGAGAAACAGGCCGCCCGCGAGCGCGCCGGTCCAGCCGCCGAAGAACGGCTGGCGATCCGGCGTCGGCTCCGCGGTGTCAGGGGGCGACGACATGGGTCTCGGCACGCACTCCCGCCTGCGGCCTGCCACAGGACAGGCTCCAAACTCGACATATGTAGCCAAACGCACCCGGTCAATAACTGTGAACCGGGTCTGGAATCACGGCCTGGCGGGTGATGGGGTCCACATTCTGCCCAGTCGGACCCCGGGAGGCGGCTACATCTGCCCGAAACGGCCGCCCTGGAAGTCGGCGAAGGCGGCCGCGATCTCGCGTTCGGAGTTCATGACGAAAGGCCCGTAGCCGACCACGGGCTCCGCGATGGGCTCGCCCGCGAGCACCAGCGCCGCGAGTTCCGCGTCGCCTTCGGCCGCGACGGTGAACTCGCCGCCGGCGCGGTCGAGGCGGACCAGCTGCGCCGGCCCTGCGGCATGCGTGCCGTTGACGAGCGCGCGACCCTGCATCGGCACGATCGCCGTCGTGTGGCCCTCGGGAGTCGCGAGCCGCACCGTGCCGCCCGCCGCGACGCGCAGGTCCCAGACGTCCATGGGCGTGAATGTTTCGGCCGGTCCTTTTCGGCCGCCGTACTCGCCTGCGATGACGCGCAGGGTGCCGGCGCCCCCGTCGAGCGCGATGCGCGGGATGCTGGCGTCGAGGATCGTCTGGTAGCGCGGCTTGGCCATCTTGTGGCGCGCCGGCAGGTTCACCCAGAGCTGCATCATCGACATGGTCCCGCCCTCGCGCGTGAAGCGCTCGGAGTGGAACTCCTCGTGCAGGATGCCCGAGGCCGCGGTCATCCACTGCACGTCCCCCGGCCCGATGCGGCCGCCGTTGCCGGCCGAATCGCGGTGTTCCAGCTCGCCCGCGTAGACGATCGTGACCGTCTCGAATCCGCGATGCGGGTGCACGCCGACGCCGCGGCGGCGCGGCGCGGGTTCGAAGTGGCGCGGGGCCGCGTAGTCGAGCATCAGGAACGGCGAGAGCGGCTCGCGCCCCAGGCCGTCGTAGGAAAAGATGGACCGCACCGGGAAACCGTCGCCGACCCAATGCGGCGGGGCGGCTTCGTGCACGGCGATGACCTTGCGCATCCTGGCGAACTCCTTCAGCGGGTGGCCCGTAGCCGCAGGCTCCCGAGGTCCGGCGCGACCAGCCGCGCGCCGCGGGCGCCATGCACCTCGCCGAAGCGGTCGCTTTCCTGCCAGTCCCGGGTCGCCTGTTCCATTTCGCCGTATGTGCGGGCGACGAAGTTCCACCACAAGAGGATCTCCTCCCCGAACGGCACGCCGCCAAGCAGCAACAGGCGCGCGCCCGGCGGCGCCTCGATCTCGAGCCGGTCGCGGCCCGTCGGGAAATAGAGCAGGGCGCCCGCAGCCAGCGGTTCGCCGCCGACGCGGGCTTCGCCTTCGAGGGCCATCGCGCCGTGCTCGAACGCCGGGTCGAGGTCGAGCGTCGTGTGCGCCCGGTCGGTCGCCGCGAGGTCGATGCCGACCAGCGGCGTGAATACTTCGGCGGGTGCGCGCTCGCCCGCGAAGCGGCCGGCGAGCACCGTGATGCGGAAGCCGCCGCGGTCGATCACGGGCAGTTCCGGGTAGTGATGGAAGGACGGTTCGCGGTGCCGTTCCGCGTCGGGCAAGGCGATCCAGAGCTGCGCGAGCTGGAAGCGGCCGGGTTCGTCCCCCGGCGAATCCTCGGCATGCGAGATGCCGCGACCCGCCGTCATGAGGTTGACCTGGCCCGGATTGATCCATTGCCGGTAGCCGAGGCTGTCGGTATGCAGGATCTTCCCTTCGATCATCCAGCTGAAGGTCTGCAGCCCGATGTGCGGGTGCGGACCGACCGTGAGCCCGCGGCCCGCTTCGTAGTCGGCCGGCCCGGCGTGGTCCAGGAAGCACCAGGCGCCGACCATGCGGCGATGCCGGTTGGGCAGTGCGCGGCGGATCGCGAAGCCTTCTCCGACTGTGGTGCGCTGCGATTCGAGTCTCTCGATCGTCATCGGGCGATGATGCAACGGGTGGCGGGGCCTGACAATCGGCGCTAGGCTGCGGCCACCGCGGAGGGAAGCCATGGCCCGAATCCTCGTCCTCGCGCTGCTGCTATCATCCCCGGCCGTGATGGCCAATCCCGCCGACACGCCCGAGGCGCGGCTCGCGGCCGCCGGCTTCACGCTGCCGCCGCCGCCGAAACCCGTGGCGACCTACGTGACGTCGGTGCGCACGGGCAACCTCCTGTTCCTGTCCGGGCACGGCGAATGCGGCGAGGACTACGCGCGCGGCAAGGTGGGACGCGACCTGACCGTGGAGCAGGGGCGGAAGTCGGCCGAGAAAGTCGGGCTCTGCATGCTCGCGACCATCAAGGCGGCGGTCGGCGAACTTTCGCGCGTGCGGCGTTTCGTGCGCATCCTCGGGATGGTCAACGCGACCGAGGACTTCAAGGACCACCCGAAGGTGATCAACGGCTTCTCGGACCTGATGGTCGTCGCCTTCGGCGACGAAGGGCGCGCGGCGCGATCCGCGGTCGGGATGCAGTCGCTCCCGTCCGGCATCGCCGTCGAGATCGAGGCCACCGTGGAGCTGCGCGACGACTGACGACGGTCAGGCGGGCGGCAGGGCGTCCACGAATTCCGCCATGCGCCGGCGCGTGCGTTCGTCGGGCACCCGGCCCCGGCCGCCGCCGAGGTTGTCGGCCATGTTCTCCGCCTTGCTGGTGGCCGGGGTCACCACCGTCACCGCCGGGTGGCCGAGCACGAACTTGATGAAGAACTGCGCCCAGCTCGCCGCGTCGATGTCCGCGGCCCAGGCGGGCAGCGGCGCCTCGCCGACGCGCTTGAACAGCCGCGTACGGCCGAACGGCACGTACACCATCACGGCGATGCCGCGCTCGATGGCGAGCGGCAGGATCGTCTCCTCGGCGCTGCGATTGTCCACGGCGTAGTCCACGCCGATGAAATCGAGCGGTTCTTCGCGCATCACGCGGGCCAGGTCGGGGTACTGCTCCTTGCTGGTGCAGGTCACGCCGATGTAGCGGACGCGTCTTGCGGCCTTCAGCTCCTTCAGCAGCCCGAGCTGGACCGGCACGTCGCCGAGGTTGTGCACCTGGATGAGGTCGATCACGTCGGTACCGGCCCGGCCGAAGGACTGGTCGATCTGCGCCCGCGCGGCCGCCGGGTCCGCGCCGCCGCCGCCACGCGCCGCGACATTGACCTTGGTCGCCCAGAAGAGCCTCTCGGCGAGGCCCAGTTCCTGCGCGAGCCGGCCTGCAACCTCCTCGGAAGCGCCATAGGAAGGCGCCGTGTCGAACACCGAGCCGCCGCCCTCGACCAGCGTCTTCAGCACCGCGGCGAGTCCGGCGACGTCCGCGCCTTCCGCGACGCTGCGGAATGTCGCGGAACTGCCGAGGCCGATGACCGGGATCCGTTCGCCGCTCGACGGGATCGGCCGAGAGATCAGCGGCGTCGGCGTGCCGCCAATCGCGATTCGCGGCCCGAGGCCCAGCGTCGCGCCGGCGCCGAGCGCGAGGGAGAGCAATGTGCGGCGATCCAGCATGTCGCTGTCGACCTTAGCAGATTCGGCGCATCCGCCCGTGTAGGACGCGCGACTACAACTGGTCGAGCCCGGTCCGGTGATGGATGGCCGTCTGCAGCATCGCGAGCGCCTCGACGGCGACGGTGTCCTGGCCCTCGTTCGTGAGGACCGTGAACCACAGCGTCAGTTCGCCGAGGAGCAACGCGCCCTGGTGCATGAACCGGAATTCACCGGGGCCGGGATTGCGGTCGGTCGCCGCGAAGTAGAAGCCCGTGCCATTGGCGCCGTCGAGCTGACGCACTTCCAGGTAGGGCTCGACCGCCTGTGCCTGCGTGCGTTCGGCCATGTCCCGGATCGCATCGCGCAACGACGCCAGCTCGCGGACTTCCTTGGCAAGCGGGTCGGGCCACTCGGGCGTCACGAAAACCTGACGAGGCCCGCCATCGGTGACCGCGATCTCGATGGTGGGCGGTCCGCCGCCGGCCGGTTGCTCGAGGTGGTCCACCCAGCCTTCGGGAAAGGTCAGCTCGAGGAGGTCGCGGTTCGGCAGCTCGAATCGGCGCAAGCCGGCGGAATCGTCGGCGATCGACGGGTCCGGCATGCCCAGGGCCGCGGCGAACAGCAGGCAGGCGAACGCGGACCGGAACAGGGTCCGTCGTGCGCGGAAGGATTCCGCGTCAGGAGGCGGGTGCGGGTACCGGAGCACCCTGGCCGGACACGAAGCCGACTTTCTGCAGGCCGCCCCGCTGCAAGGTGAACAGCACGTTGGCGACGTACACGTACGGCACGCGCCGGTGCGCATCCACGTGGACCTCAGGCTGCGGTTCCTTGGCGTTTTCGATCGCGACGTAGTCGCGCAGCGTCTGTGCGTCCACCGGCGTGCCGTTCCAGTACACGCTGCCATCGAACTCGACGAAGATCTTGACGACGACCGGTTCTTCCGGCGGCGGATTCGGGTTGTCGCGCGGCAGGTCGATCTTGACCGCGTGGGTCATGACCGGGATGGTGATGATGAAGATGATCAGCAGCACCAGCATGATGTCCACGAGCGGGATGACGTTCGGCTCGACCATTGGATCGCCGCTGTCGCCCTTGACCGAAATCGCCATGCCATCCCCCGTCGGCCCCTGTCTCAGGGCCTTGACATTCAGGTCTCCGAAGTTTGCCCGTCCACCCGGGAGGGCGCAAGCCAGCGGGGGTCTTCGGTGCTATCCTTTTTCAAAAATCGGCCGGTATCGGACGGGCGGGGGACAGGATGGCGCAAGCAACCGGCGACATACGCAATATCGCCCTGGTCGGGCAGGCCGGGGCGGGCAAGACCCTGCTGACCGAGGCGCTGCTGTTCGGCGCCGGGAGCGTCCGGGCCAAGGGCAGCCTCGCCCGCGGCAGCACGGTTTCGGACCATGATCCCCAGGCGCGCCGGCTGCTGCATTCCGTGGACTCGACCCTGTGCTGGCTGGAGACGGGCAACGCGCACGTCAACCTGATCGATACGCCCGGCTATCCGGACTTCATCGGCAGGACCCTGCCGATGCTCGAGGCCGTGGAGACCGCCGCCGTGGTCGTCAGCGCGGTGGCCGGCGTCGAGCCGATGACCCAGCGGATGATGGATGCCGCGCGGGACCGCGGCCTCGCGCGCCTCGTCGTGGTCAACAAGATCGACGCGCGCGAAGCGAATCCGGGCGCGGTGCTGGAGGAGATACGCGAGCAGTTCGGCCGCGAATGCCTGCCGATCAACCTGCCCGCGGGCGGCGGCTCGGAGGTCGTCGACTGCTTTTTCCATAACACGGGCAAGGCGACCGACATCTCCTCGGTGCAGGAGGCCCACACGCAGATCATCGACCAGGTCGTCGAAGTGGACGACGACCTGATGGCGCTCTACCTCGAGCAGGGCGAAGAGCTGGAACCCGGGCAGCTGCACGACCCGTTCGAGAAGGCGCTGCGTGAAGGGCACCTCGTGCCCGTCTGCTTCGTTTCCGCGGAAACCGGCGCGGGAGTGCCGGAGCTCCTCGAAGCGATCGAGCGGCTGATGCCCAATCCCGCCGAGGGCAATCCGCCGCCGTTCATGAAGGGCGAGGGCGAGGCCGCCGTGCGCGTGGCAGTCACGCCGGATCCCGGGCGGCATGCCATCGCCCACGTGTTCAAGGTGATCATGGACCCGTTCGTCGGCAAGCTCGGGCTGTTCCGGGTCCACCAGGGAACGGTCCGGGCCGGCGCCCAGCTGTTCGTCGGCGACGGCAGGAAGCCCGTGAAGGTCGCCCACCTGTTCCGCATGCAAGGCAAGGAACACGCCGAGATCCCGCAGGCGGTTCCCGGCGACCTCTGCGCGGTCGCCAAGCTCGACGAGCTGCACTTCGACGCGGTTCTGCACGACTCGCACGACGAGGACCACTTCCACCTCAAGCCGATGGCCTACCCGCCGGCGATGCTCGGGGTTGCGATCGAGCCCGAGCGTCGCGGCGACGAGCACAAGCTCGCCGAGGCGCTGCACAAGCTCGCCGCCGAGGATCCCTGCGTGCGCGTCGAGCACAGCGCCTCGCTCAACGAGACGGTGCTGTACGGCATGGGCGACCTGCACCTGCGCGTGATGATCGAGCGCATGTCGGAGCGGTACGGCGTCGCGGTGAAGACCCGGCCGCCTTCGATCCCGTACCGGGAGACCATCACGCGCCCGGCCGAAGGGCACCACCGGCACAAGAAGCAGACCGGCGGCGCGGGCCAGTTCGGCGAGGTGTTCCTCCGGATCGAGCCGCTCGCGCGCGGCGCCGGCTTCGAGTTCGTCGACGACGTGAAGGGCGGGGCGATCCCGAACCAGTTCATCCCCGCGGTCGAAAAGGGCATCCGCCACGCGCTGGTGGAGGGCGCCGTTGCCGGGTTCCCCCTCCAGGACATCCGCGTCTCGGTCTACGACGGCAAGTACCATTCGGTCGATTCCAAGGAGGTCGCCTTCGTGTCGGCGGGCCGCAAGGCCTTCCTCGATGCGGTCCAGAAAGCCGGTCCCGCGGTGCTCGAGCCGATCGTGCACGTCGAGATCAGCGCCCCCGGCACCGTCATGGGCGACATCACCGCGGACCTCGCGACGCGACGCGCGCGCATCGACGGCAACGAGGCGCGCTCGCGCGGCCGGATCGTCGTTTCCGCCTACGTGCCGCTCGCCGAGGTCACCGACTACCAGAACCGCCTGAAGTCGCTGACCGGCGGCGAGGGGAGCTTCACCCTGCAGGCGAGCCACTACGACCCGGTACCGCCCCGCAAGCAGCAGGAACTGGCGTCCGCCTGGAAGCCCGCGGCGGGCGAGGAATGAACGCGAGCCCCGGGTCCGACACCCGCATCATGGCCGTGTTCTGCGACTTCGAGAACGTCGCGCTCGGCGTGCGCGACGTGAAGATTCCTTCTTTCGACATCCGGAAAGTGCTCGAGCGGCTGCTCCTGAAGGGCAACATCGTCGTCAAGAAGGCCTACTGCAACTGGGACCGGTACCAGGAGTACAAGCGCCCGATGCACGAGGCGGCTTTCGAGCTCATCGAGATTCCCCACGTACGGCAGTCCGGCAAGAACTCCGCCGACATCCGCATGGTCGTCGACGCGCTCGACCTGTGCTACACGAAGGAGCACGTGGACACGTTCGTGATCATCAGCGGCGATTCCGACTTCTCGCCGCTGGTCGCCAAGCTGCGCGAGAACAACAAGTTCGTGATCGGCTGCGGCGTCAAGCATTCGACCTCGGACCTGCTGATCAGCGGCTGCGACGAGTTCATCTACTACGACGACCTGGTGCGCGGCGAGGGCCGCGCCCGATCCGCGCGCAAGGAGAAAGTCGCGAAGTCCGCGCCGAAGGCGGCGCCGGCGGCCGAGGACCGGCGGCAGGAGGGCATCGAGCTGATGATGGAGACGGCCGAGGACCTGTTCGCGGAACGCGACGCCGGGGAGAAGGTCTGGGGTTCGATGGTCAAGCAGGCGATCAAGCGCAGGAAGCCCGGCTTCAACGAGAGCTACTACGGCTTCAAGTCCTTCGGGAACCTGCTGGAAGAGGCGCGCGAACGCAAGCTGATCGACCTGGAGTTCGACACCAAGTCGGGCGGATACATCATCACGCGCGTGGCCGCCGCCTGAGGGATGACGACGATGACGACGAGGGTCCGCAAGATGACAGCACGCAGCCTGTTACCGCTCCTGCTCGTGGCCGCCGGCACGGGCGCCTGCCAGGACGCGCCGCACGTCCAGCCGAGCGGCGAATCGAAGGTGACGGTGACGACGGTGGCGAAGGGTCTCGAGCAGCCCTGGGCCCTGGCTTTCCTGCCCGACGGTCGCATGCTGGTCACGGAGCGGCCGGGGCGGCTGCGCTACGTGACGCAGGACGGCGAACTCTCCGAGCCGGTCGCGGGCCTGCCTGCCGTGCACGCCGTGGGCCAGGGGGGCCTGCTCGACGTGGTCCTCGACCCGGCCTTCGGCGAGAACTCGACGATCTACCTGTCCTATGCGGAACCGGGGGAGGGCGGCGCCAACGGGACCGCCGTGGCGCGCGCGCGCCTCGACGGCGCGCAGCTCGCGGACGTGAAGGTCATCTTCAGGCAGCAGCCCAAGTTCAAGAGCAACCACCACTTCGGCTCGCGCCTGGTCTTCGGGCGCGACGGCAACCTGTTCGTCACCACGGGCGAACGCAACTCAGAGCGCGACCTGGCGCAGGACCTCGGCACGCACATCGGCAAGGTGGTGCGCATCACGCCGGACGGCGGGGTACCGGCCGACAATCCGTTCTTCGGTCGCGAAGGCGCCTTGCCCGAAATCTGGTCGTACGGGCATCGCAACATCCAGGGCGCGGCCCTGCATCCGGGTACCGGCGAGCTCTGGACCCACGAGCACGGACCGCGTGGCGGCGACGAGATCAACGTCGCGCGGGCGGGCCGGAACTACGGCTGGCCGGTGATCACCTTCGGTCGCGAGTACAGCGGGCCGTCGATCGGCGAGGGCACGGCGAAGGAGGGCATGGAGCAGCCGGTGCACTACTGGGTGCCGTCGATCGCGCCCTCGGGGATGGCGTTCCACGACGGCCGAGGCCACCCTGCCTGGGAGGGGCAGCTGTTCGTCGGCGCTCTGGCGGCGACGCAGCTGGTGCGCCTCGAGGTTGACCCGGCCGGCAAGGTGCTCGCGGAAGAGCGCATCGCGATCGGCAAGCGCGTGCGCGACGTGCGCGAGGGGCCCGACGGCGCGCTCTACCTCGTGACCGGCGAGGACGCGGGGGAGATCCTGCGCGTCGTTCCGGCCGACTGACTGAAACGCCACGTGGACCGCACCGAGCGCTTCTACCGCATCCGCCGGCGGTTGATCGAGAAAGGCGCGTTGACGCGCCGCGAGATCGAGGAAGACCTCGAGATCTCGCATGCCACCTTCAAGCGTGACCTCGAGTACCTGCGCGACCGCCTCAACGTGCCGGTCGTCTGGTCGCGGGAGCGCCAGGCATACGTGCTGGATCCCGCCGCCGAGCAGTCGGAGCTGCCGGGCGTCTGGTTCAGCCCGGCCGAGGTCTACGCGCTGCTCGAGATCGACCACCTGCTCGATACCCTGGGTTCCGGGCTGCTGGCCCGCCAGCTGGCGCCATTGCGTGCGCGGCTCGCAGCCCTGCTGGAAAGCGGCGACCGCGGGCATCGCGAAATCCGACGCCGCATCCGCGTGTTGACGCTCGGGACTCGGCGCGTCAACCGCGACGTCTTCGAGGCGTTGTCGCTCGCGCTGCTGGGGCGCCGCCGGGTGTTCATCCGCCACCTGCGCCGCGGGGACGGCGACGTGACCGAGCGGACGGTCTCGCCGTTGCGGCTGGTTCACTACCGTTACAACTGGTACCTCGACGCCTGGGACCACGGAAAGGAAGCGCTGCGCACGTTCGCCGTCGACGCCGTCCTGCATGCGCGGGTCGAGGAGGCCGAGGCAAAGGACCTGCCGGACGCCGAACTCGACCGCGTGCTCGGCGCCGGTTACGGGATATTCGCCGGCGAGGACACGCAGACCGCGGTGCTGCGCTTCACGCCCGACAGCGCCCGCTGGGTCGCGGACGAGGTGTGGCATTCGCGCCAGGTCGGGCGCGTCGAGGCCGACGGCAGCTACGTGCTGGAGCTGCCCTACAGCCGCGAACCGGAACTCGTCATGGACCTGCTGCGCCACGGGGCCGGGGTCGAGGTCCTCGCGCCGCCTTCGCTGCGGGCCCGCGTCGCCGAGGAACTGGCCGCGGCGGCGAGCCAGTACGCCTGACGCGCCCGCGAGCCGCGGCCTGCGACCGGCCGTGCGTGCGCCGGGACGGGACGTTGCGCGGCACCTGCGATATCCCATAACTTGGCCGGATGAACCTCGACCTGTTGCGCGGGAACCGCAACCTGCTGTTCTGGGGATTGCATGCGCTCGGCTGGGGCGCCTACGGGCTCGCGCAGTACGTCGGCTCGGCCGTGTACGGCAAGGAGCCCGGCTACGTGCAGGTCATCGCGATCGCGGCGGCGTCCGGCTTCCTGCTCTCGGCGCCGCTGCGCTGGCTCTATCGCAGGCTTTGGGCGGCCGGACCCCGTGCCATTTTGGTGGGTTCGCCAATCGCCTGCTGGGTGGTCGCGCTCGCCTGGCGCGCGATCATCAACACGGCGTACATCGAAATCGTCAAGCCCGAGTGGGCCTTCGAGCAAGTACGACATCCGCTCGAGATCTTTCTCGCCACGCTCTCGGCGACGGCGCTGCTGCTGTGCTGGACCGGCTTGTACTACGGCGTCAAGTTCTACGAGCGCCTCCAGCTCGAGCGCGAGGCGACGCTCAGGCAGTCCTCGCTCGCGCAGGAGGCGCAGCTCAAGATGCTGCGCTACCAGTTGAACCCGCACTTCCTGTTCAACACGCTCAACGCCATTTCGACCCTCGTGCTCGACGGCCAGAACCGCACGGCGAACCTGGCCGTGTCGCGCCTGTCGGAGTTCCTGCGCTACACGCTGGACCAGGACCCGATGAAGAAGGTGACGCTGCGCCAGGAGCTGGACGCGCTGAACCTCTACCTCGGCATCGAGAAGCTGCGCTTCGGCGACCGGCTCCGGCTCGAATTCGACGTCGACGAACGGGCGGAGTCGGCGCTCGTGCCGTCGCTGCTGCTGCAGCCTCTGGTCGAGAATGCGATGAAGTACGCGATTGCCCCGCGCGAGCAGGGCGGCTCGGTCACCGTGATGGCAGGCGTTGAGGGCGGGACGCTCCGGCTCGCGGTCGCGGACGACGGCCCGGGCCTGCCGCCGGCGCTGGCGAACGGCAACGGCCGGGGGGTCGGCTTGCGCAATACCCGGGAACGGCTCAAGGTACTGTATGGTGAAGGCCATTCGGTGGAAGTGATCGACGTGTCCCCCGGACTGTGCGTCGAGATGCGCCTGCCGCTCGAAATCTAGGCTTGCCCGCCATGTCGAAGATCCGCGCGATCATCGTCGACGACGAGCCGCTCGCGAGGCGCGGGCTCGAACTGCGGCTGCGCGCATTCGAGGACTTCGAGATCGTCGCGCACTGCGCCAATGGCCGCGAGGCGATCGAAGCGGTCGCCGCGCAGGCGCCCGACCTCATGTTCCTCGACATCGAGATGCCGGGCATCGACGGGTTCGAGGTGCTGCGCCGCATACCGCAGACGAGCATGCCGATGGTCGTGTTCGTGACCGCCTTCGACCGCTACGCGATCGACGCATTCGACGCGCACGCGCTCGATTACCTGCTGAAGCCGCTGGTGGACGAGCGCCTGGAGCGCACCATGGCCCACGTGCGCGAGCAGTTCGCCCAGCGCCGTTCGGTGAAACATCGCGAGCAGCTCGTCGCACTGCTGGCGACGGTGACCGGCGCCGGCCAGCTCGACGCCGACGAGCTGCTGGCGCGCGGCGCGGCGGGCATCCCGCGGCGGTTCCCCGAGTTCCTGCCGATTCGGCTCGGGCGCGAGACCGTGCGGCTGCCGGTCGCATCCATCGAGTGGGTGGATGCCGCCGGGGACTACATGTGCGTGCACGCGGACGGGCGGACGCACGTCGTGCGCGCCACCATGAAGCAGTTCGAGGAGCGGCTCGATCCCGACGACTTCCAGCGCATCCACCGCTCCACGATCGTCAACCTGCGGCGCATCCGCAAGCTGAAGCCGCACACCAACGGCGAATACTTCCTGACGCTCGACGGCGGGCACGAGCTGAAGCTGTCCCGCAGCTATCGCGACCGGCTGGAGCGGATCCTCGGCAAGGGCTGAGTGACGCATGCCCGGCTCGATGCACGGCACGGAACCCATCGTCGTCTCGGTCGATCTCGCGACGCCCGCCGGGCGCGCGTTCGCGGACTTCACCGCGGGACTGGCCGGCTGGTGGCCGGTCGCGACGCACTCCCTGTCGCGCGACGTCGCGAGCCGATGCAGCCTGGACGCGAGGCCTGGCGGCGCCGTCGAGGAGATCACGGCCGGCGGCGAAAGGTTTCGCTGGGGCACGGTGACCGCGGTCGAGGAAGGCCGGCGTGTCCGGTTCAGCTGGCATCCGGGCCGGGAAGCCGACACCGCCCAGTGGGTCGACGTGACATTCGAGGCGGCCGGACCCGGGTGCCGCGTGACGCTGACGCACGGCGGTTGGGAAGCGCTCGGCGAGATCGCGCCGATCCTGCGGCGCGAGTACGCGGCCGGCTGGCCGGAGGTGCTCGGCGGAGACTTCGCGAGCTATTGCGCCGCCAGGTGCTGAAGCCCGGCGTCAGCGGGGCACCGGCAAGACCGCGGTCCGCACGCCTTCCGCGGTCCACGCGAACACCAGACGTCCGCCGGCGCGCACCATGCGCGGAAATCCGTTCGCCAGCGGCGCGCCGGCCGGCAGCACCGAGACCGAAGGACCGCGACGCCCGTCCGCCCAGGCCCGGCGGATGCGCAGCGACGATCCGGGCTCCGTCGATTCCACCCAGCTGACCACGACGCTGCCGTCGTCGAGCAGCACGGCGTCGACGTAGCCGGCGGGATTGCCGTCGTCGATGTCGAGTGCCGACCCGAAGCGGTTCCCGCCGTCGGTCGAGAAGGCGACGTGGACCTGCGGCCGTCGGCCGGCCGCGGTGAACCACGCGACCGCCGCCAGCCGGCCCCGCGCCGCGACGGCCGGTCCATTGACGGGGCAGCCCTCGATGCGCCAACCGTCGGCGCCCACCGGCTGGGGCTCCGTCCAGCGACCGTCGCGCAGGCGCACGGCGGCGACGTCGCGGATTTCCTCCGCGGAACGGTCCCGGTAGACGACCAGCGGGCCGTCCGCCGTCACGGCCGCGCCGGTCTGGCAGCAGTCGCAGACACGTGGATCGAGCAGTGCTTCGCGACCGAGCGAACCGTCAGGCCCGATCGCCGCGTAGCGCAAGGTCATCGCGCCGCCGCCGTGGTCGTGCTCGCCGGCGCCGGGCGACGTTTCGCGCCCGTCCAGCCAGACGGCCTCCAGCCCGCCGCCCGCACGCGAGAAGAGCGATACGAAGCCGTGCTCGGTCGGCGTCCCGTCCCGGTGCGGCGTGACCGGCTGCGACCACGTCCTGCCGCCGTCGCGCGATTGCGCGATGCGCACGTCGTAGGCGTATGTTCCGGGGCCGCTCCTTTCAAGCCAGTGTGCCGCGAGCGAGCCGTCGTCCAGCGCCACCAGCGACGGAAAATCGGCCCAGTTGACGAACCAGTCCCGGCCTTCGGCGATCGTGAGCGGCGCGGTCCAGCCGCCGTCCTCCAGGACCGAGAAGCGCAGCGCACTCCGTCCCGCACCCAGCCGCTCGATCCAGCTGAGCATGACGCGGCCGTCCGGCGCGACGTTCAGGTGCGGGCCGAGGCTGCCGGCTGCCGCCGGCGTCGGCAGCTCGCGGACCTCGGCCAGCGCGGGCGTCGCGCACGCGCACCAGGCGGCCAGGAGCAGCAGGACCGGACGGGTCATTCGCGTGTACCTGCTATTGCCTGAGCACCCAGTCGATCACCGTCGTCTGGATCGGCTCGCCGACGCCGTTCTGGGCGCCCGGGTGGTTCACGAACACGACGACGGCATAGGTCTTGCCGGAGCGACCGGTCACGTAGCCGGCGATGCTGCTGACGTCCCTCAGGGTGCCGGTCTTCATGCGGATGCGGCTCGGGTCGTCGACGTCCTGGAAACGCTTCTGCAGCGTGCCGTCGAGGCCGCCCAGCGAGAGCGAGGTCAGGAATTCCGGCGCGTAACGGCTCTGGCGCGCGCCGACCAGTAGCTTCGCCATGCTGTCCGCGGAAATGCGCGCGTCGCGCGACAGCCCGGACCCGTTGCCGATCACGAGCTCGGGGAATTCGAGCCCGCGCGTCTTGAGCCAGCCGACGATGGTTTCCTCGCCGGCGGTCGTGGTCGCGGGCGTGCCGTTCATCTCCGCGGCGATGGCGAGGACCAGCGAGCGCGCCATCATGTTGCTCGAGTACTTGTTGGTGACGCGCACGACCTCCGACAGGGGCTCCGACTCGTGCGTCAGCAGCAGCCTCGCGCCGGGCGGCGTCGGCGCGCGCAGCATGCCCCCGCGGAACTTGCCGCCGAGCTGGCGCCACAGCGTCACGAACGTGCCCCAGGCGTACTGCGCGGGCTCCATGATCGCGAGGCGCTGGGTCTGCGGCCCGCAACTCGCGGACAGGCGGCCGGTCACCACCACGCGCTCCGGAAGCGTCGGCTCGATCTGGTAAGACACCTGCCGGTTCTGCCCGACGCAGCGACCGCCGGTGAGCCGCACCTTGTTCTCGACCACGAGCCCCTCGGGAAACGGCTGGATGCCGAGGTCGATGCCCTGGCCGTCGTCGGCGGGCCGGATCGTGAAGTCCGAGGATTGCCAGTTGACGAGCAGCGCATCGGGCAGCACGTTGTACGTGCGCCAGAACTTGCCGTCGAAGTCCTCGGGCCGCTCGTCCGGCGCCGTGAACCTGGACTGGTCGATGACGATGTCGCCTTCGATCGTGTGCAGCCCCGACTGGCGCAGGTCGTTGATGAAGCGCCACCAGCGCTCGATCGTCAGCAGCGGGTCGCCGCCGCCCTGCAGGTAGAGGTTGCCCTTCAGCACGCCCTTGGCCACGGGCGCGTCGGCCCAGGCACGGGTCTTCCACGCGTAAGCCGGGCCGAGCAGGTCGAGCGCCGCCCACGTAGGCAGGAGCTTCATCGTCGAGGCGGGCGAGCGCGCCATGCCGGCATTCAGCTCGAGCAGCGTCTCGCCGCCCGTAACTTCCCGGACCACGATGCTCACGGCGGCTTCGGGCACGGACAGCCGCGTCAGCGCCGCCCGCGTGGCGGGCGGGAGCGCGTCGGCGGCGGCCGGCACCGTCAGCAGGAGCGCCAGCGCGACGAATGGCAACCGGAATCCCATTTGATGCAATACTAATGTGCATGGATGCAACTTGCAGGGCGCGCGGCTGTCAGAGCGCAGCAGCGAATTTCCACCCCGGAGTATCCATGCACGCACCCTTGCGCCGGCTCTGGCCGGTCGTACTGCTCGTCCTTGCCTCTTCCTGCACGGAGGCGCCGCCCGGAAGCACGCAGTCCGCCGATGCGGCCGTCGCAGGCCGGTCGTCCGTCGCGCCCGCCGTCGCGGCCGCGCCGATGGTTGCGGGGTCGCTGCCGAATTTTTCCGGGCTGGTCGAGGCCTACGGACCCGCGGTCGTCAACGTCAGCACGGTCACGCGCGGCCGCGTGGCGCGCGGCGACGGGCCGGAGATCTCGCCGGACGATCCGCTCTACGAATTCTTCCGCGGTTTCGGCTTCGGCGGCCCGCGCGGCCAGGTGCCGCCGGCGCGCGGCGAAGGCTCGGGGTTCGTCATCAGCGCCGACGGCTACATCCTGACCAACGCGCACGTCGTCGACGAGGCGCGCGAGGTGACCGTGCGCATGACCGACCGCCGCGAATACCGCGCCGAGGTCGTGGGACTGGACCGGCGCACCGACGTCGCCGTGCTCAAGATCGACGCGAAGGACCTGCCGGTCGTGCGCATCGGCGACGCCGGCGAGCTCAAGCCGGGCGAGTGGGTGATCGCGATCGGCTCGCCGTTCGGCTTCGACAACACGGTGACGGCAGGCATCGTCAGCGCGGTCGCGCGGTCGCTCGGCAATCCCGACACCTACACGCCATTCATCCAGACCGACGTCGCCGTCAACCCGGGCAACTCCGGCGGGCCCCTGTTCAACATGCAGGGCGAGGTCGTCGGCATCAACTCGCAGATCTACAGCCGCACCGGCGGCTACCAGGGCGTTTCCTTCGCGATCCCGATCGAAGTCGCCGTGGACGTCAAGAACCAGCTGGTGGCGACGGGCCGCGTCGAACGCGGCCGCATCGGCGTCGCGATCCAGGAGGTCAACCAGGCCCTGGCGGATTCCTTCGAGCTGCCTCGCCCGCGGGGCGCGCTGGTGAGCGAAGTCGTCAGGGGCGGTCCGGCCGCGGACGCGGGACTCGAGCCGGGCGACGTGATCCTCGCCGTGGACGGCAAGGCCATCGAGCGCTCCAGCGAGCTGCCGCCCAGGATTGCGGCGATCAAGCCGGGCACCCAGGCGACGCTGACGGTCTGGCGCGACAAGTCCGAGAAATCCGTGCGGATCAAGGTGGGCGAGCTGGAAGACGAACCGGTCGTCGCCGCCCGCGGATCGCCGGGCGATGAAACCCCGGGAAAGCTGGGGCTGGCCGTGCGGCCGCTGACGGGTGCCGAGCGCGAGCGCCTGGAGACCGCGGGACGCCTCGTCGTCGAGGATGCCGAGGGTCCCGCCGCGCTCGCCGGCGTCGAGCGCGGCGACGTCATCCTCGCCGTCAATGGCGCCAAGGTCGGCTCGCTCGGCGAGTTCCGCAAGGCGGTCGAATCCGCCGGTCCGACCGTGGCGCTGCTGGTGCAGCGCGCCAATGCGCAGCTGTACCTGCCGGTGAGGGTCGATTCCTGATGACCCGGGCAGCGATCGCGCTCGTGCTCGCCGCCGCCGCCTGGACCGCGGCCGGCGCGGACCTCGAGCGCGAGCCGGGAGCCGACTTCCGCGACTGCGACGACTGCCCCGAGATGGTGGTGCTGCCCGCCGGCAGCTTCGTGATGGGCACTCCCGGTGCGCCGGCGGCCCGCGGCGCTGCCGCGGCGGAGGGCGAGGTCGTGCTGGTCAGCTTCGCCCGGCCCTTCGCGATCGGGCGGCGCGAGGTCACGCGCGGCGAATATGCGCGCTTCATCGCGGACAGCGGCCATGAGCCGCAGTCGGGCTGCCGCGTGTGGGACGCGACGCTGGCGCGCTTCAGCGACGACGGTCGCCGCGGCTGGCGGGATGTCGGCGCATCGGACGAAGTGCCGGCGAGCTGCGTCTCTTTCGCGGATGCCCAGGCCTTCGCGCAATGGCTTTCGGAGAAGGCCGGCGCCCGTTACAGGCTGCCGTCGGAAGCGGAATGGGAATACGCGGCGCGGGCGGGCAGCACGACCTTGCGTCCCTGGGGAGACGATGCGGATGCGGGTTGCGACTTCGCGAACGCCTACGACCTGATCGCCGCGGCACAGTACCGTCTCGGCTGGACCGAGGCGCGCTGCCGCGACGGGTACGCGGACCTCGCGCCCGTCGGACAGTTCGCGGCCAACGCATTCGGGCTCCAGGACACGATCGGCAACGTGCGCGAATGGGTGCAGGATTGCGCGACCGACAGTTACGTCGGCCGGCCGCGCGATGGTCGTGCATGGGAGTGGATCGGCGGCTGCAGCGAGCGCATCCAGCGCGGCGGGAGCTGGTTCACGCCGCCGGCCGAGAGCCGCAGCGCCTGGCGCAACGCCGCGCCTGCCGGCGATCGTTCGGCCGACGCCGGTTTCCGCGTCGCGCGCGAGCTCGGCAGCCGCAAGCGGGAGGATCGTTGAAACGGCTTCAGGTGGCATTCGTGCTGCTGTTCGCCGCCGCCCCGGCGCTGGCGCAGCAGGCTCCCGCTGCCGGCGAGCCGCGCGACTGCCCGGCCTGCCCGGACCTTGCGCTCGTGCCGCCGGGCCAGTTCCGGATGGGCTCGGCGCCCGACGCACCAGAACTCGAGCCTGGCCGCGGGGAATCGCCCGCCGTCACGCTGTCCTTTGCCCGGCCGTTCCTGGTCTCGAAGCGCGAGATCAGCAACGGGGAATTCCGCCGTTTCGTCGAAGCGACCGGTGCGGAGCCGGCGCCGGGCTGCCGCGTCTGGTCCGGCGGCCAGTGGATACGGGACCGCGACCGCAACTGGCGCGACCCGGGATTCGCGGCGCCGCCGCGCGACGACGAACCGGTGGTCTGCGTCAGCTGGGAAGACGCGCGCGCCTACGCCGAGTGGCTGTCCGCCGAGAGCGGCAAGCGCTACCGGCTGCCTTCGGAGGCCGAATGGGAATACGTCGCGCGCGGCGGCACGTCTTTCCCGCGCTACTGGGGCGAGAATGACTCGCGCGAGGACCAGCCCCTGTCGCTCGCCTGCGAGAATGCCAACGTCTATGACGCGTCGGCCGTCGACGCACTGCGCCTGCCCTGGCCGAATGCCCGCTGCGACGACCGCGCGACGTCGCTCGCGCCCGGGGGGCAGTACAAGCCGAATGCCTTCGGCGTGCATGACATCATCGGCAACGCGCGCGAGTGGGTGATGGACTGCTACACGGCAAGCCACGCGGGACGGCCGCCGGACGCGCGCGCGTGGACCTGGCAGGGCGGTTGCGAGCAGAAGGGCGTGCGCGGCGGTTCGTGGGCCAGCCGTCCGCGCGATGCGCGCGCGCCGGCACGCGGCGCGGAACCGACCGGGCACCGCCAGTCCGACCTCGGCTTCCGCGTCGCCCGCGACTACTGACCGCGGCGGCGTGGCGAGGAGGAGGGGTCAGACCCCTTCGCGTTTACCCTGCTACAGCCTGATCCGCTTCCACGCGCCGTTCTTCCAGCGCAGCCAGAGCGCCGTGCCGATCAGCACGACGTACACGAGGATCGCGCTCCAGCCGCCGGTGGCGCCGAAGCCGAGTCCCGGAACGCCGTCGAACCATCCCTGCCCCGGCGCGAACGTGAGGTAATGCGTCAGCGGCAGGAAAACCAGCGTCCCGCAAGTGAGGACGATGAGCGCCGGTACGCGCGCGTCGCCCGCGCCGCGCAGGCAGAACGCGCTGCCCAGGTTGACGCCGTCGAAGAACTGGTAGGCGGCGGCGAGCCACAGCAGCGACGAGCAGAGCGCAATCACCTCGGCGGCGCGCGGGTCCGCGGCGTTGACGAACAGCGGCACCAGCCAGTCCCCGACCAGGGCAATGACCAACCCGATGCCGCCCATGTAGCAGGCGACGATCGCGATCACGCGATTGCCGAGCCGCTCGGCCCACGCCCGGTCGCCGGCGCCGATCGCCTGGCCGACCAGCGTCGTACCGGCAAGCGCGAGCCCGATGCCCGGCATGTAGGCCAGCGCCGTGAAGATGGTGACGATCTGCGTCGCCGCGCCGTCCACGACGTCGAACTGCACCATCATCAGCTGGAAGATCGCCGCGGAGCCGAGGTCCGCCGAAGCCGTCATGGCCATCGGGAGGCCGAGGGCGACTAGTGCGGCGATGCGGCGCAGGTCCGGGCGCCAGGTGAGCTGCGGCGCGAAGCGCCGGCGGTCGAGACCGAGGATCAGGCGGATCGCGAGCAGGACGCCGACGAGCTCGGCCGCCGTCGTCGCCCAGGCCGCGCCCGCCATGCCCCAGCCGAGCCGGAACATGAACACTTCGTTCAGGACCGTGTTCGACACGAGGACGGCGACGCCGACGGCCAGCGTGACGCGCGTGCGCCCGATGCCGTTGAAGAATGCATTGGCCGCCCAGAGCGCCGCGGCGAGCGGGCCGCCGATCATGCGCGGGATCCAGTACTCGACCGCGAGGCCTTCGACGTCGGGCGCAAGGCCGAACGCGCGGATCATGGCCGGCCCGAAGGCGATCGTGAGGCCGAACGCCGGAATCGACAGCACCGACGCCCACAAGCCGAGCCAGGCGATGCGCGTCGCGCGCCGGAAGCGGCCGGCCCCGAAGGCCTGCGCCGCCAGGGTCTGGACGCCCATCGCAACGCCGCCGATCAGGAAGATCGCGAGCAGCGCGAACCAGTGGACCGCGGAGATCGCGGCGGTCGCAGCGGTCGATAGCCGGCCGATGAACCAGGTGTCGATCAGGTTGAGTCCGGCCTGCACCGTGCTGTTCAGCACCAGCGGCAGCGCGAGCACGGCGACCGCGCGCATGTCGATGTGGCGCCGCCCCGCGGCATCGAGGCGCAGGGCGGGCAGTGCGGCGTCGCGCCGCGCGTCGGCGTGCGCCGCGGTCACGGTGCGGTCGACCGCAGACCGGCGTGCCAGGCTCCGCCCGGGCGCCCGGCGATCCAGGCATGCAGTTCGCCGGCGGCGGAGAGTGCGATGGCTTCCGGGGTGCGCGCGCCGATGTCGAGGCCGAGTGGCGCGCGCAGCCGGCCTTCCAGTCGCGCGGCCCTGGCACCCAGCATCCGCAGCAGCCGGTCGCGCCGCGGTGCGGGACCGAGCAGGCCCACGTAGCCGACGTGGTCCGCGTCGGCCAGCGCGGCGAGATAGTCGGCGTCCGCCGCGAGGTGATGGCTCATGACGACGGCGGCGTCGCAGACGGCCAGGTCGGCAAGCTCCGCCAGTCGACCGGCGGGCTGCAGGTGCAGCCGGCAGCTGGGAAAGCGCGCGGGGTCGAGCCGTGCCGGGCGGTGGTCGCAGACCGCGACTTCGAATCCGAGCGTTACGGCCAGATTCGCAAGCGGCCGGGCGTCGTCGCCGGCGCCGCAGACCAGCAGCAGCGGGGGCGGCGGCACCGGCAGGAGCAGCACTTCGACCGCCTCCGACGCCACAGCAGTCACGAACCGCTGCACGTCGGTGCAGGCCAGCCGCGCAGTCCGCATCCCGGCCGGCTCGTCGCAGGGCGCATCGCCGCCTCCCGGCCACCAGGCGCGACCGGCGTGCGGACCCTGCGCCAGCAGGGCGATCGCGCCGCGTTTCCGGGCTTCGACGAGTTCCGCGATTGCCGCGAGCGGCTGCCAGCACTCCCGCGGGCCTACGCGCTGCAGCAGCACGCGCATCGCGCCTTCGCAGCCGCTGCCGATCCCGAACACGATGTCGTCCTCGCCGCGCATGTCGTACGAGGCGATCCGCGCCGTCCCCGATGCCAGCACTTCGAGCGCGTGTTCCGCCAGGTCCACCTCGAGGCAGCCGCCCGACAGCAGCCCGCGCGGCTGGCCGGAAGCCGTGATCAGCATCGACGTGCCGGACTTGCGGTACGTGGACCCGGCGGTGCCGAGGATCGTCGCGAGGACGAAAGGCTGCGCCTCGGCCTGCAGCCGGCGAAAGTCGCGGACCAGCGGCAGGAACGGCGTTTCCAGGGCATGGGCCATGCGCAAGCCTACCATCGGGTAGAATCCCGGCCCTCGCGACAATGCGGCGGCGACGGTGGCATGGTGGGCGGCGAAAATCGTGAAAGCGAAGTGCCGGGCGTGATCCGGACCGAATGCGTCATCGTCGGCGCCGGCCCGGCCGGGCTGTTCGCCGTCTTCGAACTGGGCCTGCTGGGCATCAAGTGCGAGATCGTTGATTCGCTCGCTCACCCGGGCGGCCAGTGCACCGAACTCTATCCCGACAAGCCGATCTACGACATCCCGGCGCTGCCGGTCTGCGGCGCGCAGGAACTCGTGGACCGCCTGATGCAGCAGGTCAAGCCGTTCGGCGCCGGCTTCCACTTCGGGCAGGAGGTGGTCGAGGTCAGGCGGCAGGCGTCCGGCCGGTTCGACGTCGCCACCGCCGCCGGCACCCGCTTCGACGCGGGCAGCCTCATCATCGCCGGCGGGCTCGGTTCGTTCCAGCCGCGCCGCCTGCTGGTGCCCGATGCCGAGAGGTTCGAGGGCAGCCAGGTCCACTATCGCGTGCGGCGCGCCGAGGACTTCCACGGCCGCGACGTCGTGGTCGCGGGCGGCGGCGACAGCGCGCTCGACTGGGTGCTCGAGTTCTGCGGCAAGGCGCGCTCGGTCGCGCTGGTGCACCGGCGCGCCGAGTTCCGCGCGCAGCCCGCATCGGTGGCCCGCATGGGGCAACTGGCGGCGGAAGGGCGCATCCGGCACGTCACGGGCACGATCCAGTCGCTGGTCGTCGCCGGAGATCGGCTGACGGGCGTGCGCGTCCAGCAGGCCGACAAGACGACGGTCGAACTGTCCTGCGAACTCGTGCTCGCGTGCTTCGGTCTGCACCCGAAACTCGGGCCGATCGCGAACTGGGGCCTCGCGCTCGAGAAGAAGGCGCTGAAGGTCGACACCGAGAAATTCCAGACCAGCGAACCCGGCATCTTCGCGATCGGCGACGTGAACACTTATCCGGGCAAGAAGAAGCTGATCCTCTCCGGCTTCCACGAAGCCGCGCTCGCCGCCTTCGGCGTCCAGCACTACGTGTATCCGGACAAGCGGCAGTTCCTCCAGTACACGACCACCAGTCCCATCATGCGCGAGCGGCTCGGCGTCGCGGCGCCGGAATGAACGCGTGAGCGCCGCACGCCTGTCGGACCTGCTGAAGATCCTCGACCTCGAGCGGATCGAGGACAACCTGTTCCGCGGCGAGAGCCGCGACATCGGCGCACCGCAGGTGTTCGGCGGCCAGGTGCTCGGCCAGGCGCTGGTGGCGGCCTCGCGTACCGTGGAGGGGAGGCTGGTGCACTCGCTGCACGCCTACTTCCTGCGGCGCGGCGACCTGTCGGTGCCGATCGTGTTCGAGGTGGACCGCAGCCGCGACGGCGGCAGCTTCACCAGCCGGCGCGTGGTGGCCATCCAGCACGGGCAGCCGATCCTCACCATGTCCGCTTCGTTCCAGGTCGGCGAGCCGGGCCTCGACCACCAGGCGCCGATGCCGGATGTCCCGCCGCCCGAGTCGCTGCGCGACCTCGCGGACGTCGAGACCGAGCTCGTCGAGCGCATGCCGGACAGGCTGTCCGGCTACTTCCGCAACCAGCGGCCCTTCGAGTTCCGCGCGGTCAATCCGGAAGACTACCTGACGCGCGAGAAGCGTCCCGCCAGCAAGCTCGTGTGGTTCAGGGTCATCGGCGGGCTCCCGGACGACCAGGCCCTGCACCGCTGCCTGCTGACCTACGTGTCCGATTACCACCTGCTGCCCACCGCCACCATGCCGCATGGCGTGGTTTTCCCGGACCTGCAGATGGCCAGCATCGACCACGCGATCTGGTTCCACCGCGACCTGCGGGTCGACGACTGGCTGCTGTACGCGATGGACAGCCCGAGCGCCTCGGGCGCGCGCGGATTCAGCCGCGGCGCGATCTACGCGCGCGACGGGCGGCTGGTCGCGAGCGTCGCCCAGGAGGGGCTGATGCGCGAACACAGCGGCTGGACGAAACCGGCCGGCCAGCAGGTCTGAGGACTCGGCGAATGCGCATTCCCGGCACCGGACCGCAAGGCGCGGCCGACGCGCTTCAGGTGGAGGCGGCGCTGATCCGCGCGATCGGGATGCTGGCACTGACGGCGGCCGTCGTGAACTCGATCGTCGGCGGCGGGATCTTCCGCATGCCGTCCGCGCTCGCGACTCAGATGGGGGCGGCAGCGCCGCTGGCGCTCGTCGCCGGGGCGCTCGCGATCGTGCCGGTCGCACTGTGCTTCGCCGCCGTCGGCAGCCGCGTGCAGGTCACCGGCGGTCCGTACAGCTACGTGGCGGCGACCTTCGGGCCGTTCTCGGGATTCACGGGCGGCGCGCTGATGTGGATCTCGAACGTGGCGTCCAGCGCGGGCGTTGCCGCGGCGCTGGCGGTCCAGGTCGCCAATCTCGCGCCGGCGTTTGCCGCGCCGCTTCCGCGGGCCTTGCTGCTCACCGGCGTCTACGGCGGCCTGCTGGCGCTGAACGCATTCGGCGTGAAGCTCGGTGCCCGCGCGATCACGGCCCTGGCCGCGCTCAAGCTGACGCCGTTGCTGCTGCTCGTGGCGCTGGGAATATTCGTGGTCGACTGGTCCAGGGTCAGCTTCGCGCTCGGCGACGTGCCCTCCTGGGGGGCACTCGGGGCCTCGATGGTGCTCGTCATGTTCGCCTACTCGGGCATGGAAACGGCGCTGATGCCCTCGGGCGAGATCAACGACCCGGCGCGCAACGTGCCGCGCGCGACGCTGGCCGCCATCGCGCTGGTCGTCCTGCTCTATCTCGGCCTGCAGATCGTCGGCCAGGGGCTGCTCGGTGCGGACCTCGCGACGAGCGGTGTCCCGGTCGCCGATACCGCGGCGGCCTTGTGGGAACCGGGCCGGGTGGCGCTGCTCGTCACGGCGTGCATTTCGATGGCCGGATTCCTGATGGGAAACCTGCTCGGCACGGCACGCCTCGTGTTCGCGCTCGGCCGTGACCGCTACCTGCCGGGTGCGCTCGGTACGGTCAGCGCGAAGCACCGCGTGCCGCTGCGCGCGCTGGCCCTGCACGCGGGCCTCGCCTGGGTGCTGGCCATCGCCGGCAGCTTCGACGTGCTGGCGCTGATCTCGGGCGGCGCGATCTGCCTCGTGTACGCGCTGGTCAGCCTGGCGGCCTGGCGCGCGCAGGCGCGGGACCTGCGCGAGCGCGGCGACCGGCCATTCGACCTGCCCGGCGGTGCGCTAATCCCGGCGGTCTCGGTGGCGGCGATGCTCGCGATCGTCACGACGCTCACCGCGCTCGAATGGGCGGCGATCGGCTGCGCGCTCGCGCTGCTGGTCGTCGTCTACGCGTTCCTGCGGTTGCGGCGTCCGGGTTCGCCGGCCGGCTGATCCCGCAGGACCTTGCCCGGATTCATGATGCCCGCCGGGTCGAGCACTCGCTTGATCGCGCGCATCACGTCGAGGGCGACCGGGTCTTCGTAACGCTCGAGCTCTCCGACCTTGGATTGCCCGACGCCGTGTTCGGCGCTGAAGCTGCCACCGTGCCTTGCGACCAGGTCGTGCACCGCGCGGCGGATCTCGTCGCTGCGCGCCGCCAGGGCGCCGCCGTCGCCGCCGGCTGGCTCGCTCAGGTTGTAGTGCAGGTTGCCGTCGCCGAGGTGGCCGTAGGCGACCAGGCGTGCGCCGGGTGCGAGCCGTTCGAGCAGCGCGTTGCCCGCCTCGATGAACGCCGGCACCCGCGAGGGTTCGACCGAGATGTCGTGCTTGAGGCTCGCGCCTTCACGACCCTGCGCCTCGGGAATCGTCTCACGCAGGCGCCAGAGCCCCTCGCGCTGCGCCCCGGAAGCCGCCGTGACGGCGTCGATGGCCAGGCCGCTCTCGATGGCGCCGGCGAGGACGGACTCGAAGCGGGTGGCGAATGTCGCGTCGGCCGCCGTGACGTCGGCTTCCGCGAGGACATACCAGGGGTGGGGTCCGTCGAAAGGATCGCGCGATCCGGGCACGTGGCGGCAGACGAAGTCGAGCGCGATCCGGGGAATCAGTTCGAAGGTCGTGACGGCCTCGCCGAGGGCCGACCGCAGGCGACCGAGCAGCGCGAGCGCCGCGGCAGGCGAGGGCAACGCCGCCAGGGCCGTCGCGGTGGCGGCGGGCCGCGGGAACAGCCGCAGCGTCGCCGCCGTCACGATGCCGAGCGTGCCCTCGGCGCCGATGAAGAGCTGCTTGAGGTCGTAGCCGGTGTTGTCCTTGCGCAGCCCCGAGAGCTGGTTGAGCACCCGCCCGTCCGGCAGCACCGCTTCGAGACCCAGCACGAGGGCGCGCATCATGCCGTAGCGCAGCACCGCGGTACCGCCGGCATTGGTGGATACGATCCCGCCGAGCGTTGCGCTGCCTTCCGAGCCGAGCGACATCGGCAGCAGGCGATCGGCAGCGGCGGCGGCAGCCTGCAGCTCGGCGAGCACGCAGCCCGCTTCCGCCGTCAGGCAGTCGCCGGTCGCGTCGACCGAGCGAATCCGGCGCATGCGCCGCAGGGAAATGAGGATTTCGTTGCCGGCGCCGCGCGGGGTCGCGCCGCCGCAATAACTCGTATTGCCGCCCTGCGGAACGAGGGCGACTCCCTCGCGCCCGCACAGGCGCACCACGGCGGCCACGCGGTCGGTCGAGTCCGGCAGCGCGACCAGTGCCGCCGTGCCGCGGTGGAGTCCGCGGAAATCGACCTCGAAAGGCGCGCGATCCTCGGCGGCGTCCAGCCAGCCGCCGGGCCCGAGGATCGCCTTGAGTTCGGAAATCGCGGCGGCCGTTACCGTGTGCGCGGTGCGGTTCATGCCGCCATCTTACTGGGCGGCCTGCGCGGCGGCAGGCGCGGGTTCAGCCCGCGGCTTGCGTCTGCAGCGCGGCGATGCGCTCCTCGAGGGGCGGGTGGCTCATGAACAGCCGCTTGAGCCCTTCCGCCCGGCTGCCCTTGATGCCGAAGGCCCGCATGCTGGCCGGCAGCTCGGCGTCCTGGCCGCGTCCGAGCGCCTGCAGCGCCCCGATCATGTTCGCGCGACCCGCGAGGCTCGCGCCGCCGTGGTCGGCCCGGAACTCGCGCCGGCGCGAGAACCACATGACGATCATGGTCGCGAGGAACGAGAGCACGAACTGCGCGATCAGCGTCGTGATCCAGAATCCCGGACCCTGGCCGCGCTCGTTGCGGAACACGACCCGGTCGACGACCTGGCCGATCACGCGCGACAGGACGAATACGAAGGTGTTCACGACGCCCTGGATCAGCGTGAGCGTGACCATGTCGCCGTTGGCCACGTGGCTCACCTCGTGGCCGAGCACGGCTTCGACTTCCTTGCGGCTCATCCGCTGCAGCAGGCCGGTGCTGACGGCCACGAGCGCCGCATCGCGTCGTGCGCCGGTCGCGAACGCGTTGGGCGCGGGCGACTCGAAGTAGCCGACCTCGGGCATCCCGATGCCCGCCTGGCCGGCCTGCCGGCGCACGGTCTCGACCAGCCAGGTCTCCTGTTCGTTGCGCGGCTCGGCGATGACCTGCACGCGCATCGCGCGCTTGGCCATCCACTTGGACATCGCGAGCGAGGCGAAGGCGCCGCCGAAGCCCAGCAGCGCGCCGAAGATCAGCAGCGAGTTGAAGTTGATGCCGTTGGCGTCCAGCCACGGCTCGACGCCCAGCAATCGCAGCGTGATGCTCGCAACCAGCAGGATCGCGAAGTTGGTCAGCACGAACAGCAGCACTCTCATCGTCGGGGCTCCGTAGGGTGTCGAGGCGTCGCAGTCATATGCCGCCGGCGGGCGGCGGATTCAAGGCCAGGTTCACTTCGGCGGCGAAGTCGGCGCCTCGTCCCCGGACTTCCGCTCCTGCTCGTCTTCCGCCTTCTTCCGGGGCTTGGGCGGCACCCCGACGCCCAGTTCCAGGCGCCGCTCGTCCGAGAGCTGTTCGAGGCCGATGATCCGGCAGTCCTCCACGAGCCCCATGCGCCGGTAGGCGATCGAGTCGCGGCCGAAGCCACAGATCTGGCCATTGCCGTCGCCGTCGACGGGGGCGAGCGCGGACTGGCTGCGGACATCCAGGCAGCCCGCCGCAAGGTCCGCGAGGTAGGCCTTGCGGCTTCCGTTCGCGAACAGCACGACGTAGCGGTCGTCGAGCGCCTCGAAACCGCTGATGTTCGACTGGAAGACGCAGTCGCTGGTGCGTGACATCTGGATGCCGCGCGCCTGGCGCTCCTTTTCCTGCGTGCCGAGCCGGGATTCAGGTCCCTGGCTCACGCAGGCGCCGAGCAGCAGCGTGGCCAGGACGACGGCGGGATGGCGGATCATGGGGCGACTCCTCGGGTCCTCCGCAACTTTGACCAGGGGCGAGTACGGGGGGTTCCTGGGACGCCGCAGCTCACCGCGACTCAATAGTCGTCCCGGTCGCCGTAGTCGTCATCGTCATCTTCGTCGTCGTCCTCGTCCTCGTCGTCGTCCCAGTCGTCTTCGTCCTCGTCATCCTCGAATTCTTCGTCCTCTTCCTCGTCGTCGGAGCCGGACCAGCCTTCGGGCTCTTCCGCCAGCTCGAGATCCAGCTCCTGCCAGGTCTCGTAGTCGATCTCCTCGACGTCGCCGTCCTCGTACTGCAGTTCGATGAGCTCGGCGTCCTCGTCCACCGAGAGGACCCGGAAGATCTCCTCGTCGTCGAGACTCTCGTACCACTTCCCGGGTACCGGATTGTGATCGCGGCTCATGGACTCCCTCAGGTCGACCCGGTCCGATATTACGGGCGCAAGCCGACGCCTAGCAAACCGCCTCAGGCGGTCCCGATCGCCCGCGCCGGCCTTGAAACGGCCTGCGGCCGCTCCCATTGAGCAAGCCGAGCCCGCCGAGGGCAAAAGGAGGCAGGAACATGACACTCATTCGCTGGGAACCGTTCAGGGAGCTGGACGACGTGTTTGCGCGCTACAGCCCGTTCTTCGGCCGGCTGGCGGCCGCGCGGGCAGGCGCCCCGGAAGAGGGCGCGCCCCAGGCGTGGACGCCGGTCGCAAACATCTCCGAGACCGAGACGGACTACCTCATCAAGGCCGAGTTGCCGGAAGTCAGCAAGGAAGACGTGAAGGTCACGGTGGACGACAACGTGATCACGATCAGCGGGGAGCGCCTTCGGCGCGCCGAGCACAAGGACGAGAAGGTCCATCGCGTCGAGAGCTTCTACGGCCACTTCGCGCGCAGCTTCCGGCTGCCCGAAGACGCCGACATCGGCGCAATCCAGGCCGAGAGCCGCGACGGCGTGCTGAAGGTGAAGGTGCCGAAAATGCCGGCTCCGAAGCCCAAGACGGTCGAAGTACAGGTAAACTGACCGGACCCGGGGCGGCGGCGCGAGCCGCCGCCCGCGACTAGCGAGGGTCCCATGCCGCACGAGTTCGAAGCGGTCCGGCGCAAGCTGGAGAAGCAGAAGCAGGAGCTGCTGGCCCGCGCGGCCAAGGTGCGCGCCGACATCACCCGCTCGTCGGGTCCGCTGGACAAGGACTTCGCCGAACAGGTCGTGCAGATGGAGAACGACGCGGTGCTCGCCGGCATCGGTGAGGCGACCGCGGCGGAGCTCGCGCAGATCAACCGGGCGCTCGCGCAGCTGGATTCCGGCACCTACGGGATGTGCAGCCAGTGCGGCCAGCCGATCGGCGAGCGCCGCCTGCAGGCACTGCCGTATTCCGACCGCTGCATCACCTGCGCCGAGGCGGCGGGCTGAGGGCGCATATCGCATGCCCGGCTACAAGGTCCCGCTGCACGAGTATCGCTACGTCCTGCACGAGGTTCTTGGCGCGGCGGCCCATTTCCGGGCCCTCGGCCGCGAGGACGTCAATGCCGAGCTGATCGAGGGCGTGCTCGAGGGCGCGGCGCGGTTCGCCGAAGACGTGGTCGCCCCGACCAACGAGGCGGGTGACCGGATCGGCGTACGGCGCGGCGAGGATGGCAGCGTCACCACGCCGCCCGGGTTCGCGGCGGCCTACAGGCAGTACGTGGAGGACGGCTGGGCGGCGCTGTGCGGCCCGGTCGATGCCGGCGGCCAGGGCCTCCCGGAGAGCATCGGCGGCGTCGTCGGCGAGATGCTCGTGTCGGCCAACATGTCCTGGAAGCTCTACAGCGGGCTGACGGACAGCGCGGTGCTCTGCCTCGAGCGCCACGGCAGCGCGGAAATGAAGCGCGTCTACCTGCCGAAGCTGGTCAGCGGCGAGTGGAGCGGCACGATGGTGCTGACCGAGGCGCATGCCGGCACCGACCTCGGCCTGATGCGCACCCGGGCCGAGCCGCAGCCCGACGGCAGCTATTGCGTGACCGGCACCAAGATCTTCATCACCAGCGGCGAGCACGACCTGACCGGGAACATCGTGCACCTCGTGCTCGCGAAATTGCCGGATGCTCCCGCCGGCTCGCGCGGCATCAGCATGTTCCTGGTGCCGAAGCTGCTGCCGGATGCCGATGGCACGCCGGGCGAAGCCAACGGCGTCGGCTGCGCGAGCATCGAGCACAAGCTCGGCATCCATGGCTCTGCGACCTGCGTGATGAATTTCGAGGATTCGCGCGGCTGGCTGATCGGCGAGGTCAACGGCGGCCTGAAATGCATGTTCACGATGATGAACCACGCGCGGCTCTGGGTCGGCCTGCAGGGCCTCGCGCAATGCGAGCGTGCCTGGCAGGCCTCGCTCGCCTATGCCCGTGAGCGACGCCAGGGCCGCACGTCCGGTGGCGGCAAGGCCGCCGCCGATCCGATCATCGGTCATCCCGACGTGCGGCGGATGCTGCTCACCCAGAAGGCGCTGGTCGAAGGCGCGCGCGTGCTGACCTGGTTCGCCGGGATGCAGATGGACAGCGCGCTCCACCATCCGGACGCCGCGCGGCGCGAGCAGGCCTCCGATCTGCTCGCCATCCTGACGCCGGTCGTGAAGGGGTTCGTCACCGGCATGTCGCTCGAGTGCACGAGCGAGGCCATCCAGGTTCACGGCGGGCACGGCTACGTGCGCGAGACCGGCGTGGAGCAGTACTTCCGCGACGCACGCATCACGATGATCTACGAGGGGGCCAACGGGATCCAGGCCCTCGACCTGCTCGGCCGCAAGGTGCTCGGCTCCGGCGGGGCGCTCGCCAGCCGGCTCGGCGCCGAGATCGGCGGGTTCTGCGAACGCCATTCGGGGGCGGGTGAACACGCCGAGTGGGTCACGCGGCTCGCCGGTCTGCTCAAGGAGTGGAGCGTCGCGACCGAGGAAGTGGCGCGCCGTGCCGCCCGAAACCCCGACGAGACCGGGGCCGCCGCGATGGACTACCTGCAGCTGACCGGCTACCTGTGCCTGGCCTGGAGCTGGGCCTGGATGGCGACGGTGTCGGCTGCCGCGCTCAAGGCCGGCACGTCGGAGGAGGCCTTCCACCGGTCGAAGCTGGCGACCGCGCGCTTCTACTTCCAGCGCATCCTGCCGCGCGCCGAGGCGCATCTCGACATGATGGGTGCGGGCGCCCGCTCGCTCATGGAGATCCCGCCGGACCAGTTCGCGTTCTAGTGCCGGGGACGCGCGCGTGCGTCGCTGGCGGGACTCCCGCTCGTTCGCTCCGCCGGAACTTTAGTCGCTCACTCGCGGGGTCCCGCCGCGCTCGCACGCGTGCGGGTCGCGGCATTGGTGCGCGCGGGGAGCGCTGCCGGGCGGGGACCCGAGCGAAGTGACTAAGTTCCGGCGGAACGAGCGAGGGTCCCCGCCCGGCGGCGACTTCAGCGCGCGCCGGGGTCGCGCAGGCGTTCCTCAGCCGGCCTGCGCGGCGAGGCCTCCGGCGAGCGACCAGACGTTGACGTGACCTCGCGCGCGCAGGTACTCCGCCGCCGCGTGGCTGCGCACGCCGTGCGCACAGACGAGCAGGTAGGGACGGCCGTCCTCGACCGCGAGCCCGCCTTCGAGCAGGCGCGCGAGCGGCAGCGACTGCTGGCCCGTCACCGGCAGCGGTTCGAAGGCGCATTCCATCGGTTCGCGGATGTCGACGATACGGTAGCCGGCGGCGACGGCCGCGGCGAGCGGCAGCATCAGGTCCACGTCGGTGGCGGCCGGACCGGGTCGCGCGGCGTCGACGCGCACGCAGCCGCCCGCGCAGGCCGGGTTGCGCGGCGCGGCCAGCCGGCGCTGCCCGTGAACCAGCAGGTCGACGAGCAGGACCTCGTCGGCGAGCTGCCCCGGCAGATCGAGCAGGAGTTTCAGGACTTCCATCGCCTGCAGCTGCCCGAGGACGGCAGGCACCGGGCCGAGCACGCCGGCTTCGGCGCAGTTGCCCACCAGGCCGTCGCGCACGGCTTCCGGCCACTGGCAGCGCAGGCACGAACCGCCGCGGTCCGCGCGCACGACCTGCAGCTGGCCTTCGTACTGGTACACGCTGGCGATCACCGCGGGAACGCCCGTGCGCTGTGCGAGATCGTTGACCAGGAACTTGGCGGCAAAGTTGTCGGTGCAGTCGACGATCGCATCGGCTTCCGCGAGCAGCTCGGCGCCGAGCGCCTCGTCGAAACGCCGGGCGACGGGCTCGTAGCGCAGCGTGGGGTTGTAGGCGGCGAGACGGCGGGCGGCAACCTCCGCCTTCGGCTGGCCGACGTCCGCGAGCGTGAACAGCGGCTGCCGGTGCAGGTTCGAGGCCTCGACGCGATCGTGGTCGACGATCGTGAGCCGGCCTATCCCTGAGCCCGCGAGGCTCGCCAGCACCGGGCAACCCAGCCCGCCGGCCCCGACCACCACGACGTGCGCCGCCGCGAGGCGTGCCTGGCCCGCGGCGCCGACCTGGGGAAGCGCCGCCTGCCGGGTGTAATCGAACGCCTGCGGCGGGGCGTGGCCCGCATGCTCGCAATGCACCCAGCCACTGTCGCCCTCGGCGTAATGCTCCTTCTTCCAGATCGGCAAGCGGTGCTTGACCGCGTCGATGATCTCGCGGCAGGCGGCGAATGCCTCGCCGCGATGCGGCGCCGAGACGCCGACCCAGACGGCCACGTCGCCGACGGCGAGGCGGCCCGTGCGGTGCACGCAGCGCGCGTGGCTGGCGCCGTGGCGGCGCAGCGCGTCCGCAACGATGCGCTCTCCCTCGGAGACGCCGAGCGCCTCGAAGGCCTCGTACTCGAGCGAGGTCACGGCGCGGCCCTCGTTGCAGTCCCGGACCCGGCCCTCGAAGGCAGCAAAGCCGCCGGCGGCCGGCGAGGCCAGCGCACCTGCGAGCAGCGCGGGCTCGATCGGCGTCGCCGAGAACTCGAAGGCGCTCATCCGCCCGCGACCGGCGGGATGAAGACGACCTCGTCGCCGTCCCGCAGCGGCGATTCCCAGTCGCTGAACGCGGCATTGACGGCCACCCGCAGCTGCGAGGCCGGCAGCCGGAAACCATGTCGATCGGCGAGCTCGGCGTAGAGGGCCGCGGGCGTGGCCGCCGCCGTCTCGACGGTCTCGGATTGTCGCCCCGCCTGTTCACGCAGGAGCGCGTAGTACCTGAGCTCGACGCGAGGCATCAGGCGACCCCGCGCGCCGCAAGCGCCGCGCGCGCCGCGGCGGCCTCTTCCGGCGTATTGGCGTTGTCGAGGGCGCTGCCGTGGCGCGGCTCGAGCACGCAAACGTCGTGGCCCATGAGGAACTTCCGCGGGCAGTCGCGACCGCCCTGCACATGGGCAAGCAGCGGCAGCCGGCTCGCCGGCTCGTAGACCGCGCAGAGCGGCTCCGGCAGGCCATCGTGGGTGCTCGAAAAACAGGTGGCCAGTCGGCCCGGATCGCGGCGCCGCAGCAGGTCTTCGAGCGTCGCATCGTCGAGGTAAGGGAGGTCGCAGGCGACCACGAGCCAGGCGCTTTGCGGATATCGCGCCTGGGCCGCGAGGATGCCGGCGACCGGACCGCGCCCGGCGTCGCCGTCGACGACCTGCGGGTAGGCGGCGCGCAGCGGATCCGCCTGCTGCTCCGCGCGCACGGAAACGAAGCACTTCCCGGTGTGGCGCGCCACGCGGTCGAATGCCTCGGCGAGCTGCGGCCGTGCGCCGTAAGCGAGCGCCGCCTTGTCGGCACGCATGCGCGAAGACCGGCCGCCCGCGAGCACGAGTCCGTACAGGGCGGTCATTCAGGAAGGCCCGAGCCGAAGTCGCTCTTGCCGCCCTTCTTCTCGACCAGGCGCAGCGACTCGATGACGATTCCGTGCGAGAGTGACTTGCACATGTCATAGACCGTCAGCGCCGCGACCGACGCGCCGGTCAGCGCTTCCATCTCGACGCCGGTGCGGTGGTGGACGGCGGTCGTGCAGCCGATCAGCAAAGTGTCCTGGCCGGCGGGCTCGATCGTCACGTCGCAACGCTCGAGGCCGAGCGGGTGACAGAACGGGATCAGGTCATGCGTGCGCTTCGCGGCCATCGTGCCGGCGACGATCGCCGTGTGGAACACGGGACCCTTGGCGGTCGCGAATCCGCGCGCCTCCAGCGCGCGCCAGGCATCCGGCGGGAAACGCAGCACCGCTTCTGCGCGGGCGACGCGCAGCGTGGCCGGCTTTCCGCTCACGTCCACCATGGCCGGCCGGCCGTCCTCGCCCACGTGCGACAGTTTCGCCGCTTCATCCGCCAATGTAGTACATCTCGATCTTGCGCTCCTGCGCCGCCGCGGTCTCCCGGCTGCGCTGTTCGCTGTAACGGTCGGCGCGGACGCGCCACGTGCCGCGAATCATCCGGCGGATCTCCTCGTCGTCCGCGCCGCCGCGCAGCGCCGCCCGGAAATCCGTGCCGGAAGTCGCGAACAGGCAGGTGTAGAAGACGCCGTCCGAGGAGATGCGCGCGCGCGAGCATCCGCCGCAGAATGGCTGGCTCACCGAGGAGATGAAGCCGATCTCGCCGGCGCCGTCGGCATAACCGTAGCGTTCGGCGACTTCGCCGGGTTGCGCGGGCGCGATCGGCACCAGCGGCCAGTCGGCCGCGATGCGGTCGCGCAGCTCGCGCGAGGGGACCACGAGGTCCGCCCGCCAGTCGTTGCGGTTCCCGACGTCCATGTACTCGATGAAGCGGACCGTCACGCCGGTGCCGCGGAAATGCCGTGCGAGGTCGATCGCCTGGCCGTCGTTGACGCCGCGCTGCACGACGGCATTGACCTTGACCGGCGCGAGTCCCGCCTCGAGCGCCGCCCGGATGCCGTCGAGGACGCGGTCGAGGCCGTCGAAGCCGCCGCTCATGCGCCGGAACGTCGCGGGATCGACGGAGTCGAGGCTCACCGTCACGCGCGAAAGTCCCTGGCCCCGCAGCTCGGCCGCGTGCTGGGCGAGCAGCACGCCGTTGGTCGTGAGCGCGAGGTCCTCGATGCCGGCGATCGACGAGAGTTCCCCGACCAGGTCGGCGAGCCCGGTGCGCAGCAGAGGCTCGCCGCCGGTGAGCCGGATCTTGCGCACGCCCTCGGCCGCGAACAGGCGGGCGAGCCGCGCGATTTCCTCGAACGACAGGCGATCGGCGCCCGGCAGGAAGCGGTAGCCCTCGCCGTAGGTTTCGCGCGGCATGCAGTAGGGACACCGGAAGTTGCACCGGTCCATGACCGAGATACGCAGGTCCGCCAGCGGACGGCCGCGCGTGTCCGCGACCGCGCCCGGCGCGCCGATTGCAACCAGCTTTCCTGCGGTGATCTCGGTCATTGACCTACCAGCGATGAAAGGGGACGACGAGCCCCGCGGCATGCGTTGCCGGGCCCGGCGGCAACTCGACGAAGCCGTCCGTGCCCGCGAGCGCGATGAAGTCGCCCGACCCCCGGGTCGGACGGGGCTCGGCGATCGTCCTGCCCTGCTCATCGTAACCGAGCGTGACCGGCAGGAAGAAGGTCAGCGGCCTTTCAAAGCGGAAATCACGCGCCAGGACGACCGGGCGGGGCGCCTGCCGAGGCCCGCCGGCCAGCCGCTGCAGCGCTGGCATGACATATCGGGCCAGGCACACGAGCACCGACACCGGATTGCCGGGGAGTGCGAAGACGGCTTTCCCGGACGCGTTCGTGCCGAACCACATCGGGCGCCCCGGCCGCTGCGCGATCCCGTGGAAGCGCGACTGGACGTGGAGCGACGCCAGGGCCCCCGGCACGAAATCGAAGCGACCCGCCGAGACGCCACCGGAAAGCACCAGGACGTCGTGCTGTTCCAGGGCGGCGTCGAGCGCCGGGCGGATCACCGCTTCGCGGTCCGGCAGCTGCAGGTCGCTCGCGGGCGGAAAGCCGGCGAGCGTCAGCGCGGCCGCGATCCCGTAGGAATTCGAACGCCGCACCTGGTGGTCGAGGATCGGCTCGCCCGGTTCTACGAGTTCATCGCCAGTGGAGATGACGGCGATGCGGGGTATGCGGTTGACCGGGAGCTCTGCGATGCCCGCTGACGCGGCCACCGCGAGCTCCGGCCCCGCGAGCCGCGTTCCGGCCTGCAGCAGCACGTCGCCTGACTTCGCATCGGAACCCCGCCGGTGCACGTGGCGCCAGGGCGCGGGTTCGCGCTCATTCGCCAGCTCGGCATGGCCTTCGCCCATGCGCAGGTCCTCGACCGGCACGACCGTGTCGCAGCCGTGCGGCATTACCGCGCCGGTCATGACCTCGAAACAGTCGTGATCGGCCGAAAGCGTGAGCGCAGGGCTTCCCGCCGCCTGTACGCCGGCGACGCGCAGCCGCCGCGGTCCGCCCTTCTGGAACCGGAATGCGATGCCATCCATGGCTACGCGGTCGAAGGGCGGGGCGTCGCGTTCCGCGCGCAGCGGGGCCGCCAGGACACGGCCGGCGCAGGACGGCAGCCGCAGCACTTCCCGCGGCATCGGCGCCAGGGCGGCGGCGATCGCCGCGTCGGCCTCGGCGGGCGTCAGCAAGGCCGGCCCCGGGTCAGTCCTGCTTGTCGCGGGCCTTGAAGACGCGCAGCTGCTCGTTGAAGCGATCGGCGAGCGCCTGGACCTCGTCCACGGCCGCGTTGTTCTTCTTTGCCTGCATCGCGCGCAGTTCCGCGAGCCGGGTCTCGTCGTAGGTGCCGGATTGCGCGAGCGTGGCCATCTCGAGGTCGAGACAGGAATTGTAGGCATCGATGTCGTCGTTGAACTGCTTGACCGCCTTCTGCGCGGCGACCATCTCGTCGTAGGTCGCGGTCGCCCCGTCGGGCAGCCGGTCGGGAGCGCGCGGGTAGATGCACGTGGCCTCGGCAGAACCGGCGGCAACCAGCAGGGTCAGGACGATTGTCAGACGGGTCATTGCGGTGTTCTCCCCCTGGGAACGGGTCATCAACATGGACAGCGCACGGCTGCCCGGGTTCAGGATGGCGGGAATTCTAGCGCAGAAGCGGCCCCGGACCCCGCCGGCTCAGGTACGCGCCGCGGTCAGCGGGATGGCGGCATCCGACTTGAGGGTCTCCAGGACGAGGCTCGAGCGGACGTCGCGAACGCCCGGGAACTTGAGCAGCTGGTGCAGCGTCAGTCGCCCCAGCGCATCCAGGTCCGGGACGACCACCCGCAGCAGGAAGTCCATCTCCCCGGTCATGGCGTGTGCCGATATGACCTCCGGCCGCTCCGCCAGCATGCGGCGGAATTGTCCGATGATCTCGTCCGTATGGCGTTCGAGCTTGATCTGAACGAATGCGAGCACGTGCTGGCCGACGCGCTTCGGATCGACGAGCGCAGCGTATTTCTCGACGACCCCGCTCTTCTCCAGCCGCCGGATTCGTCGGGCGCAAGGCGATGGCGACAGGCCGACCCGTGCGGCAACCTCGACGTGGCTCATGCGGCCGTCCGATTGCAGCAGGCCGAGGATACGGAGGTCCGTGCGGTCGAGGCGCTCGGTTAGCATATACCGCCACCAAGGTATTGATGTTTGGCAAGTATCGCCAAACAAGTAGTCATGGAGCAATCTTTTCGCCAATTAACGGCGTTTGGCCCCTTGTACCATGCGCGGCAACCATGGGTGCCCGATTCGAACCGTCGCCTCACGACACGCGCGCCGCGCAGGCAGACGTGGAACAGACCGTCGACTGGCAGCGGTTGCTGCGCACCGTATTCATCTCGCGGGCACTCGATGCGCTCGAGGAATCACGGCTGGTTCCCGACCGGAAGGTCCTGTACCAGTTCTGCGCGCGCGGCCATGACGTGACCCAGGCGCTGCTCGGCCAGCAGCTGGTCGGCACCCGGGATGCCGTGTCCCCGTACTATCGGTCCAGGCCGCTCGCGCTGGCGCTCGGGTTGCCCGTCGAGGAAGCCCTGGCTTCGACGATGATGCGGGCCGAAGGCATGTCGAGCGGCCGCGACGTCGGCGTCGTGATCAATCGCCCGAACCGCAAAGGACCGTGCTTCCTGCCCGCCTGCGGCGGCGTCGGCACGCAGTACACGCCCGCGACAGGGTGGGCGCAGTCGCTCCTCTACCATGCGCGCGTGCTGAAAGACGCGTCGGCGGAGGGCTCCATCGCAGTGGCGCACGGCGGGGAAGCGTCCACTTCCACGAACGGATTCTGGGCCTCGCTCAACATCGCGACGACCGAACGGTTGCCGCTGCTCTATTTCATCGAGGACAACGGGTACGGCATCTCGGTCCCCTCCGTGCGCCAGACGCCCGGCGGAAACATCGCTGCGAATCTGGCCTCCTTCGGCAACCTCGCGATCCTGGAAGGCGACGGATCGGAGCCGGTCGCCGCGGCGGCGCTCATCGCGCAGGCCGTCGCGGCCGTTCGTGGCGGCCACGGGCCGGTGCTGCTGCGGCTGCGTGTTCCGCGCCTGTCAGGGCACTCGGGACAGGACACGCAGGCCTACAAGACGGCCGCCGAAATAGAGTCCGAACGCGCCCGGGACCCGCTGGGGGCGGTGCAGCGGCTGCTGGTTCCGGGACAGCTCGACGAAGCGGCGTGGCAGGCGTTGCAGGCCGAGGCCGAGGCGGAGGTGGGCGAAGCACTGCGGCGCATCGAGTCGCGCCCGCCAATCGACCCCGCGACGGCGACCCGTCACGTATTCACCGAGCGGCGCGCCGACGGCGGCCTCGACCTGCAGGCGCAAGGAGGACAACGCGCCGCCGGCGTGACGCCGCCGGAAGGCAGTGCGACACCCCGCCCCGCGGGCGCGCGAATCAACATGCTGACAGCGATCCGCCGCACGCTCGAGCACGAACTGGCGATCAACCCGCGCGTGCTCGTGTTCGGCGAAGACGTCGGCCGCAAGGGCGGCGTGCACGCCGCCACGCTCGGCCTGCAGGAACGCTTCGGCGAGGAGCGTGTCTTCGACACGAGCCTTTCGGAGGAGGGCATCATCGGGCGCGCGGTTGGCATGGCGCTGTCGGGCCTCGTGCCCGTGCCCGAGATCCAGTTCCGCAAGTACGCGGAACCTGCGGCCGAGCAGCTGCACGACTGCGGCACGATCCGCTGGCGTACGGCGAACCGCTTCGCCGCGCCGATGGTCGTGCGCATGCCCGGCGGGTTCCTCAAGTGCGGCGATCCCTGGCACAGCCAGTGCAACGAAGTGCAGTTCCTGCACGCGGTTGGCTGGCAACTGGCATTCCCGTCGAATGCGGAAGATGCGGTCGGCCTGCTGCGCACGGCGCTGCGTGGCAACGAGCCGGTCATCTTCTTCGAGCATCGCTTCCTGCTGGACGGCGCCGCCGCCCGGCGCCCGTGGCCCGGAGACGATTTCATGCTGCCGTTCGGGCAGGCGAAGCGCTTGCGCGCGGGCACGGAACTCACCGTCGTGAGCTGGGGCGCCATGGTCGAACGCTGCGAACAGGCGGCGGCGGAGTCGGCCGTCGATGTCGAGCTGCTCGACCTGCGCACGCTGTCGCCCTGGGACCGCGACGCCGTGCTGGGGTCGGTGGCCCGCACCCGGCGCTGCCTGATCGTCCACGAAGACACCCTCACGGCGGGGTTCGGCGCGGAAATCGCGGCGACCCTGGCCGAGCGCGCATTCTTCGATCTCGACGCCCCGGTGGAAAGGCTGGCGATGCCGGACATTCCGAGTCCGCACTCGCCCCGGTTGCTCGAGGCGGTCGTGCCCGGCGTCGGTGATATCGTGGCGGCCATGCGCCGCATCGCGAGTGCCTGAAATGGTCGGCTTGGTCGAAGTCGTGCTGCCCGCGGACCAGGTCGAGGGCACGCGCTCGCAGGTCCAGCGCTGGCTCGTCGCGGTCGGCCAGCCGGTCCGTCGCGACGCGCCGCTGGTGGAGATCGAGACGGACAAGGTGACCGTCGAAGTGCCGGCGCCGAGCGACGGGGTGCTGGTGGAGATCGTCGCGCCGGAAGGCACGGACGTCGCGCCCGGCGCCCTGCTGGCGAGGCTCAATCCGGATTCCCCGGCGGGCGGCGGTGCCACGCCGGCGGCCGTTCCGGCGGGCGCTGCGGCCGTCGCGCGACCGGGGCCGGCGGCGAAATCGGCGTCGCCGGGGTCGTCCGGCCGATTGAGCCCGGCCGTGCGACGCCTGCTCGCCGAGCGAGGCCTGGACGCCGAGTCCGTACGGGGCAGCGGCGAGGGCGGCCGGATCACGGTGGACGATGTGCTGGCCGCCGTCCCCGACGGCGCGGCCGAGGCCGCGGCGACGCGTGCCGAAGCAGCGCTGCCCGCGGACGGCGTGCGCAGGGTGCCGCACACGCCGATGCGCCGGCGCATCGCCGCGCACATGGTGGAGAGCCTGTTGCGCACTGCGCCGCACGTCACGACCGTATTCCAGGCCGACATGTCCGCCGTCCTGGCTCATCGGGCCGCGCATCGGGCCGAATTCGAGCGGCAAGGGCGCCCTCTCACGCTGACCGCGTATTTCGTCGCGGCCTGCGTCGATGCGCTTCGGGCGGTGCCGGAAGCGAATGCCTGCTGGACGCCCGACGCCCTGCTGGTTCACGAACGCATCGATGTCGGTATCGGCACGGCACTCCCGGGCCGCGGCCTGGTGGTTCCCGTGATCCGGGATGCGGGCCGGCTGGACCTCGCGGGCATCGCGGAAGCGCTCGGCGAACTGGTGCGCAAGGCCCGCGACGATGCGCTGACGCCCGCGGACCTGCAGGGCGGTACGTTCACGATCTCGAATCACGGCGTGAGCGGCAGCCTGGTTGCGGCGCCGATCGTCATCAACCAGCCGCAGTCCGCGATCCTCGGGATCGGCAAGCTCGAGAAGCGCGCGATCGTCGCGAGCGACGGCGGCCAGGACCGGGTCGAGATCCGGCCCTGCTGCTACGTGACGCTTACCATCGACCATCGCGTGCTGGACGGACACCAGGCGAACCAATTCATGACGACGCTGGTGGGCCGCCTCGAAAGCTGGCACTGAACGGCGGGCGGCCATGCCAAACGGCGGCTGCGTATGTCAAAGTGATTGATTGAGGACGGATCCTCGCGGAGACGTTGGCATGTATACGCAAGGCCTTGATTCCCTTGGCAAGGAGTGCCTGCGTGACGAGGCGCGCGACGGGGCGGCCCTGGAATCGCGCTTCCAGGCGCGCGTGGACGCCGAAGAAAAGGTCGAAGCCAAGGACTGGATGCCGGAGGCCTATCGCCGCACCCTGGTCCGGCAGATTTCCCAACACGCCCACTCGGAGATCGTCGGCATGCTGCCGGAAGGCAACTGGATCACGCGCGCACCTTCGCTCAAGCGCAAGGCGATCCTGATCGCCAAGGTCCAGGACGAAGGCGGCCACGGCGCCTACCTCTACAGCGCGGCGGAGACGCTCGGCGTCTCGCGCGCCGAGATGGTCGCGCAGCTGCTGGCGGGCAAGGCCAAGTACTCGAGCATCTTCAACTATCCGACGCCGACCTGGGCGGACGTGGGCGCGATCGGCTGGCTGGTGGACGGCGCGGCGATCATGAACCAGATTCCGCTGTGCCGCTGCTCGTACGGTCCCTACGCGCGCGCAATGGTGCGCATCTGCAAGGAGGAGAGTTTCCACCAGCGCCAGGGCTACGAGATCATGCTGACGCTGGCGCGCGGGACGGCGTCGCAACGGGCGATGGCCCAGGCGGCCCTCGACCGCTGGTGGTGGCCTTCGCTCATGATGTTCGGGCCCTCCGACAGCGACTCGAAGCACAGCGCCCAGTCGATGCGCTGGAAGATCAAGCGCTTCTCGAACGACGATCTGCGACAGAAATTCGTCGACACCACGGTGCCGCAGGCGGACTACCTGGGCCTCAAGGTGCCGGATCCCGCGCTTTCCTGGGACGAGGCGACGCAGCACTTCCGGTTCGGCGCGATCGACTGGAGCGAGTTCGAGCAGGTGCTCGCGGGCCACGGACCCTGCAACCGCGAGCGCCTGGAGGCGCGCCGCCGCGCACACGAAGAGGGGCGCTGGGTCCGCGAGGCCGCCGCCGCCTGGGCGGCGAAGCAGGAAGCCGCAGCCGCGAGCCGCGCCGCCTGAGGCGCATGGAGGCCGGGATGAGCGATGCGCAGAAAGACTGGCCGTTGTACGAGATCTTCATCCGCGCGAAGGCTGGCCTCGACCACAAGCACGTCGGCAGCCTGCACGCTACCGATGCGCGCATGGCGCTCGAGCACGCGCGCGACCTCTACACGAGGCGGCAGGAGGGTGTCAGCATCTGGGCCGTGCGTTCGTCGGACATCGTCGCCTCGGATCCCGCCGAAGCGGATGCGTTCTTCGAGCCCGCCCGCGACAAGGTCTACCGTCACCCGACGTTCTACGACATCCCCGACGAGGTGAAGACGCTGTGACGCCGGAAGTGCGCCACGTCCTGCGGCTCGCCGACACCAACCTCGTGCTCGCGCAGCGGCTCGGGGAATGGGTCGGGCACGCGCCCGCGCTTGAGGAAGACCTCGGCGTCGCGAATCTCTCGCTCGACCTGCTCGGCCAGGCACGCCTGCTGCTCGCCCATGCGGGCCGGCTCGAGGGCGCCGGCCGCGGGGAGGACCAGCTCGCATACCTGCGCGAGGAATCCGAGTACTTCAATCTCACGCTGGTGGAGCAGCCCAACGGCGACTTCGCGCAGACGATCGTCCGCCAGTTCCTGTTCGACGCCTGGCAGGTCGGGCTTTACGAGGCGCTCTCGGCTTCCGCGGACGCTGCGCTCGCCGCGATCGCCGCCAAGGGACTGAAGGAGGCCGCCTACCACCTGCGCTACAGCGGCGGCTGGCTGGTCCGGCTCGGCGACGGGACGCCGGAAAGCCGTGCGCGCGTCGAGCGCGCGCTGGGCGTGCTGTGGCCGTTCACGAACGAGCTGTTCGACGACGACGACACGGACCGCGCCGTCGCGGCCGCGGGAACCGGCGTGTTGCCGTCCGCGCTACGGCATGCCTGGTCCGCGCGGGTCGACGAGGCGCTCTCGCGCGCCACGCTCGCCCGGCCCGAATCGGCGCATTTCAGCTGGTACGGGAAGCAGGGCCGGCACAGCGAACATCTCGGCTACCTGCTGGCCGAGATGCAATCGTTGCACCGCGCCCACCCCGGCGCGGCCTGGTAAGTCATGGCCGGCGAACACGCGCGCGTCGCTGTGACGCCGTCGCCGGAGTTGCTGGCCCGGCTCGAGGGCATCCTCGCCCAGGTTCCGGATCCCGAGATCCCGGTGCTTTCGGTGCTGGATCTCGGCGTCATCCGCCATCTCAGGCTGCGGCCGGACGGCGCCGTGGAGGTCGGCATCGCGCCGACGTATTCCGGCTGCCCCGCGACCGCAGTCATCAAGTCGGACGTGCTTCGCGCGCTGGCCGGCGCCGGGTTCGAGGCGGTCGCCGTCGACGTGCTCGCGCCTCCCTGGTCCAGCGAATGGCTGAGCGCCGAGGGTCGCCGCAAGCTGGAGGCCTTCGGCATCGCGCCGCCGGCGGGCAAGGCGCCGGCCGCCTGCCCGCGTTGCGGCTCGGCGCAGGCGGTCCGCGTCAGCGAATTCGGGTCGACGCCTTGCAAGGCGCTGTACCGTTGCGAGGCCTGCCTCGAGCCGTTCGACTACTTCAAGTGCATCTAGCGGGGCGCGCGTGCTGAAGTTCCATCGCCTGGTCGTCGCGGAGCGTGCGCCGGTCGCGGACGACGCGATCGCGCTCACGCTGGCCGTCCCGCCGGCGCTGGCCGGCGAATTCCGCTTCAGGGCCGGGCAGCACGTGGCGATCCGGTGCGACGTCGACGGCCGCGAGGAGCGTCGCACCTATTCGATCGTCAGCCCCGAAGGATCGGCGTCGCTCAGGATCGGGGTGCGCCTGCAGCCGGGCGGGCGAATGTCCGGTCACCTGGCACGCCACGCGCTTCCGGGGACCGCGCTGGACGTGATGCCGCCGGGCGGCAGCTTCCATGCCGCGGAGCGGACAGGCCCGGCGCGCTATGCGGCGTTCGCGGCGGGCAGCGGCATCACGCCCGTGCTGTCGATCGCGGCCAGTGCCCTTGCGCGGGATCCCGGCAGCCGGTTCCAGCTCTGGTACGGCAACACCGGCGCCGCGCGCACCATGTTCCTCGAGGAGGTGATGGCGCTGAAGGACCGGCACCTTGCGCGCTTCTCGGTCGCCTTCCTGATGAGCCGGGAGCCGCAGGACGTCGAGCGGCTGAATGGCCGCATCGGCCCGGACAAGCTGCGCGAGTTCGCGCGCCACGACCTCGACGTGCCCGGGATCGACGAGTTCTTCGTCTGCGGGCCCGGCGCGATGGGGGAGGCGGTTGCCGCCGTGCTCGGCGAACTCGGGGCGCGCGGACGAATCCACGTCGAACACTTCGCGCCGGTGGGGACCGAAGCCGCCGCCGGCGACGCGGCAGGGCCCGCGGCAGCGCGCCCGTCGCCGCCGGACGGCGGCGCCGGCGCCGAGGTGACGGTCGTCATGGACGGCCGCCGGCGCCGGTTCACGATGGCTCGCGACGGCGAGGTGATCCTCGACGCGGCCGGCCGCGCCGGACTCGACCTGCCGTTTTCCTGCCGCGCCGGCGTCTGCTCGACCTGCCGCGCGCGGCTCGTCTCGGGCAGCGCGGAGATGGAGCACAATGTCGCGCTCGAGGATTGGGAAGTCGAAGCGGGCTATATTCTCTGCTGCCAGGCGCGGCCGACGAGCGCTGCGCTCGAAATCAGCTACGACGAATGACCGACCCGATGCGCTACCAGTCGATCCGCTACGACGTCGCTGGACCGGTCGCGCGCCTGACGCTCAACCGGCCCGAGCGCCTCAACAGCCTCAATGCCGCCATGCACGCGGAGCTGCGGGACGCGCTCGGCCGCGTGGCGGCGGACGGCGCCCGCGTGCTGGTCCTCACCGGCGCGGGCCGCGGGTTCTGCGCGGGACAGGATCTCGGCGAGCGCCAGCCCGCGCCCGACGGCGCGCGCGCCGACCTCGGGGAGTCCATCGAGCGCAACTACAAGCCGCTGGTCCTCGCGCTCGCGGGCCTGCCCGTGCCGACGATCGCGGCGGTCAACGGCGTCGCGGCCGGGGCGGGCGCGAGCATCGCGCTCGCCTGCGACCTGGTCGTCGCGGCGAAGTCCGCGTCCTTCATCCAGGCCTTCGGCAAGCTCGGCCTCGTCCCGGATTCCGGCGCGACCTGGGTCCTGCCGCGCCTGGTCGGCGGCGCGCGCGCCCTCGGGCTCGCCATGCTCGGCGAGCGGTTGCCGGCGGAACAGGCGGCGGCCTGGGGCCTCATCTGGCGCTGCGTGGACGACGGCGGGTTCGAGGAGGCCGTCGAGCGCCTGGCCGCCGAACTCGCCGCCGCTCCGACCCGGGGCCTCACGCGCACCCGCGAGGCGATGCGCGCGGCGGCCACGAACACGCTCGCGCAGCAGCTCGACCTCGAGCGCGACTTCCAGCGCGAGCTCGGCTTCACGGCGGACTACGCCGAGGGCGTCGCCGCATTCGCCGCGAAGCGCGCGCCGCGCTTCACCGGCAATTGACCGCGACCATGACCGTGGATACCGGGCGGCGCGACGATGAGCGGCGGCAGCGCACGGCCGAACGCGCCGCCGACGCCCTGTGGCGCGACGACCGGGCGTCGCGTGCGCTGGGCATGGTCGTGGAGGCCTGCGTGCCGGGCGGCGCGACGGTGTCGATGCGCATCCGCCCCGACATGGTGAACGGGCACGGCATCTGCCACGGCGGGCTCGTCTTCGCGCTGGCCGACAGCGCGTTCGCATTCGCCTGCAATTCGCACGGCGACAACACCGTCGCGGCCGGCGCCGCGATCGAGTTCCTGCGGCCCGCCCGCGAGGGCGACCTGCTGACCGCGGTCGCGTCCGAGCGCTGGCGGGCCGGCCGCGCGGGCATCTACGAGATCGAGGTCCGCGACCAGCACGGCGAAGTCGTCGCGCTGTTCCGCGGCCGCAGCCACCAGATTGCCGGGAGACTGGTCGATGAATGAAGCCTTCATCTGCGACGCGATCCGCACGCCGATCGGCCGCTACGGCGGCGCGCTCGCCGGCGTGCGCACCGACGACCTGGCCGCGATCCCGATCGCGGCGCTGATGCGGCGCAACCCCGGCGCGGACTGGCAGGCGGTGGACGACGTCGTGCTCGGCTGCGCGAACCAGGCGGGGGAGGACAACCGGAACCTTGCGCGCATGGCGGCACTGCTCGCCGGCCTGCCGGTCGAGGTGCCGGGCGTCACGGTGAACCGGCTGTGCGGGTCCGGCCTGGACGCGGTCGCGATCGCGGCGCGCCAGGTGCGCTCGGGCGAGGCGGAATTCGTCGTCGCGGGCGGCGCGGAGAGCATGAGCCGCGCGCCCTACGTGCTGTCCAAGCCCGATGCCGCCTTCACGCGCACGCAGCAGCTGTTCGATACGACGATCGGATGGCGCTTCGTGAACCCGCTCATGAAGCAGCAGTACGGCATCGACTCCATGCCGGAAACGGGCGAGAACGTCGCCGCCGAGTTCCACGTATCGCGCGCCGACCAGGACGCCTTTGCGCTGCGCAGCCAGCAGCGCGCGCTGGCCGCGCAGGCGAACGGCAGGCTCGCCGCCGAGATCGTGCCGGTGACGCTGCCGGCCCGGAAGGGCGAGCCGACCGTCGTGGACCGTGACGAGCACCCGCGCGAGACCAGCCTCGAGGCGCTCGCGAGGCTCGGCACGCCGTTCCGGGCGGGCGGTACCGTGACCGCCGGCAATGCCTCGGGCGTCAACGACGGCGCCTGCGCGCTGATCGTCGCGAGCGGGCGCGCCGCGGCGCGCCACGGGCTCAATCCCCGTGCGCGCATCCTCGGCGCTGCGGTGGCCGGGCTTCCGCCGCGCATCATGGGCATGGGGCCGGCGCCCGCCGCGGAAAAACTGATGGCGCGGCTCGGCCTCGCGATCGCCGACTTCGACGTCATCGAACTCAACGAGGCGTTCGCCTCGCAGGCCCTCGCGGTCATGCGCCGTCTCGGGTTGCGGGACGACGCGCCACAGGTCAACCCGAACGGCGGAGCGATCGCGCTCGGGCATCCGCTCGGCATGAGCGGCGCCCGGCTCGCGGCGACCGCGACGCTGGAGCTGGAACGCGGCGGCGGCCGGCGCGCGCTCGCCGCCATGTGCATCGGCGTCGGCCAGGGCATCGCGCTGGCCATCGAGCGCGTCACGTGAACGCGGCGGGCGCGGTGTCCCGCGACGGTGACGTCGCGATATTCACTTTGGACAACCCGCCGGTCAATGCGCTCGCCTGTCCGGTGCGCGCCGCCCTCCTGCGGGCGATCGAGGCGCTCGACGCCGATCCGTCGGTTCGCGCGATCGTCGTGGCGGGCGCGGGCCGCAACTTCGCGGCGGGCGCGGACCTGCGTGAATTCGACCGGCCGCCGGCCGAGCCATTGCTGCCCGGCGTGCTCGCCCGGCTCGAAGCCTGCGGCAAGCCCGTGGTCGCGGCGCTGCACGGGGCGACGCTCGGCGGCGGTGCGGAGACCGCGCTTGCCTGCCACTACCGCTGTGCCGCGGGCGACCTCCAGCTCGGCTTTCCCGAGGTCACCCTCGGCCTGCTGCCGGGCGGCGGCGGCACGATCCGCCTGCCGCGGCTCGCGGGATGGAAGGCGTCGCTGGAGATGATGACTTCCGGCCGGCCGATCGGCATCGACGCGGCGATCGAACTCGGCATCGTGGACCGGCGCGTGGACGGCGACCTGCTCGCCGGCGCGGTCGCCTGGGCGCGCGAGCTTGCCGGTGCCGGCGTCGCACCGCGACGCGTCGTCGAGATGCCGGTCCCGGCCTCGCGCCCGGCGCAGTTCGAGGAATTCCTGAAGTCGCTGCCGGCCGCCGCGCGGCGCCTGCCGGCACCGCCGCGCATCGTCGAGGCGCTGGCCTCGGCGGCGATCCTGCCGGCCGATGCCGCGCTGGCGCGTGCCCGCGCGCTGTTCATGGAGTGCGTCTCGTCGACCGAGTCGAGGTCGCTGCGGCACCTCTTCTTCGCCGAGCGCCGCCCGCCGCCGGAGCCGGACCTGGTCCGCCCGGTCGGCCAGGCCGCGGTGCTCGGGGCCGGCACGATGGGGTCCGGCATCGCGATCAGCCTCGCGACGGGCGGCATCGCGGTCACGCTCGTCGACGCGAAGCAGGAAGCGCTGGACGCCGGCCTGGCCCGCGTGCGGTCGGCGATCGACGCGTCCGAGCGCAAGGGCCGGCTGGACACCGCAGCCGCCGCGGCGGCGCGCGGGCGCGTGCAGGGCTCGCTGACCCTGGCGTCGGTGTCCGGTGCCGATCTCGTGATCGAGGCGGTCTACGAGAACCTCGCCGTCAAGCGCGAGATCTTCGCGCGCCTCGGCACCCTGTGCCGGCCGGGCGCGGTGCTCGCGACCAACACCTCGACGCTCGACGTGGACGCGATCGCCGCGGCATCCGGGCGCCCGGCGGACGTCGTCGGGATGCACTTCTTCAGCCCGGCCAACGTGATGCGTTTGGTCGAGGTCGTCCGCGGCCGCGAGTCTTCGCGCGAGGCGCTGGCGACCGCGCACGCGGTCGCGAAGCGCATCGGCAAGATCGCGGTGCCGGTCGGCAACGCCTTCGGGTTCGTCGGCAACCGCATGCTGTATGCCTACGGCCGCGAGAAGGAACTGATGCTGCTCGAGGGCGCGAAGCCGGACGCGATCGACAAGGCGCTGGTCGATTTCGGGATGGCCATGGGTCCGAATGCGGTCGGCGACCTCGCGGGGCTGGACATCGGCTGGCAGGTACGCAAGGAATGGCGGGACAAGCCGGACGATCCGCGCTTCTACCGCGCCTCGGACATGCTGGCCGAACTCGGGCGCTACGGTCAGAAGACCGGTCGCGGTTTCTACCGCTACGACGGGCCCGGCGGCGAGCGGGCACCGGACCCCGAGGCCGTGCTGCTGATCCGCGCCGAGGCGGAGCGCCTCGGCGTCCGGCAGCGCGCCATCGAGCCGGCCGAAGTGGTGACCCGCTGCATCCTGGCGCTGGTCAACGAAGGCGCGCGCGTGCTGGAGGCGGGCATCGCGGACTCGCCTTCGGACATCGACGTGGTGTGGTGCAACGGCTACGGCTTCCCGCGCCATCGCGGTGGCCCGATGTTCTACGCGGATACGCTCGGCCTCGCCTCGGTCGTCGAATCGATCCGCGGACTGGCGAAGATGCACGGGGAGCGCGACTGGAAGCCGGCAGGCCTGCTCGCCGCACTGGCCGCCGAAGGTTCCTCCTTCGCGGCATGGCAGGCGGCTCGCGAAGGCACGGCGAAGGCCGGCGCCGGGAGAAGGGCATGAGACTCGAGAACTACGTGGCGGGCGCGTGGCGCAGCGGAAGCGGTCGGGCGACCGTCCTGCGCGACGCAAGCACCGGCGAGGCGGTCGCGGAAGCTGGCAGCGAGGGACTCGATTTCGGCGGCATCCTGCGGTACGCGCGCGCCGCGGGCGGGCCGGCGCTGCGCGCCATGACGTTCCACGAAAGGGCCGGGATCCTGCGCGCCCTGGGCAAGCGCCTGCTCGACTTCAAGGCCGAGTTCTACGCGCTGTCGCACGCGACGGGCGCGACCAAGGGCGACTCCTGGATCGACATCGACGGCGGCATCGGCACGATGCTGGTGTTCGCGAGCAAGGGCGCACGCGAACTGCCCAACAGCCGCGTGTACCTCGACGGCGCGCTGGAGGGACTGTCGAAGGGCGGCAGTTTCGTCGCACAGCACGTCTGCGTTCCCCTCGAAGGCGCGGCCATGCACATCAACGCCTTCAATTTCCCGGTGTGGGGCATGCTCGAGAAGCTCGCGCCCGCCCTGCTCGCCGGCGTGCCGGCAATCGTGAAGCCGGCGACCGCGACCAGCTACCTGACGGAGCGCGTGGTGCGCCGCATCGTCGAGACCGGCCTGCTGCCGGACGGCGCGCTGCAACTGGTCTGCGGCGGGGTCGGCGACCTGTTCGACCACCTCGGCTGCCAGGACGTGGTGTCCTTCACGGGCTCGGCTTCCACCGCCGCGAAGCTGCGTACGCACCCGGCGGTCGTGCGTCATGCCGTGCGCTTCGTCGCGGAGACCGACTCGCTCAATTCCTCGATACTCGGCCCGGACGCGGGTCCCGGGACGCCCGAATTCGGGCTGTTCGTGCGCGAAGTGGCGCGCGAGATGACGGTCAAGGCGGGCCAGAAGTGCACCGCGATCCGCAAGGCGATCGTTCCGCGGGCGCTGCTCGGCGAGGTCGTCGCGGCGCTGCAGGCCGAACTCGCGAAGACGGTCGTCGGCGACCCGCGCGCGCCCGGCGTCGCCATGGGCCCGCTCGCGAGCCTTGCCCAGCGCGACGAGGTGCTCGCGCGGGTGGCCGAGCTGGAGCGCGAAGCGGAGCGCGTCGCCGGCGATCCCGCCCGGTTCGAGGTCGCCGGAGCGGAGCGTTCGCGGGGCGCGTTCCTGCCGCCGATGCTGCTCGTCTGTCGCGACTCGGCGCGCGCGCGCGCGGTGCACGAGGTGGAAGCCTTCGGCCCGGTATCGACCGTCATGGCCTACGACTCGACGGCCGATGCGATCGCCATCGCCCGCCGCGGGGAGGGCAGCCTGGCCGGATCCGTCTTTACGGCCGACGAGGCGGTGGCCGCGCAGCTCGTCCTCGGCCTGGCCCCGTACCACGGCCGCGTGCTGGTCGTGAATCGCGACTGCGCGAAGGAGTCCACCGGCCATGGCTCGCCGCTCGCGCCGCTGGTGCACGGCGGTCCCGGCCGCGCCGGCGGGGGCGAGGAGCTCGGCGGCATCCGCGGCGTCCTGCACTACATGCAGCGCACGGCCGTGCAGGGCTCGCCCGACGTGATCACGGCCGTCGGCGGCCGCTGGGCGCGCGGCAGCCGCGAGCGCGACCCCGGCGTCCATCCGTTCCGCTTGCCCTTCCACGCGCTCGCGATCGGCGACACCTTCCGCTCGCGGGAACGCGACGTAACCGTGGCCGACATCGAGCGCTTCGCCGACCTGACCGGGGATACGTTCTATGCGCACATGGACGAGCAGGAAGCGGCGCGCAACCCGCTGTTCGGAGGGCGGGTCGCGCACGGCTATTTCCTGATCTCCGCCGCGGCGGGACTGTTCGTCGACCCGGACTACGGCCCGGTCCTGGGCAACTACGGCCTCGACGCCTTGCGCTTCGTGAAGCCCGCGAAGCCCGGCGACCGCATCAAGGTGCGGCTCACCTGCAAGGAGAAGTCGCTGCGCGCCGCCAAGGACTGGGGCGAGGTGACCTGGGATACGGAGATCACCAACCAGGCCGGCGAGATCGTCGCCGCCTACCACGTGCTGACCATGGTGAGCGTCCATGCCGTCCCCGATCGGCCTTGAAGCGCTGCGCGCCGGCTTCCCCGGCCTGCAGTTCGATTCGCCGTCGGACGGCGTGCTCGAGCTCGTGATCGCCAACGAGGGCCGGCAGAACTCGGCAACCGAAGGCACGCACCGCGACCTCGCGAACGTGTGGCGGGCGCTGGACGCCGACCCCGAGTTTCGCGCGGTGCTCGTGCGCGGGGCGGGCGATCACTTCTCTTCCGGCGGCGACTTCGCGCTGATCGAGCGCATGATCGCGGACGAGGCGACGCTGCTGCGCGTCTGGCGCGAGGCGAGCGACCTGGTCTACAACCTCGTCGATTGCAGCAAGCCCGTGGTCTCCGCGATCCGCGGCACGGCCGTCGGCGCGGGGCTCGCCGTCGCTCTGCTCGCCGACGTGTCCGTGGCCGGCCGCAACGCGAAGATCCTCGACGGCCACACGCGCCTCGGTGTCGCGGCCGGCGACCATGCCGCGATGATCTGGCCGCTGCTCTGCGGACTCGCGAAGGCGCGCTACTACCTGCTGACGAACGAACCGCTCTCCGGCGAGGAGGCGGAGCGCATCGGGCTCGTGTCCCTGTGCGTGGACGACGCCGACGTCCGCGACCGCGCGCTCGCGGTCGCTACGAAGCTGGCGGCCGGGAGCGGCAGCGCGATCGCCTTCACCAAGCGCGCGCTCGGCAACTGGCTGCGGCTCGCGGGGCCGTCCTTCGACGCCTCGCTCGCGCTGGAATTCCTCGGCTTCCGCCTCGCGGACGCGAAGGAGGGGCTCGACGCCGTGCGCGGCCGGCGTGCGCCGAAGTTCACCCGCTGAGTTTGCGTCGCGGTGCCGCCACCGCTAACATTCGCGCTGCCTTGGGGTGGTCTCGAAGAGACCTGAGATGCCGGTCGGACCGGCGAACCCGTCGAACCTGATCCGGTTAGGACCGGCGTAGGGAGCAGGCGTTGAACAGGATCCCGTCGCTCGCGTTCCTCCTCCTGCCCGCGGCCGTGCCCGCGGCCGAGCCGCCCCGCGAACTCGAGCCGGTCGTCGTGACGGCGACCTTCCGGACGGCGCCCGCCGACGCGCGCCCCGGCGCAGCCACGGTACTCGGCGCCGACGTCGTCCGCGAGGCGTCGGTCGTGCACCTCGAGGAGCTGTTGCCGCTGGTGCCCTCCCTGTCCTGGGCCGGCGCGAGTTCGCGGCCGCGCTATTTCCAGCTTCGCGGCGTCGGCGAACTCGAGCAGTACCAGGGCGCCCCGAATCCCTCGGTCGGCTTCCTGGTTGACGAGATCGATTTCAGCGGCATCGGCATGATCGCCTCGACCTTCGACGTCGAGCAGGTGGAAGTCCTGCGCGGGCCGCAAGGCACTCGCTACGGGGCGAATGCGCTCGGCGGCCTGATCAAGGTGAAGACGCACGAGCCTGCGGCAGTCCGCGAATTCGCGACCGAGGCGACGGTCGGCGACGACGGCCTGTGGGCGCTCGGCGCCGTCGCCGGCGGGCCGCTCGCCGCCCGGGGCCCGGTCGAGGGCGCCTGGCGCGCGGTGCTCGAGCGTGCCGTCAGCGACGGGTTTCGCCGCAACCGCTTCCTCGGGCGCGACGACACGAACGGCCGCGACGAGACGACCGCACGACTGCGGTTCCGGTTCGCCGACGACTCGGCATGGCGCGCCGACCTCTCGCTGTTGCACGCGGATTTCGACAACCGCTACGACGCCTTCGCGATCGACAACGGATTCACGACCCTGTCCGACCGCCCCGGGCGCGACGCACAGCGCTCGAGCGGCGTTGCGCTGGACCTCGCGCGGACGCTGGCCGGCGGCGGCGAGATCCGCTCGATCACGGGCGCCGCGCAGTCCGACATCGTCGCGAGTTTCGACGGCGACTGGGGCAACGACCGCGACTGGGGGGATGCGGGTCCGTACGACTACTTCTCGGACACGCGCCGCACCCGGCGGACGCTGGCCGAGGACCTGCGCTACACGAGCGCCGCCGGGCCGGCGCTGCGCTGGGTTGCCGGCCTGTGGCTGCAGCGCCTCGAGGAGGACAACCGGGTCGACGACGACGGGCGCTACCTCGAGGACGCGTTCGTGCGCACGCTCGACAGCCGTTACCGCGCCACCAGCGCGGCCCTCTACGGGCAGGCGGATTTCTCCCTGGCCGAAGCAACAACGCTGAGCGCCGGCCTGCGCGCCGAGCAGCGCGATGCGCGCTACGCGGACAGCGACGGCGCCGCGTTCGATCCGCGTGACCGGTTGTGGGGCGGCGAGGTCTCGGTCACCCACCGCGTCGGCGAGACGCACAGCCTCTGGGCTTCGCTCGGGCGCGGCTTCCGGGCCGGCGGATTCAACATCGGCACGTCGGTGCCGGCCGATCGCCGGCAGTTCGCGCCGGAGTACCTGTGGTCGTTCGAGGCGGGATGGAAGGGACGCAGCATGAATGGCCGGGCCCGCGCCGACCTGAACGCCTACTACACGCGGCGCGAGCACCTGCAGGTGGCCACTTCGCTGCAGCTCGATCCCGAGGACCCGCTGACCTTCATGTTCCTGACCGACAATGCCGAGGGCGGGGAGTCCTACGGGCTCGAATCCTCGGGCGCGGTGATGGTCGGCGAGCGCGTGACCGTCGAAGGCATGCTGTCGTGGATGCAGTCCGCGTTCCACGGGTACCGCTTCGGCGACAGGGACCTGGAAGGCCGCGGGTTTGCGCATGCTCCCGAATGGAAGGCGGCGCTCGCCGCGACCTGGCGCCATCCGGCCGGCTGGATGGCGCGTCTCGACCTGTCGGGCGAGGCGGGTTTCTACTTCGACACCAGCCACGACGAGCGGGCGGGTTCGCGATTCCTCGCCGGCCTGCGGACCGGTTTCGAAGCGGATCGCTGGTCCGTGGAACTCTGGGGCCGGAACCTGTTCGACGAGCGCTATCCGGTGCGCGGCTTCTATTTCGAGAACGAGCCGCCGGACTTCCCTACGAAGCTTTACCTGCGCTGGGGTGACCCCCGGCAGGTCGGCATGACCGCGCGCTATTCATTCTGAGGAGGACCCATGCACATCGCCGTCGAACTGAGCCTCTACCCGCTGACCGGCGAGTTCATCCCGCCGATCGTCGACTTCATCGGGCGGCTCAAGGCCCGCCCGGGTCTCGACGTCGTCACGAACTCGATGAGCACGCAGGTCAGCGGCGATTACGAGCGCGTGTTCGATGCGCTGCGCGCGGAAATGCGCGCCAGCCTGTCAGGACCGCACCGCGCGGTCTTCGTCATGAAGGTGCTGGGTGGCGCCGGCTGAATTCGTCGCGGCCGGTTTCGGGTTCGCGTACATCCTGCTCGCGATCCGCCAGCATCGCGCCTGCTGGATTTCCGGAGCGATCGGCACCGCGATCTACGCCAAGGTCTTCCACGACGCGGGGCTACCCATGCAGGCGGGCCTGCAGTGGGTCTACGTCGCGCTGTCGGCATACGGGTACTTCGCCTGGCGCAAGGACCAGGAGGAGTCGGCGCCCGTGCGCCGCTGGACGATCCGGCGCAACCTGCTCGCGCTCGCCGCCGTAGGCCTCGCGACCGCGGTGAGCGCGCCGCTCGCCGCGGAATACGCGCTCGCACAGGCGCCATTTGCGGACGCGCTCGGCACCTGGGCGAGCCTGGTCGCGACCTGGCTCCTGGCACGGCGGTACGTCGACAACTGGCTCTGGTGGGTGGTCATCGACGCCGGGCTCGCTGCGCTGTTCGCCTCCCGGGGACTGCTGGCCACGGCCGTGCTGTACGGCGCCTATGCGGCGTTCGCCGTCGCCGGCTGGCGGGGCTGGCGACGCACCGAGTGGACGAATTGAGCGTCGCGCAGGAAGCCGGTGTTGCCGCCGCGGTCGAGGCCCTGGGCCTCGCCAACCCGGTGGTGACCACGTTGCCCGGCGGCGCGCTGAACCGCAGCTTCCGGTTGCGCGCCGGTGCGCAGGATCTCGTGGTCAAGCTGGCCGGGGACGCGGCCCCCGCGCTCGGCGCGAGCCGCCGCGCGGAGTTCGCGATGCAGGCGCTCGCCGCTGACGCGGGGCTCGCGCCGCCCGTGCTCCATGTCGACGAGGCGCGCGGATTCATCGTCTCCTGTCACGCCGAAGGCCGCATGCCCGGCGCATCCGAGATGCGGGAGCCGCGGATGCTCGGTCGCATCGGCGCCTGGCTGGCCGCGTTGCACGCCTTGCCGCCGCCGGCAGGTCTCGCGGTCGTGGATTTCGGCGAGCGCGCGGCGGGCTACCTGGCGCGGCTGCAGGCGGAGGCGCCCGCCGGTTTCTTCGATCGCGTCGCGCGCGAACTCGCCGTCCGGCGCGCGAGCCTGCAGCGGCCCGCGCGACTCGTCGCATGCCACCACGACCTGCACCACCGCAATGTCATCGACGACGGCCGGCGACTGCTGGCGGTGGACTGGGAGTACGCGGGTCCCGGAGACCCGGCGGCCGACATCGCCGCGTGCATCGGCTACCTCGACCTGGACGCCGGCGGCATCGATGCGCTGTTCGGCGGATACGGGCCGCCGGATCCGGAGCTGCGCGAGCGGGCCGCGTCGCTCGCCTGGATCTTCGACTGCCTGTGGTTCGGATGGAATGCGGTTGCCGGCCTCGCCGGACAGGCGCCGGATGCGGCCGAGCAGTCCCGGCTCGCGCAGCGCCTCGCGCATTGAGCGGTTGCAGGGCGGCCACCGCCCCGGCAAGATGCGCGACCCATGACCGAGATCATCGTTACCGATCGCGACGGCGGCGTGCATCGCGTGAGTGCACGGGACGGCGCGAGCCTGATGGAAACCCTGCGCGAGCTGGATTACGGAGTCGCCGCGATCTGCGGCGGCATGTGCTCCTGCGCCACCTGCCACGTCTACGTGCCGGAGTCCTGGTTCGACAGGCTGCCGCCGATGCAGGGCGACGAGAAGGAGATCCTGCAGGAGCTCGAGAGCTACCGTCCGCGCGGTTCGCGGCTTTCCTGCCAGGTGCCTGTCGAGGACGGGCTCGCCGGGCTCGAAGTCGAAATCGCACCGGACGAGTGACGCCGCGCGTCCCCTTCGTTGACCCGCGGCGTCACGCTCTCCGTTCGGCCTGGGCGGCGACGGCGCGGGCGGCCGCTTCGATCGCGGCCGGGTCGCCGAGGAACCTCCGCGGCGACGTGGGACGGTGCCGGCCGTCGAGCAGGTAGAGGATCGGCACGCCGGTCGGGATGTTGAATTCCAGGATCTCCGCGTCGCTCATCCCGTCGAGCATCTTGACCAGCGCGCGCAGGCTGTTGCCGTGCGCGACGACCAGCACGTCCTCGCCGGCGCCGAGCGCCGGCACCAGCCGTTCCCGCCACCAGGGTTCCACGCGCGCGAGCGTGTCCTTCAGCGACTCGGTGGCCGGCAGCCGTGCCGGGTCGATGCCGCGGTAGCGGTCGTCGAAGCGCGGGTGGCGCGGGTCGTCGCCGGCGAGCGGCGGCGGCGGGATGTCGTAGCTGCGGCGCCAGACCTTCACCTGGTCCGCGCCGTATTTCGCGGTGGTCTCGGCCTTGTCGAGTCCCTGCAACGCGCCGTAATGGCGCTCGTTGAGCCGCCAGTCGCGGTCCACCGGGAGCCACATCCGGTCCATCTCGTCGAGCGCGATCCAGAGCGTGCGGATCGCGCGCTTCAGCACCGAGGTGAATGCGCGGCCGAACTCGAAGCCCTCCGCACGCAGCAGCCGGCCGGCAGCCGCCGCCTCCGCGCGGCCCTGTTCCGTCAGGTCGACGTCGGTCCAGCCCGTGAAGAGGTTCTCGAGGTTCCACGCGCTCTGGCCGTGGCGCAACAGCACGAGCTTGCCGGGCACGCGGCTCAGCCTTCGGCCAGCTGTCGCACGGCCTGGAGCGCCACCGACAGGGTCGGGAAGTCCGCGCTGCCCTTGGCCCGCATCTCGCGCACCGTGCGGCTGACGTTCTCGTGGGCAGCGCCCGACTTCCTGAGCCAGGCGTCGATGCGCGCCGCCACGTCGCCCGACGCCCGGCCGGCGAGCACCTGGTCGGCGAGGCGGCGCTGCAGGAGGTAAGCCTCCTCGCGCATCGTGCCTCGCGCCAGCGCCTGCCAGTGCCCCTCGACCGGCAGGCGTTCGATCTCGCCGCGTATCCAGTCGAGGCCGATCGCACTGCCGAGGCCGAAGTAGACGCGCGCGGCCTTCGCCACCGGCGCACGGCGCGCGAGCGCGACCTCGACGATGTCGACGCTCGAGTGGAAGGCGCCGAGGCTCGCCACGCGCCGCGCGACGGCGGGCGGCACGCCCGGCACCGAGAATCGCGCGAGGCCCTTCTGGTACAGGTCCAGCTCGATGCCCTCGATGAGGTCGGGCAGGCCCGCCATCAGTTCGCGGATGCCGGGCCGCAGGCGGCTCACCGCCCGCTCGATGTCGAGATTGGTCCCGAGGGTCCGCAGCACCCAGTAGGTCAGGCGGCGCAGCAGGCGCATGGTCTCGTGGGACATGGCGTACTGCAGAGCGGCCGGCGCCTTGTCGTCGAGCGACTCGATGTCGGCCCACAGGTCGCGCATGTCCGTGACCTCGCGCGCGATCGCGTACGCCCGGGCGATGCTGCCGACGTCCGCGCCGGTGTCTTCCTGGGTGCGAACCGCGAATCCGGGGCCCATGCGGTTGACCAGGCTGTTGGTGATCGCGGTGACGATGATCTCGCGCCGCAGCTGGTGCTTCTGGATCTCGCGCGGGAAGCGCCGCTGGACCGGCATCGGGAAGTAGCGCGTCAGCTCCGCGCCGAGGTACGGGTCCTCGGCGACGTCGGTGGTGATCAGCCTGCCGGACAGCCAGATCTTCGAGTACGAGAGCAGCATGGACAGCTCGGGCCGCGTCAGGCGCTGCCCCTTGCGGTGCCGGTCGACGATCTCGTCGTCGGTCGGCAGCGACTCCAGCGCCCGGTCCAGGGTCCCCGCGCGCTCGAGCGACCGCAGCAGGTGGCCGAGCTCAAAGATCCGCTCCGCGGCCGTCTCGTGCAAGGCGGAGATCGCGAGGCACTGCAGGTAGTTGTTGCGCAGCACCAGACCGGCCACCTCGCCGGTCATGCGCTCGAGCAGCTTGTTGCGCTCTTTGCGCGCGAGCCGGCCGCCCGACATCAGCGGATTGAACAGGATCTTCAGGTTCACCTCGACGTCCGAGCAATTGACGCCGGCGGAGTTGTCGATGAAATCCGTGTTGATGCGCCCGCCGGCGAGCGCGTACTCGACGCGTCCGCGTTGCGAGAAACCGAGGTTGCCGCCCTCGCCGACGACGCGGCAGCGCAGGTCGCCGCCGTTGACGCGCACGCCGTCGTTGGCCCGGTCGCCGATCTCGGCATGGGTCTCGTCGGCCGACTTCACGTACGTGCCGATGCCGCCGTTCCACAGCAGGTCGACCGGCAGCCTCAGGATCGCGCGAATGACGTCGTTCGGCGCGGCGGACGGGGCCTCGATCCCGAGCAGCGCGCGTGCTTCGGGCGACAATGGCAGCGATTTCTGCTGCCTCGAGTGCACGCCGCCGCCCCGGGATATCAGCCGCGCGTCGTAGTCCTCCCAGCTCGACCGGGGCAGAGCGAACATCCGCTGCCGCTCCGCGAAACTCGCGGCGGCGTCGGGGGACGGGTCGATGAAGACGTGGCGATGGTCGAATGCCGCGAGCAGGCGGATGTGCGGCGAGAGCAGCATGGCATTGCCGAATACGTCGCCGGACATGTCGCCGACGCCGGCGACGGTGAAATCCCGCGACTGCGTGTCGAGCCCGAGCTCGCGGAAATGGCGCCGCACGGATTCCCAGCCGCCGCGCGCCGTGATGCCCATTTCCTTGTGGTCGTAGCCGGCCGATCCGCCCGAAGCGAAGGCGTCGCCGAGCCAGAACCCGTATTCCTGGGAAATCGCGTTGGCGACGTCCGAGAACTTGGCCGTGCCCTTGTCGGCGGCCACGACCAGGTAGGCGTCGTTGCCGTCGTGCCGCACGACGCCGGGAGGCGGCTGGACCTTGCCGGCCACCACGTTGTCGGTCACGTCGAGCAGCGCCCGGATGAAGACGCGGTAGCACTCGGTGCCTTCCTGCAGCGCCTCGTCGCGGCCCGCCGGCAGGCGGCGCGGCACGAACCCGCCCTTGGCCCCGACCGGCACGATCACCGTGTTCTTGACGTTCTGCGCCTTCATGAGGCCGAGGATCTCGGTGCGGAAGTCCTCGCGGCGGTCCGACCAGCGCAGCCCTCCGCGCGCGACGTGGCCCATGCGCAGGTGCACGCCCTCGACGCGCGGGGAGTGGACGAAGATCTCGAACATCGGCTTCGGCAGCGGCACTTCGGCGACCCGGCGCGGGTCGAGCTTCAGCGCGAGGAACGGCCTCGGCTCGCCGCCGGCGTCGCGCCGGAAGTAGTTGGTGCGCAGGGTCGCATCGATGGCGGCGAGGTAGGCGCGCAGGATGCGGTCGTCGTCGATGCGCGTGACCCGGGCCAGCAGCCGGTCGAGCGCGCGGCGCTGCACCTGCTCGGCGCGCCGTCGTTGCGCCGCCGGGATGGCCGGGTCGAAGCGGGCGATGAACAGCCGGAGCAGGTGCCCGGCAGCGGCCGCGTTGCTCGCGAGCGCCTCCTCGACGTAGGCCTGCGAGAGCGGCAGGCCGAGCTGGACGAACCAGCGCGCGTACGTCCGCAGCACCGTCGCCTCGCGCCAGTCGAGGTCGGCCGCCAGCACCAGGCGGTTGAAGCCGTCGTTGTCGACGTCGCCGGACCAGACGTGGGCGAACGTGGTCGTGAAGCGCGGCCCGTCGGTCTCGAGGTCGATGCTGACGCCGCGCGGATGCTCGAGCTCGAAGTCCTGGATCCAGAAGGTGCGGTCGCCGGCGGTGACCTCGTACGGCCTCTCGCTGATCAGCTTGAGCCCCAGGTTCTCGATCGTCGGCAGCACATCGGAGATCGGGATCGGGCGCAGGCTGCGGTACAGCTTGAACTGCACCTTGTGCGCGGGCTGGTCGTCCTGCCGGTACAGGCTCATCGGCAGCGTGTCGTTCGCGGCCGCGAGCCGCTCGAGCGTCGCGATGTCCGCGACCGCCGCCGCGAAGCTCGTGTCCTCCTGGTAGGCCGCGGGGAACGCGTCGCCCCAGGTCCGTGCGAGCCGCAGCGCCGCAGCTTCGTCGAACGACCCCGCCAGGGCGTCCGCGAGGCGGTCCTGCCAGGTGCGCACGGTCTCGGTGATCTGCCGCTCGAGCTCGGCGGCGTCGACCGCCGCGTCCGAGTCCGGCCGGGTGCGCACCAGCATGTGCACCCGCGCGAGCACCGACTCCGACAGCGTCACCTGGGACTCGATCGCGACGCCGCCGAATGCCTCCAGCGCGAGGCGCTCGATGCGCTTGCGGGCCTGGGTGTTGTAGCGGTCGCGCGGGACGTACGTGAGGCACGAGTAGAAGCGGCGGAACGGGTCACGGCGCACGAACAGGCGTACCTGCGCTCGCTCGTAGAGGTTGACGACGCCTCGCACGATGCGCACGAGGTCGGCCACCGTCGCCTGGAAGAGCTCGTCGCGCGGGAACGTCTCGAGCGCATGCACCAGGGCCTTGTGGTCGTGGCTCGAGGGCTTGAGGTTGAAGTGGCCGATCACGCGCTGCAGCTTGTGGCGCAGCACCGGGATCTCGGCAGGGCTGCGGCTGTAGGCGGACGAGGTCCACAGGCCGATGAACCGGCGTTCGCCGGTCACGCGCCCGGCCGCGTCGTAGGTCTTGACGCCCACGTAGTCGAGGTAGGTGGCGCGATGCACGGTCGCGACGGAATTCGCCTTGGTGATGATGAGCGGTTCGGGCGACCGCGCGAAGTCGCGCACGCCGCCGGTCAGCACGATCGGCTGCGCCTTGTGCCGCGACCCGGCGCGCATGATGCCGAGCCCGGAGCCCGGCACCGGGACCAGGCGGTCGCGCCGCGGGCCGCGGCGCAGGCGGTACTCGCGGTAACCGAGGAACGTGAAGTGGTTGTCCTCCATCCACCGCAGCAGCGCCACGGCTTCCCGGATCTCGCTCTTCTGGCCGCGCACGCGCGCGGCGCCGAGCCCGGCGGCGGCATCGCGCGCCGCCGCGCCCATCCGGCGCCAGTCGCGGGTCGCCGCGCGCACATCGTCGAGGGTCGCGCGTATGCCGGCCTCGATCTCGGCGAGCCGCGCGGCGTCGGGGACGCGGTCGATCTCGATCAGCTGCCAGGACTCGAGCTTCGCCCCGGGCGGCGGGTCTTCCAGGTACACCTCCCGCAACCGGCCGCGGCGGTCGCGCACCACCGAGAACACCGGATGCGCGAGCAGGTGGATCGCGAGCCCGTTCTGCGTGCACACCATGCCGAGCGAATCCACCAGGAACGGCATGTCGTCCGTGACGACCGCGACGACGGTGTGCGACGACGAGAATCCGTCACGAGCCGGATCGGGGTTGAACACCCGCACCAGCGAGCGGCCCGGCGCCCGCACCCGGCCCAGGTCGAACGCCGCCAGCGCCGCGCCGGCGAGGTCCGCGGGCGGGCGGCGCTCGAGGTCGAGTTCGGAAACGCCGTGGAAGAAGTACCGGGCCAGCCGCTCGGGCGGGACGGGCAGTCCCTTCCGGCGCGCGCGGCGCGCGGCGGCGGCGATCCTGTCGATGATGGTTTTCCGGGCGGCGGGAATCCTGCCTAGCATGCGTGGATCACAGGGTCGAGTCGTTGGCGGGGCGGCGCGAATTATACACGCGCCCCGGCGTCGGGTCCGGTGGCCCGTCACGTTCCTGCATCCGGCCGCGCACCTGTGGATAATGGCCGCATCGGCAACGGAATCGGAGCGGGCCATGGCCGACCTGTTCGAGAACCCCATGGGGACCGACGGATTCGAGTTCGTCGAGTACACGGCGCCGGATCCCGAGCTGCTGCGGCGGCTGTTCGCACGCATGGGATTTCCCGCGAGCGCTCGGCATCGCAGCAAGAACGTGACCGTGCACCGCCAGGGCGACATCAACTTCGTCATCAACGCCGAGCCGGGCGGCTTCGGGCAGCAGTTCGCGCGCGCCCACGGCCCCTCCGCGTGCGCCATGGCGTTTCGCGTCAAGGATGCGGCCGCCGCCTTCCGTCGCGCGGTCGCGCTCGGGGCAAAGCCGGTCGAGACCGACGTCGGGCCGATGGAACTCAGGATCCCGGCGATCGAGGGCATCGGCGGCAGCCTGGTCTACCTCGTCGACCGGTACGGCGACCACACGATCTACGACGTCGACTTCCTGCCGGTGGCAGATGCCCCGGGCAGGGGCGGCGCCGGCCTCGCGCTGATCGACCACCTCACGCACAACGTCATGCGCGGCAACATGGACAAGTGGGCCGGGTTCTACGAGCGTCTGTTCAATTTCCGCGAGATCCGCTACTTCGACATCGAGGGGAAGAAGACCGGCCTGTTCAGCCGCGCGATGACCAGCCCCTGCGGGAAGATCCGCATCCCGATCAACGAGAGCCAGGACGACAAGAGCCAGATCGAGGAGTACATCCGCGAGTACCGCGGCGAGGGCATCCAGCACATCGCGCTCTCGACGCCCGACATCTACGCGACGGTGGACCGGCTGCGCGCGAACGGCGTCGAGTTCCAGGACACGCCGGACACCTACTACGAGGGCGTCGATGCGCGCGTTGCCGGGCACCGGGAATCGCTCGACCGCATGAAGGACCGCCGCATCCTGATCGACGGCAGCGCCGAGGACGGCATCCTCCTGCAGATCTTCACGAAGAACGTCATCGGGCCGATTTTCTTCGAGATCATCCAGCGCAAGGGCAACGAAGGCTTCGGGGAGGGCAACTTCCGCGCCCTGTTCGAGTCCATCGAGCTCGACCAGGAGCGGCGCGGAGTCATCTGACGGGAAAAGGGGACGCACCCCTTTTCCCGTCCGCAATCCCCGGCAGCTGACGCCCCTTTCGCCGCAAAAGGGGTGCGTCCCCTTTGCCTCGGGCCGGCGCCGACTGACGACCCGTTCACGGACCGCCGTCCGGGGGGTCGACGTACTTCACAGGTTTTGCAGCCGGGCGAGCGGGCGGCTTGCCGCGGCCTGAAACTCCGTTTTTACAGATTTCGGCAGGTCGAGGCATGGACGTCGGCACGACCACGGGTCATTTCGGAGTGACCACCCGCATCACGCGCGTCGGTTTCGCCGACGGCTGGACGGGCGCGCTCGCCATCGGCGTGATCGCCTACGTCGCGGTCGCGGCCTGGGTGACGCTCGCGGTTCCGGCGACCTCGCCCGCGCTCGTGCTGTTCGGGCTGCTCTCAGACCAGCCGGCGGCCCTCTCGGCCGCGCTGCTGGCGATCGTCGCGGCGCGTTCGACGCGCCAGCCCGCCGCCCGCAAGACCTGGAAGTTCCTGGCCGCGGCCATCGTCACCTACAGCGTGGGCAACCTGGTCGACGCGTACCTGCGCGTCGCCGACCTCACCCCGTTCCCGTCGCTTGCGGATCTCTTCTACCTCGCCTTCTTCCCGATCCTGATCGCGGGCGTCCTCGTGGCGCTGCGCGCGAGCGCGCTGCGCGTTTCCTGGGGCCGGCTGCTGCTCGATTCGCTGATCCTGGTGCTCGGCTTCGGCACCTTCTTCTGGTTCTTCGTGATCAGCCCGGCCGCCGCTGCCAACGAGGAGGAGCTGGCACGGTTCGTGCTCACGCAGGTCTACATCGCGCTCGACTGCCTGATGATGATGGCGATCGGCGTCCTGCTGATGAACGCGACGTCCTGCCCGCTGCGCAAGACCACGATCGTCCTGCTGACCGGGGGATTCGGCCTGATGTTCCTCGCCGACATCATCTGGGCGGCATCGGTCGTGGTGGACAAGTACGTCTCGGGCGACAACTTCTCCGACTTGCTGTACCTCGGCTGCCACGCGTGCCTGGCGGCGGCCGCCCAGGTGCAGATCCGCGACAAGTCGCGGCCGGAGCGGCAGCGTTCGCCCGGCGGCGGCGCGCTCACGCAGTTCATCGCGTACTCGGGCCTCGGCCTGTCGTTCTTCGTGCTGGTCTACTTTGCGGCGGGGGACGGCAGCAGCCCGGTCACGATCATGACGATCGCGATCTTCGTGCTCGCCATCCTGGTCATGGCGCGGCAGAGCGTCATCCTGCGCGACGACGCCCAGGAGCGCCAGCGCAAGGCCGTGGACCTCGTCGAGGCGCGATTCGCCTCCCTGATCCGCAACGCTTCCGACGTCATCATGATCGTCGACGCCGAAGGCCGGATCGAGTATGCGTCGCCGGCCGTGCAGCGGACATTCGGGCTCTGGCAGGACGACCTGGTCGGGCGGCGGCTCACGGACATCTGGCGCGAGGCGGACGGCGAGCGCATCGCCGCCTTCCTGGCCGAGGTCACCGCCACCCACGGCCTCTCGATCGGGCCGGTGGAGATCCCGGTCGGCACCAAGACCCGGCGTTTCATCCTCGAGTGCGTCGGCAGCAACCTGCTCGACGACCCGGCCGTCAAGGGGCTGGCGCTGAACCTGCGCGACGTCACCGAGCGCAAGGCGCTCGAGGACCAGCTGCGGCAGCTCGCGTTCCACGATCCGCTGACGCTGCTCGCCAACCGCAGCCTGTTCCGCAACCGGGTCGAGCACGCGCTCGCGCTGGCGCGGCGCACCCAGGAGCGCCTGGCGGTCCTGATGATCGACCTCGACAACTTCAAGAACGTCAACGACTCGCAGGGGCACGAAGTGGGCGACCGGCTGCTGCAGACTGCGGCGCAGCGGCTGGTCAAGTGCACGCGCGCGGCAGACACGGTGGCGCGCCTCGGCGGCGACGAGTTCGCCGTGCTGCTGGAAGGGGTCACGACCGTCGAGCAGGCAGAGCGAATCGCGGCCTCGGTCACCGAGGCCTTCCGCATGCCGATCACGATCGACGGCAGCGACATGCTGGTGACGGCCAGCATCGGCGTCGCCTTCTCGGCGCCCGGCGACGACACCGAGAACCTGCTGCGCAACGCCGACATCGCCATGTACAACGCGAAGAGTTCCGGCAAGGGGCGCCACGTCGTGTTCCACGAGCGCATGCAGGAGCAGCTGCGCGAGCGCCTGCGGCTCGAGGACGACCTGAACCAGGCATTCGCGAAGGGGGAGTTCTTCCTCGAATTCCAGCCGATCATCGACCTGAAGACGTCCGAGCTGCTCGGCGTCGAGGCGCTGGTGCGCTGGGAGCATCCCGTGAACGGCCGCATGCTGCCGGGCCAGTTCATACCGATGGCGGAGGAAACCGGCCAGATCATCGCGCTCGGGCGCTGGGTGCTGGAGGATGCCTGCCGCCAGGTGCAGGCCTGGCGCCGCAACATCTCGGCGGGCGAGGGCCTCAGGGTCGCGGTGAACATTTCCGGCAGGCACCTGCAGCAGGGCGACCTGATCGCGGACGTGCGGCACGCGCTCGAGGTTTCCGGCCTCGAGCCGGAGAGCCTGCTGATCGAGCTCACCGAGAGCACGATGATGCACAATTCCGAGGCGAACCTCGTCAAGCTCCGGGAGCTCAAGGCGCTCGGCGTGCGACTCGCCATCGACGATTTCGGCACGGGCTACTCGTCGCTGTCCTACCTGCACCGGTTCCCGATCGACATCCTGAAGATCGACCGCTCGTTCGTCAGCCGGCTGACCGAGTCGAGCGAGGGACCGAAGCTGGCACGCGCCGTCGTCATGCTCGGCGAGACGCTCGGCCTCGAGACGGTCGCCGAAGGCGTCGAAGTCGACGACCAGGTGGCGCAGCTCCTGCAGCTCGGCTGCGTTGCGGCGCAGGGTTTCCTGTTCTCGCACGCGACCTCGCTCGACGCGATCGCGGGATCCACGTTCGCGCTGCGCCGCGAGCAGCTGCGCAGCGCGCACGCAGGCTACGATCGCCTGACGGCGACCGGCCGCTACCGGGTCGCGGACCTCGTGCGCAAGCGCGGCGCGGCCTGACCGGAAACGCCGTCGGGCGCCCGGCTCAGGCCCCGTCCGGCCCCTGCCGACCGCGCAGGATGGCCTTGCCGAGGGCGACGACCAGCAGAGCCCCCGCGATCGACGCGGTGTGCGAATGGCGCAGCCATTCGTCGCGCGTGCCGATCCAATGCGAGATCGCGGCGTCCTCGACGACGATTTCGCCCGCGATCCAGCCGAGCAGCATCGCCCCCGCCCAGATGACGGCCGGGAAGCGAGACATGATCCCGAGCATCAGGACGCTGCCGAACACGACGATCGGGATGCTGAGCGCCAGGCCCAGGACCAGCAGCGTGTACTTCATCTCGGCGAGATCCGGGGTGGGCGCGGCCGCATTGGCCGCGGCGGCGACCGCGAGCACGTTGTCGAGGCTCATCGCGAGATCGGCGACCAGGATGGTGCCGATCGCGTGCCAGAGCCGGTTGCTCGACTGGACGCCGGCCTGCCCGTGATCGGGCACCAGCAACTTGACGCCGACCCACAGCAGCAGGGCGCCACCCGTGACCCTCAGCCAGGGCAGCTCCAGCAGCGCCGCGGCGAAAGCGGTCAGCACGATGCGCAGCGCGACCGCTGCCGCGCTCCCCCAGAACACCGCGATCCGCTGCTGCCGCCTCGGCAGCGCGCGCGCGGCCAGGGCGATCATGACCGCGTTGTCGCCGGACACCAGCAGGTTGATCCAGGCGATGGCCCCCAGCTGGAGCCAGAAAGTCGGCGCGTGCAGCATGTCCATGCGGCGATCCTACGCCTGTGTCCGGTGCGGTCGCGCGAGGTAGGCGCGTCCCTGCATTTCGTGCAGCCGGCTCGCCGCACGCCGGAACTCGAAGGCGAGCCGTTCGCCGACGTAGAGCCGCTCCGGCTGGTCCGCGGCGGCCGCGACGAAGAGCTTGACCCCGCGATCGTAGAACTCGTCGACCAGCGTGACGAAACGCCGCGCGGCGTCGTCCGCCTTGGCGTCCATCACGGGGACGCCGCCCAGCAACACCGTGTGGTAGCAGCGCGCGATCTCCACGTAGTCGGCCGCGCCCCGCGGCCCTTCGCACAGTTCCCGGAAATCGAACCAGACCACGTCCTCGGCCTCGCGCCGCGCGCATAGCATCCTGCCGCCGATCCCGATCTTTGGGTCGAGTTCGCCGGGCACGCCGGCGAGCCGCTCGAACAAGGCGGCGAGCCGGCCTTCGGCATCCGCCGTGCCGGGCCCGAGCCAGGGCGTCGCGCGCTCGAGCTGGCGCAGCCGGTAGTCGACGCCCGCATCCAGCTCCAGCACGCGGCAATGCTTCTCGATCAGCGCGATCGCGGGCAGGAAGCGGTCCCGCTGCAGGCCGCCGGCGTAGAGCCCGGCGGGCGGGAGGTTCGAGGTGGCGACCAGCGTCACGCCGCGGCGGAACAGCGCTTGCAGCAGCGCGCCGAGGATCATCGCGTCGGCCACGTCGCCCACCATGAACTCGTCGAGGCACAGGACACGCGCCGTCGACGCGATGTCCGTCGCGACCCCGTCGAGCGGCGACTGCCGGTCGCGGTGGGTCCGCAGGCGCGCGTGCACGTCGAGCATGAAACGGTGGAAATGCTCGCGGCGTTTCTCGCGCACCGGGAGTTCCGCGAAGAACGCCTCCACCAGGAATGTCTTGCCTCGGCCGACGCCACCCCACAGGTACAGCCCGCGCAGCGGTGCGGCGGCGTGCGGCAGCAGGCGCAGGCTTCGCGCCAGCAGGGATTCCCGCGCCACGACCCGGCGGCGCAGGTCTTCCAGGCGCACCAGCACCGCCCGCTGCGCGGGATCCGCGGCGTGCCCCTGGGCGGCGAGCGCGGACTCGACGCGGGCCGCAACCGGCCTTTCCGCCGCAGGGCTCAGCTGGCGAGCTCCGGCCGGTCGCGGAAATGCTCTAGGGCGGCGGGATTCGCGAGCGCGTCGGCATTCTTCACCGGGCGGCCGTGGATCACCTCGCGCACGGCGAGTTCGACCACCTTGCCGCTCAGCGTGCGCGGGATCTCCGGCACCTGCAGCACTTTCGCCGGCACGTGCCGCGGCGTCGCGTTGGCGCGTATCTGCTGCCGGATGCGGTCGATGAGCGCGTCGTCAAGCGTGCAGCCGTCGCGCAGGCGCACGAACAGCACCACGCGCACGTCGTGGCCGACCTCCTGGCCGACGACCACGCTCTCCTGGACTTCGGGCAGGCGCTCGACCTGCCGGTAGATCTCGGCCGTGCCGATGCGCACGCCGCCGGGATTCAGCACGGCGTCCGAGCGGCCGAGGATCACGACGCCCCCGCGCGCCGTCAGGAGCGCGTAGTCGCCGTGGTGCCAGACGCCCGGGAAGCGTTCGAAATACGCGGCGCGGTAGCGCGCGCCGCCGGGGTCGCCCCAGAAGCCGACCGGCATGGACGGGAAGGGCGCCGTGCAGACGAGTTCGCCTTTCCGGTCCGTCACCGGCTGGCCCGATTCGTCCCACACTTCGACGCGCATGCCGAGTCCGCGGCATTGCAGTTCGCCCCGGTACACGGGCAGCAGCGGGTTGCCGAGCGCGAAGCAGGAGACGATGTCCGTGCCGCCCGAGATCGAAGCGAGTTGCACGTCCGGGCCGATCGCGTCGGCAACGTAGTCGTACTGCTCCGGCCCGAGCGGCGAGCCGGTGGACAGCACCGTGCGCATGGTCGAGATGCCGTGACGCTCGCGCGGCCGGTAGCCGGCCTTTTCCAGCGCGGCAAGATAGCGCGGGCTGGTGCCGAAGATCGTCACGCCCTCGTCGGCGGCCATCTCCCAGAGCACGCCGGGCCCCGGGTGCAGCGGCGAGCCGTCGTAGAGCACGATCGTGGCCTCGGCAGCGAGCGCGCTCACGAGCCAGTTCCACATCATCCAGCCGCAGGTCGTGTAGAAGAACAGGCGATCGCCCGGCTTCACGTCCGTGTGCAGGCGGTGCTCCTTCAGGTGCTGCAGCAGCGTGCCGCCCGCGCCGTGGACGATGCACTTGGGCACGCCCGTCGTGCCGCTCGAGTACAGGATGTAGAGCGGGTGATCGAAGGGCAGGCGCTCAAAACGCGGCGCGGCACCGCGCTCGCCGTATTCCATCCAGCGAACCGAGCGGTGTGGTGCGGCGGCGCCGGGGACCGCCCCGACGTAGGGCACGGTGACGACGCGCTCGACCGAGTCCAGCGACCCGAGCACGCCGGCGACGGGCCCGAGCGAGTCCACCGTCTTGCCCGCGTAGCAGTAGCCGTCCGCCGTGAACAGGACCTTGGGCCGCACCTGGCCGAATCGGTCCAGCACGCCCTGTATGCCGAAGTCCGGCGAGCACGAAGTCCAGGTGGCGCCGAGGCTCGCCGCCGCCAGCATGGCGACGACGGCTTCCGGGACGTTCGGCAGGAAGCCCGCGACGACGTCCCCCGCGCGCACCCCGTCGCGTGCGAGGCCGGCGGCGATGCGCGCGGTCTCCGTGCGCATCTCGCCCCAGGACAGCTCGCGCCGGTCGCCGCGCTCGTTGCGGAACACGATCGCCGGCTCGGCGCCGGGCCCGCGCAGCAGGTTCTCGGCGAAGTTGAGCCGGGCGCCGGGAAACCAGCGGGCGCCCGGCATCCGGTCGCCGTCGAGCAGGGTGACTTCGCCCCCGGGCTCGCCGATGACGCCGGCGAATCGCCAGAGGGCCTCCCAGAATGCCGCGGGATCGTCGACCGACCATCGGTAGAGGGCGTCGTAGTCCGAGAGTCGCGGGCCGCGCTCCTCGACGAAGGCCAGGAACCGGGTCAGGTTCACATCGGCGATGCGAAACAGCGAAGGCGTCCAGATCGGCTGCTCGGCACCCACCTAGAGTCCCTGGTAGTTCGGTCCCGAGCCCCCTTCGGGCGTGGTCCAGGTGATGATCCCGTAGGGATCCTTGATGTCGCAGGCCTTGCAGTGCACGCAGTTCGCCGCGTTGATCTGCAGGCGCCGGCCGCCCGCGCCGTCGTCCACCATCTCGTAGACGCCGGCCGGGCAGAAGTTTTCGCAGGGGTTGCCGAACTCGGTCGCACAGCGCGTGGCGCAGATCGAAGTGTCGTGGACCACGAGGTGCACCGGCTGCGCCTCGTCGTGCACGTTGCCGGCGTGGAACACCGCGGCCAGGCGATCGCGCGGCGGCAAGTCGCGCGTCACCCAGCCGCGATCGACGGCCGGCGCGTTCTCGAGGCGGTGCAGGGTCAGGTGGTTCTCGACGTGCGACAGTGTCCAGGGCGAGAGCCCCGCCGTGAGCGTCTCCCAGGCGCCGTTCACCAGGCCGAACCAGAGGCCGCGGTGGAAGCCCGGCTTGATGTTGCGCACGCGCTTCAATTCTCGTCCGCCGTCCGACGCGCGCCAGCGCTCCTCGAATCCCGCCGTGTCGCCGGTCTCGGCCAGGTGCTCGGCCGCGAGCGTCCCGCAGCGGATCGCCTGGTGCACACCCTTGATCTTCGGCACGTTGAGCGTCCCGGCCGCGTCGCCGACCAGCAGGAGGCCCGGCGCTTCCATGCGCGGCAGCGACTGCCAGCCGCCGGCCGCGATCGTGCGCGCACCGTAGGCGAGGAGTTCGCCGCCCTCCAGGAGCGGCCGGATGCGCGGGTGGTGCTTGAACTGCTGGAATGCCTCGAAGGGTTTGAAGCGCGGGTCCGCGTAGTCGAGTCCCGCGACGTAGCCGACGTACACGCGGTCGCGGTCGAGGTGATAGAGAAAGCTGCCGCCGTACGTCTTCGAGTCGACCGGCCAGCCGACGCTGTGCTGGATCAGCCCCGGCTCGACCCGTCCCGGCGGCAACTGCCACAGCTCCTTGATGCCGAGCCCGTAGGTCTGCGGTTCGCGTCCGTCTGCGAGGCCGAGCCGTGCAATCAGCTGCTTGCTCAGGCTGCCGCGGCAGCCCTCGGCGAGGATCGTGGTGCCCGCGCGGATGTCGGCGCCCGGCGCGTAATTCGGGCCCGGCTTGCCATCGCGGTCGAGCCCCATGTCGCCGATGCGCACGCCGACGACGCGGCCGTCCTCGACGAGCGCCTCGGACGCGGCGAACCCCGGGAAAACGTCTACGCCGAGCGCCTCCGCGCGCGCGGCGAGGATCGGCGCCAGCTGGCCGAGCGATACGATCAGGTTGCCGCGATTGTGCATCTGCGGCGGCGTCGGCAGCCGCGTGCCGCCCGTGCGGGTGAGGTACCAGAACTCGTCGCGCGTCGCGGGCACGCAGATGTCGGGGGGGCTCTCGCGCCAGCCCGGCACCAGCGCGTCCAGCGGGCCGGGCTCGAGCGCGCACCCGGAGATGAGCTGGGCGCCGACCGCCGAGGCTTTCTCCAGCACGCAGACGGTCTTGTCGGGCAGGAGCTGCCTGCAGCGGATGGCCGCAGCGAGGCCGGCAGGTCCCGCGCCGACCACGACGACGTCATACTCCATGACGTCGCGCTCCGTCACGGCATGCGCGCCCGCGCGAACTGGGGCAGCGCCTCGACGTCCGCCCCGATCGTCGCCACGTCGCCGGCCACCACCACGGTCATCCGTTCCGGGCGGATGAACCTGCGCGCCATCTCGCTGACTTCCCCGGGCGTGACCGCGCGGATTCGGGCGACCCAGTTCGCCAGGAAGTCCGGGGGCAGGCCGTGCAGGTCCATGAAGGCGAGTTGCCCCAGCACGCCGTTCGGCGACGAGTTCGAGATCACGAACACGCCGGCACGGTAGTTCTTGACCGGCTGCAGCTCGGCGTCCGCGGGCGGCTCGCGCTGCAGGCGCTCGATCTCCCCGAAGATCTCGGTCAGCGCCGCGGCCGTGTGTTCGGCGGTGACCTCCGCCGAGAGGACCCACAGCGCGCCGCCGCGACGCGCGTCGATCGACGAGCCGGGCGAGTAGCTGTAGCCCTTGTCCTCGCGGATGTTGGTGGTGATGCGCGAACCGAAAGTGCCCCCGAGCAGGCTGTTCATCAGCGTGGTCGGGAAGTAGAGGTCGTGCGACGGGTCCGGCACCGGCACCGCGATCCGAACGGATGACTGCGGCGCGCCCGGGCTGTCGACCAGCGACAGCTGCATCGTCTCGCTCGCGCTCGCCGGCAGGTCGGTCGGCGCCGGCCCGGCGCGCCAGTCCTGGAATGCCTGGCGCAGCGCGGCTTCGAGCGCCGGCCGGTCGTAACGGCCGGCGACGTAGATATGCGTCCGGCGGGCGCCGAAGTTGCGCTCGTAGAAACCGCGCAGTCTGGCGATGTCGTAGCCCTCGAGCTGCCCCGGCTGCGGGAGGGTACGGCCGAAGGGATGGTCGCCGAACACCAGTCTGGCAAGGGCCTCGTCGGCGAGCGACTGCGGGTCGGCCCGGGCGACGGCCAGGCTGCGCTCGAAGTTGGCGAGCACGCGCGGCAGCTCCTCGGCGGGAAACCGGGGATTCTTCAACACGTCCGCCAGCAGGCCCACGGCGCCGACCGCGTGCTCGGACAGCACCGAAATGCCGGCCGTGGTCTGCTCGGCGCCGGCACCCAGCCCGAGCGCGCCGCCCATGCCAGCGGCCGTGCGCGCGATGTCGGCCGCGGACAGCGTCGTCGTGCCTTCCTTGAGCATCTCCACGGTGACGTCGGCGAGCCAGGTGTCGTGGCCCTCGTCGATGTTGCCGGTGCGCACGACCGCGAACACCGTCACCTTCGGCACGTTGCCGTAATCGATGAAGGTCATCGCGAGGCCGTTGTCGAGGCGCAGCGTCTCGCGCGGCGGCAGCCTGAATTCCGCCGGGGTGCCCGGCGCGGGCGGCAGCTCGCGCGCCGGCGCGACGGCCGGGATGGCGGCCAGGAAGCAGGCGAGCGCGGCAGCGCGCTTCACGGCGCACCGCCGGCAGGCTGCGGCTGGGCGCGCCCCGGCTCGACGACCTGCACGGTCCGTCGTTCGGGCGTCAGGTAGGTCCGGGCCACCTCGCTGATCTGCGCGGGCGTCACGGCGCGGAATTTCTCCTCGAGGCGATTGACCAGGGCAGGGTCGTCGTCGAACAGCGCGAACGAGGCGAGCAGGTCAAGCAGGCCGAAGCGGGTGCTGGACCCCGCGAGGTCGTACAGCGAAGCGCGCAGCTTGGTGAGCGCGCGCTCGAGCTCCTCGGCCGTCGGCGGCTCGGCCTGGATGCGCCCGATCTCCGCCTGGACGTCGGCGATGATCGCCTCGGGCGTGGCGGCCGGGTCGTGGACCAGGTAGAGCATCCAGAGCATTGGGCCGTCATAGGTGAACTCGTTGCCGAGCAGGTTGATGCCGCCGCCGACGGCGCCCGCGTAGCCGCGCTCCTGCACGAGCCTCTGGTGCAGCCGGCTGTCGTCGCCCTGCAGCAGGATCGTGTCCAGCAGGCTGAACGCGTAATGCTCCGGCGTGCCGCGCTCGGGTACCTGCCACGCGAGCGCGAGGGCCGGCCGCGGCGCGAGCCGGTCCACGTAGCTGTCGCGCTTGCCGGCCTGCTGCACGGGTTCGGCGAGGTCGGGCCGTGCCGGCTGCGGTCGAGCCGGGATCGGGCCGAAATGCTCCTCGATCCAGGCGCGGGCGACGGCCGGTTCGAAGTCGCCGGCGACGACCAGCACCGCGTTGTTGGGGGCGTAGTAGGTGTCGAAGAACGCGCGCGCATCCTCGAGCGTCGCCGCGTCGAGCTCCGCCAGGTCGCCGTAGAAGTTGTGCGCGTTGTACCAGTTGGTGTTCGCGACCTGCGGCATCGTCAGCCAGGGAAATCCGCCGTACGGCTGGTTCAGGACGTTGTCGCGCACCTCGTTCTTGACCACGCCCTGCTGGTTGGCGAGGTTCTCCTGCGTGATGGCCAGCGACTTCATCCGGTCCGCCTCGGCCCACAGGACCGTCTCGAGCACGTGCGACGGCACGATCTGGTAGTAGTTCGTGAAGTCGAAGCGCGTGGAGCCGTTCACGACGCCGCCGTTGCCCTCGACGAGCCGGATGAACTCCATCTTCCCGAGGTTGCCGGATCCCTGGAACATCAGGTGCTCGAACAGGTGCGCGAAGCCCGTGCGGCCGCGCGGCTCGATCCGGAACCCGATGTGGTAGTACACGCCGACCGTCACGGTCGGCGCCGTCGTGTCGCGCAGCAGCACGACCTTCAGGCCGTTTTCGAGCCGGTAATACTCGACCGGGAGCTGGATTGCAGGCGGTTGTACCTGGGTCGGTGTGGCTGCCGCTGCACCGGCATCCGGCTCGGCCAGGGTGGCGCTGGGCGGCTGCGTGACGCATCCGACCAGCATCGCGGCGACGATCAGCCCGCTCCACCGACTGGAATCCTGTCGCAATGCCGCGGCCCCGGTCATTTCGGTGCCATGCGGATGGCGCCGTCGATCCGGATCGTCTCGCCGTTCAGCATGCGGTTGCCGACGATTGCCGCCACGAGGTCGGCGTACTCTTCGGGCCGGCCGAGCCGCGGGGGAAAGGGCACCTGCTTGCCGAGCGAGTCCTGCGCTTCCTGTGGCAGGCCCGACATCATCGGCGTGCCGAAGATTCCGGGGGCGATGCCGACCACGCGGATCCCGAACCGGGCCAGTTCGCGCGCCAGCGGCAGTACCATGCCCGCGACCGCGGCCTTGGACGTCGCGTAGGCGACCTGGCCGATCTGGCCCTCGAAAGCGGCCACCGATGCCGTGTGGATCAGCAGGCCGCGCTCGCCGTCCTCGCCCGGTGCGTTGTGCTGCATGACCGCCGCCGCGGCGCGGTCGAGCAGGAAGGTACCGAGGAGGTTGATCGAGAGCACGCGCTCGAAAGCGGCCACGGGCAACGGGCCGTCCTTGCCGAGGAGCTTGCCGGGCGTCGCGACGCCCGCGCAGGAGACCGAAACGCTGAGCCCGCCCATTTTCGCGGCGGCGGCCTGCACGGCGCCATCCACCTCGGCCTCGCGCGTGACATCGCAACGATGGTAGCTGGCGGACGGGCCGAGCCTGGTTGCCGCCTGGCGGCCGGCGTCGTCCTGGACGTCGAGCAGCGCCACCCGGCCGCCGCCGGCGACCAGCTTCTCGGCCGTTGCGAACCCGAGTCCCGATGCGCCGCCGCTGATGACGGCCTTGACCTGATCCGGCTTCATGCGATCCTCCGGCGCACCAGTCTACAGGGTCGCGGCGGTCAGAGCCGGAGGCCCCCGTCCACCTCGAAGACCCGGCCGGTCACGAAATCGTTCTCCGCGACGAATACCGCGGTGGCCGCGATTTCGGCGGGCTCGCCGAGGCGCCGCAAGGGCACGGCCGCCTTCACCCGCTCGACCATCTCCGGCTTCATCGCCGCGAGGATCTCGGTCGAGCAGAAGCCCGGTGCGATGGCGGCGGCGCGGATGCCGTAACGCGCGAGCTCCTTGGCCCAGACCACGGTCATCGCGGCGACGCCCGCTTTCGCCGCCGAGTAGTTCGTCTGTCCGGGGTTGCCTTCCCGGGAGATCGAAGAGATGTTGATGATGAGGCCGCCGTTGCCGCGCGCAATCATCCGCTCCGCGCCTTCGCGACCGCACAGGAACACGCCGGTCAGGTTGACGTCCATGACGGCCTGCCATTGCGCGAGCGACATCTTCGAGTGGATCTCGCCGTCCTGCGCCTTCACGAGCAGTGCATCGCGGGTGATGCCCGCGTTGTTGACCAGGACGTCGAAGCGCCCGAGTTCCGAGCTGACCGCGTCGAAGCAGCGGATCACCTCGGGTTCAGACGTGACGTCGACGACATGGGCACGCGCCCGGACGCCCAGGGCCTCGCATCGGGCAACCGTTTCCGAGAGTGCCGCGCCGTCGCGGTCGAGGGCGGCCACGTCGGCGCCACGCGCGGCGAACGCGAGCGCCATGGCGCGTCCGAGACCACGGGCCGCACCCGTGATGACCACGACTTTCTTGGAGAGCTGCATGGATCCCTTTACTGCACTGCGAACACAGGTGCAGAAATACTTAAAGGGTCAAGACCTTAGCGGCTATTGCGTCGCAAGACAACTTCAGAGGGGGTCTATGTCAAACAGGACGGTTTCGGCCTCCACCAGTTCGCCTGCACGGGCGAGGACTCCCGCAACCGTACCCGCGCGTCCCGCCCGGATCGCGTGCTGCATCTTCATGCCTTCGACCACCGCGAGCACGTCGCCTCGTGCGACCCGGTCGCCGACCTGGACGCGCAGTTCCACGACCTTGCCCGGCAGCGGCGAGGCCGGATGGGCGTCCGCGTCTTCCGCGCTGCGCTCGAACGGCCAGGCGGGGGCGAGCGTGATCTCGTCGGCGACGTCGCCGACCACCTGCAGGCGCTCGCCTTCACGAATGACCTCGAGCATCCGGGGACCGCGGCCAGCGTCCACGACGAACCGGCCGCCCCCGGGACTGCGGACGTTTCCGGTCAGGCGCGTGCCGTCCGACTCGACCGTGACCGAATCGCCGTCGCGCCGGGCCCGCATTCGCCGATGCGAGGGCGTTCGCAGGCCGATCGCCTGGCCGGCCGCGCCGCCGGCCCGCCAGCCGTCGCCGAGTTCCCACGGCGCTGCCCTGCGCCCATCCGGCGGCTCGTGCTCCTCGAGTGCGAGCCGCGCGGCCAGCAGCAGCGCCTCGGGCTCGGGTGCCCGCTCGGCGGTCAGCGCGGGGAGTTCGCGATCGACGAATCCGGTATCCACGTCTCCCGCCGAAAATGCCGGGTGGGCGGCGATCGCGCGCAGCAGAGGCAGGTTGCTGGCGACGCCGAACACCGCCGTTCGGTCGAGGCAGCGGCGCAGCAGTCCGAGTGCACCTGCGCGATCGGCGCCGCTGGCGATCACCTTGGCGATCATCGGGTCGTAATGGACCGTGACCGCGTCGCCGTCCGCGATGCCGGAGTCGACGCGCCAGTGCGCCTCTTCCGGCGGGTGCGCGAAGCGCCTGACGCGACCCACCGAGGGCAGGAAGCCGCGCCGCGGGTCCTCGCTGTAGATGCGCGCCTCGATCGCGTGGCCCTGCTGGCGGATGTCCGGCTGCGCGAGCGGCAGGCGCTCGCCGGCGGCGACGCGCAACTGCCATTCCACGAGGTCGAGCCCGGTCACCGCTTCGGTCACCGGATGCTCGACCTGCAGGCGCGTGTTCATTTCCATGAAATAGAACGTGCCGTCCACGTCCACGATGAACTCGATCGTCCCGGCATTCACGTAGCCGACCGCGCGGGCGGCGGTCACGGCCGCGGCGGTCATCGCCGCGCGGGTCGGCGTGTCGATGAAAGGCGAGGGCGATTCCTCGATGATCTTCTGGTAGCGGCGCTGCACCGAGCACTCGCGCTCGAAGAGGTGCACGCACTGGCCGTGGGCGTCCGCGAAGACCTGGACTTCGACGTGCCGCGGCCGTTCCAGGAACCGCTCGAGCAGGAGCCGGCCGTCGCCGAACGCGTTCTCGGCCTCGCTGCGCGCGCCGCGGATCGCCTCGTCGAGCTCCGCCGCGTCGCGCACGACGCGCATGCCCTTGCCGCCGCCGCCGGCAACCGCCTTCACGAGCAGCGGGTAGCCGACGCGCGCGGCTTCCGCGGCCAGCCGCCGCGGCGACTGGTCCTCGCCCATGTAGCCGGGGACCACCGGGACGCCGGCCGCCGACACCAGGGCCTTCGCCTCGTGCTTGAGCCCCATCGCGCGGATCGCCGCAGCCGGCGGTCCGACGAAGCCGATGCCCGCCGCGGCGCAGGCGTCCGCGAAGGCCGCGTTCTCGGACAGGAAGCCGTACCCGGGGTGGATCGCGTCGGCGTTCGCATCGCGCGCCGCGGCGATGATCGCCTCGGCATTCAGGTAGGACTCGCGAGCCGGCGCGGGTCCGATCGCGCGCGCTTCGTCGGCGAGCCGGACGTGCATCGCTCCGCGGTCGGCATCCGAATGGACTGCGATCGCATGCACGCCGAGCCGGCGGCAGGTCCGGATGACGCGGCAGGCGATCTCGCCGCGGTTCGCGATCAAGAGACGCCGGATGCTCATGTGTCGCGGCTCCAGGCGGGCTTGCGGCGCTCCAGGAACGCCGTGAGGCCTTCGCGGGCCTCGTCGCCCGCCCGCACGCGCGCGATCCAGCGCGCGGTGTCCGCGAGCAGCGCCTCGTCGCCCGCGTCGCCGCGTCCGGCGACGTGACGCAGCAGGCGCTTGATCTCGCGCTGGGCGCCGGGAGCGCCGGCGACCAGGGCGGCGAGCACGGCTTCCGCGGCGCCGGCGAGCGCGGCGTCCTCGGCGACCTCGTGGACCAGTCCGACGCGCCGCGCCGTCGCCGCGTCCATCACCTCGCCGGTGAGGCACCAGCGCCGCGCCTCGCGCGGCCCGAGGGCGCGGGTCACGTACGGCGAGATCATCGCCGGCACCAGGCCGAGCCTGACCTCGGAGAGCGAGAATCTCGCCCCGGCGGCCGCGACCGCGATGTCGCAGGCGGCGACCAGGCCGACGGCGCCGCCGAATGCCGCGCCGTTGACCAGCGCGACGGTCGGCTGCGGCTGGCGCTCGAGCGTCTGCAGCATGGTCGCGAAGCGGCGCGCGTCCGCCTCGTTCTGCTCCGCGCTCGCCGCGCCGGCGGCGCGCATTTCGCCGATGTTCGCGCCGGCGCAGAACGTGCTGCCGGCACCGGTCAGCACGATCGCGCGCACCGCGGGGTCGCGGGCGAGCCCGTCGAGCGCGCCGCCGATCTCGCCGACGAGCGCAGCCGAAAGCGCGTTCTTCGCTTCGGGCCGGTCGAGCGTCAGGGTGACGATGCCGCGGGCATCACGGTCCATGTGCAGCATGGGCGTCACATCCTGAACACGCCGTAGGATTCGGCCTCGGGCGCGGGCCCGTGTGCCGCGACCGCGAGCGCGAGCCCGAGCACGCGGCGCGTATCGAGCGGGTCGATGACGCCGTCGTCCCACAGCCGCGCCGTCGCGTAGTAGGGGTTTCCCTGGCGCTCGTACTGCTGGCGGATCGTCGCCATGAACGACTCCTGCTCGGCCTCGGGCCAGCGGCCGCCCTTCGCTTCGATCCCGTCGCGGCGCACGGTGGCGAGCACGCTCGCGGCTTGCTCGCCGCCCATCACCGAGATCCGCGCGTTCGGCCAGGTCCACAGGAAGCGCCCGCCGTAGGCGCGCCCGCACATCGCGTAGTTCCCGGCGCCGAAGGAGCCGCCGATCACGACGGTCAGCTTCGGCACCGTGGAGCAGGCCACGGCGGTCACCATCTTGGCGCCGTCGCGCGCGATGCCGCCGGCTTCGTAGCGGCGGCCCACCATGAAGCCCGTGATGTTCTGCAGGAACAGCAGGGGGATCCTGCGCCGGTTGGCCAGCTGGACGAAGTGGGCGCCCTTCAGGGCCGACTCGGAAAACAGGATGCCGTTGTTGGCGAGGATCGCCACCGGATAGCCCCAGAGGTGGGCGAAACCGCATACCAGCGTCTTGCCATAGAGCGACTTGAATTCGTGGAACTCGGAACCGTCCACCAGGCGTGCGATCACTTCGCGGACGTCGTAGGGCTGGCGCAGGTCGCGCGGCACGACGCCGTAGAGTTCGCCGGCCGGGAACGCGGGTTCCGCCGGCTCGCGCCGGCCGAGCCAGGCCGCCGGCCGTTCGCCGAGCCCGGAGACGATCTCGCGCGCCAGGGCGAGCGCGTGCGCGTCGTTGTCGGCGAGGTGGTCGACGACGCCGGACGTGCGGGCATGCACGTCGCCGCCGCCGAGCGTCTCCGCGTCCACGACCTCGCCGGTTGCGGCCTTCACCAGCGGCGGGCCGCCGAGGAAGATCGTGCCCTGCTTGCGGACGATGATCGATTCGTCGCACATGGCCGGCACGTAGGCGCCGCCGGCCGTGCAGGAGCCCATCACGACCGCGAGCTGCGCGATGCCCGCCGCCGAGAGCCGTGCCTGGTTGTAGAAGATGCGGCCGAAGTGCTCGCGGTCGGGAAACACCTCGTCCTGCAGCGGCAGGAACGCGCCGCCCGAATCCACCAGGTAGATGCAGGGGAGGCGGTTCTCGAGGGCGATCTCCTGCGCGCGCAGGTGCTTGCGGACCGTCAGCGGGTAGTAGGTGCCGCCTTTCACGGTCGCGTCGTTCGCGACCACGAGGACTTCGCGGCCGTGCACGCGGCCGATTCCCGCAACGACGCCGGCGGCCGGGGCATCGTTGCCGTACATCCCGTTCGCGGCCAGGGCCGAAAGTTCGAGGAACGGGCTGCCCAGGTCGAGCAGGGCCTCGACGCGGTCGCGCGGCAGCAGCTTGCCGCGCGCGACGTGCCGCGCGCGCGCTTCCTCGCCGCCGCCCAGCGCGGCGCGCGCCTGGCGACCGCGCAGGTCCTCGACGAGGCCCGTCATGTGCGCGGCATTGTCCCGGAACTCGGCGGAACCGGCATCGACCCGGGAAGCGATCCGGGTCATGGGGCGCTCGCCCGCAGCAGTTCGCGGCCGATCAGCATGCGCCGGATCTCGTTGGTGCCGGCGCCGATCTCGTAGAGTTTCGCGTCGCGCAGGATCCGCCCGGCCGGATACTCGTTGATGTAGCCGTTGCCGCCGAGCACCTGGATCGCCTCCAGGCCGGCGCGCGTCGCGTTCTCCGAGGCGACCAGCAGGCAGGCCGCGGCGTCGTAGCGCGTCGTGCGGCCGGCGTCGCAGGCACGCGCCACGGCGTAGGCGTAGGCGCGGGATGCGTTGCAGGCGGCGTACAGGTCCGCGAGCTTCGCCTGCATGAGCTGGAAGCTGCCGATCGGCCGGCCGAACTGCTGACGGTCGTGCAGGTAGGGAACGATCAGGTCGAGTGCGGCGCGCATCAGTCCCAGCGGACCTCCCGTCAGCACGAGCCGCTCGTAGTCGAGCCCGGACATCAGGATCTCGACGCCGCCGCCGGGCCGGCCGAGGAGGTTGCCGTCCGGCACGAAGCAGTCCTCGAAAACCAGCTCGCAGGTATCCGAGCCGCGCATGCCCAGCTTGTCGAGCTTCTGCGCCGCACGGTAGCCCTTCGAACCTCGCTCGACGATGAACGCCGTGATGCCTTTCGCGCCGCTGCCGGGTTCGATCGTCGCATAGATGACGGCCGTGTCGGCCTCCGGGCCGTTGGTGATCCACATCTTGGACCCGTTCAGGACCCAGCCCCCGTCGCGCCGGTCGGCGCGCGTGCGCATGGACACCACGTCCGAACCCGATCCCGGCTCGCTCATCGCCAGCGCGCCGACATCCTCGCCGGACACCAGGCGGGGCAGGAAGCGCCGCTTCTGCGCTTCGGTCCCGAAACGCCGCAGCTGGTTCACGCACAGGTTGGAGTGGGCGCCGTAGGAAAGGCCGATCGAGCCGGAGACACGGCTGATTTCCTCCATCGCAACCACGTGTTCCAGGTACCCGAATCCGAGTCCGCCGAATTCCTCCGGGACGGTCATGCCGAGCAGTCCCATGTCGCCGAGCTCCGGCCAGAGCTCGCGCGGGAAGCGATTGTTGCGGTCGATCTCATCCGCCTGCGGAGCGATGCGCCGCAAAGCGAACTCGCGTACGGCAGCGCGCAGCTCCTCGACGCGGGCGGGCAGGTCGAAATCGAATTCGATGGCTGGCATGCGGCGCTCCATCCGGCGGGTCGGCTTGATTCGGGCATGATATTGTCGGACAATCCGACATACAAGTGATTATTCCGACAAGGGTGACGCCCATGTTCGACCCGGTCGCGTACGCCCCGGCCTATCTGCGGGTTTCCGAGGCAATCCGCACCCGCATCCTCAGGCGGGAGTTGCGGGAAGGGGAGGTCCTGCCGACGGAGACCGAGCTCGCCCGGCAATTCGAGGTCAACCGGTCCACGGTCCGGGAAGCCTTGCGCAAGCTGGAAAGCGCGGGGTTGCTCGGGCGGCGGCGTGGCGGCAAGCGGCTCGTCGTGACGCGCCCCACACGCGAGGCGGTCGGCGGCGGGCTCTCGCAGGCCTTTGCCTTGCATCGCGCGCGCGTGATCGACGTCTGGGAAGCGCTGCAGGCGGTACAGCCGGGTATTGCTTCGGCAGCGGCCGAGCGGCGCTCGGCCGCGGCGCTCGCGAAGCTGTCTGGCTGCGCGAGCCGTTTTGCCGCCCGCGCCGGCGAACGGGAAGCCGCGGTCGCGGACGTCGCGGACTTCTTCGACGCGCTCGCCGAGGCCGGCGCCAACCCGGTGTTTCACCTGCTGAACGAGCCGCTGCTGCGGCTGCTGAAACCGAGCCTCGCGGTCATCATCGATCGCGTGCCGCAGGCACGCGCGAGGATCGAGGAGGCGCAGGCGGCGATCGTCGCCGCCGTCCAGGCGCGCGACGCGAAGCGCGCCGCCGAATGGATGGCGCGCCACGTGCGCGACTTCGGCCGCGGCTACGAAGTCGCCGGAATCGACCTCGCAACCGAGGTCGGGGAGCCGACAGCCGGTGCTCCCGCCGTCAGCTGATCTCCACGGCGACGGCCGTCGCTTCGCCGCCGCCGATGCAGAGCGCGGCGAGGCCGCGCTTCTTGCCGGCCTGCTTCAGCGCGTGCACCAGCGTTGCCAGGATGCGCGCGCCGGTCGCGCCCACCGGGTGGCCGAGCGCGCAGGCGCCGCCGCGCACGTTGACCTTGTCGTGCGGAATGCCGATGTCCTTCATGGCCGCCATCGTCACGACGGCGAACGCCTCGTTGACCTCGAACAGGTCGACGTCGGATGCCTTCCAGCCGGCGCGCTTGAGCGCCGTCTCGATCGCGCCGACCGGCGCGATCGTGAACCACTCCGGCTCCTTCGCGTGGCTCGCATGCGCGACGATGCGCGCAAGCGGCGCAATGCCCGCCTGCTTCGCCGCGCTCTCGCGGGCAAGCAGCAGGGCCGCGGCGCCGTCGGAGATCGACGAGGAACTGGCGGCGGTCACCGTCCCGTCCTTGGCGAACGCGGGCTTGAGCGTCGGGATCTTCTCGATCGAGACGGTGAACGGGGTCTCGTCCCGGTCGATGCGCCGCTCGCCCTTGCGGTCTTTCACGGTGACGGGCGCGATCTCCGCCGCGAAGGCGCCGGATTCGACGGCGCCCACGGCGCGGCGCACGGACTCCGCGGCAAAGGCGTCCTGCTCCGCGCGCGTGAATCCGTAGCGGGCCGCGGTCGCCTCGGCGAAGCAGCCCATGAGCTTGCCGTCCCAGGGACTCTGCAGGCCGTCGTAGAACATGTGATCGAGGATTTCGCCGTGGCCCATGCGGTAGCCGGCGCGCGCCTTGGGCAGCAGGTAGGGCGCGTTGGTCATGGATTCGAGCCCGCCGGCGAGCACGAAGTCGGCGCTGCCGGCCACGATGTGGTCGGCGCCGTACATGACGGCGCGCATCCCGGAGCCGCACATCTTGTTGACCGTGGTCGCCGGCACGGAGCGCGGCACGCCGCCGGCCAGTGCCGCCTGGCGCGCGGGGGCCTGGCCCTGGCCGGCCGGCAGCACGCAGCCCATGACGACCTCGTCGATGCGCGCAGGGTCGAGGCCCGTGCCTTCGAGCGCGCCGGCGATCGCCGCCGCGCCGAGTGCATGACCCGGGACATTGGCGAACATGCCCAGCATGGCCCCGATCGGGGTACGGCGGGCGCTGAGGATGACGACGGGGTCATGGGCCATGGCGGGATTCCTGCACAGGGGTATGGGGTCTATTTTGCCGTGCAAAAGGCCGGCTGTCGCCTTCGGGCCGCCGGTCGCCCCGATTCAGACAGCGGCGGCCTCACGCCAGCTCGATACGAGCGGCACCAGGCGCTGGCGCAACTCGGCGAAGCGCAGCGGCTTGTACAGCACGGTGACGCCGGGCGGCAGGCCGCCCCGCTCGGCGATCGTGTGCTCGGTGAGCGCCGTCACGACGATGATCTCCAGTTCGCTGATCGTTCCGGCGGCCTTAAGCGCACGCAGCATCTCGAAGCCGTCGATCCCGGGCATGCGCAGGTCGGTGATCAGGAGGTCCGGGCGCGAAGCGCCGATCTGCAGCAGCGCGTCGAATCCGCTCGGCACGCTCGACAGGTGGATGGGCAGGTCCCAGGAGCGCAGATGCAATTCGAACAGCTGCCGGAAATCCGGCTCATCCTCGACGACGAGGACCTTGTAGTGGCCGCCGGGCGGGCGCCGCGTGCCGACGCCGGTGCGCCGCTCGAGGAGCTCGTCGATGGAAGTCGTCAGGATGCGCCGATGGCCGCCGGGCGTCTTCCAGGCGCGCAAGAGTCCCGCCTCGGACCAGAGCTGCACCGTGCGCAGCGAAACGCCCAGCCGGTCGGCCGCCTCACGCGTCGAACAGACGTCCTCCCCGGATTCCACGCTGCGGCGCCCCTGATGCCAGCCGAGACCGGTGGAATGACAGCATCGCCGGCCGGGGATTGCAACGCTAAACTGTCCGGACTTCGCCTGCGGGAGCCCCGATGAGCAGCCCGGCCGAGAGGATCGACAAGGCGGCGGCGACGGAACGCAGTCCGCTGCGTTTCGTGAGCGCCGCCTCGCTGTTCGACGGCCACGACGCGGCCATCAACATCATCCGGCGCATCCTGCAGTCGCACGGGGCCGAGGTCGTGCACCTCGGCCACAACCGCAGCGTCGCGGACATCGTCCGCGCGGCCATCCAGGAAGACGCCGACGGCATCGCGGTCAGCAGCTACCAGGGCGGGCACAACGAATATTTCCGCTACATGGTGGACATGCTGAAGGCCGAGGGCGCCTCGCACATCCGCGTCGTGGTGGGCGGAGGCGGCACGATCGCGCCGCACGAGGTCGAGGAGCTCGAGGCCTACGGGATCGAGAAGATCTACACGCCGGATGACGGCCTGAAGCTCGGGCTCGACGGCATGATCGAGGACGTTTTCAGGCGCGTGCGCGCATCGCCGCGACCCGCATTCGACGGCGGCCAGCTCTCCGCGGCCGACCCGGCGGGCCTCGCGCGGGCGATCACCCTGCTCGAGCAGGGCGACGAGCCCACCGTCGCACGGCTGCGCGGCCTCGCCGCGCGCTCGTTGAACCGGCCGCCCGTGCTCGGGATCACCGGCACGGGCGGTGCCGGCAAGTCCTCGCTCACCGACGAGCTGCTGAACCGGATCGTGCGCTTCTTCCCGGACCGGCCGGTCGCCGTGGTCGCGATGGACCCGACGCGCAGGCGTTCGGGGGGCGCCCTGCTCGGCGACCGCATCCGGATGAACGCGCTCGCCAATCCGCAGCTGTTCATGCGTTCCCTCGCGACGCGCCGGCAGCACCTCGCCACCGCCGCCGTGCTCGCCGACACGGTCCAGCTCCTGAAGGCCGCGGGATTCGACCTCATCGTCGTCGAGACCGCCGGCATCGGCCAGAGCGACACCGAAATCGTCGACCTCGTCGACCTGTCGATGTACGTCATGACGGCCGACTACGGCGCCGCCAGCCAGCTCGAGAAGATCGACATGCTGGACTTCGCCGACTTCATCGTCCTCAACAAATTCGAGAAGCGCGGCGCGGAGGATGCGCTGCGCGACGTCCGCAAGCAGGTTGCGCGCAACCGCAAGCTGTTCGGGACGCCCCCGGAACGCCTCCCGGTCTTCCCGACCATCGCCAGCCAGTTCAACGACGCGGGGGTCAATGCGCTGTTCGCGGCGCTGTGCGAGAAGCTGCACGGCCAGGCCGGGCGGCTGCGACCCTGGCAGCCCGAGGGCCTCGCGCCGGTCGGCATGCCCGCGCGACAGGCGATCATCCCGGGGCCGCGCGTGCGCTACCTGGCGGAGATCGCCGCCGGCGGTCGTGACGCGCAGCAGGGCGCCCATGCCAAGGCCGCCGCCGCCGGGCGTGCGCACGGCCTGTACCGGGCGCTGGAGGCGCTCGGCGACGGCGCGCTGCCGGCACCTCTGGAGCGGTACGCGGAGCCGGAGATCGGCAACGGCGACCCGTCCCGGCAGCAGCTGCGGCGCGCCTACAACGCGGCGCTGGACGAGGTCGGGACCGACGGGCTCGCGCTGCTGCGCGGCTGGCCGGCGCGGCGCGCAGCGGCGGCGGCGGACGAGTTCAGCTACCGCGTCCGCGATCGCGAGGTCCGCGGCCCGAACTACACGGAGTCGCTCTCGCACCTGCGCCTGCCGAAGATCGCGACGCCCCGGCACGAGGACTGGGGTGCGCAGCTCGCCTTCCTGCTGACCGAGAACCTGCCCGGCGCGTACCCGTTCACCGGCGGCATCTATCCCTACCGCCGCGAAGACGAGGACCCGACGCGGATGTTCGCGGGGGAGGGCATGCCGGAGCGAACCAACCGGCGCTTCCACTACCTGGCGCGCGGGCACCAGGCGACGCGGCTGTCGACGGCCTTCGACTCGACGACCCTGTACGGCGAGGACCCGGACGAGCGGCCCGACATCTACGGCCGCATCGGCAACTCGGGCGTCTCGATCGCGACGCTCGACGACATGAAGCGCCTGTACTCGGGCTTCGACCTGTGCGCGCCCTCGACATCGGTGTCGATGACGATCAACGGGCCCGCGCCGATGATCCTCGCCATGTTCATGAACACCGCCGTGGACCAGCAGGTCGAGCGTTGGCTGCGCGCGAACGGGCGCTGGGACGAGGCGGAGGCGAGGATCGCGAAGGCATTCGAGGGCCGCGAGCGGCCGCGTTACCGCGGCGAGCTGCCGGCCGGCCACGACGGGACGGGACTCGGGCTGCTCGGCGTGAGCGGCGATGCGCTCGTGGACGCCGAGACCTACGCGCGGATCCGCGCCGATGCGCTCGCGCGCGTGCGCGGCACGGTGCAGGCCGACATCCTCAAGGAGGACCAGGCCCAGAACACCTGCATTTTCTCGACCGAGTTCGCGCTGCGCATGATGGGCGACGTGCAGCAGTTCTTCACCGACAACGGCGTGCGGAACTTCTACTCGGTGTCGATCTCCGGCTACCACATCGCGGAGGCGGGCGCGAACCCGGTCTCGCAGCTGGCGTTCACGCTGGCGAACGGCTTCACGATCGTCGAGTACTACCTCTCGCGCGGCATGCAGGTGGACGACTTCGCGCCGAACCTGTCGTTCTTCTTCTCGAACGGCATGGACCCGGAGTACGCCGTCATCGGCCGCGTCGCGCGGCGCATCTGGGCGCGCGCCATGCGCGAGCGTTACGGCGCGTCGGCGCGCAGCCAGATGCTGAAGTACCACGTCCAGACCTCGGGGCGCTCGCTGCACGCCCGCGAGATCCAGTTCAACGACATCCGCACGACGCTGCAGGCGATGTACGCGCTGTTCGACAGCTGCAACAGCCTGCACACCAATGCCTACGACGAGGCGATCACGACGCCGACCGAGGAGAGCGTCAGGCGCGCGGTCGCGATCCAGCTGATCATCGCGCGCGAGCTCGGCCTCAACCAGAACCAGAACCCCTGGCAGGGGTCATTCGTGATCGAGCGGCTGACCGAGATGGTCGAGGAGGCGGTCTACGCCGAGTTCGACAGCCTCTCGGAGCGCGGCGGCGTGCTGGGCGCCATGGAAACCATGTACCAGCGCGGCAAGATCCAGGAAGAGTCGCTTCACTACGAGCACAAGAAGCACGACGGCAGCCTGCCGATCGTCGGCGTCAACACGTTCCTGCCGGAACCGGGTACGGGCGACGAGATCCGCGATGCGGAGCTGATCCGTTCGACGGACGAAGAGAAGGCGGCGCAGGTCGCCGCCGTGCATGCCTTCAACGAGGCGCACGCCGCGTCCCAGGACGCGGCCATGCGCGAGCTCCAGGCGGCGGCCGCGGCCGGTGGGAACGTGTTCGCCGAGTTGATGGAGACCGTGAAATCGGCCTCTCTCGGCCGCATCTCCCGCGCGCTGTACGCCGTCGGCGGTCAGTACCGGCGCAACATGTGATTGTGAAGGGGACGCACCCCTTCATGTTCGAACATGAAGGGGTGCGTCCCCTTCACAATAGCGGTTCGCCGGTCGCCGCCGCGATGCGGGCGCGCGCGGCGTCGCGCATCTGCACCGCGGCATCCCCGGCGCCCGTGAGCGCCGGCAGCGGCTCGAGCACTTCGATGTCGATGCGTGACCAGTGCGGCCACCGGCGCGTGCCGCCGAGCACCTGGCGCGTGCCGCGGATTGCCACCGGCGCGACCGGGACCCCGGTACGGGCCGCGAGCGCGAATGCCCCGCCGTGGAACCGACCGATTCCCTCGTCGGGGCTGAACGTGCCTTCCGGGAAGAATGCCGCCGCCTCGCCCCGTTCGAGCGCGCGTAGGATTCGCCGCGCATCGCCCGCGCCCTCGTGGCGGTTGTTGCGCTCGACGAAATGGTGGCCGAGGCGCTGCAGGAGGAAGCCGAGCACGGGAGCGCGCGATGCCTCTTTCTTGATCACGAAGCCGAAGCGCGGCGGCAGGTGCGCGAACAGCAGCGGCCCGTCGAGGTAGCTCGCGTGGTTGGCGACGATGACGCATCCGGCGGCGGGCAGCCGGTCGAGGCCGGCGCGACGCACCGGCAGCCCGCACAGCAGGAACCACGCCCGGCACAGCGCGCCGGCCGCCGCACGGCGCGCGGCGAGCCCGGGCAGCAGCAGGATCGCGAGCCCCGCGACCAGCAGGACGGGAACCGCGAGCAGGAACACCCACACGCCCCAGGCGAGTCGCAGCGGAAGGGTAATCATGCTTTTCGGCACCGTGCCCAGGCCGGGTACTGTGAACTGGTTCCGGTTATGTTAACGGTCATGGGGGTCTGTGAGGCGGGTCACGCTGACCGCGACAGGGCCAAACCATACTGCGCCTGCATTCTGTCGCACAGAGCACCGCGCGCGATCGGGCGCCGGGGTCGTGGGCCGGATGCAGGACGGGTCCATGAGCGCAGCTATGAAATCTTCGACATCGGTGCGCGCAGCGACGCTCGCGACGGCCAGCGGGTCGGACGAGGCGGTCGAGCCGATGATCGTGCGTTTTCTCGACGCCGTCTGGATGGAACGCGGCCTGTCGCCGAACACGCTCGCCGCCTACCGCGCCGACCTCACCGCGCTGGCGCGCTGGCTCCGGCAGCGGGGCACGGCGCTCGAGCGCACTTCGCGTACCGACCTGCTGGCGTTCATCGCCTGGCGCGTGGAAACCGGTGCGCGCCCGCGCTCGACCGCGCGGCAGCTCTCGAGCTTCCGGCGCTTCTTCCGCTACCTGGTCCGCGAAGGCGTGGTCCGGGAAGACCCGACGGCGCAGATCGCGATGCCGAAGATCGGCCGCAGCCTGCCGCGTTCGCTGACCGAGGCGCAGGTGGAATCGCTGCTCGCGGCTCCGCAGACCAGCGATCCGCTCGGGCACCGGGACCGGACGATGCTGGAGGTCCTGTACGCGACGGGGCTGCGCGTCTCCGAGCTCGTCGGCCTCCGGCACAGCCAGGTGAACCTGAACCAGGGCGTGCTGCGCATCGTCGGCAAGGGCAACCGGGAGCGGCTGATACCGCTCGGCGAGGAGGCCGTCCGCTGGCTCAACGAGTTCATGCGCGGCGCCCGCGGCGAGATCCTGCTCGACCGCCAGACCGACCACCTGTTCCCGACCCGCCGCGGCGACCGCATGACGCGCCAGGCCTTCTGGCACATCATCAAGCGTTACGCCAAGAAGGGCGGCATCGACAAGGACCTCTCCCCGCACACGCTGCGCCACGCCTTCGCCACGCACCTACTGAACCACGGCGCGGACCTGCGGGTCGTGCAGATGCTGCTCGGCCACAGCGACCTCTCGACCACGCAGATCTACACGCACGTCGCCCGGGAACGCATGAAAGAGCTGCACGCGCAGCACCACCCGCGCGGCTGATAGAATCCCGGCCGTCGCCGAACCGACCGCCCCGCGCGGGGTCGAATCGTTCCGGGAACCGGAATCTGGGGGCCGAGTGCCGCGAAGACACCGACTGCTTCTGCCCATTGCCGCATCGCTGGCGCTCGCCGGCGGCGCAGGCGCCGCACCGCAGGCCGGCCAGCCGGCCGCGAAGGCCGACGCACGCGCCGACATCGCAAAGCGGCTCGACATCAAGGTCGAGGACGTCCGCCCGTCGCCCGTGCCCGGGCTGTTCGAGGTGAGTTCCGGCGCCGAGGTCGGCTACGTCTCGGCGGACGGGCGCTTCTACATCGACGGCGACGTGTTCGACATGGGCACGAAGCAGAACCTCACCGAAGACCGTCGCATGCGCAGCAGGCTGGCCCTGATGGCGGGAGTTTCGGACGAGGATGCGATCATCTTCGGGCCGAAGGCGGGGGCGCGCCACACGGTCACCGTATTCACGGACATGGACTGCGTGCACTGCCGCCGCATGCACGGGGAGATGGCCGAGCTCAACCGGCTCGGCATCCGCGTCCGCTACCTGATGTTCCCGCGCGGCGGGCCAGGCTCCGATTCCTGGAGCAAGGCCGAGGCGGTCTGGTGCAGCGACGACCGTCGCGATGCGCTGACGCGCGCCAAGCGCGGCGAGAAGGTCACCGCGAAGTCCTGCGACACGCCGATCGCGGCGCAGTACGAGCTCGGACGGCAGCTGGGCATCACCGGCACGCCGGGAATCATCACGGACCGGGGCGAGTTCCTGGCCGGTTACGCGTCGGCCGCATACCTCGGCGCCTACCTCGAAGACCCGGCAGCAACCTCGGCGAAATAGTCCTCACCGCTCGAGCAGCGGCAGCTTGTCGGCCACGTCCTTCCACTCATCCGCATCCGGCGGCGCATCCTTGCGCTGCGCGATGACCGGCCATTGCCTGGCGAGCTCGGCATTGAGCGCGAGGAACTGCTCCTGGCCCGCCGGGATCTCCTCTTCGGAAAAGATCGCGTCCACCGGGCACTCGGGCTCGCACAGGGTGCAGTCGATGCATTCGTCCGGATCGATGACCAGGAAGTTCGGGCCCTCGTGGAAGCAATCGACCGGGCAGACCTCGACGCAGTCCGTGTACTTGCACTTGATGCACGCTTCCGTGACGACGAAGGTCATGCGCCTGTTCCGGCTCCGGTTTGCAGCCGCGCATTGTGCCATAGCGCCGGCGGCGGTCCCCGCTGCGCGAACGGTCCCTAGGCGATCGTGTGGAAGTGAAGCCCGTCGCGGGCCGCGGCGCGGTCGGCAAAATAGCGCCTGAGCGCGAACTCGACGCTCGCGAAGGCGAGTTCCGGCCAGGGAACATCGGCCTCGTCGCAAAGGACCGTCTCCAGGCTCTCGGCGCCGACTCCGAATGCGGGGTCGGCGAGCCGGGCCCGGAACATCACGTGCACCTGTTCGGCATGCAGCACGTGCACGACGGCGAGGGGGCTGCCGATGTCGACGCGGGCGAGCGCTTCCTCGTGGCACTCGCGGGCCGCCGCCTGCTGCAGCGTCTCGCCCGTTTCCATGAAGCCCGCGGGGACCGTCCAGTAGCCGCGGCGCGGTTCGATGGCGCGACGACAGATCAGGATCAGGCCCTCGTGCTCGGGGACGCAACCGGCGATCAGTTTCGGGTTGCGGTAGTGGATGGCCCCGCAGGCCGTGCACACGGAGCGTGGCCGGTGGTCGCCGTCCGGGACGCGCTGCGCAACCGGCGCGGCGCAGGTGGGGCAGAATTTCATCCGCCGGATTGTCGTCGCCGGCGGCGGTCGTGCCAAGGGTCGCGCCCGGGCGGTGGCCGCCGCCGCGCCTTATACTCGCGCGTCGCGGCCGGGATGGCGGAATTGGCAGACGCAGTGGACTCAAAATCCACCGGACCGGAAGGTTCTTGCGGGTTCGACTCCCGCTCCCGGCACCAGCCGCCCGCACGCACGCCGTGCGACCTTTTTCGGTGCCCGGGCATCTAAGCACCCGATGCCGCGCATTTCAGAGATTCACCTGCCCGAGGAGCTGGTCGCCGCCGCCCGCGAAGGGCAGGTCGCTGCCCTGGAGGCCGTGTATGCGGCGACGGCGGACGCGCTCTACACGCTGTTGCGCCGCCTCGTCCGTCGCCCGGCCATCGCCGAGGAACTGCTGCAGGAGACGTTCGTCGACGTGCTCGAGCACATCGGCGCCTACGAGGGCCGCTGCCCGCTGCCGGCCTGGATTCGGGCCCTGGCCGTGAATCGGGCGCTGATGTACCTGCGTTCGCCGTGGCACCGCGGCCTCGAATGGCTGGACAAGGATCCGGGCGGCACGGACCGCTTGCCGGCCGCGGCCTGCGACGCCCATGCCCCGCTGGACGCCGGCCTGGAACGGGCCCTGATGACCTTGCCCGCACTGACCCGCGCGGTCGTCTGGCTGCACGACGTCGAGGGCTTCACGCATGCCGAGATCGGCATCGCGCTCGGCCGCACGCCCAGTTTCTCGAAATCGCAGCTCGCGCGCGCCCATGGCCGGCTGCGGGGGCTGCTCGAACGGACACCATCGATGGCGGAGGACACCTCGTGCTCGCTGACCTGAAAGACTGCGGTGCGCGCCTCGGGTCACTGGCGCAATTCGGGGCGCCGCCGGACGGGTGGCAGGCCGTGCTCGCGGCACGCAAGGCGCGCGAAGCACGGCTCGACCGCCGCTGGCCGCTGGCGCTTGCCGCCCTGGTGCTGGCAGCCACGGCAGTGCTCGCCGCCTGGCTGCAATCGGCGCAGCGTACGCTCAGCGCAGGTCCTGCGGCGTCGCCCGCGGCCGTCGCGGCCGGGGCTCGGGCGGAAAGCCGGCAACTGGAGCGACTGCTGGCGCAGCTGCCGGAACGTCATCACATGCGCGGGAGCACGGCATTCACCGTGGCGGAACTCGAGGATCGCCTGGCCATGCTCGACGACCGGCTGAGCCGTGTCGCCCTCGAACCCAACGCGCCGGAGCGCTCCGAGCGCCTCTGGCGCGAGCGCGCCGACGTCCTCTATCTGCTCGTGCAGGTCCGGTATGCGGGCGCGGTCGGCATTTGACGCATCTCATGGAGGTCTTGCGATGAGGCAGTGGATGGTTGCCGGGCTCATGGCGGCAATGCTTGCAGGCACCGGCCTGCCGGCGCAGGCCGAAGAGGCCGACGCAGCGCTGGAGAAGCGCCTCGCCGACGCGCAGCGCCGGCTCGAGGATGCGGCGCGCGAAGTGGCCGAGTTGTCTGCGGAGGCGGCCGGCGGGCCCGGCATGCGAGGTTTCGACCTGGCCGTCGGCAGTCCGCGACGCGCGATGCTCGGCGTCAACCTGGGAAGCGCCGAGCCTAACGGCGCGGGCGTGCGCGTCGACAGCGTGAGTCCCGGTGGTCCCGCGGCGGCGGCCGGCGTCCGGCCCGGTGACGTCATCGTTGCCATCCAGGCGAAGCCGGTGACGACGGGTCGCGAACTGGTGCGCGCGATGGAAGTGATCGAGCCGGGCGAGAAGGTGCCTTTGCGCCTGCAACGCGGCGGCCGGCCCGTCGAAGTATGGGTGGAGGCGCGGGGCCTGGACCATCCCCTTTTCATCGGTTCGCCGGCCGGAGCCTGGCGCGGCCTGACGGCACCGTTGGCGCTGCCCATGGAGCTCGCGGATCACTGGCTGCTGGAAGGCTGGGGCGACGCCGAGCTGGTGACGCTCACGCCGGGGCTCGGGCGGTACTTCGGCGCCGACAAGGGCGTGCTGGTCGCGCGTGCGCCGGGCGAAGCGGTTCCCGGGTTGCAGGACGGCGACGTGATCACTTCGATCGGCGGCCGCGAGCCGCAGTCGGGCAGCCATGCCATGCGGATCCTGCGTTCCTACCAGCCCGGCGAGCAGGTGGAACTCAGGATCCTGCGCGACCGGCGGGCGCAGACACTATCAGTGAAGATCCCGGAGAGCGCGGCCCCGCGAGATGTGCTGCGGAGCGCGCCGCCGCCGCCGCGGCCGCCTGCGCCTCCCGCACCGCCGCAGGCGGGCGGGCCGTCGGGCGCTTCCTGAACGGAGCGGACGCGCCGCTGTGCTAGTCTGCGCGGCCCATGCGCCGCGCGGATTTCTCCTATTCGCTCCCGCGAGAATTGATTGCCGACCGGCCGCTGCCCGTCCGCAGCGCGAGCCGGCTGCTGGCCCTTGACGGGGCGGGCGGGGCGATCCGCGACCTCGAATTCGCCGGCCTCGGAACGCTGCTGCAGGACGGCGACCTGCTCGTGCTCAACGACACACGCGTGCTTCCGGCACGCGTCGTCGGCCGCAAGTCGACCGGCGGGGTCTGCGAACTCCTGCTCGAGCGCATCCTCGGGGAGCGCCGGTTTCTCGCCCAGGCTCGCGCCAGCAAGGGCGTCCGGCCCGGTGCGCGCATCGCGCTGCCCGCGGGCGCGGTCGCGGTCGCCGCGGGCCGGCGCGATGACCTGCTCGAATTCGAACTGGACCGCGAGGTATTGCCTTACTTCGAGGTGGAAGGCAGCGTTCCGTTGCCTCCCTACCTGGCGCGCGATCCGGAGCCAGCGGACCGCGAGCGCTACCAGACCGTCTATGCGGCGGTGCCCGGGGCAGTCGCAGCGCCGACTGCGGGATTGCATTTCGACGCCGGGACCCTCGAGCGACTGGCCGGGCAGGGCGTCGCGGTCGCGAAGCTGACGCTGCACGTCGGCGCGGGGACGTTCATGCCGCTGCGCGCGGAAGAAATCGGGCAGCACCGCATACATGCCGAGCGCATCTCGGTTCCGCCGCAGGTCGTCGCCGCCGTCGGCGAGGCACGGCGGCGCGGCAGGCGGGTCGTCGCGGTGGGAACGACGGTCGTGCGCGCGCTGGAGGCCGCCGCCGCGGGCGGTACTCTGGAATCGTGCGAAGGCGAGACGGACCTCTTCATCCGCCCGGGCCACCGTTTCCGCGTGGTCGACGCCCTGCTGACGAACTTCCACCTGCCCGAATCGACCCTGCTGGTGCTGGTCTGCGCGTTCGCCGGGCGCGAGCGGGTGCTCGCGGCGTACCGGCATGCCGTCGCGCGGCGTTACCGCTTCTTCAGCTACGGTGACGCGATGTTCGTGACGCCGGATCCGGCGGCGCTGGGGCCGCGGGAAGCGGCGCCGTGAAGTTCGAGTTGCTGGCCGTCGACGGCGATGCACGGCGCGGGCGCATGCAGTTCGCGCGCGGCGCGGTCGAGACACCCGCGTTCATGCCGGTGGGAACCTACGGAACGGTCAAGGGCGTGACGCCCGACGAGCTGCTCGCCTGCGGCGCGCAGATGATCCTCTCCAACACGTTCCACCTGATGCTGCGACCGGGCACGGACGTGGTGCTTGCACATGGCGGCCTGCACGCGCTCATGGCATGGCCGAGGCCCATCCTGACCGACTCGGGCGGCTACCAGGTGTTCAGCCTCGCGGCGATGCGGCGGCTTTCCGAGGAGGGGGTTCGCTTCCGCTCGCCGGTCGACGGCGCGGAGGTCTTCCTGGACCCGGAACGCGCGATGCAGGTCCAGCGTGCACTGGGCTCGGATGTGGCGATGGTCTTCGACGAATGCACGCCGTATCCGGCGACCGAGACTGCGGCACGCGAGTCGATGGAGCTGTCGCTGCGCTGGTCGCAGCGCAGCCGGCGCGCCTTCGATGACCTGCCGGGCGACGGCGTGCTGTTCGGCATCGTCCAGGGCGGCATGTACGAGGCCCTTCGACTGGCGTCGCTCGACGGCCTGGAGCGCCAGGGATTCCCGGGCCTGGCCATCGGCGGCCTGTCCGTCGGCGAACCGCCGGAAGAGCGTGCGCGGGTGCTCGCCCATCTCCTGCCCGCCATGCCGGCCGGCAAGCCGCGTTACCTGATGGGCGTCGGCCGGCCGGAGGACCTCGTCGACGCGGTGGCGGCGGGCGTCGACCTTTTCGATTGCGTCATGCCGACGCGTCATGCGCGCAATGGCCACCTGTTCACGCGCACGGGCGTCCTGAACATCCGCAACGCGCGCCATGCCTCGGACACCGGTCCCGTGGAGCCGGGTTGCACCTGCTACACCTGCCGCAACTTCTCCCGCGCCTACCTGAGGCACCTGGATCGCTGCGGCGAGATGCTCGGTCCGCGGCTCGCGACCGTGCACAACCTGCATCACTACCTCGACCTGATGGCGCGCATGCGCGCGTCGATCGCGGAAGGGAGTTTCGCGGCGTTTCGCGCGGAATTCCACGCCGCGCGTCGCGGCGCGCCGGCGGGGCAGGCGTGAACGCCCGCGTCCCGGCGCTCAGCCGGGCTCGGCGAGCAGCAGCGCCGTGACGGTCGCCATGTCCTCGATCGAGGCGTCGGCGAACGTGGCGCGGAGCTTCCCGGCCTTGTCCACGGCGAACACCTGCGTCGAATGCATGACGTTGTAGCTGCCGTCCTTGGCGGCCGGCTCCTTGAAGAACACGGCGGCGAATCCGGCCGCGATCTTCGCGACCGACTTGGGATCGCCGGTCAGGCCGATGAAGTCCGCCGACAGCGGCGCCAGGTAGGACTTGAGGCGTTCGGGCGTGTCGCGCACCCCGTCGACGCTGATCAGCACGATGTGGGCTTCCCTGAGCGCGCCGTCGCGGGCAGCGTGCAGCGATCGCAGCCGCGCGAGCGTCGTCGGGCAGATGCTGGGGCAATGGGTGAACCCGAAGAACACCAGCACGGGTTCGCCCCGCAGGCTGGAGAAGGCGCGCGCCTTGCCGTCCTGGTCGGTGAGCGTGAAATCCGCGACCGGCGCGGGCGTCGGATTGACGTAGACGCGATCGAGGGTGGGCAGGGACGCTGCCGATGCCGCCCAGCCGGTCGATGCAGCGGCGAGGCAGAGCGCCAGCGCCGCGGCACCGCTAGTTCGCATAGAGCCGCGTCAGCGGGACAGACGCGTAGCTCGTGGTTCCCGGCCTCTTCCAGTACAGGCGCGCGACCGCGGAGCCCGAGTTGTCGTAGTACTCGATGGTGACGCTGTAGCGCTGGTTCTTGGTCAGCGTGATCGGTGCCGAGTCGTTCTCGGTGGTCGAATGCGCGGTCCAGTTGTCGACCACGAGCTCGCCGTTGATCCAGAGCCTCACGCCGTCGTTGGAGCGGGTGCGGAACTGGAAGCTGCCGCTGGAAATGGCCTCGACGAAACCGGTCCAACGCACCGAGAACTGGTTGGCGTTGACGCCCGGCCCGGGCGAGCCGCTCCAGGTGAAGTTCACCTTCTCGGTGCGCTCGAGGACCGGGGCGCCTGCGAGCGTGGTGTTGTTGAAGTAGCGGCCCAGCAGGCCCGCACCCGTGTTGGGCGAACCCCCGGTCGAGCCGCCGCCGCTCGGCGCGGCCGATTCCTGGCCGCCGATCTGGCCGACGTAGGCGACGAGGTCGGCGAGTTCGGCGTCGCTGACACTGACGCCGGCGTGGGCCCGGATCGCATCGCCGAGCGTCGCGGCCTGGCCGCGGTGCAGGTACGGCGCGGTAGCCCAGACGTCGCGCAGTGTCGGGACGTCGATGCCCGACAGCGTACCGCCGAGTCGCTTGCCGCTGCTCGCATCGATCGTGCCGATGTCCTGCGGGTTGCCGGCCGAGCTGATCGTGAACGCCGAGCCGCCGTGGCAGCTGGCGCAGTTCTTCGCGACGAACACGTCGCGGCCGGACGTCGCGGCCGCCGTCAAGGCGCCGCTCGCGCTGCGCAGCGGGCTCGAGGGATAGGTCGTGAGCGACTTGACGTACGCGGCGAGCGCGTCGAGATCGGCCGACAGGCCGGCCTTCGGGTCGCCGAGCGGCTGGCTGCGCGTGCCGGCATTGAAATCGGCGTTGGCCATCAGCCCCGTGCCGCCGGCGAAGTTGCGGATCTGGCCCTCGAAGTCCTGGACCTCGTCGAAATTGTTGCTCCAGTGCAGTGCGCCCTGTGCCCCGGCCCGGCCGCGCAGGTTCACGGTGTTGCGCAGCCCTTCGCCGAACCCGGTCAGGTCCCAGGTGCGCCCGTCGTGCCCGCCGTCGTTGTGGCAGGACGCGCAGCTCATGTACGCGTCACGCGCGAGGCGCGCGTCCTGCGCGTCGTAGAAGAGCTTCTTGCCCAGCAGCACTTCGGCGCTCAGCTTCTCCGCGCCGTGCGAAGTCTTGGTTGCGATCCGCGGCACGTCGGCGATGCCGGTCTCGAGCAGCCCGGAGAGGTCGTAGATGCCGAGCGTGCGGTCCATGAAGTTGTTGACGTAGAGCCGCGTGCCGTCGGCCGACAGCGCGAGGCCCTGCGGCGCGCGACCCACGCCGAAGCGGAACAGTTCGAATCCGCGGTGCGCGTCGACGACCGCCACCTGCCGGCTCGTCTCCAGGGCGACGAAGGCGTAGACGCCGAGCCGGTCGTAGGCGACCGCGCTCGCGACGCTGGCATTGTCGTGGTCCATGCGTCGTGCATGGTCTTCGGATCCGGCGACGAGGTCGATGCGCGAACTGATCGCGCGCACCGTGTTCTGGAAGTTGAGCGGCTGCCCGTCCCGCAGGGCGCCGCGCTTGACGTTGTCCTGCTTCGACGGCACCCAGGCCGAACGGCCGTCGGGGGAAATGGCGACCGCGCCGAGGTAGTTCGGGATGCCCCGGCCCTGGTTCTCGAAGTCCGGCTTGTCGCCGTGGCGCAGCACGACGGTCGAGACCACGCTCATCGCCGGTGCGTTGACGACAACCACCTCGCCGCCGACCGGCTGGCCACCGGCCGTCGTCAGCACGGCCGAGGTGCTCTCTCCCGGCAACGGGCGCGTGATGAACCGCGACGCGTAGAGACGGGAACCGTCACCGCTCACCGAGAGGTGTCGGACATTCGGGCCGACGTCGACGGACCCGAGCACGCTGCCGGTCGTGCCGTCGAGCTTCAGCACGCGCCCGGACGCCTCGAGTGCCACGTACATCGCGTTCCCGGTCGGGTCGGCGACGATGCCGAACGGCTGCGACGCGAACGGCAGCGAGATCGTGCGCGACACCGCGAGGCTCGCGGAATCGACGACCGTGATCGACGCGCTGGTCTTGTTCGTGACCCAGACTTCGCCGTTCGGACGGACCGCGAGCGCGCGCGGCGCCGTGCCGACGCCGATCGTCTTCAGCTTGGCGTTGGTGCCGGCGTTGAAGGCGCTGACCGAATTGTGGTCCTGGTTGACGACCCAGACGCGGTCGATGCCGGCAGGCCGGTCGTCGAAGGCGACGTTGGTCGAGATGCCGGGCCGGTTCGCCGTCAGCGGGTAGTGCACCAGCTGCGTGAAGGTCGTCGATTGCAGGTTGCCGGAGGAGTCCCGGGCGGTGAGCATGACGTAGTAGATGCCCGCCTGGGCGAAGGCGTGCTGGATGGTGGCCGACGACGAGAAGGCCGTCACCGGCGTACCGTCGTCGAAGTCCCACTGGTACTGCATGCCGGCGCCGCCCGTGACGCTGGCCGTGAAGGTCACGGCGGTGCCCGCGGTCGCGGGCGGCGGCGGCGGCGGCGTATTGAGAACGAACGGCGGCCCGGCCGAGATCGTCCACGTGAAGTTCTTGCTGTCGGTGTTGACGCCGTCCGTGGCCGAGACCACGACATTGAACGTCCCGGAGGCCGTAGGAGTGCCCGAGACCAGGCCGGTCGTGGCATTTACGAACACGCCCGGCGGCAGGCCGCTCGCCGCATACGTCAGCGTGTCGCCGTTCGGATCCGTCGCGGACAGCTGCAGCGACACGGGCGTCCCGGCCTGGCCGGACTGCGGCCCGGGATTGGCGATCGTCGGCGTGATGGCCGGGTTGATGACCGGCGCGACCGGAACGCGCACGATCCGCGCGATCGAGGGCGTGCCTGCCGGGTTCAGAACGAACAGCAGGTAGAAGCCGGGCGGGGCATCGGTCGCCCGCGTGGGCGCCTGCGCGATGAGCCGGTCGCCGGTCTGCTGGAACGTGAGTTCGACGAACCGCTGCTCGAAGTTGAAGCTGTGCGAGGACGATGAAGTCTTGATCATCGTCACGCGCCCGACGGCGGCCGTGTTGCCGAGCTGGAGTTCGAAGGTCTCGCCGACGTCGATCGTGGTCGGCGCATCCGCAACGAGCGGCCGTGTCGCAGGGCCGCCGCCGGAGGCGTACAGATAGGGCGGGTAGTAGACCTCGACGTTGGTGTTGTTCTCCGGCCCCGGCGCACCGCCGCCCAGGACGAGCACGCTGCCGTCGGGCATCAGCACGGTATTCGAGTGGTACAGGCGCGCGCGCTGGGCGCTCGCCCCGCGGGTCCACTGGCCGGTCGCCGGATTCCAGATGTCCGCGGTGTAGGCGACGTTGACCATCTCGTTCCAGACGTCGCTGCCGCCGGTCGCGAGCACCTTGCCGTCCGGCAGGATCGTCGCGCTGCCGAGGCGCCGGCGCGAACTCAACGATTGCGTGCTGGTGACCGTCGGCGTGGCCCCGTTGATGTCGATCACCAGCGCGGCGCTCGAATTGCCGCCGAACTGCAGGATGCGGCCCGGCCGGAACATGGCTGCCGTCGCGTCGGACCCGGTGGGCCCGCTGAACTGGCCCGCGGTGGCGATCGACCCCGTGCCGCTCGTATCGACGTAGTACATGCGGCCGCCGCTGTCATAGCCGAAGACGCGGCCGTCCGGCGCGATGAAGTTGCGCGGGTACATGAAGTCGAAGCCGCCGGTGTTGGCGCCGGAGAGCAGGCGGAACGTGCCGTTCGCGGCGCGAATCTCGGGCCGGTCGGTACCGCCCGAGCCGCCCTGGATGTAGGTCTCGCCATTCAGCAGCGTCGTGGACGAGGAGTACCAGCGCGGCCGGTTCATGTTCGACTGGCGCGTCAGCGTGTCGTTGCCGAGATTGAACAGGTTGCTGTTGTTGTTGCCGGTGTTGGTCGTCGACGAGCCGGTCCAGTTGTCGCCGCCGGCGATGAAGACCTGGCTGCCACCCGGCAGGACCAGCTGCGAGCTGCAGAAGAGGTCCGTGCCCGTCGTGTTGGGCAACGTCGAGTGCCCGGCGTCGAGGCCGTCCGACGGGTCCCAGACGTCGTAGGTGTCGATCGCGGTCTGCTGGCCGGTCGTCTTGGTGCCGTAGGTCAGCACGCGCCCGTCCGGCATCAGCACGGCGTGAACCGCGATCACCGGCCAGGGTTTGACCGGTGACCAGGCACCCGCGACATTGTTGGCGCTGGCGGGCAGGGCGCCTGCGAGGGCGGCCGTGACGAGCGCGAAACAGGGCAATGCCCTGGAAACCCACCGAGCCGCGCCCCTGCGCACGGTCCATCCCCTGGTCGTCGTTGTTGGCCGGAGGCGGGGTCGCACAACCCTGCCACCACTTGTGAATTGAGAATATACGCCGTGAACGCTAGGATTTTGGCTGTTGACATAAGCTGCCCCGCCACCCGGGAAACTGTGACCCAGGTAGCAGGTTCGGCCCCGGGAGCGGCGGTCGGGGCCCCCGGGCGGGGCCCGCCGGGTGCTGTGGCATAATCGCGCGCCCCAACGGGCCGGTCAGCCGGCCCCCGCAGAGGAACGACATGGACTTCTTCATTACGACCGCCTGGGCCCAGGCTGCTCCAGGATCGACGGCCGGCACGCTCAGCACGATCCTGCCGCTCGTCCTCATCTTCGTCGTCTTCTATTTCCTGCTCATCCGGCCGCAGACCAAGCGCGCCAAGGAGCACCGCGAGATGGTCGCCAAGCTGGCTGCCGGCGACGAGATCGTCACCAACGGCGGGATCCTGGGGCGCATCACCGAGGTGGGCGAGGGCTTCGTGACGCTGCAGGTGGCCTCGGGCGTCTCGATCCAGGTCCAGAAATTCCAGGTCGCACAGCTGATGCCCAAGGGCACGTTCAAGGGCGCCTGAGCGCCCGCGACCGTCGCCTGTGCAGCGTTACCCCCTCTGGAAGGGCATCCTGGTCGCGGCCGTCATGGTCGCGGCCATCCTGCTCGCGCTCCCGAACTGGTACGGCGAGTCCCCCGCGCTGCAGTTGTCGCGGCACGACCGGGCTCCCGTGGCGGCGGAAGCGGCCGAGCGCATCGAGGCCGACCTGCGCTCCGCGGGCATTTCTCCCGAGGAGCGGTTCATCGACGGCGACGGCCGGCTCTGGCTGCGCTTCGGCGCAGTCCCGGCCCAGTTGGCCGCCCGTGACCTGATCCAGCGCAACGCCGAGGGTGAGTACGCGATCGCCCTGACATTCGCCTCGCGCGCACCCGCCTGGCTCGCCGGTCTCGGACTCGAGCCGATGAGCCTCGGCCTCGACCTGCGCGGCGGCATGCACCTCGTCTACGAAGTGGACGTCGCCGGCGCCGTGGGCCAGCTGCTGCAGCGCATGGAACGCGATTTCCGCAAGGTGCTGCGCGATGCGCGCATCCAGTACCAGGACGTCGCGGTCGACGGCAGCGGCGTGCGCGTCCTGCTGCGCGACCCGGCGGAGGCCGGTGCCGCGCGCGAGGCGATCGCCGACTACGACGCCACGCTCACGGTGACCGACGGGCCGGCGCCCGGCATGCTAGTGGCGACCCTGTCCGAGGACCAGGTCCGCCAGCGGCAGGATTTCGCGATCCAGCAGAACATCACGGCGCTTTCCAACCGCGTGGATGCGCTCGGCGTCGCCGAGTCGGTGGTGCAGCGCCAGGGTCTCAACCGCATCGCGGTGCAGCTGCCCGGCGTTCAGGACGCCTCCGAGGTCGTGCGACTGCTCGGCAAGGTGGCGACGCTCGAGTTCCGGCTGGTGGACACGGTCAACAGCCCGGCCGAAGCGGCCCGCACCGGTCGCGCGCCGCTCGGTACGCGGCTCTACCACGAGCGCAGCGGGTCGCCGGTGCTGCTCAAGCGCGACGTCATCGCCACCGGCGAGCAGCTGATCGACGCCTCGTTCGCGCCCTCCCAGGGCGAGCCGGCGGTGAGCGTGCGGCTGGACAGCCGCGGCGGCGACGAGATGCTGCGCGCCACGCGGGAGAATCTCAACAAGCCGATGGCGGTGGTGTTCATCGAGCGGGACCGCGAGCTGGTCGAGCGTGACGGGCAGCAGGTGGTCGTGGACCGTTCGAAGGAAGAAGTGATCAGCGTCGCCACCATCCGCGGCGTGTTCTCGAACAATTTCCAGATTACCGGCCTGTCGGCGGCAGAGGCCACCGAGCTCGCGAAGCTGCTGCGCGCAGGCGCCCTGGCGGCGCCGGTCTACATCGTCGAGCAGCGGGTCATCGGGCCGAGCCTGGGCCAGGACAACATCGACGACGGCGCGCGGGCGCTCACGATCGCAGCGCTGGCCATTTTCGCCTTCATGATCGTGTACTACCGCGTGTTCGGCGTGATCGCCTGCGTCGTGCTTTCGGCGAACGTGGTCCTCATCATCGCGGCGCTGGCGCTGTTCAACGCAGCGCTCACGCTGCCCGGCATCGCGGGCATCGTCCTGACCATCGGCACCGCGGTGGACGCGAACATCCTCATCTACGAACGCATCCGCGAGGAACTCGAGGTGGGCGCCTCGCCGATGGCCGCGATCGGCGCCGGCTTCGACAAGGCCTTCTCGGCGATCGCCGATTCCAACGTGACGATGTTCCTGGCCGGCGTCATCCTGTTCATGTTCGGGTCGGGGCCCGTGCGCGGCTTCGCGGTGACGATGTGCATCGGCATCGTCGCCTCGATGTTCACCGCACTGGTCGGCAGCAAGGCCCTGATCCACCTGGTCTACGGCCGCCGCCGCCGCGTCGAGCGGCTGGCGATCTGAGCAGCGGCCATGATGCAGTTCCTCAAGGAAGTCCCCTCGATCCGGTTCATGCAGCGCCGGCGCCAGTGGTACTGGCTGTCGGTCGCCATGATCGTGGCCTCCATCGCGGTGATCCTGGTGCGCGGGCTGAACCTGACCGTCGACTTCACGGGCGGCGTCGTGCTCGAAGTCGGGTTTTCGCAGCCGATCGACCTCGAGCGGGCGCGATCGGCACTGGACGCGGCCGGTTTCGAGGACTACCAGGTGCGCAATTTCGGCACCGCCAGCGAACTGGAAGTGCGCCTGCCGCCCGCCGGGACGGGCGAAGCGGCCGGCGTCCAGGCCCGCGTCATGGACGCGATGCAGACGCTCGACGCGAAGGCGGAGCTGCGACGCACGGAGTCGGTCGGGCCGCAGGTCAGCCGGCAGCTGGGCGAGCAGGCCGCGCTCGCCGTGCTGATGACCCTGCTGCTGGTGCTGATCTACATCGCCCTGCGCTTCCGCTGGCGGTTCGGCATCGGCTCGCTGGTGGCCTCGCTGCACGATCCCATCGTCGCCGCCGGCGCAATTGCGCTGCTGCAGATCCCGTTCGACCTGAACGTGGTCGCCGCGCTGCTGACGATCCTCGGCTATTCGGTCAACGACACGGTGGTGATCTTCGACCGCATCCGCGAGCGGTTCCGCTCGATGCGCAAGGCGACGCCGGCCGAGGTGATCGACCGCGCCATCAACGAGACGCTCGGCCGCACCATCATCGTCGCCGGCTGCGCGCTGGCGTCAGTGGTGTTCCTGGCGGTGCTGGGCGGCGAGACACTGCGCGGCTTTGCGGTGGCCCTGTCGATCGGCATCGTGATCGGCACGTACTCCTCGATTTACGTCGCCGGCGCGATCGCGCTCGACCTCGGCGCATCCGCCCGCGACTTCATGCCGCCCGAGAAGCGCGGCGACGTGGACGACCTGCCCTGAGCGCGGCACGGCGGAGGCCTGATTGCTAGAGTTCCTGAGCCAACCGGAAGTCTGGATCTCGCTGCTGACGCTGACGTTCCTCGAGATCGTCCTCGGCATCGACAACATCATCTTCCTGTCGATCCTGGTCTCGAAGCTCCCGCCGGAGCTGCAGCACCGCGGCCGCATCATGGGCCTCGCGTTCGCCATGGTGACGCGCATCGGCCTGCTGTTCTCGCTCACCTGGCTGATCGGCCTGACCGCGCCGTGGTTCACCGTCCTCGGCGAGGAGATCTCCGGCCGCGACCTGATCCTGTTCGTCGGCGGCCTGTTCCTGCTGGCCAAGAGCGTGAGCGAGATCCACGGCGCGCTCGAAGGCGCCGAGCAGGTGCAGCGCGAGGTCAAGCTGCGCACCAACGTGCTGTCGGTCGCGATCCAGATCGGCCTGATCGACATCGTGTTCTCGCTCGACTCGGTGCTGACCGCCGTGGGGCTCGCCGACCACCGTTCGGTCATGGTTACGGCGATCGTCATCGCCGTGCTGGTCATGATGTTCATGGCGCGCCCGATCCACGAATTCATCGAGCGCCACCCGACCATCAAGATGCTGGCGCTCTCGTTCCTGATCCTGATCGGCGTCGCGCTGATCGGCGAGTCGCTCGAGTTCCACATCCCGAAGGGGTACCTGTACTTCGCGATGGCCTTCTCGGTCGGCGTCGAGATGATCAACATCCGGCTGCGGCAGCGCACCACGCCGGTCGACCTGCGCGGCCCGGATCTCCCGGACGACGACAGGCACCCGAAGCGCTGATCACCTCGCGCGCCTGGCCGGTCGGGGCGCTGGCGCGCGTGCTTCGCCGGCGGGGTCCGTCGCGCGCGCGCTTGGCCGGCCGGGGACCCTCGCTCGCTCCGCCGGAACTTTAGTCGCTACGCTCAGGGACCCGTCCGGCCGGTGCGCGCCTGACGGATCCCGCCGGCGAATCACGCGCGCCAACGCTGCTGCCGGCCAAGCGCGCGCGGAACATGTCGCGGCTTGCCGAGTGCGCGACTGGCCGCGCGGACCGCTACTTGTTGAGCTTGCTGTGCCTGCGGCTGTAGCCGAAGTAGATCAGGAAGCCGATCACGATCCAGCCCGTCATCCACTTCCAGTTGTCGACGAAGGCACGCGTGAACAGCCACAGGCAGGCCGCGGCGCCCAGGATGCACACGACCGGGGCGGCCGGCACGCGGAACGCGCGCGGCAGGTCGGGACGCGTGCGGCGCAGGATCAGGACGCCGATGCAGACGGTCGCGAATGCGAGCAGCGTGCCCATCGAGACCAGGTCGCCGAGAACGTTGATCGGCAGGAGGCCTGCGAGGATGACCGCCGTCACGCCGACGACGACCGTGCCGACGTGCGGCGTGCGGTATTCCGGGTGCACGCGGCCGAACAGCGGCGGGATCAGCCCGTCGCGCGACATCGAGTAGAAGATGCGCGGCTGGCCGAGCGTCATGACCAGGATCACGGAGGTGAGTCCCGCGATCGCGCCGATCTCGACGATCGACTTGAGCCAGAGCAGGTTCGGGTAATTCTCGAGCGCCGTCGCGACCGGCTTCGGCGTTCCGAGCAGGTTGTACGGCATGATCCCGGTCATGACGGCCGACATCGCGATGTAGATCAGCGTGCAGATGAACAGAGATCCGAGGATGCCGATCGGCATGTCGCGCTGCGGGTTCTTCGCTTCCTGCGCGGCGGTCGACACCGCGTCGAAGCCGATGTAGGCGAAGAACACGACGGTGGCGCCGCGCAGCACGCCGTCCCAGCCGAAGCGGCCCGGACCTTCCGGCTCGGGAATGAAAGGCGTCCAGTTCGAGGTGTCGACGTACTGCAACGTGAAGCCCATGAACAGCAGGATCACGCCGACCTTGACCATCACGATGAGGGCATTCACCGACGCCGACTGCGTGATGCCGCGGTAGCAGAGGGCGGCGACGGCCACGACGATCGCGACCGCCGGCAGGTTGACGAGCGCCCCGGTCTTGACGAGGTGGCCGTCGACGACGTTGAGGGGCGCGCTGGTCAAGGCCGCCGGCAATGCCAGCGACGTGCCCAGGAACGCCCCGAGCGTGTCGAGCAGCCCGGTGAAGTAGCCGGACCAGCCGACCGCCACGGTCGCGGCGGCGAAAGTGTATTCGAGCACGAGGTTCCAGCCGATGAACCAGGCGACGACCTCGCCGAGCGTCGCGTAGGAGTAGGAATAGGCGCTTCCGGAAACCGGCAGCATGGCGGCGAATTCCGCGTAGCAGAGGCCGGCGAACGCGCAGGCGACGCCCGCGATCACGAACGAGAGGACGATTGCAGGACCCGCGTGGTTAGCGGCGGCGTTGCCCGTCATGACGAAGATGCCGGCGCCGATGACCGCGCCTATTCCGAGCATCACCAGGTGGCGTGCGGTGAGCGCGCGCTTGAGCGTGACCTCGCCCCCGACGACGGCCTCCGTCTCCGCGATGGACGTGACGGGCTGGGTGCGAAACAGGCTCATGCGAGATCCCCCCTGCAAAAACCGTGAGGGACTCTAACCCAGCCCCGGCGTGATTGCGAGCCGGCGCCAGGCCGTCATTTGCGAAGCTCTTCGTCGAGCAGCGGAGCGAACGCCTCGACGAGCGCCGCGAACACCCGCGGCGATCCGACCAGCAGGTTGCCGCCGTCGCGGTACTCGCCGCCGGTGAAGTCGCCGACGCGGCCGCCCGCTTCGGTGATGAGGAGGTTTCCCGCGGCCGTGTCCCACGGCGACAGCCCGACTTCCCAGAATCCGTCGAGCCGTCCTGCCGCGACGTAGGCGAGGTCCAGCGACGCGGCGCCGGGCCGGCGCACGCCCGCGGTCGCGTTCATCACGCGTTCGAGCATCGCGAGATAGGGCTTCAGCCACAGCTTGTTCTCGCGGTAGGGAAAACCGGTGCCGATCAGGGCGCCGTCGAGCCCGGTCCGCTGCGAGACGCGCAGCCGGCGCCCGTCGAGCTGGGTGCCGGCGCCGCGCTCCGCCGTGAAGAGTTCGCCGCGCATTGGGTCGAGCACCACCGCGACTTCCGCGCGGCCGCGGTGTCGGCAGGCGACCGACACCGCGAACTGCGGGAAGCCGTGCAGGAAATTGGTGGTGCCGTCGAGCGGGTCGATGACCCACGTGTAGTCGTCGCCGGGTTGCGCACCGGACTCCTCGGCGAGGAATCCGTGCGACGGGTAGGCCTTGCGGATCGCCGCGATGAGCACCTGCTCGGCGGCGCGGTCGACCTCGCTCACGAAGTCGTTGCGGCCCTTCTCGCTGACGACCAGCGCGCCGACGCGGTCGAGGCTGCGGACGATCACCTCGCCGGCGCGGCGCGCGGCGCCGACCGCGATGTTGAGCAGGGGATGCATGACCTAGAATAGCAGCAAGCCCCCCGGAACCGCGATGTCCGCCATCCGCTTCGTGCTCGTCGACACCCAGCATCCCGGCAACGTCGGCGCGAGTGCGCGCGCCATGAAGAACATGGGCCTGGATGCGCTGGTGATGGTGCGGCCGCGTGCATCCGCGCATCCCGACGCCGCGGCCCGCGCCGCGGGCGCCGCGGACGTCCTCGATGGCGCGCGCACGGTCGCCACGGTCGACGAGGCACTGGCCGGGTGCGGTCCCGTGTTCGGCACCACGGCGCGCGTGCGCAGCGCGAACTGGCGCGTAATCGACGCGCGCGAGGCCGCGGCCGAGCTCGCCGGGGCCAGCGCGTCGCGGCCGGCCGCCGTGCTGTTCGGCGGCGAGCGCAACGGGCTCGCGAACGAGGATATCGAGCGCTGCCAGGCGCTCGTGCGCATCCCCTGCGCGGCGGGCTACGAGTCACTCAACCTGGCCCAGGCCGTGCAGATCGTCGCCTACGAGATCCGCATGGCCCGCCTGCACGGCGCGGGCGCCCCGCTCGCGCCGCAGCCCGCGACGGCCGACGAGATGCGCGCCCTGGAGTGCCACCTCGAGCGCGTGATGCGCGGCAGCGGCTTCCTGCACGAAGGGAATGCCGGGCAGCTCGGCGCGCGCGTGCGCCGGCTCATCGGCCGCGCCGCGCCGGACGACGGCGAGGTGCGCATCCTGCGCGGCTGGCTGGCCGCCATCGAGCGCGGCCTCGGATCCGGCCGGTGAGGCCCGGCGGCATGGACGAAGCCGTCTACCTCGACTACGCGGCGACCGCGCCGCTCGATGCGCGGGTCGCGGAGGCGATGGCGGCCTGCCTCGCGGATCCCGCCATGCAGGCAAATCCCGCATCGGTCCATGCCGCGGGACGCGCGGCCGCGACCGCCGTGGCGGTCGCGCGGGGGCAGGTCGCGCAACTCGTGAATGCACCGCCGGAGGCCATCGTCTTCACGTCAGGCGCCACCGAGAGCGTCAATCTCGCCGTGCTCGGCGCCGCGCGCGCGGCGGGCGCGGACCGGCGGCACGTCGTGACTTCGCGGGTCGAGCACCGCGCGGGTCTCGCCGCGTGCCGCCAGCTCGAGCGCGAGGGGCTCGACGTGACCTGGCTCGTGCCGGGCCGCGACGGCATCCTCGAGGCCGGGCAGGTCGCATCGGCGTTGCGCGACGACACGGCCCTCGTGTCGCTCATGCACGCCAACAACGAGACCGGCGTGCTGACCGACGTCGACGCCGTCGCGCGCCTGTGCGCGGAACGCGGCATCCTGCTGCACGTCGACGCCGCGCAAAGCGCCGGCAGGTTGCCGCTCGACGCGACGCAGCCGGGCATCGCGCTGCTCAGTTTCTGCGCACACAAGCTCGGCGGCCCCAAGGGCGTCGGCGCACTCTACGTGCGCAGGCGTCCGCGCCCCGCGATCCGGCCGCTGCAGTTCGGCGGCGGGCAGGAGCGGGGGCTGCGCCCCGGCACCCTGGCGACGCACCAGCTGGTCGGGTTCGGCGTCGCCTGCGAGATCGCGCGCCAGGCGCTCGCCGACCAGGCGGCGCGCACGCGCGACCTGCGCGAGCGCCTGTGGCTTGCGCTGCAGCCGGCAGCCCCCCTGTGGCGCAACGGTGCGGCCGATCCCTCGGTACCCGGCATCCTGAGCGTCGGCTTCGCCGGCGTGGAGGGGGAAAGCCTGCTGCTCGAGCTGGACGGTGCGGTCGCCTGCTCGAGCGGCGCGGCCTGCGGCTCGGCGACCGGCGAGCCGTCCTACGTGCTGCGCGCGCTCGGGCGATCGGACGAGGCGATCCAGGCCTCGCTGCGCCTCAGCCTCGGCCGCGGGACGACGGCCGGCGATGTCGACCGCGCGGCGGCGCTGCTGGTGCGCGCGGTCGCGCGATTGCGCGCGGCGCTGCCGGCCGGGGCGCTGGAGCGGATCGCATGAGCGCGGTCGACCCGCGCTACTCGCAGCGCGTGCGGACGCTGTTCGGCCGGCTCGACGGCGCCGGCGAGCCTTCCCCGGGCCCCGGAAGGCTCGTGGCCGGCGAGGCCTGCGCGCTGGACCGCGGTGCCTGGGTCCGGTTCGCGGCACGCCTGGCAGGCGACAGGATCGAGGACTGCCGGTTTCGCGCCTTCGGCTGTCCGCACACGCTGGCGGCCGCGTCCTACGTGGCCGGTTCCCTGCGCGGCGCAGCGCTCGCCGACGCGGCCGCCATCGACGCTGCCGCGCTGCGCCGCGAGCTGGACGCGCCGGCGGAGAAGATGGGCCGGCTGCTGGTCGTCGAGGACGCGCTGCGGGCGCTGCTCGCCGATGCGCGTGGGGTACAATAGATCGCGTCGATGGCCATTTCGCTCACCCCTGCCGCCGCGGACCGCGTGCGCCACTTCCTCGCCGAGCGCGGGCACGGCGTCGGGCTGCGCCTCGGCGTGCGCAAGACCGGCTGTTCCGGGTTTGCCTACGTCGTCAACTACGCGGACGCCGTCGAGCCCGGCGACCGGGTATTCGACAGCGAAGGCGTGCGCGTGCTGGTGGATGCCCGCAGCCTCGAGCTGATCGACGGCACGGTGGTCGATTTCGTCCGCGAGGGCCTGAACGAGGCCTTCCGTTTCAGGAACCCCAACGTGCGCGGCGAGTGCGGCTGCGGCGAGAGCTTCAGCGTCTGATTTTCCCTTTCCGGACGGGGACTTCCGTGCGCATGGCGTTTGCCGGGGGAGGGTGGCCGCGGGTACAATGCGCGGCTGATTTCCACCCCTGGAGCCCGAGGAAACCATGGCGCTCGAGCGAACCCTGTCCATCGTCAAGCCCGACGGCGTCGCCCGTAACCTGATCGGCGACGTCTACCACCGCTTCGAGCGCGCCGGCCTTCGGGTCGTTGCTGCGCGCATGCTGCACCTGACCCCGCGCCAGGCGGAGGGCTTCTACGCGGTCCACCGCGAGCGCCTGTTCTTCCGGGACTTGTGCGCCTACATGACCTCCGGGCCCGTGATGGTGCAGGTGCTCGAAGGGGATTCGGCGGTGACACGCCATCGCGAGATCATGGGCGCGACGGACCCCAAGAAAGCCGCGCCCGGGACGATCCGCGCCGACCTCGCGACCAGCATCGAGGAGAATGTCGTGCACGGGTCCGACAGCGCGGAGAACGCGGCGCGCGAGATCGCCTACTTCTTCGCCGAAACGGCGCTTTGTCCGCGCACGCGCTGAGCGGCCGCGGGCGATGAGCGAGGCGGCGCAGCCCGTGAACCTGCTCGGCATGACCCGCGCCGAGCTCGAGGCCTTCGTCGCCGGCTTCGGCGCGAAGCCTTACCGTGCGCGCCAGCTGCTCAAGTGGATCTACCGTCGCGGGGAATCCGATTTCTCGCGCATGACCGACCTGGCCAAGGATTTCCGCGCCCAGCTCGCGTTGCGCGCTCGCGTGGCGGTGCCCGAGATCGTCGCGGACCGGACCGCCTCCGACGGCACGCGCAAGTGGCTGCTGCGCATGCCCGGGGCCGCCGGCAACGAGCAGGCGGTGGAAACGGTGTTCATCCCGGAGCCGGGCCGCGGCACGCTCTGCGTCTCGAGCCAGATCGGCTGCGCCCTCGACTGTTCCTTCTGCGCGACCGGAGCCCAGGGCTTCAACCGCAACCTCACCGCGGCCGAGATCATCGGCCAGCTCTGGCTCGCGAACCGCGAACTCGGCCGCGACCCGGACGGCGAGCGCATCGTCACGAACGTGGTCCTGATGGGCATGGGTGAACCCCTGGCCAATTACCGGAACGTGCTGCCGGCGATGCAGCTCATGCTGGACGACCTCGGCTACGACCTTTCACGTCGCCGCGTGACGCTGTCCACGTCGGGGCTGGTGCCGCAGATCCTGCGCCTGGCGGAAGACGCCAACGTCGCGCTCGCCGTGTCGCTGCACGCGCCGAACGACCGGCTGCGGGACGAACTCGTGCCGATCAACCGCAAGCACCCGATCGCGGAGCTGCTCGCCGCCTGCTGGCACTATCTCGAGAGGCAGAACGGCCGCAGCGTGACCTTCGAATACACCATGCTGGACGGCGTCAATGACCGGCCCGAGCACGCGCGGGAACTTGCGAGGCTGCTGCGCGGTCATGATGCCAAGGTCAACCTGATCCCCTTCAATACGTTCCCCGGCACGCGCTACCGGCGGTCGCCTGCCGAGGCCATCCGGCGGTTTCGCGACCTGCTCATGCAGGGAGGCGTCATGGCGACCATTCGCAAGACTCGCGGCGACGAAATCGATGCAGCCTGCGGCCAGCTGCGCGGGCAGGTCCTGGACCGCACGCAGGTGCGGCTCGGCAGCAAGCTCGTCAACCTCGCGGTGCGCGCATGAGTGCGCGTACCGCGGCCGTCGTGCTCGCGTGGCTCGCCGCGACCGCGGCCTGGGCCCAGAGCCCGGCGCCCGATCCGACCGCCGAGGCCGGGCGCATCAACGCGCGGCTGGCGATGGAATACCTGAAACGCGACCATCTGCAGGCCGCGCAGGAAAAGATCGAGAAGGCCCTGCAGCAGAATCCGCACGACGTGAACGTGCAGCTGTCCGCGGGGCTGGTCTACGAGCGGCTGCTGGAGACGAAGAAGGCCGAGAAGCACTATCGCCAGGCGGTGCGCGAGGACGCGGACAGTCCCGAGGCGCTCAACGCGCTGGCGGCCTTCCTGTGCCGCGACAAGCAGCAGGCGAAAGGCGAGGAGATGTTCCTCAAGGCTGCCGCGAATCCGCTGTACCGCACGCCGTTCGTCGCCTACACGAATGCCGGCGTGTGCGCGCGCAGCGCCGGCCGGCTCGAGCAGGCGGAACGCTACCTGCGCCAGGCCCTGACCGCGCAGGTGGACTATCCCGAGACCTACGCGCAGCTCGCCGGCGTGCTGCACGAGCGCGGCAGCAACCTGCAGGCGCGCGCTTTCGTCGAACGCTACCTCGCGGTCGCGCCGCCGACGCCCGACATGCTGCTGCTGGGCCACAACATCGAACTGGCGCTCAAGGACCCGGCCGCGGCCGCGGGTTTCCGCGAGCGGCTCAGCAAGGAGTTCCCCGAGTCCGAGCAGGCGCGCGCGGCCGAAGGGCTGGCAAACCGGAATCCGGGATGAGCGAGCGTCCCGGCCCCGGGTCGCCGGGCTTGCAGCTGCGCAAGGCTCGCGAGGCCCGCGGTCTCTCGATCGAGGAGGTCGCGGACCGCCTGCGCCTCAACGAGGCGCTCGTGCTGGCGATGGAGGAAGACCGGTTCGGCCTGCTCGGCGCGCCGGTCTTCGCGCGCGGGCACCTTCGCAACTACGCCTTGCTCGTCGGAGCATCCGAGCAACAGGTGCTGGATGCCTTCGACGTCGGCGACCTCCCGGAGCCGACGCTGCTGCCTGCAGGCGAGCGGCTGCCGGCACCGCGCGCCCGCGCGCCCTGGATCGCCGCGCTCGCGATCCTGGCTGTTGCCGCAGCGGCGGCCGCCTGGTGGCTGATCCGCGAGTAGCGCCATGACCCGCAAGCTCCAGGCCATCCGCGGCATGAACGACCTGCTCGCCGGGCAGCTGCCCTACTGGCAGCGCGTCGAAGCCGCCGCGCGCGAGCTGTTCGCGGATTACGGCTACCGCGAAATGCGCGTGCCGCTCGTCGAGCACGCCGAGCTCTTCCACCGTTCGATCGGCGAGCACACCGACATCGTCGAGAAGGAGATGTACAGCTTCGAGGACCGCGGCGGCGACCGCCTGAGCCTCCGGCCGGAAGCCACCGCCGGCCTGGTGCGTGCCGCGATCGAGCACGGCCTGCTGCACAACCAGCGGCAGCGGGTGTGGACCTCCGGGCCGATGTTCCGCCACGAACGCCCGCAGCAGGGCCGTTACCGGCAATTCCACCAGATCGACTGCGAGGCCTTCGGCTACCCGGGGCCCGACATCGATGCCGAGATCATCCAGATCTCCGCGCGGTTGTGGCGCAAGCTCGGGATCCGCGACGTCGCGCTGTCGGTGAACTCGCTCGGCACGCCGGAGTCCCGGGCCCGCTACCGGGCCGTGCTGGTCGATTACCTCGCCGGCCGGCGTCCGGAACTGGACGCGGACAGCCTGCGCCGCCTAGAGGCGAATCCGCTCAGGATCCTGGATTCGAAGAACCCGGCGATGCGCTCCCTGATCGACGGCGCTCCCCGGCTCATCGACCATCTCGATGACGGCTCGCGCCGGCATTTCGACCGGTTTCTGGAGCTGCTCGCGGCCTGCGGCATCGACGCCGAGGTCGACCCGCGACTGGTGCGCGGCCTCGACTACTACACGCGCACCGTGTTCGAGTGGCGCACGACGGCGCTCGGCTCGCAGGATGCCGTCTGTTCGGGCGGCCGGTATGATGGGCTGGTCGAGCTGCTGGGCGGCGAGCCGACGCCCGCCGTCGGCTGGGCGCTCGGCGTCGAACGGGTGGTCAGCCTGTTGCAGGCGGCGGCGCCCGACACGGCCGCAGCCGCGCCCGCCGTGTACCTGGTCCTGTCGGGCGAGAATGCCGAACGGGCGGGGCTTGCGCTCGCCGAGCGGCTGCGGGACGCGCTGCCCGGTGCCGGAATCCTCGCCAACATGGAAGGCGGAAGTTTCAAGGCGCAGCTCAAGCGCGCGGACCGCAGCGGCGCGGCCTACGCGGTCATCGTCGGCGACGACGAAGCGGCGCGGGGCGTGGCGGCGGTGAAGTCGCTGCGCGACGGCGCGGCGCAGCAGGAATGTTCGTGGAACGAGTTGCCGCACCGGCTGCAGTCGCTGCTGCGGCCGGGCGAGTCAACAGGAAGCAACGATGGTCGATGAATACCTTTCCGAGCGCGAGCAGGCGGACCAGCTACGCAACTGGCTGCGCGAGAACTGGATCTGGCTGGTCGCCGGCGTCGCGCTGACGCTGGCCGGGTACTACGGCTATCGCTGGTGGGAGTCGCGCCAGGCGGCGCGCTCGGTCGCGGCGGGTGAACGACTCGGCGCGATGCTCGAGGCGATCGGCGCCGGCCGCCTCGACGAAGGCGTCAGGATCGCGGGCGAAGTGACCGGGGAGTACGCGGATACGCCGTATGCCGACCAGGCGACGCTCGTGCTGGCGCGGCTGGACGTCGACGCCGGCGATTTCTCCGCGGCGGAAGGCAGGCTCGCCCGGGTGGCCGACGCGTCGAAGGACCCGGACCTGCGGACGGTCGCGCGGCTGCGCCTGGTGCGCGTGCTGCTCGCCCAGGGGCGCTACGACGATGCGCTCGCGGCGCTGGACAAGGTCGCGGCGCCGTCCGTCGACGCGCGGGTCCTCGAACTGCGCGGCGACGTGAAACTCGCGCAGGGCGACCGGGACGCGGCGCTCGCGCAATGGCGCCAGGCCGAAGCCGCGGTCTCCGCCGATCCCGCCTCCGCCGGGCAGATCGATGCGGAACTCCTGCGGCTCAAGATCGCCGAACTGGGCGCGGGCCCGGCGGCAAAGTAAGGCACGGCGATGAAACGATTCCTGGTGGTGGCGGCGGCTGCGGTTGTCCTGGCGGCGGCCTGCAGCAAGGAAGAAGACGTGGCTCCTCCCGCGGAGCTGGTCGATTTCGAGCCGCTCGTGCGCATCGAGCGCGTGTGGAAGGCCGGAACCAAGGGCGGCGACGACGTGCTGCGCCTCGGGCTGCGTCCCGTGACGGAAGGCGAGCGGGTCTTCGTGGCGGGCCACGGCGGCGACGTCCAGTCCCTCGAGATCGCGACCGGCCGGGTCGCCTGGCGCACGGATACGAAGCTCGAACTGTCCGGCGGGCCGAACGTGGGCGAAGGAATCGTCATCGTCGGCGGCACCGGCGGAGAGCTCGTGGCGCTCGACGCCGCGTCGGGCAGCGAGCGCTGGCGCGTCGTGACGGGCGGCGAAGTCCTCGCGCCTCCGGTCGTGGCCGGCGGCCTCGTGGTCGTGCGCACGGTGGACGGCCGCCTGCGGGCCTTGCGGGCCGGCGATGGCGGCGAAGCGTGGACCTACGAGCAGCCCGTGCCGCGCCTGACGCTGCGCGGCAACGGCAGCCCGGTCGTCGACGGCGACATGGTCATCGCCGGCCTCGACAACGGCAAGGTGGTCGCGCTGTCGCTCACGACCGGCGACCTGCTGTGGTCCACGACCGTGGCGCCGTCGCAGGGGCGCACCGAGATCGAGAGGCTCGTCGACATCGATTCGCCGGTCCGCGTCGTCGGGGACGACATCTTCGTGGTCGGCTACCAGGGTCGCGTCGCGATGCTGGCGCGCGATACCGGCCAGCTCTGGTGGGGACGCGACCTGTCGAGCAACCGCGGTCTCGCCGTCGACCAGGACACCATCTACGTGACCACCGCGGACAGCAGCGTCGTCGCATTGCGCCGGCGCGACGGCACGCCCGTGTGGACGCAGGATGCGATGCTGCGCCGTTCGCTCACGGCCCCGGCGCTGGCGGGCGACACGCTGGTGGTCGCCGACTTCGAAGGCTACGTCCACTGGCTGGACGCGGCGACGGGACAGATGCTCGCGCGCGGCAAGAGCGGCGGCGGCCGGATCAGCAACACGCCGGTCGTGGCGGGCGAGTTCCTGCTGCTGCAGACCGATTCCGGCGACGTGCAGGCCTGGCGCGCCCGGGCGCGCGCCACGGGCTGATCGCTGCCCGGCGACGCATGACATGCTGCCGGTCCTCGCCCTGGTCGGACGGCCGAACGTCGGCAAGTCGACCCTCTTCAACGCCCTGACCGGCACGCGCGACGCGCTGGTCGCCGACGTCCCGGGTCTGACCCGCGACCGCAAGTACGGCTACGGGCGCGCCGAACCGCACGCCTTCATCGTCGTGGACACCGGCGGGCTGGTCGAGACGCCGCGCGGCATGCACGAGCTGATGGCACGGCAGACCGCGCGCGCCATCGACGAGGCCGACCGCGTGGTATTCCTGGTCGACGGCCGTGCGGGCCTCGACGCCGCCGATCGCTTCGTCGCCGACGTGCTCCGCAGGAGCGGCAAGCCGGTGACCGTCGCCGTCAACAAGTGCGAGGACCGCGATCCCGCGATCGTCACCGCCGACTTCCACGGCTTCGGCTTCGGCGAGCCGGTCGCGATCTCCGCGGCCCACCGGCAGGGGCTCGACGACCTGGTCGCGGCGGCGCTCGCCGGCGTCGAGCCGGTCGAGGCCGCCGGGCAGGCGCCCGATCGCGCGATCCGCGTCTGCGTGGTCGGCCGGCCGAACGTCGGCAAGTCCACGCTGATCAACCGCCTCGTGGGCGAAGAGCGGGTCATCACCTTCGACGAGCCCGGCACGACCCGGGACGCGGTCCAGGTGCCATTCGAGCGCGACGGCGTCGACTACGTACTGATCGACACCGCGGGCGTACGGCGCCGGGCCCGCGTCGACGAAGGGCTCGAGAAATGGAGCGTGATCAAGACGCTGCAGGCGATCGACGAGGCGCACGTGGTGATCGGCGTCGTCGACGCGCGCGACGCGGTCGCGGAACAGGACGCGACGCTGTTCGGCCTGGCTGCCGAGCGCGGCCGCGCCCTGGTCGTCGCGGTGAACAAGTGGGACCACGTGGAGCCGGGCCAGCGCGAGGCGATCCGTGACCAGGTGGCGCAGCGGCTGCGGTTCCTCGATTTCGCGCCGATCCACTACATTTCGGCCCTGCACGGCAGCGGCGTCGGCAACCTGATGGACGCCGTGCGCGCGGCCCACGCGGCGGCCATGCGCGAGATGCCGACGCCGGAACTCACGCGCGTGCTGGAGGCGGCGATCCGGCAGCACCAGCCGCCGCTGGTGCGCGGGCGACGGATCCGGCTGCGTTATTCGCACCAGGGCGGGCGCAACCCGCCGGTCATCGTCGTCCACGGGGCGCAGGCGGAGCGCACCCCGGAGGACTACCGGCGTTACCTGGTGAACTGCTTTCGCGAGGCTTTCCGGCTGCAGGGCACGCCGGTCCGCGTGGACCTGCGCAGCGAGGCGAATCCCTTCGCCGGCCGCCGCGACAAGCTGACCCCGCGCCAGCGCCGCACGCGCGATCGGCGCAAGCCGCGCCCGCGCCGCTGAATCAGGCTTTTCCCGGGAGGACGCGTGCGCGCAGGCGCCCCCGGGCCAGGCGCGCCTCGATCTCGGTTCCCGGCGGGGCGTCCGCTGCCTCGCGCACGACATCCCCGCTCGCGGCGAGCGTGACGATCGCATAGCCGCGTCCGAGCGTCGCGAGCGGGCTGGTCGCCTCGAGGCCGCGCGCCGCGGCATGGAGCAGGCCGCGGGAAACCGTCACGCGGCTGCGCATTGCCGGCAGGAGTCGCGCGCCCGCATGGGCGATGCGCTGCCCGAGCGCGGCCAGCCGCGGCGCCGGCGACCGGCCCGCGAGCTGCGCGGCGACCCGCAACAGCCGGTCCTGCCGTGCGCTGGCGTCGCGACGCATCGCGCCGGCGAGCCGCAGCTGGAGTTCGTCGAGCCTTTGCATTCGCTGACGGACCGCCTGGGCCGGATGCAGCAGGGCGAGCCGCCGCTCGAGCTGCGTACGGAGATCGCGCTTGCGGCCGAGCGCGCGTGCCGCGGCGCTGCGCAGCCTCGCCGCCGTCACCCCGATCGACGCGATCAGCGCCGCCGCATCCGGGACCGAGATTTCCGCGGCCGCGGACGGCGTCGGCGCGCGCAGGTCGGCGACGAAATCGGCGATCGTGAAATCCACCTCGTGGCCGATGCCCGTCACCAGCGGCAGCCTGAGCGCCGCGATCGCCCGCGCGAGCCCCTCGTCGTTGAAGGCCCAGAGGTCCTCCAGAGAGCCGCCGCCGCGCACCAGGAGGAGCAGGTCGACTTCCCGGCGGCGATCAGCGAGCGCGAGCATCGCGGCGATCTCGCGCGCCGCGCCGGCCCCCTGCACGGGCACGGGATAGAGCAGCAGGGCGAGGCCCGGGTTGCGCCGCCGGACCACGTGGAGCACGTCGCGCAGGGCCGCCCCGCTGGCCGAGGTGACGATGCCGATCCGTCGCGGGAAGCGTGGCAGGGCGCGCTTGCGCGCCGCGTCGAACAGGCCCTCGGCGGCGAGCTTGAGCTTGAGCGCCTCGAAGCGACGCCGGAGTTCGCCTTCACCCGCTTCCTCGAGGTGGTCGACGACGAGCTGGAAGTCGCCGCGTGCTTCGTAGAGCCCCACCCGGGCCCGGAGCAGGACCTGCAGCCCGTCCCTCGGGGCGAAGCGCACCATGAGGTTCCGCTGCCGGAACATGGCGCAGCGCACCTGGGCACCTTCGTCCTTGAGCGTGAAGTACCAGTGGCCGGATGCCGGGCGGGACAGGTTCGAGAGTTCCCCCGTGATCCAGAGGGAAGGCAGGCCGGCCTCGAGCAGCCCGCGTGCCTCGCGGTTCAGCCGGCTGACCGTATAGATGTCCCGCGATTCGGGCATGCGGCATGGTACTATGCGTCGCTTCATTCGGACCGCCCCGGGAATGCCGGCCATGCGCATCGTCCAGGAAGCACTCACCTTCGACGACGTCCTGCTCGTACCCGCGTATTCGGAGGTACTGCCGCGCGAGGTCGACCTGTCGACGCAGTTGACCCGCGGCATCCGCCTCAACCTGCCGTTCGTCGCGGCGGCCATGGACACCGTCACCGAGGCGCGCCTCGCCATCACGATCGCCCAGGAAGGCGGCATCGGCATCATCCACAAGAACATGACCGCCGCCGACCAGGCGCGCGAGGTCGGGCGGGTCAAGAAGCACGAGAGCGGGGTCATCAAGGACCCGATCACCGTGCGGCCCGACGCGACCATCCGCGAGGTCATCGCGCTGACCCGGGCGAAGGGCATCTCCGGCCTGCCGGTCACCTCGGACGGCAACCAGGTGGTCGGCATCATCACGCACCGCGACATCCGCTTCGAGGAGCAGCTCGACCTGCCGGTGTCCAAGGTGATGACACCCAGGGAGAAGCTGGTCACCGTGCGCGAGAACACGCCGCGCGAGGAAGTCCTGCAGATCCTGCACCGCCACCGCATCGAGAAGGTGCCTGTGGTGGATGCCTCGGGCCGCCTGCGCGGCATGATCACCGTCAAGGACATCCAGAAGGCGCGGGACTTCCCCCGGGCCTGCAAGGACGAACACGGCCGCCTGCGCGTCGGCGCGGCCGTGGGAACATCCGCCGATACGCTCGAGCGCGTGGCGCAGCTGGCCGAAGCCGGCGCCGACCTGGTGATCGTCGACACCTCCCACGGCCATTCGCGCGGCGTCATCGCGACGGTCGAGCGCATCCGCAAGGCCCATCCGCAACTGCAGCTCGTGGCCGGCAACATCGTCACGGCCGAGGCGGCCAGGGCGCTGGTCGATGCCGGCGCGGACGGCGTCAAGGTCGGCATCGGCCCGGGCTCGATCTGCACGACCCGCGTGGTCGCGGGCGTCGGCGTGCCGCAGATCACGGCCGTTTCGACCGTGGCGGAGGCACTCGCGAAGACCGGCGTCCCGCTCATTTCCGACGGCGGCATCCGCTATTCCGGCGACGTCGCCAAGGCGATCGCAGCCGGCGCCCACTGCGTGATGATCGGCGGGCTGTTCGCCGGTACCGAGGAGTCGCCGGGCGAGGTCGAGCTCTACCAGGGCGCGTCGTACAAGTCCTACCGCGGCATGGGCTCGCTAGGCGCGATGGCGCAGCGCCACGGCTCCAGCGACCGGTATTTCCAGGACACGGTGGAGGAACTCGAGAAGCTCGTGCCGGAGGGCGTCGAGGGCCGGGTGCCGTACAAGGGCAGCCTGGTGACGATCCTGCACCAGCTCGCCGGCGGCGTGCGCGCCGCCATGGGCTACACCGGCAGCCAGGACATCGAACAGATGCGCACGCGGCCGGCGTTCGTGCGCATCACCGGGGCGGGCGTTCGCGAGAGCCACGTGCACGACGTGAGCATCACGAAGGAAGCGCCCAACTACCGGATCGGCTGATGGCCGCGCGCCAACCCGCGGCCGCGGCCGACATCCATGCGCACCGGGTCCTGATCCTCGACTTCGGCGCGCAGTACACCCAGCTGATCGCGCGCCGCGTGCGTGAAATCGGCGTCTACTGCGAGATCCTGCCCTGGGATTGCGGCGACGACGCCGTGCGGGCCTTCGGCGCCCGCGGGGTTATCCTGTCGGGCGGGCCGGAGTCGGTCACCGATGCCGTGCCGCCGCGCGCACCCGATGCCGTTTTCGCACTCGGGGTCCCGGTGCTCGGCATCTGCTACGGCATGCAGACCATGGCCGCCCAGCTCGGCGGCCGCGTCGCGCCGTCCGCGCACCGGGAGTTCGGCTACGCCAAGGTGCGCCGCATCGCGCCGTCGCGCCTGCTCGACGGCATCGCGGACGAAGGCGCAACGGACGCGGGCCTGCTCGACGTCTGGATGAGCCACGGCGACCGCGTCGAAGCGCTTCCCGAGGGGTTCACCGCGGTCGCGGCGACCGCGAACGCGCCGCTCGCGGCGATGGCGAACGAAGCCCGGCGGCTCTACGGCGTGCAGTTTCACCCGGAAGTGACCCACACGCGCTCGGGCGCCGCGATCCTCGAACGATTCGTGCGCGGGATCTGCGGCTGCGACGCGCTGTGGGATGCCGGCAACATCGTCGCCGACGCGATCGCGCGCGTGCGCGAGCAGGTGGGCCGCGACCGCGTGCTGCTCGGGCTCTCGGGCGGAGTCGACTCGTCGGTCGTCGCGGCGCTGCTGCACGAGGCGATCGGCGACCAGCTGACCTGCGTGTTCGTGGACCACGGCCTCCTGCGCCTCGGCGAGGGCGACCAGGTGATGGCGACTTTCGCGCAGCACCTCGGCATCCGCGTCATCCGCGTGGACGCGGCGGACCGGTTCTTTGCCGCCCTCGGAGGCGAGGAGGATCCCGAGCGCAAGCGCAAGACCATCGGCCGGCTGTTCGTCGAGGTGTTCGAGGAGGAGTCGAAGAAGCTCGAAGGCGTGAAGTGGCTCGCGCAGGGCACGATCTACCCGGACGTGATCGAGTCCGCGGGCGCGAAGACCGGCAAGGCGCACGTGATCAAGTCGCATCACAACGTCGGCGGGCTCCCCGAGCGCATGCACCTGAAGCTGCTCGAGCCGCTGCGCGAGCTGTTCAAGGACGAGGTCCGGCGGATCGGCCTCGAGCTCGGCCTGCCGCGCGAGATGGTTTTCCGCCACCCGTTCCCGGGTCCGGGGCTCGGCGTGCGCATCCTCGGCAGGGTGACGCGCGAGGCGGCGGACCTGCTGCGCCGCGCGGACGCGATCTTCATCGACGAATTGCGGGCGCACGACCTCTACGACCGCGTGAGCCAGGCGATGGCGATCTTCCTGCCGGTGCGCTCGGTTGCGGTGATGGGCGACGGGCGGCGCTACGACTGGGTGATCGCCTTGCGGGCGGTGGAGACGGTGGATTTCATGACCGCGCACTGGTCGCGATTGCCCTACGAGTTCCTCGACCTCGTCGCGCGGCGCATCGTCAATGAGGTGCGGGGCGTCTCGCGGGTGGTCTACGACGTTTCCGGCAAGCCGCCGGCGACGATCGAGTGGGAGTGATCAGGCGCCTTTCGAGGTCTATCGGCAACCCGCGGAATGTGAATCTAACTCCATGAATAATAATAAATAACCACTCCGAATCGTTCACCATCTATCGGCAGCAAGCGACGCAGTCTGACGGTAAAACTGACGGTAGGTATTCCGTACACCCCTGCAGAGCCCCGGTTATACCGTCATACGATTGACGCTATGACGGGCAAAGAAGCCGCAGAATTTCAGGGTAAAAATGCCAGAAACCCGGGACTTCCGCGGCGCGAATTGAGCGAGAAAGGTTTCTGACGGTAAAATGTGGGTCGCGCCAGAACGAGGGCCCACCATGCTGACCGACATCGCCCTGAGGAAGCTCAAACCCCGGGAAAAGCCGTACAAAGTGACGGACCGGGATGGGATGTATGTGTCGGTCTCACCGGCTGGGACGATCACCTTCCGGTTCGACTACCGGATCAGCAACCGGCGCGAGACCCTCACCTTGGGGCGCTACGGCCCGGCGGGTCTGTCCCTGTCCGTCGCGCGTGAGAAGTGCATCGCCGCCCGGAACACGCTCGCCCGGGGGCACTCGCCGGCCCGGGTGAAGCAGCGCGAGAAGCGCCAGCTGGCAACCGCCCAGACCTTGGGCCAGTTCGCCACCAAGTGGCTGGACGAGGGCCCGATGGCGGAAAGCACCCGCGCCATGCGCCGCGGCATCTACCGCAGGGAGGTCGAGCCGGAGTTCGCCAACCGGCTACTGTCGGAAGTGTTTTCGGAGGACGTGCGTATGGCCTGCATGAAGGTCAAGGCGCGCGGCTCACCCGCCACGGCCATTCACATCCGGGACATCTTCAAGGGCATTTACAACTTCGCCAATCTCCACGGCAACAAGGTCGCGAATCCGGCCAGCGAAGTGGCGCCGACCTCGATTGCCGTCTTCAAGCCACGTGAGCGCGCCCTTGCTCCCGAGGAAATCCGTATCGCCTTCACGCTGATCGACAAGGTGTCATTCGCGCACATCCACCGCCTGGGCTTGCGCATGATTCTGCTGACGCTGGTGCGCAAGAGCGAACTCGCCAAAGCCACCTGGAGTGAGGTGGATTTCGACAAGGGCATCTGGACGATCCCCAAGGAGCGCATGAAGGCGCGGCGCCCGCACAATGTTTACCTGTCGCGCCAGGCGCTGGAGATTTTGGCGGCGCTGAAACTGATGGCCGGCAGTTCCGAATACGTGTTTCCGTCTCGCTACGACTCAGGCGTTCCCATTGCGCCGGGCACGCTGAATCGCGTCACCACGCAGATTGCCGAAATCGCGCGCACTGAGAAACTGCCGCTGGAGAGCTTCACGGTGCACGACTTGCGCCGGACAGGTTCGACGATCCTCAACGAAGTCGGATTCAACCGGGACTGGATCGAGAAGGCGCTGGCGCATGAGCGGAACGATTCTTCGCGTGGCACGTACAACCGGGCTCAGTACGCGGAGCAGCGGCGCCACATGCTGCAGGAGTGGGCCGACATGGTAGATGCGTGGGTGGCTGGCAAGTCTCACACGCCAACCCTGCTGCCGCCGTCGATGAAGGTAATTACCTCTCAGGCCTTGTCGTAGTGCCTGCTTGCAACCGGTCTGCTGCGGCGGCTGCGAACATCGGGATCGGGCGCGCGGTGGACCTGGCCGGCGTTACTGGCGGCGCGGCGCGCGGTCAGCCACCGTTCAACTTCATCGAGATCCCAAGCGACGCACTTGGACGTGAGGTAGAAGCGCTGCGGGAATTCGCCGCGGCACTCCATTTCATAGATGGTGGTGTCCGCGAGCGGCACGATTTTGCGCAGCTCGCGGCGACGCACGGCGCGCGTGCATGGCCGATAGAGGTCGAGAGCAATTTGCGTAGCCATGTCGTCGGCTGATCCAGAGGACTCGATGAGTACCAGCATGCCAAAGCTTGGTGCGAAATGCAGGGTCAGGATTCCCGGCAAGTTCGGTAGAAGCCTCACCGGATCTCCATGAGAAGGTGAGGCAATGGCACACGCTCATCCTGTCTTGGCAGCGTCGTCGCGATTGCTGTGGAAGGTCGTCTCGATCCCGTTGATCACCGGCCTGTTGATGTTGAAGCCGGTCGTGGATTTTGTCTGTGGCTTCATGGCGATCGGCGGCACCTTGGCCGCCATGGCGTTCGAGATTTCCGCCTTGGGTCCTCGTTTCCCTTTCCCGCTGATGATGGGTATGTCGCTGGGCTTCGGGTTGTTCGCGGTGCTGTATCAGGCAGCACTCATGTTCCTCATCGAGGATTGGCTGATTGCCAACTGAATTAGTTATTGCCGCTGAACCATGTCGAGGTGTTCGGCGCAATTATCCCCGAAACGCAGGATCGCCTGTCGGCCGCTTTCAGGCCACGATGTGGTCCATGGTTGCAACGCAGTTTGTGAAGGCTCGTCTGTCGCTGGCGTTGAAGCAGCGCGTGAAGTCGCTGTCGGAAGGCCAGCTGCTGAGCGAATCGGCCTGGCTAAAGCAGCTCATCGTGCGGGAGTTGCTAACGGCCGATAGGGGCGGGTCGAGCGTTCCGGCCTCGCCCATTGCCGGGGTTGACCGGCACCGTAACCGGGCCGACGAGCGCCGGCAGCGGTGCGCCAACCGCCTCTATGTCCGCTTGCGCCGGGAGGATCATTTGCTGCTGCAAGCCCGGGCGAGCGCTCGAGGCCTGCGTTGCGCGACCTACGTGTCAGCGCTCACCCGATGCCATCTACGGCAGGTGACCCCCTTGCCCAGAGACGAGTTCCTCGCCCTCAAGCGCAGTATCAGCGAGCTGGCGGCCCTGGGGCGTAACCTCAATCAGATCGCCCGGGTCGCCAACGAGAGCGGTCGGGTGCCCGGTTCCGCGCGGGAAGAATTCCGGGCCATGCTGAAGATCTGCGAAGCCTTGCGGGAACACACCAAGGCGCTTCTGAAGGCGAACGAGGCCAGTTGGCGGAGTGGCGATGTCCAAGACCTTTAGGCTTCCGCGCGAACCCGGCATGCTGCTGGACATCGTCAGCTATGGCCGGGCGGGACCGCGCGGGGATATCCCGTTGACCCCGGCCCAGGTGGCCCAGATCCAAAGGACGGTCCGGCGAACGCCGGAGGTGGTCGTGAAGGTGCTGCCGAAGTCCGCCACCACCCTGAAGGCGGCTGCCCAGCACATCGACTACATCGGCCGCGCGGGAGCGGTGGAGCTCGAGACCGACGACGGAATGCCAGAAACGGGCATCGAGGGCAAGGCCCTGATGGAAGACTGGGATCTCGATCTGGACGAGATTCGCAGTCGGCCGGGTCTGGTGCCGAGGGAGCGTCGACAGGCGCCCAAGCTCATTCACAAGGTGGTCTTCTCGATGCCGGTCGGCACGCCACCCGACAAAGTACTCGCTGCCGTACGCAACTTCGCGCGCGAGGAGTTCGCGCTCCAGCATCGTTATGCGCTCGCGCTGCACACCGATGACGACCACCCGCATGTCCACCTGGTCCTGAAAGCGGTGAGCGAGCAGGGCGTGCGGTTGAACATCCGGAACGCCACGCGGCGTCATTGGCGCGCGCAGTTCGCTCGGTACTTGAGAGCGCTCGGCGTCCCCGCCAATGCCACCGAACGCGCCGTTCGTGGACAGACGCATAAGGCGAAGAAGGATGGCATCTACCGGGCGAGCCTGCGCGGCGAGTCCACGGTCCTGCGTGCTCAGGCTGAAGCAGTCGCTGCCGAACTGCACCAGGGATACGTGCGCGTCGAACGAGGTCATCAACAGCTCCTCGACACGCGCCAGGCCGTGGAGGGCGGCTGGCGCGTCGTGGCTCGTCGTCTCGCCCGAGAGGGTCACCATGAGCTGGCCGGGGAAGTCATGCTTTTCATGAATCAGATGTCACCGCCGCGTACGGAACGCGAACTGCTCGCATCCGAGCTTCTGCGCCGGGCTCGGGTCGAGAAAGTTCGAGCGCCAAGCATGACGCGGTAGGTTTCTGGACCAAGCAAATTGCCTGCGACCCGATCTACCGGCGCCGGATGGCCGGTAGCTCGTATCTCCAGGGCACCAGAACCGACTGCGCGGACCGCACTCCGGTCGTGGTCGCCAGGCTTGCAGACGTGTCTAGCCGTCATGGAAACTGGCGCATGCCCGACGAACAGAGTTCTTGCGAGTCCGAAGAAATCCGCGATACCCGACGTCGCCGGATTCTGCAGGCCATGATGGCTTGCGCGTCCAGTTCGGCATTCGGTTTGACAGCGCGTGCTTCAGCGTCGTCATCGACGGGCGGGAATCGTAAGCACCCTGAGCGCTGGTGTGGATTCGACGAGCGGATTACCGAGCGCACGCTGGCGGAAGCAGAGAAGCTCTTCGGCCTGAACTTCAGCACCGCGGAGCGTCAGCAGATCCTCGGCGGGACGGTCGAGGTGACGGATAGCGGTTTTTTCGCCAAGCAACTGCGCTCCCTCGAGTCGCGGCGCAAGCATGACATCCCCAACGGGCTCGCTCCCGCATTGAAGTTCGACCCACGATTGCCGGGCGTCGAGTATCCGATGTCGGCAACAAACGAGATCTACCTCGCTCCGATGGTGGACCGACCCCTACCTTCCGATGAAGCTGCTGTCGCCTTCGCTTCCATTGGCCAGCAAGCCCACTGGCTTGCGGCCGGCAACCTCAGTAGCCGGGATCTGACCGAAATTTATCTGGAGCGAATTGGACGATTTGATGGAGCTCTTCAGGCCTTCGTGACGGTAACCCCCGAAATTGCAAGGCGCCAAGCTGATCAGGCGGATCGCGAGCGGGTAGCAGGCAAAGTGCGTGGCGTTCTGCATGGCATTCCCTACGGAATAAAGGATCTATTCGACACGGCAGGGGTGCGCACGAGCTGGGGAGCCGAGCCTTACATGAATCGAATCGCATCCGAAGACGGCGCCGTGGTCGAGCGATTGCAGCGAGCCGGCGCGGTAATGCTCGGAAAGACGACTCTTGGTGCACTGGCATGGGGCGAAGTGTGGTTCGGCGGAGAGACGCGCAACCCCTGGAACCCGCGCGAAGGCTCATCGGGATCGTCGGCGGGCTCTGCTGCAGCGACAGCGGCGGGTCTCTGCTCGTTCGCGATTGGCACCGAGACACTGGGGTCGATTGTCTCGCCCTGCGACCGGACCGGAATCGTCGGACTGCGCCCCAGTTTTGGGCGGGTCTCGCGAGCCGGCGCGATGGCTCTATGCTGGTCCCTGGACAAGGTAGGACCGATGTGCAGACACGTCGAGGACACGGCTATCGTGTTGGGTGCAATCGCCGGCCTCGATCTGCGCGATCCTTCCTCCATCGATGCAGGATTCGGTTACGACGGTCGGCGCCACAGCAACGATCTGATTGTGGGATTTGATCCGCGCTGGTTTGAGAGCGGTTCCGCGACACCAGTTGATCACGAGGCGCTGGATACACTTCGGGCCACCGGCACGGCTCTGCGAGAGATCAGGCTACCTGATCTCCCGATCGAGGAGATCATGGTTCCGCTCTTCGTGGAGTCTGCTGCTGCATTCGAGGAACTTACCCTCTCCGGCCGGGACGATACCCTTCGGCGGCAGGTGAACGAAGCGTGGCCAAACGCGTTTCGGCGGGCGCGATACTTCTCGGCCGTGGACTATGTTCAGGCAGAACGTCTGCGACGCCGCGTCATGGAGGAAGCGCACGCCTTCTTCAGGCAGGTCGACGTTGTGTTGGGGCCGAGCTTCGATAATCCGATGTTGACCCTGACCAACTTCACCGGGCATCCGGGCCTGGTCCTTCCCGCGGGGTTCGAGCAGCGCAGGGCGCGCCCTCTGTTTGGGCACCCGGAGAACGACACCGACCCCACGCTCTATCGCGTACCCCGCTCGATAAGCCTTTGGTCAAGCCTGTTTCAGGAAGAAAAGCTGGTGCAGGTAGGTCGGGTTCTGGAAAGCAGAATCGGCATGGCCGGCATGCGTCCGCCGCTATTCACCTGAGCCGCCCGACTCGTCGTTTCTTCGGCCAAGACCTGTATAGCCATCGTGCGCTGCACAATGGCCGTTACCCATATTTGCAGCCGATTCGTTGCATATCTCCATGTAGCAGTGCTATGGTCAATAGAAACTTGTCTATACAAGTTGTGAGGAGGAGGGGGAAATGGCGCGCTGCAATCCGGACGAAGCTACGCCGTCGTGAACGCCGCACGACTCTCACGGACCGCTCACAAGTGGCTGGCGTTGATTGTCGGCCTGCAGCTGGTGCTCTGGACGGTGAGCGGTTTCTACATGGTGGTCGTGGATCTCGACTTCATCCATGGCGACCCGCTGGTTCGTAACGAGCGGCCGCCGCTGGTATTGCCGCCGGGCACGTTCCCGCTGGCCGAGCTGCGCCAGCAGCATCGACAGATACGTGAAGTGGTGCTGCGCGCCCTCCCTGATGGCGGGACGCCGGTATTCGAGGTCACGACCCGGACGGGCTCCCTGCTCGTGGATGCAGTTACTGGCGACGTGCTGTCTCCGTTGCCGCAAGGTCGCATCCGCTCGCTTGCGCAGTCGTACTACGCGGGCGCGGGGAAGATCAGGAACGTGGAGCTGTTGAACGATGCGTCGAGCAAGCCGCTCGAGTTGCAAGAGGCGGCGCTTCCAGTCTGGCGCGTGGATTTTGACGATGGCTACGCGACCAGCTTCTATCTGCACCCTGACACAGGCCGCCTGGTGACACGGAGACACCGCTTTTGGCGGCTATTCGACTTCCTGTGGTCGCTGCACATCATGGACTACACCACGCGGACCGACGTGAACAACCCGTTGCTGCGTACCGCCACCGTTATGGCGGTCCTGGTGTCGTCGACAGGTCTCTGGCTGACGTTCTATAGCTTCGGTTTTCTCCAGCGCCGGCGACAGAAAACGACTTCGGCGAAGCTGCGGGCCAGCGCATGAAGCTGACCACTCTCCGCAAGTTCCACAAGTGGGTCGGCCTGTTCCTCGGTGTGCAGCTTGTCCTCTGGTCCGCAGGCGGATTGATGTTCGCCTGGCTCGATCACCATGCAGTGACCGGCCACAACCTGGTCGCTCCGGCGCCGGCGCTCGAACTGCCGGACGCGGAAGTCCTGGCGGAGCCGACGACATGGCTCGCTGAGTTCGAGAATGGCGAGCTCCACGAACTGCGCCTGCAGCCCGTAGCATCGCAATGGATCTATCGTGTCGCCCACGAACGGGGAGCTGAACTTCGACGCGCATCGGACGGAAAGCCTAGCCCGATCGACGCCGCGACCGCGCGCGCGCTCGCGCTTCAGTTCTATCGCGGAGACGGGAGGCTGCGGTCGGTTTCCTATCTGCCGACCGAGACCTTGGAATCCCGCAAGTTCGGCGCAACCTGGCGGGCGGAATTTGAAGACTCGAAGGGGACGTCGCTGTACTTTGCCGCGGACAGCGGAAGGCTGGCGGTCGTCCGTACCGACACCTGGAGGGTGTTCGACATCTTCTGGATGCTGCACACGATGGACTATGCAGGCCGGGATAACTTCAATAATCCGGTCGTGATCCTTGCCGGGTCTGCGGGGCTCTGGATCGCTCTGACCGGCCTGCTACTTGTCTTCCGTGTCTTCAAAAGAGCGGACTTCGGCTTCCGCGCGTGACCCGATGAAACAGCCCCAGCACAAGTTCGGGACGATCGTTGAGTTCGCGAAACGGCGGATTGGCACCGGCGCCTGGCGCGCCGGCGAAAGGGTGCCTTCGGAGAACGAGTTGTCGGCGCAGTTCAAGGTCAGCCGCATGACGGCGCGGCGCGCCCTGGATCAGCTGGCCCTTGATGGACTCGTGGTGCGCCGTCGGGGCTCTGGGAGCTTCATCGCCAACAATGGCCTGCGCTCGTCGTTCATGGTCATCCGCAATATCGCCGACGAGATCGCGGAATCCGGACGCAGCTACGCGAGCCGCGTACTGCAGCAGGCCGCTACCGCGGCAACCCGGCGCGTGGCCGAGGAATTGGAGCTCGAAGTAGGCGACGAGGTGTATCACTCCGTGATTGTCCACCTTGCCGATCGCCGGCCGGTGCAACTCGAGGATCGGTATGTTCGCACGACTGCGGCGCCGGAGTACCTCACAGCAAATCTGACGCTCGAGACTCCAAACCACTACCTGCAGCGCATATGCCCGCTGACGCACGCGCGTCAAGAGGTGGGAGCTGGCACGCCGACGCGGAAGCAGTGCGAGATCCTCGAAGTACGCGCTGGCGAGCCCTGCCTGGTTATCACGAGGGTCACATCGGCACACGTAGGGCTCGTCAGTTACGCGCGAATTCTTGCGCCATCCAGCCGTTACCGGCTGTCCGGGCAGCTGCATTTCTCCAGCAAGATCGGGAGCTGAGATGGAGCCGGCAAGCGACCGCACCCTCCTGCCCATGCGACCACGCGCCGTCCGCTCGCCGCGCGGGAGAAACCTCGCTTGCAGGAGCTGGCTGGTCGAGGCGCCTTACCGGATGCTCCTCAACAACCTCGATCCCGACGTCGCGGAGCGGCCGGATGAACTCGTGGTTTACGGCGGCATCGGCAAGGCGGCGCGAAACTGGGATGCCTTCGAGGAGATCCTCCTCACGCTGCGCAGGCTCGGGGACCACGAATCTCTCCTCATCCAGTCCGGAAAACCGGTTGGCGTCTTCGAGACGCATCCTGACGCTCCCCGCGTGTTGATCGCGAACTCGAACATCGTGCCGCACTGGGCGACATGGGAGCAGTTTCACGAGCTCGATCGGCAAGGCCTGATGATGTTCGGGCAGATGACCGCAGGGTCGTGGATGTACATCGGATCGCAGGGCATCGTGCAAGGAACCTATGAGACCTTCGCGGCCTGCGCGAATACGCATTTCGGCGGAAATCCTGCAGGCCGCTGGATACTGACCGGCGGACTCGGCGGCATGGGCGGCGCGCAGCCGTTGGCGGGAACGATGGCCGGTTTCTCCGTGCTCGCCGTCGAGTGCGACGAAAGCCGCATCGAGTTCCGGCTGCGCACCGGGTATCTCGACCGGCGCGCCGACTCGCTGGATCAGGCCCTGGCTATCGTCGACGACGCAAGATCGCGGGCAGTTCCGGTTTCGGTCGGGCTGGTGGGAAACGCCGCCGAGGTTTACCAGGCGCTGGTGCAAAGAGGCGTCACGCCGGACGTCGTGACCGACCAGACGTCTGCCCACGACCCTTTGAACGGGTACCTGCCGATGACGTGGACGATGGCCGAGGCCGATGCGCTCCGCGCGAGTAACCCGGCGCGCGTCATATCGCAGGCGAAGGCCTCAATGAACGTTCAGGTGGAAGCGATGCTGGAGATGCGTCGGCGCGGCGCCATCGCGTTCGACTACGGCAACAATATCCGGCAAATGGCCAGCGAGGCAGGTTGCATTCGCGCATTCGACATTCCCGGTTTCGTGCCCGAGTATATTCGTCCCCTCTTCTGCGAGGGCATTGGGCCGTTCCGATGGATTGCGCTCTCGGGAAACCCGGAGGACATCTACCGAACCGACGCCAAGGTAAAGGAGTTGACGCCTCACGACACCTCTCTCCACCGCTGGCTCGACCTGGCCCGCGAGCGCATCTCTTTCCAGGGACTTCCGGCGCGGATTTGCTGGGTAGGCCTCAAGGATCGTGCGCGGCTGGGCGTCGCGTTCAACGACATGGTGGCGAGCGGCGAACTCGAGGCGCCGCTCGTCATCGGCCGCGATCACCTGGACTCGGGCTCTGTCGCAAGCCCGAATCGCGAAACCGAGGCGATGCGTGACGGGTCGGATGCAGTATCCGACTGGCCGCTGCTGAACGCGCTGCTGAATACGGCGGGTGGCGCCACTTGGGTGTCACTGCATCACGGCGGCGGCGTCGGCATGGGTTTTTCGCAGCATGCCGGCGTGGCGATCGTGTGCGACGGGACTCCTGCCGCAACGCGGCGGTTGCAGCGGGTCTTGTGGAACGATCCGGCGACCGGCGTCATGCGCCACGCGGATGCGGGGTACAGCCTGGCGCGCCGTTGCGCCCGAGAGTGCGCGCTCGATCTTCCCGGCCTGGCATTGCCGACCCGATGAGCGGGATGAGCGCGTCGCAGGTACAGACACTGATTCCCGGCGGACTGGAGTTCGCGGAATTGCGTCGGTTGCTGTCCGGACGCTGCCAGGTGCGGCTGGCGGCCGGCTGGCAGCGAGCAGTGGAAGACTCCCTGCAGCTGATCCAGCGCCAGATCGAATCAGGCGCCGTCATGTACGGCATCAACACCGGCTTCGGCCGCCTCGCAAGTACGCGCATTCCGCGCGAACAGCTTGAGGCTCTGCAGCTCTCGATCGTTCGGTCTCACGCCGCCGGCACCGGCGAATTGCTGCCAGCCGGCGTCGTGCGCCTGGTCCTGGCCCTCAAGGCAGCCGCTCTTGCCCGAGGCTATTCCGGGGTGAGGCCGACCGTCATCGAGCGCTTGCTGCAGTTCATCAATGCGGACCTCTTGCCGTGCGTGCCATCACAGGGCTCGGTCGGTGCCTCTGGTGATCTTGCGCCGCTCGCTCACCTGACGCTGCCATTGCTGGGCGAGGGCGAAGTGATCTACGGCGGTCGGCGAGTTGCAGCGCTTACCGCACTGCGTGAGGCGGGGATTGAACCACTGAAGCTGGCGCCCAAGGAGGGACTCGCACTCCTTAACGGCACGCAAGTCTCAACTGCCCTGGCGCTGAAGGGCCTCTTCGAGGCCGAAGACCTGGTGTCGGCGGCGGTCATCGTGGGAGCCATGAGTGTCGAAGCCGCCCTCGGGAGCCGAGCACCGTTTGACGCAGACATCCACCGAGTACGCGGTCACCGTGCGCAAATCGACACTGCCGCCGCGTTCCGCGTGCTTTTGTCCGAGACCGAGATCGCCAGGAGTCATGCGGACTGCGACCGCGTTCAGGACCCGTATTCCTTGCGTTGCCAGCCGCAGATCCTGGGAGCCTGTCTCGCGCAACTCAGGCATGCGGCGGTCGACTTGCGGGTGGAAGCCAACGGCGTTTCGGATAACCCGCTCGTGTTCGTCAACTCAGGGCGAGTGCTTTCCGGCGGAAACTTTCACGCCGAGCCGGTGGCGATGGCCGCGGACGCCATTGCAGTGACGGTTGCCGAGATTGGAGCCCTCTCGGAGCGGCGCATCGCACTGCTCATGGATGCGACGATGAGCCGCCTGCCGGCATTCCTGGTGACGGACAGTGGCATCAACTCCGGCTTCATGCTCGCCCAGGTGACGGCCGCGGCGCTGGCGAGCGAGAACAAGTCCTATGCGCATCCCGCGTCCGTGGACAGCCTGCCGACCTCCGCCAACCAGGAAGATCATGTCAGCATGGCCGCATTTGCCGCGCGGCGGCTCGGTCCGATGATCGAGAACACCCGCCGCGTGCTCGGCATCGAATGGCTGGCTGCTGCGCAGGGCATCGATCTTCGCCGGCCGCTCAAGTCGTCGCCACCGATAGAAGCCGCGCATGCGCTTCTGCGCACGCGGGTCGCATTCTGGGATGGCGATCGCTACTTCGCGCCGGACATCGAGGCGGCGCGAGTGATGATCACGCGCGACGAACTTCTCGAGCTCGCATCCGCCGAGCTTGGAACCAGTTGGCTGCCCGCGCGGGCGGGCGATGAACCCGGCGTTCGACATAGAGGCGAAAGCCGCCTGTTGACAATCAACGACTCATGAGGGGGATGACTGAGATGACGAAGACAAACGCAGTGTCGCTGCACGTGGCGATCGCCGCGATTCTGGCGGCGACGTCGGGGAACGCATCAGCACAGGAATCCGCGACTGCGACACCGGCGATGCAGGAAGTAACCGTGACAGGCAGCCGCATCAAGCGCCAGGATCTTGATAGCGTTGGTCCGATTACGGTCCTCGACTCGGCTTACATCCAGGCATCCGGCGTCACTTCGACGGAAGTGCTGCTGCAGCGCATGACGGCTTCGGCCGGATTCGCCGGAAACCAGACCAACGCCTACTGGACGAGCGGCGGGTGGGGAACTGCGCAGGTCAACCTTCGCGGGCTGGGTTCCAACCGTACCCTGGTGTTGATCAACGGCCGGCGCGTCGTTTATGGCGGAACCGGCGCCAATGGCGCGGTCGACCTGAACATGATCCCGACGTCGATGATCGAGCGCATCGAGGTCCTGAAGGACGGCGCATCTGCGCTTTACGGGGCCGATGCGGTCGCGGGCGTCGTGAACATCGTCACGCGGCGCGATTTCGACGGCCTCGAGCTCGAGTCCAAGATCGGCCAGACGTCGGAGAGCGACGGTGAGGAACTGAGCGGCAGCCTGACCGTCGGCGTGACGGGCGAGCGCGGCTCGCTCATGGCCGCACTCTCGTATGTCGAGACCCAGGAAATCAACATGGCGGATCGGGAGGCCTGTGGCCTCGCGGTTTCAGGTGACGAGCTGGTTTGCAGCGGCAGCTCCAACACTTCCGGCGGCCGCGCAACTTTCCTCACGGGCGCCAATACCGGCAGCCGCATCAACTTCAATCAGACCCCTGGCGGTGACGGCGACTTCTACGAGCCTTACGTCGCTGCCGTCCACAATATTCCCTATTTCCACTGGCTGAATGCGGTCAACCCGGTTAAGAAGACGACGATGTCGGTGCTCGGGAACTATGAGCTGGCCGATCGCACGAGCCTGTTCACCGAGGTGATATACACGCAGCGCGAAACTGACCAGATCGCGACTCCGGCGACGCTGCAGAGCTACTACGTCCCCGGCGTCGGCGTTTCCCCATTCGACATCCCGGCTGGGCATCCGACCAATCCGACCGGTGAAACCATCCGTCTCGATCGGCGGAGACTCGTGGAGACCGACGTGCGCGACACGTTCCAGGAAACCGATACCTGGCGGATCGTGCTCGGAGTCGAGGGTGAGTTCGGCGACGATTGGACCTGGGATGTCTCCTACAACAAGGGACGCAACACCGGAATCGACGGGTCCACTAACGTCGCGAATCTGCAGCGCGTCTACGAGACGATGTTCAACTGCAACAATACGACCGTCCCGTGCGCCGACTACCTCGGCGTGGGCGACATCTCCCAGGAGGCGATCGACTACATCATGTTCACCCGGCGAGATACCGGCGGCAACGAACAGCAGTCGTTCAGTGCCAACATAGCCGGGAGCCTGTTCAGCATGCCCGCCGGCCGGGTCGGTTTCGCCGCGGGCATCGAATCGCGCGAAGACAAAGGCTGGCGGGATCCGGACCCGCTGGTCGTCGCGAGCATCGCCAACACGAACCAGCAGAGCCCGATCGACGGCAAGATCGAGGCGGATGAGGTCTACGCCGAAGTTTCGGTTCCGCTTCTTGCGGATCTGCCGATGGTCAAGGGCCTGGAAGCCAACCTGGCGGGGCGCTATTCCGATTACGACCTTTTCGGCAGTGACACGAATTACAAGGTCGGACTGATGTGGACCATCATCGATGATCTCCGTCTGCGCACGACGGCGTCCACCGCGTTCCGGGTTCCAAACGTGCCGGAGTTGTTCGGCGGCGTGTCGGAAGCGCAGCTGACGACCGCCGATCCTTGCAGCAATTGGTCGACGCAGGATCCGGCCAGCGACCTCTACCAGAACTGCCAGGCTGTGGGACTTGTCCCGGGGTATGTGCAGATCGGCACCGTGATCCGGACGACTGTCGGTGGAAACCCCGAGTTGCAGCCTGAGGATGCTGAAACGCTGACAGTCGGGCTGGTATGGGAGCCCTCGTTCGCCGATGGGCTCTCGATGACGCTCGACTACTGGAAAATCGAGATCGACGACTCGATACAGTCGATCTCGGGCTCGCAGAAACTGTCCAATTGCTACAACTCGGTAGATCTGAGCCATCCGTTCTGCGGCGCCGAGTTCCACACGCGTGATCCGCTGACCGGCGAGGTCGACTTCCTTTCGGCACAACCGAGCAACATCGGTGCCGAGGATGCGGAGGGGGTCGACCTCGGCATCCAATACGCGACAACGTTGATGGGACTGGGCGCGACGCTTGGCCTCAACGTGTCCAACCTCCGTCAGTACGACGTGACAGCATATGAAGGCGCGGTGCCGACCGAGTATGCCGGATTCATCACCAGCGGCCGCGGCGGTTACCCGGAGTATCGCGGCGACATGAGCTTCTCCTTGCAGGGCGACCGCTGGTCGGGCAACTGGAACATGCAGTACATCGGCGAGGCGGATGACATCCTCGTCGAGACCGGTCCGGGCAGCAGCATCGACGCCGTCATGTATCACAACATCCAGGTCGCGTATCAGATCTCCGACGATTTCGGAGTGGCCGTCGGGGTGGACAATCTCTTCGACGAGGATGCGCCGTTCGTGGCGAGCTGGATTGACGCAAACACGGACACCATGACGTACGACCTGATGGGGCAGCGCTGGTACCTGAGGTTTAACTGGAATCGCCAGTAACAGGTTCCGGCTCAGGAACCGGAACGGCGACCGCCGTCTGCATGGGCGGCGTTCGCCATTTTCAGGGCCTTCCGCTTTGGAGGACCCCTACTGGCTGGTTCGCGAGAGTCGGGAGTCGGGTCCAGAGCCCGGGAGGGCCATTGAAGGGTTCTTGCGGTCGCTTTTGCGTTGGCGCAGTCTAGTCACATGGAGTTCCTGCGCGCCCTGGTTGCCGTGGTACTGCTGCTCAATGGCCTGGCGATGCCTCCTGCCACGGCCATGCATACGGCAGCGGGCGCCATGTCGCACGCGGGCCACGGTGCCAACGATCCGGGCTCGGCCGATGCGCCGATAGAGCACGACCACGATTCCGGCAGCATGCCCGGCGGTGACTGCTGCGAGGATATGAGCTGCGATTGCGGTTGCGCCGTGCCCCATGCGGTGACGCTGCCCGCGTCGCTGCCGCGTACCTCCTGGAATTCGGTGATCTCGGAGTTCGCGTTCAGCGTCAAGTCGTTTCATACGAGCTCGCCCTCCACCCCCTTCCGACCTCCGGCCTGACAGTCGTTCCTGCTGATCGATGCGACCGGCGCAGGCTCGACCTGCGCCGCATGCGCGCCGTCAGGTTTTACTGATGAGCGGGTACACGGAGTGCGGAGGAGCTGATGGTTCCCATGAGAATGGCCGTGCTGGCGGCTGCGCTGGTCGCTGCCGGTTGCGCGGTTACGCCGATGCAGGACGCATCGGACGCGACAATCGAGAGGCTGGAGGCTCGGGCGGGCGCGAAACCGGCCTGGCCACCGGAAGGCGAGACCGCATCCGCCCCGCCTGAGATCGCCGAGCCATTGACGCTCGCGGCCGCGCTGGCGCTCGCCTTCGAGCGTAACCCCGACATCCGGCGCCAGTACGCGAAGCTCGGCATCGCACACGGGGACCTGCAGGATGCCGCGCGCATCGCCAACCCCACGCTTTCGCTTGCCTGGCTGGACCCGGAAGGCGGCGGGACCGACCAGACGACCCGGGGCCTCTCGGCGAGCTTCGCCGATCTGCTGCTGCTGCCAGCGCGGCGGCGCCTGTCGGCTGCGGAATTCCGGCGGGTGGAACTCGAAGTCGGGAGCGCGCTCGTGGCACTGGCGCGTCAGGTGGAGTCCGCCTGGTACGGGTACGTCGGGGCGCAGCAAGTCGAGGCCCTGCGCGCCGCGGTTGCGGACGCAGCCCGCCAGGAGGCGAAACTGGCGCAGCGCTTCTTCGAGGCGGGAAACATCACGCGGCTGCAGCTCGATCGCCAGGCAGCCGTCGCGGCGCGCGCGGAAGTCGATGCGCTGCGCGCGCGGTCCGATGCGGCAGCCAGCCGCGTGGACCTCGCCAACTTGCTCGGCCTCACGACGACCGGGAACTGGGGCACGGTCGACCGGCTTTCGGCGCCGCCGGAGTCGGACCTCGCGACGGAAGCGCTTGCAGAAGGCGCGCTGTCGCAGCGACTCGATCTGGCCGCGGTCCGCGCGGAGGTTGCAGTGCTCGAAGACACCTTGGGCGTGACCCGGGGCTGGCGGCTGCTCGGATCAGTCGAGGCCGGGTACGAATGGGAGCGCGAGACCGACGGTACGAAGCTGCGTGGGCCGACGCTGGCGCTCGAGTTGCCGATCTTCAACCAGGGCCAGGGCGCCGTAGCGCGGGCAGAAGCAAGCTTGCTCGATGCCCGTGCGCGCGCCGATGCGCTCGCGCTCGTCGTCCGGAACCAGGTGGAGACCGGCGTGCAGCAACTCGCACTCGCGCGCCAGGTCAGCGAGCGCTACCGACTCGAATGGTTGCCGGCGGCCGATTCCGCGGTCGAGCGCCAGCAGGAGCGGTTCAACTTCATGCTGGTCGGCGCGTTCGACCTGATCCAGGCGAAGCGCGAGCAGTACGACGCCTGGCAGGGTTATCTCGAGTCCCTGCGCGATTACTGGGTCGCGCGCTCGGCGCTGCGCGCCGCGACCGGTGGGCTGCTGCCCGGCGACTCGGACACTTTGACTCCGGCGGCGGGCCCCGACGACATCATACCGGCGCCGGCCGGAGAGGAACCGGACGCGCAGTCACACGAGCATCACGGAGACCACCCGACATGAAGATCACACGACGCCGCTGGCTCGGCGCCGGCAGCCTGCTCCCGCTGGCATTGCTCGCGAACCGCGCGGGCGCGCAGGAGCATTCCGGGCACGCCATGCCCGCGGAGTCCGTGCCGGCACCAGTACGCGAGCCGGTGCGGGCGGCGCCCGCGGGCGCCCCGGGGCGCGGCTACGCGCCAGTCCGCACACTGAACGGCTGGACGCTGCCGCACCGGATGGTAGGCGGGGTCAAGGAATTCCACCTCGTCGCCGAGGAAGTCGAGCACGAGTTCGCGCCTGGCTCGCGCGCGAAGTGCTGGGGCTACAACGGCACAACGCCCGGGCCCACCATCGAGGCGGTCGAGGGCGACCGCGTGCGCATCCTCGTGACCAACCGCCTGCCCGAGCACACGACGATCCACTGGCACGGCATCCTGCTGCCTTCCGGCATGGATGGCGTCGGTGGCCTGTCGCAGCCGCACATCCGGCCGGGTGAAACCTACGCCTATGAGTTCACGCTGCGGCAGCACGGCACGCACATGTATCACCCGCACGCAGACGAGATGGTGCAGCTCGCGGTCGGCATGATGGGGCTGTTCATCATCCATCCCCGCGGCGGCGAGGTCCGCCGCATCGACCGCGACTACGCTTTCCTGCTGCACAACTGGGCGCTGCACCCGGGTACCTACCGGCCGGATCCGGCGATCATGCAGGAGTTCGACCTGTGGACCTTCAACAGCAAGGTCTTTCCCGCGATCGAGCCCCTGGTCGCACGCACCGGAGAGCGGGTACGCATCCGCATCGGCAACCTGTCGATGTGGAACCACCCGATCCACCTGCATGGGGTGCAGTATGAGGTCACCGGCGGCGACGGCGGACGCTGGCCGCGCGCGCTGTGGCGCCCGGAGACCACGGAGATCGTCGGGGTCGGCCAGATCCGCGACCTCGAGTTCGTCGCCGTGCCCGGTGACTGGGCGCTGCACTGCCACATGTCGCATCACACGATGAACGCGATGGGCCACGACCTGCCGAACCCGCTCGGCGTGCCGCAGCGCGATCTCGAGGCCGCAATCCGCAGGCACCTGCCGGACTTCATGGCCATGGGCGAGTCCGGCATGGCGGAGCACCAGGCGCACGTGGACATGGGCCATATGAAAGGTCCCGAGAACACCCTGCCGATGATGATGGGGCAGGGACCCTTCGGGCCGCTCGAGATGGGCGGCATGTTCACCGTCGTGAAGGTGCGCGACGACCTCGCGCCGGGGGACTACGGCGACCCGGGCTGGTACCCGAACCCTCAGAGCACGGTGGCGCGCCGCGTCAGCACCGACGCGGACTTCGGCACGCCGGCCCGGCAAGGCCCGGCCCCGGCGGCGCCGGCGCAGCAGCCGGAGCCGATGGATCACTCGCAGATGAACCACGGGCGTTGAGGAGTACTCGATGAAACCACTTTATTGGGTCGGCGGACTGGTGATGATCGTACTGATTCTCTGCGTCGTCTTCATCCGCAGCGGCGCGTACGACGTCGCGGCGGACGAGCCGCACTGGGACGTCACGCGATCCGTGATGGAGAAGGTCCGAAGCGCATCCGTCGAGCGACGATCGGCGCACATCGAGGTGCCGCCGCTCGGCGATGCGGCTCTCGTCACCGCCGGCGCGGGCAATTACGACGTGATGTGCGCCGGCTGCCACCTGAAGCCCGGCGTCGAGCAGACCGAGATGAGTCGCGGGCTCTACCCGGCGCCCCCGAACCTCACGGCCCGCCCGCTCGCGGATCCCGCCGCGGCATTCTGGGTGATCAAGCACGGCATCAAGATGACCGGCATGCCCGCCTGGGGGCGGAGCATGGAGGACCAGTACGTCTGGGGCCTCGTCGCGTTCCTGAACGAACTGCCCGGCCTGTCTCCGGACCGCTACCGCGAACTCGTCGAAGCGAGCGGCGGTCATCAGCACGGCGGAACGGAGAGCGGCAAGGAAGCGGAAGAACCCGATCATGGCAAGGACGATTCCCAGGCCGAAGACGACCACTCGAAAGCCCCACCCCATCAGCACTAAGGACCGAGGTATCCACATGATTCGCCAGGCGACCGTAATTGCACTACTGCTTCTGTCGTGGCCAGTCGCGGCCCATGAATCGAGCCCTCAAGTAGACGTACCGGACTCGGCAAAGGCGGCGACGGCCGTCGTCGACCGCTTCTTTGCGGCTTTGTCGTCGGGTGACCTGGCGCAAGCCGGCGCACAGCTCGACCCGAACGTGATCATCCTTGAGAGTGGCGGCGCCGAGCGTTCCGCCGCCGAGTATCTCGGCGGGCATGCGAAAGGCGACGCGCAGTTCCTGAAGGGCTCGCATCACGTATTGAACCGGCGGACCGCGCGCGAGGCGGGCGGGCTTGTCTGGGTTGCGAGCGAAAGCGATTTGCACGTCGAGAAAGACGGCAAGCCGTCGACGATCGCGAGCACCGAGACGATGGTCCTTCGATCCGGCAAGGACGGCTGGAAGATTGTTCACATCCACTGGTCGTCCCGGGTGAAGAAGCCCGGCGATTCTCACTGACACTGGAACACCCAGGCCACCCAACCACATCGGGAAAACAGGAAAACACATGAGCAAGAAACTTCTCACCAGTTGCTTCGCGGCGACACTCGGGACGCTGACAGCTACCGGCGTCGCGTCCGCCCAGGAATCCATCGAAGAGGTCTACGTGACGGGAAGCCGCATCAAACGCGCGGACATCGACGGCGTCGGCAAAGTGGCCATAGCAACGTCGGAAGACTTCGCGAAGATCGGCGCAGTCTCGATCGACCAGCTGCTTAAGCTCTCGCCCTTCACCGCTGGAGCTCAGGCGGGCACCGAGTCCAATTACCTGTCGGCCACGGAGGGTTATGGCACGGCAAGCGTGAACCTGCGCGGCCTCGGGCCGAACCGCACACTGGTGCTGGTGAACGGCCGGCGATTCGTCGCCGGCGGCTCGGGCGCGAACTCGATCGTCGACCTCAACGCGATTCCGGTCAACATGATCGACCGGGTCGAAACGCTTCTGGACGGTTCGTCGGCGATCTACGGGGCGGACGCCGTGGCTGGCGTGGTTAACATCATCACGAAGCGCTCGATGGAAGGCTTCCAGGCGGATGCCACCTACGGAATCACCGAGCGGGGCGACGCGGAAAGTATGGACGCCAGCCTGGCGTTCGGGCGCGAGTCTGAGCGCAGCGGGTTCATCGTGAGCCTCAATTACACGGATCGCCAGGAGGCGCGCTCCAAGGACCGCAGTTTCTCGGAGTGCTTCTTCGAGGAAGAGGAGGGCGAAAAGTTCTGCTCCGGCAGCTCCAGCACGGCAGGTGGCCGCGGCACGACAGAGACGCTCGGCAACGTGCAGTTCAACCAGGATCCGAACGGCGACGGGGACTCGTTCGTTCCCTACAGCTTTGCCGACCACGCCTTCGACTTCCAGGAGTTCTTCAACCTCTCCGCTCCTTATGACCGGACCAACGTGAGCGCCAACGGCTATCTCGATCTTGCTGGCGGTGTCCGCTTGTATACGGAGAACACCTACTCGGACCGTAGCTCGAACACCGAGGCGAGCCCAGCCTCGTTCGCCAACCTGCTGTTCTCCGCGACGTATCCGTCCAATCCGACGGGTGAAGCATTGACTCTGCGCCGCCGCATGGTCGAGGAGGGCTTCGGCGCCAGGATCTGGGAACAGGAAGTCTCGCTCTTCCGCACGGTCGTCGGTATTGAGGGCGAGACGGGCGGCGGCTGGTCCTGGGATGTGTCAGCCAACTACGGCAAGAGCGAGTCGGACGAGGTGTTCACCAACGCCATCGACGTGGAAAACCTCCTTGCGACGATGAACGAGGCAGATTGCGTAAATCCAGGCGCGACCCAATGCGTGGACTGGTTCGGCATCAATGATCCGTCGGCGGAGGCGCTGGCCTTCATAAACGCCACCGTACCGACCGTCGGCGAGAACGTGCAGACGAGCGTTCTCGCCAACGTGTCCGGCGAGTTGTTCGAAATGCCGGCCGGGCCTGTGGGGTTCGCGGCCGGCATTGAGTACCTTCGCAACGAGGGCTCATACCGCCGGACGTACACGCGCCCCGTGCTCTCCGGAGGCGGCGGCAGCACTGATCCGATCGACGCCGACCTGTCCTCCACGGAGGTTTTCGCGGAGGCGAGCCTGCCGCTGGCGGAACGCCTGAACCTCAATCTTGCAGCGCGCTACTCCGACTACAGTGATTTCGACTCGGAGTTCACCTACAAGATCGGCGGCGACTGGCTCGTTACCGACGCGCTGCGACTGAGATCGACGTACTCGACCTCGGTGCGAACACCCAACATCCGCGAGCTGTATACGACCGAACTGCTCAACTTCACGACCTTCGTTGATCCCTGCGATCAGTGGGACACTAGCAGTGACGCGAATCTGCAGGCCAACTGCGCCGCGGATGTCGGCGCCGGTTTCGAACAAGGCGAGCTATTCATAGAGGTGGATTACCCAGGCAGCCAGGCGCTGAGCCCCGAGGAGGCGGAAACGTTCACGTTCGGCGTCGTCCTGGAACCTCAGTCCGTCGAGGGGCTGGCGGTGACGGTCGACTACTTCCAGATCGACATCGAGGATTCGATCCGCAACGTGCCGCCGACGTCGGCCCTGGAACAGTGCTACTTCTCGGAGGAAAAATCTCATCCGACCTGCAACGACGTCTTCCGCGATCCGTTCTCGGGCGACGTCGTGTTCATGGTCGTCCCGCTCGTGAACGCGGCCACCGAGAAGATGCGCGGGGTCGACCTCGGCGTGCGCTACCTCTTTGCAGCAGGCGGCAGCGATTTCAGGATCGACTGGGACACCTCGTACCTGGACCAGTTCGATATCGACTTCGTGGGGGCGCGCAGTACGCTGGAGTTGGCCGGGACCATTTCGAACGGCGAAGGCGGCAATGGCAGCTACACGCAGTGGCGGTCGAACCTGCGTCTCGGAGTTGACCGTGAGTCCTGGGGCGCGTCGTATCTGGTCAGTTACATTGGTGACGCAGACAGCCAGTTTCAGCGCATCGGGGCAACGGCGCCAGGCGTCGGCAGCATCACGTACCACAGCCTGGAAGGTAACCTGCGAATCGGCGAGGACCTGCTGCTCCGTGTCGGTGTGAACAACCTGTTCGATGAAGATCCGCCGTACTACACGGATGCGATCGACCAGAACACGGACCCGTTCACCTACGATCTTCTGGGAAGGCGGTACTTCCTGTCTGCGACCTACACGTTCTGAGGCGCAGAGTGCAACCGGCACGCCCGGCAGGGACTCTTTGCAGTCGCTGCCGGCGTGCTGGACGCTCGTCTCGAACTTGCAGTAGCGGGAGGGACAGTGGTCGCACGCCGCGCATGTTCTGGTACCGCTGAGAGCAAGGCGCCGGCGCGCCTATTCATTCCGGCGCTCGGCTTCCAGGCGCTGACGCCGCTTTACGATGCGGTCGTGAGGGTGACGACACGTGAGCGCCGTTTCAAGCGGGCTTTGATCCGGCAAGCCGAACTGCGCGCAGGACACGCGGTGCTGGACCTCGCGACGGGAACCGGGACGCTCGCGGTCTGGATGAAGCAGGCCGAGCCGCAGACAATGGTGACGGCCGCCGACATCGACCCCGGCATCCTGGCGCGGGCACAGCGCAAGGCCGGCACGGCGGGCACCGAGATCGGGTTCGAACTTGCCGACTGTCGGGCGCTGCCGTACCCGGACGGGAGTTTCGATCGGGTCGTATCGAGCCTCCTGTTCCATCACTTGCGATGGCCGGAAAAGATCCTCGCGGCGCGTGAGGTGTTTCGCGTCCTGCGGCCCGCTGGCGAGCTGCACGTCGCCGACTGGGGCAGGCCGGGTAACGTCCTGATGCGCACGCTGTTTCTCGCCGTGCAGTGTCTCGACGGCTTCGAGAACACGCGTGACAATGTTGCCGGCCGCCTGACTCACCTGTTCGAAGCAGCGGGGTTCTTCGACGTTCACGAGCGCCGGACTTTCTCCACCGTGCTTGGAACAATCGCCCTGTATCGCGCGGTAAAGCCGCTCAGTCGGCCCGCCTGAGCTCAGGCGCAGCCTCGTAGACCGCTGCGCCTACGCGCTCGGGATAGTCGTCCGGAAAGGTCCACAGCCCGCGGCCCGGGCCGTGCTCGAGTCCCCGCCAGCGCGGGTCGAACGGATAGATCATCGACAGCAGCACGTCGGTCGAGATCCAGGGGTTCGCAACCCAGTAACCGTGGCCCCGCATGCCACCGAGTTCGTGCGGTCCCGGCACGCCCGTCACGTCAACACCCACCAGGCGCTCGTCGGAGGCCAGCGTCTCCAGTTCCTCGACCGTCAGCTCGTCGAAACGCGGTCGGCCGATCCGCGACGCCCGCGCCAGGAGGGCGGCGAACCAGAGGGCGCCGTCATTTTCGGAGACGTAAACCTCGGTGCGCCGCGACACGTCGCGCAGTGCCGGCAGGTGCGAGCGGGCGAAAGTCTGCAGATCCACGTCTGCCGCCACGAAGATGGCATTCGCGATCCGGTAGCGGCGCTGCAGTGCCTCGTGATCCTCGCCCGCGTATCGCGCGCGCAACAGCGTCAAGGCCTCGGCGAGCAGTGGCCCGCCACAACTGAAGCCGATGAGGTTGAGGCGGCTCGCCCGGGTGCGCGTCGCGACCAGTTCGACCAGGGCGGCGATGTCGGGCACGAAGGCCTGTGCGCGCGAGCAGTCGCGCAGGTAATCCCAGGCGCGCGTGCCGGTCGGCCAACTGAAGGCGATCACCGCCGACGAGCGGCCGAGATAGTGACCCCAGCCGCCCATGAGCACCATCACCTGCTCAAAGGTCGCACGATAGCCCGGCACGTAGATCACCGCCTCGCCGCTGCCTGACGACGCGAGCTGGCGCTCGATCGCCGCGACGAATGCATCCTCCGCGGCCGAGCCCTCGCCGTGGCCGCCGAACTCCGTGACGCTCGTGACGTGCGCGGGTCGCAGGTCTTCCGAGGGGGTGAGCTGGTGGGACTCGACCAGCTCGTCGAAGCCCCACGCGGGCTCGCCGAGCCGTACCTCGGCGAGGCCCAGACGCACGACACCGCCGGACAAACGCGAGTAGTGACCCGCATCGCCCGCGCGAACCGGCGCCCGGGTCGTCGCGTACAGCACGCGAACGTCCCTATCACGCTTGTCCTGAGGCACGCGGCGGGCGAGGTCGAGGCGCGGATCCTGCCAGATCACCGGCGCGGGGAAGAGCGTCCAGCGGGGCTTGGCGTCGTCTGTGCAGCCTTGCAGGGCCGCCGCGAGAAATGCGAGAAGTAGAAGCGCCAATCCGATATTCCGCCGCGAGGGAATCAAGAAAGCGTTCCTCAGAGTGCATCTCCGCCGTATGCCGTGAATGATAAGGATTTTCAGCCCGCAACGGGTGCCGATACTCCGAGGACACGCTGAGGCGGGTCGCATGCACCTTGCGGCTCCCCCGTCAGCCGGTGACTACCGCGTCAACCATATCTCCTATCGACCAGCCAAGCTCACTCCGACAGCGCACCAGCGAGCGCAACAGTATAAGGACAATAGCTCAATACGAAATCCTGAGGAGTTCTCCATGCCGCACGAATCCATGCAACGTTGCATCGAAGCCTGCAACGACTGTGCCACGTCCTGCGACCACTGCGCTTCCGCGTGCCTCTCCGAGAAGGACGTCGGCATGTTGGCGCGGTGCATCGCGCTCGACATCGACTGTGCAGAGGCTTGCCGCACCGCTGCAGCGTTCATGTCTCGCGGAAGCGAGCTGGCTGCCGAGGTGTGCGACCTCTGCGCGCGCGTGTGCGACGCCTGCGCCGAGGAATGCGAGAAGCACGAGATGGACCACTGCCGGGAGTGCGCGCGCGCCTGCCGGGCCTGCGCAGAGGAATGCCGCAGGATGGCCGGAAGCCGTGCGGGTGGACGCCGTCAGCCGGGTGCCGCCGTGTCCCCTCACTGAAGCCGCAGCTCGCGCCGGCGCAGGATGCGAAACGCGACCGGAATCACGAACAGCGACAGGAGCGGTGCCGTGATCATGCCGCCGACCATGGGCGCGGCGATGCGCTGCATGACTTCCGACCCGGTGCCGTGGCTCCAGAGGATCGGCAGCAGGCCGGCGACGATGACGCTGACCGTCATCGCCTTGGGCCGCACCCGCAGGACGGCGCCCTCGCGGATGGCCTCGTCGAGCAGTTCGAGCGTCGCGGGCCGGCCCGCCGCGAGGCGCGACTCCCAGGCCTGCTTCAGGTAGATCAGCATCACCACGCCGAACTCGGCAGCGACACCGGCCAGTGCGATGAAGCCGACCGCGGTGGCGATCGAGACCTCGTGCCCGAGCAGCCAGATGAGCCAGAACCCGCCGACTACGGCAAACGGCACGGTCGCCAGCACCAGGAGCGCTTCGTCCACGCGGCGGAACGTCAGGTAGAGCAGCACGAAGATCACGGCGATCGTGACAGGCACGACCAGTTTCAGTCGTGCCTGCGCCCGTTCCAGGTACTCGAACTGGCCTGACCAGGACACGGAGTATCCCGCCGGCAGCTCGACGTCCCGCGCGACACGCTCCTGCATCTCGGCGACCGCCGACCGCAGGTCGCGGCCGCGGAGGTCGACGTAGACCCAGCCCGAGAGTCGGGCGTTCTCGCTGCGCAGCATCGGCGGGCCGTTCGTGACCCGGAGCGCGGCGACCGTGCCGAGCGTGATCTCGGCGCCGCCTTGCGTCACGATCGGCAGCGCCCGCAGGTCCGCGAGCGAGTCGCGCAGCTCGCGCGGGTAGCGGACGCTGATCGGAAAGCGCTGCAGGCCTTCGACGGTTTCCGCGATCGTCTCTCCGCCGATGGCGGCGGCGACGGTGCCCTGCACGTCCGCGACGTTGAGTTCGTAGCGCGCTGCGGCCTCGCGATCGATGTCCACCTCGACGTAGCGGCCGCCCGTCAGGCGTTCGGCGATGGCCGAGGTCACGCCCGGCACGTCGCGCACGACGCCCTCGATCCGCGCGCCGAGCCGGTCGATGACGGCGGGGTCGGTGCCGGCGACCTTGATCCCGACCGGAGTCTTGATGCCGGTCGCCAGCATGTCGATCCGGTTGCGGATCGGCGGTACCCAGACGTTGGCGAGCCCCGGGATTTTCAGCAACTGGTCCATCTCCTCGATGAGGCGATCGGTCGTCATGCCCGGGCGCCACTGGTCACGCGGCTTGAAACGGATGGTCGTCTCGAACATCTCGAGCGGGGCAGGGTCGGTCGCCGTCTCGGCGCGGCCGGCCTTGCCGAACACCCGCTCGACCTCGGGCACGGTCTTCAGCAGGCGGTCCGTCTGCTGGAGAAGCTGGGATGCCTTGCCGGCCGAGAGGCCGGGGAGGGCGGAGGGCATGTAGAGGAGGTCGCCTTCGTCGAGCGGCGGCAGGAACTCGCCGCCGAGCCGCGCGACCGGCACGGCGGTCAGCAGGAGCACGACTAGGCTGCCGACAATCGTCGCGCCCGGCCGGTGCAGCACGCGCTCGAGCAGCGGCCGGTAAGCGCGCAGTAGCCAGCGATTGAGGGGATTGCGCTCTTCCGGCGGTATGCGGCCGCGGATCAGGTAGCCCATGAGTACCGGCACGAGCGTGACCGCGAGGCCCGCCGAGGCGGCCATGGCATAGGTCTTGGTGTACGCGAGGGGGGAGAACAGGCGCCCTTCCTGCGCCTGGAGCGTGAAGATCGGCACGAACGACAGGGTGATGATCAACAGGCTGAAGAAGAGCGCCGGCCCGACCTGTACGCTCGCCTCGCCCACCAGCGCCCAGTGCTCGGCGGCCGTGCGTTCCCGGCCGGGATGCTGCTCGTTCCAGCGCTCGATGTGCTTGTGGACGTTCTCGATCATGACCACCGCGGCATCGACCATGGCGCCGATCGCGATCGCGATGCCGCCGAGGGACATGATGTTCGCGTTGATGCCCTGGTAGTGCATGACGATGAACGCGACCAGTACCCCGAGAGGCAGGGTGACGATCGCGACCAGCGACGAGCGCAGGTGGAACAGGAACAGGAAGCAGACCAGCGCGACGACGACGAACTCCTCGATCAGCTTGCCGGTCAGGTTGCGGACCGACCGCTCGATGAGCCCGGACCGGTCATAGGTTTCGACGATCTCCACGCCGGACGGCAAGCCCGGTTTCAGCGCTTCGAGCTTGCGCTCGACCGCGCGGATGGTCTCGAGCGCGTTCCGGCCGGAACGCATCACGATGACGCCGCCGGCCACCTCGCCTTCGCCGTCCAGTTCTGCGATGCCGCGGCGCAGCTCGGGCCCGAGCTGGAGATGCGCGACGTCATCGAGACGGACCGCCACGCCGCCCGCGCCTGTCCGCAGCGGGATCCGGCGGAAGTCTTCCAGGCCCTGCAGATAGCCGGTCGCGCGCACGGCGTATTCGGCCTCGCCCATTTCCAGGAGCGAACCGCCGGTCTCGGCGTTCGCCGCCCGGATGGCCTCCACCACTTCACGTTGCGTGATGCCGAAGGCGCGCAAGCGGTCGGGCAGCAGCACCACCTGGTACTGGCGCACCTGTCCGCCGATGCTTGCCACCTCGGCGACGTTCGGGACCGTCTTGAGCTCGTACTTGAGGAACCAGTCCTGCAGCGCCCGCAGTTCGGCGAGGTCATGCTGCCCGCTGCGATCCACGAGCGCGTACTCGTAGATCCAGCCGACGCCCGTGGCGTCCGGGCCGAGCGCGGGTTGCACGCCGCCCGGCAGGCGGCCCTGCGCCTGATTGAGGTATTCGAGCACGCGCGAGCGCGCCCAGTACAGGTCCGTCCCGTCCTCGAACAGCACGTATACAAAGGAGTCGCCGAAGAACGAGTACCCGCGCACGGCTTTCGCCCCGGGCACCGACATCATCGTCGTCGTCAGCGGGTAGGTGACCTGGTTTTCCACGATGCTCGGCGCCTGTCCGGCATACGGCGTGCGGATGACGACCTGCACGTCCGACAGGTCGGGCAACGCATCGAGCGGCGTGCGGGCGGCCGCCCACGCGCCCCAAGCGGCAAGCAGAACCGCCGCCAGGAGCACGAGGAAACGGTTCTCGAGCGACCAGAGGATCAGGCGCGCGGTCATGGCGACTTCTCCGGCACGTTTGCGCTGGATTCGAGGCGCGTGATCGCGGCATTGAGGCTCGCCTCGGAGTCGAGGAGGAACTGGCCCGAGACGACGACCGACCGGCCTTCCTCGACGCCCGAGAGGATGACGGTCTTCCCGTCCGCTTCGAGCCCGGTCGTGACATCGGCGACGTCGAAGCCGTCGCCGTCGCGTGCAAGGATCACGACGCTGCGCTCGCCGGTGACGATCACCGCTTCGCTCGGGACGACCAGTTGCGGCTCCGCGGGCTGGCCCGCGAACTCGAGCGACAGGAACATGCCCGGCGCCAGCCTGCGCTCCGGGTTGTCGATCGCGACCCGCACGGCGAGGGTGCGGGTCCGGGGGTCCACGTCCGGGAGCAGCGCGGAGACCCGGCCGGCGAATCGCACGCCCGGCCAGGACGCGGTCCAGGCCTCCACGGAGGCGTCCGGAGGCATCTCGGAGATCCGCGCCTCGGGAATGCGTGCATCGACCCAGACGGTTGCGAGCCCGTTGATGCGGAAGAGCGGCGCGCCGGGCGCGAAGGCGGTGCCCTCGCGCACCGCGAGTTCCGTGATGACGCCGGCGATCGGCGCCGTGATCGTGATCGCGGCTTCGACCTTGCGCATCGATTCGAGGCGCCGGATCGCCGCATCGGGCACGCCGAGCACGCCGAGGCGCTCGCGCGCCGCGTCGCGGATGGCGCGGGCGCGGTCGGATGTCGCGTCGAGGAGCGCGAGATACTCTTCCTGGGCGGACTGCCATTCCGGCGCGAGGATCTCGGCCAGCGGCTGACCCTGGCGGACGGCCTCCAGCGGTGTCTTGACGTACAGGCGCGTGACATAGCCTGTGACGCGCGCCTGGACGACCTGCAGCAGCCGCTCGTCGAAGGCGACGCTGCCGACCGCCGTGAGGCGCGGCGAGAGGACCGCCTTCTCGGCCTTCGCGGTGCGGATGCCGAGGTTCTGCGCGATGGCAGGATCGACCCGCACGGAGGCGGATCCCTCTTCGTCCGCATATCGCGGCACGAGGGCCATGTCCATGAAAGGCGATTGGCCCGGCTTGTCGAATTTCACGCCCGGCTGCATCGGGTCGTACCAGTAGAGAATCCTGCGTTCGGCGTTCGTCTCGGACACAAGTCCTTCGTGTACCGCGCCGGCCGACCCGGATTCTTGACGCTCCGCCAGCCAGAATCCGAGCGCTCCTCCGACGGCGAATGTGGCAACCAGGGCGATGAGGATGGTTCGTTTCATGACACTCTCTCCTTCAGCCGGGCAGCTGCCGGGCTTCGAGGTAACGCAGATAGGCCCAGGCGCTGCCGCGCGAATTGGCGAGTTCCGCCCGCTCGACCAGCAGGTCGATCTCGTCTTCGAGGGCGTCGATCGCCAGGCGCAGGTCGGCGGCACCGGAGCGGTAGGCCGCGAGAGCGGCGCGTGATCGCTCGCGCGCGAGCGGCAGCAGCTCGCGGTCGAACTGGTCGAGTTGCGCACCCGCCTGCTCCCACTCGATCAGCATCCGGCGCAGCTCCGCGGTGTACGCGCGCAGGGTGCTTTGCCGCTCCGCCTCTAGCCTGCGCAGGTCCGCCCGCCGCGCGGCGACGACCGGGTCTTGCCGGTACCGGGAGAACAGCGGCAGGTCGACCGTGAATTGCAGCGAAGCCATGTCGTCGAATGCGGGCCCGCGCTTGCCGTACATCAGCTCCGCGCTCCAGTCCGGGCGGCGCTCGGAGCGGGCGAGCTCCGCCTCCGTGCGGGCGGCGGCGAGGCGGGCATCGAGCGGCAGGATGCGCCCGTGACGCCCGGCGTCCGCAACCAGGCTCGCGGCGGGTGCGGGAAGCATGTCGAAGGCCGGCGGCCGCGCGAGCGGGCGCTCCGCCTCGGCGCCGATCCAGCGGGCAAGTTCTGCGCGGGCCTGTCGGGCCTTGCCTTCGAACTCGAGCACGCGCGCCTCGAGCCGCACGACGGCGGACTCCGCCGCGAGCGCTTCCGCCGTCGAGGCGCGGCCGGCGCGTACGCCGGCGCGCGCGGCCGTTGCGCCGAGCTGGACCTCGGCGCGCAGGCCAGTCAGCGCGTCCAGCGCCGATTCGAGGGTTGCGCGGCGGATCCAGGCTCGCGCCGTCTCGCGGGCTACCAGCAGCCGGGTGTCCGACAGCTCGGCATCGGCGACGACGGTTTCATCGGATGCGCGTTCCCGTTCGAGCCGCCGCTTCTGCCGGTTCGGGAACTCCTGCATCAGGCCGACTTTGGTCATCGTCATGAAGTCCGCGGAAGTGGACCACGCATCCGGGCCTTCGACCGGCAGGTTCTCGACACCGACGATGAGCGCCGGGTCGGGTAGTCGGCCCGCACTCACCGCGAGGTCGCGCATGGCGGCGGCGGCTTCCTCGCCTGCGGCCACCTCGGGTGCCGTAACGACGGCGTACGCGACGGCCTCGTAGAGGGGCAGCTCCGGTCGCTCGGCGGCGCAGGGCAGCGGGCTCGCGATGAGGAGCAGGAGGCAAATGGATCCACGCATGTGATCTCTCCCGGGCATCGGATGACGTCGCCAGACGGCCGCAGGCGCGTGTGCGCCGAAGCGGCCATGCGATGACGCACGGAACCGGCAGCTTCGGCCGGTCAGGCGGGAAGAGAACTTACAAGCGCAGCCGGCGAGTGCGGAGATACGTCAGCGTGTCATCGCGGTGGGGCCACGCGGTCGTCAGGAGCAGCTTGCTCGGTCGTGCGTCTGGTAGCGCGAGAGCAACCGGAAGGGCGGGAATCAGGGTGATATCTGATGGGCCGAACTGCATCGGCTTCTGGGAATCAACGCGGGTTGCCGAATAGGATGTCGCCTGTGCGGGCGCGGGCACGCTGACGCAGCAGGCCGTCGTGGTTCCGAGGATCCCCGACTCGACTTCGGGACAAGGCACGGGCCCGCGGTCCGGGCAGCAGTCGCCGCCGCCGGCGGCAGCGCACGCCACGGCCGGGGCAGCCCCAGCCAGAAGAGCGAGCCACAAGGCCAGGAATACGGCTGGCACACGCACTCGTAGATGCTCCGCGATTCGTCCGGTTGCGGATTCGACTATCCGCAGGATCGGCCGTTTCGAGCGTTTCAGTCAATGTACCCGTCTGAAAGACTACGACAAAAGGCGCGATTCCAGCATGACCTGGATCAAGTGATTGGCGTTGGTCGAAGAACCATCGTCCCCACTTGTCTCGAAATCGCTTGACTCTGGACTCAGGTCCAGAGTTTAGACTGCCCGCACTGGAGGACGCGCATGACCACCATCAGTATCGGACAACTCGCGAAGCGATCGGGCGTGCCGATCGACACCGTGCGCCATTACGAGCGGATCGGGCTGCTCAAGCCCACGGTGCGCCTGGCGTCCGGTTACCGGCGCTACGGGGAAGCGGAGCAGAAGCGCCTGCGATTCATTCGTCGCGGCAAGTCACTCGGGTTTACGCTGGAGGAGATCCAGGAACTCCTGTCGCTGAGCGCGCACCGTAACGTCGCGCAGGTTCGGCAGGCGGCGAAGGCTCGACTTGCGGATGTCGAGCGCCGCATCACCGAACTCGCGCGCGTGCGCGACAGCCTGCGCACGCTGATCGCCGCCTGTCCAGGCCACGGCCGTGCCGAGGACTGCCCGATCCTCAATGCACTGAGCCAGGAGTCCACGCCGTGAGTGACCCGCGCGCCCATCACTGTCACCACCACGAAAGTTCCGGGCCTCCCGCAGCGACGACCGCGGCGAAGCCCGGCGCGCGTTTCACCTGCCCGATGCACCCGGAGATCGTCCGCGATGCGCCGGGCAGTTGCCCGATCTGCGGCATGGCGCTGGAGCCGGTCATGCCATCGGCGGCCGACGAGGAAGCGCCGGAGCTGCGTGATTTCTCGCGCCGCTTCTGGTGGACGCTGCCGCTCACGCTGGTCGCGCTGGCGCTCGCGATGCTCGGGCACCGCACTGAACTGCTGACGGCAGATCAACGCAGCTGGGTGGAGCTCGTGCTGACGACGCCCGTCGTCGCCTGGGCGGGCTGGCCGTTCTTCGTCCGCTGGGCGCAATCGATCGCGAACCGCAGCCCCAACATGTGGACGCTGATCGGCACGGGTGTCGGCGCCGCCTACCTCTACAGCATCGCCGCGATTCTCATGCCGGACGTCTTTCCCGCGTCATTTCACGAGCACGGCCGGGTCGGGGTGTACTTCGAGGCCGCGGCGGTGATCGTATCGTTGACGCTGCTGGGCCAGATTCTCGAGCTGCGCGCGCGCTCCTCGACTTCTGCGGCGATCAAGGCGCTGCTGCGTCTCGCGCCGCCGGTCGCGCGCCGCATGCGCGTCGACGGCAGCGACGAGGAAGTCCCACTCGATGTCGTGCAGGCGGGCGACCGGCTGCGCGTGCGCCCGGGCGACAAGGTGCCGGTGGACGGGGAGGTGCTCGAAGGCCACTCGACTGTCGACGAGTCGCTGCTGACCGGCGAATCCATGCCGGTCAGCAAGGGTCCGGGCGAGCGTCTGATCGGCGGCACCCAGAACGCGAATGGCAGCCTCGTGATGCGCGCGGATCGCGTGGGCCGAGAGACCATGCTGGCGCAGATCGTCGAGCTCGTGGCCCAGGCGCAGCGTTCGCGCGCGCCGATGCAGCGACTGGCCGACCGCGTGTCGTACGGCTTCGTGCTGGCGGTCCTGGGAATCGCCGTCGTTACCTTCCTGGCGTGGGGCTTCTTCGGGCCGGAGCCGTCCTGGACCTACGCGGTGCTGAACGCCGTTGCCGTGCTCATCATCGCCTGCCCGTGCGCCCTCGGCCTCGCAACGCCGATGTCGATCATGGTGGCGACCGGCCGCGCGGCGACCTCCGGCATCCTGTTTCGCGACGCGGAAGCGATCGAGAAGCTGCGGACCGTGGACACGCTGATCGTGGACAAGACGGGCACGCTCACCGAAGGCCGGCCGTCCTTCCGCAGCGCAATACCGGCGCCCGGGTTTGGCGAAGCCGAACTGCTGCGGCTGGCGGCGAGCCTGGATGCCGGGAGCGAGCATCCGCTCGCGCAGGCAATCGTCCGCGAGGCCCGGTCGCGCGAGCTCCGGCTGGCGGACGCGAAATCGTTCGAGTCGAACACGGGGCTCGGCGTGACCGGCATGGCCGAAGGGCGGCGGCTCGCGCTCGGCAGCGTGACGCTCATGCGAGAGCACGGCATCTCGACGGCGGCGCTCGAAGTCGAGGCTGCGCGCCTGCGTGGCGAGGGTGCGAGCGTCATGTTCTTGGCGGCCGACGGTGCGCTTGCCGGGCTCATTGCCGTCGCGGACCCGCTCAAGGACACAACGCTCGAAGCGCTCGAATCACTTCACGGCAAGGGGATACGCGTCGTCATGGCAACGGGCGATTCGGCTGCGACCGCGCAGGCCATCGCGAAGGAAACCGGCATCGACGAAGTGCACGGCGAAGCTCGCCCGGCCGACAAGGTCGCCGTCATACAGATGTATCACATGGGAAAGCGCAAGGTCGCCATGGCCGGAGACGGCGTCAATGACGCGCCTGCGCTGGCCGCCGCGGATGTCGGCATTTCGATGGGTACGGGAACCGACGTTGCAATCGCGAGTTCGCAGGTGACGCTGGTGAAGGGTGACTTGCGCGGCATCGCGCGCGCGATCGAAATCTCCGCGGCAACCGTGCGCAACATGCGCCAGAACCTCGGGTTCGCGCTGATCTACAACGCCCTCGGCGTGCCGATCGCCGCCGGCGTGCTGTGGCCCTGGACCGGGCTGCTGCTCTCGCCGATGATCGCGGCGTTGGCGATGAGTCTCTCGTCGGTCTCGGTCGTTGCCAATGCTTTGAGATTGCGTGCCAGCTGATTAGCCGCGAGACGAAATAGAGGTAATCGATATTGTCGAGACTCGCACTCTCGTTTGAACGGGTCAGAACAGGTCAGTAGCGCCGCACATGTCATTGGCGCAACGCCCAGTGCAAGCTCAAGGACTGATTCCAGTCCGATCTCCCAGGCACCATCCGGCCCTCGAATTACGAAGCTGGTCAGTGATTCGCCTCGCATGGCCCGCTTAACTCAGGCTGCAGGGTCACATGATTGATACGGTGCTTGCTGGCAAGTTCTTCCCGCACGTTCGCCAGCGTCGCGTCCCACGCGGCCCATGCTCCGATTTCCAGGTGCGGCGAAAGTGTTCGGGCGACAGGGCCAGAATTTCTATCGGCAGACGCGCAACCAGGTCCCGGTCTTGAGGCGTCTGATCTCCAGGGAGATTGCCCACGCCATGCGCAGGGAGTCGCTCAAGCTCTATGTGTGATCCGATTGTCTTTCGCCATCTATTGCCGGCCGCCTTCTGCAAGCGGCATGGTTTGGCGGTCAATCTGACGGTAAATCGGCATGATGATTTTCGAGAAGTTCAGTGCTCACAGCTACTTAGGTGGCTTGGTAACAATTGAGTGGGAGTGAACGACACCGTGATGAAGCGAACCGCAGTCATGGCCGTGCTGGCGAGCACGATGGCGGCATTCGCCGCGCCGGCCGTCGCCAACGAGTTCGACCAGGTCTGGATCTGCGAGCTGAATCCGGGCAAGTCGCTGTTCGACGCACGGGAGGCGGCCCGCGCCTGGCTCGCAGCCGCGAAGTCGATGGAGCACGGCAAGGCGCTGCAGGCATTCATCCGCTATCCCATCATCGTGAGCGAGAGCGAGAACCGCTTCGACTTCGTTGTCAGGGCGCCGTCCCTCGCCGCCTGGGGTGCTTTCTACGACACGTACGACGCGGGCACGCCGGTTGCCGATGCCGACGTGAAGTTCGCGGAGACGGCGAGTTGCTCCGGCAGCACGATGTGGGAATCGATCGCCGTCGAATGACTGCGGGGCGCGCCGGGGAGGCGGGTGCCGGGCTCGATCGGCGCGCCTCCGTCAGAGATAGTGCAGCAGCACGTAGACGGTCAGCAGCAGCGCGAGCCACAGCGCCGTCGTCCCGATGGCCCAGGAGCGCGAGAAGACGCCTCCCGTGCCGAACAGGGCGCCGAAGCGAAGCGACAGCCAGGCACTGGCGGCCGCGAGCGTGCGGGCTGCCGCGCCGCGCATCGCCTCGCCCGCGGCCAGCAGGGCCCGCGCGACGCGCAGCAGCGCGACGCGCCAGAACCAGTCGAAATCCAGCGTGACGGTCGGCGTGCGCCGCATGAGCGGCAGCATCAGGAAGAAGGCGAGACCCGCGAACAGCAGCAGTTGCAGCTGCGACAGCACGTGCGCGCCGGTGTAGGGCACGTACGCGACCGGGTAGGGCAGCAGCGCATACAGGGTGCCCGGGAAGACGCCGATCAGGATGCACAGCGCGGCGAGCAGCACCATGGCGAGTCGCATGTTGAGCGGCGGGTCGGCCGGGCGCAGCCCCGAGTCCTTCTGGAAGAAAACGAACCACGGGAACTTGATGCCCGCGTGCAGGAACACGCCGGCAGAGGCCGCCATCAGCAGGAAATACAGGACCTGCAGGTGCTCGCCTGCCGCACCCGCGCTGATCATCGATTTCGAGACGAAGCCGGAAGTCAGCGGGAACGCGGAGATAGACAGCGCGCCGACGATCGCGCAGGCCGTCGTCAGCGGCATCGAGCGGTACAACCCGCCGAGCTCGGAACACTTGCGGCGGCCGGTCTGGTGCAGGACCGCGCCGGCGCTCATGAACAGCAGCCCTTTGTAGAAGATGTGCGTGAAGGCGTGCGCCGCCGCGCCGTTCAGGGCCATCTCCGTGCCGATGCCGACGCCGACCACCATGAAGCCCACCTGGTTGACGATGGAGTACGCCAGGATGCGCCGCAGGTCGTTCTCGAGCAGCGCGTAGAGGATGCCGTAGAAGACCATCCAAAGGCCGACCCAGACCAGCAGCTGGGTGCCGGGGAACAGCAGGATCAGGGCCAGCACCGCAGTCTTGGTGGTGAATGCCGACAGGAACACGCCGCCCGCCGGACTGGACTCCGGATAGGCATCCGCGATCCAGGCGCTCACCGGCGGCGCGGCGGCATTCAGCAGCACGCCGGCGAGGATCATCCAGGTGTCGAAGCCGGCGAGCGTCAGCGCGCGGATCTCGATCGAGCCCGTGTGCATCATCACGCCTTCGATGCCGATCTTGAGCACGATGCCGCCGAGCAGGTGCAGGATCGCGTAGCGGATGCCGGCACGCCGGGCGCCCTCCGTGCCGCCGCACCAGATCACGACGGTCGAGAACAGCGCCATCAGTTCCCAGAACACGAACATGACGATCAGGTCGCCCGCAAAGCTGACGCCGATCGCGCCGGCCGCATAGGCCATCGCGGCGGCCAGTTCCTGCCAGCGCGCCTGGCGCAGGGCAAAGAGGGCGCCGCCGAATGCCATCAGCGAGAAGACAGTGGCGAACAGCCGGCGCAGCGCGTCGCCCTCGACGAGCTGCAGCTCGTAGCCGAGGAACGGGGCGGTGAGCTGGATGCCGTCCGCGACCTGCCAGACGGCGTACAGCGTCGCAAGCGGAGTCGCGAGCGCGATCACAGGCCGCAATCCCGGCCTCGCGAGCGCGAGCAGCAGCGCGCCGAGGAGCATGACGATTGCCGGCGGCACGATGAACTCAGGCATCGTCGGAACCGCCGTAGTAATCGTCCGGGCGCTTGAGGAGCAGCCCCATCAGCCGGGCGACGAGGACCATGCCCACGCAGGCGAGGAAACCGTAGGCCGCGGCAAACCCGAACCACGCTTCCGGGGCGAAATGGCCATACACCGGCACGACCAGCTGCGCGGCCACGACCAGCGCCAGTGCGACGACGGCGGCGACCGTCACGCGGCGCAGGGATCCGGGCCGATCCAGCCAGCGCGACTTCATGGCGGGCCTCCGAGCATGCCGGCCTCGAGCTCGACCACCGGACCGTTGAAGAGGAAGAACGCGAGCACGAGAGCCGCCGTGAACGCGAGCGCCAGCACCATCGGCCACGGCGCCTCGCCGTGCTCCCGTGCCGGCGCGGCATCCTCGGGCCGGAAGAACGCCCGGTACACGATCGGCAGGAAGTAGGCGGCATTCAGGCCGGTCGACAGCGTCAGCACGGCGAGCACGAAGTAGTCGTCGAGCTGGAAGGCCCCGGCGATGATGTACCACTTGGACACGAAACCGGCGGTCGGCGGCACGCCGATCATGCTGAGCGCGCCGATCGCGAAGGCCGTCATCGTCCAGGGCATGCGGCGGGCGATGCCGGCGAGCTGCGTGACTTCGGTCTTGCGCGAGGCGACGTAGATCGCGCCGGCCGCGAAGAACAGCGTGATCTTGCCGAATGCGTGCGCCACGATGTGCACGGCCGCGCCGATCTCGGACAGCGGGGTCAGGACGAGCGCGGCCAGCACGACGTAGGACAGCTGGCTGACCGTCGAGTAGGCGAGCATGCGCTTGAGGTCGGTCTGCCGCAGCGCGACCAGCGACGCGGCCAGGATCGTGAATCCCGCGAGCCAGACCAGCAGGCGCTCCGCCGGCACGCGCGCGAGCAGGTCCGTGCCGAACACGTAGACCACCACCTTGGTGATCGTGAACACGCCGGCCTTGACCACCGCGACCGCGTGCAGCAAGGCGGAAACGGGAGTCGGGGCGACCATGGCCGCGGGCAGCCACCGGTGCACCGGCATAACGGCCGCCTTGCCGGTGCCGAGCACGAACAGCAGGAGCAGCGCCGCGGCCGGAGTGCCTTCGATGCGCCCGCCGAGCAGCCCGCCGGGCGTGAAATCGAGCGAGCCTGCGGCCAGCCAGGTCCACACGATCGCGGGCAGCAGCAGCCCGATGGAGGTCGCGAGCAGGATGAGCAGGTAGGTGCGTGCGCCGCGTCGAGCGCGCTCGTCGCCCTGGTGCGCGACCAGCGGGTAGGTCGACAGCGTGAGCGCCTCGTAGAACAGGAACAGGGTGAGCAGGTTGCCGGAGAACGCGACGCCGATCGTGGCCGCGATCGCGATGGCGAAGAACGCGTAGAACCGCGTCTGGTTGCGCTCCGCGTTTCCGCGCAGGTAGCCGATGGAATACACCGTGCTCACCACCCAGAGCAGAGACGCGAGCGCGGCGAAGGTCGCGCCGAGCGGTTCGACGACGAGGCGGAGCGACAGGCCCGGTGCAAGGGTCAGCAGCGTCACCGCCGGGCGTCCGCCGGCTGCAACTTCCGGCAGCAGGCTCCAGGCGGCCGCCGCGAGTGCGACGGAGGCTGCGAGGCTCGCCGCTTCGCGCAGCTTCGGACTGCGCCCGGCCAGCACGACGCCGAGCGCGCCGGCCAGCGGCAGGGCGATGGCGAGGAGTGCGGTGGTGGCGGGCGTCATTGCGCGAACCGCAGCAGTCCGTCGGCCGCCGCCCTCGCCAGCGCGAGCGGGGCTGCGGGCTGCAGCCCGAACCAGAGGTTGGCGAGCGCGGCGACCCAGAGCACCGCGAGCATCGACGCAGGCGCCTCGTCGCGCTCCTGCGCCGCGGCCGCGCCGCGGAACCACGCGGCCTCGATGACCCGCCACACGTACCAGACGGACATCAGCGAGCTGACGACGATCACCGCAACCAGCCATGGGCCCGCGCTACCGGCCTGCAGCGAGGCTGCGATGAGCAGCCACTTGCTGACGAAGCCCGCCGTGCCCGGGATACCGATCAGGCTCAGGCCGCCGATCACGAAGGCCGCCATCGTCCACGGCATGCGGCGCGCGGCGCCGGCGAGCCCGTCGAGCGCGAGCGTCGGGAGCCGCATCGCGAGGCAGGCGACCGCGAGGAACAGCGTGCCCTTCGCCACGGCGTGGTTGAACATGTGGGCGATGCCAGCGGTGAGGCCCGCCTGGGTCATGAGGCTGGCACCCAGCACCATGTAGCCGACCTGGGCGATCGACGACCAGGCGAGCAGCCGCTTGAGGTGGCCCTGGGTCATCGCGGTCGCCGACGCGACCAGGACCGCCAGCACGGCGAGCGGCATCAGGAAGCCTGCGAAACGCGGCTCGTGGCCCTCGAGGCTGCCCTGGAACACGATGAAATCGAAGCGCAGGAGCACGTACAGCGAGACCTTGGTCGAGCAGGCGGCGATGAAGGCCGTCACGGCATGGGGCGCGCGGGCATAGGCATTCGGCAGCCAGGCGTGCAGCGGGAACATCCCGGCCTTCAGCGCGAGGCCGAGCGTGACGAAACCGACCGCGGCGAGGACCGGCTTGAGGTCGGCGACGCGGCCGATGCGCTCGTGCATGTCGGCCAGGTTGAGCGTGCCGGTCATCATGTAGATGAGGCCGACGCCGATCAGGTAGAAGGTCGCCCCGATCGTCCCCATCACCAGGTACTTGAAGACGGCCGGCAGCGCGCGCGTGTCGGTCCCGCCCGCGATCAGGATGTAGGTCGCGAGCGAAGACACCTCCATGAACACGAAGATGTTGAAGGCGTCGCCCGAGACCACGATGCCGGAGAGCCCGCCCAGGGCCAGCAGCCAGGCCGCGTAGAAGTACCTGCGCCGCGCCGGCACGACCTGGTCGTCCAGCGAAGCCTTGCCGCCGGCAAGGGCGACGGTGGAGGCCCCGGTGACGATCAGCAGGACCAGCGCGCTGAATGCGGTGACGCGCAGCTCGATCCCGTACGGGGCGGCCCAGGAGCCCACGTCATAGCTCACCGGTCCGCCCTGGGCCACCGCCGCCGCGAGCAGGACGGCAACGACCAGCGAGCAGGCGCTCGCGAGCGACGCGAGCAGCCACGCGAGTCCGCCGCGCGACAACAGCACGGCGAGCGGTGCCGCCGCCAGCGGCACGACGACAGCCAGCGCGGGAAGCTGCCCTGACGCGCTCACTGCTCGCGGATCCGCGCCTGGATTTCGTCCTCTTCGACCGAGCCGAACTCCTCGCGGATGCGGACGACGATGGCGAGGCCCAGGGCGGTGGTGGAGATCCCGACCACAATGGCCGTCAGGATCAGCACGTGGGGCAGGGGATTCGAAAAGGTTTCCACGTCGCCCGCGTGCCGGAGGATCGGCGCGGTGCCGCCCTCGACCTTCGCCATGCTGATGTATAGCAGGAATACGGCCGACTGGAAAATCGACAGGCCGAGCAGCTTCTTGACGAGGTTTTCCCGGGCGACGATCGCATACAGGCCGATCATCAGCAGCAGCGCGAACACCCAGTAGTTGTACAGTCCGAGGATCTTCACGCCGGGTGCTCGCGGTCCGCGAAGGCGTGGAAGGCGGCGACCATCGTCCCGGTGACGGTGATGCCGACGCCGGCTTCCACGAGGTGGATGCCGAGCTGCTGGGCGGCCACCGGATCGGCGCCGAATGGCGCGTAGTCGAGCAGGTTGCCGCCCATCAGCATGCCGGCGATGCCCACGCCCGAGAACAGGGTCGCGCCGCCAACCATGAGGCCGAGCAGGACGCGGGTCGGGAAGATCGCGCGCCCCGCCGGTTCGCCCTCCAGCAGGGCGTGCAGCACGATGCCGACGGCGATGATGGCGCCTGCCTGGAAACCGCCGCCAGGACCGTAGTCGCCGTGGAACTGCAGGTAGAGCCCGAACAGCACGATGAAGGGGATGAGCAGGCGCCCGACCACGCGCGGCACGAGGTGATGGCGCAGCCCGGCTGCCGGCCGCGGCCCGCGCTCGCCCGCCGGGCGCTGCGCGAGGATCATCAGCACGCCGAGCCCGGCCGTCAGGATGACGAGGATCTCGCCCAGCGTGTCGTAGGCGCGGAATCCCGCCAGCACGGCGGTCACGACATTCGCCATGCCGGTGAGTCGCGGAGCTTCCTCGAGGTACCACGGCGCGACGTGCTTCTGGACGGGCGCGGACGGGTCGCCGAGCAGCGGGTTGTCGAAAGTGCCGTAGACGAGGGTGCAGGCGGTCAGCGTGATCACCGCCAGCGGCAGCCAGGGCCGCGATGGCCGCCGCACCTCGCGCTCGCCGATCAGGGCCAGTGCGCCGAGGTAGAGGATGGTCGACATGCCGGCGCCGATCGCTGCCTCGGTGAGCGCGACATCGGCCGCGTCCAGGATGAAGAACGTGGCGGCCATCAGGACGCTGAAGATGCTCATCAGCATCACCGCGACGAACAGGTTCGTCGTCAGGACCACCGCAACGGCCGTCGCCAGCAGCAGCGTCAGCAGCACGAACCCGAACGCGGTGATCATCGTCCGGTCCCGGTGGCGGGCGCCGGCGGTGCTTCGTCCTTGCGCGACAGGAGCACCGCATTGCCGAGCGCATAGGTCGCCGTCGGGCCGGCCATCAGCAGGAAAAAGAGGATGGTGAGGAGCTTGACGGTCGGCAGCGTCCAGCCGGACTGCAGCATGATGCCGCCCAGCGTGAGCAGGGTGCCCAGGCTGTCGGTGAGGCTCGCCGCGTGCATGCGCGTGTAGATGTCCGGCAGGCGCAGGGCCCCGAGCCCGCCCAGGAACACGAAGAATGCGCCCGCCGCAAGCATGGCGAAGGAAATCGCGTCCACGATCATCGCGCGCGCTTCTTCTGGAAGAACTCGAGCACCGCCAGCACGCCGACGAAATTGATCAGCGCGTAGGCGAGCGCGAGGTCGAGGAAGTCGGGGCGGCCGCCGAGGAAGGCGACGACGGAAACCAGGAGCACCGTCTTGGTGCCGAACATGTTGACCGCGAGCACGCGGTCGTAGACGGTCGGCCCGAGCAGCGCTCGCGCCAGAGCGAGCAGCATCGTGACGAGGATCGCGATGGCGGCGACGGCATACACGGCTAGTCGGCGGTGACCGCGGTTACGCGGCTCTCCATCCGCCCGGTACCCAGTTCCTCGGCCGTCGCGCGCGTCAGGCAATGCACGCGCAGGCGGCCTTCGTTCACGTCCAGCGTGATCGTGCCCGGCGTCAGGGTGATCGCGTTCGCGAGCAGCGTCTGCGCGATGGGTCCGGACTTCGTCTGCAGGTCGACGATCGACGGGCTGAGCCGGCCGCGAGGACGAAGCACGGTGGCGGCTACCGCGAGGTTCGACTTGACGATCTCGACCAGCAGCCAGGCCCAGAAGGCCGGCAGGCGCGCGGCGAGGTGCAGCGCGTAGACGCCCCTCGTGAAGAACCCCATCCGGTATGCGAGGTAGAGGGCGACCCCGCAGGAGAACAGGCCGATGCCGAGCATCGCGGGCGTCGTGACGCCCGACCAGAGCAGCCAGGTGAGCGCGAGGAGCAGCAGCAGGACCAGGGGCCGCACCGGCTAGTGCCCGGCAGCGCCGCGCCGCGCGTCGATGGACGCGATCCGCGACGGAGCGATGACGGCAGGCCCAGGCTGTTGCGGCACGTCGCTTCCCCCGATTCGGTTTGCGGTTCGCTTTCCGGCGATCGCGCGATTCTAGCCGATCCGCCCGCGCGCCGTCCCGCCGAGGGACGGCGCTGCGTTCCTGTGCAGGCGCTGATCACGGCGAATGGCGGGCTGCGCGTCACCCGCGATGCCGGCCTCGCAGGGCGCGCACGCTGACGACTACCAGGGTCAGGACGGTCAGCGGCAGCACGACCGTCTGCATGGCCAGCGCGAAGGTCGCGAGTGCCTCGTGCTGCCTTGCGGTCAGCACGAGGAAGGCCGCATAGGCGACGTAGTACGCGAAGAACACGGCGCCTTCCCAGCGGGCGATGGCCGCGCCGGTGAGGAATACGGGCAGGCAGGCGAAGGCCACGGCGAGCATCACCAGCAGGTCGAACTGCAGGAGCGACTGCGGCACGGGCAGCGGTGCGGGCGAGACGATTCCCGCCAGGCCGACGACGCCCAGGACATTGAAGATGTTGCTGCCAATCACGTTGCCCACCGCGATGTCGCGTTTCCCGCGGATCGCGGCGGTGACCGAGGCTGCCACCTCGGGCAGCGAAGTGCCCGCGGCGACGATGGTCAGGCCGATGACGAGCTCCGAGACCCCCAGGGACTGGGCGATGGCGACGGCAGCGGCGACCAGCCAGTTCGAGCCGGTGACGAGCAGCACCAGCCCGCCCGCGATCGTGAGCAGCTGCACGGGCAGGCGGTCTTCCCAATGGCGTCGCGCAGCGCGGCGCGGGCCGGCGGCATACTCGACCTGGACCTCCCGCGACTCGCGGCGGCTCTGCACGACCAGGAAGGCCGTGTAGCCGAGCAGCGCCGCGAACAGCAGGGCGGCTTCCCAGCGGGTGATGCTGCGATCCAGCGCGAATATCGCAAGCGCCAGGGACGCGCCGATCATGATCGGCACTTCCTGTCGGACGACCTGCGCCGAGACGACGAGCGGGGTGATCAGGGCCGTAAGTCCCAGGATGAACAGCACGTTGAAGGTGTTGCTGCCAACCACGTTGCCGAGCGCGATTTCCGCCTGGCCCGACAGCGCCGCCTGCAGCGAGACAGCGAACTCCGGCGAACTGGTGCCGAAGGCGACGACCGTCAGGCCGACCACCAGCGGGGACAATCCGAGCGAGGCCGCGAGCTTCGATGCGCCGCGCACGAGCAACTCGCCGCCGCAGATCAGCAGCACGAGTCCCGCAACGAGCATCGTGAAGGTCATTGGCCCGTGTCCCGCGCTCAGGCCGCGTCGGGTGGATCCCAGTCGAGTCCGAGCAGCAGGCAGCCGGTCTCCGTGCGCGTGCCGTGTTGCGAACCCGGCTCGTAGACGACCCAGTCGCCGGCCCGCAGGACGGTGCCGTCGGGTTCGATGGCCTCGCCTTCGAGGACCAGGTATTCCTCGCGCGCGTCGTGCCGGTGCGGAATCGTCGCGGCGCCCGGCGCAAGGCGCATGAGGTAAGAGCCCCGTTCCCGGGCGGCGTCGTAGGAAAGCGGCGCCCAGCCGATCTCGGGCTGTAACGGGCCGTCGAGGTCGTACGTGCGAAGCGTGAGCTGGTGCGTCGCAAAGATCCGGCGGCCGTTCATGCGCCGATCCTCGCCTCGAGCCAGCCCCGGATGTCCGCGAGCACCGCGTCCTTGCCGACGTCGTTCAGCAGGTCGTGGTAATGGCCGTCGTAAAGTTTCAAGGTCTTGTCGCCGGATCCGGCCGTCTCATGGAAGAACCGGCTGCCGGCGGTGAGCGTCGCCCGGTCCGCGGTCCCGTGCAGGATGAGCAGCGGCAGCCTGATGCGCGGAAACTCACGGCGCAACCGCTCGTTGGCGCGCACCAGGGCCGCCACCGTGCTGGCGGGTTGCACTTCGCCCCGGGTCAGCGGATCTTCGTCGAGGATCCGGACCGCGATCGGGTCGCGCGAGAAGTCCGCGTTCTTGAGCTTCAGGACCGGCAGCCGCGGCGCGACGTGACTGAGGCCCTTGACGACCGCGAGGACCGCGTCGGGCGCGGGCACCTTGAAGGCGAAGCTCTCGCAGACGAGTCCCGCGATCTCGGCCTGGCGGTCGAGCGCATAGGTGCAGGACACGACCCCACCGGCGCTGTGCCCGAGCAGGAACACCGGCAACCCCGGGTATCGCGACCTGGCGAGGCTGACGACCGCCTCGACGTCGGCCACGTACTCCGCGATGTCATCGACGTGGAAGCGGGCGCCTTCCGACCTGCCGCGGCCGCGCAGGTCGAGCGCGAAGGTCGCGAACCCGGCGGAGGCGAACTGCGCCCCCGCCCACAGGTACTGACCGCCATGCGAGTTGACGCCGTGGCAGATGACGAGCGCCGCGCGCGGCCGACCGACCGCGGGGAAGGCGCGAACGTGGATCCGCATGCCGTCGGCGCTGCGGATGTCCTCTTCGACGGCTGGCCCGGCTGACATGGACGCCACTCCCCAAGCGGCGGCACAGGCGCCGCCGGGCCATCATAACCCGCGCGCGAGCAGGATCTGGGCGTCCCCCAGCTGGCATTCGGCAAAGCCGGCTTCGCAGTAGGCGAGGTAGAACTCCCACAGGCGCATGAAGGATTCCGGGTAGCCGAGCGCGCGCACGCGTTGCGCGCCGGCGCGGAAATTCTCGCGCCAGTGCGCCAGCGTGGTCGCATAGTGGGGCCCGATGTCCTGGAGGGCGACGATCCGCAGGTCCGAGTTTTCCGCCATGGCAGAAGCGAGGGCGCTCACCGCGGGGATGCAGGAGCCCGGAAACACGTAGCGCTTGATGAAGTCCACCTCGTCGCGCGCGGCGGCGAACAGGTGGTCCGCGATCGTGATCGTCTGCAGCATCATGCGCCCCCCGGGCACGAGCCGGGCGGCGGCCTGGCGGAAGAACTCGCCGTACTGGCGGTGGCCGATCGCCTCGATCATCTCGATCGAAACCAGCTTGTCGTAGCGTCCGGTGAGGTCGCGGTAGTCCTGGGCCAGCAAGGTGACGCGGTCGCCGAGACCGGCGGCGTGCACGCGTTCGCGCGCGAGCTCGTGTTGCGACGGCGAGATGGTGGTCGTGGTCACGCGGCAACCGTAGTGGCCGGCCGCATGGATCGCGAATCCCCCCCAGCCGGTGCCGATCTCGAGCACATGGTCGCCGGGTTGCAGCGCGAGGGCCCGGCAGATGCGGTCGAGCTTGGCCACCTGGGCTTCGGCGAGCGTCATGCCGGGTCGGTCGAACAGCGCGCAGGAGTACATCATCGACTCGTCCAGCATCAGCCGGAAGAAGTCGTTGCCAAGGTCGTAGTGGGCGGAGATGTTGCGCCGGCTGCCGGCGCGCGTGTTGCGGTGCAGCCAGTGGGCGAAGCTGCGCAGCGGACTCGACAGCCGCGCGAGGCCGGCCTCGAGGCCCTCGAGCGTCGCCCGGTTGCGGACCATGAGCCGCATCAGGCCGGTCAGGTCGTCGCTGCGCCAGTGCCCCAGCATGTAGGACTCGGCGGCGCCGACCGACCCGCCGAATGCCAGTTCCGCGAAGAATGCGGAATCGTCGACGTGGATCGTCGCCTCGGGAGCGGGGCCCGGCCCGAACCGATGGACGCCCTGCGGCTCACGGATGGTGAGCCTGCCGTGCGCCAGCGACGACAGCCGCTCCAATACGAGGCGCCTGCCGAGCGCGCCGAGCGGCCGCGGGCGGTCCGATCCGAGTGACAGGCGAACCAGGGTAGTGTCGTTCACGAAGCTCTCTCCGGTACCGGCTTGTCCGGGTGTCCATGGAAGGGAATGCGCTTGGCCCACAGTCGCAGGGCCTGCCAGTAGATGCGCCGCAGGGTTGCGAGCGCGGATACCGGCTGACGGGCGAGCGTGGCGGCGAGGCTGGCGGACGAGATCTCGCGCCGGCGCAACGCCAGCGTCGCGTCGAACAGGCGGCGGCCCGAGCGCCGGTTTTCCATGTGCACGGCAAGCGACTCGCCCGGCGGCGCGAAACGCCAGTCGTAGTCGATATCCATGGGCATGAAAGGAGATACATGGAACGCCTTGGCGAGGCGGAAGCGCATGGCCCGGCCGCGCGAACCGGAATTCGCCGGTTGCAGCACGTACGCGTGCCGCTCGTTCCACGGCGTGTTCGTGATCTCGGCGACGATGGCCTCTACCTGCGCGCCGTCGGGGCCGTAGCAATAGTAGAAGCTGACGGGATTGAAGCAGAAGCCGAATGTCCGCAGCTGGGCGAGCATCCGGATGGGTCCGGCGGGCGCACGGCCGGTCGCGCTCGCGACGCGGCTGCGCACGGCGGCGTCCAGCGGGATTGCCGGGTCGCCGAGGAAGTCGGCGCGACGGAATCGCGCCGGCGCCGGACGGCACGTCGACCAGAGCCAGCGTCCGTGGAACACCTCGTCCAGCTCCGCGAGGTCCAGCCAGAACATCGTCACTCCGTAGTCGAAGCGGTGCGGCACCGGCAGGTGCCGTCGATGCCTAAGCCGACCGGTGTAGAGCGCGCTCTGCATGGTCCTGTTCGAAGTGGGTGACCGCGGCCTCGGCACTTGCGACGCCGTCCTCGTGGAACCCGTTCCGCCACCAGGCGCCACAATAATAAGTGGCGTGCACGCCGTTCAGTTCGCGATGCCGTGCCTGGGCAGCGACCGAGGCACCCGTGAAGACCGGATGCCGGTACTCCATTCGCGCAAGCACGCGCGCCGGGTCGATCTCGTCCGTGCGATTCAGGGTCACCAGGAGCGGCTGTTCCGTGTCGAGTCGCTGCAGGAGGTTCATGTGATAGGTGAGGGCGAGCGGACCGTCGCCGCCGGCCGCCCGGTGGTAGTTCCACGCGGCCCAGGCGAGCTTGCGGCGCGGAAGCAGGCGGCTGTCCGTGTGCAATACCGCCTCGTTGCGCTGGCACGAGATCGCCGACAGGACCTCGCGCTCGGCTTCACTGGGATCCAGCAGCAGGGCGAGTGCCTGGTCGGCATGGCAGGCCATGAAAATCGCGTCGTAGACCTGCGCCTCCTCCCCGCGGGGCTTGACCACCGCGCCCGCCTGCAGGCGGCGCACCCACTCGACGGGTGTCTGCAGCCGGATTCGATGCCGGAACGGCTCGACGAGCCGCTCGACATAGCGTGCCGAACCGCCCTGGATCGTGCGCCAGACCGGCCGGTCGTCGACCGTCAGCATGCCGTGGTTGTGCAGGAAGCGGACGAAGAACCGGGCCGGGAAGTCGAGCATTCGGGCCGCATCGGTGGACCAGATCGCGGCGCCCATCGGCAGGATGTAGTGTTCGCGGAATGCGCGCCCGTAGCGGGCCGCCGCCAGGTACTCGCCGAGCGGGATGTCGTCCCCGGGCCGGTCCAGCAGCCGCGGCGCCTCGCGGTGGAAACGCAGGATGTCGCGCACCATCCCGAGGAACGACGGCCGGAACAGGTTGCGACGCTGCGCGAACAGCGCATTCAGCGACGTCCCGTTGTATTCGATCCCGCTCGAATCGTCGCGCAGCGAGAAGCTCATGCAGCTCTCCTGCGTGGCGACGCCGAGCCGCGTGAGCCAGGCCGTGAAGCGCGGATAGGTGCGTTCGTTGTAGACGATGAATCCCGTGTCGACGCGGACCCGCCGGCCGCCGACCTCGACCTCGTGCGTATGGCTGTGCCCGCCGACATGCCCGGCCGCCTCGAACACCGTGACCTCGTGGGCCGGGTGCAGGAGACGCGCGGCGACGTTGCCGGCGATCCCAGCGCCGATCACCGCGATCCTCATCGGCGGCCCTCCCCGGGCGCTGACCGCTGCGAGTCGCGGATGGCCGCGGGCACCGGGCGCAGGCCCCAGACGACGCCGAGGGCCGCCAATGCCCGCAGCGCGTACCAGGAGAGGTCGACCTCCCACCAGTAGAACCCCTGCCGGGCGGCAGCGGGATAGCGGTGATGGTTGTTGTGCCAGCCTTCGCCGAGCGTGAGGAGGGCGAGCCAGGCGTTGTTGCGTGAGTCGTCACGGGTCGCGTAGCGCCGCCGGCCGAAGCGGTGCGCGAGGGAATTGATCGTGAAGGTCGCGTGCCACAGCACCACGGTCGAAATGCAGAACCCCCATACGAGCAGCTGCCAGCCGTCGGTGCCGAGCCCCGGCGCAGCCGCCGCGAGCCACTCACCCGCGGCGTACAGCGAGACCGCCAGGACGACCGGCACGACCACGTCATAGCGGTCCAGCCAGCGCAGCTCCGGGTAGCGCGCGAGGTCGCGCACGAGGCCGGTGCGCGTGGCGAAGTTCTCCCGCGCCAGGAACCAGCCGACGTGGCTCCACAGGAAGCCGTGTTCCGTGGGCGAGTGGCAGTCCGTGGGCCGGTCGGCATGCGCATGGTGATGGCGATGGTGGGCCGCCCACCAGAGCGGTCCACGCTGCACGGCGCTGGCCCCGAGCAGCGCGAAGAAGAACTGGGCCGCGCGCGAGGTGCGGAAGCTGCGGTGCGAGAAGTAGCGGTGGTAGAACGCCGTCACCGCGAACATCCTTACGAGGTAGAGTACCGCCGCGACGGCGACCGCCGTGGTGCTGATGCCGGTCCAGACGACGCCGATGCACCCGAGATGGATCGCGACGAACGGCACGACGCGCGGCCAGTCGACCGCGCGGGCATCGCCTGCCGGTTCCGCCGTCGCCACGGCGGCGCTGTCCACCCACCGGCGCAGCGCCAGCCCGATCCGGGATGCGATCATCGCGCTTCGCCCCATCGCTGCGGAACCCGACGGATCCGGGTTGCGTCGTAGCCCTGGCTGGCGGCAAAGGCGACGAGCCGTTCGTAGTCGGCGTCGGTGATCACCGGGCTGCGCGCCATGATCCACACGTAGTCGCGCGCCTCGCGGCCGATGACCGTCTGGGTGTAACCGGTATCCACGTAGGCGATCCGGTAGTCGGCTTTCACCGGCCAGACAAAGCGCATGCCCCAGACCGCGTTGCCGGTGCCTTCGCGCACGAAGCCGCGCGGCGTGTAGCGCTTCTCCGGTCCGTCGAATGCGTCCTTGCGGAAGGTGAAGGTCGTCTCGATCGTCCCGTCGTCCGCGAGCCGGTAGGACTCCACGGCGTTGTGTGCGCCTTCCTCGATGAAGGTCGGAATGTTGGCGATCACGTACCAGTCGCCCATGAACCGGGCGAGATCCACGTCCTCGGCGAGGGCAAGCGGCGGATGCCCGGACTCGCGGCAGCCGGCAAGCAGCAAGGCAGCCGCCGCCAGCAGGCAGGCGGGATTGGCGGAAAATCGCTTCATTGCAATTCGTAACGGAGGCGGCGACCGCCTTCCGTCAGCGCCTCGAGGCCGACCCAGCGGCCGTCCGCATACCAGACGTCGATCTGCAAATCCTTCCCGCTGATGCGATAGCGCGCCGCCGTGCGCGTCTCGCCGCGCACGGCCAGCGTCTCCTGTCCGAGCGGGGTCACCCGCACCGGCACGAGCTCGCCGGTCTGGCTGTTGAGCAGGCGCTCGGAATCGAGGATCCGCGGATCCCAGTAGGCGAAGCTCATGACGCAACCGGCATGCAGGTCGCGGCCCGCGGAGCGGTTCACCTCGAGGCCGTTGCGGACGCTCGTCGCATTCACCTGGACCTGGCGGCCGTTGGTGTCGGTGCGCGAAGCGAGCGACTTCAGGCAACCGCCCTGCCAGCGTTCCTCGGCCGCATGGTCGTAGCGGTAGGCGGTGACGAACAGGAACTTGACGTCGAAGCGGGCGTCGCTGCGCAGCACGGCGCCCCCGTCGGACGGCTCCAGGGTATAGCGGTGGCTGCCGATCTCGCGCCCGTCGAGGAGCACGCGGAAATTCCACTCGCCGGCGCCTGCCGCCGAGGACGCGGCGAGCGCGAGGGACAGCAGTACGGCGTTCATCGGACCTCCCGCGGCGGACCTGGCAGGAACGCGTTGGTGCGCGCGACGTATTCGCGATAGCGCGGCCGCCGCTCGCCGATATCGCGTTCGAGTAGCGTGACTCCGGAAACCCGCAGCACCAGCACGCTCATCAGGAGCGGCGAGATCACCGTCCACCATCCGCCATGTGCCGCTGCCTGCAGGTAGAAGCCCCACCAGACGCAGAACTCGCCGAAATAATTCGGATGCCGGCTGTAGCGCCAGAGGCCCTGGTCCATCACGGCGCCGGCATTGGCCGGATCCTGTTTGAATCGCGCGAGTTGCCGGTCGGCGATCGCCTCGTAGCCGACACCGAAAAGCGTCAGCAGCGCACCGGCGATCTGGAGGGCGGGCAACTTGCCGGTGGCTGCGATGACCGGCACGAGCGGTGCTGCGACCAGCCAGGCGAGCACGGCCTGCAGGCCGAAGACGAGATAGAGGCTCTTCCACGCGAACCCCGGTTCGTTGCGCGCCCGGATCGCGCGGTAGCGGTGATCTTCCGGGGCATTCCAGTTCCGCGCCGCCAGGTAAGCGGCGAGCCGCAGGGACCAGGCGGCGACCAGGGCCAGCGCCAGCCAGCCGGGGGGTCCGAGCGCGGGCACGCGAGAGGCGACGACCAGGGCGGCCGACAGCAGGAACAGCGACCAGAAGATGTCCACCAGGCCGACGTTGCGCCGCGCCGAGGCCACGGCCCAGGCGACGAGTGCGAGCACGAGGAGTGCCGGCAAGGTCGACAACCAGAGGCCGGTGACGCCCGTCATCGCGGCGCGTACCCGTCCAGGCGCCGCGCGGCTGCGACGAGCGCCGGCGTCAGGAACAGCCAGCCTGCGCTGATGGCAGCGAGCGCCGCCGGTGCGTCGACCATCTCGACGGCGCCCAGGCGAGATCCGGCGTAGTAGGCGAGGGGGGCGGCGATGGCGCCCATCGCCGCACCGGCGAGCGGACGGCCGTGCAGCAGGCGCATCGAAACGTTGAGCGTGGTGGCGAACACGGCCCACAGCGTCACCATCCACAGGGGCGCGGCGCCGGCCGTGACGGCCGACGGGTCGAAGCGCAGCCAGCCGGCTCGCACCAGCAGGTTCTCGAACAAGAGGCCGACGGCCAGCGCCACGACCAGCAGAACGAATTCACGAGACGCACGTTGCGCCTTGCCGAGATGCCAGGCGATCACGCCGGCGGCGACCACGACGCCCAGCCAGCTCGATCCGCGTGCCGCGCCGAGGACGCCGGCGAACCAGGCGGCCTGGAACAGGAGCACGTTCATCAGGATGGTCAGGGGCGACACGGGACGGGTCTCTCAATCCATTGCGCGGTCGAACAGGTAATGGCTGACCCACCATTCCTGGCCCCCACGGAATCCGAACAGCTCGGCGCAGGCCATGAAGAAGATGCGCCAGCGCTGCACCCAGTGACCGGCCTCGGCCGGGCCATGCACGGCGGCGAGCACTTCGGCCACCTCGCCCCTGCGCGCATCGAGGTTGGCCAGCCAGGCATCGGCCGTGCGGCGGTAATGGGTGCCGTCCCACCGCCACCGCGAACGGAAACGGAGCCGATCCTGGAATCGCAGTGCAAGGTCGTCCGAGGGCATCATGCCGCCGGAGAAGAAGTGACGACCCATCCAGTCGCCCGGCCCGCGGTCCTCGAAGGCGTAGGGCGTGGACCGGTGGCAGAAGACGTGCATGTAGAAGCGGCCGTCCGGCTCGAGCCAGTCGGCGACCCTGGCGAACAGGCGGCGCCAGTTGCGCATGTGCTCGAACATCTCGACCGAAACGACGCGGTCGAAGCGGGACGCTGACTCGAACGCGTTCATGTCCGCGGTGACCACGTCGATATTGCGCAGGCCGCGCGCGGCCGCATCGCGCAGGATCCATTCGCGTTGCGACCGCGAGTTCGACACGGCGACGATCCGGCTGGCCGGATAGTGCTCGGCCATCCAGCGGGTCAGCGAACCCCAGCCGCAGCCCAGTTCCAGGATGGTTTGCCCGTCGGCGAGGCCCGCGTACTCGCAGGTGGCGGACAGGCCGGCGGACTCGGCGTCCGCGAGCGACTGCGTGCCCGCGGGCCAGAACGCGCTGCTGTACTTGCGCCGGGGTCCCAGGACCAGCCCGAAGAACTGCTCGGGTACCTCGTAGTGCTGCGCATTGGCGAGCTCGGGAAGCAGCGCGATCGGGGCGGCGTCCATCTCGCGGGCGAACGCCTCGGTACGCCGGCTCGCGGCCTCGGGATCGGCGGCGGCGACTTCGACGAGCCGCGATTCGCACAGGCGACGGATGCCGGCGCGGATGACCGCATCCGGCAAGAGGCCGTGCTCGACCCAGTCGAGCACCGTGCGGGAGACGGCGGTCATGGCCCGATCCGGTTCATGGTCACGGTTTTCATGGCGCGCAGGCTACGGCTCCCGCTGTGAAGTCCGCGTGAATACCCCCTATGATCGAACGCTTTCATGGCGGCGGGGTGTCCCACGGGTGCGTGCTTGAGTTCGGCCCTGGTCTGGTTTCGGCGCGACCTGCGGCGCCACGATCACGCGGCACTGGCGGCCGCGATGGCGGGCCACGAGCGTGTGCATTGCGCCTTCGTCTTCGATACCGCGATCCTCGACGCGCTCGGGTCGCGCGCCGACCGGCGCGTGACGTTCATCTGGGAATGCGTGGCCGAACTACGCAAGGTGCTGGAGGCCGAGGGCGGGGGCCTGCGCGTGCTGGTCGGCGATGCACGAAGCGCCATACCGGCGCTGGCCCGTGAACTCGGCGTCGACGCGGTCTATGCCAATCGCGATTACGAGCCCGAGGCCGTGGAGCGGGACCGCGCGGTGGCCGAGTCGCTGCGCGAAAGCGGGATCCTCTGGCGCGATTGCAAGGACCAGGTCATCTTCGAGCTGGACGAAGTGCGCACGAAGACGGGCGAGATGTTCTCCGTGTTCACGCCTTATCGCAAGGCCTGGATGGCGCGCCTCGCCGAGGCGCACGTCGCCGCCAGGTCCGGCGGCGCTTCGCCCGGGTGTATCGTGCGGGCCGCGGGCGAAATGCCGGCACTCGACGCGATCGGATTCCAGCGCCAGCCGCTGACGGTCGAGGCGGGCATGTCGGGCGGTGCACGGGCCTGGAAAACATTCCAGGAAAGGATCACGTCGTATCTCGCGCAGCGGGATTTCCCCGCGCGCCAGGGCACGTCGCGCCTGTCCGTGCACCTTCGCTTCGGCACGGTGTCGATTCGCGAGCTCGTGCGCTTTGCGTCGAACCAGGCCGGCGAGGGCGCCGCCGCCTGGCTGTCGGAACTCGTCTGGCGCGAGTTCTTCTTCGCCGTGCTGGCGGCACGACCGGACGTCGTCGATCACTGCTTTCGCCGGGAGTTCGACCGGCTCGCCTGGGACGACGACCCGGCGCACTGGTCGGCCTGGTGCGCCGGCCGGACCGGTTACCCGCTGGTCGATGCGGCGATGCGCGAGCTGGCGGCGCAGGGCACGATGCACAATCGCCTGCGCATGGTCACCGCTTCTTTCCTGACCAAGGATCTCGGCATCGACTGGCGCCGCGGCGAGCGCCATTTCGCATCGCTCCTGCTCGACTACGATCTCGCTGCCAACAACGGCGGTTGGCAATGGAGTGCCTCCACGGGATGCGACGCCCAGCCCTGGTTCCGCATCTTCAATCCCGTCACGCAATCGAAGCGGTTCGATCCCGCCGGCGAATACATCCGGCAGTGGCTGCCGGAACTTGCCCGTGTCCCGGACTCGATGGTCCATGCACCGTGGGAAATGACGCCCATCGAGCAGCAGGCCGCGGGCTGCGTGATCGGCCGCGACTATCCTGCGCCGGTCGTGGACCATGCCACGGCGCGAAAGCGGACACTGGCGCGCTTCGCGGCCGTCAAGGGCGGGGAAAAGCAGTGACCACGGACGAACAATGGATGCAGCAGGCGCTCGCGCTTGCCCGGCGTGCGGAGGCGCAGGGGGAAGTCCCCGTCGGTGCCCTCGTCGTGCGCGACGGCCGCATCCTCGGGCAGGGCTGGAACCGGCCCATCGCGACGCACGACCCGACCGCGCATGCCGAGATGCTGGCGCTGCGCGAGGCGGCTGCCAGCGTCGGGGACTACCGGCTGGGCGGCGCGACGCTCTACGTCACGCTCGAGCCCTGCCCGATGTGCGCGGCGGCGATTGCGCACGCGCGCATCGCGCGGCTCGTGTTCGGCGCCTGGGACCCGCGCCAGGGCGCCGCCGGAAGCGTGTTCAACCTGGTCGCTTCGGACGCGATGAACCACCGCGTGGACGCCTTCGGCGGCGTGCTGTCGCACGAGAGCGGCGCGCTACTGCGAGGCTTTTTCGCCGGCCGCAGGTAGCGGCGCGGCGTCGTCCGCCATCCAGCGCAGCAGTTCCGCGTAGGTCTGCACGTTGCGCACGAAGCCGACCGGTTCCCAGCCGCGCGCATAACCCCGTTTCAGCGTCGTGTAGTGGCTCTCCTGCGCGAGCAACGGCAGGTTCTCGCGGACATCCGGCCAGCGATCGGGGTCCTGCCCGCGCCGTTGCGTCAGGATGCGCGCGTCCTCGAGGTGGCCGTAGCCGACGTTGTACGCGGCCAGCGTCATCCAGGTCCGGTCCGGGTCGGGGATCCGCTCGGGGATCGTCTCGCCGATGACGCGCAGGTAGCGGGCGCCGCCCAGGATGCTCTGCCGCGGATCGTTGCGATCGGCAATGCCGACGCGCTGGGCGGTTTCGGCGGTCAGCATCATCAGCCCCTGGACGCCGGTGGGAGAGACGGCGGCAGGGTCCCAGCGCGATTCCTGGTAGCCGATCGCCGCGAGCAGGCGCCAGTCGATGCCGGTTTCGGCGGCTGCTTCCTGGAACCAGCCCTGGTAGCGCGGCAGCCGCTCCCGGACGCCCGCCACGAAGCTGGCCGCATCGACGCGGTCGAATCGCACCAGCGCGCGCCGGTTGCGCTCGAGGATGGCGGCGAGCCTGCCGTCGGCCTCGATTTTCGCGAAGAAGCGTTCGAGCTCGGGAAGCAGGTCGCGGCCGTGCGGGGTTATCGCCCAGGCAACGGCTTCCGCCTCGGCGATCCGGAAGGCCGGGCGCAGGTCCGGATAAAAATGCCGGGCGAGGGAGAATTCGACGGAATCCGCGATCGTCAGGTCTGCGTCGCCGCGCGCGACGCGGCCGAGGACGTCCAGCGCATCGGCCGCGCGGACTTCGGACCAGGCGAGTCCCGGCACTTCGGCTGCGAATTGCTTCAGCGCCCGCGAATGCGGGGAATTGCGCTGGATGACGATGCGCCGGCCGGTGAGGTCCGCGGGCGTCCGCGGGAGCCGGTCCTGCACCCGGTAGACGACGTACTGGTCGATGCGCTGGAACACCGGACCGAAAAGGACGCGCCGCGGGGTTTCCCCGCCGGTCACGATCCCGGCGGCTGCAACCTGCACGCGGTTCCTGGCGGCGGCGGCGAGGGCGGCAGCGGCCGTCGGGACGGTACGCAGTTCGAGCCGCACCCCGAGGTGTTCCGCGAATGCCCGCGCGAGTTCGTATTCCGGACCCTCGGGACCGGCAGCGCCTTCGTAGTAGGCGAGCGGACTGTTGCGGGTCGCGACCTCGATCGCCCCCTGGGCGACGATCAGCTCCAATGCGCCGGGCATCCGCGAACAGGTGCCGACCATCAGCGAAGCCAGCAGGATCGCCGGCACCCCGAACCGGCTGCGGAGTCGCCGCCAGGGCGATGCGGCGGGCGCGGATTCCGGCTGCATTGATGTAGAATAGCGGTTCCGGTCCGGCCTGCGACGACGGCCGCCGGAACCCTGCACGGAGAGGTACCGAAGCGGTCATAACGGCACCGACTCGAAATCGGTTGAGGGCATTACGCTCTACGTGGGTTCGAATCCCACCCTCTCCGCCAATTAAGCTTCCCACGGCAGCTCACGCTGTCTCGAACTACCGGGATTTCCCTTGAAACTCCGGGTATTTCGAGCTGAGGGCGTTTCGTACTGTCTCGTAGTGCCCCGCCGTGGCGATGGTGTTTTTCATGGTATCGGGCGCGGGCGTTGCCGGAGATACCATCATGCTCACCGATACGCAGGTTCGCGCTACGAAGCCCGGAGAGCGCCCGCGCAGGCTAACGGACCGGGATGGCTTGTACCTGCAGATCGAGCCGTCCGGGGGCCGTTACTGGCGGTTCAATTATCGATTCAACGGGAAGCAGAAGACGCTGGCTCTTGGCGTCTATCCGGACGTATCGCTCGGCAAGGCGCGGCAGCGCCTGCGTGAGGCGCGTGAGCAGCTCGCCGACGGGGTGGACCCCGCGGTCCGCAAAAAGGCGACCGGCAAGACCTTCGAGGCCGTGGCACGGGAATGGCACGCCCGCTGGTCGGCGCCACTTATGGGACGGTATGCCGACTATGTCCTCGCGCGGCTGGAAACGGATGTCTTTCCTTCCATCGGCGACCAGCTGCCGTCCGAAATCCCGACCTCGGCGTTTCGGGACGTCGCGCAGAAGATCGAGGCGCGGGGCGCTCATGAAATAGCCCGGCGGGTGCTGCAGAAGTGCGGGCAGATCATGCGCTATGCCGTGGCTCACGACTATGCCACGCGCAATCCCGTCGTCGACGTCAAGCCCGCTGACATCCTGAGGCCCCGCAGGCGCAGGCACTATCCGCGCGTTGGCGCTAGGGAACTGCCAAGGCTTCTGCTTGATATCGAGAACTATATCGGCGCAGAACACACCCGCCTGGCGCTCAAGCTCATGGCGCTGACGTTCGTCCGGACCTCCGAGTTGATCGGCGCCCGCTGGCCGGAGTTCGACCTCAGCGCCGCTCGCTGGGACATCCCCGCTGCGCGCATGAAAATGAAGACCCCGCACATTGTGCCGCTGAGTCGACAGGCCAAAGCGGTACTCGGACAGCTGCAGGCAATTTCGTACAACCGGGATCTCGTGTTTCCGGGCGATGTAAACCCTGAAAAGCCAATGAGCGGCAACACGCTGCTGTTTGCCCTCTACCGGATGGGGTATCGCGGCCGCATGACGGGTCATGGCTTTAGGGCGGTCGCTTCGACGCTTCTGCACGAGCAGGCCTGGCCGCATGCGCATATTGAGCTGCAGCTCGCGCATCAGGAGCGGGACGAAATCAGCGCCGCCTACAACCACGCCCTGTACTTGGAACCGCGTGCAAGGATGATGCAGGCGTGGGCCGATCATCTGGATGAACTGCGCCGGCAGGCTGTCGAGAGTCGCACCCCGCAGAGTCCAGTCAGGCACCCCGACGCATCGGACCGGCGACAGGCGGCATAGAACCAGTGGAGCGATGAACGCGCGCACTTTCAGCGCAGGTGGCATCTTCGGCAGGCCCAACATACTCATGGCGGCCTCGCGGCTTACCTGGCAAATCGCACGAGTGCCACTGCTCGCACTGGCCATGCTGTTCGAACCCGTATTACGCGCAGTTCTCAGTCTTGCGATGGTTCTGGGAGTCTTGGTGGCAATCGTCTTCGAGCAGTCGGCCGCAAGCGCACGATTCGAGTTCCTGCAGATACTGGCGATATCGCTCGGACTCGGGGCCGCATTGTTCGTCTACTACGCCGTTCTTGCGCTTCTGTCGCGTTAGCGGGCCTCGACCCGAACCAGTCTTGTGGATGCATTTACGCCGCGCGAGCTTCGCCGGCACGACGGACAGACACATCGGGTGTCTCCAGAAATGTCGATGAGCACCGAGCCAGCGCAGGGGGTGCAAGGTCAATGCTCGACGATGTGCCCCCAGGCGGAGACACTTGAAACCAGCACGGCTTGCTCCAACCTGACGTCAAACTTTGGATAGCATTCACGTTTCTCATGTAAGACTTCAGAACCTGGGTTCCTCGCAACTCTCGCGCTATTAGTCAGGCTTGCGGCGAGAATCCGTCGCTATCGAAGAGATTCTGGCGGCGAGATTCTGCACGCCTGTTCTCTTGCTCAAGGTTATGGTCGACGGAACCAGAGAAAAGCTGACACCGTCGCCCGCAACTCCCATTTGGCAGCGCTTCCGGTCACTTCAATTGAGCGAATACCTGGAGCGGCCGATCAGTGCTGGCGGCCCCATGCCTCGAGTTGCCTTTGGTTCGAATCGGAAGTTGGCGATCGCAATCAAGATCGCGGCGGCTGAGGTCATACACGGTCGGGGAGGCGTAATTGCGAACGATACATGCGCAGACCACGACCTTAAAGGCATGGGCAGAACTATTAGTTTCTTCAGCAAGAACAGCTATCTGCACATGCATTTTCGCTTACGACACGAGCCATTGACTGCAGCCTCATGTATCGGATGAGTCGCCGACTCCCGAACTCGCGGTTCCCAGTTTCCTGTTGACGAAGGCGCGATTTCGGGCGCAGATTTTCGTCGTCAACAGGGAGTGCACGCCATGGGCAAATTGCTGGTGGTTGTGTGTGCGATCTTGACTGTCGTGGCAGCGAGTGCCGCGAGCCCTGCCTCAGAAAGAACGTCGTCGAGCACCAACCCGTTGAGTCTGCGCGAGCGGGCACTCGGCCTGGTCGACCAGGATCGCGAAGTGCGCCCTACCGGCCAGTGCATAGCGACTTGCGATGATCGGCTGGTGACGCTGAAGCGCTGTCCGGACGGGGAGTGTCCGGACTATGACTGTCGATCCGGATACGTGAATTGCGGGTCCCGCTGAAGAATCAATAAGGACAATTTTTCCTGCTTGTGGAGTAACGTGCCATGACGCTCGTCTTCGTGCGCGCGATGTTCCTTGTCGGGTCAGTGGCCATCGGGACGACCAGTGCGCTGGCTGCAACCGGGAGAACGCCGGGGACCGCCTCCGTTTCGCCGACCGGCGCGGCGACGTACACGATTCCATTCTGGACTCCGCCTGGGATACGCGGGCTCGCGCCGAGTATGTCCTTGGTGTACTCGAGCCGTTCGGGCGACGGACTGGCAGGTGCGGGCTTCAACGTCGCTTATGGCCAGTCAGTGATCGCACGATGCAACAAGTCCATCGTTCAGGATGGCGTAGGCGGTGCACCCACCATGTCCGCGACGGACAAGTTTTGCCTCGATGGCAATCGGTTGCGCCTGACAAGTGGAACTTATGGAGCTGCGAATTCCACGTATCAAACGGAAGTAGAAACGTTCTCGAAAGTCATCGCGCTCGGCAATGCTGGCGCGGGACCGCAGTCGTTCGAAGTCTGGGGCAAGAACGGCCTCGTATACGAGTATGGCAATACGACCGACTCACGCATCGAGTCGACTGCGACTGGGGGCGGGCAGACGACGACCGTGCGCGCCTGGGCGCTCAACAGGATCCGCGATCGCACCGGCAACGCAATCATCTACCAGTACTACGACGACACGACGAATGGATCATTCCGCCCATACATCATCAGCTGGGCCGGCAACACGATTGCCGGAATCGCGGACTACTACCGCGTCGTGTTCGTGTATGAAACGCCCGATCGGCCTGACCCCGTGTACGCATACATGTTTGGCGATGCCACGGGAATCGAAGGCTACGTCAATGAGTTCAAGCGGCTCGACAAGATCGACGTGCAACGACGCACGACCAGCTCCTGGACCGTCATTCGGCGGTACGACCTGACCTGGGATCCAGGTGGCGGGCTGTCCGGTCGCTCGAGACTTCAGTCGCTCACGGAATGCGGCGTTCCGAATGGCACGGACTGCCTGTCACCGACGACGTTTGTCTGGCAGAACGGAACGATTGGCGTTCAGAGTAGCGCGGCGAGCTCAGGCCAGGTGATTCCAACCGGCGTCACTCCATTCGTCATGGACATCAACGGCGATGGGCGCGACGACGTCGTCTGGTCGTCCAGCGCGACCTCTGGCTCCGGGACCTGGCGTTACATGCTTGCCAACTCAAGCGGCGGCTACGGTACCGCAGTCAACACCACGATCACGAATACGAATCATGCCGAAGCCTTGCCGATTGAATGGAACGGCGACGATAAGTGGGACTTGCTGATCCCGTACAGCGGCAACAAGTGGCACGTGTTGGTCGCCAACGGCAGCGGATTTGCAGCTCCATCTGACACAACTGTCTCATCCACTGGTGGCGACTTCTGGGTTGCCGACATCGACGCCGATGGCCGCGGTGACCTCATTCGCGCAACCAACGTAGGCGGTTTCGGCAAGGTCTACACACGGCTGCGCAGTGGCAGCAACTTCGCGGCAGAAACACTCCGCATCGACATGGCGACTTGGGGCGGTGGTGTGTTTCAGTACACAGTCTGGGGAAACAATCCGCTCGGCATGATCGAGCACAACATGGCCTCGTCTCACAAGCATCCCGACTTCAATGGTGACGGCCGAGAAGATCTCATTCTCTCGGTCGAACGATTGAATACGGAGTTAGGCAGCAAGACGAAGATACTCTACATTTTGCTTGGCGCCAGCGGCTCATTGTCCACCGGCGACAGTTTCACTGGACTCACGTCCATCTACGACTGGCGATATGGCGATTTCAATGGCGACGGCAAGACGGACATCGGTTACGGCAATGGCGCGGGTTCGTTCTTCTACGCCTTCAGCCGCGGAACGGCGCTGTTTGCGAATACGATAGCTGTCAATGCGTCCCAGCCGCACCTGATCATGGATTGGGATGGCGACGGCAAGGATGAACTCGTCTCGGCCAAGTCCGGGTCGTCCAACTGGTGGTACTCGCGATCAACGGGATTCAGCTTCAATACGCCGATCGATACTGGCGTACCAGCGACGAGTATCGGATTCCTGAATGCCTTCGCGGGCGACATCGGCGGCGACGGACTGCACGACATTCTGTATCGGGATACTGCCGCAAACAACACCTGGAAGATGCGCGGCCACCTTGGTGTGCACGCCGATCTTCTCCAGTCGGCCACCGACGGCTTCGGTGTTGAATCAGAGTTCACCTATCAACCGATAACGAAACTTGCGTCCGAAGGAGGCTGCTATACACGGCAAGCGGCCGCGCCGACGTTTCCGGTAAAGGCGTTCCGCGGCGAACACATATTGGCCTGCACACTGCAGGCCAGCGATGGCATCGGCGGCATCTACACTCGATCTTTCGATTTCTTTGACGCCAACCTGCACGTGCAGGGCCGCGGCTTCCTGGGTTTCGGCAAGGTCATGAGCGAAGACGATCGCAATGACGTCATCCAACAGGCCACCTTCAGCCAGACATTTCCCTACATCGGAATGCCGCTGGTCCGGACCGTCTTCCAGCCCAATGGAACGACGAAGATCGCGGAGACCACCAACACGCTTGCCAAGTTGGATTTTGGGACCGGATTCGAGGCTCGATCGTTTCCTTACGTTGACGTGGCCACCAGCAATACCTGGGAAGTGGGCGGCCCATGGAATGGCGCATTGACGGCGCGCCGAATCGTAGATGTCAACGCTATCGACACCTATGGGAATCCCACGGACGTGACCGTCACCACCAGCGATCAGGACAGCTCTTCGCCTTGGTATCTGGAGAGCTTCGAAGTTGAGACGGTCAGCACGATTACCAATGATTCGAATAACTGGTGCATCGGGCTGCCGTCGCAAACGACCGTTGAAAGCACATTGCCGGATGCGAGTTCTCAGACTCGGACCGTCAGTTATGGGACGCCAAACTACCTCTACTGCCGTCACGAAACGCAGATCGTCGAACCCGCCAGCAGCACGCTGAAGGTCACGACGACCTATGGCTTCGACAGCTGCGGCAATATCAATTCGGTGACCGTCGTGGGCAAGAAGCCGGATGGGACCAACATGCCGTCCCGGGTCACTCAGACGGGCTACGGAACGTCCTGCCTGTTCCCGGAGTCGTTCACCAACGCCTTAAGTCAGTCGTCATCTGCGACGTACAATGTCAACTACGGCCTGCCAAGCACTCACTTGGACGCTAATGGCTTGACGGTGAGCACTTCGTACGATGGATACGGACGGCCATCTCTCGTCACGCGTCCGGACGGCACATCGACGGCAACGTCTTATACGAACTGCTCAATAGCTTGCGACTCGCGCGTAAAGATGGCAGTCGTTGTCAATGAGCGGGATACGACGACGGCGACCATACGGTCATCCAGGCAATACCTCGACATGTTCGGTCGGCCAATCTATGGCGCTAGCCAGACGTCATCGGGCGGTTATTCGGCAACGACCAACTACTTCGACCCTCTCGGGCGACTGGAGCGGCAGTATGAGCCGTTTTTCGAGGGCAACCCACTTGGAGCCTACACGCAACGGGTCTTCGATCTGGCGAACCGAGCGACCGCAGTTCAGTTGCGCGACTACAGCGGCGCCCTAAATCGTGAGACGCTCATATCTTATGAAGGCAGAAAGATTGTCAGGACCGACCCGTTAGGCTTCGATACGCAACGGTTCGTGGATGTGCGCGGTCAGCTCCGACGACTGACTGATCCCTCGCCGGGCGGCACGACGAACTATGCGTTCGATCCGTTCGGCAATCTTAAATCGGTCACTGATGCCGCCGGCAACGTCACGAGCGCTGGATACGACGTACGCGGCTTCCGAACCAACACATCCGACCCCGATCTCGGCAACTGGACTTACTCGTTCAACTCGCTCGGCGAGCTGGTCTCGCAGACGGATGCCAAATTGCAGGTGACCTCGGTCGCCTACGACAAGCTCAGTCGTCCAACCTCACGCACTGAATCGGAGGGCACGAGCACTTGGACCTGGGGGACCTCTGCGGCCTCCAAAAACATTGGCAAGCTGCAGTCTCTCTCCGGCCCGGGCGGCTACAGCGAGTCGTACACGTATGACTCGCTCGGACGGCCATCTGCTACGACCATCGTCGCGGACGCGTCCTACTCGATCAACATGGGCTACAACACGACGACGGGACTGCCGGAAAGCCTGACCTACCCGGTCAGCACCTCGAGCTATCGCCTGAAAACAAAGTTCGAGTACGGCTACGGGATCCTGAACAAGATCAGCGATTTCAATGCGCCCTCGACAGTGTTCTGGGAGCTGCTGGCGCACGACGAGCGCGGCCAGCCGATCGACGAGCAGCTCGGTAACGGCGCGCGGATCGTCAGCGGCTTCGATCCGCTGACCGGGTTGATCGAGTACCGCCAGACCGGGACCTTGGCGCCGTGGACCAACCGCCAGAACCTTTCCTTCGAATGGGACCTGAACGGGAATCTCAAGAAGCGTATTGACGTGAACCAGTCGAATTTGACGGAGGAGTTCTTCTACGACGCGCTGAATCGCCTCGACTACTCGCAGCTGGCCGGGGCCACGAATCTCAACCTGACGCTGAACGCGATCGGCAACATCACCGCCAAGACCAATCCGTCCAATCCTTCCGAGAACGTCGGCAATTACACGTATCACGCGACCAAGAAACATGCTGTGATCTCGACCAGCAGCAACGGCGGCACCTACGGCTACGACGCCAATGGCAACATGAACTCCTACAATGGAAATTCGATCGCCTGGACCTCCTACAACTTGCCGAGCTCGATCAACGCCGCCGGCCAGTCCAGCCAGTTCTCATATGACCCAAATCGCAGCCGGTGGCGCCAGATCGCCAGCTACCCGACCGGCACCGAGACCACGATCTACGTCGGCGGGCTCCTCGAGAAAGTCACCGTGCCCTCCGGCACCGCCTACCGGCACTACATCGGAGCGGGTAGTGCGAGCGTGCTCTACACCCGCTGGAGTACTGGAACGATTACGACCAAGTACGTTACTGCCGATCACCTCGGTAGCAGCACCGTGGTCATGAGCGACTCCGGCAGCACGCTCGTGAACCTGAGCTTCGGGTCCTATGGCGTCAGGCGCAGTAGCAACTGGACCGGCACCCCCAGCAGCGGCGACTGGACTCAGATCGGTAACGCCACTCGCCACGGCTTTACCGGCCACGAGGCGCTCGACAATCTCAATCTGGTGCACATGAACGGTCGGGTCTTCGACCCGGTCCTGGGGAGATTTCTCTCGGCGGATCCCGTCATCGACGGCGTCTTCAACTCCCAAGGTCCAAACCGATTTGCTTACGTTCGTGGCAACCCGCTCTCGTTCACTGACCCGACGGGTTGGTCCACCGATCGCACGGTAGTGAACTGGCTCAACAAGAACGAGCCGCCGAAGCTCCCCGAGGTTGAAGTCCGAGGCTCGAGATTTGACTTCGCCAGGGATATGGGTTTCCAGATGGCTGTGTGGGCAGCTGATTTTCGTCAGTTCGCGGTGGCTGGCGACGGCTCTGGCGAAGTGCTCGCTGCTAGTGACGGAGACATCGTGGTCACGGCCAAGAAGATCAATCGGCCAAAGCCAAGTACAGGTGAACCCGCAATTCCGTCGAATGAGCAGAGGCAGACATTCTGCGACGCTCCGCTCCCTAGTTCGGCTGGGCGGGCCATCGACGCACCGACTACGATCATTGATGCGGTGCGCGTGACACGAACTGAATTCTTGGTGAACTATGAATCGTTGACTTGGTCGCAAGATCCATTCAGTGATTTCGCGATCTTCTACTCGCTTGGGACTGCCGCGGCGCGTGTTGGACCTGGTGGCACCTGGGCCACTGGTCAGGCCGAAGGTAATATCCAATATGGGGCGGTGCTTACCACTCTCGGAGTGCCGGAGTTTCTCCAGCTGTCAATCGGAGATGTCGATGAGGCGGCCGAAACTTTGCGTATCAAACGCCCTAACGACCCCAACAACAAGCCTTGGGATAGCCCCTTAGCTAAGGATCAGATCCGCGCGGGCGCAATATGCGCGCAGCTGTAGTCTTGCTGTTCTGCCAAGTTTTGTTCTTGGGATGTCGAGAGGCTCAGGTGATCTCCACGCCCTACCAAACACGTGACGGACGCGTCGCGTTTGTCGTCGATCAGTACCAGTATGGGTTCGAAGTGCGAGCGATGAGTCGGGATGGAGGCCCGCTACTGACAAGAATGGCCGTAAACCAGTGTAAGGACGCCCAACTAATCTGGGATGGCCAAAGGTCATTGCGCTTTACCTACGCGTACGCGGAGATTGCGTATCTAGCGGATGTACCGTTGCGTAGCGACGACTTGTCTATTGTGGTCTGTCGCGAAGATTCACCTACTTGCCAAGCCCATCCGGTGTCGGAAGCTGATACGGTCATCGAAGTCTCTTGTGGCTAAGCGCGACCGTGCTCTACAACCTTCTGGAGCACTGGCACGATCGCCACTAAGTACGTCACGGCAGACCACCTCGGCCGCAGTACCGTGGTCATGGACTGCTCCGGCGCCCACGAACTCGCAAGCCCCAAGTACACGATCTTTCCTACCGGGCGCGTCCTGTCGCGACTCGTCAGCGCCGGCTACGTGCCGGTGGCGGCGCACCACGGGAGGACGCGCCGGGTGAGCCACCTGCACATGCAGCACGTCGCGCGCCGGCGGCGCTGTTTTAAGACGGTGGAGCTACGGGATGCGGTGCTTAACTAATGACCAGTTCGTCACTATTCGGGTAATCAGCAGCCATGACGGTACCAGCATCTACCAGCTCCGGATAGGCGTCTTTCGGGTCGTGAGCCCAAATGGCCTCATCGTCTCCCAATGGGTCTTGCCGGCGTACCGGGTCTCTCATCGCGGCGACGTGCTTGACAACGAGGTCATTTCTGGCGCGCTCGAAGTGTCCGAGCGGTTCGGATGCCTCGAAGCCCAGGTCGAGCGCATGGAACACTGGCTGATGCCTCAGGCCAAGCAGATCCGGTTCGCGGAGTGGGCACTGGCCATACCCTTCCCAGAGGCTGCCGAGCACGGCGTGCACCCGTCCCTACCCCGACGACTCCCGCCGACGGGTGCCGGACGCCGGAGATGATCTCTGGAGAGTCTTTAACCGCGTTCACGAGAATCTCCTCGACGGGGGCCTCAGCCACTGAGCGGCGAGCGGTCGGCTGACGTGGACGCGGCGCATCATTTCGATTCGGGAGGACGTCCGGCTCAACGGTCGACTGTGGGACCTCGCGGCGGAGGTGCTGGCGGCCTGAGCGGGTCGAGCGAGGAGGGGCCGCCAGCTTGGCGGTCTCTTCCCATTGCCGGCGTCGGGACCGGCCATGCGCATAGCGATTCGGGGTGGGAAACCATGCGAGCGTGATCGACGGGGAGGTGCTGCCTCTGGGTTCGGGGTGCATTTTCCGGCAATCGTTGGGATGGGAATTTTGCAGGGCAAGGGGAGTGAATGGCGTTGAAGCGCTAGGCCTACGGCACTGCCCACTACTGGGGCCGATGGTTTGCCGAGCGCGGGATGGGCCGTCGGGTTGCTGCCTGCGCAGTATGTGCGGGCCTACGTGCGGCGCAACAAGACTGACCAGGTGGATGCCACGGTTCTACTCGAAGCCGCCAAGGCGACGGATATCGTCCCGGTGCAGGTCAAGTCCGTCGAGTGGCAAGCTTTGCAAAGCCTGCACCGGGTGCGCCGGGCCTGGCACTTGACACGCGTGGCGCGGATCAACCTCCTGCGCGGGCTGTGCCGGGAGTTTGGCGTCAATGCGCCGGTTGGGGCCAAGCGTGGAGTAACGACGCTGACGGCCCGGGCCACCGATCCGGCCTCCGGTATTCCGGACCTGATCCGCTGTGCGCTGGAACAACTGTTCGCCGAGATCCGGCAGATCGAGGAGAAGACCGTCGCGATCGATCGTGAACTCGCCCGTCACGCCGGCCAGTCCGAGGTCTGCGAGCGACTCCGGCGCATTCCGGGCGTGGGACCGCTCACGGCGACCGCGCTGCTGAGCTCGGTGGGCGATATCTATCGGTTCCGCAACTGCCGGCGGTTCGCCAGCTGGCTGGGGCTCACGCCTAAGGAGTACTCGTCGGGATCGATCCGGCGGCTCGGCTCGATCTCCAAGCGCGGGGACAAGTACATCCGGTTGCTGCTGGTGCATGGCGCGCGGGCGATGGTGTTCTCGGCCAATGCCGCCAAGCGAGCCGGCCGGCCCCTGGATGCCTTCCGACAGTGGGCGGCCGAGCAGCGCGAACGCCTGGGACACAACAAGGCGGTCGTGGCCGTCGCCAACAAGCTGGCACGGATCATCTGGGCGAGCTGGTCGCGTGAGCGGGATTACGACTTCAGGGGTGTCGGCTGCGAACTGACGGCCTGAAGGACTAGCGATTCAACAGACGGTGCGAAGGGAATGATCAATTTCATGGTGGAACTGGTCGGACCGGCGCGGTGCAAGGCCGAGATTCTGCCTGGCTTCGAAGGAGCCATCTCAACGATTGGCTCACCGCGCGCGGATTCAATGGTGGCCCGGGAAACAGACTTCCCAATTCAGAGGGCGAAGATACGACTGCACCCGACCTGTTGTTCTGTCACTGCGATTGCCTCGATCACACTTCCGATCCGCGATGACTCCGGATGAAAAAAGTTAGGTATCGGTGCAAAAAACTCAGATAGGCAGGATAGCCTGCGGCTTAGCGTTGGGACACATTGGGTCCCATGAGTTGTACGGAAGTTATCAAGGCGCGCGTGTCGGCGGAGCTCAAGGGCCAGGCGAAAGTTGCCGCGGAGCGTGAGCTACTGACAGGGGCAGCGTGGCTTAAGCGGCTCGTCATCCGGGAGATCCGAACTGTCCACGGGCTTAAGTCGGAAGAGCGCGCGCTCTGCGGTGTAGGTCGTGTCCCCAACTGGAATAAGGAACGGCGTAGGTCTGGCGTCGGTGGCCCGCCGATGCTTGTGCGGTTACGAAACGACGACAGGCAACTGCTGGACGCCCGCGCAGAGGCCCGCGGCATGCGGCCAGCCACCTACGTTTCGGTCCTGACGCGCGCGCACCTGCGAGCGCTGGCGCCCTTACCGAAGGAGGAGTACCTGGCGCTCAAGCGCAGCATCGGCGAGCTCGCGGCGATCGGTCGGAACCTCAATCAGATCGCCCGTGCGGCCAATAAGGGTGGCCGGCTGCCCAGTTCTGCAAGCGATGAGTTCCGGGCCATGCTTAAAGTCTGTGACGCCTTGCGTGAGAACACCAAGGCGTTGCTGAAAGCGAACCTGGCGAACTGGAAGAGCGGGTATGGCGAAGACGTTTAGGGTGCCCCGAGAGGAGCCGCTCCTCAATATCGTGAGCTATGGCAGCTCGGCGCTGCACGAGAACGGCCCACGTCTGACGCCTGGACAGGTCGCGCAGATCCGCAGGACCGTTGAGCGCGTCCCGGAAGTCATGGTGAAAGTGCTGCCTCGGGCAAGCAACGACTTGAAGGCGGCCGGAAAGCATCTCGATTACATCAGCCGGCATGGAACGGTCCCGCTCGAGATGGACGGCGGTGATGACCTGGAGCGTCGAAAGGGGATGGCTGTCCTGGACGAGTGGGACCTGGATATCGACGATCTCCGGCGTCAGGCAAGTCTCGCTGCGGTCAGCGTACGAAAGCCGCCGAAGCTGGTTCATAAGCTGATGTTCTCGATGCCGGCGGGGACGCACCCAGACAAGGTGCTGTTGGCCGTTCGTAACTTTGCGCGCGAGCAGTTTTGGGGGCAGCACCGCTACGTGTTCGTCCTGCACACGGACGAGGACCATCCGCACGTTCACATGGTGTTAAAGGCGGTCAGCGAGCAGGGCGTGCGTCTCAACATTCGAAAGGCAACGTTGCGGCATTGGCGCTCGGAGTTTGCGAGGAATCTCCGCCTACTCGGCGTTCCGGCCAACGCCACTGAGCGGGCGGTGCGCGGACAAGGCCACAAGGCCAAGAAGGACCGCATTTATCGGGCGGATCTGCGTGGAGACTCGACTTACGTGCGCGCGCAGGCGGAAGCGGTTGCGAGCGAACTGCTGCAGGGTGAGATCCACGTTGACCGTGGAAAGCGCACACTTGTCGAGACGCGCAAGCAGGTTATGCGGGGGTGGGTGCAGGTGGCAACCGCTTTGAAGCAGGGTGGAGAACTCATGTTGGCTGACCAAGTGCGGTCGTTCGCTGCAGGATTCTCCCCACCGCGTACCGATCGCGAATGGGTTGCCAGAGAGCTGATCTCGAATCTCCGCGCTGCGAGGACGTCGAACAGGGATATGGTTCGATAAGAGATTGGGAATATCGCGGAGTTGGCCGGCGGGTGGTTGTTAGACAACTACCCGTCCACCCAAGCGAGTCAACTCCAGGCCGTGATCGGCTTCTCACCCGCGCGCTCCAGACTCGTTGGACTTTCGAGGCTCAGAGGCGCGGGCGATCGGCTCCTTAGACAACAACTACTTCCTGCCCTTGCTCCTCCCGGTGTCGCCCCGTCCAGGATTAGGGATCGACTCCTTCTGAGTGGTGGCGGGCCGCCTTTCGGCGGTGCGTTCGGTCACGAATTGGCCTGTCCGCGAATCGCGGTAGCCGGTATGGCTTTTGGAGCCCATGGTCGTAATTCCGGATGGCATGGACGCGGATTGCGCCCTCCATTATCTTAACCTTATCGGTTAACAAAATTAAGGCACAGAGCATACTTTTAATTAACCATATCGGTTAATAAGAATTGACAGCGGAGGCCTCGGTGGATATCCTGTTCGGGTCGAGAAACCTGGAGCAGCTGTGCCATGACGACAAGCTCGCCACGCGCAGGCTCGGTGCACCGTGTGCGCGAAAGCTTCGTGCCCGACTCGACGATTTGTTAGCAGCGGCCTCGCTTGACTACGCCTCGAAGCTGCCGGGGCGCTTTCACGCGCTTACAGCGGATCGAAAGGGTCAGTTTGCATTCCATTTGCACGGGGGCTGCCGGCTGGTAATCGAGCCGGCGAACGAACCGTTACCCAGACGGGACGATGGCTCGTTGGATCTACAGAGAATCACGGCCGCGAGAGTGGTCGATATCGGTGACTACCATGACTGAACGTCAAATTCAGAATCAATACCGTCCGGCCTCGGTCACTCCGCCCGGGGATACGCTTGGTGATCTGCTCGAAGAGCGCGGGCTCCGCCAAGCGGAGCTTGCGACACGCATGGGTGTGACGCCGAAGTTCGTAAACGAACTGATCGCAGGCAAGGCGACAATTACTCCGACGACAGCGCTTGCACTCGAGAAGGCGCTGGATGTGTCCGCGGACTTCTGGATGGCGCGCGATGCGCGCTATCAGGAAGCCCGCGCGCGCGAGGAATCGCGCGCGGAGATGACCGCCAACGTGTCTTGGCTTAAGGAATTGCCCTTAGAGGACATGAGGGATTTTGGATGGATCGCCAAGCAAGCTGATCGAGCTTCGTATGTCGAGGCATGCCTGCAGTACTTTGGCGTTGCGTCGGTGAACGCCTGGAGACAGCACTACGTCGAGCAGACCAATACATCCGCGGCGTACCGGGCGTCGCAGAAGGTACAACGGGCTCCCGGTGCCGTTGCTGCGTGGCTAAGAGCGGGCGAGCTAGCTGCCGCTGGGATTGAGTGCGCACCTTTCAATCGCGAGAAGTTTTTCGGTGCGCTGGACGACGCGCGCAAGCTGACGCTAGTAAAGGATCCTGCGGAATTCGAGCCCGCACTCCGCGAGGCGTTTGCGGCTTGCGGGGTCGCGGTGGTCATCGTGCGACCGCCGAAGGGATGTCCTATCAATGGTGCGGTGCGCTGGCTGACGCCGCAGAAAGCACTTGTGCAGTTGAGTTTTCGCTATCTGCGAAATGATACGTTCTGGTTTACTTTCTTTCATGAGTGCGGACATATCGCACTTCATGGAAAGAAGATTCTGTTTCTCGAGAATGAGGAAATGACGGGAGTGGAGGAAGACCAAGCAAACACCTTCGCAGCAGACCAGTTAATAGCCCCGTCCGATTGGGCAAAGGTGACCACGTTTGCCGGAAGTGCGCTCGAGATCAGCGAATTTGCCCGCCAGGTCGGCATTGCCCCGGGCATCGTTCTCGGCCGATTACAGAATGAAGGCCGCGTACCTTGGAGTCGCTTCAACGATCTGAAGGTCCGATATATCTGGAAATAGACTGCAATGTAACGTTCGGTAGCGTGTGCAACAATGCAATGGACCGACCTGGAGTTCCCAGGATTCAGTGGAGACTCGCACGTCTTCGCCGGTGGTCTGCTTCAAATCGCTCAGGACTGACGCCACCGATGTGGCTGTGTCGCCTGATTCGATTGTAGAACGAGTCGATGTAGTCGGCGATGTCTTTGGTGGCGACGTCGCGATCGTGGTAAATGTGCTTCTTGATTCGTTCCTTCTTCAAGCTGCTGAAGAAGGATTCCGCCACCGCGTTGTCCCAGCAGTTACCTCGCCGGCTCATGCTGGGTTCAAGGTGATTGGCCTTGCAGAAGCGTCGCCACGCATCGCTTCCGTACTGCGTCCCCTGGTCCGAGTGGATCAAGGTCCGGTGCGGTCGGCGGCGACGGACGGCCATCAGAACAGCATCAAGCACGAGCTCGCGATGGATAGTCGCGCGGGTTGACCATCCGACCAATCGCCGCGAGTACAAGTCCATGACTACAGCCAGGTACAGCCAGCCCTGCCAGGTGCGAATATAGGTGATATCCGTGACCGTGACCCAGACGCGATTCGGCTTGCTGACGGTGAACTGGCGTTTTAGCAAGTTCGGGATCAGTACCGACGGCTTGCTCACATGCACGCGACGGGTGCGGTAGCCATGTAAGGCACGAAGACCGTTCTCGCGCATTAGGCGCTCGACTCGGTGCTTGCTGCAGGTCTCTCCCGCCTCACGCAGGTCGAGAAATACACGCGGGGCGCCATAGATCCCATGACTGGCGACAAAGGACGCTCGGATCAGCCGAAGGAGTCTGGCGTCCTCTTGGGCACGATCGGAGATCGGTTTCTTGAGCCATTCGTAGTAGCCGCTCGGCGCGACTTCGAGCACTTGGCACATCATCTGGACGGGGTATTTGCGCCGATGGGCCTCGATGAACCGGTACGCCTTACGGACCTTTCCAGCACTCATTCGCTTGGACATGGCTTGCTCCCAAGGCTTTCGGACTAACCATTTTCAGGTGTCCACAAAATCCTGGGAACTCCAGCACAAGAATTACTGGGTAGTCCAACCCGTCTGCATCTCGCGTCACCCGTTGCGTCGTGCAATGCATTGCAGGATCTGCATAACGGTCCAAGATATCGTTAATTTCGTCCTGACCGAATGCATCCAGCGTGGCAGGGCGATTCTGGGCTGGGGTCCCCGCGTCGTCGAATCCAATGATCGCTATTCCACCACCATGATTCGCGAGTGCGATGAGACATTTCGCCAGCGTGCCGCGCTGTCCGTTGTCTGCGAGATCTAACCATCCCTTAAGTTCGACGTCCAAGCGTTCACTTGGCGCCTCGAGTAATTGTTTGAGGTGTTGCATATCAATAGCCATATGCAGATCCTCTAAAAAGCTGTGCGACGTTGCCATTGGCATCGTAGCAATAGCGGCGCACCGTCTCAGACACATTTGCTTGGGACACCGCTAGGTCGTCGGTCTGGGAAACGTTGAATACTCCTTCAAAAAACGCACGCCTGGGTGTGGTTAACCTCTATCTTGTGGTCACACCAAGCGGTGCTTTGATAAGCATCGACCTAGGGACTGACACCTGCGTTGTCCGAGGGTGAATGTATTGCGCTAGGGTGAGAGTGTGGTAGTGGTTGCAGAATGTTTCTGCGAGAAACTCGTGTTCCTGCCCGTCGTCGTCGCGCACCAGAATTTCGGCAGTGCCCAGCGGGCCCGCTCGCTGGTGGCCGCAGTAGGTGCGTAGGAGCGTCATGGCAGCGTTTTCATCGAAGTGCTGGAAGCGCTGCGCAAAGCTAGGAGAGCGGATCAGATGTTCGACCTCCGATTTGCCCACCCGCGGTCGGCGCGGATGCTCGCCGATGACCCCGAAGCACGGCCGATCGTCGTTTTCTACACAGCGCCACAACGTGCTGGTGATGGTGTTGCCGAAGTGATTCGCAATTGCCTTGATTCGCTCCATGTTCAGGGGTTGCGCGACATAGAGCGCTTTAAACTCGGCGATGGGAAACAGCAGGCGCCCGGCACCGTAGTTCGCCTCGGCCTCAATGCGCTCGTGGCAACTCGGAGCAAGCGTCAAATGATTGTCCCCGAGCATATAGGCGCCGTGCCACGGGATCACGCTGTGCAGAACCTCGTGCCCTTCGCTCCACCGCTTTTTGAGATTCGGTAGATCGGCGTCGATCAAGATTTGCTTGCGATCCGGGACGAACAGAGCTTTGAGGTCAAATCTTCGGACCGCATCCAGCAGGAGGGCGGGGCGGCGCATAACCTGCTTGGCTCCCACCTTAAGCTTGTGCACGACCTGGTTAAGTACACCGCCGTCGTCAGCTCTATAAAAAGCGAGGTCCAAGTTCAGCAATGTGCGGACCTCGGCAAGGGTCACCTTCCCACCGCGATAGTCGAGATCGCGATGAATGCGACCCACGCGCTTGTCGATGTCGCACGCCGTGCGCGTATCCAATAAATGATTCTTCATCGCTTGTCGATTGCCTTATCGGACAGCACTTCTACCAGGACGCGCACGGCTTCTAGTTCGTCAGGGGTGACTTGGCCGACATTTTTGGAGCGGGCGGCAAAACGAAACTGACCGGTATTGCTTGCGTGGTACTCGTGAATCACGACGTGCTTTGCCAGCTGCTGAAATCGCTGCGTCGAAAATCCGCACACACTGGCAAGATTGAAGATGGTGCGTGGGGCAGGTGCATAGTCAGCCATGGTCTCAATTTGAGTGATATCGACCTCTTCAATATCAGCCAAGTCAGCGAGGTCACGTCGACTCCAACCATGCCGCTCACGGACGTAGCGTATGACTCTGCCAATCTCAGTCGGTACTTCCGCCAAAACCGCAGGCGTAACTGTCCGAGCCTCGGCGTCTTGATGTAAGGCTTCCAGGGACGTGCCCCCCGCAGCCGCGTTCGTGTCGTCGGCGCGAGCCAGTTTGCGTGCCAACCATTCGCGCATATTTTCCAAGTTCATAGTTATCTCCTAACGGAGAAACGCCGCAGCTTGTTCCGGCGTCATCTCGAAGTAGTTCAAGTTTTCCTTTTTGGGATCCTGATCCCACACGGTCATGCCGATGCCGGCGTAAAAAGCTTCCGATTGACGCAAGGCGTGTAAACCGATTCTCCCCTTGAAACCGAGATCCACGCTGGTGTCGACCGCTGCCCGCAGCAGCATCGTTCCGACTCCACGAAACCGCGGTCTTGCGACGACCGTCGGTAGGTTCCAAGGCGCCGAGGCAAGGAAGACGACGTACACCAATGGTCTGCCGACCTGGCCCGGCGAGCGTGCGAACTCTCCATCGGTCTTGAGCAACATCAATCCTTGAGCATCACCGTCATACTCGATCGCCGACGTGGGGTAGAGCAGCAAATGTCCGACTGTTGCAACTTTGCGCTCCCAGCGCCAATGGGCGTGCTCAGGAACCCTGAGTGGGCTGCCACTCGCCTGGGCTTTGGCCATCTCGGCCGCAAGGAAGGTGAGCCAGAGGTCATCCGCATGGCGCGCGTAGGTCGCATCGATCCGGTCGAGGAACGTCGCGGCAACGTAGTTCCCCGTATGTCGGTCCTCGAGTACGATTTCGCGACGCATCGTCACAAGACGACAAGTTCTTTCTTTTCCTTCGCGATGTCGTCTTCAAAGAAGAATTTCTCACCCACTCGCAGTCGCGCAGTAATCACCTGATACAGCCGCAAGGCCTGGCGCAAGACCGCGGTCTTGCTCATGTCCTTCTCGCTGGAGAGCTGCTCGAGGACATCCATTTCGGCCTCAGTAAGATTCAAGGTCATCGTGCGTTTCGCTGACATGACGGGCCTCCCGGTACACGCGAACAATATACTGTATAGCTAAAAATAGCAAATATTAGTACTTGCGATTTAGCTAAATTGTAGGTATCCTTTGCCAACTCGTTCGACGGCCAGGAGGCCCCATGCAGCCGCAAGCAGATTCAGATCGCGCCGACGATCAGCGCGTAATTCCGATTTTCATCGACGACGTGAAGTACGACGCACCGTCCCGCCGTATGACCGGGGAGGCGTTGCGTGCCTTGCCGCAACCGCCGATCGGCCCCGACCGCGACCTGTGGTTGGAGACACCAGGACCGAAGGATGATGTCCTCATTCGGACTGAGCAAACCTACGAAGTGAAGCCCGGAAACAAGTACTACACGGCACCGAGCACCATCAATCCCGGTGTGATGAGCGATGGCTGTAGCCATTCCTGAGCGCGACGCCGCGTTCCTCCGGGAACGCGGCTTTGATTGGGCGGCAGTACCTGACCCAGGCGGTAGCGCCTGCATCATTGTGCGCGGGTTCTTGGTCAGCGGGGGCGGCTTTACACCGGAGCGCACCGATTTGTTGGTGCGCATCCCGCCACAGTATCCGATCACACCGCTCGACATGTGGTACTGCGACCCACCCATCCGTGTGGCCGCGAGTGGTCAGTTTGCCCAAGCCTCCGAGGTCATGGAGCAACATTTGGGCCGTACTTGGCAGCGTTTCTCCCGGCACCTCAGCAACGGTTGGCGTCCGGGAGTCGACAATCTGCGATCGTACTTCGCGCTCATCCAGCGCGAGTTGCAAGGCCTCGGGCGCACATGAGCGCAACGCCTCGGATCGTGCTACTCGATGAACATCGTGCTGCGCTTGAGGAGCTCCTATTCGATATTCCAGACGTGGAAGGAGCCGCGTTCTTGCTCTGTGGACAGGCCATCCACGCAAATGCCGTCAAGCTCATGAGTCACGCGGTGGTGCCGGTTGCTCCGGAGGACTACCTCAGGCGTGAGCGTGATGGTCTTACGATTCAGTCCCGCTCACTTGCACGAATTACAAAGCTCGCCCGCTACGAGGGCTTGTCGATTGTGTTCGCGCACTCGCATCCAGAAGGTTTCGCGGACTTCTCGAGTCAAGACGACGGTGAGGAGGAGAAACTTCTCCCGTTCCTTCAGTCGCGAGTACCTGATCGCGTTCATGGCACGCTTGTGATGACGCGCGAGGACTTTTCTGCTCGCATTTACGCACCAACGCGGACGTCGGCGGATACGATTGTCGTCGGCGAACGATTTCGGCTGTATCGACAGACTAGCGCCGCGCCGGTGCCGATAGTTTTCGATCGACAAGTGCGCGCATTCGGCGAGGACATCCAACGTATCCTTGCTGCCCTACACGTCGGTATTGTGGGGCTGGGCGGCACTGGTTCGCCGGTGGCCGAGCAGCTAGTTCGCCTCGGCGTGGGCCAGCTATCACTGTTTGATCGCGACTCCTTTGAAGTCACCAATATCAACCGAGTGTATGGCTCGACGATGAGCGATGTAGACCTGCCGAAAGTCGCCATTGCCAAGAGGGAACTCGATCGAATCGGTCTTGCGACTCGCATCGAAGCCATCGCGGAGCACATCACGGATGAAGAAAGTGCTCGACAGCTCCGTGCTTGTGACGTCGTATTTGCTTGCACGGACAAGCAGATTCCGCGCGCGATTCTCATGCAACTTGCGCTCAAATACAGCCTGCCTGTCATCGATCTCGGCGTGCTGATTGATTCGAAAGAGCAGCACATCCGCGGTGTCCATGGCCGCGTCACGACGCTTCTACCTGGGGAAGCGTGTCTTTATTGCCGCGGCCGCATTTCCCCCGAGGTTATGCGTGTCGAGGCTTTGCCGCCTCATGAGCGCGAGAATCAGATTCGAGAAGGCTATGCGCCAGAACTCGTAGGACCAGCGGCTGCGGTAATCCCGTTCACGTCCGCGGTGGCTAGCATTGCGGTGAGTGAATTTTTGCACCGACTCACCGGCTTCATGGGGGCCGAGCGGGTGTCCTCGGAGCTACTTATCGCGTTCGATCTATCGCGCATCCGCACCAATCGCGTTGCACCGCGCGAAGACTGCCAATGCTCCGATCGCGCCGGCTGGGCTCGCGGCGACGAATCGCCGTTTCTCGGTATGGCTTGGCCTACACGCTCCACGTGACGTGCCCAGAGCGGAGCCAGAAATGCGCACCGCAGGTAGTGGAGTCGATCGACGGAAAGATGGCGAAATCCGTTTCTGACCGCATCGTAATGCGCCATACCGGGCGCTGCGACGGCATCAAGTTAAGTGCGAGTTGCGTGCCGCAACCGCAAGGGCATTGAAGATAGGCCCACTTCGGCTTGCCGTCGCTGCTGAATACCGCGACGATTCGTCGCGATTGCGCAGCAGCTTGTGCGTCATTGCGCGTTGCGCACACGACTAAACGGTAGCGCTGTTGCCTTGCGCCCTGCCGCGTAGACCGTACAAAGGCATGAAAGGCGGTTCGCAGCTGATCCCATAACTCGCCAAACCGACTCCGCATGCGCCCACCTATTCGGAGCTTCGACGCGACTGACTACCGCTCTTCGGCTCGAGTACTTTAGGGACTTTACGGTTTACTCGTGCACGGAATCGAAGTGCTGTTTTTTATGGTACAAATATTCAAAGTATTGAACAAACCATTTTTAATCAGTAACTTGTGAATGAGTATTGATTCCTCTCTCCGTCAATTGCCTTTTTTTTCATGACAGCTAGTGCTGTCTCGAAGCATAGGAAATTCCCTTGAATCTCCGCGTGTTCTGAGCGCTCGGCGTGCCATATCATTTCAGGATAGTTCACCGGGGTAGTGGTAGATTTTCCCAGAGACGAGCTCCGCAACGGCAGATCTCTGCGCCGCCTATCTTCGCTCGGACACTTGGCCGTTCGCGGTGGCGCCGTACATCGAGGAGATGTTGGCTTGGAGCTCGGCGCGATCATCCCTAACGATTCGTACAGCGTGCTGGTGCTGGCCAAGCCTAAATTGTCGGCCTGTGGCCAGGGCGCTGAGTCCTGCGCACAATCCGCGAGCAGCGAGTCAAGACGCACGAATTCCCCTCAGCCTGATATCCATGCGCCAGATGCTGGGTAGGGACGTGGTAACTTGAGATCGTCCGCCAGGCGATTCGCCGCGCGCTTCTTGTACTCCATGTCCAGGTACTTGGTGGCCTTCTCCTCTTCTTTTGCGGCTGCGTGAACTAGGGTTGCCTGTTCGGCCGCCAGAATCGCATCTTCATACTTCAGACGAAGCGCGAGATTCGCGGCGGCTTCAGTTTTCGCGTCCGCCGCACGGATGCCCGGATCAATTGCTCCCATGATCGCCGTAGTCATTCCCTTGCGCGTATCGTCGTTGGTCAGGAGATCGCCAAAGAACTTCGCGGCTGGCCGCTCGCGAAACTCCTTGACGTTGACGGCGATATCGACCGCAATGAACGGCTCCCCGCTACGAAGCACTGAGGTTTCACTCTTCTTCTTTGCGTTCTCCCGTCTATGGCAGGCCCCATGGAACGTGGCTACTTGCGTCAGCTGCGCGACAAGACCAGCGTTCTGATCGGATGGCTTCTTGACTTGCTCGACTAGCAATTGGGCATTTATGTTCGCCCATCGCTCAACCAGGGCATTCCCTGTCAGACATTGATCCGAGGTCAGAGTCTTGTCGCCCAACGCCTTGGCGGCGGCGTACGCGAATCTGGCTGCCTGGTTTTCTACGGCCATCTGCGCCTTGGCATCGGCCTGAGCGGAGATCCGATTCTTCACGCTTTCGGAAACAGCGGGGAGCGGGAACCATTGTCCCGGCATTAGAAGCGTCGTCTCGGTGCCGTCGCCGGACGGATTGTCGACAAAAGTGGCGAGGCGACGTCGCGGTGCATTAATTACCAGCGAATCGAACTTAAACAGTTCTGTGCCCATTACGGCCGCGCCGCCTGAGGCACTGAACTTGAATTCGAAAGTAATGTCCCTGGTCTTCGTGTCCTGCTTCTTTTCGCGAATGCTGTGGTTCAGTGTAATGAACCGGGGCACCAATCTGACATCTGTTCGCGAGGGCGCGAGTTCAACATCGAATACGACGACGAGGGCAGGTCTGCTGGTCTTGTCGTAGCCCAAATTGTTGAGTTCTTCGACGAGCTTCGCAGGATTGGCGGTCCAACTTTCAACGACTGGTCTGCCAAAGTCATCCCACTTCAGCGTGGCCGAGTGATAAGTTTGAACCATCGATGACAGGGTCTGGTCGGTGGCTTTGGTACCCTTGGTCGCGAGCACGATGCAGTTGAATTTGAGCATGAGCTTGGAAACGTCGGCCGTGTCAGTGACATAGAAGTGATCGCCTGTTGTGATGGCATCGACCTGAGCCTCCGCTGCAGCTTCTTGAAGTGATGTTCCCACGGCCTTAAGGCTGTTGTTGATCACGCCACCTAGGAGCGGCGTAAGCAAGGCGGTCCAGAATGCCTCGCGCCCGGAGGCTTCCTGCGCGGCCGTCGGGAGTGTATCGCCAGGGCAATTCTTGAGCAGGAGGATGTGGCCTTGTGGCAATGGGGCATCTGCTGCATGTGCAGAAGCGGTGAGAAGGCCGATGCAGATCATCAAGGTAGTCGCACGCATGGTTATGGTCCAATGTCTTTGGTGGTTATCGCGATCGCCAGATTGAGTCTGTCGCCCGTTGGAGGACTCGCCTCGCAGCCAGCGGCCTCCGCGATAGTTGCGGAGTGCACGCCGAGGAGCGTCACCGAGCCCTCTGAATCAATCTCCAGTACACCTGCTCCGGAGGTCGCTCTGCCGGTTTGGCAGACGTGATATAGGCAGGCATTGCTTGAAATCTCCAGCACGGCGCAAGCTTTCGGCGCGGATCCACGCGTGAATTGCAGCGGGCGTCGCGCGTCACCCACGTCTCCGACAGTGGCGTTGCTTCCGACGATCCATACTGGCCGTGGCATCGTGGGATCCTTTGGCAGCCCAGCCTTTGTCGACGCGTACTTTGAAAACGTACCATCAGTCACCGTGAGAACTTGGTAGTCCTGCGCCGTTGTAAAAGCGCCGAGAGGTGCTTCCTGGCCGGAGGGCCAGCGCACGTTAAAGGCGCTGAAGCCGTTATGCGGCGCAATTGCATAGAATTCGACACGAAGGTCACTGAGCTGCTGTCGCTCCGGCATTGCAAGGCCAGTGACAGGGTCCACGAAGCAATGGCGTGCGGTCAGAATCTTCATTGGACCGACGATGGTGGCGGAGCACCAGGGCACGCCGTACGCATTGACCATGACACCCGTGACGGCACGAACGGCGTCGGGTATTTGATCCAGCGGGGTCAGACAGTTGCGTTCGTAGTCCCCGCTGGTATCGCGGGTCTGAGTGCTGGAGAGGTCCGACAGAAAGCGTTCCGAGCGCAGCAGTGCGATACCCAATGATTGGTACCCACGAGCGCTTTGTGAGCATTCTGCTGTGAATGCGTCACGGACAGGCTGAAACCGGCCGTCGGAATAGCGATCCGGAACGCCGGGAATCACTTGCATATACCTCGCCATGTTACCGGCGAGAAGGTCTGGGGCCAGGTTGCCATTAACCAGGAGTCGGGAGAGGTCCTGGGGTGTATGCACCACGGGCGCGACCTCTTGACCGATGAGGACGCTGTCGGCCGCTCCGGACGGCAAGTTCTTGCCTTGGGTTGCGACTTGTCGCTGGGATAGAAAAGGGCTCATAGGCTGGCGGCGGACGAGCCAGCGGCCGGCGCCGGTTTCGACCTCCTGAGTAGACGGTTCAACTGTCGCGCGATGCTTTGGTGTGGGCAAGGCGCAGGCCGACAGTCCCAAGACCAAAGCGCAAATCCCTGCAGCAGGGCTTCCGATCCCTCGGTGCATTCGTGCCTCCCGCGACTAGATCGTCTCGCGACTCCCGGACCTCGTTAGCGACGTTCGTGCCGGCGTAGACACCCACACCAACTGATGGTCAGAGGCATCCATACCTTGCGGTTCGATTTTGTAGCCAGTTAGGCTGTGATTCTGGGCACGATATTGCTCTCGGTGATCCATGCCTGTCGAGCCTGCGCAGGAGCTCGGTTGCCGAGCGCGACGTGGGCTTTGCCGGCACTTTGCCTAACTTAGCTGGCGCCACTTCTGGGGCTGAACTCTGTCTTCCCTTGTGGGCCCAGCACTGGCAGTTTCGAGGATTTCCAAGGGGCTTTCTCGGCGGTCAGCAGCCGTATGTACTCGGGCACAGAGGATGCCTTGACCATTGCCGCGCACATCGCCTCTACGTCAGCCCTAGTAGCGCCGTCGGTCTACGCGGCGCAGGTCGTCGGCCAGATGTGCGCACCTTGGCTGCCTTACCTGGCTGCCAGCCGCACACTTTGAGGCCGGACAGCTCAAAAGCAGCTCGCGCAACCGCTGACGACTTCGGTGACCTTGGACATGCATTTGGACCGTAGGGCAGCCTGTTTCAGGGTGTTTCTGCTGGTACAAATAATCGAGGCTTTGAGTAGACCCTTGTGAAACAGTAGGCTGCGGATGGGTATTGACTCCACCCTCTCCGCCAATTTCTCCCTGAAACTTGGCCTGGATCTGAACTCAAGAACCCCGTAACGCACTCGACGACTTCCACCCCAGCAACGCCTGTCATCATCGATCCGCGACAAGCGGGGATGTCCTGCACCATCCGTCTGACCTCTCAGTGACATCGCTCTCAGATGCCTCGGTCACGCCTCTCCGTTGCAGAAGAATGCAATTATTTCCTTGCGCTCGATGTCGTATTTGAGATTGATCACACCGCATCCGCCATCTAAGACGTCCGGCATCTTTTCGCGCTCTACAATCCGTACTCCAGCATTTTCGGGATCGTGTAAGAACTCGCCCACGACAAGGCGCCGGTTGTCTGCTACTTCTCCCGCAAAATACCGGACGTAGGTGTTTAGTGGGAACGACTTTGCAGGCATATCGAGTTTCGCCTCGATCTCCGAAATAAGCGATTCCGACGGAGTCCACGATTTCGTCCCGGTGGCAACCGAGGGCTCGGAACACGCCACGCCGCAGCTAAACAGCATCAGCAATATCAAGTGCAACTTTCCCATGGGACCTCTGCGTATTAGTAAACGCGCTTCCGGATTCGAACGGGTTAATCCTCATCGTCGTAGTAGTGCGGGCGTTGAGGTAACCCATGTTCCTTTCTAACCATATTCTCATTCGCCATGGAATGGAGCTCACTCGGCGGCGTCGTACCCGGTTCCTTCGTGCCTTTGTCATAGCTCTGCTTCCCGAGGTCGATGGCGCGAGCATGGCCCATTTCGTGCGTAAGACCTACAAACGTAGGTCTTGTAGTGCTGCCTTTCTCATCTTTCCCGCCATCAGTTTTTCTCGGATTGAAGCCGATCCTTGAACCAGTGCCTATCCCATTGTTTTTTGATTCCACTTCTTTGGTTGCAACGGTGAAATTGCCGTCGTCTGTCTGCTCAATCGTAATGACATTCTTGGTCGCTTCGAGTTTACTGACGAGAGTTCTACCGCCTTTACCTTCCTTGATTTTATCAATAGCAACGCGAACCTTCTTCTTGAACTCGTCATCACCCTTGACCTCAATGACCTTCCCTGTTGGATCAACATTGTTTAGCGGATCATTCCTGACATACGCATAAAGGTTGACGTCGTCCTCATACCCGATCGGATCGGTCTGCATGAACCGGCCGAGGGCGGGGTTGTAGAAGCGGGCCTTGTAGTAGAGCAGGCCGACCTCGGGGATGGCGGCCTGGCCGGTGTACTGGAAACGCAGCGAATTGTTGGCATCGGTTCGGCCATAGGCGTCATAGGCGCGCACCTGCTGCATGGCCCCGGACGGGAGGCTCGCCGCCACGATCGAGCCCTGGTGGTCGGCGTGCAGGTAGCGGCGGGTGGCCGAGGAGACCGCGGCGCCCTCATACCAGAGGAGCGGCTCATCGACCCCCGGTCCGTGCACATAACGGCGTAGCAGGGTCCCGGAGCCGTTGTACTCGGCGATCAGGCGGTCGCCGTCGTAGACGAAGCGGGTGGTGTTGGCGCCGCTGGTCACCTGGTACAGGCGCCCGAGTGGGTCATAGGCGAGGCTGGCGGTCTTGGCCCCGCTCGCGCTCACCAGGCGGTTCTCGGTGTCGTAACCGAAGGTGGTCGCCCCGTCCCCGGTCAGGTTGCCGTTGGCGTCATAGCCATGGGTCGTGCCGCCGACCTGGGTGTACTGGTTGCGGCCATTCGTCACGTAGGCCTGGACCGCGGGGGTGAGCGGAAACTCATACGCCTCGTTGATCTGTACCCGGGTGATGATCTGGCTGGCCGGGTTGTAGGTGAAGCCAAAGCCGGCGTCATTGACCGCGGTGCCGGTCCCGTCCAGGTCGTGGGTCAGGATCTCGAGCCGCGAGATCAGGTCGTACTCGTAGTCGGTGACGGCGCCGCCATTGCGGGTGATCCAGTCGCGCCGGCCCTGCGCATCCGGGCCGATCGTGGCCAGCAGGGTGGTGGTCCCGTTCTCGTAGAGCTGGTACATCCTGTCGGCGGAGTCGTAGTCGTACTCGAAGACCGCCCCGCCCGGATGCGTGATCCGCTCGCGGTTGCCCCGTACGTCGTAGTCCGAGGAAACCGTGCGCGCGGTGCCGCCCATGTCGCTTGTCGAACTGCGGACCCAGCCGAAGGCGTCATACGTGTTCGTGACGCCCTGGCCGCTGTCGGAACCGAAGCGCGCGTACCAGAGCAGGCCGCGCACGTCGTAACGATGGTACACGGTGTAGCCCGGTGCGCCGCTCACCGAGGTCGGGACGGTCTTCACGTGGACCCGGTTCAGCGCATCGTACGTGTAGTCGATCTCCCGGTTGTCGCGCTTGGTGAGCTTCGTCCGGTTGCCGACCGCGTCGTACTCGTACCACTCGTCATCCGAGGTGCTTGACTGGTTCGCGCCTTTCGTGGCGACCGGGAAGCGCAGCCGTTGCAGCCGGTCAAAGCCGTCGTACACGAAGGTGCTCAGATTGTCGTTGGCATCCTTGAGCGTCTTGCGCTTGCCATTCTGGGTATAGGTATAAGTGGCGTAATCCTGCTGCAACGGCGTCGCGTAGGCGCGTTGCACGGTCAGTAGCTGGCTCGCATCGTCATAGACGTTGCGGGTGATCCGGTCCGGGCCGAAGCCGCTTTCCGTGCTTGGAGTGCAGGCGTTCGACGGGGGCGCGCCGAAAACGTCCGGGTTCATGCGGCGCGCCTCGCACTCGAGCCGATTGCGTTGGTCGAAGGTGCGCTGCACGAGGGTGTGCGTAATCCCGCCTGCGGACACGGCTTCGAGTGTCGGATTGCGCCGTGCGTCGTAGCCGTAGTCGACTCGGCGGAAGACGGCGGTGAACACCGGATTCGTGGTGTTCGTCACCGCGCCTTCGTCGATGTAGTCGATCTTGTCGTCGGCGGGGCGATACGCGAACTGCCGCGCAAGTCGTGTGCCGTTGCTTTCCAGCGGGCCGATCTCCCAGGTTCTGCGGCCGTGGATGTCGTAATGGAAATATCGGGCATCCGCCGTTCCAGGAAGCGGACCGTCCTCGATCTTCAAGCGGCCGGCATTGTCGTACGTGTACGAGGTCTCGAGCGTCACGCCTAGCGCCGCGTCGATGCGCCGCTCGGCGGAGGGCAGGAACGTATTTTCCCAATAGTCATACTCGGTGCGGATCTCGCCGGTTGTGCCGCAAATGTTCAACGTGCCCGTGTTGGCGCAAACGCGCACGACGTCCCGGCGGCTCAGGCCCCCGGCACTCGTCAGGTACTCGATGATCGTTCGGCGCCGGACCCCGTAGGCGTCCGCCGGATCGGTCTGCTCGGTGAGCTGGCCGGCAGTGTTGTACTGGAAATCCGTCTGGTGATTGAGGCCGTCGCGAAACCACTGCGGCCGGAAACAGGAGATCACGATGCCGCTGCCGCTGCAGGCACTCGTCACGTAGTGAGCCGTCTCGGTGACCGCGGTTTGACCCGAGCCTGGCTTGGGCGTCGTGGTGCGCGAGGCGATGTTACCGACGCTGTCGTAGACGACGTTGACCTTGTTGCCCTCCGGATACTTGATCTCCACGAGTCGGAAGGATGTGTCATGGTCGACGTCGGTCACGCGGCCGATCGAATCGGTAATCGTGTCGATGACGTTGCGGCCGTCTTCGGTCTCGATGGCATACGCGACGTCGTAACCATTGGGACCGGTGACCCTTAGCTGGCTGTACAGATACGTATTGGTCGGCGCATAGAGGGAGGGCGTGGAGGGGGTGTACGCGTAGTTCCACAGCACGTTATCCCGCGTGACCGTTGCAGTGAGCGGAATGGTGAGAGCCGTTGCCGCAATCGTCGGCGATGATTCTCCCGGCAGTTGGAGCGAGACGGCGGAGCGTTCGAGGTTCGCGCCGAGGTTGTTCACGCACCCGGAACAAGTGAATTGGCGCCCGCCGATGTCGGTGATGATCGACGCGTCAGCGTTGTATGACAGCCGGTCGAGCACCGTCGTCGGTGCGGTCGACTTATAGAGGGTCGCCTGGGCGGGAACACTCCAGGCGCCGCCGGTCAGGACGTCATTCGTGTGGTAGGTGATCGTAATGAAGTAGCCGAGATTGCTGGTGACCCGGTTCGGGCGATGCAGCGTAACGATCGGGTTGCTGCCCGGAATGATCGCCGTGTCGTATTGGAAGGTGATGACCTCACCGTTCGGCCAGGTGACCGACGAGGCGTAGAAGCGCATCGAGAGCGGATTGCCGGTCGTCTCAAAACTCTTTTGATCAAAGACGTACTGCTCGCCGGATCCGCCGCGCGCGTAGAAGGAGGCGCTCGGGGTCTTTACAAACGCCGAGCCGCTGCCCGTGAGGCTCAGGCAGTCGAAGTCCGGGCAACGAAATGATTCCGAGGATCCCGCGAGGGTATGCACGGAAAAGTTGGCCTGAGTGACTCCGCCAGCCACGCCCGACTGCGTGCCGTTCATGTACGGCGCCGCGTTCTGGACCCAATCGAAGCGCAGGTTCGGCGCGGCCGGCACCGTGATTGCGGGGATCGGCGGCAGGATCTTGCCGCTGATCACGTTGACGCCGTTGTGGTCGGTTTCGATCCGCAGCGGGGAGATCACTTCCGGAACTTCCTGGCAGTGCGCGGCCGGAATGCCCGCCAGCAGGACGAGGGCGAACAGCGACTGAACAGTGATTGGGCGCTTCACGGGCTTACTCCTCAGGCGGCGGCGCTGCGAATGAGCACCCGCCGACGCAGACCAGAACGAGCTTGGTCGGCGAGTAGCCGCTGCAGCCCGCCGAAACGTTGCAGGCTTTGGCCTTGTACTGGTACTCGCCGTTCGGCTTGCTGGTGAAGCTCTTGGACGTCGTCGCCGCGTCGTGCACCTTGGCGAACGCGCCGTTATTGATGCTTTCCCACAGTTCATAGCGGGTTGCGCCGGTCGATGACGCCCAGGAGATCGAGTAGTTGCCGGTCGTGCTCTGCGACGGACCGGTAATGCTCGCGGGCGCTGCGGGTGGCGCGAGCGTGACGACGGTCGGGTTGGCGCCGGTCCGGTAGCCGCTGCAGGCGCTGCCATTGCAGGCCCGCACCCGGTAGTAGTACGAGCCGTTCGTTTTGCCTGAAAGCGCAAGACTTGTGCCCGTACCGCTGTAGACCTGAACCTGGCCCGTGAAGCCGGAGTTGGTCGCTTCGTACAACTGATAGGCCGTGACCGTTCCCGTCGAGGTGCCCCAGCTCACGGTGTACGAGCCGGTCGAACTGCTCGCCGGGACCGTAATGGAGGCCGGCACGCCGGGCGGCAGGGTGACGACCGTGGGATTGGCCCCGGTGCGGTAGCCGCTGCACTGGGCGCCATTGCAGGCACGCACGCGGTAGTAGTAGGTGCCGTTGCCCTTGCCCGAGATGGCTTTGCTGGTCCCAGTGCCGCTGTAAACCTGCACCTGGCCGGAGAAATTCGAACTGGTCGCCTCATAGAGCTGGTAGGCCGTGACATTCCCGGTCGAGGTGCCCCAGCTGACCGTGTACGAGCCGGTCGTGCTGCTGGCCGGGACCGTGATGGAAGCCGGGACGCCCGGCGGCAGTGTCACGACGGTGGGGTTCCCGCCGGTCCGGTAACCGCCGCAAGCAGTCCCGTTGCAGGCCCGGACGCGGTAGTAGTAGCTCCCATTGCCCTTGCCCGAGATCGCCTGGCTGAGAGCGGTTCCGCTGGAGACGAGGACTTCGCCTGAGAATCCGGCGTTGTTCGCCTCATAGAGCTTGTATTCGGTGAGCGTGCCGCTCGCCGCGCCCCAGCTGACCGTGTAGCTCCCGGTCGTGCTGCTCGCCGGGACGGTGATCGAGGCCGGAACTCCAGGCGGCGTCCGTGATGCGACTTCCTCGCGATTGCCCGCGGCATCGAGCTTGTAGCTGACAACACTGCCGTCGGGATACTGAACTTCCTCGAGCCGTCCCAACGCGTCGTACTGATAGTTCAGGGTGCCAGCGAGCGTGGCGGTGCCCGTGATCGCGAGAACTGCGAACAGGAGGCATGACCAGACTGATCGCGTCGTCATGAATCAGACCTCCGGGCACGCTTGAGGTGCGGCATGGGTCGGGAGGGACGATACGCAGGGTGCCCAGCGGACCGCTCCGAGATTGGCTCAGATCGTGCGGGCGTTCACAAAGTGAATCTGGGCGATTGACGTCCCACCCGCAGTCGTGACAGGCGCGACGAAACCATGGCGAAAATTGTTTCTGGCCTTCTCGCTGTCCGCCGGGGCGCCGCGTCAGTTACCGGCGACTTCTGGCCGAGGGCAAAGCCTAGAATCGCCAGAAGATGCGATGTGCCGACGGATTCGTGGCTATTGCCGGCCAAACTTGCCGTGAATTGTCGGGGCTATTTTTGATGGTATGAAAATTCGGAAAGGCGAGAATTCTCTTGTGAAACAATCGGCTGAAAACCCGTATTGACCCCACCCTCTCCGCCAATTTCTCCCTGAAAACTGGACTGGATTCGAACACGATAACTGTGCGCGGCCGATAGATAGCTCCCGAAAGGGGGGGGGCTGCGATCGCTGGTTTAAGCACAGGCGTCTGCTCGGTCCGAATTGCACCTGTCCGCTCTCCAAGATCGTGCAGGCGTACCGTCGGAAACAGGAGGCTCACGCCATTGCGGCCTGAGTCACACCAAACGGTCTCCGGAATTCCCGGCGCGGTTCAACCCGACCGGTCGTACTTGCTTGGTGAGGCCCGAATGGCTGTCTCGCAGCGGCGCGGCCGGAAATCGCAACTTCCCCAATCAGTTCGAGAACAACCCACCTTCAAAAGAACACTGAGGGTCCGCTGCCGATGTTGACGCTGCTGGCAGAGTGGAGTGCTTCGAGCGAGGCGGTACCAAACTGAATAATCAGCATGGCATCGCAGGTCTGAGGAATCAAGATTTTGTCGAACCAACTTTGCCAGCTGCCATCCATCACGACGACCTAAAAAACTAGGAGTACAGTTTGAAATGGCTCTGAATTGTGCAACGCGGCTTTTTGAGGGGGTGGCGTATGCGCGGTTACATTGCGTTCGTCATGTTGGCGATCACATCGTTGGCGTCTGGGCAAGAACAAACTGTCGTGGCGCCTCGGCTTCAGCGAGCGCAAGACTTACCTGTAGAGGTTGATTCCGAGGCTCTTCAGCGGCAGTACAACGCTTTGCAGTCGATGCGGTTGGCACGACTCAAGTATTCACTTCATGGACCAGTCCAAAACATCGACGGGGACACAGGTGTAGTTTTACCGCCCGCCGTTGCTGATCTGAGCAAGGGTGACCCCGCCCCTGAAGTTCTAGAAGTGGACCCGCTTTCTTGGACATTTTTCGCGGTCGGGATAAGTGGGACTCCGCGGGTTAAGCTGCCGCCGCGAGCGGCAGCGATTTGAAGTACACGGTATCCGGCGTCCGGCGGTCAAGCGACC